>Ga0207770_100001_pt1 | contig 586450 bp, 567 predicted proteins | sample A23E2SouthBayCA_FD_187729 | JGI IMG/M metagenome (GOLD analysis project Ga0207770, IMG submission 187729) | Aerobic enrichment media microbial communities from Eden Landing Ponds, California, USA - A23 E2 (SPAdes) | ecosystem: Environmental > Aquatic > Marine > Unclassified | place: Emeryville...
TACATCTGGCGAGTTCAGGAGGGCGGCTACTACGGCCGGGCGGCGCTGCCGGCGCTGGTGCTGGTGGTGGTGTCCGGGCTCTCGATGATCCCCCTCCTCGTTCAGGGACGCGATCAATGAGCAACGAATACACCCCCACGACCGACGAGCGAGCCGCGGAGCGAGCAGCCGAGCGGGCGGACGCGAGCGTCGACGACGACGCCGAGACGGTGCTCGAACTCTCGAACGTCGTCAAGGAGTTCGCGGGCGAACGCGCGGTCGACGGCGTCGATCTCGCGGTCCGGGAGGGCGAACTGCTCACGCTCCTCGGGCCGTCGGGCTGTGGGAAGACCACCACGCTGCGAACCATCGCCGGTCTCGAATCGCCCACCGAGGGCACCGTCCGCGTCGCCGGCGAGGTCGTCGCCGGCGAGGGTCGGACGGTCCCGCCGGAGGAGCGCGACGTGGGGATGGTGTTCCAGGAGTTCGCGCTGTTTCCGCACCTCTCGGTCGCCGAAAACGTCGCGTTCGGCCTCGACGACCGCGACGGCGACGTCGCACAGCAACGCGTCGCCGATCTCCTCGACCTCGTCGGGCTCGAAGGGTACGGCGACCGCTCCCCGACGGAGCTCTCCGGCGGGCAGCGCCAGCGGGTCGCGCTCGCGCGCTCGCTCGCGCCCGAACCCGACGTGTTGCTACTCGACGAGCCGTTCTCGAACCTCGACGTGGCCCTGCGCGTGGAGATGCGCGAGGAGGTGACCCGGATCCTCAACGAGGCCGGTGTCACCGCCGTCTCCGTCACGCACGATCAGGAGGAGGCGCTGTCGATCTCCGACCGCGTGGCGGTGATGTCCGACGGCCACGTCGAGCAGGTCGGCAGCCCCGAGTCGCTGTTCGAGCACCCTGAGTCCCGCTTCGTCGCCTCCTTCCTCGGGCAGGCCAGCTTCGTCCCCGGGGAGATCACCGACAGCTCCGTCGACACGACGATCGGCTCCTACGGCCGTGACCTGCTGAAAGGCGTGACCGACGAGTATGTCGGCGCGGCGGTAGACGTGCTGGTCCGCCCCGACGACCTCCGGCTCGCGCCGGTCGACGGCGAGGCCGGCCCCATCTCCGCAGAGACCGAGGCCGTCAGAGCGAGCGCCGACGGGGGAACACCCTCGGCCCCGACTGGCGACGACGGCCGACAGTCGCCGTCGCCCCCGACTGCCGACGGCGAAGTGATCCGCCGGCAGTACACCGGCCCCTCGTTCGTCTACCACGTCGAACTCGACGACGGCCCCGTGGTGCGCTGTCTGCACAACCACGCCGAGGAGGTCGACGTGGGCGAGCGCGTGCGTGTCCGCCTCGTCGCCGACCACACCCTCGCTTGGTACCCCGCGGCGTAGATGTCCGGGCAGCGCGCCGACCCCGACACAGTGACTGCGACGCTCCGTACCGCCGTCGACGCTGCCCGCGACCGCCTCGACCGCGGCCGGGTCGCAATCCTCCTCCTCGCACTCGTCGCCGCCCTCGTCTCGTTCCTCGTCGCGACGCGAATCTTCCCGTACCACTCGATCAACCACGACGAGGGCGTCTACCTCCAGCAGGCCGAGCTGCTGCTCTCGGGGACGCTGTTCCTCCAACCCCCCACTGACGGCCCGTTCCACCCGTGGTTCTTTGTCGTGAGCGAGCAGGGGCTGTACTCGAAGTACCAGCCTGTGCCCGCGGCTGTGTTCGCGCTGGGGCGCGTGCTGGGCGCCTACCCGATCGCGCTCGCGGGGATCTCCGCGGGCGTCGTCGCCGGCACCGCGGCGCTGGCCCGCGAGCTGTTCGACTGGCGGGTCGGCGCCGTCGCGGGCGTCCTCGTCCTCGCGTCCCCGCTGTTCCTGGTCCACTCTGGGGTGTACCTCCCCTACGCGGCGACGGCGGCGTTCGAACTCTGCTTCGCCGTCGCGTACCTCCGCGGCGAGCGCACCGGGAGCCGGCGGATGGCGGCGGTCGCCGGCGCGGCGATCGCGATCGCCTTTTTCGCGCGGCCGTACACTGCCGTGCTGTTTGCGTCGCCGTTTATCCTCCACGCGGTCGTCACACTCCTCCGTTCGGGCGCGTGGCGGACGCCGTTCGAGGAGGTGACCGATGCCGAGCAGGAACTGTTCGTCCGTCGGCTCCTGACCGCGGGGCTCGGGATCGTCGGCGTGCTCGTCGCGCTGGGGTACAACGTGCTCGTCACGGGCGACCCGTTGGTGTTCCCGTATCAGGCGTTCGCGCCGGAGGACGGCCCCGGGTTCGGCCACCGCGAGATCCTTGGCCACGAGGAGACGTACACGCTCGAACTCGGGATCGAGTCCAACCGCCGCGTGCTCTCCCAACTGTTCACCGAGTGGGTCGCGATGGGGATCGTCGGCGCCGGGCTCGCCGCCGCGGGCGTCGTCGCGACTGCGGGCTCGGCCGTACTCGGCCGCGTGCGGGACGCGAGCGAGCGCGCGTCGGCCGCGCTCGTCGCTCGGCGCGCGGTCGTCGCCGGGATGTTCCTCTCGATCGCGGCGGGCAACGTCGCGTTCTGGGGCAACTTCAACATCCTCGGCGCGCTCACGGTGCAGGACGACGGGCTGATCCACAGCCTCGGCCCGTACTACCACTACGACGTGCTCGTCCCGACGGCGGTGTTCGGTGCTGTCGCGGTGGTGTGGGGGGCCGACCGGCTGGGGACCGTCGCTGCCCCGCGGCTCCCCGACACGCTGACGGCCGGCCGCGTCGCGCTCGTGGCCGCGATCGTCGCCGCGGGCGTCGCTGCCCCCGTCGCCGCCGACGCCGCCGCGCGCCCGCTCGACCACAATCAGGGCATCAGCGAGGAGCTCGGGGCCGCCTACGAGCCGTTCGAGGCCGAGGGCGGGCTCTCGATGGGCAACGCGGCCGTCGGCGGCGACCGGACCGACGAGAAGACGCTCACTTTCCTCCCGCCGGTGTACGGGCCGTGGCTGAACCACCCCTTCCAAGCGGTCCGAAACGATCCCGACTTCGACGGGCCGTCGCTGTACGCCATCGGCGACTACGACGAGCTCGACGTGGCCGCCGCGAACCCCGACCACGAACTCCGGCGATACGTGATGCGCGGCGCGTGGAACCCCGTCGACGGCGAGAGCGTGACTGCCGAACTGCGCCCCGTCGAGCGCGTCTCGGGGGAGTCAGTCAGGATGGACGCGGCGGTGGGCATCCCCGAGGACGCCCAGTCGGTGTCGATCCGCGCCGGCGGTGACGGCGGGCAGACGTACGCTGCCGCGAACGCGAGCGAGGGGACGCTCCGACTCACGCTGACGGTCAACGGGACGGGCGCCCGACTCGCCGGCGAGGGGATCCAACAGCCGGGCACGTTCGACGTGGAGGACCGCGACGAACTCCGTGTCACGGTGTTCGTCTCCACCGGCCCGAGTGCGGGGTTCAGCTACCAGCTCGTGTTCCCGATCGACACCGGCGGTGACGAGGTGCGCGCGCTGTCGGCGACCCGGGAGCGCTGTCCGGTGCCGGATCGCTGCGTCCCCGCAGGGCTGGGGCCGTCGCCGCCCGGACAGTTCGCGAACACGACCGTCGAGGCCGTGTCCGGGTAGCCGTCGCGGGTCTACGGCTGCTCCGTGTCGGGGCTGACGTACTCCCGGACTGGAACCCACCACCAGCGCCACTTCCAGACGAACAGGACGCCGCCGAGCAGTAGCGCGCTCCACAGCACGGCGACGTCGCCGGTGTAGAGCCCGTATCCGGGGAGGACGACGAGGAGGGCGATAAGGAGGAGGAGTCGAGTGGGGAGGAACTGGTCGCGGGACACGGCAGGTCGTTCGCGGGTGTGCCCCGTCAAACTGTCCGTTCGCCGGGGCCGAGCACGGCGCGGCTACGCGGCCAGTTGGCCGTACGTGATGCCCATCAACGTCAGGTTGTACAGCCCGTGGGTGAGGACGGGAACGGCGAAGTTGCCGGTACGCTCGTAGGCGTACCCCCAGAGCAGCGAGACGGCGCCGACGACCCCGGCGGCCAGCAGCGTTCCGAGCGCCGTCCCGTCGAAGTTGAGCAGGTGCCACCCCGCGAACAGCGTACTCGCGCCCGCCACCGACGGCCACGTGCCGAACCGTTCGCCGAGGCGGCCCTGTACGGCGCCCCGGAACAGGAGCTCCTCGGCGGGCGCGATCAGGAAGACCGACGTGACACCGATCCACAGCGCGAGCGACGGGGTGGCCGACACCATCCCGCCGATCGTCGACGTGACGCTGCCCGACAGCGCGCGACGGAGCAGCGTCAGACCGAACGCGGCGGCGACGGAGGCGACCACGGTCGCGCCGATCAGCAGCGATTCGTTCCGTGACGGCAGGCTGATGGGGAGGTCCAACGATCGCCAGCGGACGTACCCGAGGGCGAAGCCGAACACGAGCAGCTGGCCGGGGAGGCCGAGCGCGAACTGCACCGTGCCGTCGTTCAGCACCGCCTCCGGCCCGAGGGCGAGGGCAGCGATCAGGCCGGCGACGAAGCTGGCGCCGACGTTGACGAGGAACCCCGCCACTGCGAGTCCGATCGCGACGCCGACCGGGCGGAGGATGGCGTGATCGTCAGACTGTGCGCTCGAATCGTCGTTCGTGGAGGGCATCGTGAGTGGTGTGGATCAGCTCTCGTCGTCCGGTTCGTACGTGAATATCTCCTCGATCGAGCAGTCGAAGTAGCGGGCGAGCTTGAACGCGAGTTCGAGCGAGGGGTCGTACCGACCGCGCTCGATCGCGTTGATCGTCTGTCGTGCCACGTCGAGCTCCTTCGCGAGCTCCTCCTGTGTCACGTCCGCTTTCGCCCGCCAGACTTTGAGGTCGTTCTCCATCGGTCACATCTGCCGGCTGTGGTAGCCCATCGATCCGAGGAACGCCACGATCGCGACGGCCGCCGCCGCCAGCAGCGCGTTCTGGGTCGGGACGCCCACCGGGGAGTAGTCGACCGCTCGTGCCAGCGTGACGAGCGTCGCCAGCGTGCAGAGCCACGCGGCGGCGCCCGCACGGTGAGTGATTCGGTTCATGCGCTCGTCGCTCATCAGGCGGCCCCACACCCTGTCGTCGACGAACAGCCCCATCACGAGGAGCGTTCCCCAGGTGAGCGCCGAGCCGCCGATCACCAGCCCGAGCGCGAGCTCCGGCGACGACGCCAGATCCGCGCCGACGGTGGCGAGCGCCATCCCGATCACCGCGACCACGATCGGACCGTCACGTTGTAGCTTCACCATCGTATGTCAGACATACCTGACACAGTGTAATAAGTATTTTTCATAATGAGTGGTGGCTGCTCCATTACGTCGTGTCGCTGTGTCATCGGTAGCGTCAGTCGTTCGCCCACACCCGTCGCTACTCGGCCGGAGAGAACCGAACGCCGCTACAGCGACGGTTAGAACAGCGTCGTCAACTGCCGCTTGCGCTCCGCCGCACACACGCGCAGGATCGAGCCCGCGATCTCCGCGCCGCCGGAGAACGGGTCCAGCTTCGTCTCGCCCAGTCGCTCGTCGTACGCGATCGGCTCCTCGCGAATCTCGTACCCTCGCATCGCCGGCCGGATCAGTAGCTCCGCCGAGAGGCCGGTGTTCTCCGTCCAAGTGATCCCCTCGATCACGTCCTCGTGGTAGGCGCGCATCCCCGTCGTCACGTCGTGGAGGTACTCCCCCGAGAGCACGCTCGACAGCCCCGCGAAGGCGTAGTTGCCGAACCGGTTCAGCGTCGGCATCGTGTCCGCGCCGTGGTAGAGGCGGTCCCCGCTGACCACGTCGTACCCCTCGTTGACGAGTTCGAGGAAGTCCGGGATGCGCTCCATCGGGTACGTCCCGTCGCAGTCGGTGGTGATCCGGACGGGGTTGCTGGCCGAGAGCAGCGCCTTACACACCGCGTAGCCGTACCCCTGTGGCTCCTGCTCGATCACGGTCGCGCCGTGGTCGCGGGCGATCTCGGCGGTGTCGTCGCTGGACCCGTCGACGACGACCACTTCCGCCTCGCCGTCGGTTGCCTCGTCGATGTCCTCCAGCACCGGGCCGATCGCTTCTTCCTCGTTGTAACTCCCCATCACGACGCTCACGTCCGCGAGCGTGTACTCGCTCATGGATCCTCGGAAGAGATGCCTCGGTTTAGGCTTGCCGAAAAACTTCGCTCGGAGAACCCCGCAGGCGTTTCCGGAGCGAGTCGGGTTTAAGTTCTCCCCGAGCGCAGAGTGGCGTATGGATTTGGAACTCGACGACACGAGCGCACTGGTGACGGCATCGAGCAGCGGTCTCGGCAAGGCGTCGGCGACGGCGCTGGCCCGCGAGGGCGCGAACGTCGTCGTCAACGGCCGCGACGAGGACCGGCTCGCCGAGGCCGTCGCGGAGATCGACGACGTCGGCGACGGCGAGGTCGTCGGCGTCCAGGGCGACCTGACCGAGAAAGACGACATCGAACACCTCGTCGAGCGGACGGTCGAGGAGTTCGGCGGCATCGACACCCTCGTGACGAGCGCCGGCGGCCCGCCCAGCGGCGCGTTCATGGACACCGACGACGAGGACTGGTACGAGGCGTTCGACCTGTTAGTGATGAGCGCGGTCCGGACCGTCCGCGCGGCGGCGCCGCATCTGAAGGAGTCCGACCACGGGACGATGACGTTCGTCACCTCCCGCTCGGTGAAGGAGGCGATCGACTCGCTGGTGCTCTCGAACTCGGTCCGGATGGCCGTGATCGGGCTGGAGAAGACGCTCTCGAAGGAGCTCGCGCCGGAGGTCCGCTCGAACGCGGTGCTGCCCGGCCCCCACGAGACCGCCCGCATCGAGGAGCTCGTCGAGCAGGCGGTCGACCGCGGCGACTACGACGACTACGAGGAGGGGCTGGCCGACTGGGGCGACGGCATCCCGCTGGAGCGCATCGGCGAACCGATGGAGCTGGGCGACACCGTCGCCTTCCTCTCCTCGCCGAAGTCCTCCTACATCAACGGCGTCGCGCTCCCGATCGAGGGCGGGGCCGGCGCGAGCAATCTCTGATCGGGCGACCGCTCGTTTTTCGCGGTGACCGGTGTCGGACGTTCGACAGAACCGAGCGACCGCTACGGCTCCATCCGGAGCGCGTAGATGATGCAGAGCAGACCACCGATCTCCAGTGTCTGGATGAACGCCTGCACGGCGGGGCCGGGAAGCGACGGGAACAGCAGCGAGACCGCCACCACCGGGATCGGCAGGCCAAGGATGACCCCGAAGCCGATCGCCAGGTACAGCATCGGTCGGCTGTCGTTTCGACGGTAGCCCCGGTAGGCGAGGTAGGCGATGAACAGCCCGAGCGCGGCGCCGACCATCTCGTAGGCCTGCAACGCCGTGACGGTCGCCCCGTCGGCTTGGAGTGGTCCGATCATCAGATCCCCTCGATCAGCCGCGTGAACCGGTCGGACATGTCCTCCCGGCGGTCGATCTCCAGCCGGAGTTCGCCGTCGACGAGTTCGACGGTCACTCGCTGGAGGTTCGGTTCGTACACCTGCGTGTGGTGGCCACCGTTGGGGTCGGGGCGGGTCCGTTCAGCGATCAGGCCGTGCTCCCGGAGCCGTTCGAGCCGCCGGTAGATCGTCGGCCCGGACGCATCACACCGCTTTTCGAGTTCGCTTGCAGACATGGGTTCTCGACTCGTCCGAGTGAGGATCCGCCGGGCTGTTTCGTCCTCCAACAGCCCCGCGACGGCCTCGATCTCGTCCTCACTCACGATGGATCGGTTGTCGGCAAAAGTACCTAAAGGCTTATCGACCGCTTCAGCGCGTGAAGTGGTGGGCGTCGCTATATCGATCCGCCGCCCCGACGACCGAGTACGGATGACCCCTCCCCCACTCGACGCCGTCGATCGACACCCCGTAGCAGCGTACTTCGCCCTCACGATCGCCCTCTCGTGGGGGGTCTGGATCCCCCTCCTCCCGGCTGTCGAAGGCCCGACCGTGAAGATCGCCGCCCTTCCCGGCGCGTTCGGGCCGTTGGCGGCCGCCGCCATCGTCACCCGCTTGCGCGGCGAGTCGGTCCGGTCGTGGCTGGCGTCGACGCTCGACTGGCGCCGATCCCCGCGGTGGTACGCCGCGGCGTTGGCCGTCCCCATCGGCGTCAGTCTCGCAATGGGCGTCGCCATGGCGGCTACGGCTGGCGGCCTCGCTGACGGTACCCTCGCTCCGGCGCTCGCGACGTTCGCGATCAACATGATCTTCGCCACCCTACTCGGCGGCGGCCAGGAGGAGTTCGGCTGGCGTGGCTTCGCGCTGCCCCGCCTCCAGAGCCGGTACGGCGCGCTGGTCGCGAGCCTCGCCGTCGGCGCCGTCTGGGCGCTGTGGCACGCGCCGATGTTCGCCTTCGGGGTGTACGACACGTCGCCGGTCGGCTACGCCGCGTTCGTGATCGTCGCCTCGGTCGTGTTCACGTGGCTGTACAACGGCTCCCGGGGCTGTGTGCCCGCGGCGATCCTCATGCACGGCACGGTCAACGCGAGCGTGAACGTCCCGCTGCAGGTCGTCGGTGGCCCGTCAGTGCTGCCCGTGCCGTTCACTGCCTTCCTGCTCGGTGGGTTCGGCCTGCTTGCGCTGGCGCTGATCGCTCGCTACGGCCCCGCGACGCTCTCCGACGGAGCCCGGGCGACGCCCACGTGGACGAACGAGCGCCCGGAACGCCGGGAGGCTACCGACGTGACGGGGGTGGAGGTGTGACCACACTCCGGCGCGTGGTTCCGGAGATCACGTCGCTGGCGCTGGTGATCGCGCCCGTCGCCGCCAGCGTGATCCTCGCGCCCGCGCTCCCCGAGCGAATGATCGTCGGCTGGCACGTCGGCCTCGACGGTCACGTCTCGGTCACGCGGGGCCCGCGACTGCTCGGGCTGGTCGCGCTCCCGGCGGTCACTGTCGTGGCGTCCGTCGCCTTCCGGGTCACTCGGCTCGTGCTCGACCGAGTTGGCGGGCTGGACCCCCGCCTGTTCGAGGTGCTGGCTCACCTCGTGCTCGGCATGCTCGTGCTCGGACAGGCGTGGGTGATCGCCGCCAACCTCTGACGCGCAGTCCCCCGCTTCGGCCCTCCTTCCACTGCTGTCCGCCTTTCGCGTTCCACCCGGTTCCCTCTCCGGCCGTCTCGTGCTCGTGTTCGTTTTCGATCACGCCACCGGGAGTTCGGCGCCACACTCTGGGCACGTCTCGTCGGCGATCGTCACTTGCAGGTCACACTCCGGGCAGTAGTCTCGGTAACACGCGTCGTCGCCCATACCGATCGTCCGTGGCCGAACGGGGATAGTCGTTTCCGGGACCCGCCCCACCGACCCGATAATCCGTCTCTCCTGTGACGGTCGAGGGGGGCGCTGGCCACGAACTGTGGGGATTCCGACCGATCGCGGACTCCCTACTCCTCGTCGATCATCGCGCCGAACGTCGACTCGGCGTCGGCGGGCACGTCGAAGTCGTGGTAGTGCTCGCCTTTCTCCTTCGAGAGAATGTTGAGCGCGGCGGCGGCGCCGTCGCCCGCGGCGATGACGGCCTGCCACTCCTCGGCGCGGACCATCGCGCCCGTCGCGTAGGCGTCCTCGACGCTGGTCTCCATCGTCACGTCGGCGTCGACGACGCCCTCGTCGGTGAGTTCACAGCCCAGTCCCTCCGCGAGGTCGCGGTTCGCGCCGGTCGCGAGCACCACGTACGGCGCCTCGTGTTCGCCGTCCTCGGTGGTCACGGCGAACCCGTCGTCGGTCGCCGCCACGTCGGTCACCTCGACGCCCTGCTTTCGGTCGACGCCGAAGCTGTCGACCTGTGTGCGCAGCGTGTCGAGGAACGCCGTCCCGTCCTGTGAGCCCACGCCGGGGTAGTTGAACAGGTGAGCCTTGTGCATCCACGTCTTGTCGGTGTCGAACACCGTGGTTTCGAGGCCGTTCTTCTCGGTGAACAGTGCAGCGCTCAGGCCGGCGGGACCACCGCCGACGACAATTACGTCGGTCACGTTCGAAAGTTGGTCGCTCGACTCCTAATTCTTTCCACGGTGGCAGGTGTGGTACGTGACCGTTCCTTCCCCGGTGGGTCGTCCTGCAGCGGTGGCCAGTATCAACTCTGACAGATACCACAAAACATTTATCACCGATAGCTCCGTCGGCACGAGTGAATGACGCCGAGCGATGGGTACACGGGGGTGACGGGCGACCTGCTGCTCGTCGCCTCGGTCGTACTGCTCGCGCCGACGTGGATCGGCGGGATCGAGTTCCTCGCCGCAATGGGGCTGGGGGAGCTCCCGGCGGCGATCGTCGGGGGCGTGTACGCGTGGGGCCGCGGGGCGCTCTCGGCGGCGATCCTGCTCCGGCGCTGGCGCACCGGCTCGTTGACGCTGACGCAGTCGTGGCTCGCCGAGTCGCTGGAGTCCGTCGCCGTTCGGAGCCCGGTGGCCGACTACCCGACGCCGACGCCGGCCGGGCTCACGCTGTCGACCGGCGCGGTCTGACACCGCCCACCGCTCCCGCCGAGAACGAACGCTTTTCCTCCCGTCGTCACCCACCGCCACCATGGACGCGGCAGTCGTCGCTGACGACGTGACCAAACGCTACGGCGACCTCGTCGCCGTCGACGGCGTCTCGCTGTCGGTGCCCGCCGGGACCGTGTTCGGGCTCATCGGCCCGAACGGCGCGGGGAAGACCTCCCTCGTGCGCTGTCTCACCGGCACGACCGAGTACGAGGGCGAGGTCTCGCTGCTCGGCAGCGCGCCCGAGTCCGTCGACCGATCTCGGATCGGCCTGCTCCCGCAGTCGTTCTCTCCGCCCGAACGCCTCACAGTCCGGGAGCTGCTGGGCTACTACGCGGACCTCTACGACGAGGCCCGCGACGTGCCGTCGGTGATCGAGGAGGTCGGCCTCGACGACTCGGCGGAGACGTGGTACGAGGAGCTCTCCGGTGGCCAACAGCGCCGGGCCTGCGTGGGCATCACGCTCGTCAACGATCCGGACGTGCTGTTCCTCGACGAGCCGACGACCGGGATCGACCCCAAGGGCCGGCGGGACCTCTGGACGCTGATCGAGGAGCTCGCGGCGGCGGGGACGACCGTCGTGCTCACCAGCCACTCGATGGACGAGGTCGAACGGCTCGCCGACCGCGTGGCGATGCTGGCCGACGGCGAGGTCGTCGCCGAGGGATCGCCGGCGACGCTGATCGCGGAACACGGCGGCGAGTCCCGGCTCGAAATCCGGACCGAGGCCGTCGCCGACCCCCTCGCGAACCGCGGCTTCCGGGTCGAAGCGTCCGCCGGCCGGCTCACGCTTCACGACGTCGACGCCGCGGAGATCGACGACGCGGTCGACGCACTCGCGGCCGCGGGGATCGACTACGAGTCGTTCACGTGGACCGAACCCACGCTCGAAGACGTCTACCTCGAACTCACGGGCGAGTCGTTCCGTGGTGACGACGTCGCGGGGCCCGCGGAGCCCGCCGAGGCGGAGGTGGAGCGATGAGCCGCCTCGGCCGGATCGGTAGCGAGTGTCGCGCGGGCGCGAAGGCGTTCCTGCGCCGGCGCACGGCGGTGTTTTTCACCTTCTTCTTCCCGGTGATCATCGTGCTGATCTTCGGCGTGCTCGTGGGCACCCAGCCCACCGGCGGCGGGCTGTTCGCGGAGCCGCCGGGCTACTACCTCCCCGGCTACCTCGCCGTCGTCGTGCTGTTCACGCCGCTGTCGCGGGTGGGCAGCGAGTTCGCGCGCCACCGCGAGGGGAGCCGCTTCGAGAAGCTCGCGACGACGCCGCTGCGCCGCTGGGAGTGGCTACTCGCGCACACGCTGGTGAACGTGTTCGTCATCGGCGCGGCCTCGCTGCTGATCTTCGGGCTCGTGGTCGCGCTCGTCGACGCCCAGATCGCTGTCGGCGCCCACCTCCTGCTGCTGATCCCCTTCGTCGCGCTCGGCGTGGCGTTGTTCTGCGGGCTGGGGGCAGTCCTTGGCCGACTGGCAGACTCACAGGACGGCGTCATCGCCGCGAGCAACTCCGTGGCGCTTCCGCTCCTCTTCCTCTCGGAGACGTTCGTTACCCCGGAGCTGCTGCCGGCGTGGTTCCGCCCGGTCACGAACCTCTCGCCGCTGACGTACTTCGCGCGGGGCGTTCGCTCCCTCACCTACGAGCAGGTCTCGACCCCCGTGGTCGGCGCGACCGACCCGACGACGCTCGCGCTGACGAACCTCGCCGTTCTCGCGGTGCTGGCTGCGGTGTTCTTCGTCGCCGGCACGTACGCGGTGCCGCGGACCGACTGAGTGTCGTCGGTCACGCCGCACCCCGCGTCGCGACCGACTGCCGTCGACCGCTGCTGTCGAACGGCTCCGGCCGGGATTTATCAACCGCCCGCGAGCAGGCGGGGTATGGGCAAACGACCCGAGGGAACCGGGGGTATCGTCTTCTTCCGGACGGAGAACCGCGAGTCCGTCGTCGACTGGTACCGCGAGACCGTCGGCGCCGATGTCTGGCTCGAACAGACGGGCTGTACGATCCTCACGTTCCGGGGGTTCCGGTTCGGCTTCTGTGACGGCGAGGAGACGGAGACCGAGGGGATCCTGACGTTCGTCTACGACGACGCCGCGGCCGTCGACGCGATGCACGACCGCGTCGGCGACGCCGCCGACGAGACGCCCCACGAGAACGAGCAGTACGAGATCTACCAGTTCTTCGCGAGCGACCCCGACGGCCGAACCGCGGAGTTCCAGACGTTCCGCTGATCAGTCGACTCGGCGGATCCGGTCGGCCCGCACCGGCACGCCGGGGGAGTAGTGCGCCAGCGGCTCGGTGTCGGGGCGGTCGAACCCGTTGGCCTCGAAGAAGTTCGTCGAGCGGAGGTCGAGATCGGCCTCGTACAGGTCCCACGGCGGGTGGGCGACGTCGCCGTAGAAGAGGTCGCTCCCGTCCCCGCGATCGTCCACGTCGCCATCGGCGAGGTAGAACCGGTAGTTCTCGACGAGGAACTGTTCGAGCGTCCCGTCCTCGGGGCGGAAGCGATCGCCCGCCGGGCCGTAGGTGGCGTCGAGGTAGGCGTCCGGCACGCCGGCGTGGGCGCGGTGGCTGGACAGCTCGACCGTCCGCTCGTGGGGGCCGGCCTCGCCGGGGGACTCGCCCCGCCGTTCGATCTCCATGTGGGCGGTGTAGTAGGGAAGCTGGTAGAACTGCCGGGCGATCCCGACGCTCAGGCGGTCGGCGGCGTCGAGGTTGAAGAAGTAGATCCCCTCGCCGCCGTTCGGCCCCGCGACGTACGTTCGGAGGTTCGCCTCGCCGAAGGTGAGCCCCAGCGGCGCTGGGACGCCGCGGGGACGGATGTCCTCCATCACGAACGCGATGACCCCCAGCCACGCGCTGCCGTCGTGGGTTCGAGCGGTGAGGCCGGACGGGAGCCGGTCGTCGACGACCCCGGCGTCGACGGGCCAGTGGGCGAACAGCGCGTCCCGCCAGCCCATCGAGAGGTAGTGACGCTCCATACCCGACGTTCGGCCGCCTCACCCTTCCCGGTGTCGGCTGTGGGCGCGTGGCGGGTACGCGGGTCTGTGGCGGCACACACCGTGCAACTCGCCCCCACCCCCCGTCGGAGACCGCCACGTTTTACCGCCCACCTGCGGAACGAGCGACATGGATCAACTCCGCCGGTCGCTTCTGGAGGCGCCAATCATCGAGAAAGGCGAGTACCAGTACTTCGTCCACCCGATCAGCGACGGCGTTCCGACGCTGGAGCCGGGGCTGCTCCGGGAGATCGTCATCAAGATCTGCCGGAAAGTCGAACTCGAAGACGTGGACAAGATCGTCACCCCCGCGGCGATGGGGATCCACATCTCGACCGCGCTCTCGCTGATGACCGACGTGCCGATCGTGGTCATCCGCAAGCGCCAGTACGGGCTGGACGGCGAGGTGTCGCTCTCCCAGCAGACCGGCTACTCGGAGTCGGAGATGTACATCAACGACGTGCAGGAGGGCGACTCGGTGCTGGTGATCGACGACGTGCTCTCGACGGGCGGCACGCTCTCGGCGATCTGTGAGGCGCTCGACGGCATCGGCGCCGACGTGACCGACGTGGTGGCGGTGATCAAGAAGGCCGGCGAGAACGAGCTCGACGGGCAGATCGACTACAAGACGCTCATCAACGTCCGCGTCGAGGACGGCGAGGTCGTGATCGTCGACGAGAACGGCGACGGGTAGGCCGACAGTCACGTTTTAGGGACTGCTCGCCCAGTTGTCGTGTGTGTCGAGATTCCCGGACTGGGTGGACCGCTGGCTGACCGTCGAGCGACCGGTGACCTACTGGTCGTTCTGGGCGGCGCTTCTGCGGCTCGTGCCGCTGCTGGCGGTCATCTTCGTGCTCGTGCTACTCACCACGAGCCTCTCCTTTACGCTCCGGTCGTTCGCCCCGGTGCCGTTCGTGTTCGTGGCCGCGACGCTCGGCTACGCCGTCCGTGCGTTCGACGGCGTCGGCGCCTTGATCTCGGTGCTCTCTGCCGTCGTGTACGGGTTCCTGCTCGCGCTCGACGGGATCGGTGCGACGCTGCTTCGCCAGCTGACGCCGCTGCTCTCGGTGCTCGCTGTGCTGACGTTCGTCGGCCTGCTCGCCGGCTTCGGCTCGTCGACGCTCCACGGGCAGGGCGGCGACGCCGAGCTCGAAGCGGCACGCAAGCGCTGGAACGAGTGAGCTACGCCTGCTCGTGGGTGTGGTGGTAGAAGTCGATCCGGCCGGTCCCGTCGACGGTCACCGGCTCGAAACAGACACGCGCGTAGCGCTCGGTCGCCTGTAGCGACACCATCACCCCCTTGGCGTGGCGGGAGACCGAATCGTACGCCGCACCACAGACGGGGCAGTTCGCGGGGGCGTCGTCGGGGACTTCCACGGCTTCCGGTCGTGACCCCGGCTACTTCGCTCTACTCCCCGTCCGCTTCGCGACCGTGCGGATCGGCGGCGTCGGGGTCGCTCACCGCCGGATCGTGCCGCCGGTACCACGCGGTGATCTCCTCCAGTCGGTGGATCGCACGGTCCGGGTCGCCGATGTTGTGGTGTTCGTCCTCGTAGACGACGAGTCGACAGTCCGCGCCGGCCTGCTGGGCCGCGACGTACAGCTGTTCGGACTGGGAGGGCGGGCAGCGCCAGTCCTGCCCGCCGGCGGCGACGAGCAGCGGCGTCTCCACGTTCCCGATATCCGTGATCGCGGAGGAGGCGTCGATCGCCTCGGGGTCCTCCCACGGGTAGCCGTACTCGTTCTCCATCCAGATGTGGGAGTCGTCGGTGCCGTACGCCGAGCGCAGGTCGTAGATGCCGTGTTCGGGCGCCGCGGCGGTGAACAGGTCAGGGTACTGGGTCACCAGGTACCCCTGAGCGATCCCGCCGTAGGAGAAGCCGTAGCCGAACACGCGGTCCGGGTCGGTCCAGCCGCGGTCGACCAGATCCTCGATCCCCGCGGCGATGTCGCTGGCCTCGACGGTCCCCCACTGGCCGTGGAGCGTCTCGCAGAACTTCCGGCCGAACGAGGAGCCGCCGCGGTAGTTCGGGCGGAACACGAGGTAGCCGCGGGAGGTGAGTGCTGCGTGGGCGAAGCTGAACGTGGGCTCGTCGTAGGACACCGGCCCGCCGTGGATCGCACACACCGTCGGCGCCGGGTCGGACTCGCCGGGCTCGTACTCCGGCGGGTGGTACAGCACGCCCGAGATCTCCCAGCCGTCGTTCTCGAACGTCACACGGCATACCTCGGGCATCTCGTACTCGTCGGTGAGGTCGCCGTTCACCTCGGCCAGTCGCGTGAGCGAGTCGGGCTCCTCGTCGGCCCCGAGGTCGCCGACGGGCAGCGCGTAGGGGTCGTGCCCCTCGCTGGGGTGGGCGAGCCCCATCACCGCCCTTTCACCGCCGATCGAGAGGCCGGTCACGGCGCGGTCGTCGCCTTGGGCCTCGAACGTGCGTTCCCAGCCGGCGTCGTCGGCGTCACACCGCAGGACTCGCGTCCGGGCTTCGTCGCCGACCAGCGTGTAGAACGTCCCGTCGTCAGTCCACTCGAACGAGGCGCCGCGGGCGAGCGTCCGGTCGAGGTCGCCCGTGACCGAGACGTGCGTCTCGCCGTCCCAGACGCGGGCTTCGGTCGGGATACACCAGTTCTCGTCGTCGCCCGCCGAGAACGCGAGTCGCTCCCCCGTCGGGGACCAGGTCGGGCTGTTGCAGTTCAGGCCGCCCTCGGTGACCGCCGTCGCGTCGCCGCCGTCGGGAGAGACAGTGAACACGTCGGTTTCGAGCGTGCTGTCGGGGTCGTCGCCGCGGTAGGAGACGAACGCGATCTCGTCGCCGGCGCCCCAATCGGGCTGGAGGCCGCTCAGCCCCTCGAACGCGCCGCGGCCGTAGGCGTCGTCGAGCTTCCGGGCGGAGTCGGCGTCCGCGGCGTCGTCGCCGAGCACCGCGTTCTCGCCCACGACGAACAGGTAGCTGGTGACGGTGTCGAGGTAGCCGGCGCCGTCGAGCTTGTGCTGGACGCGCTCGGTCTCGACCGGGCCGCCGTCGCGGCGTTCGTCGAGGTAGGCTGACTCGGCGTCGGTGGGGTCGCGGGCGGTGACGACGACGCGCTCGCCGTCGGGCGCCCAGTCGAACTCGCGGACGCCCTCCGCGAAGTCGGTCACCTGACGGGCGTCGCCGCCGAGTGTGAGGTCGAACACCCAGAGCTGGGATTTGGGTTCGTCGTCGCCCCCGGGGCCGTCGTCCGCCTCCTCGTCTTCCTCGTTCTTGTTCTCGCGCCCGACGCGGAGATCACTGTCCTCGTCGCGGGCTGCGAGGAACGCCAGTCGGTCGCCGTCGGGGGACCACGTCGGCGATCCGGCGCCGGAAACGCGGGTCAGTCGATGCGGGTCGCGGCTGCCGTCGGTGGGGGCGACGAACAGCGACGACACCGACTCGTCGGCGTCGGGGTCGTTCTCGGCGGTGGTGAACGCGGCGCGGTCGCCGTCGGGGGAGACGGTGATCTCGCCGATCTGCGTGAGGTCGTAGTACGCGTCGAGCGGGAGCTCGCTCATCGTCCGCGAGGTTCCCCGGCATCGCGAAAAGCGTTCGGCAAGCGGAAGCGCGGGCGGCTACTCTTCGCCCTCGTCCGGTGGTTCGTCGCCCTCGTCGATCGGCGGCTCCACGCCGCCTCCGCCGCGTATCGACCTGTCACCGACGACGTAGCGTTTGAACACCAGCCCGAGGCCGAACAGCGGCACGCCGAACGCGATCAGGTACGGGAGGGCGTACGCCAGCCCGACCACTGCCGCCCGGAGCGCGACGAGTGCGCCGTCGACGGAATCGAGGAACGCCGCAACGACGCCGGTGTCGTACCAGTTGTCGGTGTCGACGGGGTCGTCGGGGCGCTCCTCGCGGAGTTCGACGGTCACCGTGGCGTAGGCCACGCGGTTCTCCAGTGACTCCAGACGGGCCTCGATCGACTCGATCTCGCCTTGCACCTCGGAGAGTTCGCGCTGGACCGCGAGCACGTCCTCGGTGTCGTTGGCTTCCTCGTACAGTTCGCGGAGTCGGTCACGCTCCGCGCGGAGGTTCGACAGTCGCGCTTCGAGGTCGGCGTGCTGGCCGGTCACGTCGTCGACGTTCTCCTCTTCGCGGACGACGGTTCCCTCCGCCCGCACGTCTTCGAGGAAATCGGTGTAGTTCTCCGCGGGCACGCGGTAGGTGAACCGGCCGTCGCGGTAGGTCGCCTCGTCCCACTCGTTCGTGGTGATCTGGGAGTTTCCGACGTAGCCGCCGTGGGCTTGCGCTGCGGCCGAGAGGTTCGACCGACTCTGCTCGAACTCGCCGACCCGGACGGCGAGCCGGGCGGTGTAGATACGCATCCGGTTGCTCGCGGACGCGCTCTCGCTGTCGGCCTCCGCGGCCGTTCCGGTCGCTTGCTGGTACTCTGGTTCGTCGCCGCTCAGCGCCGCCTGCGTGGCGCCGTCGCCGGCGCCTCCCCCGCCGGCACAGCCCGCGAGCACGAGCAGGAGCGCGACCCCGACGGCGACGAGCGGTCGTTTGCCTCGCATACTCGTCTCTCTCGCCGGAACTCGGTAAAGGGTTGGCTAACCACAAAAAGCCGTTTGAGTTATCGACGATGGCTCTCGCGCCGTCGGTTTGGTGTAACACGATCACGGCATGAGTTCCGTCATCGCGGGACGGAGCCCGCGACGGGTCACGCGCCGGAGGCTGGGCTCTACACGATCACGGCATGGGCTCCGTGCGACCGACAGAGCGTCGGTCGCCGGTCACGCGCCGTGATCGGTATCACTCCCCGTCGAGTCGCCCCTTCTCGTCCTCGACGAGGCTCGGGTGGGTTCGCTGGCGCTGGTCGTGCGTCTCGGCGAAGTACTCCTGCATCGCCGCGCGGGACTCCGCCCGCCGAGCCGCGCGCTCGGTCTCGTCGATCTCCTCACAGCCCGGCGGCACCTCGCGGCCGCGGTCGGTGAAGTACCCCTCCGGCGTCACCCAGTCGTGGTAGAACGGCGTGTCGGAGTCGTGGATCAGCGTGATCGCTGTCCGTGCACCGTCGCCGGCCGCGACGACCGCTTGGTGGTAGCGCTCGGCGAGCCGGCCCGCCGCGTAGAGCCCGTCGACGCTGGTCCGGCCGTCCTCGTCGTCGTCGAGGAACTGCTTGCTGCCCGCAGACCGGATCGCCGGGTCGACCGGATCGAGGTAGTCGGTGTTCGACCACGAGGCTGCGATCACCTTCTCGGCGTGAACATCGTCCCCGTCCTCGGCAATCGCGACGAACCCGTCGCCCTCGGCGTGCCGGAGCTCCGTGATCCGGCCGGCGACCAGATCGACGCCGTTTCTCGTCGCCTGTGCGTGGAGCATATCGGCGAACAGTCGGGGGTTGACGCCTGCCGGGAACCCCGGGAAGTTCTCTAGGTGGGCGTTCCGGCGCAGGATCGACTCTCCGCCGTCGTACACCAGCGTGTCGAGCCCCGCACGGGCGGTGAACAGCGCGGCGGTCAGGCCGGCGATCCCCCCGCCGACGATCAGCACGTCGCGATGCTGTGGCTCCGCGTCGTTCGCAGTCTCGGTCGAATCGGACATGCCCGCTCAGAGCCTCCACACGGGGTTAGGAACTTCGGAGTTCCGGGAGGCCGTTCCGCCCGACCCAGAGCACGACGTTCGCGCCGACCAGCGCGTAGATGAGGTAGCCGTCGCTCAGGATGCCCATACAGACTACCGCCCCGGCGACCAGCACCGGCGGCGCGGAGAGGCTCCCGTCGCGGCCGTGCGTGATGGCGGCCCAGACCACCGTCGCGGCCGCGACGGCGCCCAGAACCGGCGTATCGAGAACCACCACGCTGGGTAAGAAGATGACGAGCGCGGCGGCCGCGACGAGCCACTTGGTCGTGGTTTCCACTGCCACGACGTACCGGATTCGCGGAGGTAAGGGTTCCTACTCACCTCCACGGTGGCGAACAGGGGGTGCTTTCCACCCGGAGCGACACACCCCACGACCGCTCTCCGCTCCGGGCCAGTCTCAGACCACGCGAGGAGTGGTCGCTCGATCGTACTTGAAAAAGAGGCTCACAGGGCTGGCGAGGTTGATTGTCTCTGACCAAAGAGTGATACGCGCCCGACCGAACTCCGGGGTATGGTACCAACTGTCCACAGAGGAGGAGCGTCGTGACGTTCTCGATCACCGCCGCCGACCCGTCGACTGGTGCCACCGGCGTCGCTATCGCGTCGGTGTTCCCTTCGGTCGGCGCCGTCTGCCCGTGGGCGAGCGAACACGTCGCGCTGTCGACGCAGGCGTGGGACTCCGGCGCCGACTACGGGGAGCCGCTGTTGGAGATGGCCGCACAGGACATCAGCTTCGAGAGCGCCGCGGAGGCAGTGCTGGAGAACCGCCCCGGGAGCCGCGGGACCCAGCTCCACGGCACGGAAGCCGACGGCGAGACGTACGCCTACACCGGCGAGAAGGCGACCGAATGGGCGGGCCACGTCGTCGCCGACGCCCACACTGCGGCTGGCAACACGCTGGCCGGCGAGGCCGTGGTGACCGAGATGCACGAGGCGTTCGTCGATGCCGAAGGCCCGCTGACCGAGCGGCTCCTGACCGCGCTGACCGCCGGCGAGGAGGCGGGCGGCGACAAGCGCGGCGACAACCTCAGCGCGGCGGTGCTGGTCCACGCGCCCGAGTCGAACCTCACGCACAACATGCGCGTCGATCAGCCGGGCGACCCCATCGACGGGCTCTGGGACGCCTACGAGGTTGCCCGGGAGCACGCCGACGCGACCGCCGAGACCGACGAGTTCGCGGCGGAGTGGGGCGAGGGGTTCGACGAGGAGATCGTCGACTTCGGGATCAAGTACTGACGCCGCCTACCAGCGAATGACGTTCGACTCCAGATCCCGCGGGTAGTAGGTGATCTGCTCGACGCCGTCCTCGGTGATCAGGATCGTGTCGGAGTGTCGGTAGCCCGCCTCGCCCGGGTAGTAGATGCCGGGCTCGATCGAGTAGGCGTGGCCGGGCTGCATCACCTCGTCGCTCCCGCGGTCGATGAACTCCCGCTCGTGGGCCTCCATCCCGAGGTTGTGGCCGGTGTGGTGCTGGGCGTACTCCAGCACACCCTGCTCGCGCATGTAGTCGTGGACCGCCTGATCGACCGCCGAGCAGGGAACGCCCGGGCCGCTCTCCTCGATCCCGATCGTCTGGGCTTCGAGCATGATCTCGAAGCGGTTACGCTGCTCGTCGGTCGGTTCGCCCACGAACATCGTCCGTTCGAGCTCGCTCTTGTAGCCGCCGACGTTGGCGCTCGCCCCCGTGACGAGCACGTCGCCCTCCGCCAGCCGACGGTTCTCGGTCAGGCCGTGCGGGAGTGCGGTGTTCGGCCCCGAGAGGAACCCACAGCTCGCGGGGAACCCCCCGCGGAGGTGGGAGTCGTAGCGGTCGCCCAGCGCGTCGAACATCGACATCGAAGCGTCGAGGCTCGCCCGCTTTGCCACCCAGAGCTCGTGTTTCCCCGGCTCGGCGTACTCTGCCAGCTTCCGGTGGGCGAGGTTCCCCCACTCCGCGGAGTGGCGCATCAGGTCGAACTCCACCGAGGACTTCTCCTTGCGCATCTCCGTGATCCACTCGACGGTGTCGACGCTCACGTCGGCGAGTTCGTCGAGGTTCGGCCCCGAGTAGCCCCAGAACCCCGGCGCGCCGTTGCCGTCGGCGGCGACCGAGTCGACACCGAGGTCGTCGAGCATCAGCGCGATGGTGTCCTCGGGAGTCCGGCCGGGGTTGACGTAGTACTCGCCGTCGTTGTCGCCCGGGTAGTCGAAGTACGTGTGCACGCGCTCGATCAGCGGGAACTCCTCGCTCTCGGCGCGATCGGCTTCGAGCCGCGGCACGGTCACCTCGACGGCGTCCTGCGTGACGGCCAGACAGACTGGCCGCTCGGTCTGGAGGTGGTGGAACCCCGAGAGCCACTCGATGCTCGTCCCGGAGAACAGACAGAGCGCGTCGTAGCTCTCCGCGGCCAGTTCGTCGCGGACGGTCTCGATCCGAGCTTCGAACTCCTCAGTTGGTACGCTAGTCAGTACCATGGGGGCGAGTAACGAATTACCCTACATAACGTTACGGTAACGGGCAAAACCACGCTTACCGCCGGCTTCGAGTCGACTACCGTGAGCCGGCGGCGACTGGCGTCGTCGCCGGCCGGCTCAGTCCGTGTAGTGGTGACAGGCGCAGACGTGGTTCTCGGCCAGTTCGCGGAGCTCCGGATCGTCGGTCTCGCAGACCTCGCCGATGTACTCCTGACAGCGCGTGTGGAACCGACAGCCCGAGGGTGGATCCTCGGGGCTCGGCACGTCCCCTTCGAGGATGATCCGGTCGGTCATCGGCTCCGGCGACGCCCGCGGCAGCCCCGAGAGCAGCGCGCGGGTGTAGGGGTGTTTCGGGTCCGCGAACAGCTCGTCCGCGGGCGCGACTTCGGCGAGTTCGCCGAGATACATCACCGCAACGCGGTCACAGATGTGCCGGATGACGCTCAGGTCGTGACTGATGAACAGGTACGTCAGGTCGTACGTGTCCTGCAGGTCGTCCATCAGGTTCAGGATCTTCGCCTGCACGCTCACGTCGAGCGCGCTCGTGGGCTCGTCGGCGACGATCAGCGACGGGTTCACCGACAGCGCCCGCGCGATGGCGATGCGTTGTTGCTGGCCGCCGGAGAACTCGTGTGGCGCGCGCTTGAGGTGGTTCTCTTGCAGGTCGACCTCGTCGACGAGCTCCTGAAGCCGGGCCTGTCGCTTCTCGCGGTCCCAGTCTGTCAGCGCCCGCATCGGCTCGGTGATGAGGTCGGCGACCGTCATCCGGGGGTTCAGCGACGAGCCGGGATCCTGGAAGATAATCTGTACGTCGCGCCGGAGCTCGCGTAGCCGGGATTTCGACGCGTCGGTGATCTCCTCCCCGTCGAAGTAGATCTCGCCGCCCGTCGCGTCGTGGAGTTGGACCAGCGTCTTGCCGAGCGTCGACTTCCCACAGCCGGACTCGCCGACCAGCCCCAGCGTCTCGCCGCGCTCCATGCTGAAGCTCACGCCGTCGACGGCTTTCACGTCGCCCACGCGGCGCCGAAGGATCCCGCCCGTCACGGGGAAGTACTTCCGTACCTCGTCGGCGACCAGCAGGCCGTCGTCCGGGTCGACGTCGTCGACGACTCGGGGAGTGTGAGTGCTCACGACCCGTCCACCCCCTCGGTCCGAGCGACGCCGTCCGTCCCGCCCGCTTCCTCCCCCACCGGCCACGGCGGATCCTCCCCCCGCTGCTCGTCGTAGAGGTGGCAGGCCACCTTCTGGTCGCCCTCGATCCCCGAGGGCGTCTCCAGGGGCGGCTCGACGGTGTCACACACCTCGCCGATGTACTGCGGACAGCGTCCCGCGAACCGACAGCCGGAGGGTGGGTTGATGAGCTCGGGGACGGTCCCCTCGATGGTGGGGAGCCGGTCAGTGTCCCCTTCGAGCGACGGGATGCTCTCGGCCAGCTTCCGGGTGTAGGGGTGTAGCGGCGACTCGAACAGCGTCCGCATCTCGCACTGTTCGACGACGTTGCCGGCGTACATCACGCCGATCCGGTCGGCGATCTCGGAGATCACCGCGAGGTCGTGGCTGATGAACAGCACGCTCATCTCGAACTCCTCCCGGAGGTCGGTCAGCAGATCCATGATCTGAGCTTGGATCGTCACGTCGAGTGCGGTCGTCGGCTCGTCGGCGATCAGCAGTTTCGGCTCGGTGATGAGCGCCATCGCGATCACCACGCGCTGGCGCATCCCGCCGGAGAGCGCGTCTGGGTACTCGGTCATCAGCCGTTCGGCGTCGGCCAGCCCGACCGACTCCAGCATCTCGACGGCCCGTTCGTGGGCCTCGTCCTCCGAGACGTCACGGTGGGCGAGCAACGGCTCCTTCACCTGGTGGCCGATCGTCAGCACTGGGTTCAGCGACGACATCGGGTCCTGATAGATCATCGTGATCTCGTCGCCCCGGATCTCGTTGAGCTCCTCGTCGGAGAGATCGAGCAGCTCCGTCCCGTCGTAGGTGATCGAGCCGCCGACGATCTCGGCCGGCGGGGACTGCAACAGCCCCATCGTCGAGAGTGCGGTAACCGACTTCCCGCACCCGCTCTCGCCGATGACGCCGAGCACCTCGTCGCGGCCGATCGTCAACGAGACGCCGTCGAGCGCTTCGACGGTGCCCTCCTCGGTGTTGAAGTGGACCTGGAGGTCGTCGATGTTCAGCAACGGCGTCTCGTCGCCGTTCCGGAGCCGGTTCGCTTCCGTCGTCGATCGTTGTTCGGACATGTTAGCGGACCTGTCGTGGGTCGAGAGCGTCTCTGAGACCGTCGCCGAGCCCGTTGAACCCGATGACCGTCACCATGATGGCGAGCCCGGGGAAGGTAGCGATCCACCACGCGTCGTCGATCTCCCCGCGGCCGGCGGCGAGGATCGCGCCCCACTCCGGCTTCGGGGGCTGGACGCCCATTCCGAGGAAGGAGAGGCCGGCGCTCCAGAGGATGACCGTCGGGATCGTCAGCGTGGCGTAGACGATGATGCTCGAGGCGGCGTTGGGGAGGACGTACCGGCTGATCGTTCGGAAGTCGCTCAGTCCGGCAGCCTCGGCGGAGTCGATGTACTCCTCCTCCATGACGCTCTTTACGTCACCCCGGACCAGCCGGGCGAAGCCGCGCCAGCCGACGAGGCTGACCGCGACGATAAGGGGGAACAGCCCGCCACCGAGCATGCCGGCAATGGCGAGTGCGAGGACGAGCGCGGGCATCGACAGCGCGATGTCGACGACCCGCATGATCGTCGACTCGATCAGCCCGCCGTAGTAGCCGGCGACCAGCCCCAGCGTCACGCCCAGCAGCATCTCGATCCCGACGATGACGACCCCCAGGAACACGGCGTAGCGGGAGCCGTACACCACCCGGGAGAACACGTCACGGCCGTACTGGTCGGTCCCGAACGGGTGGTCGAGGCTCGGCGGCTCTTTGAGCGCGTTGTAGTTCTGTTCTGCGGGCTCGTAGGGGGCGATGAAGTCGGCGAAGATCGCCGTGAACAGCAGCAGCAGGACGACCATGAGGCCGAACACCGCAAAGCGGTTCTGCATAACCCGCATGAACACCACCTTCGAGCGGGCGATGCGACCCGTCGCCGGTCCGGTATCGGAGACGGCTTCGGAGCCGTCGGTCGCCGTGGCTGTTCCGCCGTCGGTTCTCGCGTCGTCGGTCATGTCGTGGTGTGTGTCTGAGCTCATTTGTTACTCGTACTCGATACGCGGATCGAAGTAGCCGTACATGATGTCCACGAACAGGTTCGAGAGGACCACGATCACGGCGTACACCAAAACGAGCCCTTGGACGATCGGGTAGTCACGCTGCAGCACCGAGTTGACCAACAGCCGTCCCATCCCGGGCCAGGAGAACACCGTCTCGATGATCACCGACCCCGAGAAGATGAACGGGATCTGGAGGCCGATGAGCGTGATGATCGGGATCATCGCGTTCTTCATCGCGTGAGTGTAGATCACCGCGCGTTCGCCGATGCCCTTCCCGCGTGCGGTCCGGATGTAGTCCTCGTTGAGTATCTCGAGCATCGAGGACCGGGTCATTCGGGTGAGCAAGCCGGCCCGTCTCGTCCCGGTGGCGACCGCCGGGAGGATCAGCGAGGAGAGCCACGTCATCGTCAACACCGGCGTTCCCCTGCCCGAGATGGGGAACATGTTCCACTGCACCGAGAACAGCAGTAGCAGGATCAGCGCGAGCCAGAACGACGGCATCGACAGCCAGAAGATGGCGAACAGCATCGACGTGGTGTCGACCCACGAGTACTGTCTGACTGCGCTGATGACGCCGAGCGGGAGCGCGATGATCAGGGTCAGGAACATCGACCCGACCGCGAGTTCGAGCGTCGGCGGGAGCCGGCGAGCGATCATCGCGGTCACCGGGCGGCCGGTTCGCACCGACTCGCCGAGTTCGAGGTTCACGACACCCCAGAGCCACTCCAGATAGCGGATCCACGGTGGCTGGTTCAGCCCCATCTGTCGTTCGAGCTCCCGGACCGCTTCGGGCTGGGCGTTCATCCCCAGCGCGATGCGTGCGGGGTTGCCGGGAGCGAGGTAGACGATCAGCGAGATCGCGATCGTCACGCCGATCAAGACGGGGATCGTTACGAGTAGCCGTCGGGCGATATACTTGAGCATGGAGTTGGAGAGCGGAGTGACCTACAGGCCCAGTTCGAGCCGGTTCATCCACTCCTGATCGGGCCACCAGGGATGCTCCGTCCACGCGTCCATCCCGTTGATGTCGTTCTTGTAGCCGTAGACCTTGTTGAACGCACAGATCGGCGTCACCGGCGCCTCCTCGAGGATCAGCTCTTGGGCTTGGGTGATCGCCTCTTGGCGGGTCTCTTGGTCCGGGCTCGTCTTGGCCTGATTGATCAGCTCGTCGAACTCGTCGTTCTCCCACAGCGAGTAGTTGGTCCCGCCCTCAGTCGCCGTGTTCTCGCCCAGCAGGATCGGCTCGGTGGCGTTGACCGCCCAGTTCCCGCCGTAGGCCATCGTGGTGATGTGGTGGTTGCCGGATTCGAGGTTGTTGTACAGCGTCCCCGCCTCCAGAACTTCGAGTTCGGCGTTGATCCCGACCTGCCCCAGCATCGGGGCGACGACTTCGCCGATCTGGGCGTACCGCGGGATGGTGAACGCGTAGAACGTCAGGGTCAGCTCCTCGCCGTCTTTCGTCCGGGTCTCGCCCTGCGAGGAGTTGGTCCACCCCGCCTGTTCGAGGAGTTCGCGGGCGCGCTGTTGGTTGTACTGCTCCCCCAGCTCCTTGGCCCGCTCCTCGGAGAGCCCGTTGACCGCGATCGGCGGGACGATGCTCCAGATCGGGTAGCCCTCGCCGCCGAGGGCGGCCTCGATCACCGGCTGCTTGTTGACGGCGTGGTTGATCGCCCGGCGGACCTGCACGTTGTCGGTGGGCGCCTTCTGCGTGTTGATCGCGAGGTAGCCCGGGCGGGTGTACTCCTTTCGGACGAGGCTCGCGTTGTTCGAACTCTCGACTTCGTCCGTGTCGGTGAGCGTGATGTAGGAGGAGCCGTGGACGCCGCCGTCGGTTAGCTCGTTCAACAGCGTCGTCGCCTCGGGGTGGTGCTCGAACCGGAACTCCTCGGGCATCCCCGGCCCCTGGTTGTCGACGAAATCGGGGGCCCAGTCGTACTCCTCGAACCGGGAGACGGTGACCGCGGTCCCGCGCTCCCAGCTCTCCCACTTGTAGGGGCCGGTTCCGACCGCGATATCCTGTCCGTAGTTCTCGGCCTCCTCGACTGCAGTCCGTGAGGTGAACCCCGTCAGCGGGTTGGTGAGGTACCGCGGGAGCAGCGGGTACGGGTCGCTGAAGCTGACCGTCACCTCGTAGTCGCCGGTCGCTTCGAAGGAGTCGGCCGGCGCGAGCAGGTACGACTGCGGGGAGTTCTCGACGAACCGCTCCCAGCTCCACACGACGTCCGCCGCGGTCAGCTCCTCGCCGTTGTGGAACATGATCCCCTCTTCGAGGGTGAACACGAACTCGGTGGCGTCCTCGTTGACGGTCCAATCCGACGCGAGGTGTGCCTCCGGCTCCAGATCCATGTTGATCCGGAACATCGGTTCGTGGATCGCCGAGAGGATCGTCTGCTCCGGGCGGCGAGTGGCTTTCTGGAGGTCGAGCGTGGACGCCTTGCTCGAACTGCCGACCACGAACGTGCCGCCGCTGGACATCTCGGAGCCGCCGTCGGTGCCGTCGGTCGAGTCGCTGTCGGTGCTTCCCTCCGTCGGGGTGCCGGGTCCAGAGGTACAGCCGGCGAGTGCGGCGCCACCGCCGGTGACGCCGATCGTCTCGAGGTAGCGTCGTCGACTGATGCGTCGTTCCTCGTCGTCGTTTGCCATGGGACTCGGTATCACAGGATGACTCACGGCTATTATACTTTGGGTTGAGAGTGGGATTCGATTTCGAGCGTGTTAGCTACTTTAACAACTAATTCTGCCAATTCCCTAACATCGAACAGAGTTAATGCAGAGTGAAAGTGAGCGTTTCACACGATGTTTCGCGCTGTCGACGGGCCGCCCTCGCGGCGCGGCAGCGGATATACCGGTCGCAACCGTGGTGAAGCCCCCTCGCCGGCTGGTCGCCGCGCTCAGTCGTCGTCGGCGTCGATCTCCTCTTCGAGCATGTCCGTCCGCTGGGCCGCGCGTTCGCGGGCGCGCTGGACGAACTCTTCCGGCAGGTCGTCGATCTCGCCGGCTTGGACGCCCCAGAGCTTCGCGTAGAGGCCGTCGGCTTGCAGCAGTTCCTCGTGGTCGCCGCGCTCGACGATCTCGCCGTCCTCCAGCACGAGGATCGTGTCGGCGTCCCGCACCGTCGAGAGTCGGTGGGCGATCTCGAAGGTGGTGCAGTCCTCGCTCAGCTTGTCGAGGCTGCGCTGGATCAGCATCTCCGTCTCCGTGTCGACCGCGCTGGTGGCCTCGTCGAGCACGAGCACGTCGGGGTCCTGCAGCATCGTCCGGGCGATCGAGAGCCGCTGTTGCTGCCCGCCGGAGAGCTTCACGCCGCGCTCGCCGATCCGGGTGTCGTACCCCTTCGGCAGCGATTCGATGAACGCGTGGGCCTCCGCCGCTTTGGCGGCTTCGACGATCGCCTCGCGGTCGGCGTCGAACCGGCCGTAGCGGATGTTCTCGGCGACGGTGCCGTCGAACAGGAACGTCGACTGGGAGACGTAGCCGACGTGGCCCCGGAGCGTTTCGAGCGAGAGCTCGCGCAGGTCGTGGCCGTCGATGCGAACCTCGCCGTCGACGGGGTCGTACAGCCGCAGCAGCAGTTTAAGCAGCGTCGACTTCCCGGCGCCGGTCGGGCCGACGAGCGCCACGTCCTCGCCGGGCTCGGCCTCGAAGTCGACGTTTTCGAGCACCAGCTCATCGGGGGCGTCCTGCTCCACGTCGGCGTAGCCGAAGCTCACGTCGTCGTACTCGACGCGCCCCTCGACCTCGTCCAGCTCGACCGGGTCGTCGGTCTCGGTGATCTGGGAGGGGATGTCCATCAGCCCGAAGATGCGCTCGGAGGACGCCTTCGCGTTCTCGTACTGGTCGATGATGTTCGACACCTGAGCCAGCGGCGTGACGATGCGCTGGGTCATCAGGACGAACACCACCAGATCCCCGCCGCTGAGGTCGCCGCTGAAAAAGAGCGGCGGCCCCTGGAACACCCAGAGCCCGCCGACGATGAACGTCACCGCGAAGGAGAGCCCCGCCAGCAGCTCCATCCCGGGGCGGTAGATGTAGCTCAGCCGGAGGACGGCCATCGTGTCCCGGAAGTAGCGCCACGACGCGTTCTCGACGCGGTCGCTCTCGTAGGACTCGGTGCCGCTGGTCTTCACCAGTTCGACGCCGGCGAGAGCGTTCTCCAGTCGGGTGTTGAGGTTGCCGACGCTGGCCCGGCGATCGACGTACCGGGGCTCGACGGCGCGCATGAACCACATCGTCAGCCCGACGATCGCGGGGACGACGACCAGCGTCACCAGCGCGAGCTGCCAGTTCAGCGAGAACAGGATCATCGCGATCCCGACGATCATCACCGTCAGCCGGATCGAGTTCTGGAGCCCGTTGTCGAGGAAGTTTTCGAGGTTGTTGGCGTCGTTGTTCAGGACGGACATGACCTCCCCCGTCTGCTTGTCGTCGAAGAACGTCATGTCCAGCCGCTGCATCGTCTCGAAGCTGTCCGTCCGGACCGCGTGCATCACGCGGTGGGCGTAGTTGTTGGCGGCGATGCCGTACAGCGTGGTGAACACCGCGGTCACGACGAACGAGCCCAGTATCAGCTCCACGGAGAACCAGAACTGCGCGGTGTCGGTCGCCGGGATCCACGCCGCCGGGAAGAACGGGATCGTGAACGCGCTGGTGTCCTGGAACACGCTGTCGAGCGCCGCACCGAGGACCACCGGCGGCAGCAGGCTGGCCGACCGGGCGATGATGTTGCCCAGCATCCCCAAGATCAGCCAGCGTATCCGCCCCTCGCTGTACGCCGTGAAAAGCCGGTAGAGCGGCCGTTCGACGCGCTCCCGGTACACGTCGAACACGCTCCCCTCCTCCGCACTCATTACGAATCGAAACCCCGCGCCACCGGAAGAACCCATCGAAGCCGGCCGGTGCCACCGGCAGCGGCTGCCGGGATCGCCCGGCAGGGCGGGGGAACGTCGCCAATCCACGCTACCGGCGTGGCGGTACCACGATCACCGGAGCTATACCCGTCCCGCCGCGTGGGTGGGGTATGGAGCGGCTCGCCGTCGAGACCGTCGTCTACCGGCCGGTCGAAGAAGTGTACGAGTTCCTGGAGGCGTTTCCGGGGTACGCGAACTACTCCGAGTACCTCGACCGCGTCGACGAACTCGACCCCGGCCCCGGCGAGTCCGCGCGCTACGCGCTGCGGTTCTCGTGGTGGAAACTGGAGTACACCGCGCGGTCGGCGGTGATCGAGACCGTCGAGAACGAGCGAATCGAGTGGGAGCTGTTGGGCGACTTCGACGCCGGCGGCCGCTGGCTCGTCGGCGAACGCCCCCTTCCCGAGGACGCCCCGGACTGGGCCGAGACGGCGACCGCCGTCCGGTTCGAAGTCGCGTACGCCCCCGAGACCGCCCACAGCGGGCTGGTCGACCTCCCGTCGCTGGTGTCGCTGGACTGGGTAGTCGAGAAAGTGAAGCCGAAGATCGAGTCGGAGGCCCGAACCGTCGTCGAGCGTGCCGTCGCGGATCTCGAAGGGGAGCCACGGGCGGTCGAACTCACCGTGGAGACCGGCGCCGACACGGCGGGCTCTGCGTTCCCGACCGAAGAGAAAACGTGATACGGTGGGGAGCAGTGGCTTTCGACAAGTGACCTACTCGTGCGTGTAATCATCGTCGGCGCCGGTCAGGTCGGGGAGAGCATCGCTGCCGACCTGAGCGACGCCCACGACGTCGTAATCGTGGAACGGGACCCAGACCGCGTCGAGGAGCTCAACTACAGCCTCGACGTGCTCGCCATCGAGGGTGACGGCACCAGCCTCGCCGCGCTCGAAGAGGCGGACGTGGCGAGCGCGGACATGGTGATCGCCTCGACCGACAACGACGAGACCAACATCGTCGTCTCCTCGACGGTGAAGGCGATCTCCGACGCGTTCACCATCGCCCGGGTGAAAAACACCGAGTACCTCCGGACGTGGCAGCGTTCTCGGACCGCCTTCGGCGTCGACTTCATGGTCTGTACGTACCTGCTGGCCGCGGAGTCGATCGTCCGCGTCGTCGGGCTGCCCGCCGCGCGCGACGCGGACACGTTCGCCGACGGACGCGTCGAGATGGCGGAGTTCGACGTGGGGGCGAACTCCCCGATCGCGGGACAGTCGGTGGCGGAAGCGGACACGTACGACTCGCTGACGTTCGCGGCGATCATCAGGGACGAGGAGCTGTTGATCCCGACTGGGACGACCGACATCCGCGCCGCCGACCGACTCGTGGTCATCGGGACGCCCCGGAGCGTCCGGCGGTTCGCCGGCGACGTCGCGCCCGAGGAGGCCGCCCTCTCCGGCGAGGTGGTGATCGTCGGCGGCAGCGAGATCGGCTATCACGTCGCCAGACTGCTCTCCGAGCGTGGCGTCTCCGCGCGCCTGCTCGAACAGGACGCCGACCGGGCCCGCTGGCTGGCCGAGGAGCTCCCGGAGACGATGGTGATGGAGACCGACGCGACCGACATCGAGTTCCTCGAACGCGAACATATCGGCGACGCGGAGGTGATCGTCTCCGCGCTCGATTCCGACGAGAAGAACCTCCTCGCCTCCCTGCTGGCCGAGCGAGTCGGTACCGAGCGCAGCATCGCCGTGATCGATCAGTCGGAGTACGTCGACCTGTTCGAGGCGGTCGGCATCGACGTGGGCATCAACCCTCGGGAGGTCGTCGCCGAGGAGATCACCCGGTTCACTCGGGCCGGCGGCGCCGAGAACGTCGCGCTGGTCGAGAACGGGTTGGCGGAGGTGCTGGAGGTCGAAGTCGGCGAGGACAGCCCGCTGGTGGGCAAGCCGATCCGGGAGTCGATCGAGCTGCTCCCCGCGGACGTGGTGATCGGTGCGATCACCCGCGGCGGGGAGTACGTCGTCCCGCGTGGCGGGACCGAACTCGCAGTCGGTGACCACGTCGTGCTGTTCGTCGAGACCGAGGACGCCGACGAGGTCTCGGCGGCGCTGTAGCCGGGGGCTACGTCCCGCGGTCGACCACGCTGTTTTCGTGTTCGCGGGAACGAACACGCTGTTTCCGTGATCGTCGAGGCGATCACGCTGTACTCGAAACAGTACCTTCAAGCGCCGAACGCCTCACGTCCCGAACAACCGTGTCGATACGCGTCGATTACCGCGCCAGCCTGAGCCTCGTCGGGACGGTACTGAAGTACCTCTCCGTCCCGCTGCTGCTTCCGGTTGTCGTCGCGCTACTGTACGGGGAGACACTCGCACCGTTCCTGCCCACCATCGCGATCACGCTCGCGGTCGGGTGGGGGCTCGAACGGCTCGCCCCCGACCCGGATATCGCGCGCCGCGAGGGGTTCCTGATGGTTGCGACCACGTGGATCGCGGTCGCACTCGTGGGGACGATCCCGTACCTGATCGAGGCCCACGGCATCCCGCTGCTCGTGGAGCCGATCCACCCCGGATCGACGCTCGGCAACCCCGTGAACGCGCTGTTCGAGTCGATGTCCGGCTTCACCACCACCGGGGCGACCGTGCTGGGCAGCATCAACGTCACCGACCACACCCGGGGCGTGATGATCTGGCGCCAGCTCACCCAGTGGCTCGGCGGGATGGGGATCGTCGTGCTCGCGGTCGCGATCCTCCCCGAGCTCTCCGTCGGCGGCGCGCAGTTGATGGACGCCGAGGCGCCCGGCCCCGGGATCGAGAAGCTGACGCCGAAGATCGCCGAGACCGCACGGGTGCTCTGGGGCGCCTATCTCGCGATCACGGTGGTCGAGATCCTGCTGCTGTACGGGCTCGACCTCGCCGGGATGGCCGGCCCCAACATGGACGCGTACAACGCCGTCGCCCACGGGCTGACGACGATGCCCACCGGCGGGTTCTCGCCGCAGGCCCGCAGCATCGAGGCGTTCTCGGCGGCGGTCCAGTGGGTGATCATCCCCTTCATGGTGATCGCAGGGACCAACTTCGCGCTGATCTGGCAGGCGATCGCCGGCTCCCCCCGCGAGCTGTTCGAGGACACCGAGTTCCGCGGCTTCCTCGGCGTGATGGCGGTGCTGACGGCCATCGTCTCCGGGCTGCTGTTCACCGGCGGCTTCGCGTCGGGCGTCCCTCAGGGCGCGACGTTCGACGCCGCCTACCTGAGCGAGTACGTAGCGTCGCTGACCGGGAACCTCGAACCGTCGATCCGCCACGCGCTGTTCCAGACCGTCTCGATCGTCACCACCACCGGCTACGCCAGCATGGACTTCGACGTCTGGGCGCCGCCGGCGCAGTACGCGCTGCTGTTCGCGATGTTCATCGGCGGCTCCGCCGGGTCGACCGGCGGGGCGATCAAGATCGTCCGCTGGATCGTCATCGCGAAAGTGCTCCGCCGCGAGCTGTTCACGACCGCCCACCCCGAGGCGGTCCGCCCCGTCCGGCTGAGCGGGAACACGCTTGACGACCGTGCGGTTCGAGGAATCATGGCGTTCACCCTGCTGTACATCGCGATATTCTTCCTCGGGGCGCTGCTCCTGTTCCTCGACGTGGCCCGGGCGGGCGTGGACTTCACCGTGTTCGAAGTGATCTCGGGAACGGCCTCGACGCTCGGCAACGTCGGGCCGGCGTTCTACCGCCTCGGCCCGATGGGCGGCTACATCGGCTTCCCCGACAGCTCGAAGCTGTTCATGGTGGGGCTGATGTGGGCTGGCCGGCTGGAGATCATCCCCCTGCTGGTCTGTCTGGTGCCGGAGTACTGGCGGCGCTGAGGGCCGCTACTCCCCGTCGTCGGCCGCCGCCTCGTCCCCGTCGTCCGTTTCCTCCGCCGCCTCGTCGAGATCTTCGATCTCCGAGCCCGGCGCGTTCAGCTTGAACCGATCGACCGCGTCCTCGGCTTTGGACTTCTCGGCGTACCCCTCGCTGCCGGTCGCGACGATCTGGCCGTTGCGGTGGCGGAGCCGCCAGCGGAACTCCCCGCCGGTGTCCTCGTACACTTCGAACGCCGCGCGGCCGATGTCCAGCACGTCGGCCTCGGGCGCGTACTGTCGCACGCGCTCGACGGCGTCCTCGACGCTCGACTTTCGGCTGTACCCCTCGCCGCTGTCGGCGACGATCTGTCCGTTGGCGGAGGTGAGCCGCCAGCGGTGCTCGCCGCCGCTGTCCTCGTACGTTTCGAACGTCAGCTCGTCGAGCCCCTCGCGGATACGGTCGACCGCACGCCGAGCGTCACGGCGACGGGTGTACCCCTCGCCCCCGTCGCCGAGGACGTTCCCGTTCCGGTGGACGAGCCGCCAGCGCCACTCGCCGGCGCCGTCGCGGTAGATCTCGAACCCCGTCGGGTCGAGCCGCAGGTACTCCGCGGGCCCGGCGTACGCCTGGACGCGCTCGATCGCGTCGCGGGCGCCCGACCGTCGGCTGTACCCCTCGCCGCCGTCGCCGACGATGTTCCCGTTGTCGTGGCGGAGCCGCCAGCGGAACTCGCCGCCCTTGTCCTCGTACAGCTCGAACGTCGTCTGACTCTCGACGGCCTCGGGCTGCTCGAACGTCTCGCCCGACTCGGCGAGCTCGTCCTCGGACTCGACGCGCAGCAGCGTCGCCCCGAGCGCGTTGCGCCGGACGCTCTCCAGCCCCTTCTGGGCGTTGTGCCGGCGGGTGTACCCCTCGCCGCTCGTCGCGACGACGTTCCCGTTGCGGTGGCGGAGCCGCCAGCGGAACTCCCCGCCTTTGTCCTCGTATAGCTCGAACCGCGCCTGACTCTGCCGGAGCGACCAGAGCCGCGCGGCGAGGTCTGCCTCGTCGGACTCGGCGTCGGCGAGCTCCTCCGACATCGCCGTGACTGCCTGCCTCAGCGACGCCGCGGCGTCGTTCGACACCGCCAGCTCGCCCCGGAGATCGGCGACCCGTGCGGCGAGGTCGGCCTCGTCGGCGGCGCTGTCTTCGAGCACGTCGTCGAGCTCGGCGAGCTCACGCTGGAGATCGTCGGCCTCGGCGGCCCGCCCGGAGCCCGAGAGCAGCGGAATGAGCACGCCGCCGGCCCCGATAGTTAGAATTCCGAGCCCGTACAGTCCGATCACGACCGCGTTCCCGTTCCGGACGGACCAGCCGCCCGGGAACACCGCGACGAAGTAGGCGACGCCGATCGCCGCGACCGTGGCGCCGACGGCGACCAGTGTCGTCGCCCGCGGTTCGAGCGGGAGCCGGATCACCGGCCCCACCAGCAGGAGGATCAGCCCGACGCTGATCCCGATCAGCGAGAGCTGTCTGAGCCCGCCCCGGGGCTCGCTGCCGAGGAAGAGCAGTACCCCCGCCACCGCGAGCACCAGCCCGACCACGAACAGCCAGTACCCCCGGACCTCGTCGTCGGTGCTCGGATCGCCGATTCGGCGTCGATACACTGCCTGTAGCGTGCCGTCGTCTCGTTCGTTCGACATAGTCAGAGCTTCTATTTCTTCTCTGAGTGCTTATACTTCCCCCCGGGCCGGGCCGATAAGCGGCCACAGCGCGCGCTCGCTCAGGCGTGGGCGGACGTCGACGCGGAAGCGAACGCGTCGCGCCGCCGCTCGGCCTCCGCGACGGCCTCCCGGAGCGACTCCGGTAGCGGTCGGCTCTCGGTCTCCCCGTCGATATCGACCGACAGCGTGCCGTTCGCGTAGCGGAACGCCCCCACGTCCGCGTAGGCGTACCGGCGTGGTTCGCCGGGCGTGGTGACCGAACGCGCCACCAGATCGAGCTCGACCCGGTCGGAGACGAGCAGCGCGGTGTCGCCGACCGCGACCGCGGCCGCGGCGTACTCGCTGCGTTCGTCGAGCATCGGCGGCGACAGCGAGTCGGCTGGCTCGACCGCGCTGTCGGTGACGGCGGCCGCGTCGTCGGGATCGAGGCTCGCGAGCGCGATTTCGGGCCCTTCCGTCTCGAACGCCGCAACGATCGCGGACGCCTCGCTGTCGACGTACAGTGCGCCGACGGCGAACGCGGCGATCCCCAGTATCGACCCGACGACGACCAACCACGGGACGACGGCGTAGCCCGCGACGACGCCGACGGCAATGCCGCCGAGGACGCTCCCGAACGGGTGCCAGCCGAGCCACCAGCGCACGGGATCGAGAGCGTCCAACCGTTCGACGGTGTCCATACCGGGCCGTCGATGGGTAGCTCCTTGATCGTGTGGACCGCGGAACGTGAGCGATAGGCTGAAGGCTCCGGCGGTGTCAGCGCCGACAGCGTGAAGAAGGGCTCTCGGTCGGTCCCGTCGCGGTAACCCCGTCGGGCCGGTCGGCCTGCCGACTGTGGGCGCCCGCTGTCGTGCCCCGGGGCGCCGGGGCGAGCGGTCGTCGCGCTTTCGGTACCCGGCGCCACGCCCCGTCGTGAGCGCCCGCTTTCTCCCGCCGGTCGGCGTGGCTCGTCCCGCTCGAACACCGACGAGTCCGACGTTTCACGAATGCACGCACACCCGACGCCACGACAGCACCGCACGCCGACCGACGCTCCACGCCGACGCTCGCCCGGAACCGCCGGCCGAACGGGGGGCCGCCGATGACCGGGGCGCTCGAACTGGCCCCCGGCGTCCCCGAGGGACCCGACAGCTACCGGTTCCACACCGCCGACGGCGCCGCCTCGCCCGGCTCCTTCCGCACCGCCGAACTGCTCCTGCTCCGCTCGCTCCACGGCGCCGCTCCCGGCGACCACCTCTCGGTCCAGTCGAACTACGGCGTCGTGGGGGTGGGGCTCGCGGCCTCGGCGGCGTCCGTCCGGATGACCGAGGCCAACGCCCGCCGGGCGACGCTCTGCCGACGGAACGCTGCCGAGAACGGCGCCGACGCCCATACGGCGATCGTCGCCGACCTCGCCCGGCTGTCCCGGCGCTACGACACGGCGTCGTACGCGCCGGAGAGTCATACCCCGATCGCGGTCGGGAAACAGCGAATCGCCGACGCGCTGGCGACGCTCCACCCGGGCGGCAGGCTGTTCGTCGCCGCCGCAGAGGGCGCTGGCGGCTCGCGCTACGCGGACTGCCTCCGCGAACTGACCGGCGACTGCCGGACCGTCGCCTCGGCCGATGGCTGCGCCGTCTACGCGACCGAGCGGCCGGCCGAGTTCGAGCCGCCGCAGTACGTGGAGCCGACGCGGTTCACGGCGCGCATCGACGGCGTCGCGCTCCCGCTGGTCACGCTGCCGGGAATGTTCGCTGCCGGCCACCTCGACCACGGGACGCGGCTACTGGCAGCCACGGCGACGGTCGCCGACGGCGACCGCGTCCTCGACCTCTGCTGTGGCGCCGGCCCGCTGGGAATCTACGCGGCACGGACGGCCGACTGCTCGGTCACGCTGACCGACGACAGTCGGATCGCGACCCGTGCCGCCGGCTGTAGCCTCCGGGCGGCGGGCGTCGACGGCCGCGTCGTCACGGCCGACGGTGTCGCGGGGGTCGCCGACGAGCGGTTCGACCGCGTGCTCTGTAACCCCCCGACTCACGCAGGGGACGCTGTGCTCTCGTCGCTCCTCGGCGGCGTCTCCCGCGTCCTCGCGGGCGGCGGGGTGCTTCTCGTCGTCCACCACCGCGACCTCGACCTCCGGCCGCATCTCCGTGGCTATCGCTCGGTGAGCGAGCGGGCGACCGGCGAGGAACACGTCGTCGTCGCGGCGCGGCGTTAGGGGCTCGGCGTCTGCACCGTCGAGAGGTACGCAGTGAGGTCGGAAGTGGTGATCATGCCGATCAGCCCTTCGGTGTCGTCGACGACGGGCATGTGGTGGAACCCGGCCTCGACCATCCGGTCGGCGACCCCCCGAATCGAGTCGCCGGCTTTCGCGGTCTGAACGTCACGGGTCATGTACTCCCGCACCGGCGTCTGGTCCTTGGGCTTCTGTCCCGCGACGATCGACACGAAGTCCGTCCGCGTGAGGATCCCTTCGAGAGTGCCGTCGTCGGCGACGACGACGACCGATCCGATCTGGTTGTCGAGCATCAGCTCGGCGGTGTCTTCGACCAGCGTGTCCTCGGTGACGGTTTTGACCTCGGTGCTCATCAGGCTCGCGACGAAGAGGTCGTCAGTCTCGTCCATGTTAATACACAGCACGACATCGCGGATAACCCTTCCCCTCTCGGGCGATCAGCCGGGCCGCGCGGGCCGGCGGGTCGGTACGCCTTTGGGGACAGCGCCGTCAGACGTCGGTGTCCCGCTCTCCCATGCCCGCCATCGAGACCACCGACCTGACGAAACAGTACGGCGACACCGTCGCGGTCGCCGGCCTCGACCTCGCGGTCGACGCCGGCAGCGTGTTCGGCTTCCTCGGCCCCAACGGCGCCGGGAAGACGACGACGATGCGGATGCTAACCGGGCTCGTCCGCCCGACCCGCGGCCGCGCGACGGTCGCCGGCGCCGACGCCACCGACCGCGACGCCCTCCGGCCCCGGATCGGCTACCTGCCCGAGGAGCCGCCGCTGTACGATCACGCGACCGCGTACGAACAGCTCGACTACGCCGCCGGCCTGCGCGATCTCGACCCCGAGCGGGCCCGCGAGCGCATCGACGACCTGCTCGACCGCCTCGACCTGCCGCCCGAGGACGCGTCGGGCCGCATCGCCGACTACTCGAAGGGGATGCGCCAGAAAGTCGCCTACGTGCAGGCGGTGCTCCACGAGCCCGACGTGGTGTTCCTCGACGAGCCGACCTCCGGGCTCGACCCCCGTGCGGCCCGGACGCTCCGGGAGCTGATCGCCGAGCTCGCCGATGGCGGGACGACCGTGTTCCTCTCGACACACATCCTCCCGGTTGTCGAGGAGGTCGCCGACACGGTGGGGATCCTCTACGACGGCGAGCTGGTGGCCGAGGGTGCGCCCGCCGATCTGCAGCGCCGCGCGGAGACCGGCGAGGCGCGCTCGCTGGAGGACGCGTTCCTCGAACTCACGACCGACGCCGTCGACGCGGCGCCGGGCGAGGGCGATGGCTGAGCCGAACTGGGCCCGGCACGCGCTCCGGGCGGGCAGCTTCGAGTACCGGCGCTCGGTCCGGGCGGTCCGCAAGGACACGGGCCGGCTACTGTTGCTGGCGTTCAGCGTGCTGCTTCCGACGCTGCTGCTCGGCGGGATGGCGGCGCTGTTCGCGCCGATCATCCGGGAGAACGTGCCGGACGGGCACGCGGTGCCGGCCGCGCTGCGCGGCGGCGCGACGCTGTTCTGGCTGTTCGGCGTGTTCCTGCTCGGCCAGCGGACGTCGTCGGCCCACAGCGAGCCCGTCGCCGCGCCGTTCGTGCTGACGACCGTCTCCCCCCGAACCGCCGTCGTCGGCGGGATCGTCGCGGAGTCGCTTCGAGTGCTGACGTACGTGCTCCCGACCGCGGCGCTCGTGACCCTCGTCGGCGCCTACGCGTTCGCGACGCCGGCGCCGCTGCTGACGGTGCCGCTGGTCGGCTGCCTGTTCGTGGCCAGCGCCGTCGTCGCCGGCCGGCTCGCGGGCTACTCGACGGCGTGGCTCGTCGCCCGCGTCCCGTTCGTCGCCCGCCACCGGACCGGACTGAGCGCGCTCGTCGCTATCATCTTCTTCGGGCTGTACATGCTGTTCCAGCTCCCGTCGATCCCCTACTCGCTCGACCCCGCACTGCTGAGCGCCGTCCCGCTTGGCTGGATCGTCGAGCTGTTGGCGGTGGGAACGCCGATCGCGTTCTCACCCGTCCACGCGGCGGGCGGGCTGCTCACCGTCGCCGCGGTGCTGGTCGGCGGCGGCTGGGCCGCCCAGCGGATCGCCGCCTCGCTGTGGTTCGGCGACGAGGTCGACCCGACCGAGGGCGACGACGCGGCGGTGACGACCACTGAACGCCCGGCGGTCGGTGCGCTCGAACGCGCGATCTCTCCGCTCTCGGTGCCGCTGGTGACCGGGCCAGTCCGGCAGGTCGCCCGGTGGACGCTGCTGCGGGCCAGACGCGAGCCACAGCGGCTGAACTTCCTGATGGTGCCCGTGTTCGGCGGCATCTCTGGACTGGGAAGCATGGTCCTGCAGGGGACGGTCTCCCCGTCGGCGTTCGGGCCGGCGGTCGCGCTGATCGCGGGCTGGGTCGGCGGCGCCGCGTTCGCACTCAATCCGCTGGGCGACGAGGGCCCAGTGTTGCCGATGACGCTGACGACTGTTTCGGGGCGGACGTACGTCCGCGGGCTGCTCGCGCCGGCGCTGCTCACCGTCCCCACGGTCGGCGCGCTCACGCTCGGGGTCGCCGTCGCCGGCGGCTACGGGCTCGGCTCGGCGCTGGCGCTCGCGGGGGTCGGCTGCCTGCTGACCGCCGTCGGCGCCGCGCTGGCGCCGGCGATCGGGATCTGGTTCCCGCGATACAGCGCGATCCGGATCGGCAACAGCGACGACGTTCGGCCGCCGCGGCTGCTCGCCGGCGCGCTCCATACCGCGCTCGTGTTCGTCCCCGGCGCGATGCTGGTGGGCGCCGTCGTCGCCCCGGGGCTCGTCCGCCTCGTCGTGTCGGGCGTCGGCGCCGTCCCCGGCTTCCTGCTCGGGCTCGTAGCCGGCGAATCCGGGGGGATCGCCGTGATCGCGTCGTCGTTCGACGCCATCGGCGCCGGCATTCGATCGCTCCCACTAGGTGTCGTTCAGTTCGGCGTCGGTGGGTTGCTCGCCGCCGGCGGCGTGCTGGCCGGCTGGATCGGCTACCGTGAGGCAGTTCGGCGGTTCGACGAGCACGAGCCGTACTGATGACCGAAAACGCGCCCGACCTCGACGCCGTCGCCGTCGTGCTCGCGTCGAACCTCGTGGTGCCGGCGGGGGTGCTGTTTCTCGACTGGTCGATCGCAGTGCTGTTCGGCGTGCTCGTCACCGAGCTCGCGGTCGTGTTCGCGCTGGCGCTCGTGAAGATCCCGTTCGCGGCCAAGCGCTCCCGCGGCACCGTCGATCGCTCCCGGCTCGCCGGGCTGATCCACCGGCTCAGGGGGGCGATCCCGATGCCCGGGCCGATCCCCGGAATCTACCCGCGGAACCTGCCGCCGCTGTTCGGCGGTGCCGTGATCGGCTCGGTCCTGCTGCTGTTCGTGTTCGCGCTGTTCGGCTTCGTCGCCAGCGGCGGCGTGACCGACGACGAGGCCGCCGCGATCGGCCTCGGGCTGCTGACAGTGCTGATCCTGCGCAGCGGCGAGGAGCTCCTCGAGTACTTCGTCCGTGGGGGCTACCGCGAGCACTCGGCCCAGTCGGCGTTCGCGCCGCCGTTCACGAGCCTGCTCGGGATCGGATCGCTGCTCGTGGTCGGGGTGGCCGTCGACGCCGCCGGCGTCGCCGCCGACCGCGGCGAAGTCGTCCTCGCCCTGCTGGTCGGCGGGAAGCTGCTCCTCGACCTGTGGGGGGTCCGGATCGAGGCCGATGAGGACCGCCACGGCGTGCTGGCCCGGATGTTCGGGAGCACGGCGACCGCCGTCGACCCCGAGCCCGTCGAGGAGCCCGACGCCGAGCCGACGATCACACAGCGGCCGCCGCGAGGGGCCGCGCTCGTGGACGCGCTCCTCCGCGGGCTGGTGTACGGCGTGACGAGCCCGATCGCGTTCTTCGCGTTCGTCGGTGGCGGCTTCGGCCTCCTCGCGGGCGGGATCCCGACGGCCGGGGCGGTCGCGGCGGTCGTGCTCGCGCCGTTCGTCGCTGCCCGGGCGCTCGCCCACTTCCTCACGTACGGCGCCGTCGAGTACCGCTGCTACGACGGGCTGCTCGTCGTCGACAGCACGCTGCTCGACGCGGCACAGGCCCGCCTCCGGCGGCAGGCTGTCGACGGCGTGACGATCGATCGCGACTTCGTGGACCGCGCCTTCGACACCGAGACGCTCGATCTGGACGCCGACGAGCCGGACACGACGCCCGAGTTCGGGCTCCCCGACCCCGACGAGGAGCCCGACGACAGCGTGAACGCGGACCGGCCGCGGACGCTCGCGCACCTGCCCGAGGCCGGAGCCGTCGTCGACGCGATGGGCGTTCGGTGGATATTGGAGCGGGACAGCTAAGCTCAGTCGCGGCGGTACCAGAACGCGGCGTAGGCGGCGATCGAGAGCCCGAGGAGGCCGAGCTCCGCGGCCGTCGCGATCCCCGGCGGAACGCCCGGGTCGGGGATCAGGCCGAACGTCCCGTCGAACCCTACGAGCGCCAGAATCAGTAGCGCACTCCCTGTACGGATCAGTGCCCGATCGGGCCAGTTCTCCGGGTCGGCGCCCCAGTAGCGGGACCAGAGTTCGGCAGCGACGGGGAGGAGTGCGAGGCCGGCGGCGAGCGCGAGCAGGCGCGGGTGGACCACGGCGGAGGGTCGAACGCCACGGTGAAACAGCTTACGACGGCTCCGGGTCGTACGTGTTGAGTCGGTAGAGCAGCCTGCCGACGGCGACGACGATCACGACCGCGAGCAGCGGGCCGGCGAACGACGGAACGCCCGACACTGCCCCGACGGCGCCGACCGCCAGTAGTGCCACGCCGAGACGGAGGACGGTGTTGCCCACCATGGTTGCCGCCACGTCCTCGGGGACGGGCGTCGACTCGTCGTAGCCGGCGATCAGGAACGTCCAGCCCCCGAACGTGATCAGCGCGCCTAGCGCCGACAGCACGGCGCCGACCGCCAGCCACTCGACCGAGCTTGGAGGGAGTCCGAACATACCTGCCGGTCGTGGCGCCACCGACGTAAGTCCCGTCCCGGTCTACCTGACTGTGGCACGGAAGATCCGTTCTCGACGCCCTGTGAGTCGTGGCGTCGATCGCTCAGGACTCGTCGACCAGCGGGAACTGCGCCAGCCGGATCGCGGCCATGTCGGTCAGCCCCTTGCCGGTGATCGAGTCCTGATGGCGCTCGTAGTGGCCGAGCATCATCCCCTCGTGGTCGGTGACGGGGACCAGTCGGATCTCGGTGCCGTCGGGGCCGACGTCGAACAGCAGGTACGACTGCGGGAACGAGCAGGTCGTCGGCGACATGATCTCGCGGACGCCTCGCTCTTTCGTCGCCGAGGGGAGGTGGAGGTGACCGGTGACGACCAGCGGCGCGTCGTGGGCTTCGAGCGTGTCGAGGAACGGCTCGGGGTTGCGCATCGTCGGCGGGATCGCCATCTCGGGCTCGTTGTTGTCGCGGTGTTGGACCAGCTGGTCGGACATCGTCGGGAGGTTGTGGTGGACCGCGACCAGCGGCGTGTCGAGTTCGGGCAGCGTCTCGTCGAGCCAGTCGAGCTGCTCGTCGGTGACGAGCCCGTCGTGGGAGTCGGTGAGCCAGTCGTCGCCGCCGGCGCTGTTGAGGCCGACCACGTCGACGCCGCCGACGCGCTCGTGGAACGGCAGCCCGTCCGGCGTGTAGCGCTCCTCGAACTCGCTCAGGGGGAGGTTCTCGTGCTCGTACCCTTCCTTCTCCACGTCGTGGTTGCCCGGGACCGATCGGAACGGGCTGTCGAGATCTGCGAGGATCTCGTCGGCGGCGTCGTAGTTCCAGCGCTCGCCGTCCTTGGTGATGTCGCCGACACAGAGCGTGTAGTCCACGTCGCGGTCGTTGATGTCCGCGACTGCACTCTGGAGGTGGGTCTCGGTGTACTCGAACAGCTTCGAGGTCCCTTCCTCGCGTGTGGAGACGTGCGGGTCCGCGACGACGGCGATGCGGGTCCGCTCGTCGCTTCGGGGGCGCTGGAGGCGCGCCATCACGTTCCCCGGTGCGCTATCGCTGTGGTCGACTGGATCGACGGCCATACGGGGTGTGTGGCCACCCCGTTGATAAGCCCACGGAGCTTCGACGGCCGGGATCGCTGGAGTATATAGCGGTATATAGGACTACTGTCGAAAACCCTCGATCTGGGGAGATACTGTCCCAAACGCATACACAGAGGGCAAACTATTTCTGCAGTCGGTAAACCTTTTGAGGTGATGCCCGAGGAGAGCACTCGGCGGTCGTTCTTGGCGGCGGCAGGCACCGGCGTTGCGGCGGCGCTCGCCGGCTGTGGCGGTAATGCACCCGATCAAACAGCGACGGAGTCGCCCACCGACGAACCGATGGCTGGCTCCGACGACACCGACACCGATACCGAGGAGGAGGGGACGCCCCAGTCCGGCGGCACCCTCCAGATGATGGCGACCGGCGCCATCCAGACGCTCGACCCGATCAATGCGAAGGGGTCCGGCGCCGGCTACAACCAGTACAACCAGCAGCTGATGATGTTTCCGGACGGCGAGTACCCGCCGGAGCCGGCGCTCGCGACGGATTACGAGCTGTCCGACGACGGCCTCACCTACACGTTCACGCTGCGTGAGGACGCCACGTTCCACAACGGCGACGACGTGACCGCACAGGACGTCGTCTACTCGTTCCGCCGGCTCGCGGAGTCCGACAACTCCCGGAACAAGGACGACATCGTCGGCGAGACGATGACGATCGACCACGAGAAGGACGCGAGCCTCGCGTCCCCCGAGGACGAGGAGACGCTCGAAGACGTCGTCCCGGAGTCGCTCGCGGTCGAGGCCGTCGACGACTACACGTTCGAGATGACGCTGCGGAGCGCGTTCTCGTGGTCGCTGTTCCAGATCTCGGGCGGCACGTTCGCGATCCTGCCCGAGGGGTCGGTCGGCGACATCGAGGGGTACGACGGCGAGTACTCCTACAACGAGTTCTTCAGCACCTCCGGCGACGGCCCCACCTTCGCCGGCGCCGGCGCGTTCGAGGTCGACTCTTGGAGCAAGGGTGACGCGATCACACTGTCGGCGTTCGACGACTACTACGGCACCCAGCCCTCGATCGACGAGATCGTGTTCACGGTCGTGCCCGACGGCAACACCCGGCTCAACCGCTTCGAGAACGGGAACGCCGACATCCTCGAAGGGATGCCGACGGCCTCGTTCACGCCGGGCAACGTGAACATCGAGGAGCAGGACGGTGCCAAGCAGGTCGGGACGTACGACCTCGGCGGCCAGACGGTCAACTACGGCCAGATTCCTGCGCTGACCACTGAGTACCTCGTGTTCAACACGCTCGAGGTCCCGCTGCCGGTCCGGCAGGCGTTTGCGTACGCGCTGAACCAGCACGAGGTCGCGGAGAACGTCTACAAGGGGACCGCCACCCCGGCGTACCACATCGTGCCGCCGGCGGCGTACCCCACCTTCGAGGAGGGCGTTACGCCGAGTGAGACGTACACCCGCCACGCGGAGGACGGCTACCAGTCCAACCTCGAGGGCGCCGCCGACGGCTACCCGTACGGCTACGCCGAGACCGACCTCGAGTCCGCGAAGCAGGTGATGGAGGACGCCGGCTACAGCTCCGACGAGCCCTTCGAGATCACCGCGACCACCATCTCGGGGAACAGCGGCTACCAGCGCGTGTTCACGCGGCTGCAGTCCAAGCTCCGGCAGGCCCACATCGAGATGGACATCACCGAGGCGCAGTTCGGCACCATCATCAGTCAGGCCATCTCCGGCGAGATGGAAGTGTTCGCACTGGGTGACGGGATGGAGTACCCCGGCCCGGAGAACTTCCTGCGCTTCCTGTTCGGCGGGAACCCGTCGACGCAGTTCACCCGGTGGGGCGCCGAGGGCAGCTACTTCGACGAGGAGCTCCGACAGACGACGATCGACGCGTGGGAGCAGAACTACGCTCCTTCGGACTCTACGCCCGAGGAGGAGGCCGAGGCGTTCCAGACCGTCGAGGAGGGCAACTGGCTCTCCGTCCAGGAGCTCCCGATCGTCAACCCCGCCAGCCAGCGCTTCTGGCACCAGGACGTCGACGTCGAGATGTACGGTGTGATGGAGAACCAGACGTTCACCGATCTCACGCTCAGCCGGTAAAGCAGCGATCGGCCGTCTTTTCAATACCGCCTTCCTACCCCTGCGCGAACGCACACGAATGCACCAAATACGCGGTCTCGACCTCCGTAACGTGCGCATCGAACAGCCGACCGACGGAGGCCAGACGTGAGCAGAGCGAAGTATCTCGCCAAACGGCTGCTCATGGCGATCCCGGTCGTGTGGCTGGGAACGTCGATGACGTGGTACATCATCTTCCAGGGACCGATCGACCCCGCCGCACGCCTCCTGAGCGAGGGACAAACCCGCGATCCGGCCGCGTATCAGGCCGCACAGACGCAGTTGGGGCTGAACCAACCCCCGCTCCAGCACTACGTTGACTGGCTTTCGAGTCTGCTGACGTTCGATCTCGGCCGGACGTGGCTTCTCTACCAAGGGTCGAACGTGAACGCGCTGATCCTCGACTTCCTGCCGCGGACGCTCTGGCTGGGGTTCTGGTCGGTGCTGATCGCGATCTTCATCGGCGTGCCGTTGGGGTTCTACGCCGGCATGCGGTCGAACACTGTCGCCGACTACGCTGCCTCGATGGGCGGGATCGTCTGGCGGGCGATGCCGAACTTCTGGCTCGGCATCATGCTGCTCGCAGTGCTCGGGAGCTCGCAAGCGATCTTCGGCTTCAGTTGGGAGACGCTCGGGCCGAACCTCACGTCCGGGATCTCCGGGAACCCCGATCTCAGCTATCTCTCGGGGAACCCGCTCGCGTTCTTCACCAACCCCAACGCGACCCTGCAGGCGATCAAGAAGGTAGCGCCCGCCGCGATCGTCCTCGGGTCGGCGTCGATGGGGAACGAGATGCGTATCGGCCGAACGGCCGTACTCGAAGTGAAGAATCAGGACTACGTCGAGCTCGCGAAAGTCAAAGGTGTCTCCGACCGCGCGCTCGTGTACAAACACATCCTCCGGAACGCGCTGGTGCCGCTGGTCCCGATCATCACCAGCGAGGCGTTCCTGCTGATCGGCGGCAGCGTGCTCGTCGAGTCCGTGTTCGGGATCAACGGGATCGGCTACCTGTTCTTCCAGGCGGCCATCCAGGGCGACCTCCCGCTCGTCGGGACGCTGATGTACGTGTTCATCCTCATGATCGTCGGAATCAATCTCATTCAGGACGTGCTGTACACGCTGATCGACCCGCGCGTCGGGCTGGAGGGTGAGTGAGATGGCGGTACGCACCTCCCGGTTCACGGAGACGCTGACCGACGGCCGGACCGCACTGTGGGCGGCCGCGGGCGTGTTGCTCCTCGTGCTCCAGTTCGGGGCGCTCGCGAACTTCGTCGTCGGACTGGGTATCGACGCGATACTCGCGCTGCCCGGCGTCGACAGCGTCGGTTTCCTGACCAGCCTCGAGAACGCGATCCAGTCGATCCCGACGCTGCTCTCCCGCGAGACGGTGCCCAATCAGGGGTACTACGACGGGAGCGGCTACGAGGGGACGTTCCTCGGACTGGCGCCGGCCATGGCGTGGGCGCTGCGTGCGGCGCTCATCTACCTCTACGCCTTCGCCGCCCTCGGCTGGGTCGTCTGGGGACTGCGGATCTACCGCCAGGAGCACCGCGCCGCCGACTGGACCCCCCGTGACGACATGCTCAACCGGTTCCGCGGGCACAAGTGGGGGATCTTCGGGCTGGTGATCGTGTTCATGTTCGTGACGATGGCGGTGTTCGCCCCGGCGCTGGGGCCGACGACCGTCGACCAGAACATGCGCAACTCCTACGGCCACGAGATCAGCTACTGGGACAGCGACACCCAGTCCGTCGAGGAGGTCGTCGTCGGGCAGGCCAACCTCAACTCCCTCTCGGTGGGGAACGACCAGAACGTCGGACTCTGGACGTACGACGACTACGGGCGGTTCCACCCGTTCGGCACGATGCAGAACGGTAGGGATCTGTTCACGTTCTTGGCGGTCGGCTCACGGATATCGCTAGTGATCGGCGTGCTCTCGGTCGCGCTGAGCGCGTCGATCGCCGCCTCGCTCGCGCTGACGTCGGCGTACTACAAGGGGCGGATCGACCTGGGGATGGTGCTCGTCTCCGACGCCGTGATGGCGATGCCCCAGCTCCTGTTGCTGATCATGCTGACGACCGTCCTCAGGGAGACGTGGATCAGCGACGTGTACAGCGGCGGGTTCCTGCTCGCGCTGATCTTCGCCTTCACCGGCTGGACGTACATGTGGCGCTCCATCCGTGGGCCGGCGCTGCAGATCTCCGAGCGGGAGTGGATCGACGCCGCGCGGAGCTTCGGGCAGACGCCGCTGACGATCATGCGCAAACACATGCTCCCCTACGTGACTGGCTACCTGCTGATCTACGGCTCGATGACGCTCGGCGGCGCGATCATCTCCATCGCGGGGCTGTCCTTCCTCGGGCTGGGGGTGCAGCCGCCGACCCCCGAGTGGGGACGGGCGATCAACCTCGGTCAGGACTACGTTCGCACCGGCTCCTGGCACATCTCGCTGATCCCCGGCATCCTGATCACGCTGGTCGTGACCGGGTTCAACGCGCTGGGTGACGGGATCCGCGACGCGATCGACCCGCAGTCCGACAGCGCCGGCGGCGAGACCGCCGGGGCGGGGGGTGGCGCATGAGCGACACGCTGCTCTCCGTCGAGAACCTCCGCACCGTGTTCCACACCGACAAGGAGACGATCCGCGCGGTCGACGGCGTCAGCTTCGACGTCCAGCGCGGCGAAACCGTCGGCCTCGTCGGCGAGTCCGGCTCGGGCAAGTCAGTCACCGCCCGCTCGGTGCTCGGGCTGGTCGAGGAGCCGGGCGTGATCGAGGAGGGGTCGATCCAGTTCCGCGGCGACGAGCTCGTCGGCGGCAACTGGGACGAACACCGCGGCGACATCGCGATCGTGTTCCAGGACCCGATGAACTCGCTCAACCCCGTCTACACCGTCGGGAACCAGATCAAGGAGGCGCTGCGCATCCACCAGGACCTCCGCGGGCAGGAGGCGACCGACGCCGCGATCGAACTGCTGGAGGACGTGGGGATCCCCGACGCTGCCCGACGGGTCTCTGAGTACCCCCACCAGTTCTCCGGCGGGATGCGCCAGCGTGCGGTGATCGCGATCGCGCTGGCGTGTGACCCGGACCTGCTGGTCTGTGACGAGCCGACGACCGCACTCGACGTAACCATTCAGGCCCAGATCCTCGAACTGCTGGACGACCTCCAGCGTGAGGAGAACCTGGGCGTACTCTTTATTACTCACGACATGGGCGTGATCGAGGAGACGACCGACCGCGTGAACGTGATGTACGCCGGCGAGTTCGTCGAGAGCGCGCCGGTCGACGAGCTGTTCGACAACCCCCGCCACCCCTACACTCGGGGGCTGCTCGCGAGCATCCCCGGCCGGACCGCCGGCGACGAACGGCTCCCGACGATCGAGGGCGAGGTACCGACGTCGACGAGCGGGCCCACGAGCTGTCGGTTCGCGCCGCGGTGTCCCCACGCCTTCGACGACTGTGAGCAGGTCCACCCCGAACGGATCGACGTCGGCGACGGCACGGTCGACCACGAGGCGGCGTGTCTCCTCTACGACGACCGGTTCGAGGAGTCGGCGCCCGAGGAGAAGTTCGCGGACGACGGGGGTGAGCGCGCGTGAGCGCCGAGCCGTTCCTCGAAGTCCGCGACCTGAAGAAGTACTACGACGACGGCGGCCTGCTCGGCAGCGACCCGGTCAAGGCAGTCGACGGCGTCAGCTTCGACATCCGCGAGGGCGAGACGCTCGGGCTCGTCGGCGAGTCCGGCTGCGGGAAGACCACGCTGGGGCGGACGATCCTCAACCTCGAGAAAGCGACCGAGGGGGAGGTCGTCGCCGACGAGACCGACGTCACCAGCATCTCGGGGCGCGAGCTCCGGGAGTGGCAGAGTCAGGCCCAGATGGTGTTCCAAGACCCCGAGGCCAGCCTGAACGAGCGGATGACCGTCGGCGAGATCATCCGCGAGCCGCTCGACGCCCACGACTGGCCGGATCTCGCGGTGTCGGTGGGCGACGACCGCGAGGTGTCGGGGAAGCTCGTCCACCGCGCCGAGGCGGGCGAACGCCCCGACGTCACCGTCGGCATCGACGACAGCGTCACTGTCCGCGAGAACGCGCCGCTGTCGACCGACGACGTGGAGGTCGAGGCCAACGAGGTGGAGGTCAGCGTCGAGGTGACCAAACACGCCTCGGAGATGCGTGAGGATCGCGTCCGGGACCTGCTCGAACAGGTGGGACTGCAGGAGGAGCACTTCTACCGCTACCCCCACCAGTTCTCGGGCGGGCAGAGCCAGCGCGTCGGGATCGCCCGCGCGCTCGCGCTCGAACCGCGGTTCCTCGTGCTCGACGAGCCCGTCAGCGCGCTCGACGTGAGCGTGCAGGCCCGGATCATCAACCTCCTCGAAGACTTACAGGAGGAGCTCGGGCTCACCTTCCTGTTCATCGCCCACGACCTCTCGGTGGTGCGCCACATCGCCGATCGCGTGGCGGTGATGTATCTCGGCGAAGTGATGGAGCTCGGGCCGACCGAGGAGGTGTTCACCGACCCCTCCCACCCCTACACCGAGTCGCTGCTGTCGGCGATCCCCGGCTCGTTGGTCGAGACCGGCGAGCGCATCACGCTGCGCGGGACGCCGCCGAGCCCGCGTGACCCGCCGACTGGCTGTCGGTTCTCGACGCGCTGCCCGGCGAAGATCCGCCCCGACGAGTACAGCGTCTCCGGCGAGCACTGGGAGGCGCTCGACCAGCTCCACTCGGTGCTCCGCGCCCGTGCGAACGCCGAGAAGAGCATCGTCGACGTGGTGAAAGAGCGGCTTGGCGTGCAGGACGTGTCGACGGTCGACGAGCTCCTGCTCGAACTGTTCGACGCCGAGGAGGAAGCCGACGGCGACATCACGCTGCACATGCCCGACGACGCGGCGTCGGTCGTGTACGAGGCCGTGGAGATGGCCCGCGCCGGCGACGAAGACGGCGCCGCGACGCGGCTGGACGAGGCGTTCGGCAGCGTCTGCACCGAGGAGCACCCCGACGCCAACGACGTCGGCGAGGGGCGAGAGAGTCGGTGTCTCCGCCACCGCGAGGAGTACGAGGACCCCGGCCCGGTGATCGAACAGCGCTACCGGAGCTAACCGGGCCCGAACCGACAGGGCTTACGCCACGGCGACGTACCCTCGCCCGTGTCCGAACCGTCCGCTTGCGACCTCTGTGACAGCCCCGTTCCCGAGCACCGCGAAGGGGCGTTCTGCTCGGCGGGCTGTCGGTCGGTCGCCGAAACCCTCGCTGAGCCCGCCGACACCGCGTCCGAGACGGGCGACACGGCGGCGGAGGGAACCACCTCGGCGTTCTTCTCGGTCGAAGGGATGCACTCCGCGACCTGTGAGGCGTACCTCGAAGCCGTCGCACGCGGCGTCGAGGGCGTCGTCGCCGCCGACGCGAGCTACGTCACCGAGTCGGTCCGCGTCGACTGCGACGGCGAGCCGCCGGTCGAGGAACTGACCGAGGCGCTGTCGGGGCTCGGCTACGACGCCACGCCGCGTGAGGAACGCGAGCCCGGGAGCGTAGTCGACACCGACGGCGGCGTCGTCGACGGGGCGCTGGGCTACCGCTACGCCGCCGGCGTGGTGTTCGCCTCGTTCCTGTTGCTCCCGTACGCCGTCGTGTTCTACCCCTCCCACCTCGCGGCGCTGCTGGGCTTTGCCGACCCGCTGGGCGGCGGCGCGAGCATCACCACCGTCGTCCCCGTGTTCCTCGTGTTGACGTTCGTCGTCATCGTCGTCACCGGCGCGCCCGTGCTCCGGGACGCCTACATCGCGATCGTCCTCCGGAAACCCAACACGGGGCTGCTCGTCACGCTGACCGCGATCGCGGCGTACCTGTTCGGGGTCGCGGGCTACTTCGCGGGGACGTTCGGCGCCTACTACGACCTCGCGGTGGTGGCGGTCGCCGCCGTCACCGGCGCGACGTTCTACGAGTCGCTCACGAAGCGAAACGCCGCGAGTGCGCTGACCGACCTCACGGTGTCCCGGGTCGCGGACGCGACCCGCGAGACCGACGCCGGCACCGAGACCGTCCCGGTCGACAAGCTCGAACCGGGCGACCGCGTGCTCGTTCCGGAGGGCGAGCGCGTCCCCGTGGACGGCACCCTCGCCGAGGGCGAGTGTACCGTCGACGAGGCGGTCGTCACCGGCGAGTCGGCGCCCGTCCGGAAGCAGGCGGGCGACGAGCTGATCGGCGGCTCGATCGTCAGCACGGGCGCGGCGACGATCACCGTCGGCGACGGCGTGGCGAGTAGCGTCGACCGCCTCGCGGCGTCGGTCTGGGGGTTCCAGAGCGCCGCCCACGGCGGCCAGCGCCGCGCGAACCGCGTCGCCGAGCGGGTGACGCCGCCGTTGGTCGCCGTTGCGCTGCTCGTCGGCGTCGGCTCGTTCGTGCTGAGCGGCGGCCGCGTCGCGGTCGGGATCGTTGGCCTACTCACGACGTTCATCGCCGCCTCGCCGTGGGCGCTGGGCTTCTCGACGCCGCTGTCGGCGGGGACGAGCGTCGCCCGCGCGCTCGACGACGGCGTGGCCGTGTTCGACGAGACGACGTTCGAGCGACTGCGCGGCGTGGAGACGGTCGTGTTCGACAAGACCGGAACGCTCACCACCGGCCGGATGGAGCTGCTCGATCACGACGCGCCCGACGAGCTGCTCGCGGCCGCGGCCGAACTGGAGCGGCGCGCTGCCCATCCAGCCGCCGCGGCGATCGTCGACGCGTTCGGCGGCGACGACGCCCCCGCAGTCGAGTCGTTCACCAGCCACCCGACCGGCGTCGAGGGAACCGTCGACGGCCGGCACGTGCTCGTCGGCAACCCCGACCTGTTCGCTGAGCGCGGCTGGTCGGTTCCTGCGACCATCGCGTCTCGGGCGAGTGAGGCCCGCGAAGCCGGGAAGCTGCCGGTACTCATCGGCGAGGACGGCGCGGCGGCGGGGATCGTGATCGTCGGCGACGAGCCTCGGTCCGATTGGGCGTCGACGCTCGAACGCCTCGGCGACCGGGGGCTCGACGTGGTCGTGCTCACGGGCGACGACGAGTCCGCGGCCGCCGAGTTTGCTGCCAGCCCGCACGTCACTCACGTGTTCGCCGGCGTTCCGCCAGCCGGGAAGTCGGCGGCGGTCAGGCGGCTCCGTGCCGAGGGGCCGGTCGCGATGGTCGGCGACGGCACCAACGACGCGCCGGCGCTGGCGGCGGCGGATCTGGGGATCTCGCTGGGGAGCGGGACCGCGCTCGCGGCCGAGGCCTCTGACTTGGCGGTCGTTGAGGACGACCTCTCGGGGGTCGCCGCGGCGTTCGACCACTCGGCGGAGAGCTACCGGCGGCGGCGCTGGAACGACCGGCTCGCGCTGCTGTACAACGTCGTCGCGATCCCGCTGGCGATCGCCGGACTCCTCAACCCCCTACTGACGATGGGGGCGGCGGTGCTGTGCTGTGGGCTGATCGCGGGGAACTCGTTCCGCGCCGCCTAATCGGGGAGTTCGAACTCTCCCAGCGTGAGGAGGCCAAGCGCGAAGCCGGCGACGATCAGCCCGCCGGCGAGCAGCTGCGAACGGGGCGTGCTCGGGAGGTAGCCGGTCGCGAGCGTCCCCCCGACGACGAGTATCGACGCGCCAGCGAGCCCGACTGCGGTCCGTACGCGTTCGTCCATACTGAGAGTTCGACCTCGGACAGCATGAGCGACACGCTTCCGGCCCGTGCCCGACGACGCTAAAGGGGAGGGCCGTTCATGGCCGGCCATGTTGGGTGGGAAGCTGGCGGCGGCGTCGATGCTGAAGATCGCCGCCGCAGTGCTCGGGGTACTGACAGTCTCGATCGGCGGGGCGTGGGCCGTCGGGATCATCGGCGCGCCGTCGGTCGTCGGCGTCGACAACGGGTTCGGCCCGGTGAACGAGTCGACGACGACGATCGAGTCCGAGATCGTGGTCAACAATCCCAACCCGTTCGGGGTGCGGCTGGGTGGGCTGACGATTGACTACGCCGTCGAGATGAACGGCGTCCGGATGGCTACCGGCGGGCGCGAGGGGCTGGGCGTGAACGCCAGCGGCAACAGCTCCATCCCGCTCACGACGCGGATGAACAACGACCGCATCCCGCCGTGGTGGGTCAGCCACGTCGAGAACGACGAGAACACCACGCTGACCGTCGACGCCTCGATCCACTCGGACCTGCTCGGCCAGTCGTTCGAGCCACAGATCGAGCGGTCGGTGAACACGAACCTCATCGGCGGGTTCAACAGCGAGGAGGAGCGCCCGATCGACGTCGACCGGCCGTTCGCGCCCGAGCCGGTGCTCTGGCTCAACAGCACCAGCGGCCAGTGGGGCGCGGTGAGCAACGAGACCACCGAGATCGACACCGCGTTCGAGCTGTACAACCCCAACCCCACGCCGGTCGCGATCTCGGAGATTGGCTACGAGATCGAGATGAACAACGTCACGATGGGCGAGGGCGCGACCGACAGCGCGGTCACGATCAACCCCGGGGAGCTCGAAACCGTCCGCGCGACCACGGCGCTGCAGAACGAGAACCTCGACGACTGGTGGGTCACCCACCTCCAGAACGAGCAGACCACGCAGCTGGAGGTGACGTTCTACGCCCGGATCGACCTCTCCTCGTTCGGCGGCGACACCGTCGAGATTCGGCTCGACTCCATCCAACGCACCATCGAGACCGACATCTTCGGCGAGAGCGAACCTGACGGCGGCACCGACAGCGAGGGCACGCCGACGCCCGCCGAGACCGAAACGGCGGCCGCCGAGGAGGGGACGGCGACGCCAGAGGACACGTCCACCGCGGACGACACGCCCACGGACGGCGGGACGAGCACGCCGACGCCCACTCCGACACCGACGCCGACACCGACCGACGACGGCCTCCTCGCGCTCGACGGTCCCGTGGCGTGACAACACGTCACTGAGCGCCGACACGTTCTTCGCGGTCGCGGTCCAGCGCTCAGGTATGCGGAGTGAACACGCTCCTGATCGGGTTCTTCTCGGACGACGAGACCGCCGTCGCGGTCGAGAGTGAGGACGGCGCGGTCCGGCTGACCGTCGACGGCGAGACGTACCGGCTGCCCCGCGAGGCCGCGCTCGCGCTGCGGGAGTCCGTCGGCGACGCGCTGGAACGCCGGCTGGAACTGTTCCGGACGGTCGGCCAGTACCGCCGGGACGGGAGCTACGCCGTCGCCCGCCGGAGCGCGGACACGCCCGGGAACGAGCAGGTGTTCGACTCCTTCGAGGCGCTGCGTTCGCTGTTCGACTCGCTGCCCGCCGAGTTCGGCGCCGAGGCGGTCGGCGACGCGGGGATCACCGGCTCCCGGCGCCACCTGATCGTGCGCCACTTCGCCGAGCATCCACGGTTCGACTGTCGGCTGATCGGCGAGCGCCCGCTGCGGGCCGAGAAGGCTGAGGACTGACGAGCGGTCGCCGTCGGTCGGCAGGCATACGTCCCCGTCGCTCCCACTCCCGGCCATGACCGATCGCGGCAAGATCGACCGGACGTTCTTCGCCGAGCGGATCGCTCCTCGACTCGGCGCGGAGCGCGACGACGTGGCGCTGGGACCGACCGCGGGCGTCGACTTCGGCCTGCTCGACCTCGACGGCACCGGGCTGGCGGTCGCGACCGACCCGATCTCGGTGCTTCCGGGGCTTGGGTTCGAACGCGCGGGCCGGTTCGCGCTCCACATCGCGCTCTCGGACGTGGCCGTCGCAGGCGTCCTGCCGAGTCACCTCGCGATCTCGTTCTCGTTGCCCGAATCAATCACTGACGAGCAGTTCGACGCGCTCTGGGGAGCCATCCACGAGGAGTGTCGGGAGTTGGGGATCAGCGTTCTCACGGGCCACACCGCGCGCTACCCCGGCGCCGAGTTCCCGTGGGTCGGCGCCGCAACGGCGATGGGCGTCTGCGATCCCGAAGCGGTCGTTCGCCCCGACGGCGCGCGCCCGGGCGACCGCCTGCTCGTGACCCGCGGGCCGGCCGTCGAGACCGCGGGTCTGTTCGCGTCGCTGTACCCCGAGGAGCTCGGCGAGCGCGGGCTGGACCCGGAGACGGTCGCCGACGCGGCCGCGGGGCTCGACGAGGCCAGGCTGGTCCGGGACGCCGTGGCTGCGGCCGAGGCGGGCGACGGCGGCGGCGTGTCCGCGATGCACGACGCGACCGAGGGCGGCCTGCTCGGCGCGTTCTGCGAGATGGCCGGCAGTGCGGGCGTCCGGTTCGAGATCGACCACGGGGCGGCGCCGATGCACGCGGGCGTCGAGGCGGTCTGTGACGTGCTGGGGATCGACTCGTGGAAGGCCACCAGTTCCGGGACGCTCGTACTCGCGGTCGCGCCCGAGGGCGCCGATGCGGTCCGGCGGGCGATCGAGGGCCGGGGGACGCCCGTCGCCGAGGTCGGCGAAGTCGTTGCGGGCTCGGGCGTCCGGTTCCGCGGCGAGGAGTGGACCCAGCCGCCGCGGGACCCCTCGTGGGACGCTTACGCCGAGTTGGCCGACGAGGAGTGAGCCGTCGGCGGCCGGTGTGGTAACGCCTTTGTCGGGCGCGACGGAGCTTCCCGCATGAGCAGTCCCTTCTCGATCGATCGCGAGGACGCCGCCGCGCGGGACGCCGACGACCCGTTGGCGGCGTTCCGCGACCGCTTCGACGTGCCGAGCGAGCTGTACATGGACGGGAACTCGCTGGGCCCGATCAGCGACGACGCCGAGCGAACGCTGGACCGCGTGGTCGACGAGTGGCGCGAGCGCGGCATCGAGGGCTGGACCGAGGGCGAGCAGCCGTGGTGGGAGTACGCCGAGCACCTCGGCGAGCGACTCGCGCCGTACGTCGGCGCCGACCCCGACGAGGTGGTGATCGCGAACTCCACGACCGTCAACATCCACAGCCTGATCGGGACGTTCCTCGACCACGTGGCGGACGTGCCGGCGCGGGCGATGGACGCCCCCGACGCCGTGGCCGACTCGCCGGTCGACGCCTCGGGCAACGTCGTCGTCGCGAACGAACTCGACTTCCCGACCGATCACTACGCGATCCGCGCGCAGTTCCGCCAGCGCGGGCTGGATCCCGACGAGCACCTCCGGCTGGTCGAGAGCCGCGACGGCCGGACGATCGAGCGTGAGGACGTCGCGGCGGCGATGGACGACGACGTGGGGATCCTCTTCATGCCGACCGTGCTCTACCGGTCGGGCCAACTGTTCGACGTGGACGCGCTGACCGACCTCGCCCACGACCACGGCGCGCTCGCGGGGTTCGACGCCGCCCACTCCGTCGGCGCGGTGCCCCACGAGTTCGCGGCGGCCGACGTGGACTTCGCGGTCTGGTGTTCGTACAAGTACCTCAACGCCGGCCCCGGGTCGATCGCGGGGCTGTACGTGAACGAGCGCTACCACGGGCTGACGCCCGCGCTCCCGGGCTGGTGGGGCAACGAGAAGGCTTCGCAGTTCGACCTCGAACTCACCTACACGCCCGAGCAGTCGGCGGGCGCGTGGCAGATCGGCACCGTGCCGATGCTGTCGGCGGCGCCGCTGGAAGGATCGCTCGACCTGCTCGACGAGGCGGGGATCGACCGCGTGCGGGCGAAGTCGCTCGAACTTACCGACCTGCTCGCGACGCTCGTCGAGGATCTTTCCGAGGCGGGCTACGAGTACTCGGTCGGGACGCCCGCCGAGAACACGCGCCGCGGGGGCCACGTCGCCGTCGAGCACCCCGACGCCGACCGCGTGAGTCAGGCGCTCCGGGAGCGTGACGTTGTCGTCGACTACCGTCCGCCGAACGTGATCCGGATCTGTCCGGCGCCGCTGTACGTCGGCTACGCGGACGTGTACGACGTGGCCGAACAGCTCCGGGCCGTGATCGACGAGGGGGCGCACGAGGCGTTCACCGCGAGCGAAGGCGTCTCGTAGCCGCCAACGACGTGAACACTCCGGCGTGAACACCGTTTTGTCGTCGGAGACCCAACAGGGGTTATGGACGTTCTGGTGCTCGGCGGCGGCTACGCCGGCCTCATGGTGACACGGAAACTGGAGCGGCGGCTCCCAGCCGCGGCGACGCTCACGCTGGTCGACGACACGGGGAGCCACCTCGTCCAGCACGAACTCCACCGGGCGGTCCGGGAGCCCGACTACGTCGACGACATCTCGGTGCCGCTGGGGGAGATCCTCGACCGCGCGACACTGCGGGAGGGGGAAGTGACCGACGTGGACCGCGAGGCGCGGACCGTCTCGCTGGCCGACGGCGACGCGCTCGACTACGACTACTGCGTGGTCGCGCTGGGTTCCCAGACGGCGTTCTACGGCATTCCGGGGCTCGAAGAACACGCGACACCGCTGAAGCGACTGGAACACGCCGCGACGATCCGCCGGGAGTTCGAGGCGGTGGTCGACCAACTGGGCCACGACGACCCGGCGACCGACACCGAGCGGACCGGGACGGTCGTCGTCGGCGGCGCCGGCCTCTCGGGCGTGCAGGTCGCGGGCGAGCTGGCGGCGATGGCTCGCGAGCGCGAGGTGGCAGACAGCGTCGAGATCGTCCTGCTCGAACAGGAGCGGACCGTCGCACCCGGCTTCCCCGAGCAGTTCCAGCGGGCGGCCCGCGAGCTCCTCGACGAGCAGGGCGTGGACGTGCGGACGGGGACCACCGTGACAGCGGCCGACGACGCGACGATCACGACCGAGGGGGAGACGATCGACTACGATCAGTTCGTCTGGACCGGCGGCATCCGCGGGAACGAGGCCATGGGCGGCGATCGCCCGCAGGTCCGCGGGGATCTCCGTCTCGACGAGCGGACGTTCGCGCTGGGTGACGCGGTGCGGATCGTCGACGCCGACGGCGAGCCCGTGCCCGCGAGCGCCTCCGCGGCCGTGCGGGCGGCCGAGACCGCCGCGCGGAACGTCGTCGCCGCGGCGACGGCCGACGGCGGCTTCGTCGACGTTCAGCAGTGGCACTGGGAGAGCCCGGGCTGGCTGATCTCGGTCGGGGACGACGCCGTCGCACAGATCGGGCCGACGGTCGTGACCGGCGGCACCGCCAACGCGCTCAAGTCGGCGGTGGGGGTCACCTATCTCGCGGAGCACGGCTCGCTCCGGCGCGCGCTGGGCGTGTTGCACAAGGAGATGGACGACGTCGAGGAGTTCGCGGAGCTACTCGAACGGCTCTGAGCCGAGGCTGTTCGGTCGTTCGGTCAAGAACGAACGGGGGCTCGTGACGCGGGGGTCACGGGCCTACTCGTCGTCTTCGTCGTCGTCGCGCATCTCGTCGAGCTTGCCGACCAGCTCGTCGGTCGACTCGGTGGACTCGAAGGAGAGGTCGCCCTCCTCGCCGCCGTCGATGTCGACGCCCTCGGCCTGATCGTTGGTGTCCTGGTTCTGGTTCTCCTGCTCAGACTCGTCGTACGATCCAAATCCCATACCCGAGCCGACGTGGCCGAGCGCAAAAACCCTGTGGACCTGTCGGTCCCGTGAGGGTCGTTCTCGCCCCGCGCCCGCGGCGGACCGACAGGGCTTACGGTCCCCCGGGCCGAGAGGTGGGACATGAGCAACCGTGTCGTGCAGGGACGGATGGTGACGCCGAAATCGCTGGCCGAACAGGTGGAGGGCGACGACGTGCTGGAGGCCGAACCGATCGAGGACGCCGACCGGGACTGCCCGGACTGCGGCGGCGACGTGATCAGCGTCGGCTACATGCCCAGCGTGACGGAGTTCGTGACCGCGTACAAGTGCCAGGAGTGTGACTGGGCCGAGATTGACCGGGACTGAACCGGATCGAAATCCCTTTACACCGAACGGATGTAGCCTTGAGTGCAAGGGGACGTGGCCAAGCCCGGGATGGCGACTGACTCCAGAGGCCACGCGCCCGGTGACGAACTCCAGACTGATATACCGAGTCGGCGACTGATCATCGCTCGGCGACGACGACCCTCTGGAGGACCGAGGCGCACCGGAGATATCAGTCGATCGGGGGTTCAAATCCCTCCGTCCCCACTTTCTTGCCGGCGCTCATCCGTCGAGCGCCGGCTATCCCGTGCTCGGTCGGAGGATTTGACCCCAGAGAACGAGCGCCAGCGAGCTCTCGTGGTTCACAACCCCTCCGTCCCGGTCTTCTGTCGACGTTCGGCAGGCGAGTTGTGGCTGAGGCGCCGACGGCTCACGCTGTGGTCGGGTCTGTAGCTGGCCACGCTCGATCTCGGCTAGGTGGAGTTCTTTCAGGAACTCCGGACCGCGGTCCTGCCGAGTAGCTACCCACCCACCAACCCATGTCTCTCGGGGGAGTTGCAGTATTCGACTGCGCTCGACGTCTCAAGATATTCAAGCGGCAAGGGGCGGAAGCGGCCCCCCTGCCATGGGGGGCCGACCCGAACTCGCCGCGCATCGAGGGACCGAAGGGACCGAGAACGTGGGGCGGTATTAAGACTCATTAGGATTATCTCCACATAGCTTCATTTATGTCCTTATTGAACGGTGTTTTGGATTGGTTGTCAGCATGGGATGCGACGATCAATGCGCTAGGTTCTATACTTATCAGCGGGGGTTTACTAATATTATACAAACGGCAGCATGAGCTATTAGAAGACCAATATACCCATGAAAGTCAACCCGACCTTTCCATAGATTCTCTTCAATATGGGGACACCTCCGATGATCCTGTTGTTACATCCGAATTATTCCTCACTCTTTCAAATATAGGTAGGGGGCAAGCCACTAATCTCCGTGTTAGAATTGAACCAGAACTAGTAGGTAGCTCCCCGGACCTCGACTTAGGTTCTATTTCTACCGAACTCCAGCGGGTCGAAAAAGAAGCCACCGCTGATAACTATACAATCGTGAAAAAAGGAAATCATATCCAATCTGAAGAGCGGAAGGAGATGTTTTCCTATCCAAATTATGCTGGTGGTCATTTTGTCGGGAGTGACGTTCTTACCACAGTTAGCGGGAATTTGACTTTTCAGACACTGGCTCGCTCAATTGCTGAAATTGAGCTTGGAGATCGAATCAATCTTAAGAACTTTCCCGATAAAGAGACTCAAGAAACTACTCTTTATCATTTGAGTATGCCATCTGATGAGAATGTGGCTGCTGTTTCTCATGAAGAGTTAAATGTCGAGGATTTACCAGTAGAAATCGAAGAAAGAACCTCGAAGAATCTCAAGGATGAACAAGTTGAAGAAATAGTGAATCATACCGTTGGAACATCCTATCTACACTTAAGACACGTACTAGTATACGATACAAATGACGAGAATAATAATGAGAAGGAGTTAATGGATAAGGTATTCCCCGTCAGATATGGGGTGCCTGAAGAAGTGATAATGAAATCGTCACTAGATTATGACTCATTCACGCTACAAGGCGATAAAGAAGGTATGATTGACAGACGGATGTTTAAGAACCTCGCTGAATCGAAGAAGCCTGAAGAGTTACCTTGAGAACTCTCTACGAACATTGTAGATTCTCGTGTTTGTATGTATACAGCTTGATCTCTTGATCGTCACAGTACGAGGACAGCAGCGCCGAGTCAATATCCTGCCAGTCACCTGGACCTTCCTCCAGCGAACTCGGGAACGCCACACGCACAGCCTCCCCGTCGAGCTCCTGCCCGTACAGTTCGATCTGCGTCTCCGGCGGCAACACCTCGACCACCACCGCCTCGGAGGCGTCGTCGTCGCCCTTCCGCTGCACGCGATCACCCGGACTGAACGGATTGTCCGGCTTCTGGTTCATGTTCGCCGTGTTCGGCCCGAGGTCCTGCAGGCTGTTCATCGGCTGACTCGCGAGATGTTGGAGCTTCGCCGGCTCCTCTCCCGAGTAGTCCTCTTGCGTTCGAACCTTCGACTTGAGGACCGTGACGTGCTCCCACCCGAGCAGGATCAGCGAGTCCTCTGCATCGCGGTGCCACGCCATCACGATGATGTCGTCGTCCGAGTCGTTCTCGACCAGCGTTTGGGGCAGGAACGCAGACACGTCCCGCGAGGTCTTCACGTCCACCTCGTAGCCGAACACCTCGAAGTCGTGCCCCGAGAAGCTCTCCGGGTTACAGCGACGGATCGCGTCCTCGTTCTCCCACTCCCACATCTCCGTCGGGAGGTACTCCCGGCAGAACTGCTCGAACGCGATCTCGCCGAGGTTCCCGACTCGCTTGCTGCCCACGTCCTCGGCGCCCTGCTGCTTCGCTTGGTAATCAGCGCGCACTCGGTCTATTTCGTCCGGCGTAAACTGATACACTATCTCTCAAAGTGCCAGACGAGAAGTTATAGATTCCCATCGCCCTCCGGCTCCTCGAACCCAGCGTCCCAGCCGACCGGACACCCTCCGGCGGACGTGCTGAGGCGGGCGACAGTCGACACAAACGCGTTCGGGACGGACGAGTAGATCGCGCGGGGAGTAAGCCGGCGGCAGGCGGGGCGTGGCTGCCCGCGGAACCGACTCGGACGACTGCCCCGCTAGCCCGGTGGGGCCGGGGAACCGCCCCTTCCGTGGCCGGGAGCCGACGGTTCGGTTCGGCGTCCGAGGGCCCGCTCACTCCCCCGCTTCGAGTAGCGGGCGGGAGGAGTTCGCCACGACCAGAAGACTGCTCGAAGCCATCGCGACGGCGGCGAACAGGGGGTTCAGCGTGCCCGACAGCGCGAGCGGGATGGCGATGGCGTTGTAGCAGAACGCCCAGCCGATGTTCTGTTTGACGCGTCGACCGGTCGCCGTCGAGAGGTCGAACACCGTCTCCAACGAGCCGAGGTCGTCGTCGACGATCGCGACGTCCGCCGCGTCGACCGCGATGGCGGTGCCGCTGCCCAGTGCGATCCCGAGGTCGGCGCTAGCCAGTGCGGGGCCGTCGTTGGTCCCGTCGCCGACCATCGCGAGCGTCCGATCGGTCCCGAGCCGGCGGACCGTTTCCGCCTTCCCCTCCGGGGGGACGCCGGCGAACACTCGGTCGATCGCCGGGTGCTTGCGGAACGTCGCCGTCGCCTCGGACTCGTCGCCGGTGAGCAACACGACGTCGACGCCCCGGTCCGCGAGCTCGGTGACGGTCTCCTCCCAGCCCGGCCGGGGCTGATCGCCGAGGACGATCACCCCCTCCGCCTCGCCGTCACGCCCGACGAGGATCGGGAGGTCGCCGTTCGAGCGAACCGCGGCCGCCCGGTCGCGAAGGTCGTCGGCGACCGTCCAACCGTACTCCTCGAACAGGTCCGGGTGGCCGACGACGGCGTCGGCGCCGTCGACGGTGCCCGCGACGCCGTTGGCGTGGCTCTCGAACGACGTCACGGGGTCGTCGGCCCAGTCACCCGCGAACGCGTCGGCGATCGCGGCCGCGACGGGGTGAGAGGAGCGCCGTTCCAGCGCGGCGGCGGCGGCGAGGGCGCCCTCGGGGGCGTCCGAACGCTTGAGTTCGAGTTCGCCCGTGGTGAGCGTCCCCGTTTTGTCGAACACCACGGTGTCGACCCCGCGGAACCGCTCGAACACCGTCTCGTCGAACACGACGATGTTTCGCTCGATGGCGTCCCGGATCCCCGAGGCGACCGCCAGCGGCGTCGCGAGCCCCAACGCACACGGACAGGAGACCAGCAGCACGGTCAGCGAGACGAGCACCGCCTGCGTCGTTCCGGCGCCGAGCGCGAGGTAAGTCACCCCCGCGACGGCCGCAAGTAGCACGACCGCCGGGACGAAGATCACCGCCAGCTGGTCGGCGAGCTTCTGGACCCCGCCGTTGGCGCTCTGGAGGTTCCACAGCAGGTTCGTCACGCGGTCGATGCTGCTGGTCGCCCCTTCGCCCACTTCGACGGTCAGCGAGCCGTCCGACAGCACCGACCCGCCGACTACCTCCTCGCCCGGCGCCTTCGAAACGGGCAGGGACTCGCCGGTGACGACCGCCTCGTCCACGGTCCCCTCGCCGTCGACGACGACGCCGTCGACCGGGATCCGGTCGCCGGTTCGGACGAGCACGTGGTCGCCCTCCGAGAGCTGACTCACGTCGACGGTCGTCGTCTCCCCGTCGTCGAGGAGGGTCGCCGTCGACACCTGTTCGTCGGTCAGTTCGGAGAGCATCCCCATCGCGCGCTTCTTGATCGACGACTCGTAGTAGTTGCCCGCGGTGACGACCACGACGATGGCGACCGTCACGTCGTAGTAGATGTCGATCCGACCGAGTGCGGCCGCGAGCGTGCTGTAGGCGTACGCGCTGAGCGCCGCCAGCGCCACCAGTAAGTCCATGTTCGGCGACTTGGCCCGCAGACTCACGAGCGCGCCGCGCAGGATCGGCTTCCCGACGCCGAACAGCACCAGCGAGGTCAGCAGGAACAGCACGACGTAGAAGTACGTCGCCCCCTGCAGCTGTGTCTCGGCCATCTCGGCCAGCCACGGCGGGTAGAGCCCGAAGTGGACGGGGTAGATGTAGACGAAGTAGGGGAGCATCACCGCCATCCCGAGCATCACGCCCGCCGCGATCCGCCAGAGCAACGTCTCCTCGGCGTGAGAGCCCGCGGTGCCCTCTTCACGGTCGTCGGCGACGTAGCCCGCGGTCGTGAGCCGGTCCTGAACCTCGTCCTCGTCGACGACCGCCGGGTCGTGATCGACTCGGACGGTCTCGGTGACGTAGCTCGCCTGCGCCCCGTGGATCCCCGAGGCGTTCCCCGCGACGGACTCCAAGAACGCCTCACAGGTCGTACAGTGCATCCCGCTCACGTGGAGGTACGACCGTTCGTACCCCTCGGGGGGCTCATCGTCGAGCGTCGTGTCGTCGGCGACCGCCTCGCGCACGTCGTCGCTGTCGACCGCAGCGTCGCCGAGTGCGTCGTGGACGTCCCGACAGCCCGTACAGCAGTACTCCGCGCCCTCGCCCTCGACACGACCGCGGGAGAGCGGCAGGCCACAGAGCGCACACTCTCCCTGTTCCGTCGCGGTCATCGCCACCCGTTCGGCCCTCGTGATTCGAGAACCGCACCAGAACGGCCAACCTCCCACCGCTCGTACTCCGTGGACATGAACCGGCACCGACCGCCGCGGACCGACCCACCCCGACACGGTGAACGATGATCCCGCCGACGCTGCCGGCCCACGCCGGCCCGCTGCCGACCGGGAACGTCGAAACGGCCGTGTTCCTGATCGTCGGGCTGCTCGGCGGCGCCCACTGTCTGGGGATGTGCGGCCCCTTGGTGACGATGTACGCCGACCGAATGGAGAGTGAAAGCGAGAACGTCCTCTCGCTGTACGAGGTCCGCCAACACGCGCTGTTCAACGCGGGCCGAACGGTGAGCTACGCCGCCATCGGCGCGGTGTTCGGCGCGCTGGGCTCGGTCCTCTACGGTGCGGCGTCGACGGTAACCGCGGTCGGCGACACGGTCCGTGCGGTCTCCGGGCTGGTCGTCGGCGTCCTCATCCTCGTCGTCGGCGCCCGGTACGCGCTCGGCGAGTTCGGCGGGCACGGACTGTTCGGCAGCGGGGGCGGGTGGTTCAGCAGCGTGTACGGTCGCCTCACCGCCCACGTCGACGAGTGGACGAACGGCCCGGGGATCGTCGGCCTCGGTCTGGTCCACGGGCTCCTCCCCTGCCCGATCCTCTACCCCGCGTTCCTCTATGCGTTCGCACAGGGGTCGCCGGCGAAGGGAGCGGTCTCGCTCGCGCTGCTCGGGCTGGGAACGTTCCCCACGTTGTTCCTCTACGGCACCGTAATCCAGTCGGTGGGGAACCGTCACCGCAGCCGGCTCCACCGCGCCCTCGGTCTGGCGTTTCTCGTCATGGGGTGGATGCCGATCGCACACGGCCTCGCACTGTTCGGGGTCTCCATCCCACACGTCGAGGTGCCAGTTTACACCCCCTTCTGACGACGGCCCTCCCCCGTCGCCTTCGCGGCACTGGTCCATACCGAGGGTTGTACCTGCGGCATCCTTTCCGTTCTGGTTCGCCCATCGAAACGCCCGGACCGTCGGCAGGTGTCACAGTGCTTCCGAGCGGACGCCCGATGGATCTACGCAGCGTACTCCGAGTCGAGTGACTGGAACTACGGGCCTCGAACCGATCGACGGAACGGATCAGCACGCCGGCAGTCACGGCACGCGAAACCCCAAACTGCGAACTCAGTCGTCCGCGGACGCCCCGGCTGTCGGCTCGATCCCAACCTCGATCTCCGCGGCGGCGGCTTTGTACTCCGGAATCTTCGACCGTTCGTCGAGCACGTCGTTCGTCAGGCGGTTCGCCGAGGCGGCCGCGAAATGTGGCGTCGTCCAGACGACGCCCTCCTTGATGGCCTCGGTCACGTCCGCCCGGACCGTGATCTCCCCGCGGCGGGAGCGCAGCACTACCTCGTCGCCGTCCTCGATCCCGTAGCGCTCGGCGTCGGCGGGGTGGACGTCGACGAAGTTCTCCGGCTGCTGGCGGGACAGCGTCGGGGAGCGTCGGCTCATCGTCCCCGTGTTGTACTGCTCCTCCAGCCGCGCCGTCGTGAGCACGAGGGGGTACGCCTCGTTCGGCGTCTCCTTGGGCTCCTGGTGGGTGACGCCCTCGATCCGGCCGAGGCCGTCCTCGGTCTCGAACTCGTCCTCGTAGAGGTACGGATCGCCCTCGTCGCCCTCCTCGTAGCAGGGCCAGTGCAGCCCCTCCTCCCCGAGCGCGTCGTAGCTCATGCCGTGCATGATCGGGCACACCTCGCGGAGCTCCTCGAACACTGCCTCGGGCCCGTCGAACTCGAACCCCCCGTCGAACAGTCGGGTGCCCACCTCCGAGAGGATGTCGAGGTCGTGGCGCGTGTTTTCGTGGACTTTGTGGGCGCCGCGCATCCGCTGAACCCGGCGGTCCGTATTAGTGACCGTCCCGCCGCGTTCGGCCCACGTCGTCGCCGGCAGCACCACGTCCGCGAGTTCGGCGGTCTCGGTCATGAAGATGTCCTGCACCACGAGGAAGTCGAGTTCCTCGCGGAACCGCCGCTCGGTCGCGTTGCCGTCCGGCTCGCTCATGATGGGGTTCTCGCCCATCACGTACAGCCCGTGGACCGTGTCGCCGATCGCGTGGGAGATCTCGACGTTCGTCAGCCCCGGCTCGGAGGGGATTTCGAACCCCCAGACGTCCTCGACGGACTCGCGTGCTTCGTCGTCGTCGACCAGTTGGTACCCCGGAAGCACGTTCGGCATCGCGCCCACGTCACAGGTGCCTTGAACGTTGTTCTGGCCGCGCAGGGGGTTCACGCCCGCGCCGGGCTTCCCGAGGTTCCCAGTGATCAGCGCGAGGTTGATCTCGTTCTGGACGTTGTCGACGCCGCAGGTGTGCTGGGACATCCCCATCCCGGTGAAGATGGCGGCGTCGGTCCCCATCGCGTACTTCTCGGCGGCGCGTTCGATCGCTTCGAGCGGGACGCCACACTCCTCGGCGGCGGCCTGCTTGTCGAAGTCGGCGAGCGTCTCCTTGAGGTCCTCGAACCCTTTAGTTCGCTCCTCGACGAACGCCTCGTCGATCCAGCCCGCCTCGGGTTCTTCCTCGTGGCGTTCGAGGATCGTCTTCAGCACGACGTTGAGCAGGGGGATGTCCGTCCCCGGCTCCAGTTGGAGATGCATGTGGCGCTCGGTCCCCTCGATGTCGAACGACTCGGTGGTCTTGTTGGCGTGGGGGTCGACCTGAATCACCGTCGCGCCCTCAAGCACCGCCTGCCGGAAGTACTGGCTGTTGGCGATGGGGTGTTGTTCGCCGGGGTTGGCGCCCTGGATCCACAGCACGTCCGCCGACTCCTCCAGGTCGGCCATGCTGTTGGTCATCGCCCCCATCCCGAGGCTCGTCCGCAGCGCCCACACCGTCGAGGCGTGGCACATCCGGGTGCAGTTGTCGATCTGGTTCGTGCCGTACCGACGTGCCAGCTTCTGGAGCAGGTAGTTCTCCTCGTTGAACGTCTTCGAGGAGCCGAAAAACCCCATCCCGTCGGGGCCGTGCCGTTCGCGGATCGACGCCATCTCGTCGACGACCCGGCTCAGCGCCTCGTCCCACGTCGCTTCCCGGAACTCCCCCTCCTCCTTGATCAGCGGCTCGGTCAGTCGGTCCTCGTGGTCGACGACCTGCGTCGCCGCGCCGCCTTTGATGCAGACGCTGCCCTCGTTGACCGGCGCGTCGCCCCACGGCATGAAGTTCATCTCCCCGCGTTCTTCCCCCTCGCGGACGCGGATCCCACAGCCGACACCGCAGTACGGACAGATCGTCTTCACCGGCTCCTCGGCCTCACTGGACATCGTGGTCACCGTGTGTGTTCATGCCGCACGCTCGGGTGTCTCAGTCCATGAGTGTGTCGGTGAAACCGACGGGAACGGAGCCAGCGCGGGACCGAACTGACGGCCTCCCGCGAACGCCATCCCCGAACCAGTTCGGCACAATCCTCCCGCTGACAGCGCCCGAAAAACGAGTATGGCCACCGACCAGCCACCGACTCTCGACGATCGGTTCGACGACGCCCCCTCGGATCGCCCCCGAGACCACCTCGACGCCAGCGATCTGCCACCGCCGAAGCCGCTCCGGAACACGCTCGAACGACTCGAAGAACTGGGCGACGACGCCGTGCTCGTCCAGACGAACGACCGCCGCCCGCAGCATCTCTACCCGCGGCTCGAAGAGCGCGGGTACAGCTACGAGACGGTCGAGGACGGCGACGGCGCGATCACTGCGATCTGGAGCGAGTGAGCCTCAGGCGTGCTCGATCACGACGCGCCACTCGTCTTCCGCGACCTGTTCGGCCTCGTGGTCGAAGCCGCGCCGATCGAGCACGCCGTACAGCGGTTCGGGCTCGAAGCTGTTGACCAACTCCAGCTGCTCGGTCTCCCCGAGCGCCTCCAGTTCGTCGACGATCCGGCCGAACGGCTCCCCGTCGATCTCCCGAGCGTCGAGCATCTTGTCGGGCATACGTCGAACTTCCCGGCCGTGGGGGTGGCAGTTGTGCCGAACGAGTTCGGCAGTCGCGGCGTCGATCGCCGTTCGGAACGGACTGGGCGAACATGTTCGGGAACATCGACTGGGTTATCCGCGTCCGAGCCCGTGATAGAGCCATGCCCGAAGCCAAACTCACGCTCACGATCCCCGAACGGACCTGGCCCGGGGAGATCACTCGTGCCCACGGGGACGCGACGATCCGCATCCTGGCGGCGATGACCGAATCAGACGCCGGCGTCGGGCTGGCGGAGGTCACCGCCCGCGACCCCGAATCGGTCGTCGCCGACGTCTCCGCCCACGACTCCGTCGGGGACGTCGAGGTGCTCCAGCGGGGGGGCCGGGACTGTCTGATCCAGTTCCGAACCCACCTGCCGCTGCTCCTGCTGGCCGCACGTGACTCCGGGCTCCCGCTGGAGATGCCGTTCGAGATCAGCGACGGCGAGGCGACGTGGACGCTGACCGCCTCGCAGGACGCGATCTCCGATCTGGGCGACCAACTCTCCGCGCTCGGCATCTCCTTCACTGTCGACTACCTCCAGCAGGAGGTCGCCGGCTCCGAGGCGCTGCTGACCGACCGCCAGCGGGCGATCGTGCAGGAAGCGATCGAGCAGGGGTACTACGACACCCCCCGGGAGTGTTCGTTGACCGAGCTCGCCGACGCGGTGGACCTCGCGAAGTCGACGGTCAGCGAGACGCTCCACCGCGCGGAGGAGCGCGTGATGAAGGAGTTCGCCGCCGGACTGGAAGAGACGGCCAAGCCGGTCATCGAGGGGTAGACCCAGACCGCGTGTGAGACCCGGCCGCCCGTGATCGGCCGGGGGTTCGAGGTTGTTTTCGACGGCTGAACTCGTAACCGAACAGCCGGCGCGTTCGCCCCGGGGACACGTATAAACCCCTCCCCGAACCGGTTCGTGAGTTCTGATACCGTGGGAATTCGCTTGACCGTTCTAATGGTGTGGTCTCCAACGCCGACCTGTCGAACATGACTGAGGACATGACGCGGCGACGGTACGTGGTCGCACTGGCGTCGACGGGGATCGGGTTGGGGCTCGCCGGCTGTTCCGGCGGCAGCAGCACCGACTCTCCGACGGAGACACCGACGCCCACGGAGTCGGGCGGCGGCAGCGGCGAGTCCTGGGAGCAGACGAGCACCGTGGATATGAACGACGAGCTGGCGTTCGCCCCCAAGCGGATCGAGGTGGAGGCCGGGACGACGGTCACCTGGGAGAACGTCGGCTCGATCGGCCACTCGGTGACCGCCTACGAGGACAACATCCCCGACGGCGCCGAGTACTTCGCCTCCGGCGGCTTCGACAGTCAGGACGCCGCCGTGGAAGCGTACCCCGATGAGGGGAACGTCACCGAGGGCGGGACGTACGAGCACACGTTCGAGACGACAGGGGAGTACGAGTACTACTGTATCCCCCACGAGATGAACGGGATGGTCGGCTACGTGCGGGTGGTCTAACATGAGCACTAACGAACCAACCGAGGACGACGCGAACGGGACCGAGCCGAAAGATTCCGAGGAGCTGTTCGAGGAGCACGAACGGCAGCTCGACGAACTGCTCGCGGACGTGGAGGGCCCTGACGCCCCCGAAGCGGAGTCGACGCTCCCCTCGCTGGGCGGCGGCGCCACCCGTCGGGACGTGATGAAGGCGGGTGCGGCCGTCGGCGCGATCGGCGGGCTCGCGGGCTGTGCGGGAACGGGTGCGCTGGGCAACAACACGGACACCGAGTCGAACAGCGGCGGCGACGTACCCGACCACAAGGTACCGCCGGGCGAGCACGACGAGTACTACGGGTTCTGGTCGGGCGGCCACGCCGGCGACATCCGAGTGTACGGTATCCCGTCGATGCGCCAGCTCACCCGGATTCCGGTGTTCAACCGCGAGCCGGCCAAGGGGTACGGTTTCGACGACGGCACCGACGAGATGCTTGAGGAGGCCGGCGACTACACGTGGGGTGACTCCCACCACCCGAGCCTCTCGGAGACCGACGGGAAGTACGACGGGGAGTACATCTTCGTCAACGACAAGGCCAACGGCCGGGTCGCGCGGGTGAACCTCACCTACTTCGAGACCGACGCGATCGTCGACATCCCGAACGTCCAGTCGGTCCACGGCTGCTGTATCCAGAGCCCGGACACCGAGTACGTGTTCGCCAACAGCGAGTTCCGGACGCCGATTCCCAACGACGGCCGGGACGTGAACAACCCCGAGGAGTACGTCTCGGTGTTCACCGCGCTCGACCCCCAGAGCATGGACGTGCTCTGGCAGGTCGAGGTCGACGGCCAGCTCGACATCGTCGACTCGGACAAGGACGGCCGCTGGGTGCTGTCCTCCTCCTACAACGACGAGGAGGGCGTCGAGATCGAGGAGATGACCAAGGACGACCGGGACGACGTGAAGGCGTTCGACGTGCCCGCGATCCAGGAGCTCGTCGACGCCGGCGAGTACGAGGAGGTCAACGGCGTCCCCGTCGTCGACGGGACGAAGGAGAGCCCGCACAACGAGGGCGACGACCCCATCGTCCGCTACATCCCGACGCCGAAGTCGCCCCACTGTGTCGAGGTGACGCCGGACGGGAAGTACGGGATGGTCGCCGGGAAGCTCTCCCCGACCGTCTCCATCATCGACATCGAGAAGCTCGCGACCGCCGACGACCCGGCCGACACCATCGTCGGCCAGCCGAAGGTCGGGCTCGGGCCGCTGCACACGACCTACGACGACCGTGGGCACGCCTACACCTCGCTGTTCATCGACTCCCAAGTCGTGAAGTGGGACATCGAGGAGGCCGTCAACGCCGAGAAAGGCTCCGAAGAGCCGATCCTCGGCAAGATCGACGTCCACTACAACCCCGGCCACATCCAGGCGGTGCAGGGGATGTCGACCGAGCCGGAGGGCAACTGGCTGGTCGCGCTCAACAAGCTCTCGAAGGACCGCTTCCTCCCGGTCGGCCCGATCTACCCCGACAACGACCAGCTGATCTACATCGGGAACGACGAGGACAACGAGACCGGCGGGATGGAGCTGGTCGCGGACCACCCCGTCTACCCCGAGCCCCACGACGCGATCTTCGCCCACAAGGACAAGATCGAGCCGGCGACGACGTGGGACAAGGAGGACTACGACGAGGAGTACGTCACACAGGAGAACTCCCGGGTCGAGCGCGTCGACGACTCGACCGTCGAGGTGTACGCCTCGGTCAAGCGCAGCGAGTACGGCCTGCGTGACTTCACCGTCAAGGAGGGCGACGAGGTCACGCTGACCACGACCAACATCGAGGGGACTCAGGACATCGTCCACGGGCTGGCGATCCCCGAGCACGACGTGAACCTCGCACTCGCGCCACAGGACACCCGGCAGGTGACGTTCACCGCCGACGAGCCCGGCGTGTACTGGATCTACTGCACGTACTTCTGCAGCGCGCTCCACCTGGAGATGCGCTCGCGAATGATCGTCGAGCCCTCAGAGTAGGACCATGGAACGCCCGCAACCGAGCCAGTTCGGCGAGATCAGGCGGCTGCTGCCGCTCGTAGCGGCGGCGCTGCTCGTGGTCGCGCTGTTCTTCCCGATGTGGCACATTCGGATGGACGCCGTCCAGTACCCCAGCGAGACGCTGTCGCTGGGGCTGTACGCCTACCCGCGGATCAGCGGCGACTACGTCGAGATCGCCCGCCTGAACCACTACGTCGGGTTCTACTACCCGGACCCGGTGTTCTGGCCGCCGAACTACGAGGCCCACCCCGACGCGATCGACGTGCCGGAGTGGTCGCTCGGGCCGCTGGCGTTCGTCGGCGTCGCGGCGACCAGCCTGTTCGTTGCGGTCGCGCCGACGGCACGGAAGCTCCGCCGCGGGCTCACCGCACAGCTGGTCGGCTCGGTGCTGGTGTTCGGGATCCTGCTGGCGGACATCCAGTACCGCCTGTATCAGGCGGGCCACACGCTCGACCCCGACGCGCCGGTGGTAGGCGTCGACCCGTTCACGCCGCCGCTGTGGGGGAAGTACGCGGTCGCGAACATCACCAGCTACTCCCGGTTCGGCGTCGGTGCCTACCTGACGGTGGCCGCCATCGGCCTGCTGGTGGTCGCGTGGCTGGCCCGGGACTCGACGGCGACGGTGGGTGACCTGCCCCGGATCGTCCGGGGGTTCCCTGACCGCCTGCGGGAGCGAGTCGGCCAAACGGAGGTGCAACGCTGATGGACGACGCTGGACTCGAACGCGGGTTCGTCGCGCTCGTGGTGGTCGTCGCCGCCGCGCTCGCGGGAGTGACCGTCGCCCCCACGTCGGCAGCCGCGCCGACGCCCGACGCCGACGCGGACCGTCCCGACGGCTTCTCGTTCGACCCCGTGACCGAGTCCGGCGTCGCTACCGTCGGCGAGCAGTCGTTCGACTCCGCCCAGCGTGCGGTCGACGCCGCCGAGCCCGGCGAGACGGTGTACCTCCGCGGCCGGTTCGACGAGCGCCTCGTCGTGAACACCACAGGGGTGACCGTCGCGACGGCGCCCGACGCCCGCGCGGTGATCGACGGCGGGCAGGAGGGTGACGTGCTCACGGTCGCCGCCGCGAACGTCACCGTTCGGGACCTCTGGATCCGCAACTCCGGGATGGACACCTCGACCAACGACGCCGGCGTCTGGATCGACGCGCCGAACGTCACCGTCGCCGACAGCCGACTGACCGAGATCACGTTCGGCGTCTGGGTCGACGGCGTCGACGACGCGACCCTGTGCAACAACACGATCGTCGGCCGGGAGTCGGTGACGCCGCGGTCCTACCGCGGGAACGGCATCCAACTCTGGAAGACGACCGGCACGCTGGTCGAGAACAACCGGATCACCGACGCCCGGGACGGCATCTACTACTCGTGGGCGTCGGACGTGACCGCCCGCGGGAACACGCTCTGGGACCTGCGCTACGGCGTCCACTACATGTACTCCCACCGCAACCGCCTCGTGAACAACACCGCCGTCGACAACGACGTGGGGTACGCGCTGATGCTCTCCGAGGAGATCGCGGTGGTGAACAACACGGCCGCGAACAACACCGGCACCAGCGGCCACGGGCTCCTGCTCAAGCGCATCGACTACTCGACGATCCGAGGGAACACGCTCGTCGACAATCAGCGCGGGATCTACTCGCTGAACTCCGCGGACAACGAGATCACCGACAACCTCGTGCTGGGGAACCAGATCGGCTTCCACCTGACCGCCGGCACCCGCGGCGAGCGCGTCGTCGGCAACAGCTTCGTCGGCAACCGCCGGCACGTCCAAGCGGTCACCAGCGAGACCCACGTCTGGAACGGCTCCGGGCGCGGGAACTACTGGAGCGACGGCGGCGCTGCCGATCTGGACGACGACGGCGTGAGCGAACTCCGCTACCGCCCCGCCGGCCTCGTCGAGAAGCTGGTCCGGGAGAACCCGGCCGCCGCGGTGTTCACCAACAGCCCGGCGTTCGAGGCGATCCGCCGGGCCGAGCGCACGCTCCCGATCGTCGACGCGCCGGGCGTCGTCGACTACCACCCGCTCGAACGCTCGCCACACGACTGGAGGGATCACTATGCACGCGATAGCGACGACTGACCTGACGAAACGATACGGCGACGTGACCGCGCTCGACGGCGTGAGCCTGTCGATCGAGGCGGGCACGACGTTCGGCCTGCTGGGCACCAACGGTGCCGGCAAGTCCACGCTGTTCAAGCTGCTCGTCGGCCACCTCACCCCCGACTCCGGGACGGTGACCGTCGGCGGCAAGGACGTGACCGACGCCGGCCACCGCCTCCGCGAGGTGGTGGGGTACGTCCCCGAACACGCGGGGTTCCCGGACGCGCTCACGGGCCGGGAGGTGCTCGGCTACCACGCTCGCCTCCGTGGCGTGCCCAAAGCGGAGCGTGCCGACCGGGTCGCCGCCGCGCTCGGGACTGTCGGCCTCGACGATGCGGCGGATCGCCGGGTCAGCGGCTACTCCAACGGGATGAACCGCCGGCTCGCGCTCGCGTCGGCGCTGCTCGACCGCCCGCGGCTGCTCCTGCTCGACGAGCCGACCGCCGGCCTCGACCCGCTGGGCGTCGCGGAGTTCCACCGGATCCTCGACCGCCTGCGCGAGGAGTCCGACCTCACGGTCGTGCTCACGACGCACGTGCTCGCGGAGGTCGAGGCGCTGTGTGACGACGCCGCGGTGCTCCACGACGGCGAGCTGCTGTTCGACGGCTCGGTCGACGAGCTGCGGGAGCTGGGCGAGGCCGACGAGCTCGAAGCCGGCTTCGGCGCGCTGATCGCCGACGCCGGCGGCAGTCGCGGGGAAACGGTATCGGGCGCCGAGCGCGAGCAGCCGGCGCCGGCGACTGGTGATGCCGAGAGCGAGCAGCCGGCATCGACGGAGGTGGAGCGATGACCGACGTGAGCGCCGAGGAAGAAGTGAGCGAGGAGCCCGCGTTCGCCCTGCCGACGGGGGTGGGCGAGGGGTCGGCGCTCGATCAGGTCGCGACCGTCGCGCGGCTGGAGTTCGCGCTCGCGGTCCGGAACCGCTGGGCGTTCGCGCTGGCGGCGCTGTTCGCCTCGCTGTCGGTGCTCGTCGTCGCCCTCGGCGGGCAGGGCGGGGTGGTCCGCGCCGACGCCGTCGTCGTCAGCCTCGTCGAGCTCTCGGCGCTGCTGCTCCCACTGGTCGCGCTGCTGTTCGGCTACGACGCCGTCGTCGGCAGCGACGAGTCCGGCTGGCTCGGCGTGCTGTTCGCGCTGCCGGTGCCCCGCAGTCGGATCGTCGTCGGCACGTATCTCGGCCGGCTCGCGGTGTTCACGGGCGCGGTCGTCGCCGGCTTCGGCGTCGGCGGGCTCTGGCTCGCCGCCCAGGGCCGGTTCACGCCCGCATACCTCGGGCTCGTCGGCGCGGCGGTGCTCGGCGGCGCGGCGTTTCTCGCGCTGTCGACGCTGCTGTCGACGCTCGCCGCGGAGAAGACCCACGCGCTGGGCGGCGCGCTGCTGCTGTGGGTGTGGGTCGCGCTGGTCCACGATCTCGTCTCGGTCGGGCTGATCGCCGCCGACATTGTTGGGCCGGACTGGCTGGCCGTGTTCGTGCTCGCGAACCCCGCGACCGCGTTCCGCGTGCTCGCGCTCCAGTCGGTGCCGACGGTGACCGGCGGGATGGCCGACGTGCTGGTCGGCTCCGGTGTGACGCCGCCGGTGCTGGTGGCGGCGCTGGTCGCGTGGAGCGTCGCGGGCACGTGGCTGGCGAGTCGGCTGGTCCGCCGCCGGAGCGTCTGAGTTCCGGCGGCGGGCTGGAGGCTCTCGTTTCTGCAGCAGAACTGATCAGACCTCGCGCTCGAACTCGGGATCGAACATCCGCGCCGACATCGGCGCGGGGTCGCCGTCGGTGACGTTGTACTCCGAGAAGTCGGTGACGCCGGCCTCCCGGAGCAGCGCCTCGTCGTAGAAGCTGTTGCCCGTACACTCCGCGGGGTCGCGTGCGAGGATTTCCAGCATCGCGTCCGAGACGACCTCCGGGGTGCGCCAGTCGTCCTCGGTTCCGAGCCCGAAGTAGCGGCTCGCGCGGGTGTCGATCGTCGTCACCGGCCAAAACGTGTTACAGCCCACGTCGTCGCTTTTGAGCTCCTCGGCGAGCGAGAGCGTGATGAACGACATGCCGAGCTTCGACCACGCGTACGGCGCCTTCCCCGGCGAGCGGTCAGTGGTGATCGGCGGGGAGTTCGACAGCAGCCACGCCCCATCCTGCTCCGCGAGGTGGTCCGCGAACTCGTGGGCGACGAGGTGGCTCCCGCGGACGTTCACGTCGGTCAGCAGGTCGAACCGGTCGGCCGGCAGGTCGGCGATGTTCGCCAGCTGGATCGCGCTGGCGTTGTTGATCACGATGTCGATCTCGCCGAAGTAGTCGATCGCTTCGTCGACGACCGCCTCGACGCGGTCCTCGTCGCGGAGGTCGAGTTCGAGCGCGAGCGCCTCGGGCCCGCGCTCGCGCACCTCGCGGGCCGTCTGCTCGATCGACCCTGCGAGCTCGGTCTCGTCGTCGTCGGTCGTCTTGCCGGTCGAGACGACGTTACAGCCGTGATCGGCGAGCGCGAGCGCGAGCTGTTTGCCGATCCCGCGGGTCGTGCCGGTGATAAAGGCCGTCGATCCGGAGAGGTCCGGGTTCGCGAGTGCCATGGCCTCGAGTCGGCCGACGGGAGTATAATTCCCGGTGTCCGAGCTTCGGAGTCGGCGGAAGTGAAACGTGTGTACCGCGCGTTCAGTACTGTTCGACAGCCGTGTTCCTACTGTCGACCGCAGTCAGACAGTGCGCCTCGGTACGTCTCGGAGACGTGCGTCGTCAGGCCGGCGTTATTGGGTTCCGAACACTTCGAGAGCTCCTTTCTCTAGTCCGGACTTCGAGAACAGCGAGATGACGTCGCCCGTCTGTATGACGGTCTCGCCTTTCGGCGTCAGTACGTCGCCGTCCCGTTCGATGCCGACCACCAGCATTTCGTCGGCCAGTAGCTCCTCGTCGACTGCCTCCTCGATGGTGAGCCCTGCGACCTCGGCCCCCTCCGAGACGGTGAACTCGACGACTTCTGCGCCGCCGGCGAGGCTCATGAAGTCAGTCAACGACGGTCCGACGGGGGCGTCTTCCGGACCGAACGGGCTGTACGGCTGGTGGTACTCCCCCTCGATGACGCTCTCGTCCTCGATCTGCAAGCCGATGTCGGATAGTTCGCCGGCGATGCGGCTGATATCTTCAGTGTTCGATCCGACCGCAGTCACCGCGATGTTCGTCTTCCCGGTCATCAGCTCTCGGACGGCCACTACGCCGGAAACCTCCAGTGCGGACTGGGCGAGCCGGTCGCGCTCCGGGATCGGGGCTGTGCAACTGAACTGGTAGGTGACGTGCCCCTCGATGGATTTGTAGTTGATGTCGGCGAGATACCCTCGCAGCACCCCCTCCGCTTCGAGCTGACGGATTCGGTTCCGGATTGTTGCCGCAGTTACCTCCATCTCCTCGGCGATCTCCGACGCTGTCGTGTTCCGGGCGTCACGTGCCAGATAGTAGAGGATCCGCCTGTCGATCTCGTCGATCCGGTATTCCATACCCCGAGTAGGGTCAGTACGCATAATTAACCCCCGATACGAGTATGCTCAGTTCGTTGTCGTGAGCCCTCATGGTTCCCATACGAACGTCCGAGATTCTGCAAGTTGAAAAATATGGGCTATATATTTTCGATACAAAAATCAAATGCCAACATTTATTTCGTGTCGGTGATCTACCCACGGAGTAGCCAGCACAACCCTGTTTGACATCTGACAATCGGTGTCCGATCAGACTGGCCAACTAACCCATGACACGATCCGAGATCGATACCCCGGACGGCATCCCGAGGGATGTCGTCGCAACTCTCGACGGGTGTAGCGATGCGGAACTCCGGGAGATCGTTCACTACGCCCAACAGCTTCTCGATGCGCATCCGCCGCTCACCGACGCCATCGAGTCACGGCTCGGCGAGGAGCTCCTCCGCGTGGAGGACTACGGCGCGTACACCATTGCCATCGTGGAACGCCCCGACGAGACGGGGGACGCTCGAGGCCCGTTCGCCTACCGCGTCACCTGGGAGCCGGAAGTTGACGGCGACGGGGGTCAGTATCGGTGGCACTACCTCGGAAAGGTCAACGACGGATCAGAGGGAGGCTGAGATGTCGGACTCCTTTTTCGAGTGCGTCGTCGTCCCAGTTGCGAGCCCTGAGGACGCGGCGACGACCGTTGACGCACTCGCCCCGCGCGTGACGGGGAGTGATTCGACAGTCGTCGCGGTTCACGTCATCGAGAAAGCCGGCGGTGGCCCCGACAAGGCGTCCGTCGCGCAACGTGAACAGTACGCGGCGGACGTGTTCGAGGTCGTCGCCGACGGCTTCGACGGGACGGGAGTAACGTTCGAGACGGATCTCCGGTACGGGGTCGATATCGCGGCGTCGATCATCGGCGCGGCGTACGACCACGACGCCACCGGAATCATCTTCACCCCTCGCGGCGGGAGCCGCTGGCGGAAACTCCTCACGGGGGATGTCACTCACAACCTCGTTCGGGACAGCGACGTCCCCATTCTCGTCCTCCCTGACCGCGAGGTAGACGAGGCATGAACGAACTGAAACTCGGCGCGGGCGGGCGGGCGATTGACCCATAACTCACACCCATGTACATCATCATCGTTGGAGCAGGCGACATCGGTTCTCCCCTCATCGACATCGCGACTCGGTCCGGCAACGAGGTCGTCGTCGTCGAGCGGGACGCACGGAAAGCCGACGCGATCGCCGAGCAGTACGACTGCTTGGTTCTGAACGCGGACGCGACCACGATGGAGACGCTGGAGGACGCCGGCGCCGAGCGAGCCGACGCGATCATCTCCACGACCGATCAGGACGCGACGAACGTCATGGTGTGTCTGCTCGCGAAGGAGCTGGACGTTCCGGCCATCACGTCGGTCGTGCACGACGCGGAGCACATGAACCTCTTCCGGCAGATCGAAGTGAACACGATCGAGAACCCACAGCAGCTCATCGCGGGGTACCTCTATCGGGCGGTCGCGAGGCCGGCGATCGTCGACTACATGCGGATCGGTGAGCGGGCGGAGGTGTTCGAGATCACTGTTACGGAGGATGCGCCGATCGCCGGGAAAACACTCACCGAAGCCGGCGAGGACGGTCTTCTGGGAGACGACGTCCTGATAGTCGCCATCGAACGTGAGGACGAAGACAGGCCACTGACCCCCCGCGGGAACAGCCAGATCGAGGCGAACGACCTGCTGACGGTCTACTCGGCCACTGGAGCCAACCCCGAACTGACGGACATCTTCGGTCACTACGAAGACAAAACCGCCTAACGGTCGAAACATACCCGAACCATCATGTCCAACACAGCCGCCGGCCGACTCGACTTCTTGACCGCCTTGAAGACCGTCCTCAGAGATATCGGTGCGCTCCAAGTCCTCATTGGCGGGTTGATGCTGGTGCCGCTGCTGGTCGCTTCGCTCTACCAGGAGTGGTACAGCGCGCTGTCGTTTCTGGTCGGCGGGGGCGTCACCGCGTTCGCCGGCGGGGCGACGTACAAGCTCTGTGCGGACGCCCCGGAGCCGAAACGCTACCATGCGATGGTTGTCGCCGCGCTCGGCTGGTTCGTCACGGCCGCCTTCGGCGCGCTCCCGTTCGTCGTGGCGGCGTACATCACGCCGCCGGCCGTGCTCGAGTCGTTCGTCCCGGCGGGAGCGAGCTACCAATCGAGCCTCCTCCACTTCCAGAACCCCATACACGCGTTCTTCGAGAGCATGAGCGGCTACACGACTACCGGGCTGACGATGAGCGTCCACGAGCCGTCCGTTGGGCACGGGTTCCTCTGGTACCGCTCGCAGATGCAGTGGATCGGCGGCGCGGGGATGATCGTCCTCTCGTTGGCGATCCTTCGACAGCCCCACGGAACGGCGGGGATGTCCCTGTACCAGTCCGAGGCGCGAAACGAGAAGCTCCGGCCGAGCATCGTGGGCACCGCGCGGGCGATCTGGAAGCTATACGTCGGCATCACGGCCCTCGTTGCCGTCTACCTCGCGGCGGCGACGTTCCTGATCAGTCCCGGTTACGGCATCGAAAACACGATCTTCGACGCGATCAACCACGCGATGACTGGGCAGTCCACCGGCGGGTTCAGTACCCTCGACAGCTCCATCGCGGGCTACGACTCCTACGCGATGGAGCTCGTCCACATCCCGGCGATGATCACTGGCGCGATCGCGCTCCCGGTGTACTACGGGGCGGTGTCCGAGCGGGACTTCCGTGAGTTCGCGCAGGACCCGCAGGTCAGGGTGATGTTCGGGCTGTTCGTTGTTGGTGTCCTCGGCCTTACGGTGTTCCTCGCGCAGTGGGTCGGTGTGCCCTACAACGGCGACCCGATCGCGTACGTGGGCCGGGTCGCGACGAGTCAGGCGTTCCGCGAGGGCCTCTTCCAGTACATCAGTGCACAGACGACCACCGGCTGGCAGACCTCGGCGATCGGTGACTGGAACGACGGCGCGGTCATGGTCATCGTTCTCGGGGCTATGCTGCTCGGCGGCTCCGCGGGGGCGACAGTCGGGGGGATCAAGATCCTCCGCGGCTACATCATCGCTCGCGGGATCAGCTGGGAAGTCTCCCGGGTGTTCCTCCCCAGTCACGCCGTCGACGACCTCCGGATCGGACAGCAGACGTTCAAATCCGACGAGGCCAACGACGAGATTCGTGCCGCGACGACGTTCGCGTTCACGTACCTCGTTGTCCTCGCGCTGTCGCTGTTCGTTCTGCTTGCAGTCCTTCCGGCGGAGTTTACCCTCGCGGACGCGATCTTCGAAGTCGCGACCGCACAGGGGACTGTGGGGCTCTCGTCGGGGATCACCGGGCCCGGTATGCCGGTCGTCGCGGAGCTACTGTTCATCGTCCAGATGTGGATGGGGCGACTCGAGATAATTCCCGTCCTCGTCCTGATTAGCGGTCTCTTCAGGAGGTAACGCACATGTTCCACCGGCCAGAGTTCAGCGCTCGCGTGCTTGATATCCCCGGCCCGCCCGACGGGTCGGTCCCCGTCGACCGTACCGCATCCGACCACCATCGTAACTCAACACAATGTACGTAATCATCATCGGCGCAGGCCGCACCGGAAGCACCGTCATCGACCTCGCAACCCAGGACGAGCACGAAGTCGTCGTCATCGAACGTGACACCGAACTCGCCGAGGAGGTGAGCGCGACCTACGACTGCATGGTTATCAACGCGGACGGAGCCTCGAAAGATATCCTGCTCGAAGCGGGGATCGAGGAGGCAGATGCGATCATCTCGACGACCGAGAGCGATTCGGTGAACCTCATGATTACCATGTTCGGCAAGCAGTACGGGGTCGACACACTCGTGAGCTCGATCAACGACCCCGCACACATGGAGCTGTTTGAGGATCTCGGGGTGACGATCGTCGAGAGCCCGCATCGGCTCAACGGTCAGTACCTCTACCGAGCCGTCCAACACCCCGCAGTCCGTGACTTCATGCCGATCGCCGGCGACGCTGAAATCTTCGAAGCCACGGTCGACGACGGCGCGCCGATCACCGGTCTCAGCCTGATCGACGCCGACAAGGAGGACTTGCTGCCCGAGCAGACGATAATCGTGGCCATCCTCCGAAAGGAGGAGCTCATCATTCCGGAGGGTGAGACCGAGATCCGAGCAGGGGACGTCGTCACGATCTTCGCTCGAAACGGGGCGACGAACCGGATCACGGACGTGTTCACGAGCTCATGACTCCCTTCGACGACTCCGAGCAGTCGGCCGTTCGGGTCACCGTTTCGCGCCCCGCGTCCGGTTCTGGGGAGGACTCGTACCTTCGGGAGGGGCCGCGCATTCACACGCCGGGATCCGTCGTTATCGTTCCCGTCACCGCCGAACTGCTCGAGACGCACACCGGGATCAACGTCAGGCGATTCCTCCAGACGGCGGTCGCACTGGCGGCGGACAACGACAGCCGAGTGCTGTTGCTCGGGATCGAGACCGTTCCGAACGGATCGGCGCTCGAGACCGTTCGGGAGCAAGTGTACGCGGATCAGCCGACGGAGTCCGACATGATAACCCTCGTCAACACCATCAGGGAACGGCAAACGCAGTTAGCGGAGATGGTGGACGTGGCGGGAGAGCTCTCGCCGAACGTCCGGGTCAGCGCGGCGGTCCGAGTCGTCACCAACGTCACAGACGGGATCCTCGACGTTCTCGGAAGCGACAGCAACACGGCCGTGTTGCTGTTACGCGGAACCGGCCTCGACGACGGCTGGCTACTGAAACAGAGCACGATCGATCGAGTTCTCGCGGAGGCTGAATGTGACGTCTTCGTCGAGAACACGGACGCCCGAGGCGGTGAAAATGCCCTGTACGTTCCGGACGTCGAGGGGCATACCGTTGCGTCGCTCGCCGAATCCGGGGTGGAGACGATCGACTCGATACTGCTACCTGTTGGAGAGGGTCCCCACTCCGCCCTCGCCGCGGAAGCGGCACGCGCAGTCGCACGGTCTACCGATGCATCGGTTACCGTGTTTCACGTGATCTCTCCGGACGCATCTGCCGAGGAGCGGGCCGAGAGCGAGGATCTGCTGAAGTTCGCCGACTACGTTCTCGGCTCGGACGTCCGAACCGAAACGGTGCTCAGAGAGGCGTCGGATACCACCGACAGTATCCTCCAAGCGGCGAGGGATCACGACTTCGTGTCGATCGGGGCGCCGGAGCGGAAACCCCGCCTCGAACAGTTAGTGCTTCAGTCGGCACGGGAGACGATCTCCGACCTCAGCGAAGCGACGATACTCGTGGCGCGTGACTCCGATCGGACGATGCGTTCGCTCTACTACCGATGGAAACGCGGCATCGAAGCGATCGACAACGAAAGTGATCCCTGAAACTGATGGCCGCCAGTCCGGACCGATGACTGATCTATCATTATGAGAGTAGATACCAACACGGTTGGACGCGACGTCGGGCGAATCGTGCAGGCTGTCTCGCTGATGATGGTCGTCTCAATCGTCGTGGCAGCGGCCAACCGGGAGTTCTTCGCGATCCCGGCATTCCTTCTCTCCGCCGCCATCACGGCCGGGATCGGCACCGTGCTGGCCCGACGGTACCGGGACGCCGCGCCGCCGGAGAAACGAGACGCGATGGTCACCGCAGCGACCGCGTGGGCGCTCGTCGGCGTCCTCGGGGGGCTGCCGTTCGTGCTCATTGCGTGGACGATCCAACTCGACCCGTTCCCCGTCTGGGCGAACACGCCGCCGATGGACTCGACGACGGCGGTGTTCCGCCACCCCCTCGATGCGGTGTTCGAGAGCATGAGCGGCTTCACTGGCACCGGTCTCACGATGGCTGCCGTCGAGGAGAAGCTCCCACGGTCGCTGCACTGGTGGCGGTCGCTCATCGAGTGGATCGGCGGCGTCGGCGTCATCGTGCTGACCGTCGCGATCCTCCGACGCAGCGGTGGGGGCGGGTCGTACACGCTGTACGAGAGCGAGGCGCGTTCGGAGAAGATCCACCCGAGTATCGTCACCACGGTTCAGGAGATCTGGAAGATCTTCGTCGGGCTCACCGTCGGCTCTATCGTGCTGTTCCTGCTGGCCGGGATGCCGCTGTGGGACGCCATCAACCACGGTATGACCGGGATCGCGACGGGTGGGTTCTCGGTGCACGCGGAGTCGATCGGCCACTACGACAGCGCAGTCATCGAGTACGCGACGGTCCCGATCATGATCGCGGGCAGCATCGCGTTCCCGATCCACTACCTGCTGTTCAGAGGCGAGCTCCGGAACTTCTACTCGGACCTGCAGACGCGGTGGGTGTTGATCTGGTTCATCGGCGGATCGCTCGCACTGACGGGAATCCTCTACGCGAACGGACAGTACGCCACGCTGGAAGAGACGTTCCGGGTGAGCCTGTTCCAGTTCGTCTCGGCCACGTCGAACACCGGGTTCGGGAGCGCGACGGTCGGCGGCGGGACCGAGCAGGTCTGGAGCGCCGGGGCGACACTGCTGACCTGTCTGGGGATGCTCACCGGCGGGGCCGCCGGCTCGACGACGAGCGGGCTCAAACTGATTCGCGTCGCCACGCTCGTCAAGGGAACCGTCTGGCAGATACAGGAGGTGTTCCGCCCGGACAGTGCGGTCAGTTACTTGGAGATCGGCGAGCGGAAGCTCGACGAGGAACAGCTCCAGGGCGAGTACACGGAGGCGACGGTCGTGTTCGTCCTCTGGATCACCTTCCTCGCGATCGGTGTCGCCGTCCTCCTGCGTGTTCTGTCGCCGGCCTACCCGTTGGAGTACGTGGTGTTCGACGTGATGAGCGCCCAGAGCAACGTCGGACTGGACTCCGGAATCACCGGCCCCGGGATGCCTGACACCGGTAAAGCAATGTTGATCGTCAATATGTGGGTCGGCCGCTTGGAGATAATCCCCGTCGCGGTGCTTCTGGGGACGGTTTTCCGACGGTTCGACCTTTACAGGTGACGGGGTGATCCGAGCCACTCTCGGGCCGCCCGGCACTCTACCCGTCCGGCCGGCCGTCGACGCTGCCGCGAGCACGCAGCGTTATCGAACGCCCGTTCGAGGGACCGTACCGAGGAACTCCCCTCCCCTACTCGACGTACAGCGAGTAGAGGATCACGCCGAACCCCATCGTCGTGAACGCGCTCTCGACGACGAGCGCGAACTCGTTGTTCACCGGCAGGAGCTGGTCGACGATCCCCGCAAGCAGCGCGCCGACGGTGATCGCGCCGAACCCGATCGCGAGCGCCCGCAGCGCCGGCGACCCGTTGCGGCGGTAGGCCCGGACCGCGTACAGCGTGATCGAGCCGCCGAGAACGAGCGTGAGCGTCTTGAGGACGACGACGGCGACGTTCATGTTTCGGTGCGCACCTCCGACCAGAGCGCCGAGAGCCGTTCCTCGGGTGTCGACTCCATGCGTTCGATCGATAGATCGAGCGAGCCGTCCTCGTCCAGCGAGACTTGGATCTCCTCGAAGTCCGCGACGTACCGCGTCGTGTGGCGGCCGTCGTCGCGGATCTCCGTCTGCTCCTCGACCAGCGAGGCGTCGCTGAGCAGGTCCAGCTTGCGGTAGGTCGTCGACTGCGGGATGTCACACGCCTCGGAGAGCTCCTTTGCGGCCATCGGGCTGTCGAGCTGCCCGAGGATCGTCCGGCAGTCCGGGTCGTCCAGCGCGTCGAGCACGTCCTGTAGCTGCGGCGCCTCGACCGCGATCGGGTCACGCTTCATCGTTTTCCGTTCGGCGAGCTTGCTCGCCTCGTGCAGCTGTCCAGTCATCGTTCGGTGTTCGTGACGCGTTCATCGTCGGCTACCCTGCGCTCGTCGGCGTCGCTCGCGGGCCGGCCGATCGAACCGCAGCCGGCCGGCGGCGAGCGTCCACGACTGGTCCCGGGTCGGTCGCGGTGAGGGTGTCGCTGCGACATGGCATCGATAGCTGATCGTACTGCCCTCTCCCACCAATCGGTGCTGCCGAACACGTTCGGGACGCTCCCTCGACCCAGCCGAGCCGAACGGGTTCGGGAGAAGCCTCTGGCGGGCTGACCCGCTACCGAACAACGATGTCCGAGACCACACTCGACGTTCGTGAGATCCCGCCGTCGGACCGCCACCTAAAGATTCACGACGCCTTCGACTCGCTCGACAGCGGCGACGAGCTCGTGATCGTCAACGACCACGAGCCCAAACCCCTGTTCTACGAGATGCAGGCCGAGGTCGAGGCGTTCGACCCAGACGGCTACAGCGTCGAACAGCGCGACGACGACGAGTACGTCGCGCGATTCCCCAAGCGGTAGCCGACCCGAACGTGTTCGCAGCCACTGGGAGGCGGCTGGGGTCCGTTCCTCCGGTATGAGCGCGATCCCCGGCGACGTCGACGCCGACCGCCAGCCGCCGATGACCGTCCCGCTGCGACATTTCCTCGTCGCGAGCGCGTTCCTCCCGCTCGGCGCAGTCGCCGGCGTCGCCGCCGTCACCGACTTCCGACTGGGACTGCTCTCACTCGCCCACGCCCACCTGCTGCTCGTGGGCTGGGTCTGTCTCACGATCGCTGGCGCGATGACGCAGTTCGTGCCGGTCTGGTCGGGCGTCGACCTCCACTCGACGCGGCTCCCCGCCGTCCAACTCCCGCTGATCGCGGGCGGACTGGTAGGGTTCGCCGCCAGCCTGCTCGCCGGGCGACTCGCGTTCCTGCCCGTCTTCGGCGCGGCGATGCTGCTGGGGTTCTGGCTGTTCGTCTACAACATCGGCCGGACGCTGGCCCGGGCGCGGCCGTTCGACCGGACCGAGCGCCACTTCGCGCTCGCGCTCGGCTTCTTCGCCCTCGCGACGCTGCTGGGGCTGCTGCTCGCGGTCGGCTTCACTCGTCCCGCAGTTCTCCCCGTGGCCCGACCCGCCGTTGTCGGCGCCCACGCGACGCTCGCGGTGTTCGGCGCCGTGCTCACGACGGTGCTCGGCGCGCTCTACCAGCTCGGGACGATGTTCACCCAGACCGAGCTCCACGGGATCGACGTTCCCTTGGGGCGGTTCGAGGAGCTCGGCTACCCGGTTGGCGTGCTCCTGCTCGCAGGCGGCCGACTTGTGGAGTCTGCCACCATCGCGCGTGCCGGCGGCGTCCTCGTCGCGCTCGCACTGCTGGCGTTCGCGGTCGTGCTCGCCCGCCGACTCTGGGAGACGCAGGTCGAGCGGACGCCGATGCTCTCGCGGTACGCCGTCGTCGCCGCGGCGAGCGCGATCTGGGCCGCGCTCGCGCTGCCCGCGTGGCTCGCGGAGCCGCTCGCGCGGAGCGCGCTACTGGGGCGGCCGGGCGTGAGCCACCTGCTCCTGCTCGGCGTCGTCGGCTTCGTCGTCCTCGGCACGGTCTACCACGTCGTCCCCTTCGTCGTCTGGGTCCACCGTTACAGCGACCGACTGGGGTACGAGCCGGTGCCGATGGTCGACGACCTGTACGACGAGCGGCTCGCGGCGGCGGACTTCTGGTGTCTCCTCGCCGGGACCGCGCTGCTCGTCGCCGACGGGCTGCTCGACCTCCCGTCGGCGGTCTCGGCGGTCGGCGGGGTTGCGGTACTCGCCGGAACGCTGCTGTTCGTCGTGAACGTCGCCGGCGTCGTCCGCGAGCACGCGCCGCAGTCGCTGTTCGCGGTGCTGTTCGGCTCGTGGGCAGCGACCAACTCGGCCGACGCGTCGCCGTCGGTCGAGAACGACTGAGCCGGCGGCACGAACGTCTTCGGCCGAACGCTCAGGCCCGGCCCGGACTGAGTGCCGTCGATGCCCGAGATCACCGCGATCGACGACCTGACCGACGCGCCTCACGCAGAAGTGTTCGAGCAGCGCGACCCCCGGACGGTCCGGCTCGAACTCGACGCCGGCGAGGGGGTTCCCGCACACACTCACCCCGGGATGAACGTCGTCCTGCACCTGCTGGACGGCCGGCTGGAGCTCTCGCTCGACGACGAGACGTACGAACTGGCGCCGGGCGAACTCGCCCGGTTCAGCGGCGAGCGTTCGATCTCCCCCCACGCGATCACGCCGAGCACGGCGATCGTCGTCCTCGCGCCCGCGGCCGAGGAGTCGTAGTTCGGAACCGAGAACGGCGGCGAGACCGTCGACGCCGGATCAGAACGGCGCGTCCGGCGAGCCCGTCGCCGGCGCACCGTCTTCGCCGTCGTCCGCTTCCGGAACGCTCCCCGTCTCGCGATACTCCGCTTCCAGCGACCGCAGCTGTTCGTTGACCGCGTCGCTCTCCTGATGCATCGGTGCCGCGCGGGTCCGGACGATCTCGTAGTCGTGGCGCTCGGCGAGCCCGTTCCAGGCCCGGAACGCGCCAACGGTGAGCGTGTGAGTCTGCGGGCAGAACGCCGTCGTCGGCGTGAACTCGGCGCGCAAAACCTCGGGATCGTCCGCCTCCTCGGCGTACCGGAAGCCGGCGCCGGGGTGGCGCGTGTCGGCGTTGAGGCGTGCGAGGTTGTAGCCGAACGTCATGTCGTACACGCCGCGCTCCTCGAACAGGTCGCGTGCAATCCCGTGGACCGCGACGTGGTCGCCGCCGACGAGCAGTTCGTGGCCGTCGAGGAACGCCCCGGGTTCGGGGAGGTGTTCGGGGACGAACTCGTCGTCCTCGTCGAACGTCGCGTCGTCGCTCCCGCCGCCGCCGAAGGGTGAGAGTCCGGACATAGCCGGCGCTACGTGCTCTCGCCCCCTACCCGTGGCTCCGAACACGTTCGGGACGGAGCGAACTCAGGCGGTCGTCTCCCCGCCCAGTCGCTCCCACACCGTCAGCAGGCTCGGCAGCACCAGCACGCTCGCGAGGAACGCGTAGGTGATCGCGACGGCAGTGATGAAGCCGAAGCGCTGGAGCGAGGGCACCAGCGCGAGCACGAGCACGCCGAACCCCGCGGCCGTCGTCGCCGCGCTGGCCAGCAGCGCGCCGCCGGTGCCCTGCACGGTCCGGGTCAGGGCGGCGATCGGCTCGCGGCCGCCGTCGCGCTCCTCGACGAACCGCTCGCCGATGTGGATCGCGTAGTCGACGCCGATCCCGATCCCGATCGCGGCGATGATCGCCGTCTCGGTCGTGAACGCCAGATCGGCGAGGTACATCGTGCCGAACAGCCACGCCTGCGCGAGCACGACCGGGAACAGCACCACCGCGCCCAGCGTCGCCGAGCCGTACCGCAGTCGGAAGATGACGGCGAGGAACGCGAGGATCACGCCGAACGTGATCAGGAACCCCTCGACAAGCGTCCGCAGCAGCGACCGCTGGACAAGCTCGGTGGTGATCGGCGAGCCGGTCGCGACGACGTCGAGGCTGCCGCCGGACTCCATCTCGGTCGCGACGCCGCGCATCTCCTCAGTGATCGTCCGCGTGTTCGTCGTGCCGGTCAGCGCGACGGAGACGCGCAGCGAGCGGTACTCGCCGCCCTCGCGGTGGATCGTCGCCGCGGCCGCCTCCGGGTTCGCGTCGTACACGGCGTCGTAGATCGCCGCGAGGTTCTCGTCGGGGACGCCGTCGCCGTCGGTGTCGGCGTCGTCGACCATCGTCGCGACGGTGTCGTTCTCGGCGGCGACGGCGGCGATCGTCTCGATCGGGCCGGTCACCTGGAGGCTGCTGTCGGCGCGTACTGCCGCGGATTCGGTGTCACGGAGCGCATCGCGACCGGTCGCGAGCGCGTCGAGCGCCCCGGGGTCGGCGACGGGGCCGCGTATCAGGAACTCCGCCCGCGAGTCCCCGCGGGACTGGACGAAGTTCTCGTTGAGGTACTCCGCGTTCGCCCGGAGGTCGTAGTCGCTGGGCTGGAGTGCGGCGGGGAGGACGTTCATCCAGTCCGGCGAGTCCTGCGGGAGGAACGCGGTCTGGTCGAGCGTCGTGTCGATCCCCGTCGCCGCGACGCCGCCCCCGGCCGCGAGCACGACCGCGATCGCGAGCACGACGTACGGCGCGCGGCGGGCGAGCTCGGGGCCGACACGCAGCAGGCGGCCGACACGCTCGCCGCGGCCGAACGGGGACCTGTTGGGCGGCCACCCGACGCGCTCCCGAATCCCGTCGATCTCCAGTTTCAGCGCCGGGAACAGCAGCCCGAACACGACGAAGGCGGCTACGATGCCGAACCCGCTGACGAGGCCGAACTCCCGGATCGAGGCGATCGAGCTCACCGCGTTCGAGAGGAAGCCGACTGCGGTCGTGAACGTCGCGGCGCCGATCGCGACGACGACCCCCGCCAGCCCGCGGCGCATCGCCGTCCGCGGATCGAGATCGGGGTCGTCGGTAGCAGCCTCGCGGTAGCGCATCACCACGTGAAGCGCGTAGTCGATGCTCAGCCCGATGAGCAGGAACGGGACCGCGATCAGGATCTGCGTGATCCCGATGCCGGCCCAGCCGAGGAAGCCGGCCATCCAGACCAGCACCAGCGCGACGCCGAACAGCCCCAGCAGCACGTCGACGGCGTCGCGATACGCGACCCCCAGCACCGCGAGGATCAACAGGAGCGCGGCCGGCGAGATGATCGCGAAGCTCTCGCCGGTGGCCTGCCCGCTCTCCTCGTCGACGATCCCCGGGGCGAACGTGAACTGGTCGGTCGACGTGATCTCCGCGGCCGCGAGATCCTGCAGTTCGAGCTGAGCGTCGGTCACGTCGGCAGGGAGGCTGTCCGTCGCCGCGCCGCTGGTGTCCTGATACACCAGCAAGATGCGCGCGGGCGCCGACGTGGACCCGGGTTCGTACGCCGTCGAGAGCAGCGCGTAGGGATCGCCTTGGGTGTCAGCCTCGGGGTCGAGCACGCGCCCGACAGTCGACTCCACCTCGGCGGCGGACATCGACTCCAGTTGGTCGATCTGTGCGCTCAGCGACGGCGGCGGGCCGCCCCCACCGCGGGACTCGTAGTACGCCGCCGTCGCGACGACGTTCGAGACGCCGACGGTCGGTCGCTCGTCCCGCAGCGTCGCGTTGATCGACTCGTCGTCCCTGATCGCGCGCTGGAGCCGGAGCGTTTCGAGCAGCGACTCCTTGGTGAGGACGTTCTCGCCCCGGACGACCACCTGTGCCGTCGTCGTGTTCTCGCCGGCGACCGAGAAGTTCCGCTCGATGTCGTCGAGCGCGGCCGCCTCCGGCGAGTCGCTGCTGAACCCGGCGATCGTGAGCCCGCCGTCGACGCTTCCCGCGCCGGCGCCGACCACCAGCGAGAGCACGAGGACGGCGGCGATCACCAGCTTGCTGTGGTCGGTCACGATCGCGGCGTAGCGCTCGGCGAGCTTCATCGACTGTCCCCTGTCTCCGGACGAACATAAATATTGTAGATTACTACAAAATATACTCCAAGCGGACCCCGGCCACTCATATCGCCCCCCGACGAAGCCTCGGTCGACTGGAGGTCCCGCCACGCCAATGAGTACACGAGACGCCGTCGACGCGCTGAAGCGACTCGGGCTGTCGAACTACGAGGCACGGGTGTTCGCGGCGCTGCAGCGCCTCGGGACGGGGACGGCACAGGAGATCAGTGACGTGTCGGAGGTGCCCCGCTCGCAGGTGTACGGCGCCGCCGACGATCTGCTCGAACGCGGGCTGGTCGAACTGGTCGCGTCCTCGCCCAAGGAGTACCGGCCGGTAAGCCTCGAAACCGCCCGGGAGCAGCTTGGCCAGCGGCTCGAACGCGAACGGGACCGGGCGTTCGAGAACCTCGCGGAGCTCCGGACCGAGGGCGACGACGGCGACACCGGCGGCACGGTCGCGACGCTTCGCGGCCGGCAGCCGATCGACGACCGCGTCGGTGACCTGCTCCGGACCGTGACCGAGCGGGTGGTGTTCGTCGCGCCCGAGGCCCGGTCGATCCCGACTGCGCTGGCCGAAAAGTTGCGGGAGCGCGCCCGGGACGGGGTCGCCGTGATCGTCGTCACCGCCGAGCCGGACCAGCGCGAGCGGTTCGCCGACAGCCCGATCCGGGTGTTCGTGATGGACGAGGACAACCCCGGAGATTTCGCCGGCCGGGCGCTGATGGTCGACGGCGACACGGTGTTGCTCTCGGCGACGACGGACGACGCGGTGGGCGAGGAGGCGATGTGGACCGCCGAGAGCAGCATCGGCCGCATCCTCGCACAGTTCATGCAGTCCGGGATCGACTCCGGGATGGAGCGCACCGACGGGCTCTGAGTGTTCGACGATCGTTGTAACCAACCTTTACGGATGTCGAACACATCGGCGTACTCGATGGCGCAGACCCAGCCCAATCGGGCGGACGCGACGACGGAACTCAGTACGGAACCGCCGGCAGACGTCGAGTCGACCGCCGGGAAGCTCGTGTACGTCTACCTCTCCTCGGTCGTGGAAACGACCGTCGAGGGAATCGCCGAGGCGCTCGACCTGCAGCTGATCGAACTGCTGCCGACGCTGCGCTCGCTGCAGTCGGCCGGCTACGTGGAGCGAGCCGGCGAACGCTGTCGGATCGTTCGGTAGGCGTCGTTTACTTCTGTGTTTCGGGGATGCTGTTCAGTGACAACGACCGCAACAGCAACTCCGACGGCAACAGCATCTCGTTCGTCGACCACTTGCGACCGCAGTGTGCCGAGCACGAGGCTCGGCACAGCGCCGCGTCCCCACCCTTCCCCTGCGGGCCGTCGACGGGTGCCGGCCCGCGGCGTCCACCGCCACCGCACCGCGGTCGCTGTCGGCGCGAAGCGTTCGCGTCGTCGGACGCGAACCGAGCGCGAGGGACGAGCGAGCGAACGGACGTGAGCGAGTGAGTCAGGTGGGGAGGGAGCGAGGCGGGAAAACGCGACCAACGGGAGCGGGAAACCGCCTCGAAGCGAGCGGCGAACAGAGTGAGCTGTGAGGGCTGTGCGGGGCGGTGCAGTCGCAAGTGGTCTAGCGTCGAGATGTTGTTGCGGTCGCGGTTGTAGTCACGACTGTCGCCGAAGACCGAACCGTCGCGGTTGCAGTCACGATCGCCACCAAGGACTGAACCATCACGCTCACAGCCACGAACGAAGGGAAGCAGCGCGCTGACGCCCGTCTTGCCCACTACTCAGTCGTCACTGGGCGCCGGGCCGGCCGTGCGATCGACGCTGACGTTCCGCCACGTCCCGCGCTGGTACCAGAGGTACGCCAGCGTCGCGCCGAACACGTTCGAGAGCGCAAAGGAGAGCCAGAGCCCGTCCGGACCGAGGTTGAACGTCTGGGAGCCCAGCCACGCGATCGGCAGCCGGAACACCATCAGTGTCCCGACGGAGATGGCCGCGGCGACGGTCGTCTTCCCCGCCCCGCGGAAGCTGCCGTTGTAGGCGCGCATGATCCCCATGAAGCCGAACGTCGGTGCGACGAAGCGCATGAACTGCGCGCCGACTTCGATCACCCGCGGCGCGTCGGGCTGGTCCGCGCCGACGAAGATCGAGACGATCGGCTCGGCCCAGACGAACGCGATCACGCCCACCGCCGAGAGGATCAGGAAGGAGGCTTTCGACGCGAACGCGGCGGTCGCCGCGGCGCGGTCGGGCTTGTCCGCGCCGATGTTCTGCCCGCTCATCGTCTCCACGCCGCGGGCCATCGCGATCGCGGGCATGAACACGACCGAGAGCACGCGCGTGCCGATCCCGTACGCCGAGACGACCGGCGTCGCGAACAGGCCGACGACGATCAGCAGGAGGTTCACCGAGAGCGCTCGCCCCACGCCCTCGACGGAGGCGGGGACGCCGATCTGGAGGATGCGCCGCGCGAAGTCGAGGTCGGGCGCCATGTCGCCCAGCCGGATCTGGACGCCCTGGTTCCCGCGGAACATGATCCCCAAGCCGATCAGGAACGCCAGCGCCCGCGAGAAGATCGTCGCGATGGCGGCGCCCCGGAGCCCGTCGCCGGTATAGCCCGTCATCGTGAACAGCTGCTCTTGGAGCCCGGACATCCCGACCATCGCGAACAGGGGGTTCCCCTCGAACCCGAAGATGAGGAACGGGTCGAGCACGATGTTGATAACTACCGAGATCGCCATCACGATCATCGGCGTCACCGTGTCACCCGCCCCGCGCATCAGGGAGATGAACATGATGAAGCCGAACATGAAGACGAGCCCAAGCGAGATCACCTCCATGTAGTTGACCGCCAACGGCTTCACGTCGGGCGAGGCGCCGTAGATCTCGACGAGCGTGTCGACGACGAAGTAGCCGATCACGCCCAGTACGATCGAGCTGACGACCGCGAACGACACCGTCTGCGAGGCGGCGTAGTCGGCCTGGCGTTCGTCGCCGGCGCCGATGTTCTGCGCGATCAACACGCTGCCCGCGACGGAGAGTCCCATCCCCAGCGAGATCAGCAGGAACACCATCGGGAACGCGAAGCTGATCGCCGCCAGCGCCTCCGTGCTGTAGCGGCCGACCCAGAACGTGTCCGCGAGGTTGTAGGCGGTCTGGAACAGGTTCGTGATGACGATCGGGATCGCCAAGATGAACAGCGGCTTGCCGATGCCGCCCTCCGTCAGGTCTAGCTCCTCCTGATTGAACGCCCGCTCGAACAGCCGCCGGACGCCCCCGAGCCGGTCGCGGAGGCTCACTGGCACCCCCCGTCGGCGACGATCATCGAGTCGATGTGGGCCCGCAGCGTCTCACGGGTCTCCTCGATCGGGCGCCCGACCGCGACGCTGCGGGTCTGGGCACCGTTGAACACGGTCACGAGGAAGTCCGCCGACGCCTCCACGTCGAGATCCGCCCGGAACTCCCCGTTCTCGACACCCGCCGCGAGTTCGTCCTCGACGTGGTCGCGAAGCGTCCGGTCGTGGGCCTGGAGATGCTCCCGGAACGCCTCGTCGTAGGGGCCCTGTGCCTTCATCTCCAGCACCGCCGTCTGGAACCCCCGGTCGGGGGAGGCGTCGTCCGGCGGGAGCAGGATCGTGTCGATCAGATCCAGCAGGCGCTCGTGTGCGGTCTCCCCCTCCACGGCGTCGAGCCGTTCGGTGAAGCTCTCCAGCAGATCCTCGAAAAACGAGATCAGCAGGTCGTGCTTGCTGTCGTAGTGGTAGTGGAGGGCGGATTTGCTCTTGTCCGTCTCCGCGGCGATATCCTCCATGGTCACGTCCGCGTACCCGTGCTTGCAGAGCGCGCGGTACGTTCCCTCCGTGAGATCGCTCGTCGACTCTCCCGTGCTCATACTGACTGACTAGTTAGTCAGACTGTTCAGTCAGTCAAAAACCCTACGGTCGGGGAGATCGGCGCGAAGCGGTCCCGTGAGGCTCATCCCATGAACCCGGAGCACGGCGTGCCGGGGGTCGCCGGGCGAGGGTTCGCCGTATCGGCGCCGCAGTCGTCGCAGCCATCGTCGCCGGCGTCGTCACAGTCCGCGTCGTCGACGGCATCACCGTCGAGGCCGTGTCGCAGGAACGAACGGATCGGTGGCCCCACGTGCTCGGGTTCGACGAGGAACGCGTCGTGGCCGTGGTCGGAGTCGACGACGTGGTGGGCGACGGGGGTGTCCGTCGCCGCGAACGCGTCCGCGAGGGTGCCGCCGGCCTCGGCCGGGAAGTGCCAGTCGCCCGTAAAGGAGAGCACCAGCGCTTCGCCGTCGAACGCCGCGAGCGCGTCGGCGTCCGAACCGTGCCCCGACGACAGGTCGAAGTCGTCCATCGCGCGGCTCAGGTAGAGGTAGCTGTTGGCGTCGAAGCGCTCGACGAACCGGGCGGCGTTGTGGTCGAGATAGGACTCCACCTCCCGCTCGGGGAACGACGCCGCCGCTGGGTCGGCCGGGAACGGCGACTCGACGTCGTACTCGCTCTCGCCGCGGTCGAACTTGCGGTCCATCGACGCCTTCGAGAGGTAGCTCAGGTGGCCGAGCTGGCGCGCCAGCGCGAGCCCCCGGTCGGGGTGGCTCCCCTCGGCGACGTACTCCCCCTCGTGCCACTCGGGGTCCCCACGGATCGCCCGCCGCGCGGTGGCGTTGAGCCCCAGCAGCTGTTGGTCGAGCCGCGGGGCGGCCGCGACGGGGATCGCCAGATCGAGGTCGTCGGGGAACCGTCGGACCCAGTCGAGGACGTTCATCCCGCCGACGCTGCCGCCGACGACGGCGTGGAGGCGGCCAACGCCCAGTTCGTCCAACAGTCGACGCTGTGCGCGGCTCCAGTCGCCGACAGTGACCGCCGGGAACGAACTCCCCCAGACGCCGCCGTCGGGGTGGGGGCTCCCCGGCCCCGTCGAGCCGTAGCAGGAGCCGGGAACGTTCACGCAGACGACGAAGAACTCGGTCGTGTCGATGGCCTTCCCGGGGCCGACCACGTCGCCCCACCACGCGCGGGCCTGCCCGGCCGTCTCGGGAGTGTTGCTCCCGCCCGGCGCGCTCGCGACGTGTTGGCTCCCGGTGAGCGCGTGACAGACCAGCACCGCGTTCCCCTCGCCGTTCGGCCCGCCGTCGGGCTCGTACTCGCCGTAGGCCTCGTACGCCAGTTCGAGATCCGGGACCGAGCCGCCGCGTTCGAACTCGAAGGCGCCGACCGAGCGCGTGCCGGCGACGTGTGTCGGCGTCGAGTCGGTGTTCCCCGTCATGTCGATCGCTCGATGGCGGCGTCGATGTCCTCGACGATGTCCTCGGGCTCCTCCAGCCCGACCGAGAGCCGGATCAGGTCGGAGGAGACGCCCGCGGCGCGCTGTTCGTCCTCGCTCAACTGCGCGTGGGTGGTGCTCGCGGGGTGGATCACCAGCGTGCGCGCGTCCCCGACGTTGGCGACGAAGCTCGCGAGCTCCACTTCTTCGCAGAACTGTTTGCCCGCCGAGAACCCCTCTTCGAGCCCGAACGCGATCATGCCGCCGAAGCCGTCGAGGTAGCGCTCGGCGTTGTCGTGGGTCGGGTGGTCGTCGAGCCCGGGGTAGGTGACCCACGCCACGTCGGGGTGATCCCGGAGGTGATCGGCGACGATCCCGGCGTTCTCGCAGTGTCGGTCCATCCGCAGGTCGAGCGTCTCCAGCCCCTGCAGCGTTGCCCACGCGTCGAAGGGAGTCTGCTGGGCGCCGAGCGGTCGGAGCCCGCGCTGGCGGAGCGCGTGGGTCAGCGCCTCCTCGCCGAACCGTTCGGCGAAGTCGACGCCGAAGGCGGGATTCTCCCCGGAGAGTTCGTCGTAGTCGGCGTCGGGATGGTCCCACGGGAACGTCCCGCCGTCAACCACGACGCCGCCGACGGTGGTGCCCGAGCCGTGGATCCACTTCGTGGTCGACTCCCAGACGGCGTCGGCGCCGTGTTCGATCGGCCGACAGAGCGCCGGCGAGGCGAACGTGTTGTCGACGACCAGTGGCGTCGCGTGCTCGTGGGCGATCGTCGCGAGCCGTTCGAAGTCGGGGGTCACCAGCGAGGGGTTGGCTATCGTCTCGACGTGGACGTACGCGGTGTCGTCGTCGATGGCGTCGGCGTAGGCGTCGTAGTCCAGCGTGTCGACGGTCCGGATCTCGATCCCCCGCCGGCTCGCGGTGTGGGCGAAGTACGCGGTCGTGCCGCCGTAGAGATCGCCCGCGGTGACGACGTTCTCGCCCGCCTTCGCGAGCACGGTCGTCAGTGCGTCGACGGCCGCCATCCCGGCGTTGGTCGCGACAGCCCCGACCCCGTCAGAGAGCGACGCCAGCCGGTGCTCCAGCGTGCGGACGGTCGGGTTCGAGATGCGGCTGTACACGTCGCCCTCGGCCGCCAGCGCGTAGAGGTCCGCAGCGCGGTCGGCGCTGCCCAGTCGGTACGACGTGGTCTGGTGGATCGGCGGTGCGAACGACCCCCCCTCGGCGTCCGGCTCGTGGCCGCCGTGGAGGCTCCGGCTCCGGAACCCGCGAGTCATGTATGTAGCGCATACCTCAATAGACAAAAATGCATGGGAGTATTTCGGGTTCGGTGGCGAGCGCCACTCCGTGCTGCGCCGGACAGTGGCAGGTGACACCAATCACCAAAACACGCCCGTCCCGTCAGGCCTTTATTCTTTAAGGTTATCGTTACGGCTACGAAAATGAGCTCTGCGAATGGTTCGACGGAGAACAGCTCGCTCGACGTGTCGCCGACGCTGGAGCAGGCGCTCGTGCCGACGCTGGGGATCATCGTGTTCCTCGGCGTCGGCTCCGGGATGCTGAAAATGTCGCCCCACGCGCCGCTGCTCTGGAGCGTCGTCCTCGCGGCGCTGGTCGGCCGCTACTGGATCGGCGTGGGGTACGGCGACCTCGCCGACGGGGTGGAACACGGCCTCCGGATGGGGCTGCAGGCGATTCTGATCCTCTTCACGATCTACGCGCTGATCGCGACGTGGATCTCCGCGGGGACGATTCCCGGGCTGATGTACTACGGGCTGGGGATCCTCACGCCCGAGACGTTCCTGCCCGCGACGGCGCTGCTGGCAGCGGTCGTCGCGTTCTCGATCGGCTCCTCGTGGACGACCGCGGGGACGCTGGGCGTCGCGTTCACCGGTATCGGTTCGGGGCTCGGCATCCCGATCCCGATGACGGCGGGGGCGGTGCTCTCAGGCGCCTACGCCGGCGACAAGCAGTCGCCGCTCTCTGACACCACGAACCTCGCGGCCGCAGTGACCGACACGAAGCTGTACGACCACATCCTCTCGATGCGGCTCGGCACCGCGATCGCGTTCGGGCTCTCGGTGCTGCTGTACGCCGGACTGGGGCTCCAAGCCGGCGGCGCCATTCCGACGGGGCGGGTCGCCGAGATCCGCGGCGCGCTCGCGGGTACGTACGATCTGGGCTTGCTCGTCTTCGTGCCGCTGCTCGTCACGTTCGCGCTGGCGATCCGCGGGGTTCCCGCACTCGCCTCCCTCGTCGCCGGCGTGTTCGCCGGCGCCGGCACGACGGTGCTCGTGCAGGGCACCGGTTTCACGGCCGCGTGGGACGTGTTCCTCAACGGAACCGCGCCGGAGACGGGCGTCACGCTGGTGAACGAACTACTCGTCAGCGGCGGGCTCTCGGGCTCAGCGTGGACGATTTCGGTGGTCGTCCTCGCGCTCTCCCTTGGGGGGCTGCTCGACCATCTCGGCGTGCTCTCGACGCTCGCCGAGCAGCTTGCGAGCCTCGTCATGGGTCAGCGCAGCCTCGTCATCGGGACGGGTATCTCGGCGTTCGCCGTCAACGCGTTCTCCGCCCAGCAGTACATGAGCATCGTCGTTCCCGGGATGACGCTGCGGGAGCTGTTCGACGAGCACGACCTCGACAGCTCGGTGCTCTCGCGGGCGGTCGAGTCCGCCGGGACGCCGACGGGCGCGCTGCTGCCGTATCACGCTGGCGGCGTGTTCATGACCAGCGTGTTCGGCCTGCAGGGCGGGACCTCGTTGCTCGTCCTCACCGAGTACGCGCAGTACTACTTCTTCGCGTTCCTCTCGCCGCTCGTGCTGGTGGTCCTGACGCTCGCGGGCGTCGGCCTCGATTCCGCGCCGCCCCGCGGCGACGCCGATGCCGGTAGCGAGCCCGCCGTCGCGGACGACTGATCTCGCCGGCGCTGTTCGGCCGGCGAGGGCAACTGATCACCGCGGCGACGGTCTGCCGCGGTGGACGATTGACCACCCTCCCCGATCCTTATCCCCGATAGGGCGACCACCCCCTGCGTGCACTGAGAACTGCCGCAGGGCGAACGAGGCGGGAGCGTGACACACCGCCCTGCGAGCGACCGTGTCGCCTGTTCGCTATCTCGGGAAGCGGCTGCTCAGTCCCACACGTGGTCGTCGAACGCCGCCCCGACGTTCCCCGGCCCGTCGGGGACGGCGATCGCCCCGTCGACGACCGGGACCGGATCCGCCCCCAGATCCGACGCGAGCATCCCGCCGGTCGCGAGCCCGCACGCGCGGTCGCCCGGGACCGCGGCGGCGACGTGGACCGCGCCGGCACGAGCGACGGCGCCGTCAATCGTGGTGGTCACGACGGGGTCAACGTCGGCCGCCGAGAGCCGCCCGGCTGCGGCGACCGCGGCGTCCGGGCCGCCGACCACCATCGGCTTCAGCACCGCTACGTCGGCCGCGCCGGCGTCGAGCACCGCCTCGACCCCGGCTGCCCGGATCGACTCGTCGACCGCGATCTCGACACCCCGGCCGCGGAGCGCCGCCAGTCCCGAGAGCTCCTCGGCGGGCAGTGGCTGTTCGACGTACTCGACACCCATCGCGGCGAACGCGTCGACGGCTTCCGTAGCCGTCTCACGGTCCCACGCGCCGTTCGCGTCGGTGCGGATGGTCGCGTCGACGGCTTCCCGGACCGCCGCCACGCGATCGAGGTCGGCGTCGAGCGATCGCGCGCCGACTTTGAGCTTGAGACAGTCGAACCCCGCGTCGACGGCGGTCCGAGCGGCGGTGACGGTCTCGTCGACGCTTCCGTCGCCGATCGTCGCGTTGACCGGCACCGATTCGCTCGGTGCGGGAAATCCGCCGCGATCGGCCAGCAGCGCCGCCAGCGGCGTTCCACTCGCACGCCCTTCCGCATCCAGCACGGCGAGCCGGTAGCCGTGACGGGCAGCCGGCGTCGGCGGTTGGCCGCTGCCGAACTCGCTCTCTTGCCACCTCTCGGGCGGATCTCGGAGTACGGCCTCGCAGTCCCCGTACGGCTCGGTCCACCCCGGAAGCGGCGTTGCCTCGCCGACGCCCCGAACCGCCCCCGCGTCGATCGATCGCTCCACACCGACGAGGAGCCCGCGACGCTCGTCGATCGTCCCGTCGGCGGTCGACAACGGGCGTTCCAGATCGAGCGCGAACGGACGAGTCGTCGGCGTCATCCGAGGATCAGTCCGGCGGTGAACAGCACCGCGTACAGCGCGAGCAGCTGGCCGGTTCGCTCCAGCGCGGGGTTGAGCGCCTCGCCGCCGGTTCGTGTCAGGACGGTCCGCCCCACGACGGCCGCCAGCGGAACCGACAGGATGGGCAGCAGGATCGCCGGACCGAACCCCTCGACGAACAGGAACACCGGGACCGTGTACGCGAGCACGAGCATCGCGACATACTCGGCCCGACAGACGCCGTAGCCGAAGCGGACGGCGAGCGTCCGTTTCCCCGTCCTGCTGTCCTCCTCCTTGTCCCGGACGTTGTTCACCACGAGAACGTTCGTCGTGAGCCCCGCCATCGGGAGGCTGGCAAGCAGTGCGAGCGACGGCACCGTCCCCTCGGGCAGACCCATCGGAACCCCGCCAACCGCCGCGGCGGCCTGCACGTAGACGGTCCCGGTGACGGCGACGAGGCCGAAGAAGACGAACACGAACAGATCGCCGAGTCCGTGGTAGCCAAGCGGGTACGGCCCGCCGGTGTAGGCGATCCCGGAGGCGACCGAGAGCAGGCCGATCACGAGGATCGGCACCCCGCCGACCCAGACGAGGTAGCTGCCCACGACGATCGAAGCGGCGAACGTGAGCCACATCGCCCGCTTGACGGCGGCGGGCTCGATCAGTCCGCCGGCGGTCACACGGGTGAACCCCTCGCGGTCCTCGGTGTCGGCGCCCTGGATCGCGTCGTAGTAGTCGTTCGCGAAGTTGGTGCCGATCTGGATCAGGATCGCGCCCAGCAGCGCCGCGGCGGCCGGGATCGGCGCGAACAGCCCCTCGTGGACGGCGACGCCGACGCCGACGAGCACCGGTGAGATCGCCGCCGGCATCGTCTGTGGGCGGGCAGCCATCACCCACGCTTTCGCCCGCGACGGCTCCGCGTTCGAACTCATTGTTGGTGGTTCGCGCGGGCGACCCAAAGCGGCTGCGGTTGCCGGAAGCCGGAACCGTTTCGGGCGAGGCGTCGGAGTCAAAACCGTGGACCGAAGCGACCCCCGAACGACGTACGGCGACCTCTACGAGGCGGAGCACCGCCACGAAGTCGAGCCCGATCGGTTCGACGAGCTGGTCGACGGGGAGCCGTTCACCACCGGCTGGGTCACGGTCGCGTCCGTGCTCGACGGCGAGGGGCGACTCCTGTTGATCTACGACGAAGACGACGAGTCGTGGATGCTTCCGGGCGGGACGCTCCAGCCCGGCGAGTCGCTGACCGAGAGCGTCGTCCGCGAGGTCGACGAGGAGGCGGGCGTTCCGATCGTCCCGCAGCGGCCACACAGCGCGATCGAGTCGGTCTGTACTGACGGCGAGCGCTCGGCGGCGTTCACGGTTGTCGGCTTCGAGGCAACGCCCGTGAGTACGACCGTCGGCAGCGATCTCGGCGTCGACGACGAGTCGATCACCGACGCCGCGTGGTTCGCCGAGCTCCCGGAGCCGCTGTTCGCCCGCGATCACGCCGAAGCGCTGTTCGAGCGGGCACGAACGGGGAGTCGATGAACTGTCCCGACGAGCGCCGAGGGTGGACCGTCACTCCGCGAGCGATCTGCCCCCAGTAAACGCTTCGAGCGTCTCCTCGGTGACGCCGGAACGGGAGTGGATCGTCACGAAGTCGCTCTCCTCGATTACCGTCTCCCCGGTCGGCGTGATGGTTCCCTCCTCACGGTTGATCTGGACGACCAGCACGTCGGAGGGAATTAGCCCCTCCTCGTTCGCTTCCTGCAGCGTTTTGCCGGCGACTGGCGCCTTCTCCCGGACGATGACTTCGACGACGTCGGCGTCGCCCGAGAGCCCCGCGACCCCGGTCACCGGTGAGGCCGCCTCCTCCTTGGGGCCGAACGGCGCGTAGGGCCGGAAGTACTTCCGGTGGACTAAGTCCTCGTCGTCGATCTCGATACCCAGCGAGATGATCCCCTGAGCGATCCGCGTGAGATCGTCGGTGTCCCTCCCGACGACCGTGATTCGGAGGTCGCCTTTCCCGGACATGATCTCGCGGACGTTGATCACCCCCGGCACGTCGAGGACGCGGCGGGCCATCTCTTCCCGGTCACGGTTGCCCGTACTGCAGACGTAGTGGTTGGTCAGGCGGCCGCCGACTTTCTGATAATCCACGTCGGCGTGATACCCCCGGATCACTCCCTCCTCTTCGAGGCGTCGGATCCGGTTCCGGACTGTCGGCGCGGAGACGTCGACCTCCGCTGCGATATCCGGCGCGGACGTGTGTCGGGCATCCTCCGTCAGGTAGTACAGGATCTGCTCGTCGACCGTATCGATCTGAATGGGCATATTTATAGGCAGAAATTGGTTCCGGTAGTATTTTTAAACCATCGTTCGGTATCTGTTCGACTTTCGGCTCGACGCTCCTCTCTCCGTGAGGGTCGATCAGATGAAACACGGCTCGGTACGGGAGAGCGTCTCCGACACGGGCGATAAACGATAGAGTCGATTATTTATTTGGTGTTAAGCAATCGTTTACTGAGACGGTGAATATTTATTGTTCCGTAAGCACACTCGGTGTATGAGGTTCGCCCCCGCCGTCCCAGCGATCGACAGGGATCGCCCGAACGACCCAAAGAACGCGACAGTCGGCGGGCTCGCGTCCCTCGGAACGACTGCATCCGGCCGTTCACGGGGCCGGAGGTGAGAGCATGAGCGACACGCACGACGATCCGGTTCCCACGGACGACCTCCCCGAGACGCTGATCGAACGAATCGACGCGTTGGAGCTTCCGGAGCTGAAGTCGCTGCTTTCGTACGTCGAACGGCGTATCGAGTCGCTCCGAACGTCGATCGAGGCGGAGATCGAAGCCAACGCCGCCGGCGAGATCCTCGACATCGAGAACCACGGGGGGTACGCGCTCGTCCGGAAACATCCGCCGGACCCGGAGGGTCCCGGCGTGGATACGGATATCACCTCGCTGTATCACGTACGACGTGATCCGGGGCTCGACGGGGCGGAGTCGCTACATTGGGCGTATCTCGGGGACGTCCACAACACCGCAACGGCTCGCTGTGAGACCTGCGGACGGACGTTCGACGGTGAAGGGGACGTCTGCCCGAACTGTGGGGCTGCCAACCTGAACAGCACGTGATGGTGAACCATGCCTGAATCACTGACGGGCCACATCGTCGTCCCGGTCGCGAACGAGACGGACGCACGGGAGACCGCACGCGCCCTCGACGCCTACGAGTACGATCGAGTGACGGTAGTCCACGTCGTCGAGAAGGGGGAGGGGGTGCCCGACAAGCTCCCGGTCGAACAGGCGGAAAAACGCGCCACCGACGCCTTCGCGGCGTTTCGAGAGATCGTCCCCGAGGCGGAGACGGAGACGGCCTACCGGCGGGACGTGGTCGAGGCCATCCTCGCTGTCGCGGCCGCGGTGGACGCCAGCGCGATCGCGTTTCGTCCCCGCGGCGGGAGCCGGCTCGTCCAGTTCCTCTCCGGTGACACGGCGCGGAAACTGGTCACGGCGGCGGATCGTCCGGTGATCGCATTGCCGGACGGAGACGAGTAACGGTGGTTCGAACATGGACAGCAGCAACGACGGTGGGTTCAGATGAGTGAAACGGATCAGGAGCTGGCTCGCGACCTCGGCTTCCTCGAAGCGTACACGATCGGCCTCGGGACGATGATCGGGGCGGGGATCTTCGTTCTCCCCAGCATCGCCGCCGAGCAGGCTGGCCCGGCCAGCATGCTCTCCTTCCTCGCCGGCGGGATCGTCTCGCTGCTCGCCGCGCTCTCGCTTTCGGAGCTGGCGACCGGGATGCCGAAAGCCGGCGGCAGCTACTACTACGTCAACCGCGCGCTGGGCCCCTTCTTCGGCAGTATCGTCGGCTGGGGGATGTGGGCCGGACTCACCTTCGCATCGGCGTTCTACATGATCGGCTTCGGGCAGTACCTCCTACCGGGGCTCGGCGAGTACATCGAGTTCCTCGCCGGGTGGGGCCAGATCGGGATCACCGTGGCCGCGCTCGTGATGGCGGCGCTGTTGACCGCGGTCAACTACTACGGGGTCAAGGAGACCGGCTCGTTGCAGAACGTGATCGTCCTGACGCTCGTGGGGCTCATCCTCGCGTTCCTCGGTCTCGGGGTGCTCAGCGGGCCGACGATGGGGACGTTCCTTCCCCCGGAGGGGTGGCCGGCCGTCGCGGCGACGATCGGGACGGTGTACGTGACGTTCATCGGCTTCGAAGTGATCGCGACCAGCGCCGAAGAGATCGAGAACCCCAGTCGGAATCTCCCGCTCGCGATGATCGCGTCGGTCGTCACGCCGACGCTGATGTACGTCGGCGTGATGTACGTCTCAACTGGGACGGTCCCCATCCCGACCCTTGCCGACTCCGACGTCCCCGTCGCGCTCGTCGCGAGGGAGATATTCGACCCGCTCGCGTCCGTCGTGTCGCTGCTCCCGTTCGTCGACGTGACGACGGAAACCGCGGGCTCGATCGGCGCGCTGGCGATGATCGTCGGCGCGGTGCTGGCGACCGTTTCGAGCGCGAACGCGAGCATCCTCTCGGCCGCCCGCGTCAACTTCGCGATGGGCCGGGACCGCATCCTCGTTAACTGGCTCAACGAGGTCCACGAGCGGTTCCGAACCCCCTACCGGGCGATCTCCGCAACCGGGGTCATCACGCTCGTCCTGATCGCGATCGGCGTCGGTATCGGCACGCTCGCGGAGGTCGCGAGCTTCATGTACCTCGTGACGTACGCGCTCGTCCACGTCACCGTCGTCGTCCTCCGCCGGGCGGACCCCGAAGGGTACGACCCGGCGTTCGAGATCCCGTCGCTGCTCTACCCGATCGTCCCGATCGTGGGGATGTTGGCCTGTCTTGCCGTGCTCGTCCAGATGTCCGTGAACTTCACCCCGGCCGTCGTCCCGCTCGGACCGGTCGAGTTCGTCCTCCCCGTCACACCGACAGCGGTCGGCGCGATCGGAACGGTGCTCGTGGCGTTCGGGATCACTTGGTACTACCTCTACGCGAAAGAGCGTGCACTGAGTGAGAGCCTCGTCGGCGAGGCCATCGCGCCCGAGCCGACCGCGACGGCGGACGGCGACGACCGCTATCGCGTGGTCGTTCCGATCGCGAACCCGGAGACTGAACGGGACCTCCTCCGGATGGCCGCGGCGAGCGCCCACGCACACGACGACGAGCAGGCGGAGGTGATCGCCGTCAACGTCATCGAGGTTCCCCGGCAGACCTCGCTCTCACAGGACCTCGAGTTCGAGGAGGAGCGGGTCGAACGGCAGCGGAAACTGCTAGGGGCCGCCCGCGACATCGCCGCCGACCTCGACGTCGGCCTCCGGACGCGAGCGATCGTCGGCCGTGAGGCCGGCTCCGTCGTCCTCGACGTCGTCGAGGAGGAGCGCGCGGACCACGTGCTCCTCGGCTGGCGGGGCACTCGCAGCCGACGCGAACACGTCCTCGGGTCGACGATCGATCCGGTCGTCAGCCGCGCGCCGTGTGACGCGACGCTCGTGAAGCTCGGTTCGGCGGGACGCCGCGGCGAGGGCGACGTGATGGTTCTCGCCGGGGAGGGTCCGCACGCACCGGTTGCAGCGCGCCGAGCGGCCGAGCTCGTGTCCGCGGCCGACGACGCGTCGCTGACGCTGCTCAACGTTCAGTCGCCCGAGACCGACACTGACAAGGACGGCTCCCCCAGTTCACGTGGTGAAGCAGTCATCGAAGACGTCGCCGAACGCGCAGGGATTCAATACATGTCGTACGACACTGACGTCAGAGTCGCGGAGGACACCGAACGGACGATCATCGACGCCGCCGAGGCGTACGACACGGTCTGTGTCGGCGCGACTCGGTCCGGGGCGATCTCCCAGGCGGTGTTCGGGTCGCTCCCCGAGACCGTCGGTGAAGAAGTCGACCGAACCGTCGTGATGGCTCGCGGCCCGTCGGAGTCGGCGATGTCGGTTCGTGAAGCGCTGCTGCGGCGACTGGAGGTCTGAACCTATGTACATAATCATCATCGGTGCCGGCGACATCGGCACACCGCTTATCGATATCGCGACGACGTCCGGGAACGAGGTCGTCGTCATCGAGCGCGACGAGGCTAGGGCGAACCGCGCGGCCGACGAGTTCGACTGTCTGGTCCTGCACGACGACGCGACGACGAAGGACACGCTGGAGGACGCGGGCGCCGCGCAGGCCGACGCGCTCATCTCGACGACCGATCAGGACGCGACCAACGTGATGACCTGCCTCCTCGCGAAGGAGTTCGAGGTGCCCGCGATCCTCTCGGTCGTCCACAACCCCGAGCACATGGGGCTGTTCGAGCAGATCGGCGTGAACACGATGCAGAACCCCCAGCAGCTCATCGCCGAGTACCTCTACCGGGCGGTCGCGCGGCCGGCGATCGTCGACTACATGCGCGTCGGTGAGGAGGCGGAGGTGTTCGAGATCACGGTCACCGACGAGGCGCCCATCGCGGGGAAGACGCTCCGGGAGGCCGCCCAGTCGGAGCTTCTCACCGACGAGATGCTGGTCGTCGCGATCGAACGCGAGGGCAACGACCATCCGATCACCCCTCGCGGCGAGACGACGATCGAGGCGGGCGACCTGTTGACCGTCTACTCCGGCGTCGGCGCCGACCCGGAGATCACCGACATCTTCGGCCATTATGAAGACCGCGAGGAGTGAGGCGGCCGTGAGCCGCGCCGGAGTCCGAACCGCTCAGCTTTCCGCCACCACAGGGAACGTATGAACGGGGCTGTCGCGACGGTCGGCCGGGATCTCGGCCGCATCCTCGAAGCGCTCGGCGGGCTGTTGCTCGTCTCGCTGGCCGTGCCGGTCGTCTGGGGGGAGTACTTCGCGTTCCCAGCGCTGTTAGCCTCGGCGCTCGTCCCGTTGGGGATCGGTCGGCTGCTCTACCGGCGGTATCGGGGGGCGGAGTCCCCCGGTCGGTTCCACGGGATGATCGTCGCGGCGTCGGGCTGGTTCCTCGTCGGCGTGTTCGGCTCGCTGCCGTTTCTCCTGATCGCGTGGAGCGTCCGGCTCGGAGTGCCGGGTATCACGACGCCAGCCGGGACGTCGACGCTCGCGGCGTTCACCGACCCGCTCAACGCCGTCTTCGAGAGCATGAGCGGCTTCACCGGGACGGGGCTCACGATGACCGACAACGAGGAGGTGTTGCCGCGGACGCTCCAGTGGTGGCGCACGTTCAGCGAGTGGGTCGGCGGCGTGGGCGTGATCGTGCTGACGACGGCGATCCTCTCACGCCCGGGCAGCGGCTCGCTGACGCTGTACGAGAGCGAGGCGCGCTCGAAGAAGATCCACCCGAGCATCGTCTCGACGGTCCGGACGATCTGGTGGATCTTCGCCCTGTTCACGTTCGCGTCGATCCTCGCGCTGTGGCTGGCAGGGATGCCGATCTGGGGCGCGATCAACCACGCCATGACCGGGCTCGCGACCGGCGGGTTCTCGATCACGGACAACTCGATCGCGACGTACGACAGCGCCGTGATCGACTTCGTGTTGATCCCGGTCATGCTGCTTGGCAGCATCGCGTTCCCGGTGCACTACCTCATCCTGCAGGGCGACCTGCGGAACTTCTATGCGGACCTCCAGACGCGCTGGGTGTTCGGCTACATGGGGCTGGGCTCGGCGCTGCTGTGGGCGTTTCTCTACTACGCCGGGCCGTACGCGACGCCGTTTGCCGCCCTGCGCTACGGGCTGTTCCAGTTCGTCTCGGCGGCTACCTGTACTGGGTTCCAGACGGCCGTCGACGCGACGAACGTCGCGCTCGGCCGGTGGCCGTCGTACGCCCAGCTCACGGTCGTGTTCGCGATGTTCGTCGGCGGGGCGGCCGGATCGACGGCCGGCGGCATCAAGCTCATCCGCGGGCTGACGCTCGTGAAGGGGATCCGCCACCAGATCGCGGACGTGTTCTACCCCGAGAGCGCGGTCCGGCGGCTGGAGATCAACGGCCGCCGGCTGAACGAGGAGGAGGCGAGCCGCGAGTTCATGGAGGCGGCGATCATCGTCGTCCTCTGGATCTCGTTCCTCGTCATCGGCACGTTCCTCCTGCTGCTCGTGCTTCCGGCGGGCGAGTACTCGCTGGCCAACGTCCTGTTCGAGGTCGCGAGCGCGCAGGGGAACGTCGGGCTCTCCGCGGGGATCACCGGCCCCGAGTCGCTGCCGACGATCGGGAAGGTCGCGTTCCTCTTCCACATGTGGATCGGCCGGCTGGAGATCATCCCCGTGCTGGTGATGCTCCGAACCGTGTTCAAGCGAGGAGGGCTCTACCGATGAGGGTAGACGACATCCCGATCGTCTCGACCGTGTTCGACGCCGGCGCCGACGACAGGGTGTTCGACTCGCTGCTGTTGGTCGGCCCGCTCGTCGTCGGCCTGATCGTCGTGCTGGGCCGGTCGCTGTTCACGGAGGCGCTCGCGGCGGCATACATCGCGGTGTTCGTCGCGTACGTGCTGTCCCAGGCAGTCCGGGAGTAGCGCCCCCGGCCCGCTAGTAGTGCCAGGGGTAGCCCGAGAAGTCGGGCTCCCGACCTTCGAGGAACGCGTCCCGGCCCTCCTTGGCCTCGTCGGTCATGTACCCCAGCCGGGTCGCTTCGCCCGCGAACACCTGCTGGCCGACCATCCCGTCGTCGGCCATGTTGAACGCGTACTTCAACATCCGCATCGCCGTCGGGCTCTTGCTCGTCATCGTCTCGGCCCACTCGATCGCCGTCTCCTCCAGCTCGTCGTGCGGGACCGCCTCGTTGGCCATCCCCATGTCGACGGCCTCCTCTGCGGAGTAGGTCTTCCCGAGGAAGAACACTTCACGAGCCTTCTTCTGCCCGATCTGGCGGGCGAGGTACGCCGAGCCGAAGCCGCCGTCGAAGGAGGCCACGTCGGGGTCGGTCTGGAGGAACTTCGCGTGCTCATCGCTCGCGAGCGTGAGGTCACAGACCACGTGCAGCGAGTGGCCGCCGCCGACCGCCCAGCCCGGGACGACGGCGACGACGGGCTTGGGCATGAACCGGATGAGTCGCTGGACTTCGAGGATGTGGAGTCGGCCAGCCTTGGCCTGTTTGACCGACTCGGAATCGTCCTCGGCGGCCTCGTCGTCGCCGCGGTACTCGTAGCCCGAGCCGCCGCGGACCGACTGATCGCCGCCCGAGCAGAACGCCCAGCCGCCGTCCTTCTCGGAGGGGCCGTTGCCCGTCAGGAGCACGGCGCCGATGTCGGCCTGCTTGCGTGCGTGGTCGAGCGCCGCGTGGAGTTCGTCGACGGTGCCGGGGCGGAACGCGTTCCGCACGTCGGGACGGTCGAACGCGATTCGGACCGCCGGGAAGTCGACGCCGCGGTGGTAGGTGATGTCGTCGAACTCGCCGGCGCCGTCGACCTGCTCCCAACGCTCGGGGTCGAACAGCTCTGAGACCATACCGGAACCGCGACGCCGGCCCGCAAAAAGTCCGCGGTCGGGGCGGCCGCGGAGCGCGCTCAGTTCGCCGGGTCGCCGCCGAGTGCCTCGACCACCTGCGCCCGAAGGTCGTCCCGGACCGCGTGGGAGTCGGCGGCCTCGGTGGCGACTTCGATGACGGTGCTCCCCTCGCTTTCGACCGCCTCGCTGTAGGCGTCGACGAACCCATCCCGGGAGTCGACGCGCTCGTAGTCGAGCCCGTACAGCTCCCCGGTCGGCTCGAAGTCGATCCCGTGGGGCGTCTTGAACTGGTCGGTGAACGGCGGCTCGAACGACTCGATCGGGAGCATGTGGAAGATCCCGCCGCCGTCGTTGTTGAGCAGGACGATCGTCGCGTCCACGTCACAGCGCGCGACCGCGAGCAGCCCGTTCATGTCGTGGTAGTACGCGAGGTCCCCGATCACGAGCGTCAGATGGTCCGTCGTCGCCGAGCCCGCGCCGAGGGCCGTCGAGGTGATGCCGTCGATCCCCGAGACGCCGCGGTTGCCAAGCGCCGTCACCGCGTCCGCACTGGGCCGCGCGAACCGGTCCAGATCCCGGACGGGCATCGAGTTCGAGACGAACAGCGTCGTGGGTTCGGGGGCCGCCTCGACCGCGTCGGCGACGATCCCACCCTCGAACAGCGCCTCGTAGCCGTCGACGGTCTCCCAGTGAGTCTGCTCGGCCTCGCCCCACAGCTCCCGCCAGTCGGCCGAATCCGGCCCGGTGACGACCCGAGCCAGCGCCTCGGCCAGCCGCGAGGGGTCGGCGACGACGAGGTCGGTCGCGGTGAACTCCGCCTCGCGCCACTTCCCCGCGGGGTCGACGACGAACTGCTCGGCGTCGACGCGGCCGAGGTACTTTCGGAGGGGCTTCGAGGTGGGGGAAGCGCCGATCCGAAGCACCGCCTCCGGGTCGGGCCAGTCGGCGGTAACCGACTCGTCGAGGTAGGCGTCGTAGCCGCCCAGCACTGGCGCGACGCGAGTGTGGCCACCGAAGCGCAGGCCGGAGAGGGGGTCGGCGAGTATCGGGAACCCCGTGGCGTGGGCGAGCGCGACGACCGCTTCGGGATCGACCTCGGTCGGGTCGGCGGGGCCGGCGACGATCAGGCCGCGCTCGACGCCGAGTGACTCCGCAAGCGACCGGATCTCGGTGTCGGGGAGTTCGGGCGTCCCCTGCGCGCGCTCGACGAAGGCGGGCGACGACGATCCGGCACCGGGGGCGCTAGGGGCGGCTGCGTCGCCGCCGTCACGTTCCCGTCCCGCTGCGGCGAGCGTGTCGAGATCCTCGGGCACGTCGCCGGGCACGTCGGTCGGTTCGAGCGGTTTGCGGAACGGGCAGTTGAGGTGGACGGGCCCAGCGTCGGTCCCCTCGGCCGCCGTGAGTGCGCGGGCGACAGTCGTTCGTAGCGAGCGGAGCTTCCGGGCTTCGGCCTCCGGCTCGGGAAGATCCTTGTACCACCGGACGGCGTCGCCGTACAGCTTCTCCTGATCGGCGGTCTGGTTCGCGCCCGAATCACGCAGTTCGGGCGGCCGGTCGGCAGTGAGCGCGAGCAGCGGGACGCGGGACTGGTCGGCCTCCAGCACCGCGGGGTGGTAGTTCGCGGCGGCCGTCCCGGAGGTACAGACCAGCGGCGTCACCTCGCCGGTGCGGCGGGCTCGGCCGAGCGCGAAGTACGCCGCGGCGCGCTCGTCGAGGTGGGAGAACGTCCGGATCGACTCGTGTTCGTCGAACGCGACCGTCAGCGGCGTCGATCGCGACCCCGGCGAGATGCAGGCCGCGGTGACCCCGCCCCGGGCGAGCTCGTCGGCGATCGCCCGGGCCCAGAGCGTGTTGCGGTTCGGCGCAGTCATTGTCGAACAGTCGCGGCCGGGGCTGTTGGTTCCTGCGTTCCCGGGCCGGCTGTGGTGCCGGGTGTCGGGGGCTCGATACGGCCACCCCTCCGGCGCCACGCGGCGGGAAACGCGCCCTCTCTCCGTGGCAGTTCCGTAGCGACTTTACCGGAGCCCGTGTCACCTCCGCCTATGACCGACCGCATCGTCGTCGTCGGTGCCGGCTACGCGGGCGCCGGAACCGTCGACTCGCTCAAGGAGGAACTGCCTGCCGCCGGGCTGGAAGACGACGTCGAGCTCGTCTGGATCAACGAACACGACTACCACCTCGTGCTGCACGAGGCCCACCGCGTGATCCGCAATCCGGATGTGGCCTCGAAGATCACGATCCCCTGCGAGTCGATACTCCCCGACTGGGGCGAGTTCGTGCAGGATCGCGTCGTCGGCCTCGACACCGACGACCGAACGATCGAACTCGACGACGGCGAGCCGGTGGACTACGACTACCTCCTGCTCGGGGTCGGCAGCGCCACCGCCTTCTTCGGCATCGACGGCCTGCAAGAGCACGCGCTCACGCTCAAGAGCCTCGCGGACGCCCGCGAGATCCACGAGGACGTGAAGGCGGCCGCCGCCGACGCCTCCGTCGCCGACCCGGCACAGGTGATCGTCGGCGGCGCCGGCCTCTCCGGGATTCAGGCCGCCGGCGAGATCGCGGCGTACCGCGACGAGCACGACGCCCCGATCGACGTCCACCTCGTCGAGGGGCTGGACGAGGTGTTCCCCAACAACCCCGACGACGTCCAGCAGGCGATCCGGAGCCGGCTGGAGGCCGCCGACGTGAACATCGAGTGCGGCGAGTTCATCTCCAGCGTCGACGAGGACACGGTGTACATCGGCGGCGGCGAGGACGAGGAGCCCGCGGAGATGCCGTACGACGTGCTCGTCTGGACTGGCGGCATCACCGGACGAGAGGAGCTGGAGAACACCGACCTCGACAAGGACGACCGTTCCCGTCGGGTGTTCGCCGATCGGGACTTCCAGACCAGCGACGACCGCGTGTTCGCGATCGGCGACACGGCGCTGATCGATCAGGGCGAGGACGACGTCGCGCCGCCGACGGCTGTCGCGGCGTGGACCGCCGCCGAAGTCGCGGGCGAGAACCTCGTCAACGCCGTGCAGGGCCGGCCGCTCTCGCAGTGGACGTACGAGGACAAGGGGACGCTGATCTCGGTCGGCGACGAGGCCGTCGCCCACGACATCGACGCGCTCCCGTTCGACACGTTCGGCGGGATCGGCGCGAAGCTCCTGAAGAAGGGGGCCGCGGTGCGGTGGATCGCGTCGGTCTCCTCGGTGAGCCGGGGGATGGACGCCTGGAGCGACATGTGAGCTGCGTCGGGGAGTCGATTTCCTCGTTCGTTTTGGCTGGCGTGAGTTCTTTCGCTGAACCCGTGGTGTAGACGGTAGTAGCTCGATCGGTGGTTACTGGGACAGCAACCGCGACAGCATCTCGGTGCTAGACCACTTGTGACCGCAGTGCGCCGGGCACGAGGCCCGGCGCAGCACCGAGTCCCCACCCCTCCCCCGCGGGCCGGCGACCGGTGCCGGCCCGCGGCGTCCACCGCCACCGCACCGACCACAACCGCCGACGCTACCGCACCGCCGCCGCGTGGCCACTACACGGTCGATAGCCCGTCAGAACCCGTATCCCGGTCGCTCTCCACCTTCGACTGTATGCGAGCTTCGACACTCGTCCTCGCGTTCGGCGCGCTCCTGTTCGCGTTCCCGGTTCCCGGCACGTTCGTCGCCGGCGCACTGGTGTTAGTCGCGGGTGCGGGCGCCCGGTGGTTCGGCGCGTAACACCCGCGACGCCGCCGTCGGATCGCAACCGTTTCTACCCGCAGCCGTCCACTCCCCGTATGAGCAGCCCCGAGATCCTCCTCACGAACGACGACGGGATCGACGCCTCCGGCCTCGCCTCCCTCCGCGAAGAACTCACCGCAGTGGGCGACGTGACCGTCGTCGCGCCCCACGAGAACCAGAGCGGCGTCGGCCGCACGCGATCGAGCAGCGCCGTCCGCCACGACCACCCGTGGGGGTACTCCCTCGAAGGCACCCCGGCGGACTGTGTCGCGTACGCCATCAACGGTCTCGACACCGAGTTCGACGCGGTCGTCTCCGGCGTCAACGACGGCCCGAACGCGGGCAACTACGTCGTCGGCCGCTCCGGCACGGTCGGCGCGGGGATCGAGGCGGCGTTTCTCGGCGTCCCCGCGCTCGCGGTGTCGGCGTACCACGCGGTCGACTTCTTCCCCCACCCGCCGGAGGAGTACGACTTCGCCCGGCCCGCGCGGGTGGCCGCGGATCTGCTCGACCGCGCGCTCGCGACGGACACGTACAGCGACGTGGACCTATTGAACGTCAACGCGCCCGTCGACGCCCCGGAGCCGGACGCCCGGATCACCCGACCCACGCACGACTACGATCTCGACGTGGCTCACGACGGGGAGGCCGTCGACCGCGACCTCGGCAACGGCGAGACCGCGGTCCGGCTCTCGGACTCGGTCTGGCCCGACACCGAGGGGTTCGAGAACCCGTTCCCGCTCGCGGACCAGCACGAAGAGCGCTACCCCCACGGGAGCGACCGGCGCGCGATGGTCGAGGGGGAGGTGTCGGTGTCGCCGCTGTCGGTCGATCACGGCCACGCCGAGAGCGAGTCGCTCGTCGGCGTCGTCGACAGTCTGGAAGCGGAGTGAACGCGGCCGGCTATCGGTTCAGCCGAGCCACCCACCGCCGCCGTCCGCGTCGACGTCCCCGAGTACCGCCAGCGCGCCGATGCTGCTGGTCGCGAAGAACACGGCGCCGCCGGCGAGGATCGGCGGGATCGTCACCGAGTGGAAGCCGTCCATCACGTAGTTCCACTGGACCTTCCCCGTCTCACGGTCGAAGGCCGTGATCGTCTCGCGGAGGTCGGTGGAGACGTACTCGGAGCCGTCGACCATCGCGACCACCGTCTCGCTCCCGACGGCGAACCCCTGCGCGTACACGTCGTCGTCGTGGAGCACCCGCGTCGTTTCGGCCGCGAGATCGACCGCGAGTAACCCCTCGTCGTTCGCCACGAACGCCGTCTCCCCGTCCACGGCCACCGTCGTACTCTCCGTCCCGTCGATCTCGGGCAAGCCGATCTCCGCGGTTCGCTCTCCCGTTTCGGGGTCGTGGACGCCGAGGTCGTTTCCGTCCACGACGAACACGCCACGCTCGGTGGCTACCGGATCGGCACCCGCCGCCGGCTCCGTCAGCGTCTCCGTCCAGCGGGTCGCTCCGTCCTCGACGTCGAACGCCGCGAGGCCGTCCGTTCCGTCGATCTCCCCGATCGCGTAGACGGTGCCGTCGTGGATCGCCGGCGTGACGCGTTGCTGTGCCACCTCGGCTGTCTCCCAGTGTGGCTCGCCGCTCTCCGCCCGGAACGCTTCGAGGCCCGCTCGGGACGGGACGACGACGATACCTGACTGGTCGTCGACGGCGAGCAGTTCCGGGGAGTGGTTCGAACTGCTGTCGGTTTCGGACTCCCCGAGCGGCTGTCGCCAGCGAACCTCACCGTTCGCTCGGTCGAGCGCGACGAGCTCCCCGTCGTACGCCACGAGGAAGCGGTCGTCGACGAGCGCCCGGCCGTGGTCGCTCTCCCCGCCGAGAGCGGTCCGCCACTGCTCGCTCCCGTCCTGTGCGTCGAGGGCGATCGCGCTCCCCTCGTTGCTGGCGTCGAAGTTCGTGATGTACACCGTTCCGTCGGCGATGACTGGATCCCACCGCGTGAACGCCGCCGACTCCCACGCCAGATTTCCCCGTGGGGGTGCGGAGACGTCCGGCGCGAACGTGTTGCCGCTGTCGACGCCGTGTTGGGTCCACGAGCCGTCCGGGACGGCTGGCAAGGGCGTGTCCGGCCTGCCCGACGGCAGGATCGACAGACAGCCCGACAGCGCTGCGGTACCGACACACGCGGTCGTCAGGAGCGTGCGTCGTCTCATACGGGCGGGCGATTCAGTGACCGACGGATCGTTCTTTTTGGAGGGCGCATTCCTGCGGTGCTACGTGCCGGCAGGGTTTTATACATTGGTGTTGGGTACGTACTCTTCACTCTCCGAAGATACAGACAGTGATACGTCCCACACGGCGCCTCTGCGTGTCTCCGGCAACGAACAGGCAGTCGTCCGTCTCCGGCCCGTGACCGCTCCGGCGGCGACGCCGTTGGCCTACCGCCTGAACTGCTCGACGGCGCCGCCCGCGGTGCCGTGTAACCGTTCGCGCGATTCGGGCTCGTCCTCCCCGTGTCGGCGTTCGGCGAACCGGGCGCCGACGCCGACGCTGAACGCCGCGAGCAGGAAGCCGGCGAGCACGTCGGTCAGCCAGTGGATCCCCAGATACATCGTCGCGAGCGCGACCGAGGCGGCGCCGACCGCCGCGATGGGAAGCCACCCCGGCGCAGTCGAGCGGTAGCGGGCGGCCAGCAGCGCCACCGTCGCCGACAGCGAGGTGTGCAGCGACGGGAACACGTTGGTGTTCTCGTTGACCTGACTCGTGAGCGCCTGCACCTCCGGCCAGTTAGCGAACAGCAGCGACTCCACCGCGCCCGGCATGAAGTTCCGCGGGCCGTACGCGACGAACAGCACGTAACAGAGGAGGCCGATACCGTAGTTCAGCGCGTACGCTACCAGCGTCGCCGACAGCGGGCGCGGGTCGTCGTGGAGCACGTAGAGCACGATCGGGAACGTCAACAGAAACACGTAGCCGAACACGTAGACGAAGCTGAAGTACGCCGTCAGCGGCGGCGCCGCGAACGACTGGAGGTCGGCGACGAACCCGCCCTCGATCGCGTGGATCGCACCCGTGACGTTGATGCCGATCAGCCACGAGAGTTGGACTCCTACGTCCCGAACGGTCCCGTTGGCCAACAGCAGCGCGCCGAGTACCGCCGCTGTCGGGCCGACCGCGCGGACGTTCTCTCGGAGCGAGCCGCGACGGACGCCGGCGCCGGAGAGCCAGCGGAGCGTGCCGAGGCTCACCAGATGCAGCAGGAGAACGACAGCGACGACGTTCGAGAGGACGGTCAGCAGGCTCACGTCGCCCCCCCGACGAGCGTCTCGTCGTCGTACTGGTAGCCCGCCTCACGGAACGACTCGCGGGCCGCTTCGGTGTTCAGTTCGCCGTTCTCTCCGAGGAAGGGAACGACGGGGTTTCCGTCGTCCCACGCCAAGTCGTCGGGGTACCACGGCGTCCCCTGGAGGGGGCCAACCGCGGGCCGAGCGTAGCCGTCGAGCACGTCCTCCCCGAGGTGCGCGCCGTCGATCAGCCGCGCGAGGGTGTGCCGGAACCGAGGGTTGGAGAGGTGCGGGCGGCCGGTGTTGTAGCCGAGCACGTACGGCCGGCCCGACCGGCGCACGAGCAGTTCGGTTCCCTCGGCGCGGCCGATCCGGGGCACCGTCGACGCGCCGACGGCGGTGCCGGTCACGTGCGCCTCCCCGTCGGTCACGGCCTCGACGGCGGCCACGTCGGAGCCGACGACGCGAACCGACAGCGCGTCGAGCGTGGAGTCGGCGATCCAGTCGGGCAGCGCCGCCCCTTCGCGCGTCGAGAAGTGGTCGTCGACACGTTCGAGCAGCAGGCGCTCACGGGGGGTGTTCCGGACGAACTCGAACGGGCCGCTCCCCACCGGCGGGATGTTGTTCGTGACCAGCGCCTCGGTCACCGTCCCGACCGGGATACCGCCGATCGCGGCCGGGTCGGTCCGGTCCCGCCAGACGTGTTCGGGAAGTATCGGCGCCGTCAGCGCTCGGCGCGCCACGTCCTCGTCGACGTCGACGAACGACAGCGCCACTCGCCGGTCGTCGACGACCGAGACCGCGTCGACGAGCGTGCGTCGGCCGCGGAACTCCGGGGACGGCACCGCAGCCGACTCGTCGTCGCCCAGCGTCGTGTCCGCGAGCAGGTCGTACGTGAACACCACGTCGTCGGCAGTCACCGACTCCCCGTCGTGCCAGCGGACGTCCTCTCGGAGCGTGACCTGTGCGGTCGGCGCTTCGTCGGTGGCGAACTCGATCGACGACGCGAGCCACGGCGTGTACTCGCCGTCGAGGGGCCGCGCGAGCGGGTCGTACAGCAGCCCCGTCAACACGCCACTCCGTCGGAACTCGACGGAGAGAGGGTTCAGGTTCGTGGTCGCTCGCCGGTCCGTGCCGACCACCCGGAGCTGCCCGTCGCCGCGCTCCAACTGCAGGTAGTCCATCGGATCGGTCAGATCGGCCGCGCGCCAGTTCGTGTCGTCGTCGGTTCGTGCCGCCCGAACGTCGTCGGGCACCGTCAGCATGGTGAACGGCTGCGATCGGGCGATCGTCCGCTGGAGGTCGGCGAGTGCCTCCCGCCGCTGCTCGCCGCTGGTCCGCCGCTGGCGCTCGATCGTGGCGTCGGCGTCGAGGTCGGTGTAGCTGAACGGGTTCTGCCACCCCGGCGCGTCGGCGAACCGTGAGTGGAGCAGGGTGGTGAGCGCGTCCGGGTCGCGGAACGTCTCTGGCAGCCGCATCACGAACAGGTCGAACTCGGACCGGAGCAGGCACTGGCGGACGAGCTCCTGTTCGGCCATCGGGAGCACGTCGACCTCGATACCCGCCTCCCGGAACCACGCGGCGACCCGGCGTCCGAGCCGGAGGGCGTATGGGTCGGCGTCGGCCGGCAGCGTCTTGATCTGGAGTTCGACGGGCTGTGTGGATCGCCAGCCGGTGAGGTTCCGCGCCCGCCGGAGACAGCCACTGCCGAGGGCGGCGGCGCCGCTGCCCAGCGCCGCGAGGACCGATCGCCGGCCCGTCGGCAGACGTGGCTGATCGCTCATCTTCCTTCAGGTGGGCGATGAACGGATATATGGATTATGCTACTCGTTCCGCGGCGCACGGGCGCCGCGACGGTTTCAGACAGACTTTACCGCCACCCTCTACTCCCTTCCGGCGATGCCGTTCCCCAAGCGAACTGCCCGCCTCCTGCTCGCCGCGCTGGTCGTCGTCTCGGCGGCGACGGTCGTCGTCGGCTACGTCGAGAGCGAACGTACGAACGACCGCGTCACGGGCGACCCCGCGGTCGAGCAGGCGTTCCGGTCGGGCAGCGACGAGGCCGTCGTCGGCGAGCGCGACGCCATCACGGTCGTCGCGACGGACTCGAACGCGTTCGTCAGCGACGAGAGCGACGCGCCGCGGGCACAGGCAGAGCTCGCGGCGTTCGCTCCCGACGGGAGCGTCTACTACTCCCAGAACGATCACACGCGCTACTGGGACGTCGACCCCGTCGAGGGCACCAGCCACACCGTCGAGTTCGTCTACGCCGACCACCTCGACGCCGAGGAGTGTGACGGCTCGGTCTGCACCCGCAACGGGGTCGAGCGCGTGAACCTCTCTACGGGCGAGCGAACGGACGTGTTTAGCCGGGTCACCGCCGGCAAGCACTCCACGCGCTGGCACGACGCCGACCGAATCGGAGACGACCGACTCCTCGTGGCGGACATCGCACAGGACCGCGCGTTCGTCGTCAAGACGACGACGGGGCTGATCGAGTGGTCCTGGGAGGCACAGGCCGACTACCCCGTGGCGAGTGGCGGCCAGTTCCCCGACGACTGGACGCACATCAACGACGTGGAGCACGTCGAGGTCGACGGTGAGGAGGCAGTGATGGTCAGCCTCCGGAATCAAGATCAGGTGGCGTTCGTGGGCATGGACGGCGAACTCATGACGAACTGGACGCTCGGCACCGACGGCGACCACGCGACGCTGTACGAGCAGCACAACCCCGACTTCATCCCCGCGGAGCGAGGTGGCCCGGCGCTGCTCGTCGGCGACTCGGAGAACGGCCGCATCGTCGAGTACCAGCGCGAGGACGGCGAGTGGGTCGAGTCGTGGACGTGGGCCGATCAGCGGATGCAGTGGCCCCGCGACGCCGACCGCCTCCCGAACGGCCACACGCTGATCACCGACTCCAACGGCGACCGCGTGTTCGAGGTTGATCGCGAGGGCGAGATCGTCTGGTCGGCCGACGTCGGGTTCCCCTACGAGGCCGAGCGACTCGGCACCGGCGACGAGAGCACGGGCGGGGAGAGCGCGGCCACGCTGGGGCTGCCGAGCCACGAGCCCGCCCCCGAGAACGCGTCGCTGCTCGATCGCGTCCAGAACGCGCTGCCGCCCGCGATCGCGAACGCGATCTCCTACGCATTCCCACGCTGGGTCGGCCTGCTGGAGGGGGCTGCGATCGTCGTCCTGCTCGGAAGTCTGCTGCGCTGGGCGACGCTGGAGTACCGCTGGCTCGATCGAACAGTCTCGGTCCGCTCGCCGATCCAGATCCGCCGGAAATGAGCCCTCGAAGCGACCGCCTCCCGATCACGCGCGACGACGCCCCGTGGCTGGGCGCCGCCCTCGCGGCGGGGCTGCTCGCGGTCGCCGTCTACCTCGCGACGAACCCCTACCCCGCCTACGGCGCGGGGCTCTACCTCCGGATCGCGGAGACGATCGCCGCCAACGGCTACGCGCCGCCGGCCCGGATCGCGGGGTACACCGCCGACGGCGTCCCCTTCGCCTACCCGCCGCTGCAGTTCTACGTGCTCGCGGTGCTGCTGGATCTCGGCGCCGATCCGGTCGCACTCGCACGGTTCGTCCCCGCGGTCGGCGTGCTGGCGGGGCTCGTGCCCGCCTACCTGCTCGCGCGGGACTACGCGGGCTCCCGGCCCGCTGGCGCGCTGGCGGGCGTCGCGATCGCGCTCAACCCCCAACTGCTCCAGTGGCACGTCTCCGCGGGCGGCGTGGTGCGGGCGTTCGCGTTCTGCTACGCGCTGACCGCGATCTACGCGGGCTACCGGGCGTTCGATCACGGTTCACGGCGGGCGGTCGCCGTCGGCGCGCTGGCGTTCGGCGCGACGGTGCTCACCCACCCGACGTACTCGCTGTTCGTCGTCGTAACGTACCTCCTGCTGTGGGCGGTGCGGGACCGCTCGGCTCCGGGGGTGCTGCGCGGCGCGGCGGTCGGGTTCGGCGGTGCAGCCGTCGCGTCGCCGTGGCTGCTCTGGGTGACGAACACCCACGGAATCGCCGTGCTCACGGGCGCCGCGGGCACCCACGGCGGCGTCGGCGGCGGCGCGACGACGCTTCTCGGCGCGCTGAGTTCGGCCACCGCGCTGCCGCTGCTCGGCGCCGCCTACCTCCTGTGGGTCCGCCGGGAGTGGTTCCTCGCGACGTGGACGCTCGCCGCGGAGCTGTTGTTCGCCCAGCCGCGGTTCGTCTTCGCCGTCGGCAGCGTGGTCGCGGGCGTCGTAACGGTCGACGTCGCCCGGCGACTCCCCGCGCTCGACGGCCGGATTTCGGTGCCGTCGGTCGGCGCAGTAAAGCGTCGCGAGGTCGCCGCGGCGGCGTGTCTCCTCCTCGCGAGTGTCGCGGGCGGGGCGTACCTCGCTCACGAGATGACGCTCGCGACCGACCCCTCGACCCCCGAGTTCCTCGACGACGAGGACGTGGCGGCGATGGAGTGGGCCGAGCGCGAGACGGCGCCGGACGCGACGTTCGTCGTGCTCGGCGACGCCGCGGAGTGGTTCCCCGCGCTGGCCGACCGGACGATCCTCGTCGGCCCGTGGGGGGTGGAGTGGCGCGGCCCGGACGCGTACGCCACGCAGTTGGCCTCGTTCGAGGCGGTCTCGCGGTGCGACTCGGCGTCCTGTGTCGAACGCGAACTGGCGGCCGCCGGCGCCGATCCTGAGTACGTCTACCTCCCGAAGGCTGCGTACACGGTCCGGGGGCATCCCGAGGTGACGTTCGGGACGCTCGACCGCTCGTTCGCGGCGGCGCCGGACTGGGAGCGCGCCTACGAGAACGACGGCGTGGTCGTGTTCCGGGCGGTCGGGTAGCGCCGCGACCACCGGCTACTTCCCCGTCCGTGCGCTTTCTCCGGCAATGACTGACTCCGCCAGCGGCCGGAACCGACTCGACGAGGCGGCCAGCCCGTACCTCCAGCAACACGCCGACAACCCCGTGAACTGGCAGCCGTGGGACGACGACGCGCTCGACGAGGCCCGCGAGCGCGACGTGCCGATCTTCCTCTCGGTCGGCTACTCGGCCTGCCACTGGTGTCACGTGATGGCCGAGGAGTCGTTCGAGGACGAACAGGTCGCCGAGGTCCTGAACGAGAACTTCGTCCCGATCAAGGTCGACCGCGAGGAGCGGCCGGATCTCGACCGCGTCTATCAGACGGTCTGTCAGCTCGTCACCGGGGGCGGCGGGTGGCCCCTCTCAGCGTTTCTGACGCCTGAAGGGAAGCCGTTCTACGTCGGGACGTACTTCCCGCCCGAGCCACAGCCGGGGCGGAACGTCCCGGGCTTCGAGCAGCTCTGCGGGCAGATCGCCGACTCGTGGGCCGACCCCGAGCAGCGCGGGGAGATGGAGAACCGCGCCGAGCAGTGGACGGCGGCGGCGCGGGACCGCATGGCGCCCGCGGACTCCCCTGACGACGACACCGGCATCCCGAGCAGCGAGATCCTCGACGACGCCGCGGCGGCGGCGATCCGCGGCGCCGACCGCCAACACGGCGGCTTCGGGCAGGGCGGCCCGAAGTTTCCCCACCCCGGTCGGATCGAACTCCTGCTCCGCGTCGCGTCACTATCGAACGACCCCGAGCCGCTGACGGTCGCCGAGAACGCGCTGCAAGCGATGGGCAGCGGCGGCCTGTACGACCACCTCGGCGGCGGCTTCCACCGCTACTGCGTCGACGAGGACTGGACCGTCCCGCACTTCGAGAAGATGGCGTACGACAACGCCACGATCCCGGCGGCGTTTCTCGCGGGCTACCGCGCGACGGGCCGGGAGCGCTACGCCGAGATCGTCCGGGAGACGCTCGACTTCGCCGAACGGGAGCTCTCTCACCCCGAGGGCGGCTTCTTCAGCACGCTCGACGCCCGCAGCGAGACGCCCGACTCCCGGCTCGACGAGGGGGAGGAGGCCGAACGCGAGGAGGGAGCGTTCTACGTCTGGACGCCCGCGGAGGTCCGCGAGCGTATCGACGAGCCAGCGGCGACGCTGTTCTGCCGGCGCTACGGCGTCGTCTCCGGCGGCAACTTCGAGGGCGGCACGAGCGTCCTGAACGAGACCGTTCCCGTCGAGGAGCTGGTCGGTGCCGAGATCGAGCTCGCCGGCGAGACGGTCGAGGCGCCCGATTCGGCGGCCGCGGTTCGGAAGCTGCTCGCCGACGCCCGCGAGACGCTGTTTGCGGCCCGCGAGGAGCGACCCCGACCGCTCCGCGACGAGAAGGTGCTGGCGGGCTGGAACGGCCTGCTGATCGGGACGTTCGCCCGTGCGGGGTTCGTGCTCGGCGACGACGCACGGATCGAGCGCGCACAGTCGGCGCTGGCGTTCGTCCGCGACCAACTCTGGGACGCCGATGCCGGCCGGCTCTCCCGGCGGTTCAAGGACGGGCAGGTGGGGATCGACGCTGCCCTCGAAGACTACGCGTTCCTCGGCCGCGGCGCCTTCGAACTGTACCAGACCACCGGCGACGTGGAACCGCTCGCGTTCGCGCTCGACCTCGCCGGCGTCGTCGCCGACTCGTTCTACGACGCCGAGGACGGGACGCTCTACCTCTCCCCGAACGACGGGGAGGAGTTGGTCGCGCGGCCACAGGAGCTGACCGACCAGTCGACGCCCTCCAGCGTCGGCGCCGCGGTCGCGCTGCTGCTCGATCTGGACCACTTCACCGACGACGATCTCGGCGCGGTGGCCCGCGAGACGCTTGCGACCCACCGCGGCCGGATCGAGGCCAGCCCCGTCGAGCACGCCACGCTCGCGATGGCGGCCGACACCGCGGAACGCGGCTCGCTCGAACTCACCGTCGCTGCCGACGAACTGCCCGCGGCGTGGCGCGAGACGCTCGCCGACCGTCACCTCCCCGGTGCGGTCGTCGCCCGCCGGCCGCCCACGGCGGCGGGGCTAGAGGCGTGGCTCGACGAACTCGGACTCGACGAGGCGCCCCCGATCTGGGCCGGTCGCGAGGCCCGCGACGGCGAGCCGACGGTGTACGCCTGTCGGTCGCGCACCTGCTCGCCGCCGGAGACCGATCTGTCGGCGGCGCTCGACTGGGTCGAAGAAAACCTATAGAACTGCGTGGCCCTCTCGGGTCACTGACTCCCGCGAGGGGAGCGACCTATCGCTGCAGGGTTGCCCCCGCGACGGCGCCGACGAGTAGGCCGGCGGTGACCGCGGGGAACGTTGCCGCGAACACCACCGCGAGCGGCAGGGCGGCCAGCAGCAGCATCGTTCCGAAGGTGGGTGGATCGCGATACGCCGGATGCGTGTTCCGTGGTGGGTACATCGTCTGTGGAGGGGGGTGCGTCAGCGGAGCGATACGAGCCACGTCGCCGTACCCGGGGTTCGAGCGTCAGCGCCCGAACGAGTCGGGATCGGGACGGGGCCGCCGGGGAACGATCTGCGTCAGATCGCCCACCGGACGGCGGCAACGACGACGCGCGTGAGGTAGGCACGGAACCCGTCGTCCGCGACCGAACGCTGGTCGCGTGACTGGGTCCCTTGCCCGGGGAGAAGCACGCTCAGTGAGTTTTGTAGCACGTCGTCGTCACCTCGGTCATTGGTAGTACAGACGACAGTAAAAAGCTGAGTAGGGCGTGGTAACACACGACAGGGAATGTCGTTACCGAACCGGGTAACGGCCGCTTACTCCTCGTCCATCAGCCCGAGTTCGACTAACTGATCGCGAATCGCGTCCGGCACCGTCGCCCCGGTGAACGTCGCACCCTCGATGTTGCCGCCGCCCAACTCAGCGTTGGACAGATCGGCGTTCGTGAAGTCCGCGCCCCGCATGTCGCACCCGATCAGCGTCGCGTCCCTGAGTGTCGCGTCGACGAGAGTGGCTCCGTCCAAGCTGGCGCTGCCCAGATCAGCACCGGTCGCGTCGGCAGAATCGAGGTTCGCGTCCGTGAACGTGGCGTCCGATAGCCTGGCATCGCTGAGATCGGCCCCGCCGAGGTCTGCGGCACCGAAACCGCCACGGATGAACGCGCCTCCCGACAGATCTGCATCCCGAAGGTCCGCATCCCTGAAGGTCGGGCTACCGGGATCGATCGTATCGTCGTCGCGATAGATCGACTCACGCTGGACATCGCTGAGGTCCGCGCCGGAAAGGTCGGCGCCGGTGAAGTCAGCGTCCCCGAGTTCAGCTTCGCTGAGGTCGGCGTTTCGTAGGTCGGCGTCCACGAGAGTCGCCTCCCGAAGGTCGGCCTCGCTGAGGTCGGCATCTCGTAGATCGGCGTTCGCGAGAGTGGCCTCCCGAAGGCCGGCCTCGCTGAGGTCGGCCCCCGGCTCGATCTCTTCCGGTTCGAGTTCAGTGTGCGGGATCTTCATGTTCGTGGCTTCCGACGCCGCAGTGAAATATGTTTATTCACGATTGACACGCGGGATATGACTGCGGCCGAACTGCCGGCTCGGCCGGGTGAGAACCGGAATTCTCTCACGACCGAGATTCCGAACTCACTCGGAAATTTCCTCGGCGAGGTACACCGCGATCGGTCGGGCTTCGCTCTCGACGAACCGCGCGATCTCCTCGCCGTCGCGCTCGACGACCACGGTCGGGATCAGGTCGATCCCGTACTCCTCGACGCCGTCGCCGACTTTCTCGCCGTCGACGCGCTCGACCGCGTGGGCGTGGATCCGCTCGTTCGGCACGCCCGCGGCCTTCAGTGCGGCCGCGAAGGCGGGCAGCTGCTGGCGGCAGTCACCACACCAGTCGCCGCCCCAGATGCGGAACGTCAGATCGTCGGCGCCGAGGGCGTCGACTGTCTCTTCGTGGGCGTCGGCGCTCCACGTCGGGTCCGGCTGGAGCGTCGCGAGCGTCGATTCGGGCGTGTCAGTCTCTGCGTTGGCCATACACGAGGATGGGTCCCAGCGAGGATAAGTCGTACGCCGGCGGCTGTCCGTCGCCGCCAAAATCTCGCGCCGATCAGTCGCCGATCGCGCTCCCGAGCACGCCGCTGACGGAACCGAGAACGAGGGGGTAGACCAGCCCGGCGAGCAGCACCGCCGTGACCAGATCCGGCGCGGCCGAGCCCTGGTAGGAGAACAGGAACCGACCGAGCAGCGCCAGCGGGAAGTAGCCGATCGCGACCGCGGCGCCGGCGATCGCGCCGTCGGCCGGCTCGTCGGCGTCGGCGAGCCGTGCGGTCAGCAGCCCCGCCGCGAGCAGCAGGACGATCGGCACCGCGTACAGCAACGCGATCGAGCCGCCGTCGCTGCCGGCGATGAAGTTCTGTGACTGCGTGCCGCCGAACCCGGCGATCCGGGTACTGACGAAGTGGGCGTTGTAGAACATCCAGCCGACGCCCTGCCAGACGGCGATGGGCTCGCCGCCGAACAGCTCGGCAATGAAGTTGTACGCCGCCAGTCGCTCTTCGATCGAGCCGCTCAGCCAGACGTAGCTGATCAGGTAGCCGAGTACGTACGCGGCGAGGCCGGTAACCGCACCCGCGCCGAGGGGCAGTTTCTCTGTCGTGCTGTCGGTGCTCATGGTTGTACGGATCCCCCGCGGGTAAAAATCTCTGGTGGCCGTCGGCGGCGCGAGCGGCCGCTGTCGCTACCCCTTTACTCCCGACCCGGGTACGTCCGGGTAGATGGACGCGAACGTGATCGACGCCATCGGGTCGCCGCTGGTCGAAGTGGCGTCGCCGGTCGGTACGGTCGCCGCCAAGCTGGAGTCGAAAAACCCCGGCGGCTCCGCGAAGGATCGCCCCGCGCTGTACATGATTCGGGCGGCCGAGGAGGCCGACGAGCTCGGCGAGGGCGACGCGATCGTCGAGCCCACGAGCGGGAACACCGGGATCGGACTCGCCCTGATCGGCGCGGTGAAAGGGTACGACGTCCGGATCGTCATCCCCGGCTCGAAATCACCCGAGCGCCGGCGGATCATGCGCGCCTACGGCGCCGACATCGAGGTCGTCGACGGCGACATCAGCGACGCCCGCGACCGCGCCGACGAGCTCGAAGCGACCGGCGAGTACGTCCAAGTCCGGCAGTTCGAGAACGGCGCCAACCCACGGGCGCACTACGAGACCACCGGCCCGGAGATCCTCGATCAGGTCGACGACCGCGAAATCGACGCGTTCGTCGCCGGCGTCGGCACCGGCGGGACGCTGACGGGGACGAGTCGCCGGCTCTTGGAGTCCTTCCCCGAGATGGAGGTCGTCGCGGTCGAGCCCGAAGAGAATGCCGTGCTCTCGACGGGGAAATCCGGCCACGACGACTATCAGGGGATGGGCCCGGGGTTCGTCTCGCCGAACCTCGACGTGGAGCTGATCGACGCCGTCGAGGCGGTGAGTCTGGAGACCGCTGAACGGGAGTGTCGCTGTCTAGCCAGTGAGGAGGGGATCTTGGTGGGACAGTCCAGCGGCGCCGCGAACGTCGCCGCCCGCCGAACTGTCGAGCGCCTCGCTGACGAGGGCGTCGACGACCCGCTGGTGGTGACGGTGTTCCCCGACGGCGGCGAGCGCTACATGTCCACCGGGCTGTTCGAGGCCGAGGACGCCGAGGACTGCCAGTGGCAGTGCGACGAGTAGCGATCAGAAACAGGCCACCGTGGGCTGGTGGCGGAGTCGGTCCGGCGCGAGGTCGCCCTCACCGCGGATGGTCCTCCCCTCGGTAACGAGGTAGGTAACTGGCTCGGGTGCGCCGTCCCAGTGCACCTCTATCGGCGTCTCCTCGCCCGTGTCGTGGTAGGCGCCGTTGGTGTAGGAGGTCAGTCGGACCACGTAAACGTCGCCGTGGGCAGTGACGTTCACGTCGTTGGCGTACGTCTCGATGTACGTGACGTTCTCCCCGCCGGCGAGTGCGGCGTTCTGGATGTACGTCTCCTCGAACGACGTGACGTAGGCGCCGACCGTCTCCGCGGTGAGCGAGTCGGGTCGCTCCGGGTACTCGTCGGGCTCCACCTCGTCCCCGTCGGCGTCGGGGGACGGGCGGTCCGCTACGTCACAGGGACCGGTCGGCGTGGGGATCGGTGAAGCGGTCGGGGACGCACCCGGGCCGACGGCGGCACAGCCGGACAGCACCACCAGCCCCGCGAGCAGGAGGGCGCGCATGGCCGAACCCGAGAGCGGAGTCCGGTAAACGTCTTGTGGCGGTCGCTACGGCTCGAACTCCGCCTCGGTCACTCGAACGACCAGCACCTCGTCGTACCCCTCGCGTTCGGGGGTCCAGTCGCCCTCGCGCTCGACGAAGACCGGATCCCGGGGACGACCCTCCTCGACGCCGTACACCCGGAGGCGTTCGCCGGTGTCCGCGGGGTCGATCTCGCCGTCCCTGATCGCGGTCGCGAGTTCGCGGGAGAGCCACTCCGTCTCGGACACCGAGTCCGACTGCACCAGCGCCGTCCGGACGAATCGGACGAGATACCAGTTCAGGTCGTTCAGCAGCGATACCGCGGCGCCGATGGAGACGGTGTCGAGCGCGAGGCTGTTCGCGTACGGCTCCCGCAGCTCGTACGTCGAGAGCGCCTCCCGGGCGGTCTCCCGGGAGAGCAGTTCGTACCGGAGGTCGCTCTCGGGCTCGCCCAGCAGACAGACCTGCGCCATCGTCGGGGGGTCGCCGGGGCGGAAGAAGTGGGTTGCGGTCCGCCGCCGGGCTCAGTCCTCGGCGAGGACGGAGTGCTCCTCGGCCAGCGCCTCCGCGCGGGCGAGCAAGTCGTCGGGCTCTGCGGCCTCGACCTCAGCGAGCGTCGCGTTCGTCTCCGGGTAGTCGGGGGCGACGCGCTCACAGCCAACGTTCGTCGTCGCGTCGACGAACGTGCCGATCTTGCGGGCCTGCTCCACGATTTCGGGCTTGTCCCGCGTGAGCAGCGGGCGATGGACCGGCAGGCTCGCGGCGGCGTCGGTGACGCGGACGTTCGGGCCGGTCTGGGAGGACTTCTGCCCGATCGACTCCCCCGTCGCGATCGAGTGGGCGCCCACGTCCTCGGCGACGGCCTCCGCGACCCGGAGCATCGCGCGCCGCAGCGAGAGCATCCGCGTCGGGCCCGTCTCGGCGACCAGCTCGTCGACGAGATCGCCCGCGGGCACGACGCGCAGCCGGGCGTCGACGTGTGGCGCCGAGCGCGCGACCGTCCGCGCGGTCTCGGTCGCGCGGGCGAGGTGGTCCGCGCCGCCGTAGTCGCCGAGATCGAGGTAGACGGGGACGACTTCGAGCCCGCGTTTGAACAGCTCCCACGCCGCGACCGGGGAGTCGAGCCCGCCGGAGAACAGCGCGACCGTCTTCCCCTGCGTCCCGACAGGGAGCCCGCCCGGTCCGTCGTACTCGGCGGCGGAGACGAACGCCTCGTCCTCGCGAACATCGAGACGGTACGTGCGGTCGGGATCGTCGAGGTCCACGTCAGCACCGGTCGCCTTCCCGATCGCGGCGCCGACCTGCGACGCGACTTCCTGACTCGTGAAGGGGTGGGCCTCGGCCCGCCCGGCGCGGTTCGCCCGGACCGCGAACGTCGCGCCCTCGGGGTGGTCGTCGGTCAGCGCGACCGCCGCCTTCGCCAGCGCCTCGGCCTCGGGCGCGGTCGAGATTGCGGGGCGCGTCGAGACGACGCCGAAGGCGTCCGCGGCCGCGCGGGCGGCCTCGTCGGCGGCGAACGTCACGCCGGGTTCGGCCGGCCGGATCAGGAGCCGCGACCAGGTTCGTTCGACCTCACCGGGAATCCCCCGGTCGTCGAGGATCGCCCGCACGTTCTCGGCGAGGCGGTCGAGCATCTGCCCGCGGACCTTGTCGCTCTTGATGCCTGCCTCGCCGTAGCGGACGACCGCGAGGTCGGGTGACTGCTGCACGGGCGGGGTAGCGGGCGGGCGAGCATGGGTGTTTCCTTCCGGGGCGAACTCGGCTCACTCCTCGTCCAGCAGGTCGATCGGATCCTCGATCTGCCCGGTGATCGATTCGAGCAGGTCAGTCACCGTCACCATCCCGACCACCTCGCCGTCTTCCAGCACGAACGCGAGCTCTTGACTCTCGACCTGGAACTGGTCGATCGCGTCGCTGACGCTCGTGTCGTGGGACATCGTCATCGGCGGCGCCGAGAGGTTGGTGAAGTCCACGTCACCCTCCGCGACGCTATCGCGGTAGCGCGCGAGCATCGGGAAGTAGACGATCCCGCGGAAGTCGTCGAGCCCCTCACCGATCAGCGGGTAGCGCGTGTGGGGGTGCTCTTCCATCCGCCGGAAGTTCTCCTCGGCGTCGACCTCGGTCGACAGCGTCACGATCTCCTCGGTCGGCACCATCACGTTCTTGACCTGCTGATCGCCGATGGTGAGCGCGTTCAGTACCTCCTCGCGGCGTTCCTCAGACATCTCGCCCTTCGAAAGCACCGAGCCCAGCCGCTTGTGGAGGTCGGCACGGGATTCGATGGCGTCCTCCTCGGCCTCCAGCCACGCGCCGGTCATCTCGACGCCGAACAGGCCGAGGGTGGCTTTCGCGACCCAGTCGCCCAGCTTGATGATCGGGAGGATGAGCCGGTTACACCAGTACAGCGGCGTCGCGCCGTAGCGACAGACCAGCCGCGAGCGCTCGACGCCGAGGTACGTCGGCGTCTGCTCGCCGTGGGTCAGGTGGACGAGGTTGATGATCAGGAACGCGATGATCGCGCCGACACTGACCCCCACCAACGGCTCGAACAGCGCCCCCAACGCGGGTTCGGCGACGATCCCCACCGCGATGCTGGAGGCGGTGATCCCGACCTGACAGGTGGTGAGGTACAGTTCGAGGTCGTTGGTCATCTCCCAGGCGCGTTCGAGCGCCGCGCTGTTCTCCCCGTCGCCGAGGAACTCCTCCTTGGAGAACTGTCGGGCGCGGGTGAGACCGAACTCGATCGCGACGAAGAACCCGTTCGCGAGGATCAACCCCACCCCCGCGATCAGCCTGACGGTCAGTTCGAGCGTCTGCATGGGCGTGTTTCTGAACCGCCCTCGATAAATGCGCGGTGGCTTCGGGAGCTACGCTCTCGCGGCGAGGTAGACGACCCCGGCCTCGACCAGCGCCGGGTGTGGCACTGCTTCCGGGTGCGCCGCCTCGACGGTTCTCAGCCCGTCCCGGAACGACCCGTCCCGCTCGGCGGCGACCGCCGTCGCGAGCACCGCGGTGCTCCGACTCACGCCCGCCTTGCAGTTGACGAGCACGTCGCCCGTCCGTGCGAGCCGTCGCACGGCGTCGACGGCCGCCGCGAACGCCGCCCAGTCGTTCCCCTCGCCGTCGGTCAGCGGGTGGTGGTGTGTGGTCAGGGGGTACGCGTCGGTCGAGACGGAGACCACGGCATCGAAGCGACGGTCGTGGCGCTCGGGGTCGGCCGCGTGGCGGTTGCCGAGGTGGAGGCCACGCTCGTTCAGCGGGACGAGAACGGGCTCGTCGGCGACGTGGCTGATCGGTCGGAGGAACTGACAGTCCGAGTCGTTCGAGATTTCACTCATCGGACCCGCAGCCGGCCCGGCTGGGCGCGCTCAGAACGTCGAGATCTCGCCCTCGATCGCCTCGCGGGTGATCTCGGTGACGTTCGCGAGGTTCTCGTCGACGATCGCGCTCACCTCGTCCTCGATATCGGCCACGTCGACGCCGTCGGCGGTGACGACCTGCGCGTCGGCGACGTGGGGCTGGTCGATCGGTCGGCCGATCTGGGAGAGCAGGCGGAGTTGGAGGTCGCGAATCCCGTCGACCTCCGCGACCACGTCCTCGGCGGTGGCCGTCGAGAGGAGGTTGTAGATCTTCCCGATGTGGTTGACGGGGTTCTTGCCCGAGGTGGCCTCCATGCTCATCGGTCGGTTCGGGGTGATGAGCCCGTTGGCGCGGTTGCCGCGGCCGACGGAGCCGTCGTCGCCCTGCTCGGCGGAGGTGCCGGTGACGGTGAGATACACCGAGCCCGCGTCGTAGTCGTCCGCAGTGTTGACCTCGACGCTGACTTCGCGGTCGGTGTGCTCGCGAGCGACGCGCTCGGCGTACTCCTGTACGTCTTCCACCGCGGCCTTGTACGCCTCCAAACTCTCGACGTACGTGTCGACCATCGCGGCGGCGACGGTCACATCGATCGAGTCGCCCTCGCGCTTGCCCATCACCTTCACGTCCGGGCCGACCTCGGGGTTCTCGGCGGCGTACTCGGTGTTGAGCCCCCGCTCGATCTCGTGGACGATCGTCTCCGTCTCGGTCAGTGGCGCGTGGCCGACGCCGTAGGAAGTGTCGTTGGCCATCGGGACCTGCACCTCGTCCTCGCCGAACACGTCCTGCAGGTCGCCGCTGCCCTCGCCGAGCTGGATATCGACGACGACGTCGGTGCCGTACTCCAGTTCGGGAATCTGCTCTTGGAGGTACTCTCGGGCGGCCGCCAGCGCCGTCGAGTCGACCGGGAGCTCGATCGTCTCGCCGTCGCGCTCGTAGCTCTTGGTCGCGCGGCCGACGATCAGGATGTAGATCGGCTCGATCACCTCGCCGCCGCCGTACGCCGGCGCCGCACGCCCCGCAGCGAGCTGTGTCTCGTCGGTGTTGTAGTGGAGCACCTTCCCGACGCGATCGAGGTAGAGCTGTGAGAGCGCCCGGGAGACGCTCTCGGCGATGCCGTCGCAGATAGAGTCGGGGTGCCCGATCCCCTTTCGCTCGACGATCTCGACCTGCTGGTCCTCGACCGCCCGCCGGTCGAGTTCGGAAACCTGGACGTTCCGCGTCATTGCTCCCTCTTCCGCGGCGCGGGGTCTATAACCTTCGGAAACGATCCGGACGCACGAAATTACTGTTGGGCATCAGCGTCCAGTAGCAGGCCGAGGTAGGACGTGCGAATCTGGTCGTCGGGGTCGAGGCCGAGCGTCCGGAGTCGCTCCTGTGCCCGCTCGCGCACCGTCTCGATCTCGGATTCGGGCGCCTCGCGTTCGACTTCGACGAACGAGCCGAGCCCGTCGACCGTGTCGAGGGTGACGGTGTACCCCTCGAACGCGAACCGTTCGCGCTCCTTCTCGACGGCCGCGGCCGGCTCGAACCCGAGCCCGTCGAGGATTCCCGCGGCGGCGTCGCCGTCGGCGACGGCGGTCTCGTGCTCCTCGCGGGTCTTCGACTCCGCCTCGACGAGCGGGCCCTTGTAGGTGAGCTTCGTCGTCGTCACGTCGGCTGCGAGGTCGGTCTCCTCGCGGAGCCGGAGCGCCTCGTCGGTCTCGGCGAACTCGCGGTGGGGGGCGTCGTAGTACGTATCCACCTGTCGGACGTGGTCGACGGGCTCGGCGCCGGCGTCGGCGAGCGCCGACCGGACGGGGCCGTGATCGGCCGCGACTTTGAGTTCGACCTCGTACATGGCTCCGGAGACGGCGGCGGCGACGAAAAGCCTGCCCTCTCGGCCGCGACCCGCCGGCGGCGCAGGCGGGGTCGAGGGCTCTAGCCCCGAAACGTTGTCCTTAAGAGTGGAACACGAGACCGTAGAGGTATGAGCGAAAACGAGGCCGACGCCGAGAGCGAGGCCGAGGCAGCCGAGACCGAGTCGGGAATTCAGGACGGTGACTTCGTCCGTATCGACTACAACGTCCGCACCGTCAGCGACGACCGCGTCGTCGACACGACCCGGAAGGACGTCGCCGAGGAGGCCGGCATCGACGACGACGAGTACGACTTCTCGCCGCGCATCATCGTGGTCGGCGAGGGCCACGTGTTCCCGGGCGTCGACGACGCGCTGCTTGGCGGCGAGGTCGGCGACGAGGGCACCGTCGAGATCGACGCCGAGGACGGCTTCGGCGAGTACGACCAGGAAGAGGTCCGGACCGTCAGCGCCAACAAGCTGGACGAGGAGAACCGCCGCCCCGGCGCGCAGGTCCAGATCGACGGCGAGCAGGGGTACGTCGAGACGGTGATCGGCGGCCGCGCACGCGTCGACTTCAACCACCCGCTGGCGGGCGAGGATCTCGAGTACGAGTACGAGATCGTCGACGTCGTGGACGACGACGAGGAGAAGGCTGCCGGCCTGCTGGGGATGTACCTCCAGATGGAGCCGGAGCTGCGCATCGATACCGAGACGGTCGAGGAGACCGTCGAGGACGAGGACGGCGAGGAGACCACCGAGGAGGTCGAGCAGCGCTCCCTCTACATCGAGGCCACCCAGCAGATGCAGATGAACCAGCAGTGGATGTTCCAGAAGAGTCAGGTCGCACAGGACCTGATGGACCGCCTCGACCTCGACCGCGTGGTCGTCGAAGAGGTCTTCGACGGCAGCGGCGGCGGCATGATGGGCGGCATGGGCGGTATGATGGGTGGTATGGGCGGCGCAGAGCAGATCGAAGAGGAGATCGAGGACATCGAGGAGGACCTCGAAGACGCCGACGTCGACGCCGAGGAGATCGTCGACGAGCTCGAAGACGAGTAACGCAGCCGGCACGCGACGCCGTCACACACCCACCGAACCTTTTTGCAGGACGCCACGCCAGTAGCGCGTAGTCGATGAAGCTCGACTTCTCCTGAGCCCGCACGGCTCACGTGACGGCAGCGAGGCGACAGCCTCGGAAAGCAACGAGGCGACAGCCTGACACCCGTGGTTCCGCGACCACGCTGTGAGCGGCGGGAGACCACCTGTGGCACCGTTCCCCGACAGCCCCGGGTCTCCCGCCGGCCGCGGGCATCTCGCCGTCGTCGTCCGTCCACGGTAGGGGACCCACCCCCACCAACGTTGCACGACTCACCACCGACCGAGACGGACGCACAGCGAACGACCACCAACGACACCGCCGACCAGCCAGCTAGCGACGCGGACCGGACCGCGATCGTCGTCGCTCGCGAGGCGGGCGAGCAGCCCGACACGACCGAGATCGAACGCCTCGCCGGCGCTGCGGGGTACGAGGTCGTCGACGCGCTCACCCAACGGCGCGCCGAGGACGGGCAGTACAACGTCGGCCGCGGGAAAGCCGAGACGCTCGCCCGGCGCGTGGTCGAGACCGGCGCTGACGCCGCCCTGTTCGACCTCGAACTCACGCCCGGGCAGTACAGTTCTCTGACGGCGCTCCTCCCCGACGGTACGGGCGTCCTCGACCGCCACCGGCTCGTGCTCGATATCTTCGAGGCCGGTGCCGGCGACGAGGCCTCCCGCCTCCAACTCGAACTCGCAAGGCTGCGGTACGAGCTCCCCCGGATCAGGGAGACAGAGGAGCGAACCCACATGCAGCGCGCCGCGGAGACCGGCTCCCGCGTGGTCGACACCGAGAAACGGATCCGGACTGTCGAGAACAGGCTCGACGAACTAAGCGACCACGCGAGCGAGCGCCGGGCCGAGCGCCGCGACCAGGGGTTCGACCTCGTCGCCATCGCGGGCTACACCAACGCGGGCAAGTCGACGCTGCTGCACCGGCTGGCGGACGAGCTCTCGATCGACGGGATGGCGCCGGAGCACCCCGACCTCGACGGCGAAGCCGAGGTCGAGGACCGGCTGTTCAAGACGCTCGACACCACCACCCGCCGCGCGGAGATCGAGGGCCGGCGCGTGCTGCTGACCGACACCGTCGGGCTCGTCGACGGGATCCCGCACGACTTGGTGGCGTCGTTCAGCGCGACGCTCGACGCCGTCGCCGACAGCGACCTCGCGTTGCTAATCGCTGACGCGAGCGATCCGGTCTCGGAACTGCGCGAGAAGCTCCGGGTCTCGCTCGCCGAACTCGACGACCCCCGTGGCGAACTCCTGATCGTGCTCAACAAGGCCGATCTGGTCGACGGCGACGCACTCGACGAGCGCCGAACGGCAGCCGAGTCGGTGGCCGGCGATCGGGCCGATGCAGTGCTCGCGGTTAGCGCGCTCGCGGGCGACGGCGTCGGCCGCCTGCGCGATGCCGTCGCGGCGGCGCTCCCGAGTGAGACGGTCGAGTTCGCCCTGCCCAACATCGGGGAGACGCAGTCGTTCCTCGCGTGGGCTCACGAGCACGGGCGGGCCAACGCCGAGTACGAGGGCGACCGCGTCCGCGTGACGTTCGTCGGGCGACCGGCGGTCGTCGACCGGGCGCGCTCGCAGGCGGCCTCGATCCGGGAGAGCTGAGCGCCCCCAGTTTCTCTCCGCTGACTTTTTCTCACTCTGCCCCGAGAGGGTCTGTGTGTGCGGCACACGGCCGCGGGCGCGGTGTCGACGGCGCCCGACGGCCACGCACGCGGTGCTTCAACCATGACTGACAACGGCGGCAACGACCGACGACGGGACATCGAAGGGCGAATCAACACGCTCGGCACGGGCAACAACGCCACCGGCCGGCGGAGTCGCGGCGCCGGCGCCACCGAGGGCGACGACGCCGACGCGGAGACGGGCGTGACGCCGGAGGCCGACGACGGCCGCGGCGGCGACGAAGAGACCGACCGCGAGACGGGCGTGACGCCGGAAGCCGACGATACCGGCAGCGGGGACGCCCCCGAGCGCGAGACGGAGGTGACCCCGGAAGCGAGCACCGACGACTACGAGAGCGAGGAGGAGGACCGCTCGTCGCTGGACGTCGAACTCGATCGCTTCGTGTGCGCCTTCGCCGCGCGGCGGGCCGAATCGCTCGACGAGACACTCGACGAGTACGTCGTCGGCTCCGTGAAGGGGTACCTCGCGGGGCTGCTCGGCGGCGACGTTGAGTCGCCGGGCACGCTGAAGCGCCGGGTCGAGGTCGAGGCCGACGACGTGTTCGGCGGTCTGCTCGACGCCGTCGCCGAGGGGGAGCAGGACCGCGGCGACGTGGTGGTCGCGGCGGTCGCCGAGGCGTACGACGTGCCCGAGGACGACGAGCTGACCGTCGCCGGCCTGCGCGACCACGAGGCGATGCTGAACGGCGTGGTGGCGAACAGTTCGAACAGTCTCGGCGACGTGTCCGAGGTCGTGCAGGCGGCCGTCGAGACGCGGCTGATCGAGGAGGACACGGAGTAGCTGCGATAACTGCTCGCTTTTCAGTTCCGGGGAGAGCGCCGTCAGTCGTGGCGTCGTGAGGTGGTCCGTTCGTTCTTCGACCGCGAACAGGTCCGCGAGGGACGCTGTTTTACACTGGCAGGACCGCGGAGTGAGCATGGACACTTGTGACCGCAGTGCACCGGACACAGGGTCCGGTGCAGCGCCGAGTCCCCACCCCTCCCCGCGGCCTCGCGACCGTTGCGAGGCCGCGGCGTCCACCGCCACTGCACCGCGGTCGCGGTCGGCGCGAAGCGCTCGCGCCTCCGTGCGCGAGCCAAGCGCGAGGGACGAACGAGCGAACGGATGTGAGCGAAGTGAGTCGGTTGGGGAGGCGTGAGGGCTGTGCCGGGCGGTGCGGTCGCAAGGTGCCAACGATCGAGCTGCTGTTGCGGTCGCAGTACCCGTCGTGATGAATGAGCGGTCCCCGTAGTAGGGACGTTCCGTCACCGTCTCAGTACTCGTTACCGGGGTCGAACAGCAGTGCCCCGACGACCACCAACTCGAGGGCGGGAGCCTTATCCCCCATCACCGAGAACGTCGCGATATGCAACCACGCGACCTCTCCGCCCACGTCGAGTACGTCCCCGGTCGGGGGGTCGAGGAGGTCGCCCGCGACCTCGGCCTCGATCCCGACGAGCTCGTGAAACTCTCCTCGAACGAGAACCCACACGGCGCCAGCCCAGCGGCCGTCGACGCCGTCCGCGGCGCCGCCGACGAGATCTCCGTCTACCCCAAAGCAGCACACACTGACCTCACGGCCGACCTCGCCGACCACTGGAACGTTGACACCGAGCAGGTGTGGGTCAGCCCCGGCGCCGACGGCGCGATCGACTACCTCTCCCGGGCGATGCTCGACCCCGCGGACCCCGTGCTCGTCCCCGACCCCGGCTTCTCCTACTACGGGATGAGTGCGCGCTACCACCACGGCGATGTCGAGACCTACGAACTCTCCAAGGCCGACGAGTTCGAGATGACCGCCGAGACGGTGCTCGACGCTTACGACGGCGAGCGAATGGTGTTCGTCACGTCGCCGCACAACCCCACGGGGGCGACGATGGCTCGGGAGGAGATCGAAGCCCTGCTCCGCGGCGTCGACGACGACTCGCTGGTCGTGATCGACGAGGCCTACGGCGAGTTCGCCGACGAGCCCTCCGCCACGGACCTCCTCGACGAGTACGAGAACCTCGCGATCCTGCGGACGTTCTCGAAGGCGTACGGGCTGGCGGGCCTGCGGATCGGCTACGCGCTCGTCCCCGCGGCGTGGGGCGACGCCTACGCGAAGGTGTCGACGCCGTTCGCCGCCAGCGAGATGGCGCTGCGGGCCGCGATCGCCGCGCTGGAGGACGACGCACACGTCGAGAAGTCCGTCGAGAGCGCCGAGTGGGCGCGGGCGCACATCCACGACCAACTCGACGCGCCGACGTTCGACAGCGAGGCCAACTTCGTGCTGTGTGAGGTGGGCGACGGCAGCGCCGTCGCCGAGGCCGCACAGCGGGAGGGTGTGATCGTCCGGGACTGCAGTTCCTTCGGCCTGCCGGGCTGTATCCGGATCTCTTGTGGCACCGAAGCCGAAACCCGGCGCGCAGTCGAGACGCTGAACGACGTGCTCGCCGAGTCGGAGGCTCCCGAAGCATGACTGACGAACTCGCGTTCGACCGCGTCGCGCTCACGGGGACGCCCGGAACGGGGAAAACGACCGTCGCCGAGGCGGTCAGTGACCGCCTCGATATTGACGTTCACCACCTCAACGACCTGATTCGCGAGGAGGGACTCCACGAGGGCGAGGACGAACAGCGCGGCTCGCTCGTCGCCGACCTCGACGCGATCCGGGAGTACCTCGGCGACTGGTCGGGCCTGCTCGACTCCCACCTCGCCCACCACTTCGAGGCGGACGCGGCGATCGTGCTGCGCTGTCACCCCGACGAACTCGAACAGCGCCTTGCCGATCGTGCCGAACCCGACGCGAAGGTCGCCGAGAACGCCGAGAGCGAAGCGCTGGACATCGTGCTCAGCGAGGCGGTCGGGGCCTACGGTGAGGAGAACGTCTACGAGATCGACACCACCGACCGGTCGGTCGAAGCCGTCGTCGACGACGTGGTCGCCGCCCTGCGCGGCGAGCGCGAGCCCTCGGCCGGGACGGTCGACTTCACGGGGGCGCTGTGACGCTCGATCAGTACCGCGACATCGCGGACCGACTGCTCGTCCCCTTCGTCGACGCCGCGGAGGCGCTGGGGCTGACGCCCGACGGCGTGAGCGTGATCGCGTTCGTCTTCGCCGGCGCGGCGGGCGGCGCCTTCGCGCTCGCGGGCGGGCAGGGGCCGCTGTGGCTCTTCCTCGCGGCCAGCTTCTTCGTGTTCGCGAACGGTTGGCTGGATCTAGTCGACGGTGCGCTCGCCCGCAGCCTCGGCACCGACTCCGAGGGCGGCGACCTGCTGGATCACGTGCTCGACCGCTACGCGGACGTGTTGATCATCGCGGGGCTCGCGGCGGGTGCCGACGCGTACGCGCTGGGCCTGCTCGCGGTGACGGGCGTACTGCTCACCTCCTACCTCGGGACGCAGATTCAGGCGGTTGGGCTCGGTCGGGAGTACGGCGGCCTGCTCGGCCGCGCGGATCGGCTCGCACTGGTGGGGATCGTCGGCGTCGTCGCGTTCGTGCTCCCCGGCGAGATCGTCGCCGGCTTCGGCGCAGTCGAACTGCTGCTCGTCCTGTTCGCGGTCGTCGGCCACCTGACCGCACTCCAGCGGTTCTGGGGCGCGTGGTCGGACCTTCGCTGACCTGATTCTGTGGGGGTCGCTCCCGAACGGACGGAAAACTGATACCCAACCCGCACACAGCCGGCGCCATGAGCGACCTCCATCAGTCGAACCGACGGTTCTGGGACGAGTGGAGCGACGACTTTCAGGCGATCTGGCGCTCGGACACCGACGACGGTGAGCTTCCACCTGCACCCTCACCGTTCGCCGCGGACGCTCCCGGCGGCGCGCAGCCACAAATTCTGGAAAGCGTCGAGGGGAAGGCGTACGTCGAACTCGGCTGTGGCGGCGGACAGGGCACCGTCGGTACCGCGGAACTCGGTGCCGAGCCCGTCGTCGGCGTCGACTTCTCGGGCGAGCAGCTCCGGTACGCCCGGGCGCTCCGCGACGAGTACGGCGTCGACGCCCAGTTCGTGCAGGGCGACGTGACCGACCTCCCGCTGCCTGACGACCGCTTCGATGTAGCCTCCTCGGAGGCGGCGTTCCAGATGGTCGAGCACATCGAGCGCGCGTTCGCGGAGGCCGACCGCGTGCTCCGCGAGGGCGGCGTGTTCGTGTTCAGCGTGCTCCACCCGTTGCACGAGGCGCTGGACGCGGAGTCCGGGACGCTCGAAGAGAGCTACGTCGACGACGGCCCTCGGGAGATCGAGATCGACGAGGCGTTCGAAGAGACGCTGACGGTGTTCGACCGCACGGTCGCAGACCTGCACAACGGCCTCGTCGACGCCGGCTTCGAGGTCCGGCGGCTACTCGAACATCACAACCACGAGGTCGAGCACAACGAGCCCGGGGAGAGCGATCAGCCCGACGTGCTCTGGAAAGTGCCCCAGAGCGTCCGGTTCTGGGCGGTCGCGCAGTAATCAGTCCAGACTCAGGCCGGCGTGCCAGCGGTCCGCGCCGGCTTCTTCCTTCACTTCGTCCATCTTCGCGAGCAGTTTCACCGCCAGACTGGCGGTCTCGGCGGCGACGGACTCCCCCTCGGTCATGAACTCGCCCGTGGTGCGGTTCGCGAACACCGAGCAGACCGCGCCAGCGCGCAGCCCGTAGACGTTCGCGAGCGTACAGATGGCGGCGGTCTCCATCTCGATGTTCAGCACGTTCGCCTCTTTCAGATCCTCGACGAGTGTCTCGCTGCCGGCGGCTTCGAACCCTTCGAACCCCTCCCGGCCCTGCCCGGCGTAGAAGGAGTCGGCGGACATCGTGAGGCCGACGTGGTAGTCGTGATCCAGTCGCTCGGCGGCGGCGATCAGCGCGGAGACAACCTCTTCGTCGGCGACCGCGGGGTAGTCTTCCCGGACGTACTCCTTGCTCGTGCCCTCCTGCCGGACGGCGCCGCGGGTGATAACTAGATCGCCCACGTCCATTTCGGGCTGGATCGCGCCACAGGAGCCGACCCGGATGAACGTGTCCGCGCCGACGCGAGCGAGCTCCTCGACGGCGATCGCCGCCGACGGCGAGCCGATCCCGGTGGAGGTGACCGAGATCGGGGCGCCGTCGTAGGTGCCCGTGGCGGTGCGGTACTCGCGGTGGTGGGCGACCGCCTCGTGGTCGTCCCACAGCGGCGTGACCTTGTCGACCCGCTCGGGGTTGCCGGGGAGCAGCACGCTGTCGGCGACGTCGCCGGGTTCGAGCTCGACGTGGTACTGCATCTCGTCGGAGGCGTCGGACATGCTTTCGCGGTTCTCCGCTGTGGGGCGTAAGGCTGTCGTTCGCTGTTGGAGCCGTCCGTACCAGCCGAGTCCAGTTGCCCGTCAGCACACTCACTTCGATCAACGAGTCCCGAATTTTGAATCGATAATCGCTATATCGATTTGCCGGTGTCAACACCGGACGTACCGACGAGTCGAATCACTCAGGAGTTGTTCGAAAATCGGGCGAAAGCGGGTTACAGCACGCCCATCGTCTCCAGCCGATCGGGCAGGTACGTGTCCGTCACGAAGTCCAGCCCCCGGGAGGCGAGTGCCTGCTGCTCGGCCTTCTTGTCGATCTCCAACTGCAGTTCGATCTGCTCCTCCCAGAACTCCGTCTGGAAGCGCGGGTCCTCCAGTTCGGACTCCAGGGCGTTCACGTCCGAGTCCGACAGCGGGTCCGTCGGCAGGTCGTAGTCGACGATGTCCTGCGGGCGGATCCCAACGTACTGGGCCTCCGGCGTCGCGAGGTACTCCGAGAGATGGGCGGACTTGATCGAGCCGTACGCCACGGAGCCGTAGATCCGGTAGGACCACGGGTCGCCGTCAGTGAACACCACGACCGGGAGCTCCAGTTCGTCCCGGAGCCGCTTGGTGATCCGCCGGGTCGCGCGTGCGGGCTGACCCTTGAGGTGGACGATCAGGCAGTTGTACTCGTCGTCGAACCCGTTCTCGATCAGGCGGTCCCGCATCCCACCCGTCTCCACACAGAGCACGAAGTCGATATCGTGGTCGAGAAACTCGATCGTGTCCGGGTTGTTCGGGATCTGGTAGCCGCCCTCGCCGACGTCGAGCTGGCAGTGGATCTCCCGCTCGCCGCGGCGGGTCTGCTCGCGCAGCTTCAGCGGCCCCATCAGGGTCGCGCCGGACTCCTCGGGCCGCATGTGGAAGTCCTCGCGAGTGACGCCCGTGATGATCTCCAAGTCCTCGACGAGGTTGTTCGACTCGTCCTGCCCGTTGAACTGGGCCTCCTCGTTGTCCCACGACTCGGAGAGGTAGTAGAGCTCTCGCAGCGTCGACGACCGATCCTCGTCGAGTTGGTTCGCGAGGAACTCGATCGTGTAGGCGGCCTTCAGCAGCTTCCGCGCGCCGCTGACGGAGTTGGCCGACCGGGTGGACTTCCGGTCGCCGTACACCCAGACGCTCTTCTCGGGGTCGTACTCGATGTTGCTCTTCGTCCGGGTGGGCAGTTCCATCCGGGGGATCTCGCCGGCCGCGAACTGGTCGTAGAACTCCGCGGCCAGATCGATCAGCCGTTCCCGCGCCTCCGCGTCGCTCAGATCTTTGGTGCTCATGCGTTCACCGTGAGTTTCTCGTCGTCGACGCCGTCGACGGTCGCGTCGGCGTCGGCGTCGGTCGGCAGGCTGTACTCCAGTTCGACCGTCTCGCCCGACTCCACGTCGGGGTTCCAGTTCACGAACCACTCCTCGTCCATCTCGATCGCGTCGACGCCCTCCGGTAGTCCGTCGGGCTCGGCGGAGACGATCTCGGTGATCTCTAAGCTCTCGTTGCGGTCGGAGTGGTTCTCCACGACCAGCGTCACCGTCTCCCCGTCACGCTCGCGGTCGACGCCGACGTTGTTCATGATCCGGGCCATCGCGCCCTCGATGTTGGGGTGTTCCCGACCCGTTACTTGGGCAACTTTCTCGGCCATCTGCGGGAGGATGCGTCCGAGCACGTCCTGTTTCTCCCGGCGCTTGGCCATCGAGCGGCGCTTGTTGAGGTAGGACTTGAGTTCGCGGGCAGCCTCACGGATCGCGAGTTCGATCTCGTCTTCGATCTCCGGTACCGATGCCAGCGCGTCCTTCGACTCGCTGGTGAACGGGACGTTCGTCGACGCGACGTGGATCGAGATCACCGCCGGCCCCGAGGGCATCCCCGAGCCGCCGGGCTGATCGAGCCCGTAGTTGCGCCAGCCGATCCGCTTGACCACGTTCGTCGTCGCACACGCGCCGCGCTGGTACACCAGCGGCACGCGGTTCGCGAAGCGCAGCAGTTCGACGCTCCCGTCGGCGGGGATGTCGCCGCCGTAGGCGATGCCGGCCTCGACGACGAACGGGTCGCCGCCGTGGACCTCGGCGTCCCGGGTCGAGGCGGCGTAGAAGTCGGCGTCGTACTCCTTCCGCAGCCCGGCCTCGACGAGCTCCTCGGTGATCGGGGCGAGACAGTCCGTCGGCGGCGAGAGGATGTCGGTCTCCCGCATCGCCTCCAGCAGTTCGGAGGCGGTGTCCCGGTCGCCGGCGATCTCGCTCACGTCCGGCGGGTCGTCCGGCACGGTCTCCATCCGCGACCACAGCGCATCGACGACGTTCTCGCGGGCGGTGTCGCCGAACGTCTCGTCGTCGTACTCCTCGGTGGTGTCCGCGGCCTCGTCGACGAGCGTCTTCAGGTCGTCGAGGGTGAGCCGCATCCGGTTCGGGCCGTCGTCGTCGAGCGCGACGAAGCGTTCGGCCAGTCGCTCGGCCAGCCCGTTGACCGCGGCGTCGTCCTTCCGCGTCGAGGTGGCGTCGTCGACCAGCTCGTACAGCGTCGGGGTGAGCCGGTCGAGATCGTCGCCCTCGTCGCCGTCCTCGCCGGCTCCCGTTGCCGGCGAGCCTTCGAACCGAGTGAGTTCGGTCCACGCCGCCTCGACCGCGTTCTCCCGGACGGTCGAGCCGAACGTCTTGCCCGTCTCGGTGCCGACCTCGTCGGCGACCGTGCCGACGATGTCGACCAGCTGGGAGTAGGTGGTCCGCTCGCGCTCGGTCAGGCTGTTCGCGATCCGCTCGGCGAACACGTCGGTCGCGTCGGCGCCCTTGTTCGAGACGGCCTCGCGGAGGGCGGTCTCGATGTCGGCCGCCACGTCGGCGGTCGGGGCGCCGTTCCGGGCGGGCCAGCCGAGTTCGCGACCGAAGTGGCGGTCACGGAAGTTGTCGAGAACGCTGTCGGCAGTCTTCTTCCCGACGCGGGTGAACTCTCCCTGCATGAACCCGGAGACGGAGTAGGAGTCGGTCGCGTCGAGCATCTTGATCAGCGTCCCGAGTTCGACGCCGTGGGGGTGGGGGCGGATTTCTTCGGTCTCGGCGGGGAGCTGATCGGTCGCGCGCTCGAACTTCAGCGGCTCGTCGAGGCCGGGCTCCCGGAGCTCGATCCGGGCGTGGGGGTTGACGACCGCGGTGTGTTTGATGTAGTCGTGGAGCTGCTGGCGGGCGCGCATGTTGGCCTCCATCTCCAGTTCGATGCGCGTGCCGTGGCTGCGGTCCCACGAGGTGGTCTCGGCAGTCCCGATCTCCGGCTCGTTGGTGTCGGTGTCGATGATGAGCTCGAAGTACTCCGCCTCGGTGCTGCCCTGCGTGCGGGAGGTGATCTTCGCGGGCTTGCCGGAGGTGAGCTGGGAGTAGAGTACGGCCGCGGAGATGCCGATCCCCTGCTGGCCGCGGCTCTGCTCGCGCTTGTGGAACCGCGAGCCGTACAGCAGCTTCCCGAACACTTTGGGGAGCTGCTCTTTGGTGATCCCGGGCCCGTTGTCCTCGACCACGAGGCGGTAGTAGTCGCCGACCTCGCGGATCTCGACGTAGATGTCGGGCCGGATGCCGGCCTCCTCGGTCGCGTCGAGGGCGTTGTCGACGGCCTCCTTCACGGCCGTCACCAGCCCCCGGGCGCCCGAGTCGAACCCGAGCATGTGTTTGTTCTTCTCGAAGAACTCGGCGATGGAGATCTCGCGTTGCCCCTCGGCCAACTCCTCGGCCGTGGTGGTGTCCTCGCCGAGTGTCGTCTGCTGCGAGGTCATTCTGTACTCGGGCTACCCGTCCCCCACGTAAAGTCCCTTTCGTAGCTCGGTGGAACTGAAACTCCGGGAGAACGACCGGATTTCGGCCGGTCGTGCGCGACCGATCCGAGGCGCTGCTCGCGCGCGCCCCGAAACGGCGGGAGACCGCACCGATCGCCCCACCCCCGAACTCAGTTTTTCGGTCGCGTCGGCTCGCTTTGGGAATCGCCGAATTTCACTACGCCTGCAGCGATTTTTCGTTCGCGCGCTCCCGCGCGCGTGCGAGCCCTTTATCGGGCGGGAGCGCCTCTCAGCTAGTACGCGCTATGTCAGAAGAGAACGCCGACTACGGCGCGGGCCAGATCCAGGTCCTGGAGGGTCTCCAGGCCGTTCGGAAGCGCCCCGCCATGTACATCGGGTCCACCGACGACCGTGGGCTCCACCATCTCGTCTACGAGGTCGTCGACAACGCCATCGACGAGGCGTTGGCGGGTCACTGCGACCGCATCTCGGTGACGATCCACGACGACGGCTCCGTCTCCGTCACCGACGACGGTCGGGGGATCCCCGTCGACACCCACGAGGAGTACGACCGGCCGGCGCTGGAGGTCATCATGACCGTCCTCCACGCCGGCGGGAAGTTCGACAACAAGTCCTACCAGGTCTCTGGGGGACTCCACGGCGTCGGCGTGAGCGTGGTGAACGCGCTCGCGAAACGCCTGACCGCCGAGGTCAAACGCGACGGCGCCGTCTGGCGCCACGAGTTCCACCGCGGCGAGCCGCAGGGTGACATCGACCGCGTTCGCGACCTCGCGGACGACGAAGGGACGGGCACCACGATCCGGTTCTGGCCCGACGAGGAGATCTTCGAGACCACCGAGTTCGAGTTCACCACGCTGGAGAGCCGGCTCCGCGAACTCGCCTTCCTCAACAGCGGCGTCCACATCGAGCTCGCGGACGAACGCGACGACGACGAGCACGAGCCAGAGTCCGAGACGTTCCTCTACGAGGGCGGCATCCGTGCGTTCGTCCGGTTCCTCAACGAGACCAAGACGCCCATCCACGACGACGTGATCTTCTTCGAGAACGAGGAGGAGGGCGTTCAAGTCGAGGTGGCGCTACAGGCCACCGAGGAGCTGCAGGGGTCGATCCACAGCTTCGCGAACAACATCAACACCCGCGAGGGCGGCACCCACCTCACGGGGTTCAAGACGGCGCTCACCCGCGTCGTCAACGACTACGCCAACGACCAGGGGCTCATCGGCGACGTCGACGGCAACCTCAAAGGCGAGGACGTCCGCGAGGGGCTGACCGCTGTCGTCTCAGTCAAACACCCCGACCCGCAGTTCGAGGGGCAGACGAAGACAAAGCTCGGCAACAGCGAGGTCCGCGGGATCACCGAGAGCACGGTCCACGAGGGGCTGGGGACGTATCTGGAGGAGAACCCCGACACCGCCAAGAAGGTCGTCGCGAAGGCCGCCGAGGCCGCGAAGGCCCGGCAGGCCGCGAAGAAGGCCGAGGAGCTCACGCGCCGGAAGTCGGCGCTGGAGTCGACGGCGCTGCCCGGGAAGCTCGCGGACTGTCAGAGCCGCGACCCCAGCGAGGCCGAGCTGTTCATCGCGGAGGGTGACTCCGCGGGCGGGAGCGCAAAGCAGGCCCGAGACTCCTCGTTCCAGGCGGTGCTGCCGATCAAGGGGAAGATCCTCAACGTCGAGAAACACCGCCTCGACCGGATCCTCGAGAACGACGAGATCCGCGCGATCATCACCGCCGTCGGGACGGGGATCGGCGAGGAGTTCGACATCGAGGACTGTCGCTACGAGAAGATCATCATGGCGACCGACGCCGACGTCGACGGCGCGCACATCCGCACCCTCCTGCTCACGCTGTTCTACCGGCACATGAAGCCGCTGCTGGAGGCCGGCTACGTGTACGCGACCCAGCCGCCACTGTACCGCATTCGCTACCGCGGCGAGACGTACGACGTGATGAGCGACGAGGAGCGGGATCGCGTGGTGGAGGAGGTCTGTAACGGCAACCCCACGCAGGTCCAGCGGTTCAAGGGGCTGGGCGAGATGAACCCCGATCAGCTCTGGGAGACGACGATGAACCCGGAGAACCGGGTACTGAAGCAGATCACGCTCGACGACGCCGCCGCCGCGGACAAGATGTTCTCGGTGCTGATGGGCGACGCCGTCGACCCGCGGAAGCAGTTCATCAAGGAGCACGCGACCGACGCCGAGTGGGTGGACATATGAGCACGGACACGCCTGATGACGGGGACGGGCCGGCCGACCGGGTCGAGCACGTCCGCGTCGAGGACGAGATGGAGCAGAGCTACATCGACTACGCGATGTCGGTCATCGCGGGCCGCGCGCTGCCGGACGTGCGGGACGGCCTGAAGCCGGTCCACCGCCGGATCCTCTATGCGATGCACGAGGACGGGCTCAGCTCCGGGTCGAGTCACCGGAAGTCCTCCTCGATCGTGGGGACCACTATGGGGGACTACCACCCCCACGGCGACAACCCAATCTACGACGCGCTCGCCCGGATGGCCCAGGACTTCTCGATGCGGGCCCCCCTCGTCGACGGACAGGGGAACTTCGGCTCGATCGACGGCGACCCGCCGGCCGCGATGCGCTACACGGAGGCGCGGATGGCGCCGATCGCCGAGGAGCTGCTGGACGACATCGGGAAGGACACCGTCGACTTCTCCAGCAACTACGACGACCGGCTCACGGAGCCGGACGTGCTGCCGGCGGCGTTCCCGAACCTGCTCGTCAACGGCAGTTCGGGGATCGCGGTCGGCATGTCGACGAACGTGCCGCCGCACAACCTCCGGGAGATCGTCGACGCCACGATCGAACTGATCGAGGATCCCGAGGCGACCGTCGAGGACCTGATGGAGCACGTCGAGGGGCCGGACTTCCCGACGGGCGCGAACATCGTCGGCCGCAACGGCGTCCACCAGGCGTACAAGACCGGTCGCGGCCGGGTCCGGATCCGCGCGAAGTTCGACGTCGACGAGGAGGAGGGCCGCATCGTCGTCACCGAACTCCCCTTCCAAGCGAACAAGGCCCGCCTGATCGAGCGGATCGCCGACGACGTGAACGAGGGGAAGATCGAAGGGATCCGCGACCTGCGCGACGAGTCCGACCGCGACGGCATCCGCATCGTGATCGAGCTCAAGCGCGACGCGATGGCGGAGGTCGTCAAGAACCAGCTACTGGAGTCCCATCTCGAAACCACCTTCGGCGTGATCAACCTCGCGTTGGTCGACGGCGAGCCCCGGGTACTGACCCTGAAGGAGACCCTCCAGGAGTACATCAAGCACCGCCGCGAAGTGGTGCGTCGGCGCAGCGAGTACGACCTCGCGGAGGCCGAGGACCGCGCGCACATCCTCGAAGGCCGGCTGAAGGCGCTGGAGAACGCCGAGGACGTGGTCGAGGCGATCCAGAACAGCGAGGACCGCGACGCCGCCAAGGCGATGCTCCAGTCGGAGTGGGGGTTCAGCGAGGAGCAGGCCGCCCACGTCGTCCGGATGCAGCTCGGCTCGCTCACGTCGATGGAGCGGACTTCCATCGAAGAGGAGTACGAGGACGTGCAGGCGACCATCGATCGCCTCGAAACAATCCTCGGCAGCGACGAGGAGCTCGACTCGGTGATCGTCGACGAGCTCGAAGCCGTCGCCGAGGAGTACGGCGACGAGCGCCGCACGGGGTTCATCGAGGACACGGGCACAGTCACCCACGAGGACCTGATCCCCGAGTCCGAGCAGGTGGTCGTGATGACTGAGGACGACTACATCAAGCGGATGGAACTGGAGGAGTTCCGCGCCCAGAACCGCGGCGGGAAGGGGATCATCGGCACCGGGCTGAAGGAGGGTGACGCGGTCGCCTCCGTGTTCGTGGCCAACAGCCACGACTACCTGCTCTGTTTCACCAACCACGGGCAGGTGTACAAGCTGAAGACGTACGAGGTGCCGGAGATGTCCCGGACCGCCCGCGGGAAGTCCGCGGTGAACCTCCTCGACCTGAGCGACGACGAGCAGATCGAGGCCGTCGTCAACACCGACGACATCGACACCGAGGGCGACGAGGAGGAACAGCAGTTCCTCACGATGGTCACCCGCGGTGGCTACATCAAGCGCAGCGGCGTCTCGGAGTTCCAGAACATCCTCTCGACGGGGATCCGCGCGATCAGCCTCGAAGACGGCGACGCGCTCGCCGACGTCGAGGTCACCGACGGCACGCAGGACGTCGTGATCGCGACCCGCGAGGGGATGTCGATCCGTTTCGACGAGACGGAGGCCCGCGCGATGGGGCGAACTGCCCGCGGGGTCCGCGGGGTCGACCTCGAAGGCGACGACGAGGTCGCCGCCGTCGCCGGCATCGACGAGGATCGCTCCTCGTGGCTGCTCACCGTGACCGAGAACGGCTACGGCAAGCGTTCCGACCTCGACGCCTACCGCGTGCAGTCCCGCAACGGGAAGGGGCTGATCGACATCAAGACCAACGACCGCAACGGGCTCGTCACCGCACTCGACGCGGTCGGGCCGGGCGACCACCTCGTGACGATGAGCGAGGCCGGCCAGATCATGCGCTGCCCCGTGGAGGATCTCTCGATCGTCGGCCGGAACACGATGGGCGTGACGGTGATGGATCTCGCGGACGGCGACCGCGTGGCCGCCGTCGACGTGGTCGACACCGACCGGATCGCCGAAGACGAGTAGGCTCCTCGCAGTCCCCGTTTTCGAGCGGTCTTCGAGGCATAGACTCTCCGGAAACTCCACAATTTCCGGAATCCGCCGGCGGTGTCAGCTGTTTGCCGACGCCCCGGCGTAGCCTAAACTGATTTACGCTTTTGGGGCCTAACGAACCCCGATGAACGAGGAAGACTGGGGGCTCTCGGGCGGGAGCGGCGGGATGGATTCGCTACCGAAGCAGATCCCCGAGGAACTACTCGGCTACTTGGAGGAGGCCCTCGGGGAGAACGTGCGTGCCGTTGCCCACTACGATCACGACTCCGCCGACATCCGGACTGCCGACGGCGTCGGCGACGGCGTCACCGACGACCACGTCGAGGAGATCATCGACGATCTCCGACTGCAGGACGTCTCCCAGACCAGACAGGAGAGCCTCTTCGACGTCGGGTCGCTGTATTGTACGATCCGCGCGTTCGACGACGCGCTCGTCGTCCACTTCATCCAGGGCGACGCCCGGGGGACGATGATCTCGCTCGACCCGTCGACGGCGCCGGGGCTCACCGAGTTCATCCACGACGTGCTCGGCATCCTGCACGAACACTCCGAACAGGAGATCAACCGCGCCCCGCAGTGGACGGGGTCGAAGCAGGACTGACTGGCGGCTGACTGTGGAGCAGTGTGGAGAACGATCGAACAGTCCACAGTTTGTGGACTCTCGATGTGGTCACACAAAACCTATCCCCCGACCCCCGGAGGGGAGAGCCATGCCTGGAGCCAGCGTCAGCCGGGGCGAGCGAGTAACGCTCCGGACCGTCGAGGAGGAGGACCGCGCGTTCCGCCAGCGGGCGTCGGCGAACCCGGCGATCCGGGTTCCGATCGGGAACCCGCTGCGGAGTCGTGCGGAACTCGGCGACGTGGCCGAGTCGGACGGCGACCAGTTCCTCGTCTGTCTCGACGACGCGGGGCCGGGATCGCCCGAGGAGTCCGAAACCACTCGGGTCGGCTGGGTCGGCGTCGAGGACGTGAGCTACCGGCGGCCGGAGCTCTCCTACTGGCTCGCGCCGGAGTTCCACGGCGAGGGGTACGGGGGCGAGGCGGTGGGGCTCGCAGTCGACTACGTGTTCGCAACGTACGACCACCCCGCGGTGGGCGCGATCGCGTACGAGTTCAACGACGCCTCGTGGGGGCTGCTGGAGTCGCTGGGATTCGAGGAGGAGGGGCGCGTACGCCGGGATCGGTTCATCGACGGCGAGTACGTCGACACGATCCACTACGGGCTGTTGCGGGAGGCGTGGCGGGAGTAACCAGATTACCGACCGCGAGCGAACGGATGTGAGCGAGCGCAGCAAAAGGTCGTCGAGTAAGTTACTTCCCCGCTCCCACAAAAGCCTCGGCGTATGGAAACGACCGAGGGGTTCGACGAGGTCGTCCACGAGCCGGATCGGGAGTTCGTGGAGTCGACCAACGTCTGGCAGTTCATGCAGGCGTACGACATCGACGACTACGAGGAGCTGATCGAACGCACCACGACCGAGATCGAGGGCGAGCCGGCGTCGGGCGTCGACTGGTTCTGGGACGAGATGCCCGACTACCTCGACGTGGAGTTCTACGAGGCGTACGACACGGTCCGCGACGACAGCGACGGCCCCCAGTTCACCGACTGGTACCCCGGCGGCGAGATCAACATCGCTCACAACACGCTGGACCGCTACGCCGAGGCCGACGCCCCCGAGCGCAACAAGGTTGCCTGTATCTGGGAGGGCGAGGACGGCGAAGTCGACGAACGGACGTTCCACGACCTCTACCGGCAGGCCAACCGCGTCGCGAACTACCTCGAAGCGGCGGGGATCGAGACCGGCGACACCGTCGGACTGTACATGCCGATGGTGCCGGAAGTGATCTCGATCCTCTACGGCTGTTTCAAGGTCGGCGCGATCGCGGTGCCGATCTTCTCCGGCTTCGGCGTCGAGGCGACGGCGACACGCATCGACGACGCCGAGCCCTCGGTGCTGTTCACCGGCGACGGCTTCTACCGCCGCGGGAGCCCCGTCCGTCTGAAAGCGGGCGCCGACGAGGCGATCGAGCAGGCCGGCCACGTCGAGAACGTCGTCGTGTTCGACCGGCTGGGCGACCGCGAGAACCCCGACGTCGAGGTCCCGTGGAACGACGACCGCGACGAGTGGTGGGCCGACACCGTCGCCGAGCAGGACGGCGAGTACGACACCAAGTCGCTGCCGTCGAACCAGGAATCGATGCTGCTGTACTCCTCCGGGACGACGGGCGAGCCGAAGGGGATCGTCCACACCCACGCCGGCGTGCTGACCCAGTGTGCGAAGGAGGTCCACTTCGGCTTCGACCAAAAGGACCACGACCGCTTCTTCTGGGTCAGCGACATCGGCTGGATGATGGGGCCGTGGACGCTGATCGGCAACCACCACTTCGCGGGCACGACGTTCATGTACGAGGGCGCGCCCGACCACCCCCACCCCGGCCGTTTCTGGGAGATGATCGAGGAGCACGGGATCACCACGTTCGGCGTCTCCCCGACCGCGATCCGCGCGCTGCGCAAGCACGGCGACGACGTGGTCGAGCAGTACGACCTCTCCAGCCTCCGGCTGCTCGGCTCGACGGGCGAACCGTGGGACCCGGAATCGTGGATGTGGTTCTACGAGAACGTGGGCGGCGGCGAGGCGCCGATCATCAACATCTCCGGCGGCACCGAGATCTGTGGCTGCTTCCTGATGCCGCTGCCGATCAACGACCTCAAACCCGGCACGCTCGGCGGGCCGGGGCTGGGGATGGATATCGACATCGTCGACGAGGCGGGCAACTCCGTGCAGGAGGACCACGAGCGCGGCTTCCTCGTCGCGCGTGACTCCTGCCCGTCGATGACCAAGAGCCTCTGGTCGGGCGACGAGCGCTATCTGGCGGAGTACTGGTCGACGTGGGACGATCTCTGGGACCACGGCGACTTCGCCCAGAAGGACGAGGACGGGTTCTGGTTCCTCCACGGCCGCGCGGACGACGCGCTCAACGTCGCCGGCCGGAAAGTCGGCCCCGCAGAGATCGAGGGCGTGCTGGTCGAACACGACGACGTGAACCAGGCCGCCGCGGTCGGCGTACCCGACGACACCACCGGCACCGCGGTCGTGACTTACGTCATCCCCGAGGAGGGCGTCGAGCCGAGCGACGAGCTCGCCGAGGAGCTCCGGACGCTGGTGGGGGAGGAACACGGCAAGCCGTTCCGCCCCCGCGAGATACTGTTCGTCGAGGAGTTCCCCAAGACGCAGTCTGGGAAGGTGATCCGCCGCGCGATCGAGGCGGCGTACAAGGGTGAGGACCCCGGGGATCTCTCCTCGATGGAGAATCCCGAGGCGTTCGACGAGCTGAAAGACGCGTCGTAGCGGCCGATCCGCTCGTTTTCGCGGTTCAGTCGTCGCCGGCTGTTCGTCTCGGCGACACCCTCAGTCGTCGCCGGGCGCCGCGCTGCTGCCACCTTCGCCGACCCAGCTTCCGCTGCCGAAGTCGACGGCGTTGTTCCACTTCGCGACGACCGTCGTCACCGACAGGTCGCCGGAGATGTTGGTCATCGTCCGCATACGGTCGAGGATCGGGTCGACGCCGGCGACGAACCCGACCACCTCCAACGGCAGGCCAAGCTGGGTCAGCACCAGCGTCAGCATGATCAGCCCGGTCCCGGGGACGCCCGCCGCGCCGATGCTTGCGAGCACCGCGACGACGACAACCGTGAACTGTTCGGGCAGCGTCAGCGAGACGCCGACCAAGTTCGCGGCGAAGATCGCCGCGACACCCTGGTACAGCGCGGTGCCGTCCATGTTGATCGTCGCGCCCAGCGGAAGCGAGAAGCTGTAGACGCTCTCGTCGATCTTCAGGTTCTCGTCGGCGTCGTTCATCGTCACCGGCAGCGTCCCCGACGAGGAACGGATCGACAGCGCGGTGATCAGCGCCTCGCGGCCGCCGCGCAGGAACTTGATCGGCGACTGGCCGGCCAGTAGCATCACCAGCCCGCCCAAGTGGACGACGGCGATGTGCAGGCTCACGGCGATCAGCAGCGTGAGGATCAACAGCGCGAACGGGACGATCGCGTCGACGCCCGCCTCGCCGAAGACGGCCGCCATCAGCGCGAACACGCCGAGCACGCCGTACTCCATCACACCCCAGACGATCTTGAACATCGCCTCGGCGCCGGCCTCGGCGAGGTTGTAGAAGCTCTCGATCCCTTCGCTGACCTGTTCGGAGACCTCGTCGGACTCCTCGACGACCGCCAGCGCGTAGCCGAACACGATGACGAAGAAGATGACCGGCAGGATGTCGCCGGCGGCCATCGAGCCGACGAAGTTCGACGGGACGATCCCCAGAATCACTTCGACGATGTCGGGCGCCTCCGCTTCCATCGCCTCGCCGCCGGTCAGTTCGAGGTTTTCGCCGGGGTTGATGAGGTTCGCGACCAACAGCCCGAAGCCGACGGCGAGCCCGGACGTGAGGGCGTACAGCCCCACGACCTGCCCGCCGATGCGGCCGAGCTTGCTCGGGGTTAGCCGTCTCGCCCCCATCAGCAGCGTGAACACGATGATCGGGATGATCAGCATGCTCAGCATCTGGACGAACAGGTCGCCCAGCGGCTGGAGCTGCGTCGCGGGCTGTCCGACCGCGAGCCCGACGATCGAGCCGAGGAGGAACGCTGCCCCGATACGATACACGATCGGAACCGACCGATACCGAGACCAGTATCTGCCAGCTGTACTCATGATCCGCCCGATCTTCCGGGCACCCGTACTTAAAACATCGCACGGGGGCGACTGCAGCCGTTACCTCGGTCGGGCCCGCCCGCCGGGGGTCAGCTCCGTGAGAGCGCGATTTCGTCGGGATCGACGGTGGCCGGCTCGGGGGCATCGCCAGCCGTCACTGCGAGATCGCCGACTGCCTCCGTTGCCGCTGCCGGCTCGGCGAGCACGATGCAGCCACCGACCAGAAGCGGCGCGAGAACCCCGGCGACGACCGCAGCCGGCTCGGCGAGCGACTCCCGGAGGACCACTCGGCTGTCGGCGTCGAGCCCCCGGAGTTCGACCACCTCCGCGGCGGCCGCGAGCGCGTCGCCGTGGCTCACCGTTCGGTCGCCGTCGACGAGCAGCGGCGCTCCGGTGTCGATCTCGGTCGGCGGGAACGCGGGGTTCTCGCTCCAGACCGACTCCGCCCAGTCGATCGTCTCGGCGTCGGCTACTTCGTCATCGGACCGCGTCCGATTGGCAGACGGGCTTCGCCCGTCGCCGCCGAACACCGCGAGTTTGGTGCCGGGAGCGGGGTCGTAGGCGGCTTGCTCGGCCGCGGGCACGAGCAGCAGGCGGTCGCCGGCGTCGACGCCGGCAGCGGGGTCGAACCGCGTCGCTGCGCCGAGCTGGGCGGCGCCGAGGAACGCGAGCAGCGGCGGCAGGTCGGGGACGGGGGCGACTGCGACGGTTCTCCCCTCGCCGACACCGTAAAACCGGAGGACGTTCCCCGCCTTGTACGCGTTCGTGATCAGTTCGTGGTAGCTCCGCTCGCGATCCCCGATCGCGAGCGCCGGTCGGTCGCTGCGGCGGTCGCGGGCGAGCAGGTCGCCGACTACGTCCATAGACGGGGGAAGCGATCCGGAGCGACAAGGCTCCGGCGGTCGACGGCTCGGGACGGGTGGCGCTCCAGTACGGCGGCGGCTCTACGGCGCGCCGGCAATCACCATCCGGGAGTCGTCTTCCTCGAACAGGAGCATCCGGGAGTCCTCGCCGTCGACGCGGACGGCGTCGCCGGCGTCCATGTCGACGGTGTCGCCCTCGACGGTGAGCTTCGCCGACCCCGAAAGCAGGACGTACACCTCTTCCTGCCCGTCGCTCTCGTGGGCGTGTTCCATCCCCTCCCAGCCGGCGTCGGCCTCGACGACGGTGACGCCGAGGTTCTCGCAGTCGAGCGCGTCACGGAGGAAGTACATCCCGGGGGCTTTCGGCTCCACGTCGTCGTAGCTGACGGTGTCGTGACTCATACGGGTGAGTCGTAGGGCGCTGCCGTGAAAAATCGGGCGGCGCTCAGAGCGAACTGCGGAGCTTCTCGAAGAAGCCGCGGTCCACGTCGACCTCCTCGCCGCCGGCCTCGGCGAACTGTTCGAGCGCCTCGCGCTGCTCCTCGTTCAGGTCGTCGGGCGTGACGATCTGGACGTCGACGTAGAGGTTACCCTGTCCGCGCCCGCGCAGGCGGGGCATCCCCTTGCCCTGCAGGCGGAACCGCTCGCCGGACTGCGTGCCGGCGGGGATGTCGAGTTCGACGGGACCGTCGAGCGTCGGCACCTCGACGGTCGCGCCGAAGACGGCCTGTGGGAACGAGATGGCGTGGCGGTGCTCCAGATCGGCGCCGTCGCGCTCGAACTCGGGGTGGTCCTCGACCTCGACCTCGATCAGCAGGTCGCCCTTCGGGCCGCCGTTCTCGCCGGGCGCACCCTCGCGGTTCATCCGGAGGCTCTGCCCGCTCTGGATGCCGGCGGGCACGTCGACCTGTAGGGTGGCCTCCTGCCGGACGACGCCGTCGCCCGAACAGGTCGAACAGTTTTCGGAGTAGAGTTCGCCCTCGCCGCCACAGCGCCGGCAGGTCTGGGTCTGCTGGACGCGACCCAGCGGCGTCTGCTGGACCTGCGTGACCTGGCCCTGGCCGTTACACTCGGGGCAGGTCTCCACGTCGGCGTCGGCGGGGTGGCCCGCGCCGTCGCAGTCGGGGCACTCCTCGGGGCGTTCGATGGTGAACTCCTTGCTGACGCCCTCGTAGGCCTCCGAAAGCGTGATCGACATCCCGGTGCGGATGTCCCGACCGGCCTGCGGGCGGTTACCGCCGCCGCCACGGCCGCCCCCGCGGCCGCCGCCGAAGAACTGCTCGAAGATGTCTTCGAAGCCGCCGCCACCGCCACCCATGCCGCCGCCGAAGGGGCCGCCGCCCATGCCGCCGGCGCCGCCGGCGCCCCCATCGAAGCCGCCGCGCTTCTCGGCCTGCTCGAAGCGCTCGTGGCCCATCTGGTCGTACGCCTGCCGTTTCTCTTCGTCGGTGAGCACCTCCTTGGCCTTCTTGGCTTTGCGGAACTTCTCCTCGGCGTCGGGGTCGTCGCTCACGTCCGGGTGGTACTGGGAAGCCTTCTCGCGGAACGCCTGTTGGATCTCGTCCTCGTCGGCGTCCCGGGAGACCCCCAGCACCTCGTAGAAGTCCTCGCTCATTCGTTATCGGGGATAACTGGCTCGGCCTATTTGAATCGCGTGGCTTCCGGCGTCCCCGCGGCACCGTCGCCACGCGTCTCGAACCCGGCCCGCCCGGCTCAGTCCCCGGCGGCAAACCGCTCGACGGCCTCGGGAACCGCCTCGGGCGCTACCGATCGACTCTCGCCGTGGCGGTCCTCGATCTCCACTTCGCCGGTCTCACGGTAGTGGTTCCCGACGACGACCTTCGCGGGGATCCCGAGCAGTTCGCTCTCGGCGAACCGCTCGCCGACGGACTGCTCGCCGTCGAACAGGAGGCAGTCCTCGCCGAGTTCGTCGTGGATCTCGGCGGCGACCACCTCGACCTCCCCGTCGCCGATGGGGATAATCGCCGCTCGGTAGGGCGCGACCGAGCCCCAGTCGGTGACGGGCCAGCGACAGGCCGCTTCTTCCGAGTCGGCGCCGCCCTGCATCACCATCGTCTGGACGATCCGGCCGATCCCGAGCCCGTAGCTCCCCATGTGGACCTCGTGGGGCCGGCCATCGGCGTCGTCGACCGTGAACCCCATCGCGTCGGCGTAGCGCGTGCCGAGTTCGAACGTGTGTCCCACCTCGACGCCACCGCTGGCCCGGAGCCGGCCGCCGCAGTCGGGGCAGTCGTCCCCGTCCGCGAACGCGTCGAACCGGGGAGACTCGTCGCTCAGGCCGAACCGACAGCCGTCAGCGGTGCAGGCTAACAGCTCACAGGTCCCGCCCCCGACGGGTGCGAGGAACTCCTCGGAGCGCTCGCCGCCCATCACGCTGTTGGCGGCGTCGGCGACGACGAACTCGATACCGAGATCGGCGAGTATACGCTTGTAAGCCGCCCGTATCTCGCGGTACCCCTCGCGCAGGGACGCCTCGTCCGTGTGGAACGTGTAGGCGTCTTTCATCGTGAACTCCTTGCAGCGCAGCAGGCCGGCCCGGGCGTGGTCGTCCCGGAACTTCGCCCCGACCTGATACAGCATCAGGGGCAACTCGTCGTAGGAGCGCACCAGCCCGTCGAGCAGGTGGACCATCCCCTCCTCGTGGCTGGGTGCGAGACAGAGGTCGCGGCCGTCGCGGTCCGCGAGGGTGAACATCTCACCCTCGAAGGACCCCCAGCGGCCGCTCTGCTCCCAGCGCTCGCGCTGCTGGAGGCCGGGAAGGGACACCTCCTGTCCCCCGACGCTGTCCATCCCTGTCCGGATTCGGTCGACGACTTTCTCCCGAACGCGCTCTCCGGCGGGGGTGAGCGCCCAGAGCCCGCTGCCGAACTCGCGGATCAGCCCCGCACGCACGAGGAGTTCGGTCGCCGCCGTCCCATCGCCGCGATGCTCGCGGCTCGTGGGGAGAAAGAGGTCACTACGACGCATCGGGCACCTCCTTCGCTACGGACTGCTGAAGAAGTCGCTGTTCGTCACTGCCGTCGCGGAACGTCTCCACGGGCCGTGCTGAACCCGCGGAACTCGCGTGTCGAAGACATCGACTGATCGATGTGGCGGATATGTGAAAAACTTACCTCACTCGTGCGGTTCGGTGGCACTCTCCACGCAGCGATGGATTGATCGCCCCTCGACCCGCAGACCGTGCCAACTGATGCCATCGTTTACCGCCCGCGCCGAGTACGACCGTCTCACCCACGTCCGTGCCCACCGCCCCGGCCTCGAACTCTGGTCCGGCGCGCTCGATCCCGAATCGAACCTCTTCGACGCCCCCGTCCCGCCCGCACAGGCCGCACGGGAGCACGAGCGCATGACCGACGCGCTGGAAGCGGCCGGCGTCGAGGTCCACTTGCTCGCCGACGACCTCGCGGAGGCAGGCGCGCTCGACGATCTCGTCGCCGAGTACGTCGATCTCCCCGACGGTCACGATCCGGCCGCAGCGACTGCCGAGTTCGACGCCCGCGAGACGCTCGAACTGGTCCTCTCCCGGGCGAGGCTCACGGAGGGTACCGACGGCCCGAACGTCGAACTCCGCCGCCCGATCTCGAACACGCTGTTCCAGAGCGACACCGTCGTCGTCGGCGACGAGGGGCCGGTGCTCTGCGAGATGGGCGAACCCATCCGGCAGGACGAGCTCCCGATCGTCCGCCGGGCGTGGGAGGGGCTGGGCGCGGAGTTCACCCACGAGATGTCCCGCCCGCTCGAAGGCGGGGAGTTCCTTCCGGCGGACGAGTTCGCGCTGCTGGGCGTCTCCGCGGAGATCGACGGCGAGGAGGCGGTGATCCGGACGACGTACGACGCCGGGCGGGAGTTCCTCGACGCCGGCGCGGTCGGGTTCGAGGAGGTGGGGCTCGTGCGCGCGCCGCTGGCGGCGGATCGCCGCCACCGCGAGGAACACGGCACCGGCTCGCGAGTGCTCCACCTGCTCGGCTGGTGTAACCTCGCCGCCGAGGGGCTGGCGGTGACCGACCCCACGCTGGCCGAGGCGGCGACGGTCGACGTGTTCCGGAACACGGGCGATGGGTACGCGTTCGACCGCTCGACGTCGACGCTCGACTACCTCCGCGGGAAGGGGTACGACATTGTCGAGATGGGGGCAGAAGAGCGCTGGGCGGCGAACTTCCTCACCGTCGACGACGGGACGATCGTCCCGATGCACCGCACCGACGAGGACGGCGAGTACGACCCCGACCTGAACGGCACGATCGAGCGCCTCAAGGAGCGGGGCGTGACGGTGCTCCCCGACGGCGAGGGGATTCCGGAAGGCGTGCTGACCCGGGGAGCCGGCGGAATCAACTGTATGACCGTGCCGCTGGAGCGTCAGTAAGTCGAGTCGAGAAAATCGAGTTCGGGAGGACGACGCGACGTTCGCGTTAGTTCTCGTCTGGCTCGGAAACTTCCCTGCGGTCAGTTTCCGAGATTACGAGGGACTTCGCTTCGCTCGTCCCTCGAATCGACGAAGACGGCTCCGCGGACTCGTGTTACTCGTCCTTGTCGCCGTCTTCGTCGACGTCTTCGAAGTCGGCGTCGACGTACTCGTCGTCGTCACCGCCGGGCTCGCCGCCCATCCCGCCGGGGCCGGCGCCGCCCATGCCGCCCGGACCGCCCGCGGCACCCGCACCGGCGCCGCCGGCGCCCGCCTGGGCCTGCTCCTGGTACATCTGCTTGCCGATCTCTTGGAGCTCCTCGCTGAGCTCCTCGGCGGCCTCGTTCAGCTCGTCGGCCGTGGCGTCCTCGTCGTCGAGGACGTCCTGCACGTCGTCGATCGCGGCCTCGATATCCTCGATCGTCTCGTCGTCGACGTTCTCCTCGTTCTCGTCGATCAGCGTCTCGGCGCGCTGGATCGCGCCCTCGGCCTCGTTGCGGGCCTCGATGCGCTCGCGGCGCTGCTGGTCCTCCTCGGCGTGCTGCTCGGCCTCCTGCTGCATCTGCTCAATCTGCTCGTCGGAGAGACCGGCGCCACCCTCGATGGTGATCGACTCGGCGTTGCCCGAGCCCTGGTCCTCGGCCTCGACGTTGACGATCCCGTTCTCGTCGATGTTGAACGTCACCTCGATCTGGGGCGTTCCGGCCGGCGCCGGCGGGATGCCGGTCAGCTGGAACTCACCCAGCAGCTCGTTCTCCTCGGCGATCTCGCGCTCGCCCTGGAACACCCGGACCTGCACGGAGGTCTGGTTGTCCGCGGCGGTGGTGAACACCTTCGACTCCTCCGTCGGGATCGTGGTGTTCTTCTCGATCAGCCGCTCGAACAGGCCGCCCTTGACCTCGATCCCCAGCGAGAGCGGGGTCACGTCGAGCAGCACGAGGTCGTCGACGTCGCCGGAGAGCACGCCGCCCTGGATCGCCGCGCCCAGCGCGACCGCCTCGTCCGGATTGACGTTCTTCTTGGGCTCCTGCCCGACGAGATCCTCGACCTGCTCGTGGACCTGCGGCATCCGGGTCGAGCCGCCGACCAGAATCACTTCGTCGATGTCGTTCTTGCTGTAGCCGGCGTCGGAAAGCGCCTGCTCGGTCGGCTCGGTGGTCCGCTCGATCAGGTCCGACGTGAGCGACTCGAACGTCGCCCGGGTAACCGACTGTTCGAGGTGGACCGGACCGGAGTCAGTCGCGGTGATGAACGGGAGGTTGACGGTGGTCTCCTTCTTGTTGGAGAGTTCGATCTTGGCCTCCTCGGCGGCGTCTTTGAGCCGCTGGAGCGCCTGCCGGTCCTCGCGGAGGTCGATCCCGTGTTCGTTCTCGAACTCGTCGGCGAGGTGGTCCATCAGCGCCTCGTCCCAGTCGTCGCCGCCGAGGTCGTTGTCCCCGTTGGTCGCGACGACCTCGTACACGCCGCCGCCGAGGTCGAGGATCGAGACGTCGAACGTCCCGCCGCCGAGGTCGTAGACGAGCACCGTCTGGTCGGAGTCGTCGTCGAGCCCGTACGCCATCGACGCCGCCGTCGGCTCGTTGACGATGCGTTCGACCTCGAAGCCGGCGATCTCGCCGGCGTCCTTCGTCGCCTGTCGCTGCTTGTCGTTGAAGTACGCGGGGACCGTGATGACCGCCTTCTCAACCTCGTCGCCGAGATACTCCTCGGCGTCGCGCTTGAGCTTCTGGAGGATCATCGCCGAGATCTGCTCGGGCGTGTACTCCTCGCCGTCGGCCTCGACGGCGTAGTCCTCCTCCCCCATGTGGCGCTTGATGGAGGCGATCGTGTTGTCGGGGTTCTGGATCGCTTGGTTCTTGGCGGGCTTACCGACCAGGCGCTCGCCGTCGTCGGAGAACGCGACGACCGACGGCGTGGTCCGGTCGCCCTCGCTGTTGACGATGATCTCGGGGTCACCACCCTCCATGACGGCCATGGCGGAGTTGGTGGTACCGAGGTCGATTCCGAGGATCTTGTTGCTCGCCATTCTTGGTCGTGTATTCCGGGCTGAATCGGTTAAAGGTTGCTTTCACGACCGCAGAACGCCCCTCTGCCCGCTTGCGGTTCTGCCAGTCGGTGCTGGGGTGTGGAGAAGGATTTATGCCGAAGCGTCGTCCGACCGCTACTCCTCGCTGACGGTGACCTGTGCGGTCCGGATCACCTTCTCGCCCATCTCGTACCCGGGGCGGTAGAGCTCCTCGATGGTGCCGGCGGGGCGGTCGCTCTCGACCCGCATCAGCACCTCGTGGCGCTCGGGGTCTGGATCCTGTCCGGGTTCGGGCTCGATCCGCTCGACGCCCTCGTCCGCGAGCACGCTGTCCAGTTCGCGGAGCGTCCCTTCGACGCCTCCACGGATGCCCGTGTCCTCGTCCTGCTCCAGCGCACGAGCGAGGTTGTCCCGAACCGGCAGCAGGTCCTCGACCAGGCTCTCGGTCGCCCGGGCCTGCTGCTGTTCGAGCTTCTTCTGCTGGCGCTTCTTGAAGTTCTGGAAGTCGGCCTGTTTCCGGGTGAGCTTCCCCTCCAACTCGTCGATGCGCTCCTCGTAGTCGGCGCGGTCCGCCCGGACCGCCTCGGCCAGTTCCTCGTCGTACTCGGCGACGCGCTCGATCAGCGATCGGTCGAGCTCCTCGTCGGTCTCCTCCGGCGCGTCAGCCCCGGTCTCTCCGTCGGCGTCGGTCGGCTCCTCGGCTGCCGCGTCGGCCTCGTCGGTCATAGCTGGAGGAAGCGCCGCCGTGGGTTTAAGCGTTGCAAAAGCGCCCCGCGATCCCGTGTCGTCCCCTCAGTCGCCGCCGGTGAGTTCGTCGAGCATGAACACCGCTTCGGGCTTCGAGAGCGGATCGTTCGCGTTGCCGCAGTGGGGCGACTGGACACAGGAGGGACAGCCGTCGGCGCAGTCGCAGTCGTGGATCAGCCGGGCGGTCCGGGCCATCAGTGCCTCGATCCGGTCGTACCCGCGTCGGGTCAGCCCGACGCCGCCGGGGTGGCCGTCGTAGACGAAGATCGTCGACTGATCGGTGTAGGCGTGGTACGGCGTCGACAGCCCGCCGATGTCCGCCCGGTCACAGAGCAGATACAGCGGGAACAGCGAGATGACGCCGTGTTCCGCGGCGTGGATGCCGCCGTTGAAGCCGTACTCCGGATCGCCGTGTTCGGCGGCCATCGCGCGCATCTCGATTTCCACGTCCTCCGGAACCGTCCAGTAGAGCGCTTTCGTCCGCAGGGTCGTCTCCGGTAGGTCGAGCGACTCCCGCCCCATCGTCTCGCCGGAGGCGGCGTCCCGGCGTTCGAACCCGGTGATCTGCTCGGTTACGGAGACGTCCGCGAACCGGACCGCGGTGTCGGGCCGAGCCGACAGCGACTTCTCCCGCAGATCCTCGTGGACGGTGACGTCCTTCTCGGTCAGGACCCGCGTGTGGTAGTCCGCCCACGTCGGCTGGAGCCGGGCGGTGTCGCGGCCCAGATCCAACTCCGTGACCTCGTAGCGCTGGCCTTGGTGGTGGTAGATCGCGCCCGGGTGTGCGTCCCGGAGTGCGTCCGAGAACGACAGGGAGGCGATCACGTCGTTCGAGCGAGAGTCACGGAGGTCGACCTCGCGGTCGTCGATCGTCCGGAGGTTCATGCTGTGTTGGGGGCTCCCGTCGCCGTCGTGGGTCCAGCGGAGCCCGTTCCCCGTCTCGCGACGCTCCAGCACGCCCGACGCCTCCAAGTCGGCGACGACGTCGGGGAACGGCTCGCCGAAGTGTCGCCGGTCGTCCCGGGAGAGCCAGTTCTCGGCGGCCGCCGACGCGACGTGGTCGGGCATGATCGCCTCGTTCTCTGGGTCGCTGATGGCGTCCTCGGGCTCGCCCTCGAAGAACGTCTCGGGGTCGCGCATCAGGTACTGGTCCAACTGGTCCTCGCCGGCGACCATCACCACCAGCGCGGGGTCGTCGCCCCGACCCGCCCGCCCGGCCTGCTGGAACGCCGCCATCCGGGTTCCGGGGTAGCCGTCGACGATCACCGCGTCCAGCCCGCCCACGTCGACGCCGAGTTCGAGCGCGTTCGTGCTCCACACCCCGCGGAGGTCGCCGCTGTGGAGTCGGTCTTCCAGCTCCCGCCGGCGGTCGTCGGTCAGCGAGCCCTGGTACGCCTGTACCTTCCCCGCGAGCTCGGTCGAGCCACGGCTCCGGAGCTCCTTCGCGGACTCCGCCGCGTAGCGCTCGGCGGTCTGGCGGCTCCGCGTGAACACGAGCGTCTGCTGGCCCGCCTCCACGAGATCGGTGAACAGTCGCATCGATTCGACGTGGCTGGAGCGCCGTCGACCCGTGTCACGGTCCTGTTCGTACTCGGGGGGGTTCCAGAGCACCCAGTCCCGCGGCCCCGTCGCGGAGGCGTCGTCGTCGACGAGCGTGAACCCCGACGGCTCCTTCCCGGTGATCGTCGCCGCGTGTTCGACGGGATTGCCGATCGTCGCCGAACAGCAGACGTAGGTGGGGTCGGCGCCGTACCGCTCGCAGATCCGGTTCAGCCGCCGCAGGAGGAGCGCGACCTGTGAGCCGAACACGCCGCGGTAGCTGTGTACCTCGTCGATCACGATTAGTTCGAGCGAGGAGAAGAACCACTCCCAGAGCCGGTGGGCGTGGGGGAGCAGCGCGTAGTGGACCATGTCGGGGTTCGAGAGCAGCACGGTCGGCCGCCGATCCCGAACCTCGCGTTTCTCGGCCTTCGAGAGCCGGCCGGTGTACTGATCGACGGAGACGCGTGAGCCGAAGCCGAGATCGCGGGCCAGTTCCGAGAGCGTCTCCAACTGGTCGGAGACGAGCGCGTTCTGCGGGCCGAGATACAGCGTTCGGCCGCCGTGGTCCATCGCGCGCTCGAACGCGGGGACGGTGTATGCGAGGCTCTTCCCGCTGGCGGTCTCGGTCGCGATCACGACGTCGTCGCCGTCTCCGACCGCCTCGATCGCGTCGGCCTGGTGCCGGAACGGTCGCTCGATCCCCCGGTCGGCGAGCGCGCTCTCCAGCCGCGGTTCGAGGTCGAGATCCGCGAACGTTGGCTCCCGGGCTGGCACCCGCCGGTGAGCGGCCACCTGGTCCGCGTGGTACGGGCGCTCCCGGAGCCAGTCGAGGGGGTCGTGCACGCGCCCGCTCGGCGCCCGCGAGCCATGACGGTTCTGGTCCCGATCGCTTTTGACCGCCGGCACCGACGTGGACGTATGGACGGCGGCACCTACACGCTCGTCTTCTCACTCCCGAGCGCCGCCGACATCGAGGTCGGCGCGCTCGGCGAGCACCGCTTCCCGGCGGGTGGCTACTGCTACACCGGAAGCGCGCTGGGCAGCGGCGGCTTCTCCCGAATCGACCGCCACCGTCGCGTCGCCGCCGGTGAGCACGACGTGCGTCACTGGCACGTCGACTACTTCGGCGCCCATCCGGAGACAGAGCTGGTCGGCGTCGAGCGCACGCGCGGACGGGATTGCGAGTGCTCGGTCGCGCAGGCGCTCGGGAACGGCCCCGTTCCCGGGTTCGGAGCCTCCGACTGTAACTGCGAGACACACCTCGCGCGGTTCGAGAGCCCGGAGATCGCGGTCGACCGAGCCGAGGCTGCTCACGATCGAGACTGACACGCGACGGGACGCTGGGCCGGTGACGCTTAACCCCCCACGGCACCACTGGGTGCGCATGTTCGAACCGATGCCCTACCTGGAGTGGATCGCGGGGCGGCCGGCAACCGCCGACCACGATCTCGGGTCAAGCGATCTCCGGACGTACCGATCCGACGACTCGGTAACCCCACCGCGGCTTTCGGGGCTGGCCGATCCAGACGACCCCCCGTTGCTGTCTGCCTCGATCGCCGCGGAGTACGGCGTCGACGAGTCGTCGGTGCTCGTGACCGCGGGAGCGACTCACGCCAACTTTCTCGCCGCCGCGGCGGCGCTATCGCTGTCCGAGGGCGACGAGATCGTCGTCGAGGAACCCGGGTACGACCCGCTCGTCCACACGCCGGCCGGCATCGGCGGAACGGTAGAACGGTTCGAGCGCCCCGCCCGATCGGGGTACCCACTGCTCCCGAGCGAGATTGCGTCGGCCGTCTCCGGACAGACGGCGTTGGTCACCGTCACGAATCGACACAACCCCACGGGTCGACTCGCTTCCCGGTCGGAGCTAGCATCGGTCGCGGAGGCCGTCACCGACGCGAACAGCAGGCTGCTCGTCGACGAGGTGTACGGCCCCTACACTGCCGAGAACGACGCCGAAGAGGGGTTCGGCGGCGTCACGGCGGCGGGGCTCCCCAACACGATCGTGACGGGTTCGTTCACGAAGTTCCACGGGCTCGGCGGGCTCCAAGTCGGCTGGCTGATCGCCGACGAGCCGTTCGTCGAGCGTGCCCGGGAGGTGTTCATGCACGTCCCCTCGGTCGCCGCGCCGAGTCGCGCGCTCGCTCGGCGCTTCTTCGCCCACCGTGACGAACTAGTCGCGGAGTCCCGTGCACATCTCCGGCAGAACCACGGACTGCTCGCGTCGTTCGTGGAGGAACGGTCGGATCTAGACGGGGGGATCGCTGCCGGCTGTACGTTCGGGTTCGTCGAACACGCACGGGTCGACGGCGACGAGCTCGCCGAGGCGGCGTGGGACGCCGGGGTGTTGGTCGTGCCGGGGCGGTTCTTCGGTGCGCCGTCGGGGATTCGTATCTCGGCCGGCCGGAGCCCCGAGGCAGTGGAAGCGGGGCTGGAGGCGCTGAGCGAGGTGCTCGACGAACTCTGAGCCCGGACGCCGACGCCGACGCTGGCGAACAGGTGGCGGGTTGCCGGCGAGGCAGGTGCCACGCTCCCGCTGCTGCCCCGCCGCGATGGTCAGGTCACGGCGAGCGTGGTCCCGTTCTCGTACTTGAACGTCAGGGTCAGTCGGCGTCGAGCGCGGCCGCGAGCGTCTCGATCGGGTGGGGCGGCTCCGCATCGGCGCCCGGTCGGTCGCCGAGTTGGGTTCGGCAGGACGCCCCCGGCGCGACGACCTCGTCGCCGTCGGCGTCGTCGACCTGATCGAACAGAATCTGCCCGATCGCTTTGCTCATCGAGAGATGCTCGGCCTCGTAGCCGAAGCTCCCGGCCATCCCACAGCAGGTGGAGTCCAGCGGATCGACCTCGAAGCCGGCACGGCGGAGCACGCCGACAGCGTGGTGGTCCTTCTTGCTCGCTTTCTGGTGGCAGTGGCCGTGGTAGACGAGCGATCCCTCGACTCCTGCGTCGAGGCCGTCGTCGAGGCGGAACGCGTCGAGGTACTCGAACACGCCGTAAGTGGCGTTCGAGACGGCGTCGACGCCGTCGCCGGCCAGCAGATCGTGATAGTCGGACTGGAGCATCACCGCGTCGGACGGCTCGACGACCACGACGTCCCAGCCGTCGGCGACCCTCGGAGCGAGCGCGTCGACGTTCGCTCGGGCCCGGTCCCGGGCCTCGTCGACGAACCCTTTCGAGAGCGGCGGCCGACCGCTGGCCCCCGCCTCCGCGGCCAGTTCGACGTGAACGCCGGCCGCTTCGAGCACCCGGACAGCCGCCTTCCCCTGTTCGGGGGCGTTGTAGTTCGTGTGGGTGTCCGGGAGGATCAGCGCCTTCCGCTCGGCCTCGCTTTCGGGAACTGCTGGCTCGCGGTCAGCCATCCAGTCGGCGAAGCTCTCGCGGTGGAACGTCGGCAGGCTCCGCTCGCCGGCGATGCCGACGGTCTTCTCCATCGCCCAGCGGGCGCCCGGGAACTTCGCCGCGACGTTCGACAGCGGCGCGAGCCGGCTGCCGATCCACGAGAGGCTGTCGACGTTGGCGAACAGCCGCTCCCTGAGGCTGCTCCCCTCGCGCTCGTGCCGGGCGTGCTCGACCTCGGTCTTCATCTTCGCCATGTCTACCTCGCTCGGACAGTCCTTCGCACAGCCCTTACAGCCGATACAGAGGTCGAGCACCTCGTCCTCGAACTCCTCGGTGAAGATCTCCTCCTCGGGGAGGTCGCCGCTCATCGCTTGCCGGAGGAGGTTCGCCCGGCCGCGGGTAGCCTGAATCTCCTCGTCGGCCGCGCGGTAGGTCGGGCACATCACCCCGCCGGTGGTGTCCTGCCCGCCACGACAGCCGCCACAGCCGTGACAGAGCTCCGCCATCCCCTGAAACCCGTTGTCGTTCTCCCAGCGGAGTTCGGGGTCGAAGCCGGCGTCGAACTCGTACTCGGGGTCGAACCGGAGGTGTTCGGTCATCTCCACGGCGTCGGCGCGTTCGGGCAGCGACCCGGGGCGGCGCTCGTCGGGCGCGTAGCCACAGACCTGCCCCGGGTTCAGCAGCCAGTCGGGGTCGAACGCCGACTTGAGGTCGCGGAACGCCTCCCAGAGCTCCTGACCGTACAGTTTCCGGTTCCACTGCGTTCTGGCGCGGCCGTCGCCGTGCTCGCCGGAGACGCTCCCACCGAGATCGACGACGATGTCGCTGACCGCGTCGGCGATGGACTCGAAGCGCTCGACGCCGGCGTCGGTCTTCGTGCCGATCAGCGGCCGGACGTGGAGCACCCCCGGGCCGGCGTGGGCGTAGAACGAGGCGAACGTGTCGTGGTCGTCGAGCACCTGCTGGAAGCGCCGGGTGTACTCGGGGAGCTTCTCGGGGGGCACCGCACAGTCCTCGATGAAGGAGAGGTGTTTCTCGTCGGTCGTTCTGGAGAGCAGGATCGGCATCCCCGCCTTGCGCATCTTCCAGAACCGCTCGCGGGTGGCCTCATCGTGGGCCTCCATCGCCGCGTGGGCACGGACGGGGCCGCCGGCACTCGGTGGGTGTTCGCTCGGTTCCGCCGCGGTGTCGGTTCCGGGTCGGCGGTCGGCGAGTAGGTCGGCGACCTTCTGCCGCCCCTCGTCGTCGCTTTCGGCGTAGAACTCCACGAGCAGCGCCGAGTCGGTGCCCGCCGGCAGCATCCCCACCACGTCACCGAACTCCTGTGTGTCCCGCGCGAGATCTAGCAGCGTGTCGTCCATCACCTCGACGGCCGCGGGGTCGTGTTCGAGCACCGCGCTCACGTCCTCCATCGCCGAGAGCAGGTCGTCGTACGCCAGCAGCGCGACGGCTTTCGTCTCGGGGATCGGTTCGAGCGAGACGGTCGCTTCTGTGACGATCGCGAGCGTCCCCTCGCTGCCCGCGAGCAGGCGCGCGAGGTTGACCGTCGCGTCCTCGTCTACCTCGCCGTCGACCGTCGCTTCCTCGACCAGCACGTCGAGGTTGTACCCCGAGACGTTCCGCTTGAGTTCGGGGTAGCGATCGCGCACGTCGCCGGCGTGGTCGTCGAGCACGTCGACGACGCCCGCGGCGATCCGGGCCTCGGTATCGCCGTCCGGGTCGGCCCGCTCCCGCAGGTCGCGGACGCGCGCCGCGCCGAGTTCGACCACGGTGCCGTCGGCGAGCACGGCCTCGCAGGACTCGACGTACGCGTCGGTCTTGCCGTACTTCAGCGAGTGCGAGCCGGTGGAGTTGTTGCCGATCGCGCCGCCGAGGGCGGACTTATCGCGCCACGCGGGGTCGGGCGCGAACTTCAGCCCGTGGGGTTCGCAGGCGGCGTTGAGTTCGGCGACGATCGCGCCAGCCTGTGCGGTCGCGGTCGCCGCTTCGGGGTCGATCTCGCCGATCCCGTCCATCTCGGCGGTGAAGTCGAGCACGACTGCCTCGTTGACGGTCTGGCCTGCGAGGCTGGTGCCGCCGCCGCGGGGGAGGACGGGGATCCCGCGTTCGCTGCAGTACTCGACGACGGCGGCCACATCCGCGGTCGACTCGGGGAACACCACCCCGATCGGCGTGACCTCGTACGCCGAGGCGTCGGTGGCGTAGAGCTGTCGGGAGTAGCTGTCGAAGCGCACGTCGCCGTCGACGAGCGACGCCAGATCGTCGACCAGCCCCGGCCGGGCCACCTCGCCGCCGTGGTAGTCGAAGTCGCCGTCTGTCGACGGGTCCGGGTCCGCTGCCATGGGAGGGTGTTACGCGAGTATCGGGAAAAGTACACCCCCTCCGGTGGACGTTGCGGGTGGGGCACTACGGGGGGTGGAGGAGATGGGACGCTACGCGGGCCGGAAAAGGTTTCCCGCACGCGAGTAATTCACATCCGATGGCAGAATCGAAAGCCACGTTCGAGCTGTACGAGGACGACGCCGGGCAGTACCGCTGGCGGCTCCGCCACGACAACGGCAACATCGTCGCCGACAGCGGCGAGGGGTACGCGAGCAAGCAGAAAGCCCGGCAGGGGATCGAGAGCGTGAAGAACAACGCCGCCGGCGCCGACGTCGAGGAGCAGGACTGAGCCCGGATCGGTGCCCCTTTTTCGCTGCCAGACGAGGTCGGCACATGAGCTACGAGACCACCGTCGGCGTGCGCTTCCGTGACATCGACGCGATGGGCCACGTCAACAACGCGGTGTACGCCAGCTACGCCGAACAGGCCCGGGTCGACTACTTCGCGGACGTGCTCGACACGGACCTCTCGGCGGTCTCCTCCGTGCTCGCGCGGATCGAGATCGACTACCACCGCCCGATCGAACTCGACGACGGCCCGGTCACCGTCGAAGTCGACGTGCCCAGCCTCGGCGAATCGAGCCTCCCGATGACCTACGAGATCAGCGACGGCGACGGCAACCTCGCGGCGAGCGTCGAGAGCGTGCAGGTGGCGTACGACCGCGAGGCCGAGGAGTCGGTCCCGATTCCCGAGGCGTGGCGCGCGGCGATCGAGTCCTACCACGACCTGTAGGCCGACGGTTTATCGGACTGGCCGCCGACGTTCGACCGTGTACAGCGCCCGGGATCGCGTCGAAGAAGAGGAGTGGCTCGCGGAGATCGAGCGAGCGGCCGACAGCCTCGAACTCGGCGCCGACGTCAGATCGACCGCCGAAGACCTGTTCCTGAGCAACGTCCCCGAGAGCGAGCGATCCAAGCCCGCGGTCGCGGCCGCCGCGCTCTATGCGGCCGCGCTGCTGTCCGGCGAGGAGCGCGCACAGACCGCGGTCGCCGACGCGATGGACGTGTCGCGGCTCTCCGTCCAGCAGCGCTGGAAATCGCTGCTGGAGGAAGCGGGCTTTCGCCCGCCGACGTGGTAGCTACTCGGCGTCGCAGGTAGAGGCGGACTCGGTGCCTTCGGGCGGGAACTTCCCGCGGCCCTCGCGGTCGGGCGTGAGGTTGCCGTGGCGGTCGATCTCGCCGCTGACGATCCGCGTCGAGGAGATGCGGTCGCCGTCCGCCGCGGGGACGTGATCGACGATCTCGATGTCGAGCGGCTCGTGCCCGCGCTCCTCGCGGATCTCGTTGATGCGTTCGCCGCCCGCCTGGGTCTCCGGCGAGACGATCAGAACGTCGAACTGCGGTTCGGTCGCGATGCCGGTCGGCTCCTCCAGCGTCCGGATCTCGAACTCACGGTCGTACTCCGCGGCGAGCGGTTCGAGTTCCGCTTCGAGATCGGCTTTGCGCTCCGACCAGGGGCGGACGTACCGATCGACGTGGCGTGTCTCCGGGGCGAGCTCGTCCGACGTGAGGCCGACGGTCAGGTCGCCGAGCTCGAACGCTCGGCGGAACAGCTCCCGGTGACCGTCGTGAACGGGGTCGAACGTCCCCCCGATGGCGACCTGCATACCCCGGGGAACGGGCCGCCGACTGTTAAAGCGCGGTCATTCGCCCTCGGCGGGGTCCGGGGAGTCGCTCGCGTCGCCGTCGTCGGCCACGCTATCGTCCGTGACCCCGTTCGTCTGATCGTCCCCTTCCTCGGCGTCGCTGACCGAGATCGTCACGGGCCCGCCGTCGTCGCCGGTCTCGCCGCGGTCGAGCCGCTCGTCGAGGTTGATCACGGCGTTGAGCTGGTTCTGGACCTGCCCGACCGCGTCGGAGACGAGCTCGCTGGGCGAGATCGCGTCGTACTCGTAGGGGTTGTTGCCGGCGCCCTCGCTGTCGCGCTTCCCGCGGGAGACGGTCCCCTCCTCGTGGAGTTCGGCGAGCGCCTCGCGGACGGTGCTCGGGTAGAGCCCGGTCCCCTCGGCGACCTCCTCGCTGGTGCTCTCGGGGTGCTGTCGCAGGTAGACGTAGATCCGCGCCCGCGTCTCGGTGTCGAGCAGCCACGCCAACAGGTCGACGACGCCCTGGTCGAACTCGCCGATCGCTTTGTCGGCTCCCTCTTCGAGCCGTTCCCGCGCCGAACTAACCTCTTCCTCGTCGGTTTCGGAGTCCTGGGACATGTGTGTTCGTCCGAAGGTCAGAACTCTGCACCCAAAAACGTTTGCCGCGGGACGTGGTGACGGGCCGGCGCCGCAGAGGGGCACCGGTGTCGGTCGTTCCAAAAGCGCCCGCAAACCGGGGTTACTCCAACTCGACTTCGATCTCGTTTTCGGTCACGTGGAGGTACGCGATGTACTTCCGCCCGTCAGTCTCGTAGTCGAAAACGCCGGTCGAGGCCGTCTTGTCGAGCTGTGAGCCCGAGCTCTTCAGGTCGGCGTTGAGCGTGAACTCGTCGCCCAGCAGCGCCACGTAGTGGTTCGAGAGCTGCTCGATGTCGGTCGAATCGCCGGACTCGAACGTTCGTGGCTCGTCGGGGGCGTCGTCGTGGCCGAACGTGACGTTCTCGCTCCCCTGGTAGGTGAGGCGCTGATCCGACGTGAAGTCCAGCACGAGCGTCCCGTCGTCGCCGTCACAGTCGAGCCGGATCGGTCCGCTCGATCCGGTGACGCTGGTGTTCTCCCACTCGTGAGTCACGGAACTGTTCTCGTAGGTAACGTCCACCGACAGCGGGCCGCCGCCCTGTTTGCAGCCTTTCGAGGTCGCGACCGTGTACGTGAGCGTCCCCGAATCCGACTCCACCGTAAAGTCGACTTCCTGGTTGTTGAACGAGTTCCCCTTCCCCTCCGTCTCCAGCGTCACGTTGAAACTCGAGAGCGTGTGCCCCGACGCCTTCCCGCGGGCGGTGACCCCGTCCTCCCCGAGCACTTCGAGCATGTCGAACTTGCCGATCTTGTCGGGTGTGACCAGCTCGACGGTCGCCCGCCGGTTGTCGTGATCGACGCTCACGTTGCCGCTGGTCCGGGTCCGGAAGAAGTCGGCCCAGCCCTCGTAGAAGCGGCTCTGGACGGTGACAGTGACGTTCCCGGCAGTGATCGGGTTGTCGTACGCGCTCCCGTCGTCGTAGGACGCGGAGCTGTTGGGGTACACTCGCCGGGACTCCTCTCCCTGCGTGACGACCGCGGTCGTCCGTCCCGACGCTTTCCCCTCGGAGGTCACCCGGATCGCGGGCAGCGTGAGCGTCGCGCGGCGGTAGTTGAACTCCGGCGGCGAGCGCATCACGCTCCCGTTGCCGCGACGCTCCCAGACGCCGCCGCCCTGATAGGCGATCTCCGTGTCGCCGTTCCGGTAGCTCACCGACCCCAGCGAGGCGTTGTAGATCTCTTCCTCGCTCCCGGCGCCGGTGGCGTTGTGGTGCACGACTCGAAGCCAGGCAGAGTCGTTTTCGGCGACGAACTCGCCGTCGCCGGAGGGGCCGAGATCGACGCGCTGGGAGCTACTCTCCCCCAGCGCGACGATCGCGGCTTTGGAGTCGAACTGCGTGAGCGCGTGGCCGGCTTGTGAGGTCGTCGCCGTCCGCTCGGCGTCGGCGAACGCCTGCGAGCCGATCCCGACGACGGCGCCGGTGCCGATGATGGTGATACCGAGTAGTAACACCACACCGACGACGCTCGACACCCCACGGTCGGTCCCCGATGCCATCACTGTCGAGTACAGCCTCCACGGTAATAGGTGCACCCCTCCGGAAACGGTCGATCGCCGCTCTCGGCCCGTTCGCGGGTGCTCACGGCGCCCCACCCCCTTCGGAGACGACGAGCTCCGACTCGCCGTCCCCGTCTCCGTCGGCGAAGACGATCTCGACCGGCGCGCCGGTGACTGTCCGGTTCGCGACCGGGTGTTCGGTTCGGAAGCTGACGTTCCTGCTCACGTCGACGTTCTCCGCGCTGGCGACGATCGTGGCGCGGGCGGGCTGGTCGTCCGGGGTCGGATGGTTCACGATTTCGAGGGAGTAGCCGCCCCCGCCACCCACGTCGCTCGGCAGCCAGACGTTCACGCGGACGCTCCCGTTCTCCATCGTTCCGGCGAGCCGATCGACGTCCTCGAACCCGCCGGCGAGCTGTTGGCCGGTCACCGTCAGCTCGTCGGTGATGACCGCCCGCTGTTGGTTCTCGACGAGCGTCCCGCCGGCGGTCAACAGCCCCGCGATCAGGACCGCGGTGATCGAGAGCGTGAGCGTGTAGCCGAGCGCCGTCGAGACGCCGCGGCGGTCCGCGGCGATCGAGGCGTCGGGCTCCGGCGCCGGGCGGTCGTCACGCATCGGGCTCACCCGGGGCGACCCGGAAATCCGACTGGTAGTAGACGTTCGACGTCCGGTAACTCACCCGGAGCTCGGCGCTGTACAGCGTCCGCGTGGCCGTCGGTTCGCCAGCGCCGTCGGCGCCGCTTTCGAGGCGATCAAGCGGTCGATCGACCACGACGGCGTAGGTGCCGACGACCTGTTCGTTCCCGGCGCCGTCGAGCGTGTCGACGTAGCCGATCGTGTACTCCCCGGAGAGGGTACCGAAGAACTGCATCGCCGAGCAGTCCTCGCCGGCGATCGTGCCGGCCGTGAGGTCCACCACTGCTCGGTCGTCTGAGCCGGGGTCGACCGTACAGCTCTCGACATTCCCGTCCGGATCTTCGACGCTGACCGCCACATCGCCGGTATCGCCCCCACTCTGATGGAGGTAGGTGGCCCACTCGTCGGTGCCGTTGTCGAACGTCACCCGGAAGGCGCCGTCGGCGACGGGCGTATCCGTCGAGGCGAGCGAGTCTTGGGTGACGTTCAGCCGGAACGCCCGGGCTCGGCTGTCGTTCGCGACAGTCCAATTCCTTGCGCCGCTGTCGCTCGTGAAGTTCCGGTCGCTTGCTTGGGTGATTCGGGTTCCGTTCTGCATGGAGCGGCTCTCCAGTCTCGCCTCGACCAGCCCCACTACTGCGTGGGTGCCGGCGGCACGACTCCAATCGCCGACGGTGTCGGTGAAGTTCCCGCGAAGTTCCGCGTACGTGGCGCTCCCGCCGCGGTCGATCTCGCCGACGGTCGTCCGCGCCATCGCTGTCGCCTCGTTCTCGTACTCGATCGCCTCGCCCGTCCCCGGGCCAGCGTCGCGGGTCGCGACGTTGCCGGTGTAGATGGCAGCGTTGAGCAGCACCGCAAGCGTCACGAATATCACCGCGAGCACGAGCGCGCCGACGAGCATCAGCTGGGCACGGTCGTCTACATCCGCCATACGACCACCTCCACCTCCAGCACGTTGTACACCGGGCCGTCCGGGTCGACGTCGTGGCCCAGATACGTGTTGCCCGACATCGAGGCGTTCTCGACTGTCGTCCCCGTCGGCTCGGCCCGTTCAGCCGTCTCGTTGATCTGGTGGAGCACGTCGTCGTTGTACACCGTAAACGAGCGCGTGGCCGTCGACGCGTGGTCCGACGGCGAGCCCAGATCGACCAGCAGCTCCGAGTCACGGCTCTCCGGGCCCGTGACGGAGTACACCCGCACGTTGAACGCGATGTTCCGCTCCCGGAGCGTTCTGTCGAGGGCGTTCCCGAACGCCGTCGGCGGCCCGCCGCCGTGGAACCCGCCCGGGTCGGCGCCGTCGAAGTGGCCGTCCTCGTTCCAACTGAGCAGCGTCGGGACGACCGACCCCGTCTCGGCTTCGGCCGCCAGTATCCCCTCCGCGAGCTTGGCCTGTTGGTTCTCGATGTGCTGGCTCGACGTGCTGCCGGTGAGGGGGGTGACCGCCGTGACCTGCAGCGCGAACACGATGCTTGCCAGCAGCAACATCCCCGCCGTGATCGCCTCCAGCGCCCGGGCCTGCCCGCGATCGCTCACCACGCACGCACCTCCAGCCAGTAGTTCTCGCCGTCGATCGAGACGACCCGCCGCGCGGTCGTGACCGAGACGCTGCTCGGCGGCTCACCCCCTGCCTGGTGTGTCCCGAGCGCCGCGGTGTCGGTCGTGTTCTCGATCCGGACCTGAACCGACTGCCCGGGGTCGAGGCCGAACATCTCCTGTAGCGTGGTCGCGTTCGTGTCGAACCGGCAGCCCTCGGCCGGCGGATCGCTGCCGTTCAGCTGTTCGAAGAACGCGACCGTGCAGTCGCGGTCGAGCACGTACGGCTCGTCGGGCGCGCCCAGCCGTTCGGTCGCCAGCGAGGTGGCGGTCCGGTCGGCGACCTGCGTGTCGCCGGCGCCGAGAAACGGCGAGAACATCCCCGGGATCGTCGCGACGACGAACGTGACCGCCACGAGGAAGATTCCGACGCCGATGGCGTAGTCCAACACGGTCTGCCCCCGCCGGTCGTCGACGGCCCCCCGGCGGCTCATACGACCACCACCCAGACCGCCAGCGCAAGCGTCTGCAGGATCACGACGAACTTCACCCCCGAGATGATCTGGGCGTCACGGATGTACCCCGAGATGAACCCCGAGAGCACCGCCTGCAGCGTCACCGCGTGGAAGAACAGCAGCGAGAGCAGCTGGGTGTCGATGCTGGCGCCGAAGCTCAGCCCGCCACTGCCCGCGGCTTCCCCGCCGCCGCTCCCGCCCAGCCCCGCCATCGTGTCGAGGAACTGCGTCTTCAGGATCGCCATCACCGCCAGTAGCGTGAGGTACGTCATCAGGATGATCGCGACCTGCATCCGGGTGCGGGACTTGCGCTCCCGTTCGATGTCGTCCTGGTTCTCGGAGGACTGTGCCGCGGTCGACAGCACGTCGGTGATCTGGCTGGAGGCCTCCTGTGCCTCGGAGATCAGCTTGATCGTCCGGGCCAGCCGCGGGATGTGGTACTTGTTGTTGAACTCGACCATCGCCTCCCGCAGGCTCATCCCGTAGTTCACCTTCGCGTACATCACCTCGAACTCGTCGGCGAGCTTCCCCGTCGAGGTGTCGGAGACCGTCTCGATCGATTCGAGCAGCGTCTGCCCGGTGTCGTTGGCCGAAGAGAGCTTCCGGAGGTTCTCCGAGAGCTTCCCGGTGATCGACCGCCGGGTGAGCCCGTTCCACTCGTAGAACACCGCCAGCGGGAGCAGCACCATGTACGAGGGGATGTAGTACCACGCGAACGTCCCCCAGATCGGGTTCGAGATCATCCCGTCCCACGCCGTCGGCATCGCGCCGTTGACGAACAGCACGGCCACGACTGCGAGCGCGGTCGGCACCGTGAGCGCAAGCGTGAACAGCGGGTTGTCCCGGAAGAAGATCTGTGGCGCCGACAGCAGCTGTTTCGTCTTGTAGTTCCCCTCGCGGGACTTGATACGGTTGAAGACGCTGAACCGTCCCGTGAACGCCTCGATCAGGCCGAGGTGGATCAGCCCCTCCCGCTGGCTGGCTTCGAGTCGCTCGCTGCCGTCCCGCGGCGAGAGGTAGCCGTCGCCGATCTCGTCCTGTTTCACCGTCGAGATCATCACGAGAAAGCCGACCCCAGTCAGCGGAATCAGTGCGTAGACGGTGCCGTAGATCAGCATCTCCCGGCCGCTGCCCATCATGCTCATGACGACGAGGATGATGATCAGCAGCAGCGGGAACAGCGACAGCGTCATGTACATCTCGCCGAACAGCTCCAAGGTCTCCAGCGTGGTCTCCTGCTCCTGCTTGGCGGTGCGCATGTGCTTTTCCTTCTTGTCGTAGAGGAACTGCTCCATGTCCCCACCGGAGTTGATGATGGAGAGCATGTCCGTGAGGAACTGCGAGAGCTCGTCGCTGGGCGTCTCCATCGACTGCTTGCGCACCGCGTTCCGGTAGTCGGTGCCGAAGTACTCCGTCTCGTTGACGATGCTCTGGAACTCCTTTGCGACCTCGCCGTACGTGTCGTCGGCCTCGGCCATCGCTTCGAGGATCTCCAGTTGGTTCAGGCCCCCGACCGACAGCGCGTACATGTAGGAGACCGAGTCCGAGAGCAGCATGTTGATCTCCCGCTTGCGAGCCGACGCCCGGGAGTACGGGACCGCCGCCAGCGCCCCGAACCCCATCAGGAACCCGACGCTGCCGAACACCAGCCCCGACAGCAGCACCGCAACGGGCACCGTCGCCGCCTTGAGCATCGCCGCGGTTTGAGCGTTCCCGGCGGGGATGCCGAGGCTGAGCGACTCCGGAGTCACCAGCCCGAACTCGAAGATCGCCCAGCCGAGCAGGCTACCGAACGCCCAGAGCAGGCCGCCGACCAGCACGCCGACCGCGAGCGCCCGGGAGAGGTAGAGCTCGACCGCCTGATTCATCCGGGCCTCGGTCAGCTTCTCCTCGACGCTGCCGACGAAGTCGCCCTCCGTGTCGAACAGGAGGCGGTACAGCGGGTAGAACGCGTCCGCCAACGTCCCCCAGTCGTCGTCGCGGCCCTCGCCGAGTTCCAGGCTCATCTACCCCTCGCCCTCCTCGTCGTCGTCGGACGGGTTCCCGAACAGATTGTTCGGATCGTCGTCGGACGGGTTCTGAAACAGATCGTCCAGATCGTCCGACTCGTCCTCGGCGTCGAACAGCGACTCTTCCGGCTCCGCGTCGTCAGCGGACGAATCGCTCTCCGACTCCTCCGGCTCCGCGTCGTCGTCAGACGAGTCGAACAGTGGCTCGTCCGCCCCGTCGTCGGAGTCGAATAACGGTTCGTCCGGTCCCGCGTCGTCGGTATCGAACAGCGAACCTTCTGTGCCTGTCCCGCCGTCGGACACGCCGAACTCCGACTCCTCCGGCTCCGGGTGGGTCGTCAGGTCGCTCGGATCCTCCCACTCGTCGCCCTCCGGGTCCCACTGGATCGCCGGCTCGTCGACGCCGTCGTCCTCGGGCTGATCCTCCTCGGCCGGCTCGACGGCGGACGCGCTCGCGCCGGTTGGCGGTTCGTCGCTTCCCTCGTCGGCGTCTCCTTCGTCCTCGGGCGCTGGGTCGGCCTGTGTCGGGTCGGTATCGGCTCCGTCGGAGTCGGGGCCGGTGGCGTCGGCGGTTTCGTCGTCTCCCGGCTCGTCATCACCCGGTTCGAGCTCCGGCGTCGGCTGCTCCGTGCTGTCCTCCCCATCCACGTCGTCCAGCGCCGGCCCCTCGGGGTCGTCGAGTTCGACGTCCTCTTCGGTCCCGCTGGGGAGCTCGCCGGCAGCGTCGGGCGTCGCTTCCACGTTGCCCTGTGGCTGGCTGTCGACCAGCGCGTCGGCGACGTCGTCGGGGGTCTCGCCGTAGTACTTCTCGAACAGCCGCTCCTCCGCCTCTTCGAGGATCCCCGTCGTCTGTTCGAGGATCTCGTCGTTGGGGTCGGGGCGGGGGACCATCTCCTCCTTCGCGGGGTCGATGTCGATCAGCACGGACTCCATCTCCCGGAGGTCCTCCAGCGAGGACTCGAGCTGGTCGTTGGCCATCAGCGAGAGGATCGTCTCGGGGTCGTTGATGAACGCCTGGAACGTCGCCGCCACCTGCGTGTACGTGTTGAGCCCCTCGTGGATCAGGTACGCCAGCACGGTCTGGCGCTTGAAGATCTCGTCGTCGAGCCGGTGGCGGTCCCACCCGCGGTCGAACATGATCTCCTCTAAGGTGTTCGAGTCGCCCATCTTCAGGAACTCGTCGGTCTCGGCCTGCCACTGGTAGACGTCCTGTACGTTGATCTCGTCGTTCTCGGCGTCGTAGTGGTTGATCTCCGTGAGCGACTTGTTCCGGCGGACTTTGTGGCCCTTCACCCGGGTGGAGGTCTGGATCGAGACGAGGTCCAGCGCCGTGAACATCGTCTTCGAGACGTTGATCGGCTCGGTGGTGAACCGCTTGAGCACCTCGCCCACGTTGTCGGCGTGGAACGTCGTGTACGTCGTGTGGCCCGTGGACATGACCTGGAACAGCGTCCGCCCCTCCTCACCGCGGATCTCGCCCATCACGATGTAGTCGGGGCGCTGGCGGAGCGCGGCCTCCAGCAGGTCGAACTCGTCGACGTCGCCCTTGTCGTCGTCGGAGAACGAAGGTCGCGTGACCGAGGCGATCCAGTTGCGCTGGGGCAGTTCGACCTCGCGAGTGTCCTCGATGGAGACGATCTTCGTGTTCGAGGGAATAAAGAGCGAGACGGCGTTCAGGCTGGTGGTCTTCCCGGATGCGGTCCCGCCGGCGAAGATCAGCGACTTGTGGTTCTCGATACAGAGCCAGAGAAAGGCCATCTGGTCGAGGCTGAACGTCTGCCAGTTGATCAGGTCCACCGGCGTGAACGGGACGTCCTTGAACTGGCGGATCGTGTAGTTGGTCCCGTGGTCGGACACCTCCCGCCCCAGCGTGAGCTGGGCACGGGAGCCGTCCGGGAGCGTCGCGTCGACCTGCGGCCGGCGCTTGGAGATCCCCTTCCCCGAGCGCTGGGCCAGCTTCACGACGAAGTCGTCGAGCTCGTCCTCGCCGTGGTAGACGTTGGTGATGATCTGCTCGTAGTCGGAGTGGTAGACGAAGACGGGTGAGTTGTAGCCGTCACACGAGATGTCCTCGACGTTGATGTCGTGTTTGATCCCGTCGATGCGCTCGTAGCCGATGAAGTCACGTTCGAGGTAGTACAGCAGCTTCTCGACCTGGTACTCGTTGAGCGTGTCTTCGTCCTCTTCGAGCAGTTCGGGCTCGGGCCGGACCTCGATTCCCTCCAGTTGCCGGATGCCCTCGATCGGTTCCTCGTACCCCAGCAGGTCGACGATGCGGCCGGAGAAACCGCCGCTGGGGTCGAGCCCGAACGCGTCGGCGACGCGGTTGCCCAGCCCGCCGCGCCCGCCCGGCTCGTCGGGCTCGTCGTAGAGGTCGTAGCGATCGAGCAGCTCCCGGGTCCGGCTCTCGATCACCGAACGCCGGTGGTCCTCGTCGCCCGCAGAGCCGCCCTCGTCCTCGTACTTGATCGACGCCCGCAGCTTGTCGGTCAGGTACTCGCTGAGCTCGTCCTCGATCTCGGTGAGGTGGGGCTCGACGACGTAGTACTTGATCTCGTTCTCCTTCGTGGAGTGAAAGATCACCACGTAGGAGTAGGGTTTGTTCACCCAGTAGCGGTCCCGCTCCCGGAAGTGCTGTTTCTTCGCCAGCGGGACGGTCTTCTCCAGATCGTAGCGGTTGGCGACGGTCGTCCGTCCCTGCGTGTCCGAGAAGAACGCGTCCTCGTCGATCTCCTCGTCGACGTCGACGGTGCGCTCGTCGACCAGCTCCTTGAGCTCCTCGCCCGCCCGCTCGCAGTCGGCCATCGTCCGGTCGATGCTGTCGGCGGGGAACCCCAGCGCCGTGTCGGGATCGAACTCGACGGGTTCGCCGTCGCTGTCGGTCGGCGCCTCCCCCTCTTCGTCGTAGAAGTACTCGCGTTTGTAGTCCTCCCAGCCGTAGATGTCCTTGATGACCGGCGTCTCGTCGTAGCCGATCAGCGCCGAGTAGTCGGTGATGTCCCCCGCGACCCGGCCGGCGGCGCCGATCCGGGCCTCGATCTCCCACGGCGGGAACCCCAGATACTCGCTGGGGTCCACGTCGGTCCGCTCCCAGTCCTCGGGCGTGAGCGTGCGATCCTCCTCGCCCCAGCGCTCGCTGCCCGGCGTCTCGTCGAACCGCCGGTAGAGCGCGCTCGCCGCTTGGCTCTCACCGTGCTCCCGAAGGAAATCGTCCCACGTGTACGAGCCGACGACCGCGTCCGGATCCGTCCCGGTCCCCTCCCCGGGTTCGACCCCTTCCACTTCGCCATCGAGCGGGCTCGGGGTCGAGTCCCCCTCGTCGGTAGCCATTGACTACGTGGACAAACTCCGCACGCAAAAACTCTCGCCCGGGAGTATCAACACGGAGAACGGGGACGACGAAGCTCTTTGGGGCCTCGGTCCCCCACTCCGCCCATGCGCGATCTCGACGAGACCGACCTCCGGATCATCGAACTGCTGGCCGAGGACGCCCGCCGGCCGTACAGCGAGATCGGCGACGACGTGGGGCTCTCGGGACCGGCGGTCTCGGACCGCGTCCAGCGGCTGCGGGACTCGGGCGTACTGCAGCGGTTCACGGTCGACGTGGACCGCTCGCAGCTTCGGGCCGGCGTGCCCGTGTTCGTCCGCCTTGTCGTCGACGACGGGCTGGCCGAGCTCAGAGAGCGCGTCTCGGCGGCGAGCGCGGTCGAGCATCTGTTCGTCACCGCCGACGAGGAGCTGTTGTTCTCCGCCCGCGCCGAGGCCAACGGCGTGCGCGACTGGCTGACCGATCTCGTCGGTGACGCTGACGTGCGCGAGCGCGAGGTGCGCGTCCTCGACGAGATGGAGTGGAGCCCCGCGCTGGGCGGCGTGGAGTTCGCGCTGACGTGTGACGAGTGTGGCAACACCGTCGACAGCGAGGGCGAGACCGAGCGGTTGGGTGGAGACGTGTACCACTTCTGCTGTTCCTCCTGCCGGTCGCGGTTCGTGGAGCGCTACGAGCGGATGGAGGAAGGTGCGGGGTGATTCTGGTTGGGTTGGAGGATTTTGGGTATTAACGTCGAAACCACCGCGAACAGCGACAGCACCTCGTTCGTAGACCACTTGTGACCGCACCGCCCCGCACAGCCCTCGAACCTCCCCAGCCGACTCACTCCCTGCGGTCGTTCGTCCCTCGCGCGCTTGTTCGCGCCGTCGCGCTCACGTCGCGCGCCGACCGCGACCGCGGTGTGGTGGCGGTGGACGCCTCGCGCTCGCCAGCGGTCGGCGAGCGCGGGGGGAGGGGTGGGGACTCGGTGCTGCGCCGGACCTCGTGTCCGGCGCCCTGCGGTCGCAAGTAGTCTACGAACGAGCCGCTGTTGCTGTTGCAGTCTCAGTTGTCAACGATCGAGACTCGGCCGTTCACACCCGCCGATAGATCCGGGAAAACGAGCAAGTAACTGCGTCTTACTCCCCCGATTCAGGCTGAATACGGGAGAGCCGCATCGCGTTCCCCGTCACGCCCAGCGTCATCCCGGCGTCGCCGATCAGCACCGCGGCCCAGATCGGTACCACCCCGAACGGGACCGCCAGCGCGAGCCCCGCCTTCACCGCGAGACTGGTCCAGATGTTCTGCCGGATTACGCCGTTGGCGTCGTGGGAGAGCTCGTAGAGGTACGGCAGCCGCGAGAGATCGTCGCCCATCAGCGCGATGTCGGCGGTCTCGATCGCGGTGTCCGTCCCGGCCGCGCCCATCGCGACGCCGACGGTCGCCGTCGCGAGCGCGGGGGCGTCGTTGATCCCGTCGCCGACCATCGCGACGCCGCCGTACGCCTCGTCGAGCTCCTGCACCGCGTCGACCTTGTCCTCCGGGAGCAGTTCGGCGCGGTACTCGTCGACGCCGACCTTCTCGGCGATCGCCCGCGCGGTCCGTTCGTTGTCCCCCGTCAGCATCACGACGTGCTCGACGCCCAGTTCGTGCAGGCGGGCGACCGCCCGCTTCGCCTCCGGGCGCACGTCGTCCGCGACGGCGATCACGCCCTCGATCTCCTCGTCGGTCCCGACGAGTACGACCGTCTTCCCTTCCGACTGAAGGTCGGGGACGATCGTCTCAAGCAGGTCCACGCAGTCGTTGCGCTCACAGAGTTGCTGGCTCTTTTTCGTGACGACGCCGCCGTCGGTCGCAGCGTGGACGTGGTTCAGGTCGAAGCCCAACTCCTCGAACAGCCCCGGCTTGCCGGCGTAGTGAGTCCGGCCGTCGAGCTCCGCCCGGACGCCCTTCCCGGTGATGCTCTCGAACTCCTCGACCCGGCGGTCCTCGACGTCCCGCCTTTCGGCGCGCTCGACGATCGCTTCGCCGATGGGGTGTTCCGAGCGCGATTCGAGCCCCTTCGCACAGCGCAGCACGTCCGCCTCGGTGTGCTCGCCCAGCGGGACGACGTCGGTGACGCGGAGTTCGCCGACCGTGAGCGTCCCCGTCTTGTCCAGCGCGACGGCGTCGACCGCGCCCATCGCTTCGAGGTGGTTTCCACCCTTGATCAGCACGCCGTTTTTCGCGCCACTGGTGATCCCCGAGACCACGGAGACGGGCGTGGAGATGACGAACGCACAGGGACACGCAAGCACCAGCAGCGTGAGCCCGTAGACGATCGCCTGTGTCGTCGAGACGCCGAGCAGCGAGGGTGAGGCGAGCGTCACCAGCACCGCGAAGGCGACCACGACCGGCGTGTAGTAGCCCGCGAAGCGCTCGACGAACTGCTCGCGTTCGGTCTTGTTCGACTGGGCGTCCTCCACCATCTCGATGATCCGGGAGAGCGTGTTGTCGCCGGCCGCGGAGGTGACCTGCACCTCCAGATACCCCTGTTCGTTCACCGTCCCGGCGTACACCTCGTCGCCGGGCGTTTTGTCGACGGGCACGCTCTCGCCGGTGATCGGCGCTTGATTGACCGCGCTCTCGCCGTCGATCACCTCGCCGTCGAGTGGGATCTTCTCCCCGGGCTTCACGACGACCACGTCGCCGACGTCGACCTCACCGACCGGGACGGTCACCGTCTCCCCGTCGCGCCGGACCGTCGCCTCGTCGGGCGAGAGATCCATCAGCTCCTGCAGGGAGTTCCGCGCCTTGTCCATCGAGTACCGCTCCAGCAGTTCGGCGACGCTGAACAGGAACGCCAGCGTCGCGGCCTCCATGTACAGCGCCTCGCCGAAGCCGAGACTGACAGCGACGGCACCGCCGATCGCGAGGCTCATCAGCAGGTCGATGTCGAGGTTGCGGTTCCGCAGCGAGTAGTAGCCGCCGCGGACGATCTCCTGCCCGCCGACGACGACGGCGGCGAGGAACAGGACGTCGGCGATCGCCAGCGTCACTCCCCCGGCGGCGAGGAGTTCGGCGTTCGCCCCTTGGAGCACGAACTCCAGCAGCAGGCCGAGTGCGGTGAACACGCCGCTGATCCACGTCTTGATCGCCCGGCGGCTCCGCCACACGGTCTCGGTCTCGGCGACGGTGCCGTCGTCGCCGTCGGCCGTCGACTCCGTCACCTCGTAGCCGGCGTTCTCGATCGCACGGCTGATCTCCTCGGCCGAGAGCCGGGACTGGTCGAACGTGACGGTGACTTTTCCCGTCGTGGGCTGGGCCTGATAGGCGGTGACGCCGTCGACGGCGTCGACTACGTTCTCGACCTTGCCGGCACAGGAGGCACAGTCCATCTCGGGGGCGGTGAACGTCTCGGTCGCTTCGCCGACGTCGGCCTCGACCGCGTAGCCAGCCTGTTCGATTCGCTCGGCCACGTCCGCAGGGCTCGTTCCCTCGGGGTCGTAGTCCACGGTGACCGTGCCGGTGGTGATCTGTGGGTCAACGTCCTCGACGGCGTCGAGTTCGCGGACGCTACTCTCGACTTTCCCGGCACAGGACGGGCAGTCCATCTCCGGGACGCCGAGCCGGAGTGACTCCCCGTCGTCGGGCGGCTCCCGCGGGTCGTCTGGTTCGTCGCCGGTCATACCTCGACGTAGTCGCCCGTCGGTTAATAATCCCGCTGCTAAATAGGCGGGTCAGTATGCTCTATATTAGTAACTACTGCGAACTGAGTTATTAACGAGTCGCCGTCTCGTGGTCGACACCCGGGTTCGTCCGCCTACGGTGTCGCGCCTCGTTGGTCGTCGGTTTCATGGTTCCGAAGCCCGAACTACGGGCGTCGATGCGCCTCGCACTCCTCTCGGACGTTCACGCGAACGAGCCCGCCCTCCGAGCCGTCCTCGCGGATCTGGCCGACGAGCCGTTCGATCGGCTCGTCTGCGTCGGGGATGTCGTCGGCTACGGTCCGGACCCGGCGGCTTGTCTCTCACTCGTTCGTGATCGCGCCGACGTCTGTGTCGCCGGGAACCACGACCGCGAAGCGAACACGCCCGAGCGGTACAGCGGGCACCCTACCGCCGGGCCGGGGCTCGAACACACCTACGAGACGCTCGGGGACGAGGAACTCGCGTGGCTCGACGAACTTCCCGAGCGCCGACGACTGGCGGATTGGTCCACGACCGTCGCACACAGCCATCCGGACCCCGAACACACCGACCGCTACGTCTACCCGGCGGATTTCTCCGACGTCGGCTCGACCGTCGACACCGCAGTCCTAGCGATGGGCCACACGCACGTCCAAGGGGCGGAGCTGGTCGGCGAGACGCTCGTCGTCAACCCCGGCAGCGTCGGCCAGCCCCGCGACGGGGAGCCGGGCGCTGCCTACGCGATCGTCGACACCGACGACCGCACGGCGGATCTCCGGCGGGTGGCGTACGACGTCGGCGCGGTTCGAGAACGCGTCCGGGCTGCCGGACTGCCCGACGAGACGTGGAAGCGACTGCTTGACGGGCGGTAGTTCGTTCGTCGGAAACGGGCGTGGTGGGATTCGAACCACGGTCGGACGTGCTCGCTCGCGTTCGCTCGCTGCGCGCGACCTCCCTGCTTCGGAATCCCACCGAGCCGTTTTCACGGCTCGCTTCGTTCGCCGGAAAACGGGCGTGGTGGGATTCGAACCCACGATCGAGGAGTTAGGAACCCCTCGCCTTGTCCGCTAGGCCACACGCCCTACTGGCCGCTACCGGTCCGGGGGACAAAAGAACCCGCTTCGGCGTTAGTTGCTGGACGTCTCGGTTTCGGTCGCGGTCTCCTCCTCGGTCTCGTCGGTCGTCGAGGAGGTGGTGTCGTCGTCCGAGTCCGGTCCTTCCTTCATCTCTTCGAGCTCCTCGTTGAGCTCCTGTCGGCCCTTCTGGAACTCACCCATCGCCTGCCCGGTCGACCGAGCCAGCTTCGGGATCTTGTTCGCGCCGAACAGGAGCACGAGCACGAGGAGGATGATGACGAGCTCGGGGCCCCCGGGGATCGGTACTTGAAGCGGCGCAGTCTGGAACATCTCTGTGCGGATGTACCCCACTCCCGACTATAGGCCTTTTGGAAATCGGGGGGAGCGCTTTTCCCCGGCGACGGCACACGGTCGGCCATGGACGACACCACACCGCCGGCGGTCGGCGACGACGCACCGGGGTTCACCGCACCCGTCGCCGCCGGCGACGGCATCACGCCCCGACCGCTCGACGAGTATCTCGGCGGAACGCCGACCGTACTGGCGTTCTTCCCCGCCGCGTTCTCGGGCACCTGCACGGAGGAGTTCTGTACGTTCCGGGACCGGCTCGGCCCGTTGGCCAGCGAGTCGGCGACGGTACTGGGGATTAGCACCGACCTCCCGTGGGCGCTCGCCGAGTTCCGCGAGGCGGAGTCGCTGCCGTTCCCGTTGGTCGCCGACAACGACGGCGCGATCTGTGCCGACTACGGCGTCCGGACGCGCTACGAACGCCTCGGCATCGACGGCGTCGCCCGTCGATCCGTGTTCGTTCTCGACGCCGACGGCGTCGTCAGGTACCGCTGGCTGGCCGACGAGCCCGGGAACGAGCCCGACTACGAGGCTGTCGACGAGGCGGTCCGGAACGCCGCGGGCAACTGATCGCCGGCGGCACGCTGGCAGCCGCGGCGGGCAACTGATCGCCGGCGGCACGCTGGCAGCCGCGGTGAACGAGCAACCACCCGACGGCCTTTTTCCGTCCGCTCCGTGAGACGAAGGGTATGGCCACGGATGTCTCCGATCACGAGTACGACCCACAGGAGGAGCACGCCTTCCCCGACGAGCGACTCAACGAGGTGCTCCCGGCGCTGATCGACGACCCCGAAGTCGTCGCCTACCTCGAAGCCCAGAACGTCAACGCAGTCACGCGAAAGGGGTACAACGACCACGGGAGCAAGCACATCGAGATCGTTCGGAACCGCGCGCTCCGGCTGTACGACCTGCTGAAAGCCGGCGGCGTCGAGTTCAACGGTGCCAGCGACCAGGGGCTCGACGAGGCCGACGAGCCGGTGATCGTTGCCCTCGCGGCGACGCTGCACGACGTGGGCCACGTCGTCCACCGCGACGACCACGCCTACTACTCGATTCCGCTGGCGGCGGACCTGCTCGATCGCTTCCTCGATCAGTTCTACGACACGCCCGAGAAGGTCCGGGTGAAGGCGGAGGTGCTCCACGCGATCCTCTGTCACCACACCGCGGAGACCCCCCTCACGCGGGAGGCGGGCGTGATCCGCGTCGCCGACGCCCTCGACATGGAGCGTGGCCGCTCGCGCATCCCCTACGAGGAGGGTGGGCGGGGGATCAACACCCTCTCCAGTCAGGCGATCCGGGAGGTGAGCCTCCAGCCGGGCAACGGCAAGGCCGTACTCGTCGAGATCGAGATGATCAACGCCGCGGGCGTCTATCAGGTCGACAACCTCCTCAAGGACAAGCTCCGCGACTCGATGCTCGAAGACGACGTGCGCATCGTCGCCGTCAACACCAAGGGCGACGACGATCTGGTCGAGCGGATCGAGCTGTAGGCGGCTCAGTCGTCCGAGGTGGTGCCCGCGGACTGCCGCTGTTGCTCGACGGACGGCCCCACCGGCGTCGACCGTTCGCTCTCCTCGTTGTCGCTCTCGGTGAGGATCGGGAACTCGCGTTCGAACTCGACCAGCATCCCGAACATCGCGATCGCACACAGTATCGCGGTCGGGAGCCCGACGAGGATCGTGAACGACTGGAGCACGGGCATCCCGCCGGCGAGGCTGAGCGCGATGGTGAGCAGCACCATCATCAGCCCCCAGACCAGCCGATTGATCGTCGACGGCGACTCCTCGCCGCCGGCAGCCATCATCGCGATGCTCAGCGTCGAGGAGTCGAGCGTGGTGATGAGGAAGCTCACCACCAGCAGCAGCAGCGCCGCCGAGAACACCGCGGGGTAGGGGAGCAGCTCCTCGAACAGCGCGAAGCCGACGGCCTCCAGCCCCGAGGACTCGTACACGCCCAGCAGGTCCGCGGCGCCGGAGCTCTGGAGCAGCAGCGCGGAGCCGCCGGTGGCGGCGTACCACGGCACCGTCAGCGCGAACGAGCCGAACAGCCCGGCGAACACCAGCTCACGAAGGGTCCGCCCCTTGGAGATCCGCGCCATGAAGATGCCGATCATCGGCGCGAACGTGAGCCACCACGGCCAGAAAAACAGCGTCCACGAGCCCAGCCAGCTCGTGGCCTCGCCGTTCGGGGCGAAGAAGAGGCTCATCCCGACGAAGTCGGTCGCGTAGCCGGTCATCGCCTGCGTCGTGAGGTTGACCAGCGTGGTCGCCTGCCCGAACGCGAACATCGCCGCCATCAGTGCGATCAGCAGGACGACGTTGAGATCGGCGAACCGCTTGATCCCCTTCTGGATGCCGGCGATCACCGACAGCAGGAACAGCACCCCCACGAGGAGGATCAGCCCGATCCGGCCAAGCTGGCCGAGGCCGACCCCCCACTTGAACGAGAGGCCGGACGCGAACTGGCTGATCCCCAGCCCGAAGGAGACGGTGATCCCGCTGACGGTGATGACGACCGCCAGCACGTCGACCAGCTTTCCGAGCGGGCCGTCGATGTTGTCGACGCCGACGAACGGCGCGAGGATCACCGCCGGCCGGAACGACGCCCCCTTCCGGTAGACGTAGTAGGAGATCGCGACCGCGAACACGAGGTAGGTGGCCCACGCAGAGAGCCCGTAGTGGTAGATCGCGTACTGCAGTGCGTCGGCCATCCGCGCCCACGTGCCGGCCGAAGAATCGAAGTACGGCGGCCGCGTGCCGTAGTGAATCAGCGGCTCGACCGGGCCCCAGAACTCCAGCCCGCCCGAGGAGAGCCCCGCGGTGAACGTCATCACGAGGTACTGCCAGAACGTGAACTCCGGCTCCGTGTCGGGGCCGCCCAGCTTGATCCGGCCCCACGGCCCGATCATCACGTAGACGACGAACACGAACGCGAGGAACACGACCCAGAGATAGAGCCACCCCAGGTTCGTGATGATGAACTGGTTCGTCGTCGCGAGCACGGACGCGGCGGCGTCGGAGAACGCGACGACGGCGACGATGATCGCCAACAGTGCGGCTACCGACAGCGAGAAGACGGCGACGTCTGATTTCTGCCGGAACGATTCGACTGCGCCGACGAGCTGTGACGAGACACTCACGAATGTGGAAGCGGAGACCGTCCCACAGCCTGTCGTTCGACACCGTTCGCCGACGCGATCGTCTCAGATCCGTGTGAACTCACGCGGATTGCGTGCATCCGGCCGGTGTCCAGAGAACTGAGAGGGATGTATCTGTTGAAGCCGACGGATCTCCTCGGAAAAATGACTGGTCCTCGGACCGCCTCCCTCCCGGAAAAGGCTGCGGCGAAGGATTCCTTTAAGCGTCGGTGTCGTGTTCGGTCCGACGAAACGTGGCTCGTTTCGGCAACTCCGTCGCCCTGCTCCGGAACCGGGAGTTCCTCTCGCTCGCCGGCACCGCGTTCGCCCGGAGTCAGGCGTACTCGACGATCATCATCGCCCTCGCGCTGTACGCCGACGCGTTCGGCACCTCCGGGTTCATCGAGGGGCTGTGGGGGACCGCGTTCGCGTCGGTCCAGCTGCTGATCGTCCTCCCGTTGGGCCGGAAGATCGACACCGGAAACGCCAAGCGCTGGCTGCTCGCTGGCCTGCTCATCAACGTCCTGGTGTTCGTGGGGTACATGGGGGTCTCGAACTCCGTGGACGTGATCTTCGTCCGGATGCTGCAGGGGATCGGCGCCAGCATCCTCTGGATCACGGGCTCGACGGTCGTCGGGCAGATCTCTCCCGACGACGAGAGCGGCCGCTGGCTCGGCTCGTACAATCAGGTCGCGGCGTTCTCCTCGTTGGCGGGCGATCTGGTCGGCGGGCTCCTGCTGTCGATGTACGACCCGCTCCAGTCCCGCGTGGTGTACGCGGTGCTGGCGCTGGTCACGCTGGTCGCGTTCGTCCTCGTCTACTTCGAACTGCGTGACGACCCCGGCGGCGGCGTCGACGACCCGGAGGCTCAGTCCGGCGTCGGCACGATCAAGAAGCTGCTGAAGCTGCCGATGCTGCGGTCGCTGGTACTGTTCCGGCTCTCCTTCTCGGTGGGGAAGATGGCGGTGATTATCTTCCTCCCGATCCTCGCGCGGACGGAGTTCGGGATCGACGCGTTCGCGATCGGCTGGATCCTCGCGGGCGGCAAGCTCACCAAGTCGCTCCTACAGGGGTACGTCGGCGACCTCACCGACCAGATCGGCGACCGCGCGAAGTTCGTCGCCGTCGGCGCGCTGGTGTACGGCTTCGGGATCGCGCTGATCCCCCTCTCGCTCCCGGCCGAGGAGACGATGGGGCGGTTCTACCTCGGCTACTTCGGCCACGGACAGGAGCTCGGCGGCGGCTTCCTCGTGCTGTTTCTGGCCTACGCGATACTGGGGATCGGCGACTCGATCCGGCTGCCGGCCAGCATGGCGCTGTTCGTCGAGGAGGGCGAGAAGTACGACTCGGTCGCGAGCGCGATGTCGCTGCGGTCGATCTCTTGGAAGATCGGGCAGACCGCCGGCCCGCTCGGCGTCGGGCTGATCAAGGACTTCGTCGGCACCGTGCAGGCGTTCCTCACGGCGTCGGCGTTCGTGGTGTTCGCGACGGGCGTGTTCTGGCTCACGCACACGATGTCGGGAGATTCAGAGGCCGCAGCCGTCGATTAGGCGCTCGGCCGACTGCGCGCCGAGGGGATCAGTCTTCGATCGTCTCCACGTCGAACGACGCGCGCTCGGCGGCGAGCCGGAACGTCGGCACTGTCCGGTACTCCACTTCGACGACGTTCTTCCGGCGGAGGCTCCCCAGCGCGTCCCGCACGTCATCGACGTCGGGGTCGATGTCGAACGCCTCCCGGAGCTTCCCGAGCACGCTCACGACGCTCTCGGAGCGCTCCTCGGGCCCCGCGAGCACGTCGAGCACCTGCGCGTGGAGTTCGGGAACCCTGATCCGGTCGGGAATTCCGCCCTCCTCCTCGGGGGGGACGCTGGGCTCTACGTCCACGAGATCGACGCCTTCGGCGGTCGCCCGGATCAGGCTGTCGTCGTCACGGTAGTAGTAGTCGCTCAGCTCCGATTCGAGGTACTGGTGGACGTCGCTCCCCGACTCCATCCCCCAGCGGTCCTGTAGCTCCTTGTTCTTCGTCGGCTGGAGGGTCACGATGTCGGCGAGGCGCTCTCTGGCCTCGTCGCTCAGACTCATCGGCCGTGGCTGGGGCGCGGGGGCGTATGGCTATTCCGGTCCCGGCGGGGCGCCGGCCGGAACCGCGCCAGCTAAGCCCGCCAGCCCGCTACGGACGGCTGTGCGAAACGTCACCGACCGGGTGTCCAACCCCTTCGGGATGGAGCCGCCCTGTAACCGCTTCGTCCCCGGCTACGGCGACGCCAACGCCGACTTCCACGTCGTCGGCGACCACCCCGGCGTCCACGGCGGTGCTGACATCGGCGTCCCGTTCACGGGCACGCCGGCGGCCGAACGCCTCCAAGAGGCCTTTCGGAAGGCGGGGCTGCTCCACACCGTCGGCGACACGCCCGAGGTCGAGCGAACGTTCCTCTCGTACCTCCACATGTGCGTCCCGGCGGCCGACGACCCCCCGACCGACGCCGAGTACACGGAGATGGAGCGGTACTTCGACGCCGAACTCCGTGCGATCGCCGCCCACGTCCTGCTGCCAGTCGGGGAACGGGCGACCCGCCACGTCGTCGAGACGTTCACCGCCCGCGCCCACCGGACCGAGATCGAGATGGACCGCCTCCACGGGCAAGAAATACTGGGCAGCGGCTGGCTCGTACTCCCGATCGAGGATCCGGTCGATTGGGACGGAGACGAGGCCGAACGGCTCGTCGAATCGCTGTTGGAGCTCCAGTCGACCGATTTCCGCCGGGAGACCGACCTCGGGCGGTTCCTCCCCGGCGGGGAGAGCTACCACGTCCGATAGCGCGACTCACCGCGTCGCGAGCAGGTACCGCCCAACGTCGACGAGGAACCCCCCGCCGCTGAGGAGCGGCAGCACGATCAGCCCCAGGAGCGCGCCCCACGCCGGGATCGCGACGACCGGCCAGACCGCGAGACAGAGCGCCGGCGCGATCGAGGGGAGCGCGTACACCCACGCGGCGCCGCGCCCGAACCGCCCGACGGTCGTCAGTACGACCAGCGGGAGCAGGACCGTCCCGGCGAGGAGCACCAGCCCAAGCGTCGGCGTGCCGGCGGTCGCCGCCCGCACTGCCCCGATGACGTACTCGGTAGGCGAGCTCAGCGGGAACGTCCCGAGCAGCGTCGGGACCGGTGACGCCGCCACGTCGCCGAGGAACGATCGCATCGCCGCCCGCCGCGGGAGCGCGTACGCGCCGAGGCCGCCCGCATAGAGGAGGAGCGAGATCACGACGACGCCGTACCATCGCTTCAGCCCGCGCCGACGACGGACGCCCTCCGGCACCGACGAGTCCGCCGTCGCCGTCCGCGTCGAACTGGTGGCGGCGTCCCAACTGTCTTGATCCGTCCCGGCGGTAGTGGATTCCGCGTCGCTGCGGCCGGTCGAGGACGCATCGGTCGTTCCGTCGGTCGACGAACTGCCGTCAGTCGTCGACGTACTGCTTTCGGCACTCCCGTAGCCGCTGGTCGATCCAGTCTCCGCGGTGGCGCTGCTGGATCGGTCGCTCGTGGTGGAGTCTGTCGACGTCTCTGTTGGGCTGCCAGTCGACGACGCCGTTCCAGTCACCGAGTCGGTGGTAGACGGACCGCTCTCCGTGGATTCATCGTCAGCGGTTACGCCGTCGGGGAGGTCTTCGTCCGGGAACACCGACACCGGCGGGAGACCGTCGAGGTGTTGCGCGACGTACTCGTGGTGGCCGAGCCGATCGTACGTCTTGCGTTCGGCCGGGTCCGAGAGCACGTCGTGGGCCGTCTTGACGAGCTTGAACTGGGCCTCGCCGTCTGGGTGGTCGTTCACGTCCGGGTGATACTTTCGGACACGCTCCCGGTACGCGCGCTTCAGTTCCTCGGCGGGGGCGTCGGCGGGGACACCGAGAACGTCGTAGAGGTCCGCCGGCATGGCTCCCGATACGCCCAGTCCGTGTTTGAATCTACCGCCCTCCGTCCGCTGCGGTCGCGAGCCCCGCCGCGCGAAGTGGGAACCCTCTTGGGTGACGGCTGAACAGTTCCGCTATGGAACGGATCCGTCTGGGGAACACCGTCTTCGAAGGGGAGAACAACGTCTACCTCCTGCAGGGCGAGGAGACCGTGCTCGTCGACGCCGGGGTCGCTACCGAGCCGACCAGAGAAGAGTTCGTGGACGGGCTGGCGTCGTTCGGCGTCACGCCCGCGGACGTCGACCGTGTGTTCCTGACACACTGGCACTACGACCACGCCGGGCTGGCGGGGATGATCCAGAACGCCGGGGGAGCCACCGTTCACGTCCACGAAGCCGACGCCGGACTCGTCTCCGGAGCGGAAGCGTCGCTGATGGAGGATCGGGCGCTCCAGCAGGAGACGTTCGAGGCGTGGCAGATCCCGGACGGCCCTCGCGAGGAGCTGGTCTCCTTCCTCGACGGTCACGCCGAACTCGCCGGCGAGGATGTGGATGTCACGCCGTTCACCGGCGGCGATCGCTTCGACGTGAACGGGACCGAGTTCGAGGCGGTCCACCTCCCGGGTCACTCGGCCGGGCTCTCCGCGTTCGCGTTCGAGGCGGACGGGGAGCGGCAGGCGTTCGTCGGGGACGTCATCCTCCCGAAGTACACGCCGAACGTCGGCGGCGCCGACGTCCGAGTCGAGGCGCCGCTAGCGAAGTACGTCGACAGCCTCGTCGAGGTGGTCGAGCGGGACTGGGACCGCGCGCTGCCCGGCCACCGTGACCCGATCGAGGATCCGGCAGGCCGCGCCCGGGAGATCCTCGGTCACCACCGCGAGCGCACGGATAACGTGATCGACGTGCTCGACCGCCACGGCGCGTGTGACGCTTGGACCGTGAGTCACCACCTGTTCGGCGAACTGGAGATGATCCACATCCTCCACGGCCCGGGCGAGGCGTTCGCCCACCTCGACCACCTCGAACGCCACGGGATCGTCGAGCGGGAGGCGACTGACTACCGCCTCGTCGTCGAGGAGCCGGACGTCGACGAGCTGTTCCCCGAACCGTAGCGGCTCGCGATCGCCGCCACGGCTTCCCGCCGGCCGCGCACACGAGTGGTGCCCTTTTCACTGGGAACCGCAGAGTACGTGTATGAGCGAAGCCGACTCCGACTATCAGGTCGCCGTCGTCGGCGGCGGCCCGGCAGGGCTGACGACCGCACTCTACACGACCCGACTCGGCCACGATACGGTGTTGATCGACCGCGGCGGCGGCCGCGCGGCGATGATGCAGGACACCCACAACGTTATCGGGATCACCGAGGAGACCTCCGGGAACGAACTGCTGCAGACCGCGAAAGCGCAGATCGAGTCCTACGGCGCCGACACCGTTCGGGGGATGGTCTCCGATATCGACGGCTCGGCGGGGAGCTTCGAACTCGCCGTCGGTGAGGAGACGTACACCGCCGAACGGGTGGTACTCGCGACGGGGTTCGCCGACGAACGCCCGGACCCGCCGCTGCCCCGAACCGGACGGGGGCTCCACTACTGCCTGCACTGTGACGCCTACATGTTCGTCGACGAGTCGGTGTACGTCATGGGCACCGGCGAGAGCGCGGCCCACGTCGCGATGATCATGCTCAACTTCACCGACGAGGTGGACCTGCTGCTCCGCGGTGACGAGCCGCAGTGGAGCGAGGAGACTGACCAACAGCTTCGGGCGCACCCGGTCGACGTGATCGAGACCGAAATCTCGGGGATGAACACCGGCGAGGACGGCTGGCTGGAGTCGTTCGAGTTCGAGGACGGCACGACCCGGGCGTACCGCGGCGGCTTCCCGATGTACGGCTCGGACTACAACGCCGATCTCGCGGACGCGCTGGGGCTGGAGCGCACCGACGACGGCAACGTCGCGGTGGACGACCACGGCCGGACCTCCGTCGACGGGGTGTCCGCTGTCGGGGACCTCACGCCCGGCCACAACCAGATCCCGGTCGCGATGGGCGAGGGCGCGAAGGCGGGCATCGCGCTGCACTACGACCTCCGGGCGTTCCCCAAGTCGCTCGACGAGCTCGACGGCGAGGACGTCGACCCGGCGTCGACGCCGGCGATCTCCGACGACCTGCGCGAGGCTGCCCGACGCCGCGACGAGGTCGAGCCGGCGGCTGCCGACGACTAGCGAACAGGCGGTGCTGGGCGCCGCCGACGGACACACCGCGCTCCCGCTTTTCCGCCGGCGGTCGAGGGTCAGCGCACGGGCGGGGTGGTCCCGGCATCGTACTTGAACGTCGGCACGAAGGGGAACGCCCTTATTCCTGCGTGTGGTTACTCCGGGTGCGCACCGATGGTCTAGTGGCAGGACCTGAGCCTTCCAAGCTCATGGCCCGGGTTCAAATCCCGGTCGGTGCATCCTTCGGCGTTTCAAGCCTCGTACACTCATTCTGCGGCTCGAAATGGTAAGCAACTAAACAACGAGAAAATCATCCGGCTCAACTAAACAGAGCTACCCCTTCGCCGTGTGGCGATTAGCGTGGGTAGCAGAGGAAGCCGCAAGCTCATGGGCTTCAGCTCAAGGCGAGCCGGGGTGGTGATACTCATGGAACTCAAGGAAGACACCCACGACACCGTCGAAATCCCCGTCCCAGTAGTTTCGCAGGCAAACAAAGAACAACTCGGAGACTTCTCCGCGCTGATCTCTGACGACTACCACGACTTCAAGGAAGACTTCCTGACGTGGCTCCTCATCGAGGGGCAGAACCCCTACAAGCGGGAAGGCTACTCCGAGGATACTGTCCGGACGACCCACTACAAAGTCGAAGAAGCCTACCGCTGGCTGTGGGAACGTGACGGCTCCTTCACGAAGGAGTTCACACCGGAAGATGCGACGGAGCTGATCGAGTTCCTCGTCCGTCGATCTACGCACCCCGAGTCCTACATCTACACGTTCGAGAAGTCGCTCAAGCGACTGTTCAAGTACTTCCGAGAGAAGCGGAACAAGGACATTCCCGAGTGGAACCACGAGATTCCGCTGGACACCAACTCGCACTCCTCGACCAAGGACAAGTTCTACCCCGAGGAGATGCGGTCGCTTTACGAGGCGGCACTCTCCTTCAGTTCGGTCAAGAGCTACTTCAGCGTTGACGCGGAGGAACGGAGCCAGATCAAGGCACACCTCGCACAACGCTTCGAGATGCCCAAGACGGAGATCGGGCCGGATGAGTTCGAGGAGGCAAGTTCGTGGAAACTGCCGTCAATTGTGACAGTTGCCTCAGACTGCGGGCTTCGACCCATCGAGGTCGGGCGTGCGAAGGTGGACTGGTTCAACCTGAAGAACCAGAAGATGCTCGTCCCGAAGGACGAATCGACGAAGAACAACGACGAGTGGGAGTGCGCGTTGTCGAGTCGGTCGGTCAACGCCATGGAGAAGTGGCTGTCGGAGCGAGAGAGCTACGAACTCTACGAGGGCCGGGACGAAGTGTGGCTCACCCGAACGGGGAACACGTATGGTACAGGCACGTTGAACCGCGTTCTGAACAAACTCATCGAGGAGGCGGAGCTTGACCAGCAGGGTCGTGACCTGTCGTGGTACTCTTTCCGCCACGGTGCGGCGTCGATGTGGGCTGAGCAGGAGGGTATCTACGTAGCGAAGAACCAGCTCCGGCACAACAACGTGAAGACGACGATGCGGTACACTCGCGGGTCGGTCGAAGCCGCGACGAAAGCCGCCGACTCCATGTGGTGATCTACTGACGGCTGAGAGCAACCTCCATGGAGTCAACGTGATTCAAGAGAAATAGTGGGAGCAAAATAAAGAAGGAAGTACCCACTCTAAGTCTTTAGTAATATATTTGATAAGAATTATACGGGGGTAGCCCGTATTATGGATATGAACGAATCCGCCACGATGGAGGCTCTCTGAACGATGAGTAGCAAAAGCGAGTCCAATAGTACGAACAGTTTTCGCCTGTCGGTAGTTCCTGAGGAGGAAATATTCGACCCCGTTGATCTCGTGTATGACAACGGCCTATACTTTGAGGTAGGTCGCTCAGGCACCATTGAGGAAGACTCGTCAATTGAACACGAACGGTTCTATATTGTACCGCGGCATCTCGATGATCTGATTAGCAGTTTCAAGCAGGCAACAGAACTATACGAAAACGCAATTGGGGATGACTCCATCGAGGGGGATTGGTTAGAGCCGATTTCGCCGGTCGGTGATGAGATAACCTACTCTCTATCTGCTGTCGGGGACTTCGGATTCAAGATCGACTGCTACGATCAAGGGAATTGCGTGGACTCAATTACCATCCAATGGTACTTCCCTCGGAAGATTACCGCCGCTCTGATACTGGCAAAACGGAAGTTGGAGTGAGTCAGTTCACTCTACGCTGACGCCATTCTGGCGTTTCTGAAGTTCGACTGACGGCTTCAACACATCGAGGGGGTTGAGAATCTCACGAAGTAGTACCTGATTCTAACGGTTGCAGGCAGTAACAATCGACCCCTCCATGCGTTGAATTACCTTTCCACGAACTACCTACTCTGATAAAACGGGCCGTTCGACGGCCCGATCTCCGACCTACTTCTTCCGACGGCTCAGCTTTTGTAGTTCCTCATCCGCACTAACGTTCGTCACCGACTTACCTGTGGAGAAGTCGTGTGAGTTGTTCTTCTCTCGATTGAGGATTTGCTGGCCGATCTCGCTGGTGTCGGGGGAGATACTCGGGCCGGTCTGCTGGAGTCCTTCTGCTCCATCGACCAGCTTGGCTTTGAAGTAACTGCCTACCTTCACCAGTTCAACTTCCAGAGTAGTCCCGACTTCGGCAGTTGCAGGCACGTGAATGTCCGCACCATTCACCTGCTCCTGCGCGATGGCGTTTCCGCTGTTACTAATCCGGTCTACCGTGACCGTCATCGTAGATGGGCTTGCCATCCTCTAACAGGAGTGCCGTGTACTGGATAAGTATTGTTTAGAAGCACACACCTTTCCTACACCTGAACTATTATACCATTATTTAAATTCGTATGAATTGATAACCATCTCCTCCGACTCGTTTTCAATACGGTTTAACCCGCCCTCCTCTGTCGATTAATTGTCGCAGACGTGAGCTTGTTCACGACCTCTCCCGAGTTGACCCTCAGTAACGTTCGAGATCGCCTCAATGCGGCGTTCCATGACGCGTTCGAGCAGGACGGGAAAACACTCATCGAGGCGCTTCCAGCGATGGGCAAAAGCTACGGCGTCGTCGAATGGGCTGACACCACAGGTCGTCCACTCACCGTCTTCACAGCTCGGGGCGAACTCTACGGCCAGTACGAGGATTGGTGTACTGACCGTGGCCTTGCGTACCGCACTCTCCCGGCCTTCCATCGAGAGTGCGCGACGATAGATCACGAGCGAGAGTCACCCCCTCCGGAGCACTCCATCGAGCGAGAGATACGCGAGGTCTATGCGTCCGGCATCTCCGGCGCGCAAGTCCATCGTGACGCGGAACGATACTTCGGTGGCCCACTACCCTGTCAGCACGACGGACGCTGTCCGTACATGGAGAGCAGGAAGTTCAGTCCCAAAAACTACGACGTACTGATCGGCCACTACCTCCAAGCTCACAATCGAGACTACCTCGAAGATCGCTACGTCGCTTTCGACGAGTTCCCCGGTGATGCCTACTTCTTCGAGCCGACACACAATGAGGCGACAAGGGCGGTCAGTAACTACCTCAACGCAGAGGAGAAGCTTCCCTTCGAGAACTGGAAAGACCTGATTCATCGACGCCACAACGACGAACACGAGGACTCAGTCCGAGAATGGAAAGACGATCTCGGCTTCTACTCTCACCGCGACACCCGACTTCAGTTACAGCAGAAACCCGGCTTTCACGCTCACGCTCCGCTCCTGACCCATGCGGCCCTTGAGTTCGAGCTACTGGACAACGAGTGGGAGTACGCGAAACTCGGGTCGGGACGGAGAGCTGTTCGGAGTCCTGAAGACGAGTGGACGGTACTCATTCCACCGCCGCTCTATGCCGCTGAGAGCGTCGTTGCCCTTGACGGGACACCGACGCTAACCAAGTGGCGTCTCGTACTCGGCGGCAACTGGATAGAGCATGAGCCGGTTTTGAACTCTGACCGAGAGAAGCGAAAGTACCTCCGCGATGTTCTCGGCCTCGAAATCATACAGACCGATGCCGGGACGAAGCCCTACCAGAGCGGCAACAGCGTGAACGTCAGCTCGGACGGCGCGCTCTTGGAGAACATCCACGAACGAGATGGAAGCCGGCCTTCGGTTATCACGTCGAAGCAAGCGAAAGAGCAGTACGAGTCAACCGGCGTGTACGAACACATCGAGGTCGCTGAACACTACGGCAACCTCAAAGGAAGCAACGAGTTCGAGGAGACTCGTCTCGGCGTCGTGATCGGAAGCCCGCATCCTCCCGAAGGAGAAGCAGTTCAACGATGGGGTGCGCTGGACGGGAGATCAGTTGAACGGGAAACCGACGAAAATGGACGAGTGCTGAAGGGGAACAGTCTCAGGTTCACCCCACCCGGAAACGCACTCTTTCGAGATGTTGTCGAGTACGAGGTTCTTCAGGCTGTGATGAGATTCGGTCGAACTGAGAGTGATGGAGAGCATGGAGCGAGGGTGTACGTACACACCTCTCGCCTCCCTCGATGGGTCGAACCTGACGAATGGGTGAACGTGACGACGTGGTCAGATGGGATGCAGGAGGTCGTAGAAGCACTACGCAGTTCGGAGAAATGGCCGGATGGTGAGTGGAAGAACGGCGAGATCGCGGAGCGCGTATCCGTCGGCAAACGGCAGGTTGGAGAGCTGATGAAAGAGCTTGACGAGGAAGGCTACGTTACGCATCGGCGTGGTGGACGCGGAAACGCGTACCATTGGTCGAACGTGAGACTGGAGGACTTCAGTAAGTTCGGGCGCATCGAGTAGCGGGTTTCCGAACTTGCGGGTATGTACCCTATACCTCTGACTTCGGAAAAACCGGCAATCGCGGATGCGGTGTAGAGCGCTTTAGAGTGCCAACTACACACCGGCACCCCCTATATAAAAGTTTTGCACGGTTTGGCGGAAAGAACTCCTCTACCTCCAATTCTAAAGGGGTATATTAACCCTTTACCATTAATATGCGTGAAGGGAGTGCGACGACGGAGGAGGACTTGACGGGGATACACAGTATATATACACTCCACTTGATGTTGGTGTCCAACCTCTCTGGCACTCTGGAGCGGTAAGACGCATCGAGGGGGAGTGAGAACAATATCTCTGACTCGACTCTCCAGTTACGCCCCTATTCCCGTTGTTGTATTCTGTTTGCTTGTTGTTGATCGGAAGCCGAACACCTTCCGCTCGATGAAGTAGATTCACTCCTGTTGATCGCGAAGGTATTTCGCGGCCATCAGTATCCCGATTGTAAGCCCCACCCCGTTGGTGTCTATCCTGGACACCAGCGGGGATTTTTCTCATTCTCAAAAGAGACGGTTGCAGAGTACATACGACATTAGGATTATGACAGTTCATCTCTGAATACCAGATATGACCGATACCGACGACAAAGAGTTCTCAATAGTCGCTAACGAGAAAACGTGTCTCAAATCTGGTTGTACCACCTCTATCGGCAAAGAACACGACTACTGTCACCAACATAGAGACTAACCTATGTCTGATGACGATGACCAAGCTGACTATGATGCACTACAAAAGACATGTCTGAAGTCAGGTTGTAAAGAGCCGGTAGGGAGGGAACACGATCTGTGTCCCGAACACAGAAATTGAGATGCAAGTTTCCTTTACCACCTTCACCTGTGCGATAGCTCTCGTTTTCTCTGCCATTTCAATTTCAAAGATAATTGTCAATCCTGCAAGTATAGACGAAGAACCGACAACAGCTAATGCTGAAGATAAGGTTGACGAGTTTTCAACGAGATCTATTGCAGTCTTTTCGCTCGTCTTGGTGGTAATCCAATTCACACTCCAAAGCGATTCCCTGAATTATTGGGACATGATGGCAGTAAACGCTCTTACCATATCTGCCTCTATCCTGATGCTTGGGTTCATCTTGGAACTTTGGTCAATCTCTATCACATTCGCTTTCAACTTACAGGTAACATCTCTCCGATACGCTGGCCTACTATTATTTTCAGGTTTTTACTTTCTACTTCGGTCTAAGGATATTCCCGGCATTATCGTCACTATATTCGTCATTTTTCTTGTAGTCGTATGGGTTATCTGGATTCTACACGAGATAAAGTACATTTTCAAAATCCAGAGAACAGAGTGGAATAGCAGAGATATGACGAGAATCGAGTGGGGACTAAAGAAAATCGGGAAGTAGTGCGGTGAATAACTCGAAACTCAGTATCCAACAAGTTTGAACTTTCATCGTAAGGCGAGCAGATGACCACTTTCGGCTTTTCCGCAGTTGATATACTGAAGGAGACTACTCTTGCTGTATGGCCATCTCCTTAGACGAACTCGAATCTCACCTTTTCAAATGCGCCGACATAATCCGGGATGCCGTTGACCCGACCGACTACAAGGAGTTCATCCTCCCGCTCGTTTACTACAAATCCATCTCCGACGAGTTCGAGGTGCAGTACGAACAGAACATCGAGGAGTACGGCGAGGAGTTCGCCCGTCGAGAGAACCTCTACGATATTCCTGTCGTCCCCGAGGGCTACCTGTGGGACGATCTCCGCGCCGTCAGCGACAACGTTGACCAAGCCCTGAACGAAGCCTTCGACGCGCTCGTTGAGGAGAACCCCGAACTCTCCGGTGTCTTCCGAGCTGACTTCATCGACGCCGACGCCCTCGATGATGACCGACTCGGGCGGCTGATCGAACACCTCGACACCTACGACCTCGACCGCGACAGCGTTCCCCCAGACATGCTCGGTGAGGCGTACATGGACTTGGTGCGCCACTTCGCAGAGGAAGAGGGCAAGTCCGGTGGGCAGTTCTTCACGCCGCCGCACATCGTCAACCTCTGCGTTCGGCTCGTCGATGAGTTCGAGGACGGGATGACGTTCCACGACCCGACTGTCGGCTCCGGGGGTATGCTCATTGAGGCGGCGCGGTACTACCGGGAGGAGCAGGACGGCGACCCCTCGAAGATGAAGTTCACCGGACAGGAGATCAACCCCGATATTGCCGCGATTGCGAAGATGAACCTCTCTATCCACGGCCTCGATGGGGAGATTCAGCGCGAAGACTCACTCTCCAACCCCGCGTTCACGAACGACGAGGAGAACGAACTCACGCGCTTCGACCGCGTGCTGGCAAACTTCCCGTTCTCCGCTGATTGGGACAAGGACGGACTTCAGGACGACCCGTATGACCGCTTCGACTGGCACGAGAAACTCCCGCGTGCCGACAGAGGGGACTACGCCTTCATCATGCACATGGCGAAGCAGTTGAAGCGCCCCGATCAGGACGGCGCTGGCGGGAAGGCGGCTATCGTCGTTCCCCACGGCGTGCTGTTCCGGAAGCACGAGGGTCGCTATCGGACGCATATGCTGGACGAGGACATGGTTGAGGCCGTTGTCGGCCTGCCGGAGAATTTGTTCCAGAACAACACGATTCCCTCCGCTGTCCTCGTTCTGAACATGGACAAGCCCGAAGCACGTGAGAACGAGGTACAGTTCATCCACGCCGCCGATGAGGACTTCTACGAGGAGCTGTCAAATCAGAATGAACTCACCAAGTCGGGACTTGACCACATCGTCGGTAACTTTCGCGATTGGGTGACCGAGGGGCGGGTGAGCCGGACGGTGTCGCTGGATGAGATTCGAGAGAACGACTACAACCTGAACATCGCGCTGTATGTCGATACGACCGAGCCAGAGGAAGAGATTGATGTAGAAGAAGAATTGGCGAAGTTACGAGAGTTACAAACTGAACGCGATGAGATCGAGGCGACCATGAGCGAGCACATGGAGGCTCTCCAGTATGAGTGAAGACGTTACGCTTGATGAATTCAAGCAAAACGAACAGCGGTCAGAGAGTAAGCCAGAGTGGCAGAAGACCAAACTTGAAGACCTACTGTCTGAACTGCTAACTGGGGGGCGACCCACAGGAGGTGGCTTGGATGAGGGGGAGTATATCAGTATTGGCGGTACGCAAATCAACTCAGAGGGATATATTGACCTACAAGATTTAGTATATATTCCGGAGGAATATTTTGATCAAGTAGAGGAAACGCAGTTACAGAAGCACGACATTTTGGTCGTAAAAGACGGCGCAAATACAGGCGATGTAGCGATTGCATGGCAATCTGACGACCAGATCGTTACAAATGAACATCTGTTTACACTTCGTACTGATTCCAGTATCAACCCACCCTATCTTTTTTACTATCTCCTATCACATCAAGGTTGGAAACAAATCAATGGGACTATCACTGGTTCCGCTCAGGAAGGGATTAATCGAGGTTTCACAGGAAAAGTTGATATAAAATATCCATCAATTTCTGAACAGCGCAAGATCGCCACCGTACTATACACGCTTGATCGGGCGATTGAGAAGACTGAAGAAATTACTGAGCAGGCTCACACCGTCAAGAATGCGTTAATGCAAGATGTTTTCCACGGGCGTCACAAGAGCTTTGAAGATTATCAGTCAACGCCCGTCGGTGAAATCCCAACTCATTGGTCGGTTGTGAGTATTGGCGATGTAGTTCACACCGCTCAGTACGGCATTTCGGAAAGCCTGTCTGAAGAAGGTCAGTATCCGATATTTCGGATGAACAACATAGAGAATGGGAAAATGGTCGATGAACCTCTGAAATACATCGATCTCGACAACGACGAATTCGAAAAATATCGCGTTGAGTGTGGAGATATTCTGTTCAATCGAACAAACAGTCTCGATCTTGTCGGGAAAACTGGCATCTACGAACTTGAAGGCGATCACGTCTTTGCATCATATCTTGTGCGCCTGAAGACAAATTCGAGAGCTGACTCCCACTATCTGAACTATTATATGAATTCTTCTGAAGCCCAGAACAGAATGATGGATTTTGCCACAAAAGGAGTCAGTCAAGCGAACATCAATGCCAACAGTATTCAGCAAGTAAAACTCCCACTCCCACCTGTTGAGGAACAGAAGGAGATCGCAGACCGTCTCAGTAGTATTGACTCACAAATTGAGGCAAATGATCAGTATATGTCTCAACTTAAACGCCTCAAACGGGGCCTCATGCAAGACCTCCTCTCGGGGAAAGTCCGAACAACCGACACTAACATAGAGGTGCCCGAAGAAGTCGCCCAACATGGTTAGCATCCCATCCGAGTACGGCGTCGAACGCTCACTCCTTTCGTGGCTCGACGGCGTCGGATGGGAAACGCACGGGCAGGACGGAGATCGAGGCGCAAAAACCCTCGACGATGCCTACGGGCGCGACAGCCACGAGGTTATCTACTGGAACCTCCTCGCCGAGCAGGTCGTCGAGATCAACGACGCTGTCACCGAGGGCAACGTCGAGAAGTTCATCGCCTCGCTGAAGCGCGACCTCGATGCGGATAACCTCATGGACGGCAACCGCGAGTTCTACCAGCTCCTCACGAAGGGCAAGAGTTTCTCCGTCCAGAGCGACGACGGCACGAGCGAGACGATCTACGTTGACCTGATCGACTACGAGAACCCGGACAACAACCGCTTCCATGCGGTGAATCAGTTCTCCGTCTCCCGCGAGACGACCATCCGCCCGGACGTGAACCTGTTCGTCAACGGGATTCCGCTGGTGACGATGGAACTCAAGAGTCTCGCACAAGACAACGACTGGCACGACGCTGTCAGCGACCTACTGGCGTATCAGGAGGACGTGCCACGGCTGTTCGTCCCCGGCCTGTTCAACGTCGCCGCCGACACGATGGAACTCCGCTACGGCGCTGTCGGCGCTCCCAAGGAGTTCTACGAACCGTGGAACGACGCCCCCGCGACGTTCGAGGACGAGAACGAGATGCGGCAGGCGGTGAAGGCGTTGTGCAACCCTTCAACGCTTCTCGATCTGGTGAAGCACTTCGTCTTCTACGAACGTCGAGCCGGCGGCGACGCGAAGATCGTCCCACGGTATATGCAGTACTACGCGGTGAACCGAATCCTCGACCGCGTCGATGAAGGTGTCCACAAACGCGGCCTCATATGGCACACCCAAGGGTCGGGGAAGTCCTTCACGATGCTCTACGCCGCCGAGAACCTGCTGAAGCGCTCGGACGTGGCGAAGAACCCGCAGGTGTTCATCATCGTCGATACGGACAAGCTGAACAGCCAGATGCGCGACCAGCTGGCGAACCTCTCGCTGGAGCGCTGGACGGAGGCGGAGAGTATCGACCACCTGCAACAGCTCATCGAGCGCGGGCAGAGCGAGCTGGTTCTCACGACCATCCAGAAGTTCGAGAACGTTGACCCCAACGTACAGGGCAACGACGAGGTCGTGGTCATGTCCGACGAGGCCCACCGCTTCATGGAGGCCGACCTCGGTAGCCGCCTCGATGCGGCCTTACCCGACTGCTACCACTTCGGGTTTACCGGCACACCTGTCCGAGAGGGCGAGAAGCATGAAGACCGCAACACGTTCCGGGAGTTCTCTCCCGAGAGTGAGGACTACCTGCACCGCTACTCCGTGAAACAGGGTATCGAGGACGGGCTGATTCTGCCGGTGTACTTCACACTCCGTCACGAGATGGAGTGGGAGATCGACGAGACGGGCTTGGACGAGGAGTTCGAGTCGGAGTTCCAGCGGATGACGACCGAGCAAAAGCGCGAGTTCATCCGCGACAACGTGAACGCAACGACGCTGGCGGAGATCGAACCGCGTGTTGATCGCGCCGTCGATGAGATCGACCAGCACTACGACCAGCACGTCGCCCCGAACGGCTGGAAAGGGATGGTCGTCACACCGAGTCGTCGGTCGGCGGCGATGTACGGGGAACAACTCATCGAGCGGCGTGGCGAAGACGCCGTCGAAGTCCTCTACACCGCCACCAAGGACGACCCCGACATTATCGAGCAGTTCCACACGGACTCAGAGGAGCGCGACAGCATCGTGAAGGAGTTCAAGGAGGACGGCAATCCCGAACTCCTCGTCGTCCACAATATGCTCCTGACGGGCTTTGATGCGCCAATCCTCAAGACGATGTACCTTGACCGGAACCTGAAGAACCACAACCTCATGCAGGCTATCGCACGGACGAACCGGCCTGCTGAGGGGAAGGAGAACGGGGAGATCGTGGACTTCCAAGGCGTGTTCGAGAACATCGACGAGGCACTGGACTACGACGCCGAGACGAAGGAGTACGCCGCCCGCGACAAGGACGAGCTGTTCGACGACCTCGTTGACCAAGTGGAGTCCGTGATGAACATTTTCGACGGGATTCCGAAGACCGACACGCAGGAAGCGACCTACGAGGCCGTTAGTCGGGTAAGCACCCATCCTGAACGACGAGAGTTCAAGCAGGGGTTCCGCCGCCTCCAGAACCTCTACGAAGCGGTTGCTCCTGACGGGCGGCTGGTAAGCGAAGAAATCGAGGACGACTACAAATGGCTGAGCCGAGTCCATGTCGCCTTCAAGCGAACCACCTCGGGCGACGACGACCCCGAGGAGGATATGCGGGAGAAGACGCGAGAGATCATCAGCGACAACGTCGAAATCACGGAGATCAAGCGGGACTTCCCCACCTACAAGCTCGGGGAGGAGTACCTCGAAGACGTTGAAAACCTCGACAACCCCGGCGTGAAGGCATCGCAGATCGCCCACGCAACTCGGGAACATCTCCATCCACGGGAGAATCAGAACCCTCGGTACAAGCGTCTCAGCGAGCGTGTGACCGACATTGTCGAACGCTGGCAGAACGAGCAGATCAGCGACCCGGAGGCTGTTGAGGCGCTGAAGTCGGTCGAAGATGCGGTGATGAGCGTTGAGGAAGACGCCGAGGAAGAAGGCATGGACGACGCGGAGTTCGCCGTCTACACCCACCTTACCGAGGAGACGCCCGACGCTATCGAGTCCGAAGCACAAGCGGAGGCAATAGCTGAGGAGATCGTCTCGCAGTTCCACGACCGCGTTGACCGCGACTACCCCGGCTGGAAGACGAACCAGCAGACCATCTCGGAGATCGAGCGCATACTGCTGGACGTGGTTCTCAAGCAGTACGACCTCGGCCACCTGATTCGGGACGACGAGTTCGTGGACGCCCTACGGAACTACCTCATCCAGAACCATGGCTAAAGCACAGCTCCACGAGATCGACCTGTTGGGCAACACCATCGAGTACGAGGTACGCCACAGTACCGACGCCTCGAAGCCCCGCATCGACGTGGACATTCACGGCGTCACAGTCGTCCTTCCCGAGGCTCCATCAGTCACGCCAGAAGAACTTCTTCAAGAAAACGCCGCGTGGGTCGTCGAGAAGACGAGAGGGTTCGAGAAGTATCGTGACCAAGTGCCGGAACGTCAGTTCGAGGAGGGCGAGTCCTTCCCGTATCTCGGAGACGAACACGAGGTTGTCGTCGAACAGCGCCCTTCATCGAGCGTCGTTGACGGTACGCTTCGACTTGCGAAACACCACGTCGAGGATACCTCCATCGAGCGCGCTCTGGAAACGCTGTACCGACGGAACGCTCGCCAACGATTCGAGCGACAAGCCGACTACTTCGCGCAGAAGATGGGTGTCGAGTACGAGAAGATCGAGGTTCGGAACCAGCGCACCAAGTGGGGGAGCTGTTCCTCGAACGGAACGCTCGGCTTGAACTGGCGACTGATGATGGCTCCCCCGAAGATCGTTGACTACGTCGTCGTCCATGAACTCGCCCACCTCCGAGAGGCGAACCACAGCTCCGAGTTCTGGTCACTCGTCGCGGAGCATGACCCCGAGTATGAAGACCACTCGGAGTGGCTCACCGACAACAGCGCTCGGCTGGTGTTCTCTGAAGACGACCTCTGACTACTCTATCGGCGGTCGGAGATCGTGTTCTCGAAAATCGTGTGTCTGGTCGTTCTCGACCTCGATGCGGTAGATCACGCTGTCTTGCTCGCTTCCAGTAGTCTCCCCGGCATCGTCCGAGAGTAACTCCACGACGATTCCGTGCTTCCCGTGAAGCTCGTCGTGATCGGGGTCGGTTTCGTCGGGAATGTCCACTCGAACACGATCACCTTCCTCGAAGCGCGGCATCTGAAAGCGTTGTTCGGACGCTGTTGCTTTACTCTGTCTTCTCGACGATCTCCGACCACTCGTTGCCACACGACTCACAGGTGTAGCACTCCTTCGTGACCGTCCCTTCGGGCTTCTCGAAGACCCACACGTCGTCAGAACCGCCGCATCGAGGGCAGGGTCGTTCGACCTTCTGTTCCATATCGACGTATGACCGCCGAGATGTCTTCTACCCCTCGATGTGGTGGTCAACGTACAGACATATCATGGATTCCTCCATCGGTGGTCGTTCGTCGTTCGAGTGTTTGGTAAGGGTTCTGTGGTATCTCGTTGGGGATTGCCCTTCTCCGAGTAGGGTTGCAGATCAGCTTCGACCAGCCTGATTCCCCGCTATTGTGTTAGCTTTCTCTCTGGAATGGGAGGAGGTATAGAATAAATCAAATAGATTTGTTTTATCGCTACTTGTGAAATGAGGTATTGATGAGGATTGAGAGAGCGACTCCGTGAAAGTTGTATATATGTCCGATTTTATGGTGGTAGGCCCTTCTGTAAATGACACAGAAGTGGCCGACCACCGTGGAACCATTGTGTTCATTATGTGTATTACCCCTGCATACACAGTATATATACAGTATGTATGGTAGTACAGTATAGTGAGTAGTGTATTGTACAAACAGTGTATAGTCTAAATTACTATCTTACGTGTTCTACTGCCCCTCTATGCAGTAATCCACGAGATTAGTTAGTTTGTGTTTCCTGTCGAGTAGTGAACAACGTGGTGAACCACTACTGTACTACTACTGTGTATGCCCCCTCTCCATCCCCACCGAGTTACCCCTGCTCTGCTCCTGATCTCTGATGCTCTCACAGGCAACAGCAGGCACACACAGAGCGACCACGAATTTCCAAGAGGGGAACATCATAACGGGACTGAAAACGCTCTTAGCGGTAACACGAGAAGATGCGGATTACGTATCGACGATTGAGGTTCTCAAAACATAAAAGTTAAACAAATGTCCAACTTGTCCCCGGTTAGAACATTACCCACCCCCCGTGGGGTGTGCAGATTGGTAAGCCGCTCTGCAAAATTGGGCTGATTTCACTCCGGTTTTGGAGTTGCTGAGACGGCGGAATTCAGGTGGTTCTGAATCCACCAATTGTGGGAGTATGAAGGTTCCTTAGCTGAACAGTTGCTCCAGCCATACTGCCAACTCGTCTATCTCGTTGTACAATCTAACTTGTACTCAGTCATCCGGCAACGCTACTGGCTAAAGGACTGACGGCTTCGGGTTCGCCTTCGCCTCGATGTGTTGTTGCCCGACACTTTTCACGGCGGCCTGAACAGGGGCGAGTGTGACATCCTACGAGCCAGAACGCATTGAGGTGGCGTTGTCTCCGGAACAGAGCGACAAGCTGGAGGCCGCCGTGGAAGCTAACGATGCGGTCGGGAACGAGTCCGAACTCCTTCAGCTCCTCATCGCGGAGGAAACAGATACCCTCGAACAACTCTCACCAGACTACGACGTAGCCGCGATTCGGTCGATGCTCGAACGCCAGCAGGAACTACTGGAGAGTATCGTGAAGGAGGCGGAAGGGGGTGAAAGCGACCTCGATGCTGTGAACTACAAGCTTGAGGAAGTCCGAGAGATACAGGTAAAGATACGCTCCGAACTGGAAGCGCACTTGATCTACTGATCGGGTTGTGGCAGTCCTTATCGTCTTCCCGTCAAGATGTAGCGCTCACGATGTTCGACTTGGAGGGCTTGACCTACGAGAAAGATCGGCGTAAGGACTTGACTGACGGACGGCGACGAAACTTCAGGCAGGGATGGACACGCGCGGTTGAGGGTCAGGAGTACGAAGGTGTGCTTGAGGAACTGACGTGGAACAACCTCGGTTGGCGACTCGGGCGGATGTTTGGGCCAACACCTGATGATCTGTATGAGGAGATTCTGGATTGGTGCGCGGAACAGCGGAAGGCAGGTGAAGTATCGGGGAAGTGATGCACCTCGCCTCGATGAATGGCGACAGCTTAGGTAGCCGCTTGGGGCGAGATTTAGTGATACACAGGGATTTTCTGGATACGATAGTGTCGGATAGTCCGGTGGTTTTATGGCATTCGTTTGTGATTAGCCAATAGTCGCTGATTGAGATAGCGGGGTGATGGCCGAATTTGGATGCTTGAGGGGCTGAAAGCGCCGTTTGGCAGACACAGCCTTCCAAGCTCATGGCCCGGGTTCAAATCCCGGTCGGTGCATTTCTGTCGAACGCGATCGTCGGACCGAGAGCTACACGTCCCTCCGGCGACAACCCTCCTCCTATGGCCAAGACCGTCGACGAGCTCCGCAACGAGATCCGCGTCGAAGTCGGCCGACACGAACGCCTCGTTTCCTCCGGATTCACGAAGGAGGCGTTGGCCGCCATCTGCGAGTCGTTGGACGCCGACGTGGAAACAGCGACCATCCCCGGAAAGGAGGTGATGCGACAGGGAATCAGCGACGTCGTCGACGGCGTCGACGAGACTCGCGACCAGAGCACCGGCTTCCGGAAGGGCGAGTTGGAAGCCATCGCCGCCGCACTCGACGGCGAGTAAGCCTCGCCGTTCCGTCGCTCGAACACGCGCCGCTTCTCACCGAACACCCGACAGCCGAAGAACTAACTCGGAGCCGTTTCACCGTACCCCCAATGGAGCGGAAGAACCGCTTCGTCCAGGACACCGAGGTGCTGATCTACCGGCTCAACCACGCGAACGTCGACGAGGCCAAGCGCCTCGTCGAACAGCTCTGTCTGGTCGCCGACTGCCTCGCGGGCGACCTCGAAGACGGCGAGCGCAAGCAGTTCCTCGAAGGCACGAGCCAACTGATGGCCCGGTTCCGGGAGCAGATCGTGAACCTCGAAGAGGCGGGGAAGTCCGACGAGGAGATCGCCGAGACCGTCCTCGACGCGATGGACGACCACTTCTCCGAGGACGTGACCGAGTTCTCCTTGGATATCGACGGCGACAGCAGCGTCGTCGACGGCGAGAGCACGATCGACCGGCTCGTGGAGGAGAACGAGTGGCTCAGACAGGAACTGGAGCAGGCGGAAGCGGACTACATGGAGCTGTACGAGCGGGCCACGGCGGAGGGCTGAATCCGCCCCGACTGGCGTCTGCTCAGTCCTCGGGGAAGAACTTCGCCGGCTCGTCGTGGCGGAACGAGCCGAGGTGGGTCGCGTCGAGCTTCTGGACGTGGGAGTACACCACGCCCTCCTCCTCGGCGGCCGACTCCAGCGGCTCGCTGTGCTGTGTGTCGTACTGCGCGGCCAGCAGGATCGCGGTCCCCGACGGCGGGTCGAGCAGCTGGAGCAGGAAGAACACCTTCCCGCCGATCTCCTGCCGGAACACGTCGTAGCGCTCGAACCCGCCGGCGTCGAACGCCTCCCGGAACGCCGACTCGTAGTTCCCCGGGATCACGTGGACGAAGCCGAACCGCCCCTCCTCGCCGGCGTCCGGCGGCTCGGGGGCGGCGTGGCCGACGGGGATCGCGACCGTCTCCCACCCCTCGTCTTCGAGCTCGGCCGCGATCGACTCCATCTCCTGTAGCGTCCGGCGCCACGCGTCCTTTCTCGCGTCGACGCTCGGCGGCGAGTCCTCGGTAGGGTTTGACACGGCCGGGGCTATGCAGATGCGACGTAAATACCTCCCGACGATCGATCAGACGCCGAACACTGCCTCCAGCCCGAAGGAGACGAGCAGGATGGCCAGCCCGGAGAGCAGCCGCTTCCCGCCTAAGTCGAACCGCCGGCCCACCGGGAGGCCGAGGCGCTCGATCGGCGAGAGCCGGTCGACGACCGCCTGCGTCCGGGAGCTCTGCTCCGGTGTCGGTCCGTCGAGGTCGGAGGGGTCGGTCGGCCAGAGCTGTGCGACGCCGACGCCGACCTGCAGGAAGCCGCCGACGAACAGCAGGTACTTGAGGAGGAGCCACGGCTCCCCCAGCAGCGCGCCGACGGCCAGCCCGACGAGCGACGCGATCCCGGCGGTGAGCGCGGCGTAGACGACGCCGTCGATCGATTTCGCGACGAACACCGCGACCGCGGACGATCGATTGAGCCCCATCACTCCGCGTCGAGCGTGGCCGCCGGCGATTCGTGCTCGGGGGCGTGGCGGTGACAGTAGCTGGTCCGCCCCTCGTCGTCGACGGTGTAGTAGTCGGGAGCGTCCCTGTCACACGGCCCGCCGACCTCGCCTTTCAGGTACTGCCGGGCGGCCTCGGGGTTGCCGTCACTCACGTCTTCGACGACGCGGTCGACGTGGGTAGCCAGCTCCGGCGGGAGCTCCACGTCGCCGAACACCTCCTCGGTGATCTCGTCGATGTCGGAGATGCGGGTCTCCAGCCCGAGCAGCTCCCGGGCGATCACCGCGATCGAGCGGTCGGTCCGCACTCGCTCCCGGAGAATCTCCCGGAGCTCCTGGATCGCCCGCCAAGCGTCGTCGTCGACCGAGCGGTACTCCTCCGGCCGGATCTTCGACGGACACCGCGTCGAGAACGGGCAGCCCTCCGGCGGGTTCCGGGGACTCGGCGGCGCGCCCCGCAGCGTGATGCGGTCGGACTCCGCGTACGGGTCCGGCTCGGGGATCGCCGACAGCAGCGAGTGGGTGTAGGGGTTCGCGGGGTTCTCGAACAGCCGTTCGGTCTCCCCGAGCTCCATGATGTGGCCGAGATACATCACCGCCACGCGGTCGGCGAGGTGGCGCACCACCGAGAGGTCGTGCGCGATCAGGAGGTACGTCAGGCCGAGGTCCTCCTGCAGATCCCGGAGCAGGTTCAGGATCTTCGCTTGGACGCTCACGTCGAGTGCCGACACCGGCTCGTCGAGCACGAGGAACTCCGGCTCGAGCGCGAGCGCGCGGGCGATCCCGATGCGCTGGCGCTGCCCGCCCGAGAACTGGTGAGGGTAGCGGAAGTAGTGTTTCTCGGAGAGCCCGACCTTCTCCAGCAGCTCCCGCACCCGCTCGTCGCGTTCCGCTTTCGTCTTCCAGTCGTGGACGTCCAACGGGTCACGGATCAGCTCCCCGACGGTCATCCGCTCGTTGAGGCTGGAGTCGGGGTCCTGGAACACCATCTGGGCGTTCCGTCGCCACTGCTTGAGGTCGCTCCCCGACAGCGTCGTGATGTCGGTCTCCTCGAACTGGACGTCGCCGCTGGTCGCCGTCTCCAGCCGGACGAGCGTCCGGCCGAGCGTCGTCTTCCCACAGCCCGACTCGCCGACGAGCCCCAGTGTCTCGCCCCTGTGGATGTCGAAGCTCACGCCGTCGACGGCTTTGACGGGGTCGTCCGAGAGGAGGCTGTCCGCGCCGTAGTGTTTCTTCAGGTCGCGGACGCTGACCAGCACGTCGTCGGTAGTCGTGGACCGTTGCTCCCGCTCGACTGTCGCGTTCTCGTTACTCATCGTCGGCCTCCGTCTCCCGCAGTCGTCGGTGCTCGTCGACGGCCGCCTCCTGGCCCCGGTCCTCCGGGTAGAGTAGACAGGCCGCCCTGTGGTCTTCCGCCCCGGACTCGACGGCCACCGGGGCGGGGTGGATCTCATCGCAGGCGTCGAACTTCTTCGGACACCGCGGCGCGAACCGACAGCTCGTCGGCTGCGACGTCGGCGTCGGCACCTCCCCCTCGATGGTGCGGAGGTACGTCTCGTCGGGGTACCGGCCGGGGATGCTTTCGAGCAGCCCGTCGGTGTAGGGGTGTGCAGGGTTCTCGAAGATATCCCCCACGGGCCCGGACTCGACGATCTCGCCGGCGTACATCACGTTCACGCGGTCGCTGACCTCCGCGATCACCCCCATGTCGTGGGTGATGAACACGATGCTGAGGTCGCGTTCCTCCTGCAGTTCCTGCAGTAGTTCGAGGATCTGCGCTTGGATCGTCACGTCGAGCGCCGTCGTCGGCTCGTCGCAGATCAGCAGATCCGGATCACACGCGAGCGCCATCGCGATCACCGCGCGCTGGCGCATCCCGCCCGAGAACTGGTGTGGGTACTCGTCGAGCCGCCGCCGCGCGTCGGGAATACTCACCGATTCGAGCAGCTCGATCGCCGCCTCGTCGGCCTCGTCGCCCCGGAGATCTTGGTGGACTCTGAGCGTCTCCTTGATCTGGTTCCCGACGGTGTACACGGGGTTCAGGCTGGTGAGCGGGTCCTGGAACACCATCGCGATCCCGCTCCCCCGCACCTCGCGGTACTCGTCCTCGGTCATCCCGGTCAGCTCGCGCCCGCGGAACTCGATCGACGAGCCGGCCGCGATCTGGCCGGGCGCGTCGACAAGCCCCATGATCGAGCGGGCCGTCACGCTCTTGCCCGAGCCGGACTCGCCGACGATACCCACGGTCTCGCCTTCCCCTACGTCGAAGCTGATCCCCTCGACCGCGCGGACGGTCTCCTTGTCGGTGTGGAACACCGTCTGGAGGTTCTCGACGGCGAGCATCGGCGTCTCGGCCGTCTCGGCCGTGGCCCGCTGCTCGGGCGTACCGCTCATGCGCCACCTCCGGTCGCGGCCGCAGCCGCTTCGTCGCCCTGGTCGCTCTGTGGGTCGATCGCGTCGCGGATCCCGTCACCCATCGCGTTGAACGCGGTCACGACCAGCGTGATGAGGAACCCCGGGATCAGCGAGATGTGCCACGACGCCGAGGCGACGTACGGCTGCCCGACGCTGATCGCCCGGCCCCACTCCGGCGTCGGCGGGGTGATCCCCAAACCGAGGAAGGAGAGCCCGGCCACGGAGATGATCACGCCGCCGAGCGTGAGCGAGGCGTAGATCAGCATGTACCCCACGATGTAGGGGGCCATGTGTTTCCGCATGATCTGGGCGGGATGTTGGCCGTAGTTCTTCGCGGCGTCGATCCACTCCTCCTCGGCGACTTGGAACGACGGGCCGCGCACCGCCCGCCAGAGGTACGGCCAGTAGATCATCGTGAACAGCGCGATGAACAGCAGGGCCCCGTTGTACACTGTCGAGATCCAGGTGTTCGCGAACACGACTGCGGCCAGGATCAGGATCATCAGCACCGGCAGCGCCTGGATCGAGTCGCTGGTCACCACAAGCGCCAGATCGACCGCGCCCTTGTAGAACGAGGAGATCATCGCGAACGACATCGCGAGCACGCCCGCGCCGACCATCGAGCTCACGCCGATGAACAGCGAGATCCGCGCGCCGTACGCGAGGAAGGTGAACAGGTCCTTCCCGGACGGCAGCGTGCCGAACGGGTGGAACCGATCGAAGTTGTCGTACTGCCACGGGCCGACGTTGCGCGACGCCGAGCCGACCGAGGTCGACTGTCGGTTCGCGGCGCCCGCCGTGATCGTCTCGACCTCGCCAGTGTCCTCGGAGAAGTACTGAATCTCGCTTGAGTACGGGTCTTGGATGTTCTGCTCCATCGTCGTCGGGCTCACCGCGGGCGCAAACAGCGCCAGCAGGAGGAACAGCGCCACGATGAACATCCCGAACTTCCCCCACTGGTGGCCCCTGAGCCGGTCGACGATGTCGTCCGTCGGGGTCCAGTTGGCGACGCGGTAGTGACGGCGGAACGTGATGTAGCCGAACCACAGCCAGCCACACCAGAGCGCGCCGTAGACGCCGATCAGCGCGACCCGGAGCAGCCACGCGTACTTCGGCTCCAGCCCGAGGAACGTCCCCATCCACTCCTCGCCGGTGAAGTAGCCGCGGTTCGGCACGAGCTCGCGGGAGAGCAGCGTCGGCAGCGATCGGGAGACGGCGACCGCCCCCGCCAGCGGACTGCTGCCGAGGACGAACCGCAACAGCCCGTCGAGCGTCCCCAGCACGACGGAGAGCACCGCCCCCAACTCCGCGAGCAGGAGCACGAACGCCCCCGCCAGCCACCGAACGAGCGGGACGGGTCGGTCGCGTATTCGGTCCCGGTACGTCGTCGTCGTTCTCGGTTGGTCAGTAGACATGGTTTCAGCGGTCCTCGTAGCCGACACGCGGGTCCAGCACCGTGTACAGCAGGTCCTGGATGATGTTGAGCACGACCAGCGTCAGGATGAACACGAACAGCAGCGAGGAGACCAGCGGGAGGTCGCCCTGGATCGCCGACTGGAAGAACAGGTAGCCGATCCCGTTGATCGCGAACACGACTTCGACCAGCACGGAGCCGCCGATCAGCAGGAACGCCTCGCCGGTGATCACCGGCACCAGCGGGATCATCGCGTTCCGGAAGATGTGTTTCCAGACGATGTTGCGCCGGCTCATCCCCTTCGCCCGCGCGGTCTCGACGTAGTTCGAGTTCACCGTCTCCAGCACCGCGGTCCGGCCGATACGCATCTCGTTCCCCATCGACGCCGACCCCAGCACCAGCGCGGCCGGGAGGATCTGCTTGGTCGCCGCGAGGACGGTCGGCCAGCTCTCCCCGGGCGCCGTGAGCAGGCTCATCGGATCGCCGAGGAAGTCAAGCGGCGGCGGCGTCACGATGTTCGTCTCGACGAGGAACGTCGCCCACTCGAACCCGAGTAGCTCTTGGGACTGTGAGAGCACCGAGACGAGGATGATCGCGAGCCAGAAGTTCGGCATCGCCCGCCAGACGATCCCGCCGAACGAGGCGAAGTAGTCACTCAGCGTGTTCGGGTTCAGCCCCGCGTAGAACCCCAGCGGGATCCCGATGAACAGCGGGATCAGGATCGACCAGAAGCCGAGCCACAGCGTCCGGGGCGCGTACGACGCGATCAGCTCGTAGGCGCCGTCGCCCGGGCTGATCACCCACGACTGGCCGAGGTTGAACGTGAACAGATCCCACATGTAGTCGATATACTGGTCCCACAACGGATCGTTCAGCCCGAGCGACTCGCGTATCTGCTCGTACTCGGTCGGGTCGCCGCTCGGCCCGAGGATCGCCGCGGCCGGGTCGATCGGGCCGACCCGGATGATCAAGAACGCCACCGTCGTTCCCAGAACGAGGACGGGGATCGAGAGGAGGAGCCGACGGAGGAAGTAGTTCCATTTAGCCATCGATGTGAGGTATGGTACTACTTGACAGGGATAAGGATTGGCAATAGTGTACAGACTTGCCAGTTGGAAACCGTTTATCCCCATCAGTACCCACCGTCTCCCCATGGGACACAATGACAGGGGCGCCTCACGGCGTACCTTCCTGAAAACAACGGGCACCGTCGCGACCGGTGCGGCGCTGGCTGGCTGTACTGGCGGCGGCGACGAACCGGCCGAGACCGACGCCACCGACACCGACGGCGGTGGCATGGACGACACGGACACCGACACCGAGAGTGGCGGTGGCGGGGGCGCGGGGAACGAGCTCCAGCTCATCAACGCGACGATGAGCTCGCTCGACCCCGTGCAGGCCTCTGACACCGCCTCCTCCGAGGTCACGACCCAGATCTTCGACGGGCTGATGAACTGGGTGGACGGGGGGATCCCAGTCGAGTCACGGCTGGCCACCGACTACTCGGTCAGCGACGACTTCCTCACCTACACGTTCGAACTCAAGGAGGGCGTCACTTACCACAACGGTGACGAGGTGACGGCACAGGACGTCGTCTTCGCGTGGGAGCGGCTCGCGGCGTCGCCGAACTCGCAGGCGCCGGCGGACATCCTGAGCGCGTTGAACATCGTCCACGAGGAGACCGAGGACGGCTCCTACGTCGCGGGCACCCTCGACATGGAGGCGGTCGACGACTACACGTTCGAGTTCACGCTGGCGGCGCCGTTCGCGTCGGCCACGCAGGTCATGGCGAACAACCAGTTCGCCGTCTACCCGGAGGGGATCGTCGGCGACATCGAGGGGTACGACGGCGAGATGGATCAGGGGACGTTCGCGTCGGACAACCCCATCGGCGCCGGCCCCTTCGAGTTCGAGAGCTGGCAGTCCGGGACCGAGGCGGTCGTCTCAGCGTACGACGACTACCACGGCAGCGGGCCGGAGGTCGACGGCATCCACTGGCAGATCATTGCGGACCCCTCGGCGCGGTTCAACTACGCGATGAACGAGAACGCGGACATGTTCGCGATCCCGACCTCCCAGTTCAACTCCGACAGCTACACCATCGACCGGACGGACGAGAAGGGGCGACAGCGCGGCAGCTACGAGGCGCGTAACGGTGAGACGCTGAACGCCGTGGGCGTGCCGACGCTGAACTACAGCTACGTCGGCTTCAACATGCCCGAAGTGCCGAAGGCGGTCCGGCAGGCGATGGCGTACGCGATGAATCAGGAGACGATCGCCCAGCAGGTGTTCAAGAACCGGGCGGCGCCGGCGTACCACTCGATGTCGCCGAACATCTACCCCGGCGGCGCCGAGGCGTACAACCAACACGCCGAGGAGAGCTACCCCTACGGCTACAACCAGACGGACCTGGAGGGCGCGCGGCAGGTGATGGAGGAGGCCGGCTACGGCCCGAACAACCGCTACGAGCTGGAGTGGCTCCAGTACCAGTCCAGCACGTGGCTGAGCGTGGCGAACACGCTCCGCGACAAGCTGACCAACGCCCACATCGACATGCAGATCGAGCAGGCGCCGTTCTCGACGCTGCTCGAACGGGTGCGCGCCCTCAACGTCGAGGCGTTCACGCTGGCGTGGAACGTCCCGTGGGCGGCGCCGGACGCGTTCGTCAAACACCTCGACCCGGCGCGGTCGGACCCGACCTCGGGGCCGGCGGAGATGTTCGTCGACTGGCCGAACGACACCGAGGCGGCCCAGAACGCGATCGAGGCGTGGCAGACGATCCAGGACAACCCCCTCGCGAACGAGGAGGACACGCAGGCCCGAAACGAGGCCGCGATCACGATGGAGGAGGCCAACTGGGAGGACGTGGCGAACCTCCCCGTCTTCCACGAGATCGAGCAGCGGTTCCACTACGACCACGTCGACGTCGATCCGTTCGGAACCGGCGGGTCGTACAGGCAGAAACACGACAGCACGAGCCTGAGCCGATAGGCTCGGTCACCCTTTCTTCGGACATCCTCGGGCGGGCGCTACCGCTTCCGGGCCCGCTCGCGCCGCCGCTCCAGTAGCCGCCGCAGACCCTGCCCGGGACCGCCGTCGATCGGCCAGCCGTTCGTCCGCCACTGCGGCGGCTCCGGCTCGAACGAGCCACAGCGGCTGCTACACTCCGTCTCGTGCTGACAGCGACCCTTCGCGGCACAGGTCGGCACCACGCCGCGGCCGGCGCGTTCCAGTTCGAACCACCGACAGTCCGGCCGGGTGGTCTCGGTGAACGAGCGCCACCCCTTGCCGTAGGCCCGCTCGGCGATCAGCCGTCGGCGCCGTGCCTTCTCCGCGCCGTCGAACCGCTCCCCGTCGCTCGTGGGGTCGAGCGCCGACGGGAGCCAGTCGACCGTCGCCGCGTCGACGTGCGTGCCGGCCGAGAAGTCGAACGTGAGCACGCCCGCCTCGACGGGGAACTGTCGCAGTAGCGCCGGCTCCACCCGCTCGCCGGTCCGACCGGTCGCGAGCCACACCTCGTCGGCCAGCGCGGTGTCAACGTCGTGCTCCAACTGATCCGACAGTGCGGCAGCAGCGCTCGCGTCGAGGTCCGGCTTGTTCTCGATCGCGATGATTCGGGACACCCACTCCGGGTAGGGGCGTTTCCGGCGGATCTCGATCCGGTTGCCGTTCTTTCGTTTCTCGACCAGCCCGCGGGCGGCGGCGCGGTGGATCGCCTCCCGGACGTAGCGCCACGGGTAGCCCGGATCCGGCAGCGCGTCGCGGTAGTACGCCCACTCGGCGGGCGCGTGGCGGACGACCGGGAGGAGGTCCCCGTCGATGGTCCGATCGCCGAACTCGCGACGCGCCACGAGCCCTTCGGGATCGCACTCGATCACGATCGTGTCCCAGCGGCGCTTCTTCGTCCCGAGCTGGCGCGAGACGATCACGGGAGTGTCGTCACTCCCCGGAGCGTCGCCGTTCGCGGGCGGCCAGCCAAGCTCCGCCCAGCGACAGACCAGAAGCTCGAAGGAGAACTCCGAGTCGGTGGCGGGGGTCGGCACCGCTTACGCCGGCGTGCCGACGTACCCCTCGCCGTCGGCCTCCTTGACCTCGTCGAGGTAGTCGTGGGCGTCCTCGAGGATCTCGCGGGGGCCGTCCTGCGTGATCGTGTTCAGCGCCTGTTCGTAGTCGCGCCACTGCATGTCGCGGTGCTCGGCGGAGAGCTCCGCGCTGGCCTCGAACGACCGCGCGATGAACAGGTGCACCGTCTTGTGGATCGTGTTCCCGTCGGCCTCGAACACGTAGTCGTACTCCTTGCGGAAGCCGTCGATGAGTCTGAAGTCTTCGATACCGGCTTCCTCCGTCACTTCGCGGATCGCGGTCTGCTGGAGCTCCTCTTCCCCCTCGACCCCGCCCTTGGGGAACTCCCAGTCCCCCGGTCGGCTCTTCAGGAGGAGATACTCCCGTTCGCCGCGGGTGTCGCGGAAGAGGATGGCTCCGGCAGACGTCGCTTCGACCGTCATTGCGTTCGGGTAAGCGTCGTGTTCTTAAATTGGCTTCGGTGGGCCGAAACGTCGATGCGGGCAGTCGGCGCGGGAGTCAGACGCGGGCGATCGGCGCGGGAGCCGGTAGATGCGCTTTTCACGCTCGAACCCAACCACCGAGTATGACCTTCGTGACGACGCTCACGTTCCGGAGCGGGGACCGGGACGTACTGGACGACACGGTCGACGGGCTCAAACAGCGCGTCGAGCGCAAGGGCGCCGAGTGCAAGGGCCCCCATCAGGAACAGCCCGAACACCACGCGGTCCCGCTGTACAGCCGGTGCCAGCCGGGCGAGCAGATCGACCCGTGGAACTACACGGTGTACACCCGCTGGCTGGAGATCCACGGCTCCGACCACATCGCCCGCGAGGTCGTCGCGACCGACCTCCCCGACTCCATCCGCGTCGAGGTCGACGTGGAGCGCCGGGCGAGTCAGGCGTACCGCTAATTCCTCTCCGGCGTCCCGCTCTCGCTTCGAAAAAAGTCCGCCAGCGACCGCTCAGCGCAGTTCGGCTTCGCCGGTCGCGTGCTCCTCGTCGAAGGCCGTGACGCGGATCCGGGTCTCCTCGTCGACGGTCACGTCGTCGGCGGCACCGGGCAGCCGGAGCACCGTGTCGCCGATCCGGATCACCGCGTCGTCGCCGTCACGACTGGTGACGATGGCTGTCAGCTCGTCGCCGGGGTTGTACGTCGGCGTCGCCGTCCGGAACTCCATCCCCGCGAGGAACGCGTCGAGTCGGCTCATACGCGACTCACCTCCTCGCTCTCGCGGTCGCTAACGTACTCCAGTCCGAACCCGGTCAGCGCGGCGAGCAGGAACACCGTCACGAGGAACCAGCCGTGGAACACGTACGGGAACACCGCGGCGGGGTTGACCACCATCTCGGCGGTGAACCACTCGTACTCGCCGGGCAGGGTCTGCATCGCGGAGTAGCCCGCGAGCACGCCGCCGCCCCACGGGAAGATGTACCCCAGCGCCGAGGTGTTGGCGTCGAGGATGTTCGCCCGCCGGTAGCCGTTGATGTTGAACCGTCGGCCGAGCGTGCGGATGTACGGCGCGACCGCGATCTCGGCGGCGGTGTTGATCGTCACCATCGCGTTGACGGCCGCGGTCCCGAGCACCATCGTCACCTCGGCGCGGCGCACGGAGGTCGCGACGGTCTCCAGCAGCCACGTCTGGAGCGCCTCGAACCCGCCGCCGGCGCGCATGATCTGTGCGCCGGCGACGATCAGCAGCGTCAGGACGATCAGCGGGAAAAATCCGACCGCGCCGGTGTAGAGACTCCCGCCGACGCCCGCCTCCGCGGCGGGCACGGTCTCGATTATCGCGCCGATCAGCGGCGCCGCGTCGAGCGACTGTGCCACCCCGGAGCTCTCGGGTGCCGAGAACACGAGCACGTCGCTGACGCCCACATCAACGAGATCGAACGCGCCCAGTAGGACGTTCAGCACGAACGCGCTCGCGAGCCCCCACGAGACCGCCTCGACGATGTGGCGGCCGGTGACGGCGGTGCCGATGACGATCGCGACCGGGATCAGGTGGAGCAGCCCCCACGCCGCGCCCGCTTCGACGCCCGCGTTCGCGGCGGGCTGACTGGTCGGCATCGTCGCCCCCGCGATCAGGTAGGCCGCAAGCGCCGGCACCGCGGCGATGACGGCGTACTTCACGCGGGAGGCGACGACGCCGCCGATGTCGGCGTCCTGTGTCACCGCGCTCACGATCGTCGTGTCCGAGACGGGGGCGAGGTTGTCGCCGAACACCGCCCCCGAGAGGATCGCGCCGAACAGGAGGATCGGGTTCGTCCCCAGCAGCAGCCCCGCCGGGAACACCAGCGTCACGAACGCGATCGTCGTCCCGTAGCCGGTGCCGATCCCGGTCGCCAGCACCGCCGCGAGCAGGAAGGTGACGGCCGGGAACAGCGCGGCGCCGACCTCGGCGGTGCCCGCCAGCCAGACGAGCCCGTCGACGAAGCCCCCGACTTGGATCGTGTTCGCGAACATCCCCGCCCAGAGCCACGCGACGGCCGCGGTCGCCGCCACCTCCTGTGTCATCCCCTCGAAGATGGCGTCGGCGTACGCCTTCCAGTCCCCCCGGACGAACGGGAGCCCGGCGATCAGGCCGACGAGCATCCCGACGACGAGGCCCGACGTGTCGCCGATCCCCAGCACGCCGGACTGGAACACGGCCCAGACGACGAACACTGCGATCGGAACGGCGCTGACGGCCGGCCCGCCGCGGAACCTGAGCGACGTCTCTTCACTCGGTTCGGTCGATGTTTCGTTCTGCACGAACGGAGGTGGCGCGAGGCGAGGTAATAAAGGCCGTGGCTCGGACGGCCGGCCGGGGTTTAAGCACTCGCGGGCCGATCGGTCGGCCGTGCACGTAGACGCCGACGACCTGACCGCGTTCCGCCGGGAGCTCCACCGCCACCCCGAGCCCGCGTGGTGTGAGTTCTACACGACTGCCCGCATCGTCGAGGAACTCCGGGCCCGCGACGTGGACGAACTCCACGTCGGCCCGGACGCGCTGGAGGAGAGCGACGAACCGCGGATGTCCCTCCCCGATCAGGCCACGCGCGCCGAGTGGAAGGACCGCGCCGTCGAGGCCGGCGCGGATCCCGACCTCCTCTCGCGACTCGACGGCGGGAACACGGGCGCCGTCGCCGTGATCGAGCAGGGCGAGGGACCGACGGTCGGCCTCCGGGTCGACATCGACGGGCTCCCGATCACCGAGTCCGACAGCGAGGAGCACGCCCCCGCGGCCGAGGGGTTCCGCTCGGAGAACGAGGGGTACATGCACGCCTGCGGCCACGACGCCCACGCGACCCTCGGGCTGGGCGTGCTCGACGCGGTCCGCCACAGCGACTTTTCGGGCACGCTGAAGGTGTTCTTCCAGCCCGCGGAGGAGCGCGTCGCTGGCGGCGGCCCGATGTCCCGCTCGGGTCACCTCGACGACGTGGACTCGCTGTACGCGGTCCACATTGGGCTCGACCACCCGACCGGCGAGATCGTCGCCGGCGTCGGCGGGTTCCTCGCCGTCTCCGGCTTCGAAGCCGAGTTCACGGGCTCCTCGGCCCACGCGGGCGCCCACCCGGAGCAGGGCGACAACGCCATTCAGGCCATGGCCGACGCGATCAGCAACATGTACGCCGTGCCGCGCCACGCCGACGGGCCGACCAGAGTCAACGCCGGCGTCGTCGAGGGCGGGACCGCCTCGAACATCGTCGCCGAGCACGCCCGACTGGAGGGCGAGGTCCGGGGGCAGACGACGGACCTGATGGAGTACATGTGGGAGAAGACCGGCCGGGTGCTCGACGGCGCTGCGACGACCCACGACGTCGAGGTCGAGCGCACGCTGCACTCCCGAGCGCCGTCCGCGGAGAGCGACGAGGAGCTCGCGTCGATCGTCGCCGACGTGGCCGAGGGCGTCGAGGGTGTGGACTCGATCATGGATTACGACGAACTCGGCGGCAGCGAGGACGCCACGTACCTGATGAACCGCGTTGAGGAGCAGGGTGGGCAGGCCTGCTACGTCGGCCTCGGCACCGACCACCCCGGCGGCCACCACACCTCGACGTTCGACGTGGACGAGGCGTCGCTGCGGATCGGCGTCGAGACGCTGGCGGGCGCGATCGAGGAGCGCTCACAGAACGAGAACGCTTAGCGGAGCAGCGCAGTAACACCACGAACGAACGTGAGCGAGTGAGTGGGCCAAGGAGGCCCCGAAGGGGCCGACGCAGGCTTTTGGTCGAGCTTTTGCAAGGGCCCTCCGGGGCCCGCAGCAAAAGGTCGGTTAGTACTTGGGATCCGCGCCCGTCCGCTCGTAGACGCGCTCCATGATCGAGTCGCGCTGCTCCTGCCAGCGCGGCAGCGCCGACGGGCGGTCGGGGTAGGACTCGTAGTGGTCGAGCAGCTCCTCCGCGAGGTTCCGGACCTGATAGATCTCCCAGAGCTGATCGAGGTGGCCAATCGCGCCGCGCAGCGTCTTGAGCGCGGTCATCGGGCCGACCGAGGCCTTCCCGGAGTACAGTGCCTCCGCGATCGGTTCGCCGGGCAGCGAGGCGAGCATCGACGTGAGCTCGTCCACTTCGACGGCCGTCGAGAGCACGTTGTACACGTCGAGCGCGGCGTATCGTGCACCGAAGTGGTCCATTATCCGCTCGTTGTACCGCCAGAGCTCCTCGTCGGTCCGGCCGGACGAGATGGCCGAGATGGCTTCCTCGGCGGCGTACTGTCCGGAGTAGGCGGCGCCGGCGATCCCCCCGCCGGTGGTAGGGTTGACGAGGCCGGCGGCGTCGCCGACCGCCACGAGGCCGGGCGCGGTCGCGGAGTCGTACGGCCGGCGAGTGGGGAGCGCGGCGCCGAGCTTGTCGACCACTTTCGCGCCCTCGAACTCCGGGCGGCTCCGGAGGTCACGCTTGAGGTCCTCGACGAGCTTCATCGGCTCCTCGGTCATCTGGAAGCCGAGGCCGACGTTGATCTCGGTGGGCGTCCGCGGGAAGTACCAGAGGTAGCCCGAGGCACGGTCGGTCGGCTTGAACACCAGCGCGTCGTCCCAGTCGACGGGCTCGGGCACCTCGACGATCTCGCGGTACGCCGAGCAGAACTGGGTGTAGGAGACGTTGGTGTCGAACGTAGCCTCGGAGAAGTCGGTGTTGTCCTGCAGCACTGACAGCGCGCCCGCGGCGTCGACGGTGATCTCGGCCTCGAACGTCTCGACCTCGCCGTTGCGCTTGCCGCGGACGCCCTCGACGCGACCGTTCTCCTGCAGCACGTCGTTGACCACGACGTCGTAGTGGAACTCCACGCCGGCCGCCTCGGCGCCTTCGATGAGCTTGCGGCCGTACTCCCAGCGGTCGATGACCGCGAGCTCGCCGGGGACGGGGATGTTCAGGACGGTGTCCTCCGAGGGAATCTCGAAGCGCCCGTGGTCGACGGCGGTGTTGGTGAACGAGGACTCGATCTTCGATTTGGGGATCGCGTCCGGGAACGAGTCCGCGCCCTTCAGCGCGTCGCCGCAGGCGATGTGGCCGGCCTCCTCCTCGTCCTTGCGCTCGACGATCGCGACGTCGAGCCCCTCGCGAGCGGCCGTCGCCGCCGCGTAACAGCCCGAGGTGCCGGAACCGACGACGACGATGTCGTACTCGTGGGTACTCATTTGCCAACTCTCGGGTGGGCGGGTGCAAAACTCTTTATCACGACGCCGGGGGTGACGGGCCGCAACCGCCCCGCGCCGTCAGTCCTCGTCGCTGTCGTAGTGCTCGCCGGCCGCGTCGGGCGTTCTGGTCCGTCCGACCAGCGCGAGCACGACGATCACCGTGACGTAGGGGACCGTCTGGATCAGCGAGTCGGGGATCGCGTAGTTCAGTTGCTGGAGCCGGAACTGGAGCGCGTCCAGCGCCGCGAACAAAAGCGACGCGCCGAACGCGCCGAAGGGGTTGTAGTTGCCGAACAGCATCGCGGTGATGCCGATCCAGCCCCGACCGTCGACCATCGTCGTCCCGCTGCCGACGAAGTTGCCCACGCGGCCGAGCGAGAGGCCGGCGCCGCCGATCCCCGAGAACACGCCGGAGATTAGCACCGCGGCATAGCGCACGCGCCGGACGTCGACCCCCGCCGTGTCGAGCGCCTTGGGGTTCTCCCCGCTCGCGCGCACCCAGTAGCCGAAGGAGGTCTGGGTCAGGACGTACCACGACAGCGGCGTCGCGACCAGCAGGAAGTAGACGACCGGTTCGGCGTCGAACAGCACCGAACCGATCGCCGGGAGCTGTGAGAGCAGCGGCACCGTCCACGTGCCGAGCGTGTCCACGCCGGGGGAGTTCACGCTGCCCCAGATGACGTTGCTGGCGAACGGTGCCGCCCCGAGGGCGATCAGCCAGACCGCTAGCCCCGCGATCACCTGATCCGCGCGGTACTCGATGGTGACGACCGCGAACAGCAGCGAGAACGCCCCGCTGACGAGCACCGCGACGTAGAACGCGATCCACGTCGCCGCGAGCGTCGGCCCCGCGAGCGCGACGGTGAGCCCGGCGAGCACCGCGACCGCGAGCACGCCACCGCCGCCGCGGACCGCGATCTCACGGAGCGAGTCGCCGAGCAGCCCCAGCAGCGCGCCGGCGATCGCGAGCAGCGCCGCGAGCACCAGCAGGAGCACGATCCCCGGCCCGAGGCTCACGCCGCCGTCGCCGATCGTCCAGTGGGCGACTGCGACGCCGGTGAACGCGCCGACGATCAGCAGCCCTTCGAGCCCGATGTTGATCACGCCGCTGCGCTCGGCGAAGATGCCGCCCAGCGCGGCGAACGCGATCGGGACCGCGAGCCGGAGCGAGGAGGCCGCGTAGCCGGCGTCGAGCACGTTCGCGAGCTCGCCCGCCGGCGTGTTCGGGAACAGCTGGCCGATCAGGACGACCGCGCCCACGGCGAGCGTGCTCACGGCGAGCAGCGCGAGGCGCTTGATCGCCTTCATCGTCCACCCCCCATCCCCCAGCGCACACCGAGTGTCCGGAAGAACTCGGGCATGGCGACCAGCAAGATCACCAGCCCCCGGATGACGCCGACGAGCTGTCTGGGCACGCCGAGTTGGAAGTCGATCGAGAGGCTGCCCGCCTGCATCGAGCCGAACAGCGGCCCGGCGAACAGCACCCCGAGGGGGTTGTTGCTCGCGAGCACCGACACCGTGATCCCGTCGAAGCCGAGCGACGGGACGCCGTTGACCCAGCGCCCGACGGACATCAGCACCCACACCGCGCCGCCGAGGCCGCCGATCATCCCGGACAGGGTCATGCTCGTGACGACCATCCGTTTGGCGTCGACACCCGCGTAGTCCGCGGCGTCGGGCTGGATACCGGCGGTCCGGAGGTCGTAGCCGAACGCGGTCCCCCAGAGCAGGTAGGTGATCAGCAGCGTCAGCGCGACCGCCATGACCAGCGCGATCTCCGGGCCGAACCGTGCGGCGGCGGGCACGTCACGCGTCTCGACGCTCCCGCTGCCGGGCTTCTGGAAGTACGCCGAGACGAGGAAGAAGGCGACGTCGCTCGCGACGAAGTTGAGCATGATGGTGGTGATCACCTCGTTCGCGTCGGCGTACGCCTTCAGCGCACCCGGGATCGCGGCGTAGAGTCCGCCGACGACCGCGCCGGCGACCATCGCGACGACCGCGATCAGCGCGCCGCCGACCGGGCCCGAGGGCGCGGCCGGCCCCACCCAGACCGCTGCGAGCGCGGCCGCGAGCGCGCCGAGCACGAGCTGGCCCTGCGTCCCGATGTTGAACAGCCCCGCACGGAACGAGACGGCGACGGCCAGTCCCGTGAACAAAAGCAGCGCGGAGTTCTTCAGCGTCTCCTGCAGCACGAACGAGTCGAAAAGCGGCGCGAGGAACAGGTAGCGGTACACCGCGAGCGGGTTGTAGCAGAACGTCCCCAGCATCGGCGTCGAACACTCCGCGAACACGCCCGCGACCAGCGTGACGATCCCGCCGAGCAGGATCGCCGTGATCAGCGCGGCGACGCTGACGACGAGACGTTCGCCCGCCGAGGCGTCGACGAGCCGGTCCATCACGCCCGCGATCGGGCCCGGCAAGCGGTCGGGGTTCATCGCTCACCCCCGTTCCGCCGGGAGGCGCGTGGTACGTCGTCGGGCTCCTCGCCGGCCATCAGCAGCCCCAACTGCTCCTCGGTGATCTCGGCGGGGTCGACGACCGCGACCAGCTCGCCGTCGTGCATCACGCCCAGCCGGTCCGAGAGGCTCCGGACTTCGTCGAGCTTCGAGGAGACGAGCAGCACCGCCGCACCGTCCTCGCGCAGTTCGAGCAGCCGGTCGTGGATGAACTCCACGCTGCCGACGTCGACGCCGCGAGTCGGGTGGGAGGCGACGACCGCGTCGGGATCGCGGGCGAACTCCCGGCCGACGATGAACTTCTGTTGGTTCCCGCCCGAGAGCGACTCCGCGGTCGCGCTCGCGTCCGCGGGCCGTACGTCGTACTCCTCGACGATCGACTCGGCGTGGGCCGCCGCGTCGTTCCAGCGGATGCGGCCGCCGTCGGCGAACTGTGGCGCCCGCTGGCTGCCGAGCAGGCCGTTCTCGGTCAGATCGTACGACATCACCAGCCCGCGGGCCTGTCGGTCCTCGGGGACGTACGCCATCCCCGACTCGATGCGGTCCCGGCGTGAGGCGTGGGTCACCTCCTCGTCACCGAGATACACCCGCCCTTCGACGGGCGTCCGCAGCCCGGTGATCGCTTCGACCAGTTCGGACTGGCCGTTGCCGTCGACGCCGGCGATCCCGAACACCTCGCCCTCGGCGACCTCGATATCGACGCCGTCGACGGCGCGGACCCCGCGGTCGTCCTCGACGGCCAACCCGCGCGCGGCGAGGCCGATCGAGCCCGCCTCGATGGGGGATTTCTGTGTGTCGAACAGCACCTCCCGGCCCACCATCATCTCCGCGAGTTCCGTGTCGTCGACGCCGCTGGTCTCGACGGTGCCGACGTTCTGCCCGTCCCGGAGGACGGTCACCTCGTCGGCGGCGGCGGTCACCTCGCGCAGCTTGTGGCTGATGAAGATGATCGTCTTCCCGGCCTCGGTCAGCTCGTCGAACACGTCGAACAGCTCTTCCACTTCCTGTGGTGTCAGCACCGCCGTGGGCTCGTCGAGGATCAGGATGTCGGCGCCACGGTACAGCGCCTTCAGGATCTCGATGCGCTGTCGTTCGCCCACCGAGAGGTCGCCGACGGTCGCCTCGGGGTCCACGTCGAACCCGTAGCGGTCGGCGAGCTCGGCGACCGCCTCGCGGGCGGCCTCGCGATCGACTGCGAGCCCGCCCCACTTCCGAGGCTCGTCGCCGAGGACGACGTTCTGGGTCACGGTCATCGGCTCCACGAGCATGAAGTGCTGGTGGATCATGCCGATACCGGCGTCGATCGCGTCCCGGGGGGAGTCGAACGTCCGCTCCTCGCCGTCGACGACGACCGTGCCGTCGGTGGGTTGGTACAGACCGTAGAGAACGTTCATCAGCGTCGTCTTGCCCGCCCCGTTCTCGCCGAGGAGGGCGTGGACGCTCCCACGTTCGACGGTGAGGTCGACCTCGTCGTTCGCGAGGACGCCCGGGAACTGTTTGGTGATCCGTCTGAGGTCGACCGCTGGCGCGCTCATCTGTGTTGGTTCGAGGGGGTGGAGGGTAGTTCAGCCCCGGGGGCGGGGCGTGCGGCGCGTCGTCGCGAGCTCAGTTCTCGGGCTCTGTCGGCACGTCGATCTCGCCGTCCCGAATGGCCTGTCGCGAGCTGTCGAGCGCGTCGAGCACGTCCTGCGGGATCTCCCCGTCGTACTCGGTGCCGATGACGGCTTCGACACCGTCCTTTTCGAGACCGAGCGCGATGGTGGAGCCGCCCTGGAACTCGTCGTTGACGACGTCGTCGACCGCGTTGAACACCGCGGTGTCGACGTGTTTGACCATGCTCGCGACGATCGTGTGGCTGGCGTCGCTGCTCAGCGACTGGTCGCTGTCGACGCCGATCGCGAGGCGGCCGCGTTCGCCGGCCGCGTTGAACACGCCGCCGCCGGTCGCGCCCGCGGCGTGGTAGACGATGTCGGCGCCCTCGTCGTACATCGAGCCCGCGATCTCCTGCCCGCGGCCCGGATCGTTCCACGAGCCGGCGTACGCCGAGCGCACCTCGATCTCGGAGTCGACGTGTTCGACGCCGGCGATGAACCCGGCCTCGAACTTCTTGATCAGGGGGTTCTCCTTCCCGCCGACGAAGCCGACCACCTTCTCGTCGGGGTTGCTGGAGAACGTCTTCTCGGTGCCGCTGTAGGTGCCCTCGTGGCTGAACTCCCGCGTCGACAGCAGGCCGGCGAGGTGCCCGACCTGGAACGACCCCTCGTGTTCGCGGAACGTGTAGGACGCCACGTTGTCGGCGTCGAGCTCCGCGTCGACCAGCATGAAGTTCTGGTCGGGGTACTCCGACGCGTTCTCCTGCAGCGCGCTGCGCTGGGCGAACCCGATACACGCGATCAGGTCGTAGTTGGGGTCGGTCGACGTGGCGAACTGCTGCTGGAACGTGCCGAACTCGCTCTGGCCCGTCGGCTCGGTGTTGTCGTAGGAGACGCCGAGCTCGTCCTCGGCGCGCTGGATGCCCGCGTGCGCCATGTCGTTGAACGCCTCGTCGCCCAGCCCGCCGAGAGCGTACACCATCCCGACGTTCGTCTCGGCGCTGCCGCCGCCGCCCCCGCCGAGACAGCCAGCCAGTCCGGTCAGTGCCATGCCCGCCGCGCCCCCGACGAACGTTCGCCGATCGATCTGGTCGCGCATCGTTGTGCGCTTCTCTCTGTGAACCGGGGTTAAGCCCGTCGTTTCGCGGCGCGTTCGCGACCGAGAGTTGACAGTTCTCCCCGAGTTCGTTGCACGAATCTGTACTTTTCTGCCCGAACCTCGGCATCGTTCACCAAACGAGTACACACGTTTGTGGGTGGTCTCGCGGTCGACGCGACGAACTCGACAGTCGCCGGCGAGACGAATGGAGCGGTCGGCACCCCGTGAGTGTCCTCACAGGGGCTGTCGCGGGCTCGCGCGCGCCGCTGCTCGGGGATGAAGCGATCAGCCTTCCCACTCCTCGTACTCGCCGTAGATCCCCTTCGAGAGGTAGCGCTCGCTGGAGTCGGGGAACACCGTCACCACCGCGTCGTGGGGCGCGTCGATCTCGCCGTCGGCGATACCGCGAGCGACCGTCTTCGCCGCGACCGCGTTTGCACCCGCGCTGGAGGCGACGAGGTGGCCCTCCTCGGCAGCCAGCCGCTGGACCTCGGCGTGGGACTCCTCGTCCGGCACCGCGTGGACCGTGTCGACGAGTTCGGGGTCGAACAGCTCGTTGGTCGAGGTGTCGTGGGTGCCGATTCCCTCGGTTTTGTACTCGCCCTCCTCGCGCTCCTCGCCGAGCAGCGTGCCGTACAGCGACCCCTCGGGCTCGACCGCGACGACGTGGGTGTTCTCGTCCTGCTCGCGGCCGTAGCGGGCCATCCCCATCAGCGTGCCCGCGGTGCCACAGCCCGCCACCAGCGCGCCAACCTCACCGTCGAGCGCGTCGTAGATCTCGGGGCCGGTGGTCTCGTAGTGAGCCTCGGCGTTGAGCGGGTTCGAGAACTGCTGGGGGACCGCAGCGTTGTCGAGCTCGTCGGCGAGCTCGTGGGCACGCTCGATCGCGCGGGGCATCCCGTCCTCGCTGGGCGTGTTGATCACGTCCGCACCGAGTGCGCGCATGAGCTGCTGTTTCTCCACGGAGAAGCGCTCGGGCACGACGAACACCGCGTCCAGATCCAGCTGCCCCGCGGCGACCGCGATCCCGATCCCCGTGTTCCCCGCGGTAGGCTCGATGATCGTCCCGCCGGAGTCGACGTCGCCCCGATCCAGCATCCCTTCGAGCATGTACTTCCCGATCCGGTCTTTGATGCTGGCGCCGGGGTTGAACGACTCCAGCTTGGCGTAGACGGGGACGGCGTCCGGGCTGTCGTGGACCCGCACCAGCGGCGTCTCGCCGATGGTGTCGAGCACCGAGTCCAGCGGTTCCCGATGAGTGGTCATACTCGAACGTGGGCAGTGGCGTTTGTGTAGCTTACCATCTCCGAGAAAGCACTCTCGTCCCGGCGGCTCGCTCAGTCGTCCGTCGTCGCCGCACCTTCGTCATCCGACCCGTCGTCGGCTTCGGCCTCGGTGATGTGGGCCTCGGCGGCGACGGCGTCGACGTCGACGTCGTGTTCCTCGGCGATCGCGTCGAGGACTGCACGCTGCTCGGCCAGCTCCTCCTCGACGCGGCCCACACGCCGCTGGGTCTCGTCGACGGTCTGCTGTGTCTCTTCGACCTCCTCGCGGAGCTTGTTCATCCGTTCGTACAGCTTCTCGGCTTTCTCCGCGACCGTCTGGAGCTTCTGTGCGGTGCTTCCGAGTCCAACCATACCCGGGGAATGGGGGCGGGGGTTTGTGTCGTTTCCGGTGGCTCGGGGTCAGACGACCTGATTCGCCAGCCGCTCGCCCCGGTCGATCCGGCGGACGTTCTCCCGGATCAGCGCGGCCACCCGGTCGGCGTACTCGCGGTGGGCGGCCGCGCTGTGTGGTGTGACGATCACGTCGTCCATCCCCCACAGCGGCGAGTCCGCCGGAAACGGCTCGGTCTCGAACACGTCGAGCGCGTCGACGCCGTCGAGCTCGTCGGTGTCGACCACGACCGCCCCGGGGTCGATGTTGTCGAGTCGATCCCGGAACACCGCCGAGGGAACAGCGCCTCGACCGACGTGTGGATACCGATCCGTGTCACCATATTCCGAGGGTTCGCCCCTCGCCCTACTGTTTATCGGATCGACATCAGGTACGCACCGGTGAAGATGAGCACCGCCGCCGTCGCGACGTTGATGGGCGTGAACGCCATGCTGCCGACGTAGTCGAGCCCCCAGACGATCGTCGCCGCGAACAGCGTCGACAGCACGGCGTTCAGCCCGTAGACCACCCACGGGTTCCCCTCGGAGCGCTCCGTCGCCGCCTCGAACCCCTCGCGGCCGGTCGGGCCGCGGTCGTCGTCGCTCATGCTCGGTAGCCCGGGCCGGGGCCACTTAGTTGGTCGCCGGGAGAGCTAAAGGGAACGAGCCGAAAACCACGGCTATGGGTATCGTTAGCACGATCGAGAACGCGCTGACCGGCGGAACCGCGGAATCGACCGACGAGTCGGGGTCGGAGTCGAAGGGCGCGTACTGGTGTGACGACTGCGGCGTCCGTGTCCGCGACGTGGATCTGGACGCGGAAGGTGTGGAGCGAGACGAGACTGATACGCCGCAGTGCCCCGACTGTGGAGAGTCGATGCGGTTCGAGCGCTCCCACGCCGACGGCTGTGCCTGCTGAGCCGCGGAGACTACTCCACCGCGGCCGGCGTCGGCTCGCGGATCGGGGCTTCCTCGCCGTTCTCCGTCGGGAACGGCCCCTCGGGGAGTTCTTCGATCGTCTCCCACTCCTGGTCGGTGACCAGCGCGTCGTCCAGTCGGCTCCGCAGCGCCTCCTCGTCGAACTCCGTGCCGATCACGACGTACTCCGTGCGCCGGTCGCCGTGCTCCTCGTCCCACTCCAGGCTCGGGCGGTTCGAACGGTAGAGGTCCTGTTCGACCTCGGGGAGGGAAGCGATCCACGGACCGCGCGCCTCGACGCGCACGGACGACCCGGCCTGTCCGACGGTCTGTCGGAGTTCGTTGCCCGCGACCCAGATCGTTCCTTTCGAGCGCACGACGCCCTCGGGCAGGTCCCGGAGCAGGTCGGCGACACGCTCGGGGTGGAACGGCCGGCGGCGTCGGTAGGTGAACGACGCGACGCCGTACACCTCGTCCGGGTGACGGTGGCCGTGGTGGTCGTCCTCGTCGCCGTGGTCGTCCCCGTCGTGCTCGTGATCGTCGCCGCCCGCAGCGTGTCCGTCGTCCGCCAGCGCGCGCTTCCACCCCGGCAGGTCGTTCACCTCGCCCTCGTCGAACCGCTCGATGTCGAGCAGCCACGCGGGGTCGACTTCCGAGAACGACGTGCGGACAGTGTCGGCGTCGGGCTGGAGGGCGGCGACCAGCGCCTCGGCCTCGCCCAGCTCCGCGTCGGTACAGAGGTCGGCCTTGTTGAGCACGACCGCGTTCGACACCTCGATCTGCTCGACGAGGAGGTCCGACAACGGCCGGTCGTCCTCCTCGGCGGCGGTCCGCTCGGGTGTCCCCGCGCCGCCGAACGTGTCCACGAACAGCCGGGCGTCGACGACCGTCACCAGCCCGTTCACGCGGTAGCGCGCGGCCGCGGCGGACTCGGTGGTGAACAGCCGCGCGACCGGCGCGGGCTCGGAGATGCCCGAGGACTCCACGACGAGGTGGTCGAACTCGCGGTTCCGCGCGAGCCGGACGACGGCCGTTTCGAGGTCGTCCTGCAGCTCACAGCAGATGCAGCCGTTCGAGAGCTCCTCGACGCCGCCGGCCACGTCGGTTTCGGACCCCTCGGCGACGAGTTCGGCGTCGACGTTCACGTCGCCCATGTCGTTGACGAGCACCGCGATGTCGCGGTCGCCGGCGTTCGTGAGCAGGTGGTTCAACAGCGTGGTCTTCCCGGCGCCGAGGCTCCCCGAAAGCACCGTGACCGGGATGCGATCGCTCATGCGTGTGAATGGGTGCCACTCGCTTTTGAACCTCCCGGCCACGGGCCGCGACAGTTTTTACCGCGTGAGCGTCTAGCACTTTCCAGTATGGACCTCTCCGAACGGATCGACGCCTTTCTGGACGCCCTCGACGAGTGGCTCCGGGGGCTCTACCACGGGATGATCAGCCACCCCGCCTACGAGAAGATCGAGAAGGAGGCCGAGGACCTGGAGGACGCGTTCCTGCTGGCCTGCTTCCCGGACGCCTTCGGCATCCCCTCGCCGGTGTCGTACTACACCGCCGAGATCCTGCCGTACATCGAAGACGAGTTCAAAGCGTGGGAGCGCCGACTCTGGGACCGGAACACGATGCTCGAACGCAAGGGCCAGCAGTACCACTTCTGATGGAGCCGTTTGTCTTCTTCGGCGGGAAGGGCGGCGTCGGTAAAACGACTGTCTCGTGTGCGTACGCCCGCAAGTGCGCCGACGCGGGGGTCGACACGCTGGTGGTCTCGACCGACCCGGCCCACTCCGTCTCGGACGTGTTCGACCAGCAGTTCGGCGACAGTCCGGAGCCGGTCGAGGGTATCGACGGCCTCCATGCGCTGGAGATCGACCCCGACGAGGAGGTGACAGCCCACCTCGACGACATCCGGAACCGCCTCTCCGATCAGGTGTCGGCGTCGATGGTCAACGAGATCAACAAGCAGCTGGAGATGGCCCACCAGACGCCGGGCGCCTACGAGTCGGCGCTGTTCGACCGGTTCGTCGAGGTGATGCGCGGGAGCGACCCCTACGACCGCGTCGTGTTCGACACCGCGCCCACGGGGTCGACGCTGCGCCTGCTCGGCCTCCCGGAGTTCCTCGAAGACTGGGTCGACCGGCTGATGTACAAGCGCCGGCAGAGCATCGACCTGTTCGAGAAGGCCGCAATCGGCAACAACGAGCCGCGGCGCGTGATGGACGGCGACCCCGTGCTCGAACGCTTACAGGAGCGCAAGGAGTTCTTCGAGTTCGCGGGCGGCGCACTCCGTGAGGACGCCGCCTTCTTCCTCGTGCTCAACCCCGACCAGCTCTCGGTGAACGAGACCGCCCGCGCTGTCGACGACATGAACGCCGAGGGGCTGGGCGTCTCCGGGCTGATCGCGAACAAGCTCACCCCGGCGCCGGACGACGACGAGAACGGCCGCGGGGCGAGATACCTCCGCGACCGCATCGAGACCGAGACCGACCGGCTCGATCAGGTGCGGGCGTCGCTCGACCCGCCGCTGCTCGCGGAGATCGAGACCCGCACCGAGGAGATCCGCGGCGACCTGCTCGCGGACGTGGCCGCCGAACTCGACGTGGACGTCGATCCCGAGACCCCGTCGTTCGTCTGATCGGTCGGCGATCGGCACCCCCTTTCGTAACTTCCCGCCGTCTCGGCCAGAAACGATTAGTCAATGTTTAAGTCCCCCACGTCAATGAGTATCACGAAGGTACGTCACAATGACACAGGTAATTTGGATCGTGGCGGCGGTGTTGATCACGTTCTCCGTCGGGTACGTCGGCTACTCGCGGTATCTCTCGCAGTTCGTCGACCTCGACGACTCGCGTGAGACGCCGGCCCACAAGTACGAGGACGGGCAGGAGTACGTGCCATCGAAGAAACCAGTGCTGCTCGGGCACCACTTCTCGAGCATCGCGGGCGGCGCGCCCATCGTCGGCCCCATCACGGCGGGCGCAATCTGGGGCTGGGTGCCCGCGCTGCTGTGGGTCGCCATCGGCAACCCTCTGATGGGTGCGGTCCACGACTTCGTCTCGCTGTCGGGCTCGATGCGACACGAGGGGAAGTCGATCGGCTACATCATCGGCGAGTACGTGGGTGAACGCGGGAAGAACCTCCTGCTGTGGTTCGCGTTCCTCACCATCATCCTCGTCGTCGCGGTGTTCGCGCTCGTCGTGGGGATCGTGCTGAACGCGTTCCCGTCGGCGGCGACCGCGAGCTTCGTGTACATCGCGCTCGCGGTGGTGTTCGGGGTGTACCTCTACCAGCTCGACGGCCCGTTCATCCCGGGGACGATCGTGTTCGTCGCGGGCGTGTTCGCGGGCGTCTGGTTCGGCATCAACAACCCCATCGCGCTGTTCCCGGCCGTCGAGGCCGGCGCCTACCCCGAAGGGACGATCGTCCTGCTCGGGTTCCTCGGTAACGGCGCGTGGCTCCCCGGCGCCGTGATGGAGTCCAGTGCGATCCTCACGCCGAACGTCGCGGCGTGGGTGCCGACGATCCTGATCTACGCGGCGGTCGCGAGCGCGCTCCCGGTGTGGACGCTGCTCCAGCCGCGTGACTACCTCTCGTCGTTCCTCCTGTACGCGGGGGTCGGCGGGGCGCTGCTCGCGATCATCGTCGGGACGATCGGTTCGGCTGCCGGCATCGGCGCCATCACGCCCACCGAGCCGCTCGTGATCGACAGCAGTATCGCGGCGTTCGAAGGGTTCCTCGGCGTGGACGCGGTCGCGCCGTTCCCGCTGTTCCCGATGCTGTTCGTGACCATCGCGTGTGGGACGATCAGCGGGTTCCACTCGCTGGTCTCCTCGGGGACGACCGCGAAGCAGCTCAACAAGGAGAGCGACGCCCGCCTGATCGGCTACGGCGGCATGCTCGGCGAGGGGCTGCTGGCCTCCGTCGCGCTGTCGACGCTCGCTGTCGCCGGCGCGGCCTCGGCCGCCGCGGGCGGCGGTATCGGCGGCGCGTTGCCGAACTTCGCGTCCGGCGGTGGGATCATCCTCACCAGCCTCGGGCTGCCTGCACAGTACGGCGCCCCGTTCATGGCGCTGGTGCTCGTGAGCTTCCTGCTCACGTCGACGGACACCGCCGCGCGACTGGGCCGGTACATGATGGAGGAGATTCTGGGTACGCCCGGCAGCGGCACCGACACCGGTCTCTCTGGCGGGATCGGCTCGTTTGCCCGCGGTCGGTACACGAACCCGGTTATCCAGTGTGGACTCGGCTACATCCTGGTCATCTCGGGCGAGTGGGCGACGCTGTGGACGCTGTTCGGCACCGCGAACCAGCTGCTGGCGGCGCTGGCGCTGCTGACCGCGACCGTCTGGCTCGCCAACTGGGACGAGTCGAAGCAGCTCATCAGCACCGGGGTCCCGATGGCGATAATGGTCGTCATGACCATCCTCGCGTTCTCGTGGATCGCGTTCAAGGAGCAGCTGTACGACCAGCTGATCATGGGCGGCGCGAGCGGTCTGGGCTCACAGATCTCCGCCTCCGTCCGGATCGTGCTGGCGCTCGTGCTGATGTACCTCGCGCTGTCGCTGGTCAAGATCGGCTACGAGAACATCAGCAACGTCCGGGGTAGTAGCGGTGCGGCAGCGGAACCGAGTGACGACTGACACCGCGGCACCGGTCAGCCGCGGTGGCTGACTGACCGCCGTCGTCGCTCCGCTTCGCTGAACGGCTGACGACGCACCGTCCGGCCACGACGGCCGAACCCACGGTCCCCATTACCTTCCCTCCGCAGAAGCGTTCGAGCGACGGCTACGTCCAGAACCGCTTGGCGAACCGCGAGATGAAGCTCTCGGTCGGCCGCTCCACGTCGCCCCAGAGCGCGAACGCGTCGGCGGTGTCGGCCTGCTGGCTCGCGATCGCCGTCTCCGCTTCGGGGTCGACGACGGCGACGTTGATCTCGTAGTGGCCGTAGTAGCCCAGCGCGAGCAGTTCGCGTTCGCGGAACCCCTCGACGAACTCACGGACCGACTCGGAGATCTCGTCGGCGACGACGACGAACGTGAACTCCGTCTCGAAATGCTCCTCGCTGGGGACGATCCGCTCCTCGGCGAGCTCGTGGCCGAGTTCGACCAGCGATTCGAGGTCGGCGACGGTCGGGCGGTCGGTCCGCCGCGCGAACACGTACTCCGCCCGGTCGTGGTCGGCGTAGCTCAGCGCGGGGTGAAAGAACTGCTTCTGGGTGCGGACCCGGAACTCCCCGTAGAGGTCGAACGACTCCCCGCGGACCGAGTAGTCGCGTTCGAGGTCGTAGCTGTACATCAGCCGGTCGCCGACCCGGTCGAAGAACTCGTCGTCCCACGTCGGCACCTCCTCCCGGATCTCGGGGGGGAGCTCCTCCGGATCGCGGGCCTCGGCGTCGCTCATCGTCGCCCCCCGAGGCGGTCGCGGTCGTGTCGGGCGGTTCGTCGATGCATGGTTTGGAGTGACACACGACGGGTGAAAAGCCCGTCGCGTGGCCGCTGGCGGCAGACCTAACACTGTGGGACTGTAACACACGACCATGAGCGACGCAAAAACGACCGAAGCGTGTGGACGCTGTTCGATGACGACCGTCGTCGACGCGGCCGACGTGTCGGGGGATCCGTTCGGCGACGGGCGCATCGAGGTGGAGGAGTCGTCGATGCGGCGCGTCACGCCGGCCGCGTGGATGGGGAAGCTCACCGGCCGACTGAACGACGCCGTCCGGCGACTCACCTACGGGAAGTAGCGAGTCGTTCTCGAACACCCGTTCTCCGAACGCCAGTCGGCGAGTCGCTACACTCCCCGTGCCGACCCGCGGTGTTCGTAGTGTTCGGCCTCGTCCTCCCACCGACTGAGTAGCTCCCGCGCCTCCTCGGGGATATGCGCTCGCTCGTACTCCTCGCCGGCGAACTCGGCGACAGCGTCGTAGTCCGCGAAGCGGATTTGGGTCACGAACTCCACCTCTCCCTCGCCCTCCCGGCGGAGCAGGTCGTAGCCGAGATAGCCGTCGCCGGAGAGCGTCTCCAACAGTCCGTCTTCGGGGTCGGTGAGGAACTGCTCGTAGGCGTCCGCGTCCGCGGGCTCGGTCCAGCCGTGCCAGACGCGGACGATCGTGCCGGTCCCGTCGCCCGCCGGGCCGCCGTTCCCGCTCACCGCTGCACCTCGTGTTCGAGCGTGCCGACGCCCTCGACCGCCACCTCGACGTGATCGCCGTCCTCGAACGGGCCGACGCCTTCGGGGGTGCCGGTCGCGATCACGTCGCCCGGTTCGAGCGTCATGTACTGGGTCGCCTCCTCGATCAGCGTCGGCACGTCGAACACCATCTGGTCGATCGTGGCGTCCTGCTGCACCTCGCCGTTCACCCGGGTCTGGATCGTCGCGTCCTCCGGGACGTGCTCGGGGTCGGCCACGCAGGGACCGATCGGCGCTGCGCCGTCGAACGCCTTGCCACGCACCCACTGGGACTCGCTGCGCTGGTCGTCGCGGTTGGAGACGTCGTCGACGCAGGTGTAGCCCGCGACGTACTCCATCGCCTCGTCGGCGTCGACGTTCTTCGCTTGCTTCCCGATCACGACGCCGAGTTCGGCCTCCCACTCGACGCGCTCTTTCCCGTCGGGGAGCGTGACGGTGTCGCCGTGGCCGGCGACGGTGTTCGGTCCCTTCAGGAAGAGGAGTGGTCGGTCGGGCACGTCGGCGTCGTGCTCCTCGGCGTGGGCGACGTAGTTCCGCCCGACACAGAGCACCTTGCTCGGCTCGCTGGGCGCGAGCAGTTCGACCTCGTCGAGATCGTACGTCTCGCCCGCGAAGCTGACTGCGTCGCCGTGCCACTCGCCGCGTCGGACCGCGCCGCTGGGGTCTCGGAATCGTGCGTGTCGCATCACCGTGGTGGTCGCTCCCGCGCCGCTAAGTCGTTCCGGCTCCGGCGATCCGGCTCAGCCCGACCAGCGGACGCGGAAGCCGTCCGCGTCCTGTGGCTCCTCGTAGGTCACCTCGACGCGCTCGACCGTCGCTCGGGGGCTGCCGGTGTGACACCAGCCGATCATCGACTCCACGGTCCGCGGGTCGCCCTCGAACACCGCCTCGACCCGGCCGTCGTCGGTGTTCCGGACCCAACCGTTCACCCCCCGTCTCTTCGCGGTCTCCTCGGTGTTGGCTCGGTAGGCGACGCCCTGCACGTTCCCGCTGACGTGGACGCGCGCCCGGACGTCGTCGTCGGAATCGCTCATGTCGAAACGATCCGCGGAGCGATACTTAACTGCGACGCCGACGATCGGCGTCCGGAACCGGGCAGGCAAAGTAGCCCCGTGCCGACCGACCGAACATGGAACTGTTCGGAACCGCCGGTATCCGCGGGGACGTGCGGGAGACGGTGACGCCGTCGCTGGCGCTGCGCGTGGGGCAGGCGGCCGCCGCCGACGCACGCGCCCAGACCGACGAGGAGACCGTCGAGTTCGTCGTCGCCCGGGACGGCCGCGAGACGGGGAAAGCGCTCGTGGACGCGATGGCGTCGGGGCTGGCCTCGGCCGGCGCCGACGTGGTCGAGATCGGGCAGGCGCCCACCCCGGCGCTCGCGTCCGCGAGCCGCGGTCGGTACGGCGTCGCGATCACCGCCTCGCACAACCCCCCGGAGGACAACGGGATCAAACTGTTCAGGGACGGCGTTGAGTACAGCGGCGCCGCGGAGGCCCGGATCGAAGAGAGGATGGCTGAGGGCACCGAGCCGACGGCGTGGGACAGCTGGGGCAGCCACGAGACCGCCGAGACTCTCGACGACTACCGTGACGCCGTCGTCGACTACGCGGAGGGGTTCGGTGCGGCTCTCGACGGCCTCCGGATCGTCGTCGACTGCGGCAACGGGATGGCGTCGCTCGCGACGCCGCAGGTGCTGCGAGAGCTGGGGGCCGAGGTCGTCACGCTCAACGGCAACGTCGACGGCCACTTCCCCGGCCGCGGGAGCAAACCGACCGAGGAGACGCTGGGTGACTGTATCCGGTTCCTCGAAGACGGCGAGTTCGACCTCGGAATCGCCCACGACGGCGACGCCGACCGGATCGTCGTGCTGACCGGCGACGGCGAGGTCGTCCACGAGGACACCGTGCTCGCGATGCTCGCCGAGGAGTACGTCGCCGCCGCCGACAGCGAGGACCCGACGGTCGTGACGACGCCGAACGCCTCCGCGCGCATCGACGAGCGCGTCCGCGCCGCAGGCGGTCGCGTCGAGCGCGTCGCGCTGGGCTACCTCCACGACGGCATCGCCGACGCGCGCGAGGGTGGGGCGGACGTGGCGTTCGCCGCGGAGCCGTGGAAGCACGTCCACACACGCTTCGGCGGCTGGATCGACGGCGTGGCTTCGGCGGCGGTGCTCGCCCGCCTCGTCGCGGAGGTTCCGCTCGCGGAGCGCCGCGAGCCGATCCCCGAACGACCGTACACGAAAGTGAGCGTGTCGTGTGCCGACGACGCCAAGGCCGACGCGATGGCCCGCCTCGCGGAGACGCTGCCGGAGCGGTTCCCGGAGGCCGAGGTCGACGACGAGTACGGCGTCCGGCTCGAACTGCCGGACGCGTCGTGGGTGCTCGTGCGCCCGAGCGGGACCGAGCCGTACCTCCGCATCTACGCGGAGAGCGAGGACGTGGAGACGCTGTCGGCGGCGGCGCGGACAGTGGTGGAGGACGCAATCAACGAGGCGGAGTAGCTACGTCGACGCGATCAGGCGGTCGTGTTCGATCTTGAGACAGCGGTCCTGTACGAAGTCGAGACCCGCATCTTCGGCGAGTTCGGCCGCCTCGTCGCTCTCGATGCCGAGTTGGAGCCACACCGCCCCAGCGTCGCCGTGGCTCTCGTGGCGGTCGATCACGTCCGCGACGACGCCCGGCGTCTCCTCGCTGGGCCGGAACACGTCGACGAGGTCGATCTCCGCCTCGACGTCGGCGAGGGAGTCGTACGCTCGTTCGCCCAGAATCTCGTCGGCGTAGGGGTTGATCGGCACGATCCGGTAGCCGTGCTGCTGGAGGTAGCGCGGCACGTCGTGGGCGGGTTTCCCTTCGGTCGTGGAGCAGCCGACGACCGCGATGGTGTCGGCGTCGAGCAGATCGCGCAGGCCGTCGTCGTCGGTGATGGGCATGGCTGTCCGTTGGGGCTCCACGGTGATAGATGGTCGGCTCAGGCGTCCGCGAGGTGGATCACGGGCTCCTCGTCCTCCTGCACCTCGACGACGCCGTCGAACAGCTGTTTGAGCGTGTTGAGCGTCTGCTGGTCGTGGGCCGTCTCGTCGATGCAGTAGAGGCCGAGGCCGTCGACGCTCTGGACGCGGCCGGTGAACACGTGGAGGAAGCGGAACACGGTCTGGAGATCCGAGTACATCAGCAGCGTCGTCAGCGAGTGGAGCATCACGCGGTTGTGGGTGATGTTCCGGTTCTGATAGAACGCCTGCAGGAACTCCGAGAGCTGGATCCCGATCCCGGTCATGTCCACGGGCGAGGAGGCGTACTTGACGCGGTTGCGCTCGGGCACGTCGTCGCCCTGCTGTTTCGTGACGCAGTCGACGACGGCGACCGGCCGGCTCTCGTAGCTCGTCCGCTCGGCGAAGCGTTCGAGCATCACGTCGCCGCTGTCTTTGGTAGTAACGATGATCGACCCCTCGCCGTTTTCCGTGCCCGCAGCCAGCAGATCGAGACAGAGCGCCCGCTTGCCCGAGAGCGGCGGCCCCGTGAGCAGGATGTTGGTCCCGGGCTCGACGGTCGCGTCGAGGTGTGGCTGGAGATCGTACATTAGACGGCAGAGAGCGGACAGCGGGTAGATCCTACGGTCACGCGGTACCCAATCTGCCCAGGAGTCATCGGATGGTTAGACGATGCTCTGAGGCGTTATTATTCTTTGTGATTGGTGGATGAGCCGGAGTGCCGGCGACGCCGACGCCGGCGGGCGAACTCCCGATCCGAACCGAGTGACTTAACTGTGGGTCTGCAGTACGAAGGCGTGTCGGGCGCTTAGCTCAGCCTGGACAGAGTACTTGGCTTCGGACCAAGCTGTCGCGGGTTCAAATCCTGCAGCGCCCATTCTGAACTCACCCGAACCAGTTACAACGCTGTTCAGCTGGTAGGATACTTCTTTCGCGTGGTTCGACGGGGTCCGGTCTGAACGTGGGGATTACGGGGCGGGCTGCTCCGGGCTAGCTGTCGTGGTCCCCGTCGATCCGTCCGCGTCCCGGAGCGTCTCGAGGTACGCCTCGGCGTCGAGCGCAGCCATGCTCCCGGTGCCGGCGGAGGTGACCGCCTGCCGATAGCGCGGGTCGGCAACGTCGCCGGCGGCGAACACCCCGTCGACGGCCGTCCGGGCCGTGGAGCGGCCGTCGTCGTCGGGCTCCGTGAAGACGTAGCCGTTCTCGTCCCGTCCGACCCCGGTGTCCTCAAGGAACCGCGTGTTCGGCGTGTGCCCAACAGCGTAGAACACGCCGCCGGCGTCGACGGTCTCCCGTTCGACGTCGGGTCCGGACTCGGCCTTCTCTCTGGGATACCCCTCGGGATGGGAGACGAGCGTGGCGCCCGTGACCCCTTCCTCGCGGGAGCCGTGGATCGCTTCGAGCTCCGTGTTCCAGCGGAACTGGACGTCGTCGTGGTCGCGGGCGCGATCGGCCATGATCTCGGACGCACGCAGCTCCTCGCGGCGGTGCACGACCGTCACGGAGTCGGCGAACTTCGCGAGGAACAACGCCTCCTCCATCGCGCTGTCCCCGCCCCCGACGACGAGTACGTCGTCGCCGCGGTGGAACGCGCCGTCACAGGTCGCACACGTCGACAGCCCGTGGCCCATCAGTTCGTCCTCGTTCTCGGCGCCGACCCAGCGCGCGCTCGCGCCGGTCGCGACGATCAGCGACCGCGTGTGGAGCGTGTCACCGGCCGACAGCGACAGCTCCAAGGGCTGCCCGTCCAGCGCGGCGGCCTCGATACGGCCGTGTCGGAACTCGGCGCCGAACTGCTCGGCCTGCTCCTTCCCGCGCCGGACGAGGTCCATCCCGCCGACGCCGTCCGGGAAGCCGAGGTAGTTCTCGACGTCGGTCGTCAACGTGAGCTGGCCGCCCGGCTCGTCGCCTTCGAGGACGAGGGGGTCGAGGTCGGCACGCGCGGCGTACACCGCGGCCGAGAGCCCCGCCACGCCCGAGCCGGCGATGACGAGGTCGTGGACGTCCTCGGTCATCTACTCGGTGTAACTCTCGACGAGCGTTCGGAGCTGGTCCTCGCCCTGGAGACCGACGACCTCCTCGACCTGTTTGCCGTCGGCGAACAGGACCAGCGTGGGAACGCCTTGGACGCCGTAAGCAGCAGCGAGCTGCTGGTTGGCGTCGACGTCGACTTTCGCCACGGTCGCGTCGGTCTCGGCAGCCAGCGTCTCGACGATCGGCTCGAGCATCTGGCACGGACCACACCAGTCGGCGTAGAAGTCCGTGAGCACGACGTCGTTCTCCGCGACGATCTCGTCGAGCTGGGACTGCCCCTCGACGTAGAGCGGTTCGTTCGTGGTCGCGCTGCCAGCGTCGGATGCAGTATCAGTTGCCATCACCAGTACCTACACGCCGGCGCCAATTAAGAGTTTTGAACAGAAAACACAATACTGAGCAAGATGGGCTGTCGGCGGAGGCGTCGGCCGGCGCTTCCGGCGTAAGCTATCGCTTCTCGGGGATCTTCTCGCGGAGAGGCGGCAGTAGAAGGGAGGAGTTAGCTTTCGGCGGTCGCGGGCGCTGTTTCGGACTGTTCGTACTTGGTTTCGAACTCTTGGATGAGCTGCCCCATCTTCGCGTACCAGTCGTTGAGCAGGCGCTGCATGTCGTCGGCGATCTTGGCAGGGTCCGTCGGCGAGTAGACGTGGTAGTAGCCGCCCTGGTCGTAGTTGATCTGGTCCTTCTCGATGAACCCGGTCTGCAGCAGCCGCTGGACCGCCCGGTAGGCGGTCGAGCGTTCGCGGTCGACCGCCTCGGCGATCTCGTCGACAGTCAGCGGCTCTTCGGCCTCGACGAGCGCTTGGAAGCACTCCTTGTCGAGCTCCTTGAGACCGTGGAAACACTCGAGCAGCCCCTCACACTCCATGTCCCGGCGGAGTTGTTCAGACATCGAATCTGGCATCGTTATCACTCGTTCGTAGGCACTATACTGTTAAAAGACTTGTGTACAAAACGCACAAACCCACGCAGAACCCGTTCGAAAGCTGGGTGTACCGTCAGAAACCTGCGTGTGGCGATGGGAAGGCGGGCGTCAGTCGGCCGCACTCGCCGCGGGCGGCTCCTCCGCGCGAAGCGCCCGGATCGAACTCACGACGACGGCGCCGGCGACGAGCGTCGCCGCGCCGAGGATCACGGCCAGCGAGACAGTCTGGAGCACGGGGATGTCCATGAACGTCCCGATCTTCCGCAGGGCGACGGCGACCGCCCCCAGCAGGAGCATCACGCCGAAGTACACCTTGATCTCGTCCTCATCGACGAGGCTGGTCGCCGCGGCGCCGATACGGGCGCCCCCGGCGCTCCCCGCGAGCAGCGGGACGACGATCGAGAGGTTCACCGCCCCGTCCATCGCGTAGAGGAAGCTCCCGATCCCGCCCGAGAACACGATCTCGAACAGGTCGGTCCCCACCGCGATCGGAACGGGCACGCCGATCAGGTAGAACAGCGCGGGCATGCGGATGAACCCGCCGCCGACGCCCAGGAACCCGGAGAGCAGTCCCGTCGCGAACGCCACGAGGAGGATCATCCACAGCGAGACCGTGATCCCCCCTCGCAGGCTGATCATCGGCGGGATCCGGTAGGACTGGATCGTCTTGGCGATATCCGGGATCTCGTCCGGATTGATCTCGCCGTCGGCCTCGTCGTGGTCAGGGCTGAGTCCCCCGCCGTCGCCGCCTTTGACGGCGGTATAGGTGATGAACGCGCCGATCCCGCCCAGCAGCAGGACGTAGATGACGCTCACGACCGTGTCCGCGAGGCCGATGTTCTGGAGGTAGTGGAGGCCGATCTTCCCCACCTCGATCCCGGCGGTGGTGCCGGCGATCATCAACACCCCGAGCTTGTAGTCGACCTGCCCGAGGTCACGGTGTTTCAGCGTCGCGATCACCGACGTGGCGAACACGAATGCGAGCCCGGACGCGACGGCCACGTCCGTCTCGTACCCCATCACCATCAGCGCCGGCGTGACGAGGAACGATCCGCCCATCCCGAAGAAGCCGAACAGGAGGCCGATCAGCACGCCGAAGCCGGCGAACAGGCCGAGCAACGCGACGGAAACGCCCATTATCTCCATCATCTGTTACCACCGACCGCGTCGACGAGCGTCGGGCCGACCAGCTTCTCCAGCAGGCCGTAGCCGACGTACAGGATGATCGCTTCGAGCAGTACGACACCGATGACGAGCAGGGCGCCGTCGATGCCCGTGGCGCTCTCAAGCCCGAACATCGGCGGTCACCTCGAACAGTATTGTGTTAATCATGGAATTCTGCTCGGTCGAGCCTAATCCGCTGTGGTATTTAATGGTTGTGGGATTAGAATACAATATTACTACAGTGGATGCGACGGCTAACGGATTCGGATATACGCATACGTTATCCAAATATAGGACTCTCACCGGCGACGCCCAACGGGGGTCGAAAACGGGGCTGTACGGCTCGCGCGCGCACCGGGAAGGTGGGCGACGTGTCGACCGACAAAAGTTACGCGTCCGCGGCGGGAGCGGATGCATGCGGGTGACCGACAGCGACCGTATCGAGGCCGTCGGCGGCGACGTGGAACCGGTTCGGTTCGGTTCGGCCGGAAAACAGTGCGGTTCGACGCCGGAACAGTTCTCGAACCGCATTGAGGCCACCGGAACGGGGTGACCCTGAAACGCTCAGTCTTCGATGACGCTCTCCTCCCGCCCGGCCGTCGCAGGCGCGGGCGGCTCGTGGGTACCGAACTCGGGATGGGTCTCCTCCATCCAGAGATACACCACGGCGCCGGACGCGAACATCAGGCCGGCGGTCACGTAGAACGCGGCGGCCGCGTTCGCGAACTCCATCGAGAGGCCGATCAGGACCGCGCCGACGGCGTAGCCGGCGTCGCGCCACATCCGGTAGACGCCCATCCCCGCCGAGCGCCACGTGGGGTGGGCCGCGTCGCTTGGAACCGTCATCAGGTTCGGGTACAGCAGCGCCATCCCCAGCCCGGAGGCGCCGGCCAACACGGTCCACGGGATGTAGCTATCGACGAGCACCATTCCGAGGACGCCCCCGCCGGCGAGGAACATCCCGGCGATCACAGGTGGGCGACGGCCGATGCGGTCGGCGAGCCCACCGGTCGCGATCTGGAGGAAGTACATCGCGCTGTGGACGCCGACGACGACGCCGACCGCCGCGATACCGAGCCCCTGACTCGTGAGGTACAGCGGGACGGCGATCCAGAACAGCGTGTCGACGAAGTTCTCGATGTGGCCGGCCTGGGCCGCGGCGAACAGCGTCTTGTCACCGTACGTCGCGCGCTTCAGCACGTCCCCGAACGGCAGGTTCGCGTCGTGGTGGTCGTCGTCACCCTCGGCTTGGGCGTACTGGACGGTCTCCCTGATCAGAAAGATCGAGACGAGCAACGCCAGCACGACGACGACGCCGAGGAAGTAGAACGGCTCGGGCCGCAGCCCCCACTGGCCGGCGATGACGCCCGTGAGCCAGGCGCCGACGGCGACGCCGGTGTAGCCGAACGCCTCGTCGATGCCGACCGCGAGCCCGCGCTGCTCGGGACTCGCGAGGTCGATCTTCGCGTTGATCGCCATACTCCAAGTCAACGCCTGGTTGACGCCGAGCAGCACGTTTCCGACGGTGATCCAGCCCCAGCTCGGGGCGAAGATGAGGATGGCCGGTAGCGGGAGTGCAGTCGCCCACCCGGCGATGAGGACGGGTTTGCGACCGTACTCCTCACCCCACTTGCCGGCGTAGAGGTTGAGGATCGACTTCACGACGCCGAAGGACACGACGAACGAGCCGATCACGAGGAACGACTCGACGCCGAGAACGTCCTCTCCTAGCACGGGGACGACGGTTCGTTCGGAACCGATGGTCAGCCCGGTCGCGAAGACGAGCAGGACGTGTAGCGAGAACTGCCCGAGGTGTTCGCGGATTCCCTGTCTGAGTTCAGATGTCGTACTCATTAATGTTGAATTCAGCGAGGTCGTTGGTTACAGGACGAGGAACGCGGTTGCGTACGCGAGCACGAACGAGAGCAGGAACGATCCGGCCCACGCCCCAACCGTCAGGAGGATCTTCCGGGCGTCGACCGCCTCACGGCCGCCGACGGCGGCGCCGCTCCCGATGATGGCGGAGACGACGATCTCGTTGAACGAGACGGGGACGCCCAGCAGCACTGCCAGCTGTGCGATCAGGAACGAGGGGACGAGCGCCGAGATCGAACGTCGCGGCCCGAGCGACGAGTAGTCCTGCGCCAGCGACTTGATCATCCGCGGCGCGCCCGTCCACGAGCCGACGAGCATCCCCAGCCCGCCGCCGACGAGCACGGCGAACGTCGAGACCATCCCCACCTCGTCGAGGAGCGGGAGCAACGGGCCGACGGCGAGGCCGACCTGACTCCCGCCCGCGGAGAACGCCACGAGCGACCCCAGCGCGAGCAATACGCGCCGCAGCCCGCCGGGCTGGTCCCGGCTCACGTCCCACCAGACGACGGCAGCGACCGCCAGCGCCGCGACGCCGGTAACACCGACCGCCGACGCGAGCCCGTCGACTGCCAACACCCGCTGTCCGAGCCCGCGGACGGTTCCTGCTGCAGCCCCCTCCCCGAGGAAGCTGAACCGGACGTTCACGAGGACGGCGCCGACGAGCCCGGCGAGGACGGAGATGCTGTACCGTTCGGGGACGTCGGAACGCGGAAGGAGGCTCGCGATACTGAACGCGATGCCGCCGCCGACAAAGGGCGTCAGCACCCAGACGGCGGCGATCTGCCGGTACTTCGGCCAGACCGGCAAGCCGCCGAGCGCGAGGCCGACACCGATGACGGCGCCGGTCACGGTGAACGCCGTCGCGATCGGGTAGCCGGTCGTGATGCCGACCGCCATCAGCCCCGCGCCCAACACGAGCACGAGGATGACGCCGGCGACGGGGAGGCTGATGCCGCCGACGAGGCCGCTCCCGACGGCTTCGGAAACGTTCCCGCCTTGCGTGACGGCGCCGGCGAAGCCGAACATGCCGACGAGGAACGCGGCCCGCATCGTCCCGATGGCGTTGGCGCCGACGGCGGGCGCGTACGGCGTGGCACCGCTTGACCCGGCGCCGATGACCCACGCCATGAACAGGCTGGCGAGCGCTGCACCGACGAAGAGGGCGAGGAGAGCGGGGTCCATCTGTGCGTTACTCTGTGCGCGCCTCGGCAGTCCGGTTCTGACTCCGCCAGTACCCCTGGACGTAGGCGCCGAGGAACATCCCAGCGAGCGCCCAGAGAATCGTCACGTTCCCGGTGCCGAGGCTGGCGTACGCCGCGCCCGGGCAGATCCCCGAGAGCCCCCAGCCGACGCCGAAGATCGCGCCGCCGATCAGGACGTTCCGATCGAACGGCTTCAGGCGGCGCTCGTAGCGGTCGCCCGTGAGCGGCGCGGCGTCACGGATCCGGGGTAGCAGCGCGAACGCGATCCCGGAGACGATCGCGGCGCCGAACATCACGAACGGGAGCCCGAGATCCTCGAACTGGAGGAAGTTCAGCACGACCTCCGGCCGCGCCATGTGGCTGAACCCGAGCCCGAACCCGAACACGATGCCGCCGACGAAGATCAGCGGCTTGAACAGCGGGTGCCGGTCGCTGCTCGCGGGTCGGTCCTCTCCCCGCTCGCTACCCCGGGTCCCTCGCTTCGCTCGTGACCCGCTCATGGGCTCACCCCCATCGCGGCGACGACCTGTGCGGTCCCGATCGCCACGGTCAGGAACGTCAGGACGCCGACTAGCGACGTTCTCGACGCCGAGCCGACGCCACAGACGCCGTGGCCCGAGGTGCAGCCCTTCCCGATCCGGGTGCCGATACCGACCAGGATCCCGCCGCCGAACAGCCGCCACGGCTGCACGTCGGTCGTCCAGAGCGTCACGCCGGCGACCTCGTACAGTTGGCCGGTCGAGCCGGGCTCGTACAGCGGGCTGGTGACCAGTCCGGACTGGAACGTCGCGGCGAACGCCAGCCCGCCGAGGACGATGCCGGCCGTGAACACGAGCCGCCAGTCACGTGAACCGACGTACTGCTGGAACCGCGACTGGTCGGAGACGTACGACAGCGTCGACTCCAGGAACGTGCTCGCCCCGGCGGGGATCCCCGTCCCGACGTAGATCAGGACGGTGCCGAGACCGACGAGCAGCCCGCCGACGGCGTACCGGCTGATCCCGTTGGGGAACAGGTCGGCGGCCGTCTGGAGCAGTACTGGATCAGTGACCATCGGCGTCGTTAGTCACCCGCGAGCGAGTCCTGGCTGGCGGCGCAGTTGTTCGGCCCGAGCTCGAGCGTGAACGCTTCGTCGTCGTCGACGGCGTTCTGCCCGAGGTTCGTCGCGATGATCTCCTCGTAGTTGGCCGGTCGCGGCGGCATGTCAGAGAGGATCAGGTCGACGAACTCCTCTTCGTCCATCGTGAGCGCGTCCATCTCCGCGACAAGTTCGCCGATCGGTGCGGTGTAGGTACCGTCCGCGGCGGGCTCGGCGGCGTCGCTGAAGTGGGCGCCGCCGATCAGCGTGTCGTCGGGCAGCGTCAGCACGCGCTCCTGCAGGGACTCGTAGAGCATGCGCGCCGCGTCGGGCGCGCCGTCGTCGCCCTCCTCGAGGTCGGGGCGGGCGACGCTTTCGACGAACAGCCCGTCGCCGGTCGCGAGCAGGCCGTCGTCGACGAGGTAGGAGGTCATCCCAGTCGTGTGGCCGGGCGTGTACACCGCCTCGATGGTCGCGTCACCGACGGCGAACGTGTCCCCGTCCGCGGCTGTGGTCAGTTCGTCCGCGTAGGTGACGCCGCGGTCGACCGCGGCCTCGGGAACGACGCCCTCGACGCCCTCGGCTTCGAGATCGCGCACGCCCGAGATGTGGTCGGCGTGGACGTGCGTGTCGAGCGCGTACTGCAGGTCGACTCCCAGCTCCGCGGCGTCCTCGAGGTATCGGTCGGTAAACGCCCGCAGCGGGTCGACGATCGCGGCCTCACCGTCGTCGTACAGCAGGTAGCCGAGACAGCCCGAGGATGGGCGCTGGTACTGCAGCAGCGTGCCGGCGCCGTCGTAGCGCTCGACTTCGACGGCCTCGTAGATGCTTGCCCAGCCGTTCATCCCGTCCTCGAGGTGGTTCACGTCGTAGCCGCGGTCAGCGAGCGTGCCCGCGACGAACTCGCTGGCGCCACCTTTCGCACAGAGGACGGTCACCTCGCGGTCGTCGGGGATTCGCTCGAGCACATCCTCGTCGATCTCGTCCTCGAGGAACTCGAAGTACGGGACGTTGATCGACGTGACGTTCTCGCCGTCGATACGCCACTCCTCGTAGTCTGACTGCATACGCGCGTCGAGGAGGGTGATCTCCTCGCCGGCGTCGATACGGTCCTTGAGCGTTTCCGGCTCGACGGTTTCCACGTCGGCGTCCGGAGTCGGGAAGTCGTCAGCGTCCATGATGTGCAGTCGTCTCTATCGGGTGGACGCACAAAAGGGTTTGCATAGTATTTCCCTTTCTAAACAATACTGACCCGTACCCCGTTCGCTCGAAGTCTGACGTAGTTCGCGGATACGTGCGTTAGAAACCTCTATACCCAGATAATGGCGCCAGCGAGCAGTTGTTTGGGGTTTCCACAAGGATCGACAATCTTTTACTCGGGGGGAGGGTATTGTGCGATAGCTCCAATACAGACTCACGGAGCAGATAACCAATGAGTGCTGAATTCGACATTACGGAGACGCTCGACGTGAAAGGCGCATCGTGCCCCATGCCTGTGGTGAAAGCGAAGTCGGCCATCGACGGTCTCGCTGAGGGCGAGATCCTCGAAGTGCTGGCGACCGACCCCGGAAGCATGAGCGACATCGACGGCTGGGCGTCCGGCACCGAGGGCGTCGAGCTCGTCGACCAGGAGGAGGGCGACGACGTGTACAAACACTACGTCCGCAAGACGGAGTAACAATGAGCGCCGACACATCCGACGCCTCGGCCGACGACGCGCCCTCGCGTGCGGAGCTGGCCGCGCGCGTCGACGAACTGGAGGACGCGCTCGCGGAGGCCACCGACGACGACGGCAAGAAGATGAGCATCATCGCGACGAAGGGGACGCTGGATATGGCGTACCCGCCGCTCATCCTCGCCAGCACCGCGGCCGCGTTCGGCTACGAGGTGACCGTGTTCCACACGTTCTGGGGGCTAGAGATTCTCCACGAGGAGCGATCGAAGGAGCTGAAGCTGAGCTCCGTCGGCAACCCGAACATGCCCGTCCCGAACGCCGTCGCGGCGCTCCCCGGGATGGACCGGGTGACGACGAAGATGATGGAGAAGAAGATCGCCGACAACGACACGGCCACCATCGAGGAGCTCCTCGAGACGAGCCTCGACATGGGCGTGGAGTTCCAGGCCTGCCAAATGACCATCGACCTGATGGACTACGACGAGGACGACTTCTACGACGGCGTCACCACGGGCGTCGGCGCGGCGACCGCCCTCGAGGACATGGCCGACGCCGACATCCAGCTGCTCGTCTGATCCTCGGCGACCGAACGCGAGGATTCCTTTTCTCGGACCGTCGATATAGCCAGAGCGGCGGCCGTCGCGCCGATCACGCTTCGAGCCGCCGCTAGCCGACACCGAAAAACAGCCGTACGAGAGACGACGAGCGACAGTGCTCGCGTCAGGTCCACTCCGGTTCGAGTGCGTCCAGCAGCTGTTCGACCTCGGCCCCAGTGTTGACGGCGTGGACCGACGCGCGGACGGCGTCCGGCGTCGGCAAAGCCCGAACGACAATCCCCTCAGCGGCGAGTCGCTCGACCGTGGCTTCGGGGTCGTCGACGGCGATAGTCACGAGCCCCGACTCTGGCTCTTCGGGGCTGAGAAGGCGGTCGGCCGGGATCCCGTCGGCCAACTGGCGGGCCAACTGCTGGATGCGGTCGGCGATACGTTCGACTCCCACCTCGTCGATCGTCTCGATGGCCTCGGCCAAGGCGACGTGTGGCGCCGGGTTCGCCGAGCCGACTTCGAACCGGCGGGCGCCGACCGCGAACTCGAAGGGGTCCGCAGTGGGCGTTTCGACGCTTCGGTAGCCGACCGTGGTCGGTGTGAGGGAGTCCGCAGCCCGGCGGTCGACGTAGAGGAAGCCGCCGCCCCACAGCCCCAGCAGCCACTTGTGGCCGGCCGCCGCGACGGCGTCCGCCCCCCACTCGTCGACGTCCATCGGGAGCTGTCCCGGCACCTGGACGGCGTCGACGAGCGCGAAGGCGCCGGCTTCGTGGGCGATGTCGACGAGCTCCGCGACGGGTAACTGGGTGCCGTGGGTCCACGTCACCGCACTGAAACACGCCAACTGCGCGCCGTCGACCGCCTCGGCGAACGCGTCGAGGTCGATGCGGCCGTCTTCGGTCTCGACGACCCGAACGTCGACGCCCTGCTGTTTCAAACGTTGCCACGGGAGCGTTCCGGCAGGGTGTTCGAGGTCGGTCCGAACGACGGTGTCGCCGGGCTCCCAATCGATCGCGTTCGCGACGGCGTTGATGCCCGCGGTCGTGCTCTCGGTGAGTGCGATCTCGTCGTCGTCCGCGCCGACGAAGGTGGCGACGCGTGCCCGCACTCGGTCGTACGCGTCGAACGCCACCTCGTAGGGGTCGTTTCGGGCGCTCGCCTCGTACTCGTGGGAGCGAACGAACTCGTCGGCCGCCTCGACGACGTACTGTGGGCTCGGGCCGTGGGCGCCGAAGTTCAGGTAGACGTTCTCGTGCAGCGCGGGCGTGTCGGCGCGGAGTTCCGTGGGAGTCATGATCTCGGTGCGTTAGTCGCTGTACGTCGCGATCAGTTCGCGGAGCGACTGCTCGGTTTGCCCGCCTCGGAGCTGTTTCACCGGCTGGCCGTCGGCGAACAGGACGAACGTCGGCGAGCTCTGGGCGCCGAACTCGATCGCCGTCTCGAGGTTCGACTCGATGTCGATCGTCAGCACCGTCGCGTCGGTGTCGGCCGCGAGCGTCTCGAGAACAGGCTCCATTCGTGTACAGGTGCCACACCACTCCGTGTAGAACTCCACGAGGGCGACGCTGCTGTCTTCGACGACCGCCCTGATGTCGTCGTCGCCGAGCGAAACCACACTGTCAGTCTCTGCTGTCTGTGTTGCCATTACCGGACCCTACGCGCCGGATCGTTAATAGTCTTGCCCAAACCACACAATACGGGCTGGTGTGGTCACCATTTCGACGCTATTCGGGAGAGGGTGATGCGAGTGGGACTCGCCAGCTACCGTGACTGCTCTGGGGTGTGCTCGCGGCCGATGGCGCCTGCGAGCGCCAGTGCGTAGCCCATACTGGACAGCCGGATCACGCGGTCAACGAAGTAGGCCGACGACCCCGGCCCACTCGGGAATCGTCCCCGCGCGACCGGCGGCGCAAAAACAGCCGTTTCGACCGCGGCCGTCGGCGAACGGTTCGCGGCGTCCCTATCGGGATCCCGACGTGTCGACTCCCAGCAGCCGGTAGAGGAGACAGACCCGGACGACCCCGGTTCCCACGAGGATCAGCCCCGCGAGCGTCAGGACCGCGCCCAGCGTCGTCCCGAGCTCGAGTAGCCCGCCGATCGTCGCCAGTCCGACGACGGCTACGGCCAACCCGACGACGATACGAGTTCGTCTGTCCGTCGCGCCAATATTGTTCTCCATGTTCACAATTACACCATACAACTACCTAAGTCTTTCTCGGAATTCGCGGGCGAGCCGGCAGTTCGACACGACCACCACGCCGCGGGCGCTACTGGTCAGTTCGGGACCGCCACGTCGTCGGAAGCCGGGCGTAGACGACTGCGTTGTCGACGAGCGCGTCGAGCGGAACGTGTTCGTCGGGCGCGTGGACCGTGTCGGTTCCCAGCGCGAACTCGACGGTTCGAATGCCCGCGTTCCGGAGTTTCTTGGCGTCGCCGCCGCCCGTGGCGCTCCGTCTGAAAACGCGATCCCCCGTGACAGCTTCCGCCGTCGACGCGACGGCCTCGACGAGCGGACTGTCGGGCGCCTCGGTGGTGCCGACGCTCCAGGAGACGTCGGCGATGGTGATCCCCTCGCAGTCGGCGACACACTCCCGTATCCTCGCGAGCACGTCGGCCGTGTCGACACCGGCCGTCAGCCGCACGTCGACCTCGGCCCGGGCGGACTGCGGGACGCTGTTGATCGCGTCGCCGCCCTCGAGGACGCCGAGGTTGATCGAGGGGTACCGGAACAGCTCCCGAGCGGTGGCCTCGCCCATCGACGGCGCGTAGTACTCGACCGACTCGTCGACGATTGGGAGGACGTCGGGGTCGATCTCGAGTCGCTCGGTGCCGAACCGTTCGCGCAACGTCTCGACCGCGTCGTACAGTCGGTCGACCGCGTTGACGCCGAGCACCGGCCGGGAGCCGTGCGCCCCCTCACCGCTCGCCTCGAGAGTCAGCCAGATGCTGCCCCGGTCCGCGACGGTGACGGAGTGGCGACCCCCCTCACACGTCGGCTCGCCGATCACACACGCGTCGGCGTCGAGCCTCCCGGCTTCCAGCAACGCCGGGAGGCCGGGGTCACCGCCGACCTCCTCGTCGCTCACGAAGGCGAACAGGAGGTCGACGGGTGGATCGGTGTCGGTGGCCGCGAACGCCCGAACCGTGAACAGCATCGACGCCACGGCGCCCTTCATGTCGGTCGCGCCGCGGCCGTAGACGCGGTCGTCGACCCGCTCGCCGAGCGGGTCGTGGACCCAGTCGTCGGCGTCGAAGGGCACCGTATCGAGGTGCCCGTTGTACAGCAGTGTGTTGTCGGAGTCGCCCGGGACGCGAACGAGTAGGTTCGGCTTCGCGGGATCGACGGCAAACCGCTCGATGTCGACCGGAAGCGGCTCGAGGAACCGCTCGATCTCGGCGACGATCTCCCGCGTCTTCCCGGGGGGGTTCGACGTATCGATCGCGAGGAGATCGAGAGCGAGCGCGGTCAGCTCCTCGCGGTGTGTGCGAACGTACTCGGCGGGAGTCACGCCACTCATTCGCCCCCCTCGGAAACGACGAGCCCCGGCTCGGCGTGTCCGTGCTCGGCCCCTTCTGCGGCGCTCGTCCCCGCGCCATCGCCGACGACCACGAACGTGTCTCTCACGAGTAGGGGTACGAGTAGCAGAATCAAAAGTATTTCTTCGAACGCACAATATTGGTGGGCCGGCCGTGCTTCCCGCTCGACGGTGGACACGGCGCTGAGGGCGACACTCGAGGCTCTCCCACGCTGATGCGAGCAACCCGCCGAAAAGGGGGCCGCGGAGCAAAGGCCCTCTCCGAACGCGCCGATACTACCGCAAGCGAGGCGGAACTGGGGCGGCCCTCTCGCCGTGAAGCTGCATCCTCGGACGAGCAGACCCAAAGTGACTTTGTCCCGAAGACCCAAGACAGCACACGAATGACGCTCCCAATCGACCCGAGCCAGATCGACCCGGACGACATCGGCGAAGAACAGGCGACCCTCGAGATGAGCCACGAGGCGGCGATCGAACACGTCCGGGACGTGTTCACCGACGCCGGCTTCGGCGTCCCCGTCGAGTTCTCGCCGTCGGAGATGCTCAACGAGAAGGTCGACGCGGGTCGCGACCCCTACTACGTGCTCGGCGCGTGCAACCCCGAGATGGCCGACCGTGCGCTCGACGCGACCGACAACAAGCTCGGTGCGCTCATGGCCTGCAACGTCGTTATCTGGGAAGACGAGCCGGAAACGCAGGTCGTCTACCACGTCTCGATCATGCGTATCGCCCGCCTGCTCGGGATGGCGCCCGACGACGAGGAGATGGCCGACATCGTGGCCGACACCGGCGAGCTCGTCGACGAGGCGTTCGCGAACCTCTGATGGGGTTTCACACGTTCGACGCCGACCGCGCCGACAACCTCGAAGACGCACAGCACCGGTACCGCTTTCTCTCCGCGGAGGAGCTGCTCTGGGCGCTGTCACCGGACGGCGAGGAGACGGTCGCGGATCTCGGCAGCGGAACCGGGTTCTACACCGACGACGTCGCCCCGGCCGTCGGCCGCGTTTCGGCCGTCGACGTCCAGGACGCGATGCACGACTACTACCGAGAGAAAGGGGTCCCCGAGAACGTCGACCTCGTGACCAGCGGCGTCGACGACCTCCCGCTCGACACCGACAGCCTCGACGCCGCGTTCTCGACGATGACCTACCACGAGTTCGCGAGCGAGCAGGCGCTGCGCGAGATCTCACGCGTGCTCGAACCGCGAGGGACGCTCGTCGTCGTCGACTGGACGGCCGCCGGCAGCGGTGCCCACGGCCCACCCCTCGACGAGCGGTTTTCGCTCGCCGAGGCTGCGGACGCGATCCGCCAGCACGGGTTCGAGATCGAGTTCGAGGCGGAGCGACCGGAGACGTTCCTGTTGATCGGCCGTAACGACTGAGTACATCCTCTTCTTGGATCCCGGACTCGACCCGCTCGGGTTTCGAACCGGGCTCGCCGTCGGACTCCCGAAACGTGAGACCCCGGCCGCGGTTTTAAGCACTGTCCCCCCCGAGAGAAACGACGTGAACTCGGACGCCGATATCGGTGGACTGTTCGCGCCCGAACGCGTCGCCGTCGTCGGTGCGACGGAGCGTGCGGGGTCGATCGGGGCCGCGATCGTACGGAACCTCGCGGAGTTCGCGGGCGAGGTCGTCCCGGTGAACCCGAGCCGTGACACCGTGTTCGGGGAGCCGTGCTACCCGGACGTCGCGTCCGTTCCGGACGCCGTCGATCTCGCGGTCGTGGTCGTTCCGCCGCCGATCGCCGTCGACGCCGTTCGCGAGGCGGGCGAGGCGGGGGTGCACAACGTCGTGGTCATCACGGCGGGGTTCAGCGAGACCGGGACGGCGGGCGCACAGCGCGAACAGGAACTCCGCGCCGTCGCCGCGGAGTACGAGCTCAACCTCGTCGGGCCCAACTCGCTGGGCGTGCTCTCGACGCCGCTGGGCCTCAACGCCACGTTCGGGCCGTCGAACGCGCTGCCGGGCTCGCTCTCCTTTATGAGCCAGTCCGGCGCGTTCATCACGGCGGTACTGGACTGGGCTAACGACCAAGGGATCGGCTTCAAAGACGTCGTCTCGCTGGGCAACAAGGCCGTACTGGACGAGTCGGACTTCCTCGCTCACTGGCGGGACGACCCCCAGACGGACGTGGTGCTCGGCTACCTCGAAGGCGTCGAGGACGGCCGGGCGTTCATCGACACGGCCCGCGAGGTGACACAGGAAACCCCGGTCGTGGTCGTCAAGTCCGGGCGGACCGAGGCCGGCGCCGACGCCGCGTCCTCCCACACGGGGACGATCGCCGGCAGTGAAGCGGCCTACGAGGCGGCGTTCGAGCAGGCGGGCGTCGTGCGCGCCGAGAACGTCCAAGAGCTGTTCGACTACGCTCGCGCGCTCGACGGGCTCCCGATGCCCGACTCCGAACAGGTCGGCGTCGTCACGAATGCGGGCGGCCCCGGCGTGATGGCGACCGACGCCGTCGGCGACTCACAGCTCGCGATGGCGTCGTTCACCGACGGGACGCTCTCAGAGCTCGAAGCGACGATGCCCGAGGAGGCGAACATCTACAACCCGGTCGACGTGATCGGCGACGCCGACATCGAGCGGTTCGAGACGGCGCTGGACACCGTGCTCGCCGACGAGAACGTGGGCTGTGCCATCGTCATCTCCGCGCCCACGGCAGTCGTCGACTTCGAGGAGCTCGCCGCGGCGATCGCGGACCGACAGGCCGAACACGACACGCCCGTCGTCGCGTGTCTGATGGGCGGGGAGCGAACCGACCGCGCGGCGGACGTCCTCGGCGAGGCGGGCATCCCGAACTACTTCGATCCGGCCCGAGCCGTCAGCAGCTTGGACGCACTCGCCGTCCAGCGGGACGTCGAAACCCGGCGTTACGAGGCGCCCGAGTCGTTCGACGTCGACCGAGAGCGGGCCCGGGAGATCCTCACCGACGCCGCCGACCGCGGAGCCACCCGGCTCGGCATCGAGGCCATGGACCTGCTCGACGCCTACGGGCTGCCGACGCCCGACTCGGCGATCGTCGACGACCCCGACGCCGCCGAATCGGCGGCCGCGAGCATCGACGGCGACGTGGTGATGAAGATCGTCAGCCCGGACATCCTCCACAAGTCCGACATCGGCGGCGTCGCCGTCGGCGTCCCCCAGTCGGAGGTCGCCGACACGTACGAGACGCTGCTCACCCGGGCCCGGAACTACCAGCCAGACGCGGCCATCCTCGGCGTCCAAGTGCAGGAGATGGTGGACACTGACGCGGGGACGGAGACGATCCTCGGGATGAACCGCGACCCGCAGTTCGGCCCGATGGTGCTGTTCGGGCTCGGCGGGATCTTCGTGGAAGTGCTGGAGGACACCAGCGTTCGGATCGCGCCCGTCTCCGGGCGCGAGGCGGGCGAGATGATTGACGAACTCGACTCGGCGCCACTGCTCCGGGGGGCACGCGGCCGTGGCTCGGCGGACGAAGCGGCCATCGAGGAGGCCATCCAGCGCCTGAGCCAGCTCGTGACCGACTTCGACGCCATCCTCGAACTGGACGTGAACCCGCTGCTCGCCACCGCCGACGGCGTGCAGGCCCTCGACGTGCGACTGACCATCGACCCAGACCAGCTATGAACTCGCTACTCGTTACCTCGACGGACGAAGGCACCGGGAAGACCGCCGTCGCGCTCGCGCTCGCGCGACTCGCCGCGGACCGCGGCGCGGCGGTCGGCTACATGAAACCGAAGGGGACCCGCCTCCAGAGCAACGTCGGGAAGACGGTTGACGCCGACCCGATGCTCGCCCGGGAGCTCCTGAATCTGGACGCCGAGATGCACGAGATGGAGCCCGTCGTCTACTCCCCGACGTTCATCGCCGGCGCGATCCGCGGCGAAGAGGACGTCCCGGCGCTCCGTGACCGCGTGCAGGACGCGTACGCGGGGCTCGCCGAGGGGAAGGACGTGATGGTCGTCGAGGGCGCCGGCGACCCCGATACGGGGGCGACCGTCGACCTCACGGACGCCGACATCACGGCGCTCCTCGACGCGCGTGCCGTGCTGGTCGCCCGCTACGAGGAGCCCGGCGACGTCGACCGCATCCTCACGGCGGCCAACGGTCTCGGCGACCGCTGCCTCGGCATCGTGTTCAACGCCGTCTCCAGCGCCGCGTACGACGAGGTCGAGACCGACGTGGTTCCGTTCCTCGAATCGCGCGGCATCCCCGTGCTGGGTGTCCTGCCCTGGGAACGCACGATGGCCGGCGTCTCGGTGGCGGATCTCACGAACGAGCTCGGCGCGGACTCGCTCACCGACGCGGACACGAGCGCCCTCATCGAGCGCGTGCTCGTGGGGGCGATGAGCGGGGAGAGCGCGCTCAGTCACTTCCGGCGTACGAAGGACGCCGCCGTCATCACCGGCGGCGACCGGGCGGACGTCCAAGCCGCGGCGCTGGACGCCCCCGGCGTCAACTGTCTCGTGCTCACGGGGGGCCACCGGCCCTCCGGCGCGATACTCGGCGAGGCCGAGGAGCAGGGGATGCCCGTGTTGACTGTCCAGACGGACACGATCACGACGATCGAGCGGATCGAGTCCTTGATCCACGGCGGCCGCGTGCGGGACGAATCGACCGTCGAGAAGATGCAGGAACTACTCCACGCCCACGCTGACGTGGACGCCCTGCTCGACTGAGGAAGAGCCGATTTTTCGGTTCGAGACGCCCGCGGTCAGTTCACGTACGCGCCGACGCCATCGACGATCGCGTCGGCGTCGTACTCGTCCTCGTCGATGTCGAAGATCCCGTCGCCGTCGACGCGGACTTCGAACACGCCGCCGTCGCCGGTGACCAGCGACACGCGGTCGACTTGTAGCCCGTACTCCTCCAGAATCGCCGCTTGCAGATCCTGTGCTCGGTTGCGGTGTCCACACGGCACGCAGTACTCGATTTCGACGCTCGTCATACCGTTTCTCGGTACGGACCGTTCCGTGGTAAACTTACGCACCCCGGAAACTCATCGCGTGTGTCGGAGACAGGCGGCCGACTGGCGCTCGCTCGTCGACTGCAGCGCCGGATTGTCGCGTTCACACGGCGTCGCGAACGCACCGAGTCGGTCCAGCGCGCGCTCCCGATCGCCGCCGAGCACGTCGTCGATCGCGCCGTCGAGGATCGCCTCGGCGTCGTCGTCCGTGAGCGTCTCGGGAACCTCGTACGCCTCGCGGAGCGCCGTCGCGGTGTCGTGGCGTGCCGTGTCGATATCGTCCTCCCGGAGCGCGAGCCGGAAGTCGAGCAGCGCCCGGTACTCGCCGTCGGCGAACTCGTACTCCTCGGGCGGGATCACCTGCGGACAGCGCGGGTGGAACGAACAGCCCGACGGGGGATCGATGGGGTCGGGCACGTCGCCGCGGAGTTCGACCGTCCCGCCACGGTTCCGCGGGTCCGGGTCCGGGATCGCGGCGAGCAGCCCCTCGGTGTAGGGGTGCTGTGGGTTCTCGAACAGCGCCTCCGTCGGGCCCATCTCGACGATCTCGCCGAGGTACATCACCGCGACGCGGTCACAGATCTGCCGCACCACGTCCAAATCGTGGCTGATGAGGAGGATGCCGAGGTCGAGTTCGTCCCGGAGATCCGCGAGCAGCGAGAGGATGTCCGCCTGAATGCTCACGTCGAGCGCGCTGACGGGCTCGTCAGCGACCAGCAGGTCCGGGTCGAGCACGAGCGCGCGGGCCAGCGCGACGCGCTGTTTCTGCCCGCCGGAGAACTCGTGAGGGTAGCGGTCGGCGTCGTCCGCGGAGAGCCCGATTCGTTCGAGCACGTCGGCGACGATCTCCCGCTGGCGCTGCTCGTCGCGCAGGCCGTGGGTCGCCAGCGGGTCGGCGATCGACTCGCCGACGGTGGCCTGCGGGTCGAACGCGGAGTCGGGGTCCTGAAACACGACCTGTGCGTTCCGACGGAACGCCTTGCGCTCGCTCCGGGACTGGTCGGCCACCGTCTCGCCCCGAAACTGGACGCTCCCGCCGGTGGGCTCTTCGAGGTGGAGCAGCGTCGTCGCGGCGGTGGACTTCCCACAGCCGGACTCGCCGACGAGCCCGACCACTTCGCCGGCGTGGACGTCGAAGGAGATTCCGTCGACGGCCTTCACGTGGTCGGTGACCCGCCGTAGCAGGCCGCTCCGGACCGGGTAGTGTTTCTCCAGATCGCGCACCGAGAGGAGGGGTTCGTCAGTCATCGTGTTTCTCGGGGAACGACAACGGTGGCTGGTGGTCGTCGCCGTACAGCACGCAGGCGGCGTCGTGATCGTCGCCGACGGGGGCGAACGCCGGCTGCTCGCCGGCGCGACAGTCCTCGACCGCGTGGTCACAGCGCGGGTGGAACCGACAGCCGTCGGGCGGGTCGGTCGGATCCGGCGTGGTGCCGTCGATCGTGTCGAACGCCTGCCCGTGGCCGGGGAGGCAGTCGAGCAGCGCCCGGGTGTAGGGGTGGGCGGGGTTCTCGAACAGCTCGTACACCTCGCCGGTCTCCATCACCTTCCCGGCGTACATCACGACCACGCGGTCGGCGATCTCCGCAACGACGCCGAGGTCGTGGGTGACGAACAGCAGCCCCATCCCGCGTTCGTCTTGGATCTCGCCGAGCAGGCGGAGGATCTGCGCCTGGATCGTCACGTCGAGCGCGGTGGTGGGCTCGTCGGCGATCAACAGGTCGGGGTCACCCGCGAGCGCGATCGCGAGGACGACGCGCTGTTTCATCCCGCCGCTGAAGGAGTGAGGGTAGTCGTCGATCCGGTCGGCGGCGTCTGGGATCCCCACCCGATCGAGCAGGTCGATCGCTTCCTCCCGCGCCGCCGATCTGTCGAGGTCGCGGTGGGCGCGGACGGTCTCGACGACCTGCTCGCCGACGGTGTACACGTCGTCGAGCGCGCCCTGTGGATTCTGGAACACGTGGGCGATCCGATTGCCGCGGTACTCCGTCAGCGCCGACCCCGAGAGCTCGGTCAGGTCGGTGCCGTCGAACCGGACCTCGCCGCCGGTGATCGACCCCGAGTCCGTCGGGATCAGCCGCGTGATCGACTCGCAGGCGACGGTCTTTCCGGAGCCGGACTCGCCGACGAGACAGACGGTCTCGCCGGCCTCGACGTCGAAGGAGGCGCCGTCGACGGCCCGCACCACCCCGGCGTCGGTGTCGAACTCGGTGCGGAGGTCGCGCACCGAGAGCAGCGGGTCGCTCACGAGCTCCCCCCCTGCCGCGTGTCGAGCGCGTCGCGGAGGCTGTCGCCGGAGACGTTGAACGCGGCGACGGCGAACGCGAGCAGTGCGACCGCGAACGTCGTCACCCACCACTTCTGGTGCCACGGCAGCACCTCGGGCTGCAGCCCGACGCGGATCACCCGCCCCAGCGACTGGGAAGCGATCCGGCTGAGGCTGAGATAGGCGAGCGCGACCTGTGCGAGGACGAGCAGCGGCACCCGACGGCTGAGTTCGGTGACGATCGTCCCTCGGGCGTTCGGGACGATCCGGTCCCGCAGGATCCGCAGGTCGCTCGCGCCCGTCGCCCGCGCCGCCCGGACGTAGCCCGCGGACCGCTGCTGGAGCGCGTCGCTCCTGACGACGCGTGCGACGCCGCCCCAGTTGAGGAGCCCGAACACGCCGACGAACGCGAACAGGCCGCCGTCGGTGACGCCGGAGTACTCCCCGAGGAAGAACGTCGCGAGCAGGATGTAGACGACGATCGCCGGCACCGTCTGCTGAATGTCGACGTAGCGCATCAGCACGTCGTCGACCCAGCCGCCGTAGTAGCCCGCGAGCGCGCCGACGACGGTGCCGACGACGCCGATGAGCACGACCGTCGGGAGGCTGACCTGCAGCGCGACGCGGACCCCGTAGACGAGCAGTTCGAGCACCCCCTCGCCGTACCGGTTCGTTCCCAGCGGGTAGCGCCACGTCCCGTGACAGTAGCCGTCGGTCACCTGCCCGACGCAGTTGTAGTAGTGAATATCTTCGACGAAGACGCTGGCGTACACCGGCGGCTGGAGGCGGTACTTGAGCTTGGGGTAGCCCGTGTCGAAGAACAGTCCCGGCCCGAGCAGCCCGACCGCCGTGAGCACGGCCAGCGAGAGCAGGGCAAACAGCCCCAGCGGGTGCGAGCGGAGGCGGCCGAGCAGCCGCCGGGTCCGGGCGGGGTCGGCCGCCAGCGGGAACAGCCCGTAGCGCGCGAAGAACACGCTGGCGACCAGGAGGAGCCAGTCCGCACGCGTCACGTCCCAGTTCAGGGCCGCGACGAGCTCCTCGGGCGCGACGATCGCGTCGTAGGCGTACAGTGCGCCGAGCGCGAGGAAGGCGCCGAGCAGCCCGAGCGTCCGCTTCCGGACCGTGATCCCACGGTCGCGCACGTCCCAGTCTACCTCGGTGAACGCCGCCGACTCGAAGTCCTTGGAGGGCATCGCTGTTCGCGCTTTTGGAAACCATCAGGAAACTTTATAAGATTTTATGTTGGTGATGAAACTGATGTCGGCGGTCGATCGTCCCGAGATCGGGTGGTCCCCGTGAGCTACGTCAGCTACCTCCTCCGGCGGCTCGCGTTCGCCGCCTTCTCGGTGTACGCGGCGGCGACGGTGATGTTCGCCTTTACGATCCTCCAGATACGCCTGCTCTTCCGCCAACAGCTCGCGTTCATGCAGTGGGGGGGTTCGGACACGACCGAACAGGAGATCGAACGGTTCCGGGAGTCGTACATCGCCCAGCGCAGGCTGGACCACCCGCTTCACGAGCGCTACCTCGACTGGCTCGTCGACCTCACGACGCTTGAGTGGGGGCAGTCGATCGCGTACGGCCAGCCGGTCGCGGCCGTGCTCGACGGGCGTGTGCTGACCACGCTGGAGTACGTGGTGCCGGGGGTCGTGATCGCCGTCGCCCTCGGGGTGCCGCTGGGCGTGCTGGCGGCGTTCGCGAAGAACGAAACCGCCGACTGGAGCGCCCGGCTGAGCACGTACGCGCTGCTCGGCGTCCCCGTGTTCATGCTCATCACGTACCTCCTCGCGGGCGTCTCCCGGATACGGCCCGCCACTGGGCTGTCCGTCCATCCGCAGGTGATCGCTGCCGTCGCCGTCGCGGCGAGCCTGCTCGCCGGCCAACTCCGGTTCAGTCGCTCGGCCGTGCTCGACCAGACAGGCCGAGAGTTCGTCAAGATGCTGCGAGCCAAAGGCGTCTCCCGGACCACCGTGGTCCGGCACGTGCTCCGGAACGCGGCACTACCGATCGTCTCACTGTCAATCAGTGAACTGCTTGCGGTGCTCGTGTTGAACATCTACGTGATCGAGAACGTGCTCCCGATCGACGGGCTGGCCCGGGCGAGCCTCGTCGCGGTCGAAGAGGGCGACATGTCCCTGATAACCTGGTCGACGCTGGTGATCGTGTTTCTCGGGATCGCTGGCAGCTTCCTGCAGGACGTGCTGTACGGCTACCTCGACCCACAGGTCTCCGTCGAGTGAACGCGAACGGGGTCTCGCAGCGGGGTCGGTCCGAGCCAGTGGAACGGCAACGATCCGGACTCGTCTGGACTCCCTTTCGCTCTGGAAGTCACAGGAAACTTTATACGACTTTCTGCTGCAGTTGATGCCGATGACCTCGGACGAGCGACCCGTGGTCGGGTGGTCCCCGTGAGCTACGTCAGCTACCTCCTCCGTCGGTTCGCGTTCGCCGTGTTCTCGGTGTACGCCGCCGCGTCCGTGATGTTCGGGTTCACGGTGCTGCAGGCACGGCTGATCCTCCAGAAGCAGCTCGCGCTCCTGCGGTGGCAGGGGGCATCCGACCGGGAGATCGAGCAGTTCCGGGAGGCGTTTCTCGCCCGACGTGAGTTGGATCGACCGCTCTACGAACACTACGCCGACTGGTTCGTCGACCTCACGACGCTCGATTGGGGCCAGTCGATCGCGTACGATCAGCCGGTCGCGGCCGTGCTCGACGGGCGAGTCGTGACCACCTTGGAGTACGTCGTCCCCGGCGTCGTCGTCGCCGTCGCACTCGGGGTACCGCTGGGCGTGCTGGCGGCGTTCGAGAAGGAGGGCGCCGTCGACTGGACGGCCCGGCTGAGCACGTACGCGCTGCTCGGCATCCCCGTGTTCATGCTGATAACGTACGTTCTCGCGGTCGTCTCGCCCGTCCGGGCCGGCCCGACCGCCGGCGCCGGGCCGTACCTCCACCCGCAGGTGATCGCCGCCGGCGCGGTCGCGGCGAGTCTGCTGGCCGGCCAGCTCCGGTTCAGCCGCTCGGCCGTGCTCGACCAGACCGGTCGGGAGTTCGTGAAGATGCTACGGGCCAAAGGGATCTCCCGACTCACGCTCGTCAAGCACGTGCTGCGGAACGCGGCCCTGCCGATCGTCTCGCTGTCGCTCAGCGAACTGCTCGCGGTGCTCGTGTTGAACATCTACGTGATCGAGGAGATCCTCCCCATCGACGGGCTGGCCCGGGCGAGCCTCGTCGCGGTCGATCAGGGCGACATGTCGCTCGTGACGTGGACGACGCTGGTGATCGTGTTCCTCGGGATCGGCGGGAGCTTCCTGCAGGACGTGCTGTACGGCTACCTCGATCCACAAGTCTCCGTCGAGTGAAAACGAAACTGGTGACGCGCGCCGCTTCCCCCTGTCAGTCCTGCTGGTACTCCTTTTCGAAGCCGCGGAACTCGGTCCGGTGGGCCTCCTCGTCGGCGAGGATCGTGACCGCGAGGTCCTCCGTCACCGGGTCGTCCGCGGCCTCGGCGGCGTCGATGAGCGCACGGTAGGTGTCGATAGCGTCCTCCTCCGCGTCGAGCACGCCCCGGATCACCGAGAGCACGTCCGTGGAGTCCTCCGGCGGCTGGAGGGAGTCCTGCCGGGCGACGAACTCCGCCGAGCTCGGCGGCCGGGCGTCGAGCTGTTTGAGGCGGTTACCCAGCTGCTCGGCGTGGCCGAGCTCCTCCTGAATGTCCGTCTTGAGGCTCTCCTTGATCTCCTCGGCGCGGACGCCGTCGAGCACGATGGCGTTGGTCTGGTAGTTCATCACTGTCTCCATCTCGTCGCCGTACGCCTTCCGCAGCAGGTCGATGACTTTCTCGGAGCTCATGCAGTCTGATTTGTACCTAACGGACGATATATCCGTCGGCGACTCTCCCGAACTGAGAGCCGGCGGCGCGTGTTACTCGTAGGTGTGGACCTGTCCGGTCGTGTTCTCCTCGATGTACGCCCAGTCGTAGTCGACGCCGAGTCCAGGGCCCTCGGGGACGGAGACGGTCCCGCCCTCGACGGCCTCCATCATGTCGGAGTAGCCGCCCTCGTAGACGGGCGGCTGGGTGTTCTGACAGTCCGGGTGGACCAGCGCCATCTCGTAGTAGTTGGAGTTGCGGCAGGCGGCGATGCAGTGGCGCTGTGCCGGCCCGGGGGCGTGGAACTCGATGTCGAGGCCGAACGCCTCGGCGACGCGGGCGACCTTCATCGCGCCCGTGATCCCGGCGTCGTACTCCGGATCGGCGCGGAGGAAGTCCGTCGCGTCGTTCGCGGCGAAGTCGGACTTGAGTTCGAGCCCGCGGACGTGCTCGGTCTGCAGGATCGGCGTGTCGAGCTTCTGGGAGAGCTTCCGGTGGGCGTGCTGGGAGATGCCGCCGTCGCGGAACGGGTCCTCGTACCAGAAAAAGTCCTGTTCGTCACACGCCTTCCCGAGTTCGAGGGCGTCCGCGAACGTCTCCAGTTCGCAGGCGGGGTCGTGCATCAGGTCCATCTCGTCGCCGACGCGCTCGCCGACCGCGTGGACTGCCTCGACCTCCCGGTCGAGGTCGCGCGAGGCGTCGCCGCCGCCCCAGCCGTGGATCTTGAAGCCGCCGAAGCCGGCGTCGCGACACTCCTCGGCGAAGTCGGCGAACGCCTCCGGCGAGTCCAGCCCGCCGGCGTCGTCGCCGTGGTACGTCGACGCGTAGGCGGGGATCTCGGTGCGGTAGGTGCCCAGCAGTTCGTGGATCGGCGCGTCGTAGTACTTGCCCGCGAAGTCCCACAGCGCGATGTCGATCGGGCCCATCCCCATCCGGTCGTACTTCCGGAGCGCCCGTTTGATCTCCGACCAGTGTTTCTCGCGTTCGAGGGGGTTCTTCCCGATCAGGTACTTCGCGGTGATGTTGTACTGCGCCGCCGCCGGGGAGTTCCCCCCGACGTACTCGCCGGTGATCCCCTCGTCAGTGTGGATCTTCACGCCGAACAGCTTGCGGTAGGTGGTCTCGCCCGGCTCGTAGACGAGGTTGAAGCCGTGTTCGTCGGTGCCCACGTCCTCCAAGGGGTACTCGAACTCCCGGCTCTCGATTTTCGTGATCGTGGGTGCCATGCCAGCCTACTGCGGGGGCGCCGCGTAAAAACCCTCCCGAGGCAGATTCGGGTAGGGGCTACCCGTCCAGCGCACCCATTCGCCGGATGCCCGGCTCGTCGAGTCGGAACGAGCAGCCGACGTGGGGCACCTCCAGCACCCGCGGATAGCGGAACGACGCGGCGTGTTCGTGCAGCACCTTCGGGTCGGCGCCGACGCCCTGCCACATGTCGTGGTGGGTCGGGAGCAGGCGATCGAGTTCGAGCTGGTTCGCCGCCTCGATAATCTCGTTTTCGTCCATGTACCACCGCGTGCGCTCCCCGCGGCCGAGGTCGTACTTGTAGATCTCCCCCACGGAGCCGAACGCCAGCGCGCCCACGTCGACGTCGAACTCCGCGGCGATCCCGGGGAACGCGTCGGGCGCGGGCCGACTGTCGCCGGCGTGGACGAACGTCCCCGAGTCGTGTTCGACGACGTAGCTCACGGGCTCGATCGCGTCGGGGTCGTTCGCGCCGCGGACGTGGACGGTGAAGTCGCCCACGTCGAACGTCTCGCCCGCTGCGATCACGTTCCGCCGGTCCTCGGGTGCGTCGAGGTCGCCGTCGTAGTCCGGCGACTCGTAGGACGCCGCGGGCGCGTAGAGGTCGGCGTCGAGATCGTTCACCAGTGGGCCGTACGACGGCGGGTGCATGTGGTCGATGTGCTCGTGGGTGACCAGCACCGCGTCACAGTCCGTCGCGTCGGCGGGGTCGATCGGGACGGGGATCATGCGGACGATGTTCGGCGGGTCGCCGTCGCCGAAGTACGGGTCGATGTACAGCGTCGTCGACGCCGAGCGCAGCACGAACCCGTTACAGCCGAGGTACCAGCCGACGACGCCGTCGCCGGGATCGGCCGCTTCCACTTCCTCGCGGACGAACCAGTCGTCCCACGTCGAGTGAACCATGGCGGCGTCGTTCGGCGGGGGCGGGCAAAGCGTTGGCGCCCGAACGCGAGCAGTCTCTCCGACCTGTCGGCCGACGCGAGCTCAGAGCTCGACGGTCTCGCCCCTCTCGCTGGCCTCGTACACCGCCTTGATCGCCCGGATGTCGGTCAGCCCGTGCTCGCCGTCGGGGTGAGGCTCCTCGCCGGTCAGCAGGCAGTGCGAGAAGTACTCGAACTCCTCCTCCATCTGGTCGGCCTGCTCGAACGCGACGTCGAAGCTGGTGTCGCCGCGCTCGATCGTGAGCGCGCGGTCGTCCCAGGGGTAGAACGCCGGCTCGATCCGGATCCGCCCTTGGGTGCCGACGACCTCGATGTGGCTCGCCATGTGGGCGTTCTGGCTGGCGGTACAGACTGCGAACGTCGGCCCCGGGAAGTCGAGTTGGAACGCGGCGTGCTCGTCCGGCACGTCGTCGAACTCGGGGGTGACGGACGCGACTGTCCCACGTACACGCTCCGGATCGGCGTCGAGCAGGTAGCGCGCGGTGTTCAGCGGGTAGAGCCCGATGTCCATCACCGCACAGCCGCCCGAGAGTTCGCCGTCCAGCCGCCACTGATCGGGGTCGGGGACGAGGTCGAGGATCGGCTCGGTCATGTTCCCGTTGACGAAGATCGGTTCGCCGACGAGGCCGTCGTCGACGAACTCCTTCGCCCGCCGGACCGCGGGCTCGGTCTGCATCCGGTAGGCGATCATCAGCGTCGCGTCGTGCTCCTCGACGACCTCGACCATTCGTTCGGCGCGCTCGATCGTCGCCTCCATCGGTTTCTCACAGAGGATCGCCTTGTCGAGTTCGGCGGCCGTCTCGACGAACGGGAGGTGGAGCGCGTTCGGCGTGACGACGTAGACGGCGTCGTAGGCGTCGCTCGCTTTCCCGTCGTGGAACGCGTCGTAGCTGATCGCGTGCTCGACGGTCTCGGACGCGGCCGCCACGTCGGCGGCCGTCTCGGTGTCGCCGCTGACGAGCACGGTCGTCTCACACAACTCGGCGTTCGCGACGGCGGGCATCGCCTGCTCACGGGTCCACCAGCCGACGCCGACCATCGCAAAGCGCACTGGGTCGTCGGTTTCTTCGAGTTCTTGCCAGTCCCGCCGGTCGAACGACTCGGCGAGCGTCTGGAGATCCATGGACGCCAGTCTCGCGGGGAACGCAAAAAGCCGTTGTGACGGGAAAAACCGCGCGAGGTCGCGGCTTCAGTAGCTGTCGTACACCGTCTTCGAGATGGTGTAGAAGTCGATGCCAGCCTCGCCCTGCTCGCGGTACGTCTCGCTGGACGAGGCCTTCATGCCGCCGAAGGGGACGTGGAGTTCGACGCCCGTGGTCTGCTGATTGACTTTCACCACGCCCGCGTCGATGTCGTCGACGAAGCTGTTGGCCTCGTGGTGGTCGTTCGTGACGATGCCCGCGGAGAGGCCGTACTCGACGTCGTTGGCCGTCTCCAGCGCCTCGTCGTAGCCGCTCACGGGAATCACCGACAGCACCGGCCCGAAGATCTCCTCCTGGGCGAGGCGGCTGTCGTTGTCGACGTCGGCGAACACCGTCGGCTCGACGAAGTACCCCTTGCGGTCGAGCGCGTCGCCGCCGGTTTCGAGGCTGGCGCCCTCCTCCTGCCCGACCTCGACGTACTCCAGCGTGCTCTCCAGTTCGTCCATGCTGACCTGCGGGCCCATGTCGCCGCCGTCGAGACCGTTGCCGGGCTCGATCCCCTCGGCCTGCTCGACGATCGCGTCGACGAACTCGTCGTACACGTCCTCGTAGACGATCGCCCGAGAGCAGGCGGTACAGGCCTGTCCCGTCACGCCGAAGGCGCCCCAGGAGACGATCTTGGCGGCTTTCTCAACGTCCGCGGAATCCGAGACGACGGTGGGGTTCTTCCCGCCCATCTCCAGCTGGACGCGCTTGCCGTCCGCGGTCGCGGTGTCGTAGACGATGTCGCCGACGGAAGCGCTGCCGGTGAAGGAGACGACGTCGACGTCCTCGTGACCCGCGACCACGTCACCGACCTCGCTCCCGGGGCCGGTGACGACGTTGAGCGCGCCGTCGGGGAGCCCCGCCTCGTCGAGCGCCTCGGCGATCTCGTGGGTCGGCCCGGGGGCCAGCGTCGCGGGCTTGATCACCGCGGTCGTGCCGGCCGCCAGCGCGGGTGCGATCTTCCACGCCGGGATCGCGATCGGGTAGTTCCACGGCGTGATCAGGCCGGCGACGCCGACCGGCTCCTGCTTGGTTCGGAGCACCGTGTCGCCGCCGCTGGCGCTTTTGACCTCGCCGCCGATGTCGCGCGCTTTCGAGCCGTAGTAGTCGAAGATGTCGATGGCGCGCTGGACCTCCCCGCCGGCCTCGCGCTCTGTCTTCCCCTCCTCGCGGACCAGCAGTTCGGTGAGCTCCTCCTTCTTGTCGGCGAGGATTTGACTTGCCCGCGAGAGGATCCGTCCCCGCTTCGGCGCGGGGGTGTCGCCCCACTCGTCGGTTGCCGCGGCCGCGGCCTCGACCGCGCGTTCGGCGTCGGCCGCACCGGACTTGGGGTAGGTGCCGACGACCTCGTCGGGGTTGGCGGGGTCGTGCGTGTCGAACGTGTCGCCGCTCTCGGCGTCGATCCACTCGCCGTCGATGAGGTTCGATCTGCTCGCCATACCCGCCCGTTGTAGCGGTCGGGGGATAACCCTTTACGCTGCGGACTCCCCCCGGAGATTTATACCGTCCACGCGCCGCAGTCCCCGCATGCGCTACTACCGTCACGAACGCGACGGCGACGCCCACCTGCTCGCCGTCGCCGACGGCGAGGCCCGCGACCTGACGGCGATCAAACCCCGACTGGGGTCGTTCCGCGACCTCGCGGCGGCCGCCGACGTCGCGAACAGCGGCGTCGACGCGCTGGCCGCCGAGCTGTTCGCCGAGGCGCCGGTCGTCGAGTTCTCCGTCGTCGAACTCGAACGCCCCGTCGCGCCCGAGGAGGTGTGGGCCGCCGGGGTCACCTACGAGATCAGCGAGCAGGCCCGCGAGGAGGAGAGCGGGATGGCCGACGTGTACCTCGACGTGTACGACGCCGAGCGCCCGGAGATCTTCTTCAAGGCCACGCCGAGCCGGACGGTCGGTCCCGGCGGCGCGATCGGCGTCCGCGGCGACTCCGACTGGAACGTCCCCGAGCCCGAACTGGGGCTCGTGCTGTACGACGGCGAGATCGTCGGCTACACCGTCGGCAACGACGTGAGCAGCCGCGAGATCGAGGGGGCGAACCCGCTCTACCTCCCGCAGGCGAAGGTGTACGACCGCTGCTGCTCGATCGGCCCCTGCGTCGTCGGCGCCGGGAGCGTCCCGGACCCCCACGATCTCGGGATGTCGATGCGCATCGAGCGCGACGGCGAGACCGTGTACGACGACGCCACCTCGACCGCGGAGATGGCCCGGAGCTGCGAGGAGCTGGCCGACTGCTGGCGCGCCCACAACGCGGTGCCGGAGCTGGGCGTGCTGCTCACGGGCACCTCGCTCGTCCCCGAGGGCGAGTTCACCCTCCGCCCCGGCGACACGGTCCGCATCGACATCGAGGGGATCGGGGAGCTGGTGAACCCCGTCGTCGAAGTCTGAGCGGTGCGCTGGCCGGTGTTTCGCTGAGGGTTCCGAACGCCCCGGACGAGGTGTCTCGGCCACGAATACGGAGTGCACCCTGTCACGCTGTGACTGGTCCGTCAGGTCTGTCGCTGGAGCGACTCCGGCCGTGGCCTCAGTCGAACCTCGGCGCTTCCAGCGGGATAGTTCACGGGGCGACGGAGTTCGTCACGTCGTGGGCCATCGGCAACGCGCTTATACCCCTCCGGTTCCCGCTTGCGGTCGTTCGATTCTCACATGACGACCATCCTCGACACCGCGCGGCGCCGGGCGACGATACTCGACTACCTGCGGGACGGCCCCCTCGACAAGCGGGACCTGCTTGATCGCGTCGCTGCCTCGCGTTCGACGATCGACCGCGCGACCGAGGAGCTGCTCGACAGCGGGCTGGTACGGACGGTCGAGGGCGGCTACGAGACCACGCTCGCCGGCGTGCTGGCGCTCGAACAGTCCCGCGCCTACGAGCGCGACGCCGGCGCCATCGCGGCGACGGCGCCCGCGCTGACGCCGCTGTGGAAGGAATCCGAGATCGACGTGGCGTTTCTCCGGGACGCCGACGTGTCGCTGGCGGCCGACGACGACGCGGTCCGGCTGCTCGCCGAGCTCGGCTCGGCGATCCGGAACGCCGACGAGGTTCGGGGGGTGTTCCCCCAGATCGCCCGGCCCGAGCAGTTGGAGACCCTGTACACGCGGGCGAACGCCGACGCCGACCTCGAGTTCGTGTTCTCGGAGTCGCTGTTCGACACGCTGGCGTCGACGTTCCCGGGCTGGCTCCGCGGGGTCGTGCTCGCGGGGACCGGCCGCGTCGCCGTCGGCCCAGTGCCGGAGTACGGGCTCGTGGTCTGCCGCGCCGGCGACGACCGCGAGGCGTTCCTGCTCACGTACGACGACGGCCGGCTCCACGGCGTGCTCCGGAACCGCGGGGACGGCGCGGCGTGGGCCGACGAGCGGATCGACACGCTCCGCGACGGCGCGGCCGACCGATCGGCACGTATCCAGGCGCTCGACGCGGACCCAGGGTTCACGGGCGTCGGTGACGTGACGCCGCCGTTCGGGGGCGTGTCGGCGGTCGCCGAAGGCGGCGTCGAGGAACGGACCGAGGGCCTCCTCGCCGGCGGCTACGCCGTCGACGGCGGGAAGCTCCGGACCCCGGCCTTCGGTGCCGAGGGGGCGTGTACGGTGTCGTTCTGGATGCAGCCGAACGATCCCGCTGGCGGCTGGCAGATACTCCTCAAGTGGGACTACGTCGCGATCGCGCTCCGACGCGGTGAGCTCCACGGGATGGTGTACGACCCCGACCGCGAGGAGAGTCGGGCCTACACCGCGGTCCCGGTCGACAGGATCGGCGCGGGGCGCTGGCAGCACGTCGCCTACACCTACGACGAGTCCCGCGCCCGGCTGTACCTCGACGGCGAACTCGTCGACGAGACCGAGGACGACTACCCGCTTCACGTCGCCGAGATCGGGGCGGCGCTGGGGTACCACTACCGCGACAGGGACACCGGCGTCCACGACCCGACGTACGACGGCCAGCTGTACGACGCACGGCTCTACGACGTCGCGCTCTCGGCCGAGGAGATCGAGCGCCTCGTGACCGCGACGGGGCCGACCGCCGCCGCGTGGGACGCCGAGTGAGCTACCCGCCCAAGAAGAGCTGGGCGCGCCTCGCGACGGCCGTTCGGAACGCCGACTCGTCGATCACCCGTTCACCGCCGAACAGGCGGCCGTGCTCCTCGCGGTACACGTCCTCGATCACGCGCTCCCGGAGCTCGTCGACGGTCGGCGCCTTCCCGCGTTCGCGGAGTCGCGACGCGACGCGCTCGAAGCGGCGATCCGTGGCCACCGCGGCCGCCAGCGAGTCGGCGTTCTCGGACGGTATCGGATTCTCAGCCGATGTAGAAATTTCAGAATTCGTGAGCATCGCACGCGCCCCACGCTTGTCACGAATCACGATGCCCGCGGCGGGCCCGTCGTACCACGCCGACTCAGGGATCCGGTAGCTGCCGGGATTGAAGTCGCGGCTGTGGCGCTCGCGTTCGACCGCGGTCGCCGGATCGATCCCGAGGCGGTCGAAGATGGTCTCGGTCGCGTCCGGCGGGCGGAACGCGTCGCTGTCGGCGTCGTGCACGTCGACGCCGAGAAACGGCGGCAGCCGCTCCCAGCCGTAGTCGATCCGCTCGCGGTGGGTCGCCCAGCCGACGAACGTGAGGCTGCACACGTCGTCGACGGCGCGCCGGAGCGCCGCGCGGTCGAGTCGTTCCCGCACGTGCCGAACTGCACGGCGACACTGTCGTGGGATCGCCTCGTCGTCGCGGTAGACGCGCTGCTCGCCGCCGAAGCGGATCGCGCCCGACTCCGCGAGCTGGAACCGGAGGAGCGACCCCTCCACCGCCTCCAGCAGCCAGAGGTGGCCAGCGAACTCGGGGGCCTCGTCGCCGACGGCGGGGATGGCCGGGTACTGCTGCACGGGCGGACTCGGACGGCCGGCCGGGTATGGGTTCCGGCGCGGCCCACCACCCTTAATCCGGCTCACACCGAAGCCCTCGGCATGATCACGAGCAGGCGCATGGCCGCGGTCGACCGCAACGCCGCGGCGCTGGGCGTGCCGCTCCGGGCGCTGATGGAGTCCTCGGGCAACGCGGTCGCCCGACGGGTCCGAGAACTGACAACCCCGGGCGACTCGGTGACGCTGGTCTGTGGCCGGGGGAACAACGGCGGCGACGCGCTCGTCGCCGCGCGCTTCCTCGACGATCGCGAGGTCCGTGTGAAGCTACTGGGGCGGCCAGAAAGCATCACGACCGAGATCGCCCGGGCGAACTGGGAGGCGCTGCAGGCGGCGGAGATCGACACGGAGCGCGTGACCGACTCCCGCGCGTTCGACCTCGACGACCCGGAGTTGCTCGTCGACGCGATGCTCGGCACGGGAATCACCGGCGCGCTCCGGGAGCCGGAAGCCAGCGCGGCCCGCGCGATCAACGACAGCGCGGCACCCGTCCTCGCGGTGGACGTGCCCTCGGGCGTCGACGCGGACACGGGTGCGACGCCCGACGGGGTCGTCGAGGCCGAGCACGTCGTCACGTTCCACGACCTGAAGCCCGGACTCGCCGAACACGCCGACGTGACCGTCGCGGATATCGGCATCCCCGCGGCCGCCGAGGAGCTGGTCGGTCCGGGCGACGTGGCGGTGCTCGGCGCGGGCGGCAGCCGGAAGGGCGACGCCGGCCGGACGTTCGTGATCGGCGGCGGTCCCTACACCGGCGCGCCTGCCCTCGCCGCCGGCGCGTCGCTGTCGGCCGGCGCGGATCTCGCGTTCGTCGCCTGCCCCGCGTCGGTGTTCGAGCCGATCGCGGGCTACTCCGAGGACCTGATCGTTCAGCCCTACGGCGACGACTCCGGGACGACGGACCACCTCGCACCCGAGCACGTCCCGGAGCTCGTCGACACCGCCGAGCGCCACGACGACACGGTGATCCTCGGCCCAGGGCTCGGCCGACATCCGGAGACGGAGGACGCCGCCCGAGAGTTCCTCGCCGAGTTCTCGGGTACTGCGGTCGTCGACGCCGACGCGCTCGCGCTCGTGCCCGAGGTCGACACCGACGCGGATCTGGTGCTCACGCCGAACCGCTCGGAACTGGCGGAGTTGGGCGGCCCCGACGTGGACGACCTCACCACCGTGGCCGACGCGATCCGCGAGCTCGCGGCCGACCTCGGCCACACGATCCTCGCGAAGGGCGCGGTCGACGTGATCACCGACGGCGAGACGGTGCGGCGCTGTCGGACTGGCACGCCGGGGATGACCGTCGGCGGCACCGGCGACACGCTCGCGGGCGTCGTCGCGGCGCTGCTCGCCCGCGCGGCGCCGTTCGAGGCGGCCTGCGTCGGCAGCTACGTCAACGGCCGCGCCGCCGAGATGCTCGATCGGGGTGACGGGCTACGCGCGACCGAACTCCAAGAGACCATCCCGACGGCGCTCAGAGGGGACGACGATGAGTGAGAACGACGACGTGGCCGGCGTCACGCCGGAGGACGAACTGACCCACACGACCGACGACGGCGACGTACAGATGGTCGACGTCGGCGAGAAGCCCGACACCGGCCGTCGTGCGGTCGCGCGGGGAGAGATCCGCCTCACCGAGTCGACCGTTGACGCCGTCCGCGCCGACGAGATCGGGAAGGGTGACGTGCTCGCGACCGCCCGCATCGGCGCGATTCAGGCGGTCAAACACACGTGGGAGACGATCCCCATGTGCCACCAGATCCCGATCACGAACGTCGACACCGAGTTCTCGGTCGGCGACGACCGGATCGAACTGGAGGTCGGCGTCGAGACGACCGGGAAGACCGGCTGCGAGATGGAGGCGATCCAAGGCGTGACGACGGGGCTCGGCGTGGTTTGGGACATGGTGAAAGCCGCCGAGAAGGAGGTCGTCGACGAGTCCGACGAGGTCGAGGCCAGCGGCTACCCGGGCACGGAGATCTCGGGCGTGGAGGTCGTCTCGAAGGAGAAGCGAGAGCTGTCGGAGTGACTGATGCGTCTACGTCTCCCCGTCCACGACTGTCGGATGGGGGTTTCGGATGATCGCGATGTCGTAGGCACCCTCGAACGCGACGCGGCCGCCGACGCTCGTGGTCCCGATCATACTGTGGCCGGCGTTCTTGCTGCCGATGAAGATCGCCGAGGTGTCCCGTTCCCGGGCGAAGCGACGGATCCGACTCGATATCGTTCCGGACGAGGCGTACCTGTCCACGACGAGATGTTCGAAACCCGCCTCGGGGGCAACACCCTTGACCCGCTCGCGGAGCCGTGAGACGATCGTCTCCCTATCGAACGCCTCGTTCTCGGCGATCCAGTCGTTCTCACGTGCGTACTCCGCCTTCTGTCTCGGAATGACGGTCACTGCGATCGTGGTCTCCTCGTACAGGCCCGACGCACGCACCCCGTAGAGGAGCGCAGTTTTCGAGAGAACGGACCCGTCGAACGGAACGATGACGACCATGCGTGTACGGAGTCGGGAGTCGGTGAAACGGTTTCCGGTACGTCACCCGTCTCACGCCACCGTTTTCCCGAGACCGCTCAGGCCTCGCCGGCCTCGGGCGTCGGCGACTCAAGCTCCGCCGCCTTCGAGCGCGCCTTCGAGACAATCGCCGGCGGCGCCTCGAACTCGACCACGACCTGCTGGTCGCCGTAGGACTCCTCGTCGACGTTGCCGTTGTCGTGGATCCACGAGACGACGCTCATCGCCTCGTCAGTCACGGGCAGCAGCAGTCGCTCCCGCTCCCAGTCGGGGAGTTCGCGCTCGACGCGCTCGCGCAGGCGGTCGACGTTCTCGCCGGTCTTCCCCGAGACGACGATGGGGTTGGGCGCGAGCCCCGAGAGCGCGCGCTCGCGGCGCTCGATCTCCGGCTCGGAGAGCTTGTCGGCCTTGTTGAACACCGTGACGATCGGCGCCTCGTTGCGGTCCGAGAGCGTGTCGTGGGAGGTCACCAGCTTCTGGCGCATCTCTTCGACGGGCTCGGAGGCGTCGACGACCAGCAGCACGAGATCGGCGTAGTACACCGAGTCCAGCGTCGACTTGAACGACTCCACCAGCCAGTGCGGGAGGTCCGAGACGAACCCCACCGTGTCGGTCAACAGCACCTCCCGCGTGCCCGTGTCGGCTTTCCGGGTCGTGGTGCCGAGCGTGGTGAACAGTCGGTCCTCCGACTCCGCGGTCGAGTCGAGGTCCGGGTGCTGCTCCTCGTTCTCGTCGACGTCGAGTTCGCTCGCGAGCCGGCGCAGCAGCGTCGACTTCCCGGCGTTGGTGTACCCCGCCAGCGCGACGAGGTCGAACCCCTGATCGCGGCGCTGGGCCCGCCGTTTCTCCTCCTTCTCGGCGATCTGGTCGAGCTCTTCGGAGATCCGGGCGATCTGGTTTTTGATGTCCTGCTCGCGGGACTCGTCGTACTCGCCCAGTCCCATGAAGCCGGGGCGCTCGTCGCGTTTCGCGAGGCTGGCTTTGGCCTCGGCCCGCGGGAGCTCGTAGCGGAGCTCCGCGAGCTCGACCTGTAGCTGGGCCTTCCGCGTCTGGGCGCGCTGGCCGAACAGTTCGAGGATCAGGGTGAACCGGTCCAACACGTCGACGCCCTCGGGCAGCTTCCCGCCGACGTTGTACGTCTGGAACGGCCCCATCTCGTTGTCGACGACGACGGTGTCGGCGCCGGTCTCCCGCACGAGCGCGGCGAGCTCGTCGACTTTCCCCTCGCCGAAGTGGTAGGCGGCGTCCTGTGTCCGCCGCTGGGTCAGTTCGCCGACGACCTCGTACCCCGCCGAGCGGGTGAGTTCGCTGATCTCTTCGAGGTCGGCCTCGCCTTCGTCGACGCGCTTGGCGACGACTGCTCGATCAGTCGGAATGGCTGTCGGTCACCTCGGTTTCGCTCGCGTTCGACGGTTGATCCATAGTCGACGTTCGTGATCCGTGGGCATGAATCCCGCGGTGGATTCGGTCGTTCACCGGCGTTCGGCGCTGCTGTTCTCGGTCACGAACTCGACGACCGACTCGGTCCCCTCGAAGCCGCTGGCCATCCGACCGACGACCTCCCCACCCTCGAACAGCAGCAGCGTCGGAACGCTCTTGATCTCGTACTCCTCGACGAGATCCAGATCGGTCTGGGGGTTCAGCATCGCGACGGTGGCGTCGGTCGCGCGGGCGACGTTGCCCACGACGGGCTCGATCGACTGACAGAGCGTGCAGCCCTTGGTGTAGAAGTCGACGAGCACCACGTCGTGTTCGGCGACCAGCTCGTCGAGCTCCTCGCCGGTGTCGAGTCGGTGCGGCTTCTCGAACGCTTCGCTCATACCGGAGCGAGGCGCTGGAGGGGGATATGTCCCGCGCCCGCGGCGACTCGCCCTCGCCGGTGCCGGCTCACCGCACGTGCCGGCGCCCGGGGCTATTTACCTCGTGCGACCCCATACACCGCCATGAGCGAGGCACACGCGGAGACGCTGCTCCCGAGCGAGCGAATGCGCGAACAGGCGCTCGACGGCGAGGTCACACAGATCCACCGCGGGCAGGCCTACGCCGATGAGGGCGACCGCTTCGAGATCGACGGTACGACGTTCGAGATCGTCGACGTGACCGAGCGGTCGCTCGGGGACATGACCGACGAGGACGCCCGCGCCGAGGGCGCACGGGACCTAGAGCAGTACAAGGAGATGCTCCGGCGCTCCCACGAGGACTTCGAGTGGGACGACGACAGCCCGATCGTCCGCCACCGCTTCGAACGGCGCTGAGAGCGGCGATCGTTCCAGCTCGGTTACGTGTAGATTCTCACTACTACCCCCGTTTATATCGATCGACTCCGTGGCGGGATCTATGCCCCCCGACCCCGAGGACAGGGCAATATCGCCCGTCATCGGCGCCGTTCTGCTGTTCGCGGTGGTGATCATGCTCGCGGCGACCGCGGGCGTGATGGTGCTGGGGTTCAGCGACTCGCTGCGGGCGCCGCCGCCGTTCGCGGCGACCGACGAGGAGGTCGAAGTCGAGGTCCGGGGCAACGAGACCCGGCACACGTTGGAGGTCGTCCACCGCGGCGGTGACCCGGTCGACGCGGCCGCGCTGACGACGCAGATCGCCGTCGGCGACCGGACGATCAGCCTCCCGGCGACCGCGGGCGACGACGGCGCACTGGCCGACGGCGAGTGGAGCGTCGGCGAGCGGCTCACGCTCGGGCTGAACGAGTCGCTGCTCTGTGCCGGCGACGCCGAGGAGGCGTCCGTGGCGCTCTCCTACCGCGACGACGGCGCCGCTTACGAGCTCTCCTCGCAGACGGTGCCGATCGAGCGCGGCCAGTTCGTCATCGACGGGAGCGAGGTCCGGGCGACCGCGCCGTACACGGCGAACGTGAAGTTCGTCGGCACGGGCTGGTCCTCCGAGACCGCCGACGCGCCGGTCAACGTCACCGTGAGCGTCGACGGCACCGTCGAGCACGCGTGGCGGATGGAGGGGGACAGCGACTCGGTCGTCGGCGCGACCGGCGTCTCTCGGCAGGAGCAGGGAACGGATCTCAGCATCGAAGCGGCGGGCGCACAGCCGGATACAGAATGTAGCTGGTCAGGGTTGAGCTACGACTGTGAACGTGTCTGGGACTGGACTCGCGTCAGCAGCACGGCCAACACCGAGAACGTCCTCGTCTACCGCGACGGCGACGACGCCCCCGACTTCGGCGGCGCCGACAGCCAGCAGTCCGCCGCGGCGTACGTCGATCCGTACGTCGAGGACGGCGCGATCAGCCTCGACGACAATCAGGCCATCTACCTGTTCGACTTCAACGAGGACTCCCACGACTACCAAGACGCGGTCGTGCTGGTCTCCTTCTTCACGCAGGAGGAGCGTAGCGGCATCTACGAGTCCCGCGGCGAGGACGTCGTGATCTGCCCGCCCGAGACGAAGTCGGCCAGCCCGAGCGGCGGCAACGGCGGAAACGGCGGAAATGGCGGTAACGGCAACAACGACTGATCCTCCTGACCGGCGGACGACGTTCGGTCAACTGCCGATCTATCTGAACAGTCGTTCAGACCGAAACAGCTATCTGAACCGTCGCTCAATCAGCGCTCGATGAGCGACACCCAGCCGCGCCTGCGACGGCGAATCGAGGACGAGGTGGGCGACTGCTGTGACGCCGACGTGCGGGAGCGCCTCGCCGAACTCGACGATCTCGCGGCGTCGGCCAGCGACGGTTCCCGCGACGCGTTCGCCGCGCTCGGGAACGAGACGCGCCACCGGCTGACCAGAATCCTCTCGGCGGCCGACGGCGAACTCTGTGTCTGTGAGCTCGAGCCCGTCGTCGACGTGAGCGAGAGCGCCGTGAGCCACGCGCTCGCCGATCTCGTGGACGCCGGGCTCGCGACCCGGCGGAAGGCGGGGAACTGGCGCTACTACGACAGCACCGCGCTCGCGGACGACCTGCTCGCGGTCGCCGACGGGGAGGCCGCGTGAGCGACTCGCTGGGCGTTCTGGACCGCTACCTCACGGTCTGGATCGGACTGGCGATGGTGCTGGGCGTCGGGCTCGGTCGGTTCGCGCCGGGGGCGGTCGATCTGCTGAACGCGGTGACGTGGCACGGCACCAGTCTCCCCATCGCGCTCGGCCTGTTCGTGATGATCTTCCCGATCATGGCCGAGATCGACTACGGTCGCGTGCCCACGGTGACGCGCACGGCTCGCAAGGAGATCGGCCTCACGCTCGTGTTCAACTGGCTGATCGCGCCGTTCGTCATGTACGGGCTCGCGACGTTCTTCCTCGGCGGCCGGCCGGCATTCGTCACGGGGCTGATCCTCGTCGGGATCGCGCCCTGTATCGCGATGGTGCTCGTCTGGAACGAGCTCGCGGCGGGTAATCAGGAGCTCTGTGCGGTCTGTGTCGGCGTGAACAGCCTGCTCCAGATCGCGCTCTTTGTCCCCTACGCGTTCCTGTTCCTGACGCTGCTGCGCGGCACCGCGGTCGACGTGTCGATGTCGCTGATCGCCCAGATGGTGTTCGTGTTCCTCGGCCTGCCGCTAATACTGGGCTACCTGACCCAGAAGGCGGCGTTCCGCACGATCGGTCGGGAGGCGTACTACGACCGACTGATCCCACGGATCAGCCCGTTCGGGCTGCTCGGGCTCCTCTTTACGGTCGTCGTGATGTTCGCGCTGAAGGGCGACTACATCGTCGCCAACCCCGGCGAGATCGTGCTGATCGCGATCCCGCTACTCATCTTCTTCACCGGACTCTGGGCGCTCGCGTACGGCGCCAGCGCAGTACTGGGGTTCTCCTACACGGAGAGCGTCAGCGTCGCGTTCACCGCCTCCTCGAACAACTTCGAGCTCGCGATCGCGGTCGCCGTCGCGGTGTTCGGTGTCGGCAGCAACGTCGCGCTCGCGACCGTCGTCGGGCCGCTGATCGAGGTACCCGTGATGCTTGGGCTGGTCCGGGTAGCGCTGGCGACGAAAGACCGGCTGTTTCCCGAGAGCGTCGGCGTAAACAGCCCGATTGCGGGGGACTGATCGTGTCCGACCCTGCCGAGCCCCGGGACGCCGACGACCGGACGACGATCGCGTTCGTCTGCGTCCAGAACGCCGGCCGCTCGCAGATGGCGTCCGCGTTCGCCCGGCGCGAACTGGCACGACGCGACCTCGGCGACCGCCTCGACCTGCTGACCGGCGGCACACGACCCGCCGCGCACGTCCACCCCGAGGTCGTCGACGCGATGGCCGAAGTCGGGATCGACCTCTCGGAGCGGACCCCTCGCGAGGTCACCGTCGACGAGCTTCGGGCGAGCGACTACGTGATCACGATGGGCTGTTCGGCCGCGGCTGTCTGTCCCGCGGGCTGGGGCGGCGAGAGCCGCGACTGGGGACTCGACGATCCGGACGGTCGCTCGCCCGACGAGGTGGCGGCGATCCGTGACGAGATCGCGGAGCGCGTCGCCGAGTTGTTCGACGAACTCGCCGAGTAGTCGAATCGACTCAGAAAACGTCTGGACGCCCTCAGCGGGAGGAAACGGCAGAAACGGTCAGCCGAGCGCCGACCGTCACCGCGATCGCGACGAGCGCGCGGCCGCCGAGGCCGAGCGTGACGCCGACCAGCGGCGCGACGCTGCTCGTCAGCGAGAAGAGGACGACCGTGGGCAGCACCCAGCCGACCGTCGCGATCCAGGGCTCGGAAAACGGCGCGAAGCGGCCCGCACCGATCCGGAACTCCGCGACCGAATCGGTCGGGAGCAGCCAGCCCGCGACCGCGAGGAAGCCGAGCAGCCCGACCGACAGCAGCAGGTCCGCGAGCGTGCCCGAGGCGAACTGGAAGGCCGCGGTCGACAGCGCCAGCCCGCCCCCCGTCGCCGAAAGCAGCAGCGACACGAGCAGCGTCGCCCGCCGGCGCGGCACGTCGAACGTGTCGACCAGCGTCGCGACCGGCACTTCGAGCAGGCTGATCCCGCTGGTCACCGCCGCCAGTAGCACCGTCCCGAAGAAGGCCGTCGCGACGATCGGGCCGCCCGGTAGCGACCCGAACGCACCCGCCAGCGCGACGAACAGCGCGCCCGGCCCGCCCCCGCCGGGGTCGATGCCCTGAGAGAACAGCAGCGGGATCACGACCAGCCCCGCGAGCACGCCGACGAACGTGTTCGACACCGCGATCACGAGCGTGTCCCGCGGCAGCGACGTGTCGTCGTCGATGTAGGAGGCGTAGGTGAGCATCGTCCCGGCGCCCAGCGAGAGCGTGAACAGTGCCTGCCCGGCCGCAGGTCCGAGCACTGACGGGAGGTTCGCCACGAGGTAGCCGGCGTCGAAGCGGAGGTAGTACTCGTACCCCGCCGCGGTGCCGGGCTGAGTGGCCGTCCACGCCGCCAGCCCGACCAGCAGCACCGCGATCGCGGGCAGCATCACCTTCGAGACGCGCTCGATGCCGCGGTCGACGCCGAAGAAGACGATTCCGGCGACGATCCCGAGGAAGGCCAGGTGGAACCCCACTGCGGCCGGCCCGAACCCCATCGCGCCGAAGTACTGCTGTGGCTGTGCGAAGTACGCCCCCGTCGGCGACGCCAGCGTGTACCGGAGGATCCACCCGCCGACGACCGAGTAGAAAGAGAGGATCACCAGCGTGGTGACGACGTTGAACGAGCCGAGCGCGGTCCCCCACTTGGAGCCGATCAGCGAACGCAACGCGCCGATCGGCGTCTGCCGACCCCGCCGCCCGAGGACGAACTCCGCCAGTAGCCCCGGGACGCCGACGGCGACGACGACGAGTAGATACACCACCAGAAAGGCGCTCCCCCCGTTCTCGGCGGTCAACCACGGGAACCGCCAGACGTTGCCCAGCCCCGCGGCGCTCCCCACTGACGCGAGGACGAACCCGAGGCTCGATACCCACGTGTCTCGATCGGCCATTAGTGAGGGGAGATGTACAACGGACACCGAAATCAGTGTTGTTACCGGCTGAGACGGCAGTTAGCGAGCCGACACGATCGCGGCGCGCCCGCCGGCGACTACGACTCCGGCTCCGGACCCACTCCGAGCGCCCACAACAGCCGATCGTTCGCCGCTCGATCCTTCACCGCGACGCGGACGTGGCTGTCCAGCCGGCGGAAGCTCCGGGCGTCGCGGAGCACGACCCCACGTTCGCGGGCCCGGTCGAGCAGCGCATCGACGCCGACCTCGCCCGCTTCGAACAGCAGGAACGGTGCGGCCGACTCCCGCACGTCGAACCGTTCGGCGATCGCCGCCCGCAGGCGCTCGCGCTCGTCGGCGACGCGCTCACACGTGGCGGCGACGAACGCCTCGTCACCGAGACAGTGCGCCCCCACCGCGGCCGCCGGCGTCGACAGCGCCCACGGCCGCCGGGCGGTCCGGAGGTCGGCCAGCCGGTCCCCGGTTGCGACGGCGAACCCCGCCCGGATCCCCGGGAGGCCGTACATCTTGGTCAGCGAGCGCGCGACGACGACCCCGGGCTCGCCGGCCAGCGAGTCGAGGTCGGTGTAGTCGAGGAACGCCTCGTCGACGAGCAGTTCGGTGTCGGCCTCACGACAGCGGTCAGCAAAGGCCCGGAGCCGCGCCGTCGGGACCGTCTCCCCCGTCGGGTTGTTGGGCTGGCAGATCACGGCCATCTCGTACGGTGAGGGGTCCTTGGCGACGACCGCCGACGGCGAGACGAAGTCCGCGTTCCCGCCCTGCAGCGTCACCTCGCGGGCGTACTCCGCGAACGACGGCGCCGGGAGCAACACGTCGTCGCCGGGCTCGATTCGTGTCGCGATCGCGAGCCGGATCGCCGCCAGCCCACCCGGCGTCGGGACGACCTGCTCGGGCCGGCAGCCGACCGCCGACGCCGCCGCCTCGCGGAACGCCGGGTAGCCGTCATCCGGGTAGCGCCGCGACGCCTCGAAGGCAGCCTCGTACGCCAAACGCGTCCCCTCGGGGCTCCGGGGGTTGATGTTGGCGCTGAAGTCGAGCAGCTCCGGGTCGTCGCTGCCGCCGTGGATCGCCCGCTCGGTCCCGCGAACGTCGTCGGGGTTCATCGCTCTCCCCCATCCAGCAGCGCCTCGGCAGCGTCGAGGTCGCGCTCGTAGTTGACGTTCACCGCGAGCCGGGCATCCCAACTGCGCCGCTCGGTCGACCGTTCGCCGTCGCCGACGACGTTCAGCCCGGTGGGGAGCCAGCCGTCGTCGGCCGACTCGTCGGTACTGACGCCGAGCCGGCGCTTGAGCCGCGCGGGAGTGAGCACGCTCACGGACGCGGTTCCGTCGCCGGCGGTATCGGTCTGCCGGCTCCCTTCGACGGCGCGGTCGACGTGCTCGCCCGCCAGCAGCGGGAGGTCAGCCGCGACGGTGACGGCTGGCGTTCCGGCGGTTTCCAGTGCGACTCCGAGATCCGCGACGTACCCCTCGCCCGGCGTCTCGATCACGTGGACCCCCTCGACCGACCGAGCCCACTCGACTGTCTCGGGCGCGTTCGGGGAGACGGCGGCGTGAACCGTCTCGACGGCGTCGGCTGCCCGGAGACCTTCGCTGACGCGCTCGACCATCGGTACCCCGCCGACCCGCCGGAGCGGCTTCTCGCGGTCGCCGTCCAGCCGGCTGCCGTGGCCGCCACAGAGCACGATCGCGTTCACGGCAGTCCACCCCCGGCGAGGAGCGCGCCGGCGAACAGCCCCGCGAGCCGGACGGCCACGTCGACGGCGCCGAACACGTCGCCGTTGACGCCGCCGAGCAGCCCGTTCGCCCAGCGAGCAAGCAGCCAGCCGCCGCCGAGCGCGGCCGCGCAGGCGAGCGTCGCAGCCGGCAGCGCCGTGGGGGCGAGGAACCACATCCCAGTCCCGACCGCTCCCAACACCAGCGCGATCGGGAGGAGCTCCCGCAACCCGTTCGGTTCGGTGAACTGCGCGCCCAGCCCCTCGTGGCGCGCCGTCCCGAGACAGGCTAGGGCCGCCATCGCGGCTTTCGCCCCCACCTCCGCGCCGACGACCGCGCCGATCACGAGCGGGGGAGAGCCGCCCGCGAGCGAGGTGACCGCGAGTACGGTGCCGAGCAGCGCGAGCAGCAGCGCGACGACGGCGCCGACCCCGACCTCGCTGTCTTTCAGGACGGCGACGCGCTCCTCGGCGTCGCCGTGGACGACCGCCGCGTCGCCGAGATCGGCGACGCCGTCGAGGTGGGTGATCCCCGACAGCCCGACCCAGAGGCCGAGGTAGCCGACGGCCGCCAGCAACGGCAGCGACCGCCCGCCCAGCGCGACCGCGGGAACCGCGAGGAGCAGCCCCGTTCCCACGCCGACGACGGGGAACGTCCACGGGGATTCCGTGACTGCCTGCCAGTCCCCGGCGTCGCCGCCGACGGGGAGTCGAGTCAGGAAGCCGACCGCCCCCCGGAGCGCGCTCAGAGCCACGCGCCACCCCCGAGTCGGCCGGCCAGAAGGCCACACCAGCCGGCCGCGAGCAGGAACGCGAACCCACCGGCACGGTCGACGATGGCGACGCCGTCGGCCGCCGTCGCGGTGTCCGGGAGCGAGCGCTTGGGAAAGAGGTCGTACCCCCCGGGCTTGTGAAGCCGGCAGTCGAGCGCGGCCGCCGCGGCCGCCATCGGCCAGCCGGAGTTCGGCGACGGCGGCTTCCGGGCGTACCGTCTCGCAGCGAGGAGCGTTCCGGGCCGACCCGCGGCGACCGCGAGCAGCGCCGCAGCGAGCCGCGCGGGGACGAACATCACGGCGTCGTCGAGCCGCGCGGGCGCCCAGCCGGTCGGCTCGTCGCGGTAGCCGAGCATCGAGTCCATCGTGTTGACGGCTTTGACCCACGCCGCCAGCGCGGCGGCCGCCGGCAGCGACACCGTGGCGCCGATGGCGAACGCCAGCAACGGCGCGACCAGCCCGTCGGCGAGGTTCTCGGCGGCGCTCTCGACGGCCGCGCTGCGGGCCTCGCCGGCGTCGAGCGCGCTCGGGTCCCGACCCACCAGCGCGGGCAGGCGCTCGCGGGCCGCAGCGAGGTTGTCGTCGCTCGCATCGACGACGGCGACGGCCTCCTCGCGGAGCATCCGGCGGCTGACGCTGACGAACAGCGTCGCCCCGGCCGCCAGCGCGGCCGCTGCCGGATGGAGTAGCCCGCCGGCCCATACCACGGCGGCGACGACGCCGGCGGCTGTCAGCGGCAGCGCGAGCGCCGCGAGCAGCCCGACGAGCCGGGGGCGACGCCACGAGCGATCGACTGCGCCGACCGCGCGACCGAACCACGCGACTGGGTGGACGCGCGTCGGCGGCTCGCCGACGAGCGCGTCCGCGACGCCGGCAGCTACGACTGCGACGGCAGCCAAGAGACCTGCCGGACCGAACGGGCTCATTTGGGAACCACCTCCTCGCCGGGCAGTTCGAGCGGCGAGAGATCGAGGTTGTCGGCGACGAGCGCCGCCGCGGCCTCGTAAGGGTCGTTGTCGGTCGATTTTGCGCTGGGACGGTCGATCCCGGCCGCCGCGAACGTCCGGGCGACGAACGCCTCGCGGGCAACGCGGTTCTCGAACAGCCCGTGGAGGTACGTGCCGAGCACGCCGTCGACGGCGACGCTCTCCGGCCCGAGGGGGTGCGTCATGGGTTCGGGATCCACGCCGTCGGCGAGTCGGCTGTCGCCCATGTGGATCTCGTAGCCGGCGACCGTGCCCGCGGCGCCCGCGAGTGGGTGGTCGGCGTCTTCCGCGACCGAGAGCTCGCACTCGACGGCTTCGACGCGCTTCGCTTCCGAGAAGGTTGTCCGGACGGGCAGCAGCCCCAGCCCGGCGAGCTCCTCGGCGTCGCCGGTCCCCTCCACGTCGGCGCCGAGGAGGCGCTGCCCGAGCAGCTGGTAGCCGCCACAGAGCCCGACGATCGGGCCGTCGAAGCCCGCGAGCGCGTCGGGCAACCCCGCCTCGCGGCAGGCCAGCAGGTCGCCGACGGTGTTCTTCGTTCCGGGGAGCACGACTGCGTCGGCGTCGTTGAGGCTCGCTTCGAGCGGGACCCACGCGACTCTGACGCCCGGCACGCGGGCCAGCGGCTCGACGTCGGTCGCGTTCGAGACGCGGGGGAGCCGCGGGACCGCGACGGTGACCGAGCGCTCCGGGGGCACGCCGTCGTCGGTACCGAGGACGCGACGCTCGTCGGCGTCCGGGAGGGAGACGCTGTCCTCCTCGGGCAGCCCCGGATCGTCGTATGGGAGGACGCCGAGGACGGGGACGCCCGTTCGGTCCTCCAGCCAGTCGATGCCGTCAGCGAGCAGGTCGGGGTCGCCGCGGAACTTCGTGACGACGACCCCGGCGACGCACTCGCGGAGATCCTCGGGGAGGAGTTCGAGCGTGCCGACGACGCTCGCGAACATCCCGCCGCGCTCGATGTCGGCGACGAGCACGATCTCGCTGTCGGCGAAGCGGGCGGTCTCGACGTTCGCGAGGTCGCGGTGGGCGAGGTTCGGCTCGGCCGCCGCGCCGGCGCCCTCCGCGACGATCAGGTCGTGCTCGGCCGCGAGGCGTCGGTGGGCGTCGACGGCGGCCGCCCGGGCGTCGTCCCAGTGGTCGTCGTAGTACTCGCCGGCGGCGTAGTGGTCGACCGCCTCGCCGTCGAGGACGAGCTGGCTCTCGCCGGCGCCGCGGGGCTTGAGCAGCACGGGGTTGCAGTCGGTCGTCGCCGGCGTCCGGGCCGCGCGGGCCTGCACGTACTGCGAGACGCCGATCTCGCCCCAGCCCTCGCCGGTGGCCGACGGCACCGCGCGGGCGTTGTTGCTCATGTTCTGGGCCTTGTAGGGGGCGACGGAGAGCCCGCGGTCGGCGAGCTGTCGGCAGAGCCCCGCCGTGACCGTCGACTTCCCGACGTGGCTCGCGGTGCCGGCGACCAGCAGCGTCGGCGCCGCGGGGTCGTCGGTGCTCTCCTCGCGATCGCCCATCAGTACTCGGTCCCCTGCCGGGCGCGCTGGCCGGCGTCGATCGGATGCTTCTCCTTCGACACGCGGCTCACGAGGTCGGCGGCGTCCCCGAGGTACGTCGGCTCGTCGTGGCCGCCGGTCAGCACCAATTCGAGATCGTCTGGGGTGCGCTCGACGAGGTCGACCACCTTCTCGGGGTCGACGAGCCCGCGGTTCGCAGCATAGAGCACTTCGTCGAGAAGCAGCATGTGGACGCCGTCCTCGGGGTCGCCGTCGAGGGGCAGCGGCTCGTCGAGGGCGGCGTCGGCGGCGGCGTCGACGAGCTCCTGTGCTCGGTCGAGGGCGGCGCGGGCGCGGGCTGCGTGGTCCTCGTCCTCGCTCCCGTCGCGGAAGCCGTGCCAGCCGAACTGCCCGGTGGTCTCGTAGCTGAACCCCGGCATCGCCGCGATCGCGTTGTACTCGCCGCGGACGGGGTCGACGCTCGCGGCGCCGCCTTTCATGAACTGCAGCAGGTGGACCCGGTAGCCGTGGCCCGCGGCCCGGAACCCCATCCCCAGCGCCGCCGTCGTCTTCCCCTTCCCGTCGCCCCACCACACCTGCGTGAGCCCGAACTCCTCGGGCGCGGCGGGCTCGATCGGCTCGGCGTCGGGCGTCGATCCGGGGCGCTCGTCGTCGCGCATGCTCGTGGGTTGGACGGGTGGGCGCTAAGCGTTGCGGCTCAGGGGTCGAACGTCGTCGCGCGCCGGGTGGTGGCCGTGCCGTACTCGGCGTCGTCGACGGACTCCGGGAGCGACCGCTCGGCGTACCGCGACCGCAGGCTCCCCCGCAGCGCCTCCCGCACACAGGCCCGGGCTGCGTCCCCCACCTCGGTGCCGCTGCCCGCGAACGCCGCCGACTCGCCCGTCGGGAGCGTCCCGACCACTGCGGCGTCGGTCGTCGTGCCCGGGAACCCCGTCTCGGCGAGCAGCGTCGCCGCCTTGGCCTCGACGACGACGCCGTAGAGGCTCGCGAGCGTGCCGTCGTCGAGCGCCCGCGTGGTGCCGACGAGCAGATTCACCGTCCCGACCGGCCTGTCGTCGTCTGCCTCCCCCGCACTCTCCTCTCGCTCGGTCGGCGCCATCGGGAGCCCAGCGGGGTTGGAGACGCCCGCCGTGGCGTACGCGACGACCGAGCCCGCCCGGGCGCCACAGAGGTGCTGCATCTCCACGCCGGTGAACAGCGTCGCCCCCGGCGTGTCGAACCCAGCGCTGTCCCGGCGTTCGGCGCCGTAGGCGTCGAGGTCGGTTCGGTCCCAGCCCGTCGGCACGGAGACGTTGTACGCGGCGTCGGCGTCGCGGAACCCCCCGTCGGGCTCGCTCGACAGCCAGCGCGCGCCGGGCGCCGCCACTCGGAGGACGCCCTCGTGGACGGTCGACTCAAACGCCATTATCCTCCACGAGCGCGCCGTAGCGCTCGAACAGTCGCTCCTTGACCGCGCTCTTCGGGACGCCCGCCGACTCGGCGAGGCGGAGCGCGCCGCCCATCCCGACCCCCTCCTTCGCGACGCCGTCGAGGTAGTGGTCCGTCGCGACGTGCTCGCCGGGCTCGAACTCGGGGTCGGTCACCTGCAGCGAGATGTCCAGCGCGTCGGCGGCCGCGCGGATACCGACGCCGTCGTCGGCGGCGACGAACGAGGTCGTCGCGATCTCGAAGCGCTCGGTCACGCCGGCGTGGCGGGCGAGCGCGGCGACGGCGAGCATCTGACTCCCGCCGGCGAGCGTCACCGACGCGCCGCGTTCGAGGGCGCCTTCGAGCAGGCCGAGCGACGCCGCGAGCGTGGGGTCGCCCGCGCGACGGATCGCCTCGGTCGGCTGCCCGTCGAGATCGCCCGCGGCGAGGTCGCTGGCGGCGAGTGCGTCCGCAACGACCTCGCGTTTGAGGTCGAGGGGGTTCGCGGGCAGCGACGAGGAGACGCCGTAGGACTCACCAAGCGCCCGGAGGACGCCCATCGCTGTCGTCGTCCCGCCGGGGATCGTCTCCCCGATCACGAGCTCGTCGTCGGGGTGGGCAGCGGCGAACGCCCGCGCCGACTCCCGGATCGCGCCCGCCTCGGCGACCGGCTCGGGGCTCCGGATGTCCCCGCCGGGTTCGTCGCCGAACGCGACGGTCGGCGCGGCCGTCTCCCCGGCCATTCCCGCGTCGGCGACGACGAGGTCGAACTCGACGAGATCGCGGACCGCCCGGGTCACGACACCCGGGGTCGGGCAGCCCGCGGGGCTCACGGGGACGATCGGCGCGAACACCGGCCGGCCGTACGCGACGATCTCGGCGTCGGCCGCCGGGGTGTGGGCCATCGTCGCCGGCGTCTCGCCGGCCGCGCTGATGCCGTCGATCGCCGCGGTTTCGGTCGATCCGGCGACGAGCACGAACGTCACGGCCGTCCCTCCGCGGGAGACGGTTCCGGAGTGTACATAGCGTGTCAGTCGGGTCGGGCGTACCTGAAAAGCACGGTTCCCGGGAGCCCGGTCATCTCGCGCGATCCGGGACGGCGAACAGCCGACCGCTCCGCGAACGGGTCGCCGGCGGGGCTCTCAGACCCTGTCGCGGCCGAGGAGCAGGTAGAGAACCAACCCCAGCAGCGGTGCGAGGAACACGACGATCGCCCAGAGGAACGCCGGGTGGCTGCTGTTGTTCTGGGCGTCGCTGTACGTCCAGACGATCATCGCGAGCGTGACGAGGAGGACGAGCAGCCCGAACAGGAGGGCGATCCCGCCGGCGGCCGACTGGAGGGGGAGGGTGGAGACCATACCGCCACGCTCGGCGCAGTTTCTCAAGTAGCTTGTGGCGGGGCGAACCCCAGCGGCGGCGAATCAGCCGGAGTCCTCCGCTGTGGCAGCCGACTCCTCCACTGTCGGCTCCTCACGACGGGTCGACGCTTCCCGTCGCCGGCGACGAAGCGAGTCGTACAGCGCCCCCGCGACGTGTTCGCGGAGTCGCTCGGTCGTCTCGCTGCTCACGTCGACGGCCGCGGCGTCGTTCCCGACGAGGCTCCGGGCGCCCGCGGTGTCGATGGTCACGGTGCCGAGCCGTCGGCGACGCTGGAACACCGTCTCCGAGCTCAGCACCGTCTGGACCCGGTAGTACGGGACGACTTTCAGCTGGCGCACCCAGAACCCGTTCCGGGTGACGACGTGGTTCTCGCCGACGTAGTAGCCGCGGGACCGCCACTTCAGGTGGGCGGCGACCGGGACGAGCAGCAGCAGGCCCAGCGGGGCCCACCAGTAGAACGACGCCGAGAGGACGCTCTGGATCAGGTAGAGCAGCCCTGTCAGGAGCGCGACGACGCCGGCGTACCGCGCCGCGTAGCGCTCGCGGGCCCGCTTTGGCGGGCGCTCGAACGTCATCTCGCCGGCCGGCTCGATCGAGTTCGCGAGCTCGAACACCCGCGACCGCCGGGCGATGGGCACCGCCGACTGGGAGGTGTCCTGCCCGCCTTCGCCGCCGCTCCCGCCCGCGGTTTCGATCTCCAGCGAGGCGTAGCCGAGCGCCCGCGCGAGCACGTTCTCCTCGATCGTGAGCGACTGCACCTTCCCGAGCGGGATCGTCCCGCTGTAGCGCTGGAGCAGCCCCCGCTCGTACCGGAGCTCCTCGTCGCCCCGGCGGAGCGTGAACCCGTAGTACAGCGTCGCGTTGATGGCACCGTACACCAGACCCAGCGCGAGGATCCCCACGAGGGTGGCCAGCGGCCCGATCAGCCCGCTCAGCCCGGCTTCGACGCCGAAGAACCACTCCGCGCCGACGATCGAGCCGATCGTGGGCATGAACACGGAGCCGACGACGAACAGGATCGAGAGCAGTTGGGCGTCGGCCGACACCAGCGCGAGTACGCCCAGCTCGCGGTCGGCGATCTCGAACACCGTCTCGAAGCGGTCGGTCGCCTCGTCGGCGGCGTCGGCGTCGCCGTCGCGGCTCAGCCGGCTGATCTCCGCCTGCAGTTGCCCCGCGCGCTCCTCGCCGACGAACTGCAACTGGGCCTCGCTCCCGCTCGCACCGGCGGTTTCGAGGCGGAGTTCCGCGATCCCCAGCACGCGTTGGACCACGTTCTGACTGATGTCGACGTTCTGGATTCGGCCCAACGGGATCTCCCGCTCGCGTCTGGCGAACACGCCCGAGCAGATGTCGAACGTGTCGGCGGTGAGCTCGTACTCGAAGCGGCGGTAGTAGGCGATCCCGTAAACGACGACCGTGACCGCGAGGCCCCCGGCGAGCGCGAGCGCGACGGTGACGCCAACGGTGCCGGCGACCGCGCCGAACGCCGGGGGACCGATGAACAGCACGGCGATCACCAGCCCGAGCCCGTTCTCGACGAGCCGGTAGGGGACCGACAGCGGGTGGAGGCGGAACACGCGTCCCGTGAGCGGCTCCCCGCCCGTCGTCTCCCCGTCGGTCATACCGCGTCTTCCTCCTCGGACTCGGTGGTGAGCCGCTCCAGCCGTTCCTGCATCGTCGACGCGCGCTCCGGCGTCAGCCCGGGGATCGTCACGTCCGCGCCGCGTGAGCCCGCGGTGTACACCACCAGCGTCGACAGCCCGAGCAGTCGTTCGAGCGGGCTGCGCGTCGTGTCGATATGCTGGACGCGGACGTACGGGACGACGGTTCGGACGCGGGTGAGGACGCCGCGACTCAGGAACAGCGAGTCCGCGCGAACCACGTACTCCCACGAGCGGTAGAGCAGCACGGCCCGCAGGACGCCGAACAGCGTGAACAGCGCGAAGGCGGCGATCCCGATCCTGGCGGCGGGCTCGATGCCTGGGGCGAGCAGTTCGGTCCGTTCGCTGACGACGTAGCCGACCACCCCGAGCACGACGCCGGCGACGAGCGCCCCAATCGCCGACCCGACGATCCACTGCAGGCGGACCGTCGACGCCAGTTCGCGGGGGACGCCCACGATTGACTCGTCGAGCCCCGCCTCGGCCGCGACGGAGGGCTGGTCGTCCGTCTCCGGGTCGCCGGACGACGGCGCCGCCGGGCTCGCCGACGGGGTGTCCTCGGCAGTCCCGTCGCCGGAAGGATCACTCATGCCGGGATAGTGGCACAACGGCGGCTTAACCGTACCGCCGTCGCGTGGCCGGCCCGCGCCGTCGCGATCGACGGACACACTGCCGACGCTCCTCACTCGGTCACTGCACTCCCGACGCGCTCGACGACCGCCGGCGCGGCGGCCGCGAGTCGGTTCGCGACGGCGTACTCCGCGTAGAGGGAGCGTCCCGGCTCGGTGACGCCACCCTGCTGTGCGTTCTCGTCGGCCATCCGTATCGGGCTGCGGACGGCTCGGGCGAGCCGGCGCGCGAGCAGGACGGGCGAGCTGTCGAGGAGCGCCCGGAGCCCGTCCACCGCGGCAGCCCGTTCGGCGGCGATCGGGTCGATCGACGCCGGCGTCTCGTACTCGCCGTCGGCGATGGCCGCCGTCGCGGCCGCGAACGCGCGGTCGGCCGCGACCGACCGCGTCCCGGTGACGATCGCGCCGGCGAAACTGCCGGCCTCACGCTGTGCGACGGTGTGCTGTGCGCTGCTCCACCGCATCGACGCGAGCTCTTCGAGGAGTTTCTCGGCTGCAGTGTCCGCGATGTCGCGCTCGATGTCGGTCCCGAGCGCGTCCCAGTCGGGGGGCGCGGTGTACGGATCCACGTCGTCGACGAGCGTGTCGGCCACGCTCGCGAACCGCTCCCCGTGATCGTTGGGGTCGTCGAGCGTCGACACGTACCGCTCGTGGAGCCGGCGGGCGTCCGCGGCGTAGGCCCGCCCCCACTCGACGCCCTGCGCGAGCTCGGCGACGTGGAGTACCGTGTTCTCGTACTCGTCGCGTTCGGCCGGTTCCGTGAGCCGGGCGCCCGTCCGCGCCCAGCGGGTGATCGTGGCGTGTTCGGCGAGCGCCGCGACGGGGTCGTCCGACGGCCCCGCGTACCGGTAGTCGTCGAGGAACGTCGCCGCGTCGCGGTGGTGGCGTTCGCGGCGCTCGCGCACGTCGGCTGCGGTGAGTTCGTCCTCGAACGCGGCCAGCCCCGCACTGACGAACATCGCTTCCGAGCGCGGGTGTGTGAGGCCGGCGACCGCGTCGGCGCGGCGCTCCCCGTCGCGGTCCTGCGAGAGCGCACCCCGCGCAGCGTCGCGTTCGGCAGCGAGCGTCTCCCGGACGACGCCGTTGGGGACCGCCGACACGTCCCCGCCGTCGAGCAGCGAGCGGACGCGTTCGCGGGCGGCCGCGAGGTGCGCCTCGCTCGGCTGGACGGGGATCGTGGCGGGGACTCGCGGGAGCTCGCCCGGGAGTTCCCGGATCGCCGACTCGTCGTACTCGACGGTCGCCTCCGACGACCGGAGGCCGCTACAGCCCGCGAGCGCGCCACCGATTCCGGCTCCGACGGCCGCGAGCGCCGAGCGGCGGGTGAGTCGATTCACGACGAATCACTTCCGTTGTAGCGCTCGGGGATCGGATCACAGCTCCCACCGCTACCCGCGGAGAGCCCGCTGTACTCGTCACCGGGGAACGGGAGCCGGACGAGCGTGGCGGCGCGATCGAACGCCCCGCGTTCGCAGGCGGTGTGGGCGTCGCGGATCACTCGACAGAACTGGAGGTTCGGGTCGCCGTCGTCGTCTCTGGTGACGTAGTTCAGCCGCAGCCGGTAGCACTCGCCGACTCGCGTCTGGAAGACGAACACCGACTCGCTGTCGTATGCCGTCTCCGCGAGGAGTCGACGGGCAGCGGCGACGTTTGTCGCGTCGTCGGCGAACTCGACCGCCTCGGCGTCGCTCTCGCTCTCGACGGTGTGGAGGGTGATGGGCTCGGGCGTCGAACTGCCGTCGGTGCTTCCGCCCCCGGTATCCTCCCGGGGTGCGACGATCGGCGGGCGATCGCCCGCCGAGCGCATCGTCGTCGCGACGTAGTCGGTGACGACCGTGCCGCTCTCGGGCGGGGAGCGGTGGCTCTCGGAGGCGCTACAGCCGGCCAGCGCCGTCGCGACGCCGACTACGCCTGCGAGGAAGCCGCGTCTCGCCGTCTTGGAGGCTGTCATCTCGCTGGGGACCATCCCGGGTCGACAATGCGGACAGACCGTCAAGAAGGCGGTGGTCGGTTCGGCGCCTACGACTCCTCGACCACCTCCACGCCGAAGTCCGCGGGCGCCGCGCTCGCGACGGTCGGGAGCCCGCGCAGTCGCGGGCGGACGAGCACGTACGCGGCGGTGAAGCCGAACCCGGCGGCGGCGAGCGCCATCACCGTCCCGTGGCCGATCGCGTCGCCGAGGGCACCGCCGAGCAGCGAGCCCAGCGGCAGCGTCGCGCCGGAGGCGGTCCCCTTGATCGCGGACACTCGGCCCAGCCGGTCGGCCGGGAACAGCCGTTGGTTCAGCGTCGACGTGAGCACGCCGCTCGCGCCGGCCGGGATCCACGCGAGCGCGAACAGGCCGACCGTGAGCGCCGGCGACGGGACGAGCACCGACGCGAGCCACACACAGGCGGCCAGCCCGTGGCCGACGAGCAGGAACCGACCGTAGCCGACGCCTTCGAACCGCGGGCCGACGACCGAGCCGAGCAGCCGGCCCGTCCCGAGCGCGCCGAGCAGCAGGCCGTAGACGGCGGGGCCGCCGACGGCGTCGCCGAACGCCGGCAGCACCGCGAGGGTGACGCCCGTCGCGAAGTTCGCGACCGCGGTCGTGAGCACGAGCTCGACGAACGCCGTCCCGCGGAGGATTTCGACGCCCTCGCGCATGTCGTCGACGTAGGAGCGGACCGCCGCGGCGACGGAGCTGTCGGCGTCGTCGGGCGAGACCCGCGGGATCCCAACCCGGGCGAACAGCAGCGCCGCGAGCGCGAACGTGGCGGCGTCGCCGAGGAACAGCGCGGTCGGGCCGAACAGGGCGATCAGCCCGCCGCCGACGGCGTCGAACAGCATGTCCAGCCCGAGTGTCACCGTCGCGAGCGCGGCGTTTGCCTGCGGGAGCCGGTCGTCCGCGACGATCCGCGGGACCAACGTCGCCTCGATCGGCCCCATCACCAGCGTCGCGAGCATCAGGATCGGCACGATCCCGAGCATCAGGTCGACGCCGAGCCGGCCTGCGGCCGCGGCAAGCGGGAAGACGAGGACGACGACCCCCTGCACGATCTGGGAGCCGACCAGCAGCGGTTTCACCGGGAAGCGGTCGACGATCGGACCGGCGACCGCTTGCAGCAGCCACGGCAGCAGCAGGACGGCGTTCGCCACGCCGACCAGCGTCGTCGAGCCGCTGAGTTCGAACACGAGCCACAGCACCGCGACGGTGTAGAGGCTGTCCCCGGCGTTCGTGACGAACTGCCCGGCGACGAACCGCCGGAAGTCGCGGTTTTCACGCAGCGGGTGGTCCTGCCCGATGTCGGGCAGGATCACCGGCGATCACCCCCGCGGGGACCGCACGGACTGCGTGGAGGGTTCGGTTCGCGTCCCGCCGGACGCGAGCGATGCGACTGACGGTCGGCGAGCGATACGGCGTCGTGTGCGCCCCCGTACAGCGGGGGCTCGGTGGCGTTCGGCATCTGGCGTGTTCGATCGAAGGAGTGCGGCTACCGGCGGCGGTAGCGGAGCGAACCCGAGTGCTGCAGCTATCGGGCCCGCCGCGCGGCCGGCGGCGAGGTCGGATCGAACACCGGACGAACCGAGAGCCGGCGGAACATCGACGCCTCTGTCGGGGGCGTCGACGACGGCGCTAAAAGAGGTAGCGGTTCGCGATCGTACTCGGGGGCTCAGTCCGGGCGAGGGAAAGGGGAACTGCTGGCGGTGCGTGCTCCCGTCAGTTGTTGCCGGTTTCGAGTTCGTACTCCCAGTCCTGGTAGCCACCGGCCATGCTCCGGACGGCGTCCTCGGCCTCGACGCCCTCGAAGGAGTCGATCAGCCGAGCGGCCTGCACCGACGACTGCCCGATCGGGCAGGCGACGATCACGTCGTCGCCCCACTCCACGTCGTCGACCCGGGAGGGAAGCTCGGACATCGGGATGTTGATCGCGCCCGGGATGTGCCCCTGCTCGAACGCCGCGGGCGGCCGGATGTCGATCACCTGCACGCCCTCCTCGTCGAGCTTCTCGTTGACCTCCTCGGGGGTGATTTCGTCGACCATTACGCTTTCCGGAGGAAGATGCGGTACAGTCCGTCGCCGCTGCGCCAGACCTGTGCCTCGGTCTGATCCTCGACGGATTTGGGGACGTTCTCGGTGCTCGGGACGTGGTCGGTCTCCTGAACGAGGAGGTCGCCCTCGTCGAGGCGCTGGATCGCCTTCTTGGCCTCGATCTGCGGGTACGGACACACCTCGCCGGTCATGTCCTGAACCGTCGCCGCCTCCGACAGGAGCGATTCCGCGGTCTCGTCGTCGAGCTCCTCGGGGGAGTCGACGACGGCCTCCCAGTCTGCGTGACTCATAGTCGAAACGACGACACAGCGGGATATACGGGTTTCGCCGCCCACATTCCTCTCCCCTACCTCGGACGGGGGCGATCACGGCACGGACCCCGTAACTGCGACACGAGGTCGCGGCCGGTCGGTCGCCATGACCGGCTCCCTCGCTACCGCTTGCGTCAGAGCCTTCACCGCCCCGTCGTCTACCCCGCGTATGTCCGAGACCACCGTCGACGAGTCCACCATCGGCGGGACGCCGTTGGTGGAGCTCGGCGTCGACGTGCCCGCGACCGTCTACGGCAAAGTCGAGTGGTTCAACCTCTACGCCGCCGACTACGGCGGGGGGTCGGTGAAGTCACGCATCGCCCGGGAGATGCTCGACGGCGCCGAAGCACGTGGCGATCTCGACGGCGACCGCACCGTCATCGAACCCTCCAGCGGCAACACCGGCAGCGAGCTCGCCCGCGTCGCCGCCTCACGGGGGTACGACGTGGAGATCGTCGTCCCCGACAACGCCAGCGGGGGGAAGGTCGACGCGATCCGGGACGCCGGCGCCGAGATCCACTTCGTCGACGCAGACCTGGGCTACGACGCGGTGATCGAACATTGCGAGGAGCTGATCGAGGAGCACCCGGAGCGGTACTACCGCCCGAACCAGTACGAGAACCCCGACAACCCCGGTGCTCACGAGCGGACGACCGCACCCGAGATCGACGACGCGACCGACGGCGACGTGACTCACTTCGTCGCCGGCGTCGGCACCGGCGGCACGATCACCGGGACCGGCCGCGGGCTCCACGACCGCGGCGACGTCTCGGTGGTCGGCTTCGAGCCCGCGAACCCCCTGCACGCGATTGACGGGCTGAAGTACCTACGCACGGGCGACCACTACCACCCCGAGACGTACGACGAGTCGGTGCTGGACGACAAGCTGTACGTCGACACCGAGGCGGCCTACGAGCGGGCCCGCGAGCTCCGAGATCGGTTTCAGGATCGGGAGATCCCCATCGAGGACACGGGCCAGTACGACGAGACGACCGTCCGCGAACACCTGCGCGTCGACGGGCAGTTCGTCGTCGGCACCTCCAGCGGCGCGGGGGTGGAGGCGGTCCACCAACTCCACGACGAAGAAGGGCTCGACGCGGACGACGTGGTGGTGATCCCGCTCTGCGATCGCGGCGACAAGTACGCGGACATCCCGCTCTGGGAGTCCTACCTCGACGGCGACGACTGACGCAGAAAGCGAACTCTCGGTCTACCGGCCGCCGCTGGCGGCGGGGATCACGCGGACGCGGCTGTCGTCCTCGACTGCGGTGTCGAGCCCGTCGACCTCGCTGCCGTCGACGTAGACGTTGATGAACTCCTTGATCGAGCCGTCCTCGATCACGCTGTCCCGGAGCTCCGACCCGTGTTCGTCGGCGTGGTTCTCGAATAGCTCCTTCACCGTGTCGCCCGCGACTTCGACCGTCTCCGTCCCGCCCGAGCCCAGCACTGCAGGAACTTTGATCTCTGCCATACGGTCGGTTCGACAGCGACGGGAAAAAGCGGCCCGGCGGCGGCAATCACCGCCACGGTCGGGGACACGCGATGTCGGGTGGGTGGCCGGCGACCATCGTCGCCGGTGGCGCCGGGGTTTTCTCTCCGCCCGTGGAAACGCGACCGTGATCGAACTCGCACGCGAGGCGTACGACGACATCGTCTACGCCGGCTACGACGGCGCCCCCGAGGAGGTCTGTGGCGTCCTCGCCGGCGAGTACGGCGAGGAGCAGAGCACCGTCGTCGAGGCGTACCCGACGGAGAACGTCGCCGACACGCCCGAGATCCGCTACTACATCGACCCCGAGGAGCAACTGACGGTCATCGAGGAGATCGAGGACGCGGGGCTGGAGGTCGTCGGCTTCTACCACACCCACCCCGCCGGTCCGACACAGCCGAGCGAGACCGACGCCGATCGGGCGGCGTGGCCGGGCTACTCCTACGCGATCTGTGCGTTCGACGGCTACCCGTATCTGGGGTCGTGGCGGTGGCAGGAGGAGGAAGACGGGTTCGAGCAGGAAGTGGTCCGTGTGGTCGACCGCTAACGCCTCAGTCCGCGGAGACTTCGGGCTCGTCCTCCCGGGAGATGGAGCAGGAGGCGGTGTACTCCACCTCGTGGATGGAGTCGATGGGATCGTCGCCACAGACCGGACAGTCGTCTTTCTTCGTGATCTCGACCTTGTCGAACTCCATGTTGGCGGCGTCGTAGAACACCATCTCGCCGTCCAGCAGTTCGCCCTCACCGAGCACGTACTTCACCGCCTCGGTGGCCTGAATATTGCCGACGGTGCCGGGCAGCACGCCCAGCACGCCCGCGGTCGCGCAGTTGGGCACCATCCCCTCCGGCGGCGCCTCGGGGAACATACAGCGGTAACACGGCGAGTCGTCGGCGTCGGTGAACGTCGTCACCTGCCCCTCGAAGCGGAAGATCGAGCCGTGGGAGAAGGGGATTCCGGCGAGCGTACACGCGTCGTTGACGAGGTAGCGCGTCTGGAAGTTGTCCGTCCCGTCGACGACGAAGTCGTAGCCGTCGATCAGCTCCTCGATGTTGTCCGGCGTGACGCGCATCTCGTGTTTCCGGACGGTCACGTCGGGGTTGAGGCGCTCGACGAACTCTGCGGCGCTGTCGACCTTCTTCCGCCCCACGTCGTCGTTGCCGTGGATCGTCTGCCGCTGGAGGTTCGACAGTTCGACCTCGTCGTCGTCGGCGATGCCGAGCGTGCCGATCCCCGCCGCCGCGAGGTACTGAATGATCGGCGAGCCGAGGCCCCCGGCGCCGAGCACCAACACTTCGGCGTCGAGCAGGTCGCTCTGGCCCTCCGGCCCCACGTCGTCCATGATGATGTGTCGTGAGTAGCGGTCGAGCTGTGTCGAGTCGAGATCGAGATCGCTCATACTCGACACCAGGCTTGAGAGAGCCAAAAGGTCACGGGCGTGTGTCCAGTCTGCCGCTATCGGGGACGCGGCGTTGGCGGCACCCCACGTCGACGATCCGGGCAACGAAGCGGTCGTCCACTGTGCCTACCACGTGGTGTCGACGATCCGGTCGTCGGCGTCCCGGCTCGGACGCTCGACAGTGACGGAGAACTCGTCGTCGGCGTCGAGAGCGACCGTGACACCCTCCATGTCGCGCTCGTACTTCGTGGTCCGCCCCCCGCCGGGGTTGATCGTCTCGCGCTCCCGGACGAGCGAGGCGTCGGTGAGCAGTTCCAGCTTGCGGTACAGCGTCGATCTGGGGATCCCACAGGCGTCGGCGAGCTCGGCCGCCGGCGTGGGATCGGCGGTCTCACGCAGGATCGTCCGACAGTCCACGTCGTCCAGCGCGTTGAGGACCGTGTTGAGCGACGGTACCTCTTCGAGAGCGGCGCGATCCATCGTCAGAACTGGGTGCCGGCGACGGAAATACTGCCCGTTCTCGGTACGATACGGTCGGCTCTCCGGCCGGATCGGTACCGACACACGAACGGCGAAAACCGGGAGGAAAGCGCGGCCTCAGCCGGAGAACTCGTCGTAGCTCACCGACCCCCCATCGACGATCGTCCCGCTCTCGGGAACGTCGCCGTCCGGCGGCATGCTCCCCTCGGCGGGACCGCCCGCCTCGCCGACGACGATGCGGCCGACCATGCCGAGGCTCTTGTGAGGGAGACAGAAGTAGTCGTACGTGCCGGTCGTCTCGAACGTGTGTTCGAACGTCGCGCCCTCCTCGCTGAGGATCCCGCTGTTGAACGCGGACGCCCCCTCCGGGATGCGTGTCGTCGACGCCGAGTCGATCGACTCGTCGTACGCCGTCGCGGAGTGGCTCCCGCTGACGTTCTCGAACGTGACGGTCGTCCCCGGCTCGACGAACAGCCCGATCGGGTCGAAGTAGTAGCTCCCGTCGTCGCTGGTGATCATCTCCACGGTCGTTCCCTCGCCGCCGGACGAGTCGCCACCGCCGTCGGTCGCAGTCGCGGTGTCGTCGTCCGCGGGCGTGTCCGTCTCGTCCGACGGCGCGCTACAGCCGGCGAGCCCGGTCAGTCCTGCGGTCGCAGTAAACCCAACAGCCTTCAGCACCTTTCGGCGTTCCATACCCGGGATTGGTGCCGGACCCAAAGGTCACTTCGGCGGAATCCCGAACGGTGGGAAACCGCGGTCGATTGACCCCCCTCTGGGTCGTAGTTGCCGGGGTAGTTCAACTGACGAGGCCAAGTCGGGACGGTCGGGGGCGCGGCGTTCTCCCGTTGACGGCCCACCAGCGCGTATTTCCCGTGGGGCGCGTTACGGTGCCGTATGGCTGGAGATAGACTCACCGTCTCCCTCGACGAGCAGTCGCGGGAGGCCCTCGACGAGCTCGTCGAACTGACCGGGGAGGGTCAGAGCGAGACGGTCCGGCGCGCGATCATCTTCTACGCGGCGAACTTTCAGGTGGCGAACTCCGAGACCGACGTCGATCTGGAACAGTACCACCGGATGCTCTCCGGCGGCGAGCACGTCCTGCTCGACATCGACTTCCTGCACGGGCTGCTTGACAACGTCGAACTGGAGAACGGCGAGCCGAGCCCGGAGTTTCAGGAGGTGATCGACCGGGTCGCCGAGTTCCACGCCGACGAGTACCACACTCGCTTCAACAGCCTCGCGGACATCCTCGACTGGCTCTCGTTCTGTGGGTTCCTCACTGCCCGGAAGGCCGACGACGGCACCTACCACGTCGTGTTCCCGACCGAGAAGGTGAAGTGGTTCATGACTCGCTTCATCCAGCGCAGCACCGAGAAGCTCGACTTCGAGGTCGAAGTGTCCGAAGGTGTCTCAAAAGTCCTTATCTCCGAGGTGTAAGTTCACACGGCTGCATACGCCGTACGTGAATCTCTTAATCACCCTTTTCCGCGGCGGATCATTGGTAGAGAGTATCAATGACGAACGGAACACGAGTCGGCCGTCGGTCGTCGGGCGGACGGCCGGGTAGCCGGCGGGGGGCAGGATCGTGACGGCGGCTGTCGGCGTCGACGTCGGGGGAACGTTCACCGACGTGGTGCTCGTCGCGGACGGCACGCTCACGACGACGAAAGTGCCGTCGACGGCCGACCAGAGCGAGGGCGTCGTCCGGGGGATCGAGCAGGCCTGCGAGCAGGCCGGGATCGACCCCGCGGAGATCACCGAGTTCTCACACGCGATGACGGTGTCGACTAACGCCCTCCTCGAAGGCGACGGCGCCGAGACCGCGCTGGTGACGACCGAGGGGTTCCGGGACGTACTCGAAATCGGTCGGCAGACACGGCCGGACCTGTACGACCTCGACGCGGAGAAACCCACGCCGCTGGTGCAGCGCCGGAACCGGTTCGAACTCCCCGAACGGACGACGACCGAGGGCGTCCGAACCACGCCCGATACCGAGGCGGTCGACGCGCTGATCGAGCGGCTCCGGGACCGCGACGTCGAGAGCGTCGTCGTCTCGTTCCTGCACGCCTACGTCGACCCGAGCAACGAACAGAGCGTCGCCGAGCGGCTCCGCGAGGATCTGGACGTCTCGGTGTCGGCGTCCCACGAGGTGCTCAACGAGTTCCGCGAGTACGAGCGCACGTCGACGGCCGCCGTCGACGCCTACGTCACGCCGGCGATCGATTCCTACATCGGCCGGCTGGCGGAGCGCGCCGCCGACCTCGGCCTGCCCCAGCCCCGGATCATGCAGTCCAACGGCGGGATCGCCGAAGCGAGCGAGATCCGCAGCCACGCGGTCCAGACGGTACTCTCCGGCCCCGCGGCGGGCGTCGTCGGCGCCAGCAGCACCGCCTCCACGGGCGAGGAAAACGAGTTCGAGGGGTTCGTCACGTTCGACATGGGCGGCACGTCGAGCGACGTGAGCCTCGTCCGCGACGGCAGCGTCGAGCGGACCACCGACAACGAGATCGACGGCTACCCGATCCGGGTGCCGATGGTCGACGTGACGACCGTCGGCGCCGGCGGCGGGAGCATCGCGTGGGTCGACGCCGGCGGCGCGCTGCGTGTCGGCCCCCGCTCGGCGGGCTCGGAGCCCGGCCCCGCGTGCTACGGCCGCGGCGGGAGCGAGCCGACGGTGACCGACGCGAACCTCGTGCTCGGCTACATCAGCGAGGAGACCCAGCTCGGCGGCGAGCTCGGGCTGGACGTGGACGCCGCGGTCGCCGCGCTCGAACGGCTGGCCGACGAGGCCGGGCTGGGCTCGGCGCGGGAGGCCGCGGAGGGGGTGTTCCGGATCGCGAACGCCAACATGACGCGGGCGATCCGCTCGGTGACCGTCGAGCGGGGCCACGACCCCCGGGAGTTCGGCCTCGTCGCGTTCGGCGGCGCGGGCCCGATGCACGCCGCCGCGCTCGCGGGCGAACTCGACATCGGCACTGTCGTCGTCCCGCACGTCGGCGGCGTGCTGTCGGCGTACGGACTGCTCGACGCCGACGAGACGTACGACGCCGTCCGCACCTACCAGACGGCGCTGTCGGCGACGACTGGCGAGGAACTCGAATCGGTGTACGACGGGCTCGTCGGGGAGCTCCCCGTCGACGCCGCGGCCGACGACGTGACCGTCCGACGCTCCGCGGACCTCCGCTACCGCGGGCAGAGCTTCGAGCTCGAAATCGACGCCGGCTCCCCGGTCGACACCGAGGCGCTCCGTACCGCGTTCGAGACGAGCCACGAGCGCGTGTACGGCTACGCGGCCGAGGAGCCCGTCGAGGTGGTGAACCTCCGGGTCGCCGCCGCCGTTCCCCGGAGCGTCGCCGAGACGGCGCTGCCCGAGGACCGGTTCGAGAAGCTCGGCGAGCACACCGCGGTGTTCGGCGGCGAGGAGTACACCACGCCCGTCTACCGCCGGCCGACGACGCCGGGCACCACGTTCGGCGGGCCGGCTGTGCTCGAACAGGACGAGAGCACGACCGTCGTGCCGCCGGCGTGGGAGGGGACCGTCAGAGAGAACGGCTCGCTCGTGCTGACGGAGGTGCAGCGATGAGCGACGCCGAGCACCGGACCGAGGAGATCGACTCGGTCACGCTCGAGGTGTTCCGGAACGAACTGGAGAGCGTCGCCGAGGAGATGGGGCAAGTGCTGATCCGCAGCGCCTACTCGCCGAACATCAAGGAGCGACAGGACTGTTCGACCGCGCTGTTCGACGCCGATGGCCGGATGGTCGCACAGGCCGAGCACATCCCGGTCCACCTCGGGGCGATGCCCGACGCCGTCGCCGCCGTCATGGCGGCTGACCCCGGGCCCGGCGACGCGTACATCCTGAACGACCCCTTCGAGGGTGGGACGCACCTGCCCGACGTGACGATCGTCTCGACGATCGCGCCGGCGGGCGAAGTCGTCGGCTACGCCGTCACCCGCGCTCACCACGCCGACGTCGGGGGGATGACCCCCGGGAGCATGCCCGCGGGCGCTACCGACATCTATCAGGAGGGGATGCGCCTGCCCGGCGTGGCGCTGCGCTCGGGCGGCGAGCTGAACGAGGACCTGATGGCAGTGATCCTCGCGAACGTGCGCAACCGGACCGAGCGTCGGGCCGACCTGCGCGCCCAGCTCGCGGCCCACGACCGCGCCGAGGATCGCCTCGCGGAGCTCATCGAGGAGCACGGCCGCGGCCGGGTCGAGCGCGCGTTCGACGCCATCATCGACTACTCCCGCGCCCGGATGCGCGACGAGCTCGCGGCGTTCCCCGACGGCACCTACGACGCCAGCGACGTGCTTGAGGGCGACGGCGTGACCGACGCGGACATCCCGATCGAGGTGTCGATCACCGTCGACGGGACGTCCGTCGACGTGGACTTCGCGGGCAGCGCCGAGCAGTGTGCCGGCAACATGAACGCGCCGCTGTCGGTCGCAAAGAGCGCGGTGTACTTCGTCGTCCGGAGCATCACCGACCCCGAGATCCCGCCGAACCACGGGAGCTACGCCGACATCGACGTGGTCGCGCCCGACGGGACGGTCGTGAACCCGAACCCGCCGGCGGCGGTCGTCGGCGGCAACGTCGAGACGAGCCAGCGGCTCACCGACGTGGTGTTCGCGGCGTTCGCCGAGGCGGTGCCCGAGCGCGTTCCCGCGGGCTCGCAGGGGACGATGAACAACCTCATCATCGGCAACCGCGACCGCGACGGCTTCACCTACTACGAGACGATCGCCGGCGGCTTCGGCGCCCGGCCCGACAAGGACGGGATGGACGGCGTGCAGGTCGGGATGACCAACACGCTGAACACGCCGATCGAGGCGCTGGAGGCGGAGTACCCCTTCACCGTCGAGGAGTACTCGTTCCGCGAGGGCAGCGGCGGCGACGGCGAGTACCGCGGTGGACTGGGGCTCACGCGCTCGCTCACCGTCGAGACCGACGCCGTCGTCTCGCTGCTGACCGAGCGACGACGCCACCGCCCGCAGGGCGCGGCGGGCGGCGAGCCGGGCGCGCTGGGCGAGAACCTCGTCGACGGCGAGCCGCTGGCGGCGAAGACCACCCGGGAGATCGAGGCGGGCACGACCGTCACGGTTCGGACGCCCGGCGGCGGCGGGTACGGGGATCCGGACGACCGAGACGAGGCAGACCGCGAAGCCGACCGACTGGACGAGAAAGTGACCGACGACACGGAGGAGCGATGACCGACACACACAGACTGGAAGAACTCCCGTGGCCGGCAGTCGAACAGTATCTGACCGCGCGAGAATCGCCGACGGTGATCGTCCCGATCGGCTCGACCGAGCAGCACGGCCCCCACCTCCCGCTGGCCGTCGACGCGTTTCAGGCGCGGGACCTCGCAGAGGAGATCGCCGTCGCCGCGGACGTGCTGACGGCGCCGCTGCTCCCCTACGGCGACGCCGACCACCACCTCGGCTTCCCGGGGACGATCTCGCTGTCGACGGAGACGGTCGTGTCGGTGCTGACGGACGTGTACGACAGCCTCGTCGGCCACGGCTTCGAGAACGTCGTGACCGTCAACGGCCACCGGATCGCGAACCTCCCCGCGATCGAGACGGCGATGCAGCAGAGCGCGGCGCGACACCCCGACACCCAGTTCGCGGCGATCGACCCGCTCCGGCTCGGCGTCTCGGTCCACCAACGGCTCCGAGACGGCGACCCCGAGGACGGGATGCACGGCGGCGAGTTCGAGACCTCGTTCATGCTCGCGCGCTACCCCGACCTCGTCGACGAGGACGCCTTCGAAAAGGAGACCGCAGACCCCGGCCCCTACGGGACGCTGAACCTCGTCGGCAACGACGATCGGGTGCTGACCCCGAGCACGGCCCACTCCCCCGAGGACGGCGACCTCGGCCACGTCGGCGACCCGACGCTCGCGAGCGCCGGGAAGGGTGACGCGCTCTGGGCGGAGCTGGTCGCCGACGCCGCCGACTACGTCGAGGCCATCGAGGGGGCCGACGCGTGAGCGACGCGACCGTTCACGACGACGTGGAGATCCCGCTCGCGGACGGCACCGTCCGCGCGACGCGACACGAGCCGGCTGCCGACGGCCCCCAGCCGGTCGTGCTCGTCTATACGCCGTACCACAAGGACGACCTCTCGAACACCCGCTCGGACCCGATGGTCGACTACCTCGTCGACGCGGGCTACGAGGTGGTCGTCGCCGACGCCGTCGGCACCGGCGCCTCCGACGGGCTGGTCGACCAGCCGTTCACCGCCGACGAGGGGCGCCACGGCGCTGCCGTCGTCGAGTGGCTCGCCGATCGGTCGTGGTCGAACGGCCGGGTGGGTATCGTCGGGAAGTCCTACCCCGGGACCACGGCGCTGGAGATCGCCGCGGAGAACCCCGACGGGCTGGCGGCGATCGTCCCGATCCACGCGCCGGCCCGGATCTACGACGCCTACTTCGACGGCGGCGCGCTGGCGTTCCTGCGCACCTGCGGCCAGTGGGCGCCGAACTTCGAGTACCTCCCGCTCCAGCCGCCCGCGAACCGCGAGGCCGAGGGGTGGGCCGAGCGGTGGAACGCCCGCCTCGACGGGCTGGCGGACCGGAAGCCGTTCCTGTTCCAGTACCTCGACCATCTGGAGAAAGACGGGTACTGGGCCGCGAAGGACGTGCCGGTGGGGGAGATTTCGGTCCCCACGCTCGCGGTCGGCGGCTACCGCGACGCCTTCGGCGGCGGGACGCTCGACTACGCCGACCGCATCGACGCGCCGACGGAGGTGATCCTGGGCCCGTGGCGTCACGCGATGCCAGAGCAGGGTGAGACCGCCCGTATCGACTTCCTCGGCGAGATGGAGGCGTGGTTCGACCACCACCTTCGCGACCAGCAGAACCGGGAGTCCCGCCCCGAAATCCGCTACTGGACCGAACGAACCGACGGCGACGACCGACTCGCCGGCGAGTGGCGGGCCCGGGAGACGTGGCCGACGGCCGACGACGACGCCGTCACGTTCGATCTCGGCCGTGATGGGCTCTCGACGGACTCGACGGACTCGACGGACCGCTGGGAGGTCGACTACAGCGTCGGTCACGCCTCGATCGGCTTCGAGATCCCCGGCGGGACGGATCTGGACACGACGCCCGACGACGACCGGTCGCTCACCTACCAGACCGACCCGCTGGAGGACGCCTTCGAACTGACGGGCAGCGGTGAGGTGGCGTTGGAGATCGTTCCGGACGGTCCGGCCCAGCTTCTCGCAGTCCGTGTCGTCGACGTGGCGCCGGACGGGACGGGCCGGCTCGTCACCCACGGCGTAGCCCGCGCCGAGCTCGACGGCGAGATCGACCCGTCGGGGGAGCAGGGTGCGACCGTCGAACCGCTGACGCCCGGGGAGCCCCACACGGTCGACGTGTCGCTCCGGCCGACCGCCCACGTGTTCGAGCCCGGGCACGAACTCCGGGTCGCCGTCAGCGGCGCGTTCTTCCCCTACGTGTCGCCGCCGGACGGGAGCGCCGGCTTCGCGCTTCGGACCGCGGGCTCGCGCTGCCGGCTCCCGGGGCGGTTCCACGACGGCAGCCCGACGTTCGACGACTCCTCCGCGTTCGACCCGCCGCAGGACGTCTACGACGAGCCGGCGACGCCGGACTGGGAGACGACCGTCTCCCACACCGACGACACGGTGACGGTGTCGCTGGCGCAGTCCTACTCGAAGCCGCTGCGGGACGCGACGTTCGAGTACGGCACCGAGACGACGGCGAGCGTCCAGCGCGGCGCACTCGAGACGGAGACGGTCGACCGCCGGACGACGACGACGCTCTCGTTCCCGACGGAGTCGATCGAGTCCCGGGTCAGTAGCTCGGTGACGCGGTCGTTCGCGACGATGCAGTACGGCCTCGACCGCGACGGCGAGGCGCTCTACCGCGAGCGCAAGCGGAATGCAGTCGACCGCTGAGCCGTCGGCTGGCTGTCTTTCCTTTCTGACGGGTGTTCGTCGCCGAGAGACAGAGGTCTCGGCCGAACGTCGCCGTCTCGGTTACTCTGACGGCGTCTGCTTCGGCTCGACCTCGTGGCACTCGGTCATGCGCACCGCGTCGTCCTCGGAGGGCACCTCGCGCCACTCCGGATCGACCTCCGTGCAGTGCTCGGTCGCGATCGGACAGCGCGGGTGGAACCGACAGCCGCTCGGGAGGTCGACCGGCTCGGGTACCTCCGAGCCGATTCCCGAACTCCCCAGCGGCTCCCGCGGGTCCGGGGAGGGGATGCTGTCGATCAGCGCCTTCGAGTAGGGATGTTTCGGGTCGTCGACGATCCCGTCGGCGGCGCCCATCTCGACGAGCCGGCCGAGATACATCACGCCGATGCGGTCGCTCAGGTAGCGTGCCGCGCCGATGTCGTGCGTGATGATGAAAAAGGAGATGTTGCGCTCCTCGCGGAGTTCGTCGATCAGGTCGAGCACGCGGGCGCGGACGCTCGCGTCGAGCATGCTCGACGGCTCGTCGGCCACGATGAACTCCGGATCGAGCACCAGCGCCCGCGCGAACAGCACGCGCTGGAGCTGGCCGCCGCTGAGCTCCTCGGGGTAGCGGTCGAGGAAGTCCGCCGCGGGCAGGAGATTCACGTCCTCCAGCGCGCGGTGGATGCGGTCGTCCTGCTCCTCGTCGTCGGTGATCCCGTGAATCTCCATCGGCTGGCGCAACAGCCCGCGAACCGTTCGCTTGGGGTTGAGCGCCTCGAACGGGTCCTGATAGACGATCTGGAGGTGTTGGCGCATCTCCTGCATCTCGCTGCCCGACAGCGACGCGAGGTCGGTCCCCTTGAACCGGATCTCGCCGGCGGTCGGCTCGATCACCCGGAGCAGCGTCTTCCCGAGGGTGGTCTTCCCGCAGCCGGACTCGCCGACGACGGAGAAGATCTCCCCCTCCTCGATGGAGAGGCTCACGCCGTCGACGGCGCGCACCCGCTCCTCGTCGGCGAACAGCGATTCGAGCCAGCCCGTGCTCTTCACGTAGTGTTTCTCGAGGTTCCGGATCTCGAGGATCGGCTCCTCGCTGGTCTCCGTCGGGGTGGCGGTCGACTCCGGACTCATAGCTCCGACACCTCCTCGTGGTGGAAGCAGGCGGTCTCGTGGGCCTCCCCCACCGACTCCAGCGGCGGCTCGCCGTCCCGGCACTCCTGTGTGGCCAGCGCACACCGCTCGGCGAACCGGCAGCCGGTCGGCGGGTCCCGGAGGTCCGGCGGCGTCCCCTCGATCGTCTCGACCTGATCGGGCGGTCGCCGGGGATCGATGAGGCTCCGGAGGAGCAGCGCGGTGTAGGGGTGTTTCGGCGCGTCGTACAGCGTCTCGGCGCGCGCGCTCTCGACGATCTTCCCGCCGTACATCACGCCGATGCGGTCGGAGAGCTTCATGATCGCCGCGAGGTTGTGCGAGATGACGAGCATCCCGAAGTTCAGGTCCTCCTGCAGCCGCTGGAGCATGTTGAGCACCTCCGCCTGGACGATCACGTCGAGCGCGGTCGTCGGCTCGTCGGCGATCAGCAGGTCCGGCTCGCAGGCGATGGCCATCGCGATGGCCGCGCGCTGCTTCATCCCGCCGGAGAGCTCGTGGGGGTACTGCTCGGCCACGTCGGGCTGGAGGTTCACTTTCTCCAGTAGCTCGCGGACGCGCCCCTCGCGCTCGTCCTCCGGGACGATGTCGTGGACCCGGAGCGGCTCCCGGATCTGTGCGCCGACGGTCTTGACGGGATTGAACGCGTTCTGTGCGCCCTGATAGATCATCGAGATGTCCGCCCACTGGACGTCCTTGACCTCGGACTTGGGCAGCTGGCCGATCTCTCGGCCCTCGAACCGGATCTCGCCCTCGACGATGTCGCCCTGTGGCGGGAGCGCCCGGATGAGGCTGAGCCCGAGCGTCGACTTCCCGCAGCCGGACTCGCCGACCAGCCCGTACGTCTCCCCGCGGGCGATCTCGAAGTCGACGCCGTCGACGGCCCGGACGGGGATATCGGCCTCGTCCTCGCTGTAGTACGTCGAGAGGTTCCGGACCGACAGCAGCGTCTCCGCGGCGTCGGTCGATCGTTCCTGTGTCTGCGTGCTCATGTCCTGTGTGCGTGATCGGTTGGTCTGTCGGTCCATCAGTCGTCACCCCACGTCCGCCGCTGGAGGCGGGGGTTGAGCACCTCGTCGAGCGCGCTGCCGACGAGGATGAAGCTGAACGCCGCGAGCACGATGCCGAACCCGGGGAGGATCATCCACCACCAGGCGCCGCTGCTCAGGGCGGCCTGCTTCTGGGCGAAGTACAGCATCGTCCCCCAAGAGATGCGGGCGGTGTCGCCCAGCCCGAGGAAGCCGACCGCGGCCTCCATCAGGATGGTGTACACCATCTGGAGGATCCCGTTCGCGAACACGACCGGGAGGATGTTCGGGAGCACCTCCTGTCGCATGATACGGAAGTCCGAGGCCCCCAGCGCCTCGGTTGACTCGACGAAGTCGTTCTCGCGGACGCTCAGCGTCTTCGCTTTGATCGTCCGGGCGGGGATCGGCCACGAGAGCAGCGAGAGGATCAGGATGATGTTCCAGACGCTGCTGCCCGCGTACGCCGCGAACACGACGACCAGCACGAACGGCGGGAACACGAGGCTCATGTCGATCGCCGTCGTGATCCACCGGCCGACCCGGCCGCGGTAGTAGCCCGCCGGAACGCCGATCAGCGTCGCCGCCAGCGTCGCGACGACGCCGCTGACGACGCCGACCAGCAGCGAGATCCGGCCGCCGTAGAGGAACCGGGAGAGCACGTCCCGGCCCAGGTCGTCGGTGCCGAACAGGTGTTCGACCGACGGAGGTGCGAGCGCCTTCCCGACGCCGTAGGCCTCCGGATCGTACGGCGCGATCAGCGGCGCCGCGACGCTGATGAAGACGATCGTCCCCAGCAGTAGCGTTCCGAGCAGCCCCTTGCGGTTGGTCAGGAACGCCCGCAGGAACCGCCGGAAGCGATCGAACCGTCTGCTCGAGCTTCCGCCGGCGGTCTCCTCGGTCGTGCTCATTCGTCCACCTCCGTCGGCAGAGTGTTCTGTTGCCCCATCATTCGCCGCCCCCGATCCGTGGATCGATGATCGTGTAGAGGATCTCTGCGAGGAACATCGACCCGAGCACCATGACGGCGAGGAAGAAGAACGTCGCCTGGATGACCGGGTAGTCCCGCGCCAACACCGCCTCGAACATCAACTGGCCCATCCCGGGGTAGCTGAACACGGTCTCGACCAGCACCGCGCCGCCGGCGAGACGCCCGATCTGGAACCCCAGTTGGGTCAGCACGGGCGGGAACGCCGGCGGGACGGCGTGGCCGAACAGCACCTGCCGTTCGGAGAGTCCCTTGCTCTCGGCGATCTTGATGTAGTTCTCCGGCAGTATGTCGAGCAGGCTCCCCCGCATCAGGAACGTGTACCCCGCGAGGAAGTACGCCGACATCGTCACCACCGGCAGCACCGTGTGGTACGTCAGGTCGACGAAGTACGCGAAAAACGACGGGTGGTTCGCGCTGCCGGTCGCCCCCGAGATGGGGAAGATCGGGATGACGTAGCCGAACACGAACACGAGCAGTATCGCGAGCCAGAACGTCGGGATCGAGCGGAAGAACAGCGAGGACTGCGTGATGAACAGGTCCTCGCGCTCCCCGAAGTTCCAGGCCGCGAACGCGCCGAGCGGGATGCCGACGACGACGCTGATGGTGACGCTCGCGCCCATCAGGTACAGCGTCCGCGGCAGCCGTTCGACGATGAGGTCCATGACCGGAGTCGGATATCGAGCGAACGAGACGCCGAAGTCGCCAGTGAGGGTGTTCGCCAGGTAGAGCAGGAACTGTTCCCAGACGGGCTTGTTCAGGCCGAACTCCCGGAGTAGCTGCTGACGGGCTGCCTCTGTGAATCCGGGGCCGACGAACCGCGTGGTCGGGTCGCCGGGCATCACCCGGGGGATCGCGAAGTTCACCGCGAGGATCGCGGCGAAGGCGGCGAGGTAGTTCCGGACTCGCGTGGCGATGTACGCTTTCTTCGAAGACGTGTTTGCCATTCGTTAGAGAGTGGAGGAAGCCGCTACTTGGGGTCGAGCTGGACCATCGGGCCGGTCCCGGGTTCGAGCCCGTAGGGGCTCTGCATCCCGTAGCGGGGGATCGGGTTGAAGTTCTCCCACGCGCTGGAGCGCATGCCGTGGAGCAGCTGCGGGTAGTAGAGGACGACCCACGGGAGCTCGTCGGTGAGGATGTCCTGTGCGTCGTAGAGGTGCTGCTGGCGCTGCTCCGGGTCCGTCGCGCGCCGTTGCTGGCGCATGAGCTCGTCGAACTCCTCGTTGTGGTACTGGCTGGTGTTGAGCGTCCCCTCCTCCTCGAACACCGGGGAGAGGAACGGATCGGGGTCGAACCAGACGCGCCAGGTGTTGAGCGTGAGGTCGTAGTCCTGCTCGACGGACACCTTCTGGGTGTGGGCGTTGGACTCCATCGAGTTGACCTCGACGCTGATGCCGACCTCGCCGAGCTGGCGGGAGAGCACCTCCGCGATGCGCGGCCAGTTCCCCGTGTTCTGGATCGAGATGACGAGTTCGAGGGGGTCGCCGTCGGGCGTCACCCGACCGTCGCCCTGCTGTTCGTACCCGTTCTCTTCGAGGATCGTCCGGGCCTGCTCTTGATCGTGGGCGTAGCTGTTCGTGTCCGAGTTGTGGTAGAACTCCAGTCCCGGGGGGACCGGCGAGTAGCCCGGCGTCGCGTAGCCGGCGTTGACCAGCTCCGCGACGGTCTCACGGTCGACCGCGTACGCCATCGCCTCGCGGAGCGCCCCATCCGAGAGCGGCGATCGGTTGGTGTTGACGCCGATGTACGTGACGTACGTCGAGCCGCCCTCGACGACTTCGAGGTTGTTCGCACTCTCGATCTCGTTGACGTACTGCCCGGGCTGGAGGCGCAGCATGTCGCCGCTGCCCTCCTTCATCGTCAGCACCTGCGAGTCCGTCGAGGAGATGATCTCGATGCTCACGCTCTCGTAGTCGGGGATCTCGCCCCAGTACTCCTCGTCGACGGAGAAGTTGATGAACTGGTCCTGCTCGCGCTCCTCGAACACGAACGGGCCGCTTCCGATCGGGTCCTCGGTGTTCGAGACCTCCGTGGGGTTGTCGTACTCCGACCAGATGTGCTTCGGGATGACGAGCCCGAGGTCGGCGAGCACCAGCGGGAGCGCCGCGTACGGCTGGGTCAGCGGCGTCGTCACGGTGTACTCGTCCTCGACGGTGATCTCGCTCGGGTCCGCGATGACGCTCGACAGCGAGCCGAGGTACGGCCACTCGTACTCCTTGATCGAGCGGAACGTGAACGCGACGTCCTCCGCGGTCAGGGGCTCGCCGTCGTGCCAGGTGATCCCCTCCTGGATCGACCAGGTGTAGGTGGCGCCGTTATCCGAGGTCTCCCAGTCTTCGGCGACGTGGCCGATAGCCTGTCCCTCGGCGTCGACGCTCGTCAGCGGCTCGTACATCATCCGGGCGGCGTCGTAGTCCGGGATGGTGAGCCAGCCGAGCGGGTTGATGTTGTTCACGCCGCCGGGCCAGATGACCGAGAGCTCGTCGTCGGACGAGCCGCTCCCGCTGGTCGGCGTTCCGTCGGTCGTTTCGGTGCCGTCGCCGCTCGGGCTGCCGGCACAGCCGGCCAGCATCGCCGCGGCGGTGCTCGCGCTCGTCGCCTGCAGGAAGCGGCGGCGATCGAGACTGATCTCGTCGGTGATGTCGTCCTTCATTGTGTTACGTTGTGGTAGTCGTGGTAGTCGAACTGTGGGACTGCGTGAACTGGGTGGTACACACTGTCACTCAGTACGAGAATACATACCACGTCCGTTAAAGCTGGTTGTGAGCGCTGAATACCTCTGAGTACTCCGCTATCGGATGTATGAATCGTTCATATTCCTCCGCGCATCGCGACGGCTGGATTCACACCGTCGCCACGGGAACCCAACGCGGAGTGCGGCGTCCCGGCGGCATCACTGTATCCACGTCGATCCGACGGTGGGGTTCAACACGTTCGACGCCGCCGAAGTGGCGGCGCTCCCGGTCGCCGCGCCGACGCCGAGGAGATCACCGGCGAGATGCAGCGTACCCCGAACGACTGGTCCGCGACGATAGGCCAGCTCATCGGCGAGTTCGGCGAGAAGTACGGCGATGGCCGGCGGTCGCCGAGCGCTAGAGATCCCGACGCGCGAACAGCCGAGCGCTCGCCCCGACGAGCAGCGCGGTCGCGGCGAGCAACACCGCCGCCCCGAGCAGGTCGTACTCTCCGCCGACGAGCACCGCCGACGGGTCGAGATACCGCGTCGGCGTCACCGCCCCGAACCGGGCGTAGTCAGTCACGTCCAGCACCGACTCGAACAGCCACGCGGCGAACACGAGCGCGATCGCGACCCGGCCCGCGGGCCGGCTCCGGCCGAGCACGACGCCCAACAGCAGCCCCACCGCTCCCCAGCACAGCAGGTACGGGATCGAGAGCGCGTGGAACGCAAGCAGGGGCCAGAGGGAGAGCGACTCCCCGACAGCCGCGGCCGCGCCGGCCAGCACCAGCGGGACCACGGCGTTCGCGACGACGACCGGCACGAGCAGCGCGAGGAAGTTCCCAAGTAGGACGCTCTCCCGCGCGACCGGCGCCGCGAGCAGCGTGTCCATCCGGTCGGTCTCCAGATCGCCCGCGATCGAGCCGGCGGCGGTGTACGCGACGTAGCCTGCGAGGCCGACGAGCCAGCCGAACGTGTAGTACTCGCCGGCGAGCAGCCCCGACAGCGACGCGAGGCTCTCGAACCCCAGCAGTTCGACCAGCACCGGCGGCATCGCGTCGAGCAGGGTCTGGAGCTCCTCGCCGGCCACCAGCTCCGGCCCGACCCAGACGAACAGGGCGCCGTAGGCCGCGAGCAGCGCCGCGACGACGACGCTGGTCCGCAGGCGCTTTCGGCCCTCGAACCGGGCGACGGTCCACGTCGCCGACCGTTCCGGCGTCACGAGATGTCCACCTCCCGGAACCACGCCGCGCTCGCGGCGAGCAGGACGGCCGCCGCGACGAGCAGGATTCCGGCGCCCGCGAGGTCGTACTCGCTCGCGGTGAGGATCGCCGTCGGGTCGTAGTACCGCATCGGCGCGACGGCGCCCAGCCAGCCGAGGTCGCTGCTCCTCGCGATCGTCTCCAGCAGGAACGTCCCGACGATCCCGCCCGCGGCGACGCCCTCCGCGACGAGGCGTCCCGGCGCGGTCACGGACGCGAGGGTTCCGAACGCGCCACAGCAGAGGAAGTACGGAACCGAGAGCGTGTGGACGGCGACGAGGTCCGCGGCCGCGATCGGCTCGCCGACGAACCGCGTGGCGGCGAAGACCGCGACGAACACCGCCGCGTTCGCGAGCAGGATCGGCGAGAGGAGGGCGAGGTAGTTCTCCGCCAGCAAGCGCTCTCGGGAGATCGGCGCCGCGAGCAGCGTGTCGATCCGCCCGGTCTCCACGTCGCCGGCGATCGCCCCGCCGGCGACGTAGGCGACGTACGCGCCGAGACCGATCAGCCAGAGGAACTGGTAGAGCTCGATCGCGAGGAACCCCTCCATCGTCCCCATCTGTTCGAGGTCGAACGCGGCGACGAACGCCGGCGGGAGCTGTTCGGCCAGCGCGGCCATGTCGACCTCGCCGAGCAGCCCCGGCGCGAGCAGCGCCATCATCGCCGCGAACGCCGCGAGACCGCCCGCGAGCGCGAGCGACCCGAGGAGTCGCTTCTCCACCTCGTAGCGGGCCGTCTCAAGCATCCTCGGCCTCCGCCTCCACTCGTTCGACGGTCTCCTCGGCGTCGGCGTCGTAGAACCGCATGAACACGTCCTCCAGCGGCGCCTCCTCGATGGAGAGGTCACGGAGGTCGTGTTCGAGCAGCGCCCGGAGCAGCGGCTCGTACCCGCCGGTGTAAGTGAAGGTGACGGTGGTAACGCCGTCGGCGTGGTCGCCGCCCTCGTGCTCGGTCCGACCGCCGACGGTCACGTCGTGAGCCCCCGGGAGATCGAACGCCCCCTCGTCGGGGCTGTCGCCCAGCGTGACCCGGACCTGCTTCCCGCTGCGGTCCAGCAGCGAGTCGATCGTCGACACCTCCACGAGGTGCCCCTCCCGGATGATCCCCACACGGTCACAGACTTTCCGGACCTCACTCAGAACGTGTGAGGAGAAGAAGAACGTCGTCCCGCGCTCGCGCTCGGTGCGCACGAACTCCAAGAACCGTTCCTGTTTCAGCGGGTCCAGCCCCGAGGTGGGCTCGTCCATGATCAGCAGGTCCGGGTCGTGCATGAACGCGAGCACGATCGCGAGCATCTGTCGGTTTCCGCGGGAGTAGTCGCCGACGGGGCGGGAAAGCGGCGGGTCGAACAGTTCGAGCAGTTCGTCGCTGCGCGTGTCGCCCCGGAGCGCGCCGTGGTACTCAAGCAGCCGCCGCCCGGTGACGCGCTCGTCGAAGCCAGGCTCGCTCGGGAGGTAGCCGACGCGGGTCCGGGCCTCCCGCAGCGCGTCCGTGTCTTCTACGTCGGCCCCGAGCACCGTCGCCGAGCCTCGGGTGGGCGACTGAAAGCCCAGCAGTGTCCGGATCGCGGTGGTCTTCCCGGCGCCGTTCGGGCCGAGAAAGCCGAACACCTCGCCTTCCTCGACTGAGAGGGAGAGGTCCTCGATCCCCCGAACGTCGCCGTAGTACTTGGTCAGATCGTCGGTCCAGATCGCGGGCATTACCGTATCCGGAGGGGCGGCGGCACAATCAAGATACCGCCGGACAGAGCCCGGACAGCGGCTCAGTCGAGGAGCGTCTCGAACACGAGGATTTCGAGCGTCGCCCCCGCCACGTCGGCGGTCGTCGACCCCACGCGCTCGAAGTCGTTGGCCTCGTAGAACGCGTGAGCGGGCTCCTGCCGGCCGGTCGTCGAGAGAACGAACCGTTCGTAGCCACGATCGCGGGCGCGGGCTTCCAGTTCGTCGTACATCGCCTGCCCGATCCCCTCGCGGTGGTGGTCGGGGTGGACGTGCATCCGCTTGAGCTCCGCGGCTCCCCCGGGGTCGACGAACTCGGTGACGACGCCCTTCGGCGGGCGGAACGCGCCAGTCGCGACGATCTCCCCGTCACGCTCGCCGACGAGGAACTCTCCGCCGGCGTCGACGTACTCCGCGACGATGTCGCCGTCTTCGAGCGCCGGGACGTTCTCGAAGTAGGCGTCGGCCGAGCGGAGGGCGGCTTCGACGGTCTGGTCGACGGCGTCGCGATCGGCGGGGCGGAAGCGGCGGATCGAGAGGGGCACACCGCCCGTACGCCGGCGGCGCCTTTCGGCCTTCGCTTCGCGGCAGGCCGGCCCGGCGTGGGCGTGGTGTGCCCGGGCTCGCCGGGCGAACCCACGCAGTTCAAGAGTCCCGGCCAGCTACCGCCGGTATGGACGAAGACGAGAGCCACGAACACGTCGTTCCGGGCAGCGAGACCGAGCCCGGCGGCGAGGCGGTGCGGGGCTACGACTTCCGCGGCGAGTTCGACCTCGGCGAGATGCTGGAGGCGTACGCGACGACCGGGTTTCAGGCGACCCACCTCGCCGAAGCCGTCGACATCGCGAAACAGATGCGCGAGGACGACGCGAAGATCTACCTGACGCTGACCTCGAACATCATCTCCTCGGGGCTGCGGGAGGTCGTCGCCTACCTCGTTCGCGAGGGGTTCGTCGACGTGATCATCACCACCTCCGGCTCGCTGACCGAGGACGTGATCAAGACCGAGAAGCCGTTCAAGATGGGCGAGTGGGACGCCGACGAGGCCAAACTCCGCGAGGAGGGGATCAACCGCCTCGGCAACATCTACGTCCCTTCGGACCGCTACGTCTGGCTGGAGGAGTACCTCTACGACTTCTTCGACGACTTCTTCGCCGAGGAGAAGGTCCGCACGCCGACGGCGTTCTCCCGTGAACTCGGAGAGACGCTCGACGACCCCGACTCCGTGCTGAAGCAGGCCGCGGACAACGACGTGCCGGTGTACTGCCCGGCGCTCAACGACGCCGAGGTCGGGAACTTCCTCTACTACTACCGCAAGCAGCACGACACCGACATCGGTATCGAGATCATGGCCGACTACGACGACCTGATCGAGAACGGGATGCTCGCGGACACCACGGGGCTGCTGGTCGTCGGCGGCGGCGTCCCCAAACACCACGCGATCATGACGAACCTGTTCCGCGGCGGCGCCGACTACGCGGTCTACATCTCCACCGGGATGGAGGGCGACGGCTCGCTGTCGGGTGCACCGCCGAACGAGGCGGTCTCGTGGGGGAAGATCAAGGAGGAGGAGACCAACTACACGCAGGTGCAGGCGGAAGCGACGCTCGCGTTCCCGCTGTTGGTGGCGGGGGCGTTCAACGATACGTAGCCCGCCGCGACGGACGGATTTTTCCACCCGCCGCCACCAGTTACGAACATGGACGCCGCAGTGTTCCACGGCGAGCGCGACATCCGCGTAGAGGACCGCCCCCGACCCGAGATCGAGAGCCCGACCGACGCCGTCGTCCGCGTCACCCACACCGCAGTCTGTGGCTCGGACCTCTGGCCCTACCGCGGCATCCAGGACCGCGAGGAGGGGTCGGGGATCGGCCACGAGCCGATGGGGATCGTCGAGGCCGTCGGCGACGACGTGACCAGCGTCGAGCCCGGCGACCGCGTGTTCGGCCCGTTCTCGACGAGCTGCGGAGAGTGTGAGTTCTGCCGGAAGGGGCTGCACACCTCCTGTGTCGAGGGCGGGGGCTGGACCGGCCCCGAGAGCGGCGCACAGGCCGAGTACGTTCACACCGAACACGCCGACGGCACCCTCATCCGCGTGCCCGACCGTCACGCCGACGACGAGGAGACGCTGCGTTCGCTGCTCCCGCTGACCGACGTGATGTGCACTGGCCACCACGCCGCCGTCAGCGCGGGCGTCGAGGCCGGCGATACGGCGGTCGTGATCGGCGACGGTGCGGTCGGGCTCTGTGGCGTCGCGGCCGCGAAGCGACTCGGCGCCGAGCGCGTGATCGCGATGGGCCACCACGAGGACCGCCTCGAAATCGCCGAGGAGCTGGAGGCGACCGACACGATCGCCGCCCGCGGGGAGGAGGCCGTCGAGCGCGCCACGGAGCTCACCCACGGCGGCGCGAACCACGTGCTGGAGTGCGTCGGCGCGCAGTCCTCGATGGAGACCGCCTTCGAGGTCGCCCGCCCCGGCGGCACCGTGGGCTACGTTGGCGTCCCCAGCGGCGTCGAGAACGCGGAGTTCCTCGGCACCGCGTTCGGAAAGAACGTCAGTTTGGAGGGTGGCGTCGCGCCCGTCCGCGCCTACGCCGAGGAGCTGATGGCCGACGTGCTGCAAGGGACGCTCGACCCCTCGCCGGTGTTCACGAAGGAGGTCGAACTGGGCGACATCGACGAGGGGTACCGCGCGATGGACGAGCGCGACGCGGTGAAAGTGTTGGTGAAGCCGTAGGAGGAGGGAGAACGGGTCAAAGTTAACTGCGTCTCGTTCAAACGGCCACGTAGAGCAATGAGTAGCGGACGCGTCGTCGATCGTTCGACCGTCGGCCCGCGGAGAGGTGGGACCACCCCCTGTGAGAGGTGGCGGGATGGTTGATCCCGTCGCGGCGAGCCGGCTCCAGTTCGCCGTCACCACCGTCGTCCACATCATCTTCCCCGTGATGAGCATGGGGCTCGCGCCGTTCCTGATCTACTTCACGTGGAAGGAGATCCGGACCGGCGAGGCGATCTACGAACGGCTCCGGCGGTTCTGGGTCAAAATCTTCGCAGTCAGCTTCGTCGTCGGCACCGTCACCGGACTCGTACTGGAGTTCGAGTTCGGCACCAACTTCGCGGCGTTCTCGACGTTCGCGGGCGAGCTGTTCGGCGGTCCGCTGGCGACGGAGGGGATGATGGCGTTCATGCTCGAAGCGACGTTCCTCGGCATCTTCCTCTACGGCCGTGAGCGCGTCTCCGACGCGTTCTACTTTCTCGCAAGCATCGCGGTCGGGCTGGGAACGTGGCTCTCGGCAGTGTGGATCCTGATCGCGAACTCCTGGATGCAGACTCCGCGGGGGTACGAACTGGTGAACGAGGGCGGGCAGGAAGCGATCCGCCTCACGGACCCGATGGCGGCGTACCTCAACCCCCGGTTCCAGTACATGTTCGTCCACATGCAGAACTCGGCGGTGGAGTCGGTCGCGCTGTTTATGGCCGGCGTCGCCGCCTACTTCGTCTACAAACACTACGTCCGGGGTCAGGAGATCGACAACCCCGCGTTCTGGCTGAAGACGCTCAAGATCGCGATCGTCGCACTGGTGATTACGGCGCCGCTGCAGGTGCTCCACGGCGACCTGTACGCCCGGCACGTGTACGAGACCCAGCCCCAGAAGTTCGCCGCGATGGAGGCGCTGTGGGAGACCGACACGTACGTCCCGGAGTACATCATCGCGTTCCCGACCGACCTCTCGCACATCCTCGATCCGCGGGCGAAGGAGCTGTTCGGGATCGGCATCCCCGGCGGCGCGTCGTGGCTCGCCAGCGGTGGCAATCCGCAGGCGGAGATTCAGGGGCTGAACTCCTTCGAGACGGAGGCGCCGCCGGTCGCGATCGTGTTCTGGGCGTTCCGCATCATGGTCGGCCTCGGCTTCTGGTTCATCCTGCTCGCCTTTTGGGCGGCGTTCCGCTGGCACCGCGGCGACTTGGTCGACGACGACCTGCTCCACAAGGCGTTCATGGGCTCGTCGCTGCTGGGGATCGTCGCCGTCGAGACGGGCTGGATCGTCACCGAGGTGGGTCGGCAGCCGTGGCTGATTCAGGACGTGCTGCTGACCGAATCGGGCGTCTCGCCCGACCTGACCGGCGCCGAGGCGACGTTCACGCTCGCCGGCTTCGTCGGCGGCTACGCACTACTGCTGGTACTGTACACCTACGTGATCCGGCGGATCATCAAGCACGGGCCGCCCGAGATCGACGACGGGAGCGAGAGCGTCGACGCGCCCACGGACGCGCCGCCGGAGGCGGAGGTGAGCGTCGATGATTGATCTCGCCGGCGAGCCGCTCTTTGGCCTGCCGCTGCCGGCGATCTGGTTTGGCCTCGTGTTCTTCGTGCTCGGGATGTTCCTCTTTCTCGACGGGTTCGACTTCGGGATCGGCATCCTGTTCGCGACCCGCGAGGACGACCACGAGAAGGAGACGCTGCTGGCCGCCATCGGCCCGTTCTGGGACGGCAACGAGGTGTGGCTGGTGGTGTTCGGCGGCGCGCTGTTCGCCGCCTTCCCGTCGGTGTACGCGAACCTGTTCAGCCGCTACTACCTGCTGATGTTCGCGATCCTCGCCGCACTGGGCCTCAGAGGGCTCGCCCCGGAGATGTACGAGGAGCGCGAGGACGAGCAGTGGCGCCGCTACTGGGGGTACTCCTTCGTCGTCGGCAGCGCGCTGACGCCGTTCCTGCTCGGAATGTTCGCGATCAACTGGCTCACCGGCGTCGGCGGGATCGTCTCGATCCCGGGAGTGCTTGGCGGGCTCGCGGTCGTCGCGCTGACCGTCGCCGACGGCGCCGCCTTCCTCGGGCTCAAAACGCGGGGCTCGCTCCGTGACGACGCCAGCCGGCACGGGATCCGCGCGGTCGCCGCCTACGTCGGCCTCGTCGCGCTGACACTCGTCGCGATCTACGTCACGACGCCCGGCCTACAGTCGGCGCTGCTCTCGGTCCCCGTGATCGGACTGGTGCTGCTGTCGGTCCTCCTCGCGGTGGGCTACGTCGTCGCCACGCGGCAGGGGGAGTACCACGCCGCGTTCGCGACGGTCGCCGGGCTGGTCGCCGCACTCGTGGGCGTGATCGCGACCGCGATGTTCCCGATGGTCGACCGCGCGGCGGGGGTTTCGGTCGCGGCGGGGATCGTCTCGACGCTCCCGCTGAACCTGATGACGATCATGATGGCGTTTTTGCTCCCGATCGTGCTGTCGTACTTCGGCGTGCTCTACTCCGTGTTCAGCGGGCCGATCGACGCGGAGGCGTCGTATGGTTGAGGCCGACACGCCGTCCCCGAATCTCGGCTCACGGATCGTCGTGACGTGGGCGGAGCTGACCGTCGTCGGCCTCGCCGGCGGGATCCTCGGCACGACCGTCGGCGGCCCGCCGGCGCTGGTGGTCTACTTCGCGACCACGCTGCTCTCGGTCGGGATCCTGCTGTACAACGTGAACGTGCTGGTGCAGCGATCCGTCGCACGGCAGATCGCGGAGGAGCCGTAGTCGGACCTCTTTGCGGCGGTACTTGTTCGGAGTGTAATGAATAGTAATAGTGATCTGTTCGCGAGCCTTCGGTAGTTTATGACCGATATTTCGCGTGAGCCCACCGGAATCGAGGGGCTCGACAGGATTCTTGGAGGTGGGCTACTGGAGCGCCAGAACGCGCTCGTTCGCGGGCCGCCGGGCGCCGGGAAGACCGTCTTCGGCCTACATTTCCTCGCCGCGGCCGGCGACGGCGAGGACAGCTTGTACATCAACTTCGGCGAACCGACGGAGTACGTCAGGCGGACGGCCGAGCACTTCGGTCTGGACTCCGACTCGCTGCATTTCCTCGAACTCGCACCGACCGCCGAACGGTTCGCCGAGGAGGAGATGTACACCCTGTTCTCCTCGGCCGACGTCGAACAGCCGTCGCTGATCACCGAGGTCCGTGACACCGTCGAGGAGCTGCAACCCGACCGCGTGCTCGTCGACCCCATAACCGAGTTCCGCTTCCTCACGACTGACGAACACCAGTTCCGCTCCCAGATCATGGGGCTCATCGACTTCCTCCGCGGCGAGGGGGCGACCGTACTGATGACCTCTCAGGTCGCGTCCGATCTCTCGGACACCGACCTCCGGTTCCTGACCGACGTGATCGTCGATCTCGAACGGACCCGGGACGCATGGAGCATCGACGTCACGAAGTTCCGCGGCCCGTCGGTCAAACGCGGCCCACACGGCTACGAGGTGACGGACGCCGGCATCGAGGTCTGGCCCCGGCTCGTCCCGGCACAGGAGGCGGTCGATTTCGAGCCGGGGGCCGTCTCCTCCGGCGTCCCGGAGCTCGATCAGCTGCTCAGCGGCGGGCTCCAACGCGGCACGGTGACCTTCTTCAGCGGCCCCACCGGCGCCGGCAAGACGACGACCAGCCTCCAGTTCGTCAAGGAGGCCGCCAGCCGCGGCAATCAGTCGCTGATCCTCTCTTTCGAGGAGTCGAGGCGGACGATGCTCCAGCGGTCGGAAGCGCTAAACATCGGCCTCTCGCACATGCTCGATCAGGGCAACGTCGAGATCACCGAGGTTCGGCCGGACGAGTACACTGTCGATCAGATCACGAACATGATCGAGACCGCAGTCACCGAGAACGACGTCGGTATCGTCCTCCTCGATGGGTTTCAGGGGTTCAAGCAGAACCTCCGCGGGTTCGGCGACGAAGACCCCGTCGACTACCTGACCTCGATCGGGCGCTACCTCCGGGAGATGGGGGTGACGACGATCGTGACCAACGAAGTCCACCAGATAACGGGCGAGTTCCGCGTCACCGAGGAGGCGATGAGCAACGTCGCCGACAACATCGTCTTCCTCCGCCATCTGGAGTATCAGGGCTCCATCGACAAGGTCATCGGCGTGCTCAAGATGCGAACGAGCGACTTCGAGGACACGCTGCGGCGTCTGGAGTTCACCGAGTACGGCATCAGCGTCGGCGACCCGCTCACCGAGCTGAGCGGCATCTTGACCGGGACGCCGACGTTCGACAGGTCAAAACGGACCGAAGCGGATGACTCCTGATCCCGCCGCTACCGGCCAGCGACCGACGGCGACGGTGCTCTCGCTCGTCGCGAACACGGCGAACCAGCGCCTCCTCACGACGTGGCTCGCAGAGAACCCGCAGTACCAGCTCGTGGACGACGAGCTCGACAGCGCGGCGTTCGACATCTGTATCCTCGATGCCGCCGCGTTACGGCAGTCCCAGTCGACGCTCCGGCGGCGGAAGGACGACGCTGACAGCCTTCTCCCGTACCTCCTTCTGGTTCCGGACAGCAGCGGGGCCGCAGTCAACGAGGAGCTGCGTCGACAGCATCCGGCGCTCTGGGAGCTCGTCGACGGCACCGTCAGGGTCCCGCTGGACAAGTACGACCTCTCGAACAGCATCGACACGCTGCTCCGACTCCGGGAGCAGTCACGGGAGGTCGCACGGCGGGGCCGGCAGCTGGAGATACTGAACCGCCTGCTCCGGCACGACATCCGGAACGACATCGCCGTCGTCCTGGGGTGGCTTGACGTGCTGTCGGACAGCGTCACACCCGACGGGCGGTCGGCGTTCGACCGGATCGAGGCCGCGTCGAACCACATCCTCGACCTCACGACGACCGCCAGAGACATCACGGAAACCATGGCACTCGGCGGCGAGCCCGAGCTCCAGCCGATGAGCCTCACGAGCGTCGTTCTCGAAGAGGCCGAGAAATGCCGGGCGACGTTCGACACAGCCAGTATCGATCTCCCCGAATCGCCGCCAGCGCCGACCGTGACGGCGAACGACCTGCTCTCCTCGGTGTTCCGGAACCTCATCAACAACGCCGTACAGCACAACGACACCGACGAGCCGAGGGTGGCTATCAGTCTCTCCGCGTCCGACGGCGCCGCCCGTGTCCGTATCGCGGACAACGGGCCCGGCGTCCCCGACGCGATCCGGGAGGAGATCTTCCACAACGAGGTGAAAGGCGTCGAGAGCGCGGGCGCGGGGATGGGGCTCTATCTGGTGTCGTCGCTCGTCCGGATGTACGGCGGCGCCGTGTGGGTCGAAGAGAACGACCCCCGCGGCTCGGTGTTCGTCGTCGAACTGCCGACCGCCGAACCGGACGACTGAGACGCACTGGAACGGAGAGAACGGGACCGGCCACTCCCTGACAGAGCAGTGCTGCCGGCCACCGTCGTTTATCCCTTCCCCCCGCCAAGACCGACGTGATGGAACTGCGGAAACTCGTCCGGGGGAGCCCCGAGTGGTCCCGGATCGAGTCCGTCGTCCGCGAGCTCGCCGAGCGGTACGACCGGGAGTCGGTCCACGTGCGGTTTCTCGACACCGACAACTGGCTCTCGACGCCGCTGGTGCTCGACGACGAGTACTTCGTGAAGCTGGTGACCGAGCAGAACTCCCTGGTACACGCGCTGTTTACCGCGACCCGGAACCTCGGGGCGTTCTCCTCGGGCACGGAGGGGTTTTTCGGCCACTACGGCACCCCCTACCAGATGGCCGAGCACGAACTGGAAGCGACCGACCGCCTGCGCGAGGTGGGCGTGAACGCTCCCGAGCCGATCGAGGCGCTGGAGATCGAGGGGATGGGCGTGCTGGTGATGGAGTACCTCCCCGCGTTCGACACGCTCGACGAGCTCGACGAGGGGGCCGAGCGCCGGCTCGCGCCCGACGTGTTCGCGGCGCTGCGGCGGATGCACGACTACGGGCTGGCCCACGGCGACCTGCGCGCGGAGAACGTGCTCGTAGTCGAGGGAGAGATCTACGTCATCGACGCTACGAACGTCCGCGAGGACGAGGGCGGCGGGGCGACGATGGCGGCGGCCCGATCCTACGACCTCGCGTGTGCGCTCGCGGCGCTGGAGCCCCTGATCGGCGCGAAGGCGGCCGTCGGCGCGGCGCTCGATCACTACGACCCCGACGAGCTGCTGGCTGCGCGGGAGTTCCTCGACTTCGTCTCGGTTCGCCCGGACCACACGTTCGCCGCCGCGGCGCTGAAAGGCGAGATCGAGACACGGGCGGGCGAGGCCGACCGCGGCTGGTAGCCGGTGTCGGCGGCTCAGCTCGGCCGTTCGGGCATCGTCCCCGACCGCTCGCGCTCGTACGCCCGCCGGGTCCGGTCGTCGAGCTCCACGAGGTGGATCAGTGGGTTCCCCGGATAGACGAGGGGGTTCTCCAGCTTTCCGACGAGCAGCCCCGTAAACGGCGCGGCGACGTCGACGACGTTCGTTTTGAACGGGCTCGAAATGCTGCAGACGGTGTCGCCCTCTTCGACCAGATCGCCGCTGTCGTAGTGCATCTCGACGAGCCCCCCGTCGTCGGCCCGGAGCCACGTCTTCTGGCCCGCCGTGACGATCGTCCGCCAGCCCGGCCGGTGCACGGGGTCGGTGGGGTAGACGGCGTACTCCGCGAACACGCTCGCGACGCCGTCCAGCGCGCGGTCGATGAACCGTCGTTGGAACCGGTGGGCCTCCCCCATCTCGACGGTGATCGTGGGAACCCCGGCGGTCGTCGCCTCGCGACGAAGCGTGCCTGAGGCCCCTTCACTGTCGATGGTGACGTTCGAACCGAACGCCCGGGCGAGCCGCGGGATGTCGTCGTCGGCCATGTCCGCGCGGACGTGGAGCATGTTCGTCCGGCCCCGGGTCGAGGTGTGGAAGTCGAGCCCGACGTCGCAGGGCGCGACGAAGTTCCGGAATATCTCGTGGGCCATCCGCTTGGCGCTCGTGGAGTCGGCTTTCCCGGGGAACGAACGGTTGAGGTCGCGGTCGTAGACGGGGAGGTAGCGCTGTTGTGTGGCGAAGCCGGGGACGTTCAATACGGGCATACAGACGAGCGTGCCGTGGAGGTTCGTGTGGTCCCACTCGTAGGCCACCTCGCGCACGACCTCGATCCCGTTCAGTTCGTCGCCGTGGGAGGCCGCGGAGAGGAACACCGTCGGCCCCGGCTGCTCGCCGTTGACGATCGAGACGGGGATGCGAACGGGGTCGCCGAGGTACGTCTCGCTGATGCTGTACCGGATGTCCGCACGCTCCCCGGGCTCGACCCGGCCGCCGTTGTACGTGAACGCCCCGTCAGTCATTGCCACGTCCTTGGCGGGCAGCGGTTAAAACAGGGCCGTCCGGGCAGCGCGTGAACGCCGCCGTATGGAGTCCATACGGGTGGTGAACGATCGGCATCGTTTAGTCGCTCTCGGGCGAAAATATTCCCAATGGACGACTCTGTCTCGGTCGGCGTTCTCAGCCTTCACAGCAGCAAGGAGACGAAAGCGATCCTGAACGCGGTGGAGGCGCTCGGTCACAGGGGCGTCTGGATCCGGGAGGAGAACCTCTGTGTGGAGATCGAGGACGGCACGGCGACGCTGGAGCCGGCCGTCGACGTGATCGCGAACCGGCTGCTGCTCTCGAAGACCGAACAGCCCGCGGAGCTGCTCGGGCTCGCGCTGTCGCTGAGCCGCCTGCGACCGATGCTGAACCGGCCGCGGAACGTTCTCACGGCGTTTCACAAGTTCGCGACCGCGACTGCACTCGTGGACTCGGACGTCCGTCTGCCCGACGCCACGCTCGCGCTCGACGCCGACCGGCTGAACGACGAGCGGGCGAAGTACGGCGACGAGGTCGTCTACAAGACCGCGATCGGCACTCACGGCGGCGGGACGTGGAAGATCGGCGCGGACGAGCAGGTCAACCCCCGCGTCGGCGACCGGTACGCGTTCCTCCAAGAGCTGATTCAGCGGGACAGCGACCGCCACCGCGACCTCCGCGTCTACGTCGTCGACGGCGAGATCGTCGGGACGATGCGGCGCTACGCGCCGGAGAACGACTGGCGGACGAACGTCGCCCTCGGCGGCGCCGTCGAGGGCGTCGACGACCTCCCCGAGGCGGCCGCGGCGATGGCGCTGGACGCGGCCGACGCCATCGGACTGGACTACGCGGGCGTCGATCTCGTGGAGGGCGAGAACGGCTGGCACTTGCTGGAAGTGAACCCGACTGCGGGGTTCAAGGGACTGTTCGAAGCGACCGGCGTCAGCCCGGCGCCGCTCATCGCGAAGCTCGCCATCGAGACGGCCGGCGGCGAGGTGGACGACGAGCAGGTCGCCGAACTCGCGACGGTGCTCGACGACTCGACACCCGCGAACGTCGCCACCGAGCCCGAGCGACAGCCCGAGGGCGTCACGACCATCGGCTACACCGAGGACGTGCTCGTCTCCGGCACCAGCGGCACCGAGCGCGTCGTCGGGAAGTCGGACACGGGCGCCGCACGGACGAGCATCGACACGCGGCTCGCGGCGGCGATCGGCGCCGGACCGATCAAGTCGATGACGAAAGTCCGCTCGGGAAGCGTCAAATCCGGGAAGGCTCGGCCGGTCGTCGACATCGTGGTCGGCGTCGGCGGCGACCGGCACACGGTCGCCGCGTCGCTGGAGGATCGCGGCCACATGGACTACCCGCTGTTGCTCGGGCGGGACATCCTCCAACACTACCAAGTGGACGTTCGGCGGCGTTCGGACGTCGACGAACCGAGCGAGGAGTAGCGACTCGATCGACTGTCGTCCTTCCCTCACTCGACGCCGGCCGCCGACCGGCAGGGTTTTTCACGCTACCGCCCCCATCCCGATACACATGAGCAGCGAACCGTACATGCACTACATCGACGGCGAGTGGGTCGAGGGCACCGGCAGTGAGACGTTCACCAGCGAGAACCCCGCGAACGGCGAGACGCTCGGGGAGTTCCACCGCGGCACCGAGGAAGACGTCGACGAGGCGATCGCCGCCGCCGACGACGCGTTCGAGGAGTGGAAGGAGCTCTCTCACATCGACCGCGCGGAGTACCTCTGGGACATCTACCACGAGCTCAAGGAGCGCCACGAGGAGCTCGGCGAGATCGTCACCAAGGAGTGCGGCAAGGAGATCTCCGAGGGGAAAGCCGACGTGACCGAGGCCTGGCACATGGTCGAGTGGGCCGCCGGCGACGCCCGCCACCCCAAAGGCGACGTCGTTCCCTCCGAGATCCCGAGCAAGGACGCCTACATGCGGCGCAAGCCCCGCGGCGTCGTGGGCTGTATCACGCCGTGGAACTTCCCGGTCGCGATCCCGTTCTGGCACATGGCCGTCTCGCTGGTCGAGGGCAACACCGTCGTCTGGAAGCCCGCCGAGCAGACGCCGTGGTGCGGTCAGATCATCGCCGAGATGTTCGAGGAGTCGGGCATTCCCGACGGCGTGTTCAACATGGTCCAAGGGTTCGGCGACGCCGGCGCGGCGATCACCGACGACGGCCGCATCGACACCGTCCTGTTCACCGGCAGCGCGGAGGTCGGCCACGAGATCGCCTCGAAGGTCGGCGGCGAGCCCGGGAAGCTGGTCGCCGCCGAGATGGGTGGGAAGAACAACATCGTCGTCACCGAGGAGGCCGACCTCGACGTGGCGGTCCACTCGGCGACGATGAGTTCCTTCAAGACGACCGGCCAGCGCTGTGTCTCCTCCGAGCGCCTCGTGGTCCACGAGGACGTGTACGACGAGTTCAAAGAGCGGTTCGTCGAGAACGCCAAGAACGTCGCCGTCGGCGACCCGCTCGACGAGAACACGTTCATGGGGCCGCTGATCGAGGAGGAGCACAAGGAGAAAGTCTCGAAGTACAACCAGCTCGCGAAAGACGAGGACGTGAACGTGCTCGTCGACCGCGAGGAGCTCGACGACGAGGAGATCCCCGACGGCCACGAGGACGGCCACTGGGTCGGCCCGTTCGTCTACGAGGCCGACCCCCACGACGACCTGCGCTGCACCCACGAGGAAGTGTTCGGGCCCCACGTCGCCCTGCTGAAGTACAGCGGCGACATCGAGGACGCGGTCGAGATCCACAACGACACCGAGTACGGCCTCGCCGGCGCGATCATCTCGGAGGACTACCGCCAGATCAACTACTACCGTGACAACGCCGAGGTCGGGCTGGCGTACGGCAACCTCCCCTGTATCGGCGCGGAGGTCCAGCTCCCCTTCGGCGGCGTGAAGAAGTCCGGCAACGGCTACCCCAGCGCGCGTGAGGTCATCGAGGCCGTGACCGAGCGCACCGCGTGGACCCTGAACAACTCGAAGGACATCGAGATGGCCCAGGGGCTGAGCGCGGACATCAAGACCGGCGACGATTGATCCGACCTCGTGCGCGTTTCAGCGCACACGGTCTGTCGGATCTCGTCTCCGCTTGCGACGATTGACCCGAACGGGTGTCTCCTCGCACACCGTCTGTCGGATTTCGTCGCTAGGGAAAAGACGACTGAAACCGCCGACAGAATAGGGAGCCACCACGCTACTCGCGTTTTCGCTTGCGACGGCTGAGACGTTCACCCCCCGCCTTTTTGCCGATACGGCCGCTTTATGCTACAGACCAGCGATGCACGATCCCGGCGGCCAGATCAACGTTTTGCACGTCGACGACGACCCCGACCTCGCGGATCTGACGACGACGTTTCTCCGGCGCGAGAACGACCGACTCGACGTCGAGACGGCCGGGAACGCCGAGGCGGCGCTCGAACAGCTCGACGAGGGCGTCGACTGCGTCGTCGCCGACTACGACATGCCGGGGCGATCCGGGATCGAACTGCTCGAAGCCGTGCGCGCCGACTACCCCGATCTCCCGTTCATCCTCTACACCGGAAAGGGGAGCGAGGAGATCGCGAGCGAGGCCATCTCCGCGGGCGTCACCGACTACCTCCAGAAGGAGGGCGGCACCAGTCAGTACGCGGTGCTCGCCAACCGGGTGGTCAACGCCGTCGAGGCCGTCCGCTCCGAACAGCTACTCTCCCGCCGGACCCACCGGCTGGAGCGCCTGATCGACAACCTCCCGGGGATGGTGTACCGCTGCCGGAACGAGCCCGACTGGCCGATGGAGACCGTCGAGGGCGAGGTCGAGGAGCTGACCGGCTACGCGGCGGACGCACTGGAGCGCGGCGACGTGGTCTGGGGGGAGGAGGTTCTCCACCCCGCTGACCGCGCGGAGATCTGGGAGCGCGTGCAGTCGTCGCTCGACGACCGGGGGACGTTCGAGGTGACCTACCGGATCCGGACCCGCGACGGCGAGACGCGCTGGATGTGGGAGCGCGGCCGCGGGGTGTACGAGGACGGCGACCTGACCGCTATCGAGGGGTTCATCACCGACGTGACCGAGCGCGAGCACCGCGAGAAACGGTTGGAGGAGACCACCGCGCGACTGGAGGCGCTGTTCGAGCAGTCGCCGGACATGATCAACGTCCACGACGCCGAGGGCACGGTGGACGAGCCCAACGCCCGGCTGTGTGAGATGCTCGGCTACGAGCGGGAGGAGCTGATCGGCATGAAGGTCTGGGAGATCGACTGCGCGATCGACTCCGAGTCCGCCGCCGAGATCTGGGCGCGCATGGAGCCGGGCGACAGCCGCCGGTTCGAGGGGGAGTACGAGCGTGCTGACGGCTCGACGTTCCCCGTCGAGGTCCACATCCGGCGCATCGACGCCGACGACGAGCCGCTGTACGCCGTCATCAGCCGGGATATCACCGAGCGCCGGCAGCGCGAGCGCGAGCTCGAACGCGTCCGCGAGGAGTACGAGGAGCTCATCGACGGGATGAACGACACGGTGTGGGTCATCAGCACCGACGCGGAGTTCCTCGCGGTCAACGACGCCGCCGTCGAGCGCCTCGGCTACAGCCGGGAGGAGCTGCTGGGGATGGGCCCCCGCGACATCAACCCGGAGACGGACCCTGACGAGATCTCGGCGCTGATCGAGGGGATGCCCGAGGACGGGACGCAGGTGTTCGAGACGGTCCACGAGACCAGAGACGGCGAGCGCATCCCCGTCGAGATCAGTTCGAGCCTGATCCGCTACCGGGGCGAGACCGTGATCCTGAGCGTCGGCCGGGACATCTCGGCCCGGAAGGAGCGAGAGCGCCGGCTCGAACGGTTCGCGTCGATCGTCTCCCACGACCTGCGAAACCCCCTCAACGTGGCGACAGGCCGGCTCGAACTGGCTGCCGAGGAGTGTGACAGCGAGCATCTCGGTCACGTCGCCGACGCCCACGAGCACATGAACGCGCTGATCGACAGCCTCCTCACCCTCGCTCGCGAGGGCGAAGTCTCGGCGGATCCGGCGCCGATCGACGTCGCCGACGTCGTCGAGAGCGCGTGGGCGACCGTCGCCACCGGCGACGCCGAGCTCCGGGTCGCTGTCGAGGGGACGATCGCCGCCGACCGGAGCCGGCTGTCACAGCTGTTCGAGAACCTCTTTCGTAACGCTGTGGAGCACGGTACCCCGGGCATCACCGTCACCGTCGGCGAGATCGACGGCGGCTTCTTCGTCGCGGACGACGGCCCCGGCGTCCCCGAGAACGAACGCGAGTCGGTGTTCCGGACGGGCTACTCCACCGGGGAGGGGACAGGCTTTGGCCTCTCGATCGTCGAGCAGGTGGCCGACGCCCACGGCTGGTCGGTCCGGCTCGTCGAAAGCGAGAACGGCGGGGCGCGCTTCGAGTTCACCGGCGTCGACGGTCGCTGACTCACGCGTCGACGTCCAGCACCGCGGCCATCACCCGGCTCTCGGCTTTCCGCAGGTGTTCGGCGGCCGTCGACGGTGACACCCCGAGCGCCGCCGCGACGTCCTCGATCGAGCCGCGCCGGGGGCTGTCGTAGTAGCCGGCGTCGACCGCGGCTGCGACCGCCTCACGCTGGCGTTCGGTCAGCCCCGAGTCGAACAGCTCGCGCCGGCGGTCGTACTCGCCGACTCGGAGCACCTCGGTCTGCATCTCGTCGGGGAGTTCCTCCAGCGCCGGCCGGATCGCGCCCGCCGTCCCGACCAGCGTGACCGTCGCGGTCCCGTCGCTGTCGAACTCGATCGGCGGGACGGCCATGATCCCCGTCCGGGAGATGGCGTCGAGGATCTCCGCGTCCCGGTCGGGCGTCTCCTGCTCGACGAACGCGTAGAACGTCCCGTTCTCCGCCGGGGTGAACGCCCACTCGATGACCGAGGGCGCCGCCCGGAGCATTCCGGCGAACGCCTCGGGCTCGCCGTCCACGCGGTACAGCAGCGTATCTCGGTCCGGGCCGGATCGGTCCTCGTGGAGCAGCACGTCGCGCTCGACGGCGTCGGAGTCACAGATCGCCTCGTGGACGGGGTTGATCGTCTCCTCGGAGAACGCGACGCGCAGCCGGACGTACTTCATCGACCGCGGGGTCTGCTCGCTGGCGCTTAAAAACACCCGGTCGAGTGCGGCAGAACGCGTCAGTGGGTCGCGGCCGAACCCCGGCCCGTGCCTCAGCAATCGCCGGTTATCGAGACGGTCGACGCCGAGCCGGACCCGCTGCTCGCGGACGCCCGACGGACCATCGCCGACGCCGGCTTGGGCGGCGCAGTCGTCGACTCGCGGGCGATCGGCGACATCCCCGCACTGGAGATCCGCGGCGACCGCGTCCCGGCCGTCCTCGACGCGCTCCGGACGGGGCTCGGACTCGATCACTGCTCCTGTGTGGTCGCACAGGAGTACGATACCCATGCCGAGAGCATCTACCTCCTTCGGGCGTACGACGAGCCGACCCGGGAGCTCGGCGTCGCCGTCCCGGTCCCCTTAGAAGAGAAGGTGAGCCAGTCCGGCGCGGACGCGTTCCGGACGATCGACTGGCACGAGCGCGAGGCGTACGACCTGCTGGGGTTCGAGTACGAGGACCACCCCGACCTGCGGCGGATCCTGCTGCCCGAGACGTGGCAGGGCCACCCGCTGAGTCACGACTACGACGGGGACGGCCCGCAGATCGTGCCGCTCCGGGAGAACGAGGGCCGGCTCACGGACGCCGGGGAACGAGAATCAGCCGACGGCGCGGAGACGATGTTCCTCAACGTCGGCCCCCACCACCCCGCGACCCACGGCGTGATGCATCTGGAGGCCACGCTCGACGGCGAGCAGGTCGTCGACGTGGAGCCCGACATCGGCTACATCCACCGCTGCGAGGAGCAGATGTGCGAGTCCGGGACGTACCGCCACCAGATCATGCCGTACCCCGACCGCTGGGACTGGAGCGGCGCCGGCCTCTGCAACGAGTGGGCGTACGCCCGGGCGGCCGAGGCGCTTGCGGACATCGAGGTGCCCGAGTACGCACAGCTACTCAGGACGATCACGGCCGAACTCAGCCGGATGCTCGGTCACTTCCTCGCGATCGGCGCCTACGCGCTCGACGTGGTCGGCGACTTCACGGCCACGTTCATGTACGCGATCCAGGAGCGCGAGCGCATCCAGAAACTGCTGGAGGACGTGAGCGGCCAACGGCTGATGTTCAACTACTTCCGGCTCGGCGGGGTCGTCTGGGACCTACCGGACCCCCGCGACGAGTTCTTGGCCGACGTGCGAGAGTTCCTGGAGGGCCTGCCCGAACGACTCCGGGAGTACCACAGCCTCCTAACCGAGAACGAACTGCTCCAGATGCGGACCGTCGACACCGGCCACCTCCCCCCCGAGACCGCAAAGCAGTACGGCTGTACGGGCCCGGTCGCCCGGGGATCGGGCATCGACTACGACGTTCGCCGGGACGACCCCTACGGCTACTACGACGAACTCGACTGGGAAGTCGTGACCGAGGACGGCTGTGACAACTACGCCCGGCTGCTCGTCCGCCTCCGCGAACTGGAGGAGTCCGCGACGATCGTCGACCAGTGTGTCGACCTGCTGGAGGGCTGGCCCGAGGACGACCGGACGATTCAGGCCAGCGTCCCGCGGACGATCAAGCCCGACGACGGTGCCGAGGTGTACCGAACCGTCGAGGCCGCGAAGGGCGAACTCGGAATCTACATTCGCAGCGACGGCACCGACCAGCCCGCTCGGTTCAAGATCCGTGGCCCCTCCTTCTCGAACCTCCAAGCGCTGCCGGCGATGGCCACCGGCGGAATGCTCCCCGACCTGATCGCGACGTTGGGGAGTCTGGACACGATCATGGGCGAGGTCGACCGGTAGGTAGCCCGGCGCCGACCCGTTCAGAGGTCGGTTTTCGGGAACCGCCAGAGTGCCAGCGCGATCGGGAGCACGACCCAGACCGCCAGCACGGCTGCGAAGAACGGCAGCGTCTCGTAGACTGCAAGCGGCTCGTCCGGGGGGTAGCTGAGCAGTCGCGTCGCGCCGTTGAACGCCGACACGGGGTCGAGGTTCCGCCACACCTGCGCCCACTCGGGGAGCGGGTAGCGCTGCGCACGGGGGACCGTCCGGCGGACGACCTCGTTGACGAGCCAGTCCCAGACGAACAGGAACCCCAGATACGTCCCGAGGCCGGCGCCGATCGCCCGCCGGCCCGTCGCGACGAGCGCCGAGAGGCCGACCGCCAGAGCGGTGCAGAACACCGTCCACAGCAGGACCAGCCCGACGAGGACGAGGTACTCCGCCGCCGGAAGCTGTCCGGCGCGGGCCGTGTAGCCGATCGGTGCCGCGAGCAGCCCCGTCCCGACGGCGGCGAGCAGCGGCCCGAGTCGACCGAGGAACGCCCCGGCCGCCACCTCCCGCCGGGAGTGGGGAAAGGCAAGCAGCACCCGGAGCGACCCCGACTCCCGGCTGCCGGCGACGGCGCCGTGGCCGAGCGCCAGCGTCGTCAGCGGGACGAGTATCGCCGCCGAGGTCGGGACCGCGGTCGCGACGAGGGGGTTGACGGTGCCCTCGTAGCTGTAGGCGCCGGAGTAGCCGGCAAAGCCCAGCGCGGCGACGAACAGCGCGGTGACGACCCACGCCGACTTCGTGCGGTGGGTGTCGAGCGCGTACTTCTCGACGACGGTTCGGAGGCTCACTCCGCCACCCCCGGGCTCTCGACTGCCGCTCCGGCACTGTCGCTGTCGCCGCCTCCGCCGGTGTAGGCCGCGAACACCGACTCCAGCGAGCCGGCGGTGGACTCGAAGTCGTGGATCTCGGCACCGTGCTCCCGGAGCGCGTCGAGCACCCGGAGCTTCGCCGGGCCGGCACAGGTGGCCGTCAGCCGACCGTCCTCGGCCGTCGCGGACTCGATCCCGTCGAGGGCCTCGACGGCGGCGACGGCGGCGTCAGGGAGCGGGTCGCAGTGGACCGTGAGGTCCGCGACCGTCCCCGCGCCGCGCAGCCCCTCGACGCTGTCGACGGCGACGAGCTCGCCGTCAGCGAGGATTCCCACGCGATCGCTCACGCGCTCGACCTGATCGAGGATGTGACTGGAGAAGAACACGGTCGCGCCGCGGTCGACCTCCTCGCGGACGATCTCGCGCATCAGCCGGACGCCGTTGGGGTCCAGCCCGGTCGACGGCTCGTCGAGGACGAGCAGGTCGGGGTCGCCGACCAACGCCATCGCGAGCATGAGCCGTTGGGTCATCCCCTTCGAGAAGTCGTCCGCGACGCGGGCTTCCTCGCCGGCGAGGCCCACGCGGTCGAGCAGCGCGTCGGGGTCGTCGGTCGCATCCTTCGAAGCGATCGCGTACTCGACGTGCTGGCGGGCGGTGTACTCCGGGAACGTGTCGTAGCCGTCCGGGAGCACGCCCACGCGCTGGCGGACGCGGCCCGACTCCTGCTGGGCGTCGATGCCGAACACCTCGATCCGGCCCTCGGTCGGTCGGAGGTAGTCGAGCAGGCAGTCGATCGTCGTCGACTTCCCGGCGCCGTTGGGGCCGAGAAAGCCGAACACCTCGCCGCGCTCGACGGTGAGGTCGATGCCGCGGAGGGCGGTCACGCTGCCGAACCGTTTGTGGAGGCCGTCGATCTCGACGGCTGGCGGGGACTCTGTCGCCATGGCTGGACGGCCGGCTGGTCGTCGCATAGGCTTTGGGGCACGCGGCGGAGAAACGAAGTGGGCCGGAAATCAGACCGCGGACCGCTCGGTGTCGTGGACGTTCAGGTCGTCGTCGAGCGTCACCGTCAGTGCCTCGTCGTCGAGTTCGATCGTCACCTCGAACCGCTGTGGCTGCTCGCCGACGAGTTCGATCGCGTCGTCGGAGACACACCACGACAGCGTCCAGTACGGCCGTTCGGACAGCGAGACGCCGTGTTCGCGGTGGAAGCCGACGACGACGCTGTCGTCCAGCAGCGCGAGGCCGACCGCCGAGCAGAGCTGGTGGTTACACTGCGAGCAGCGGTGGATCGCCGTGAGCGAGCCGCCGAGACAGCAGTCGTCGGCACGCTCGACGGTGGTCTCCATCCGGCCGCTGCACTCCGGGCAGACGCCGTCTTTCGCGAGGCAGTGGAGGTGGCGGACGCGCTGGTCGAACGCCGCGAGCACCTCCTCGTCGGTCCGGTCGGTCAGCCCGCCCGGCGGGAACGCGTACTCGCCGTGTCCGTAGCCGCAGTCGGGACAGGCAATCGAGAGGCGCTCGTCCTCGTACGTCGCCCGGAGGTCGGCGCCGCAGTTCACGCAGGGGTCACCCACGTCGATGGGGTCGAGCGTGGGGTGCTCGGTGAACGAGCCGGCGAGCACCGCCTGCACCACCTTCTCGCCGGCGTGGCGGAGCTCGTACCCGTCGTCGACCTTCCGGACGAACTGGTCGGTCAGCTTGTCGAGGTGGTAGTTGAACTGCGCGCTGTCGCGCATCCCCACGGCCTCGCGCAGCGCCGAGAACCGAACCGGCGAGTCGTCGGCGGTCCACAGCGCTTCGAGGATCGCGAGCCGGGTCTCGTTGGCCACGAGCCCGAACGCGTCGGCGGGCTCGACGCCCTCACTCCCGCCCTGAATCGGCCCGATCCGTTCGCTCATACGGGAAATTCCGCGGCGAACCCGAAAAAGTGTTCGGTGAACTGAACTTATGTAAAAATGCTTACTCGAATGGGTCGGTTAGAGCCGGACACAGGCGCCCGTCCGCGGGAGGCAGAACCGTCGATCCCGGGACGCCCGCCGGCGGGTGGCGACGACGCCGGCGACGACGCCGACGCCGAGACCGACCGCCAGCCCCGTGAACAGCGCCGGCGACGTGACTGCCGTGAACAGCCCGCCGAGCAGCACGACGCCCATCATCAGCGTGCCGACGAGCATCCCCGTGGAACTGCCGAGCCGCGGCTCGCGCGTGCCCGGACTCGTGGATCGTGACGCGGGTGGGTTGGGTTCCGTCATACACGTGATAGAACGGGTGCCAACCCCATTAAGATAATCTGAACGACATTTTTGTAAGCGGCGTTACTGAAACTCGTTTCAGGTGTATTCGGCGGCGACGGCGTCGATCCCCTCACTCCTCGCCGTCCCAGTAGTCGACGGTCGCGTCGCGGTCGTAGTAGCCCGACACGTCGCGCTCGTCCTCGCCGCCGGGCGGCGAGCCCGCGTAGACGCCGACCTTCCCCGAGTCGGGGTAGACGGTCACGTCGGGCTCGCGCATCGTCGACAGCGCGAGGTAGCGCAGCGGCTCGTCACCGTCGTTGACGACGCGGTGAGCGCCCTCCGGCCCCGTCGGGCAGGCCACGTAGTCGCCCGCTCGGAGATGGTGCTCATCCTCCTCGGTCCGGAGCAGTCCGCTTCCCGCGAGCACGTAGAGCGCTTCGGCGTTGCCTGTGTGGTAGTGGTAGGGCCACGACCGCTTTCCGGGCGGGAGCTCGTAGAGGCTACAGCCCAGATCGGGGTCACCGTCCGCTGCTTCCGCAGCGAGCTTCTTCCGCCGGAACGCCGTCTCCCCGTCCTCGGTCTCAGTCCACGGCAGGTCGGCCTCGTTGATCGGTTCCATGGGCGGACGTACGACTCCGCGGGGAAAGCTCTCCCCCTGCCCCTCGAACGGTCGACCGTCGCGTCCCCTTCCGCCAACCGTTTTCCCGCCCGCGGTCCCACCCGGAGGTATGGACCTGCAGACACTCGTCGACGCCGCGTCGACGCGCGACTGGGACACTGACCCCGAGGGAACGGTTTCGATCGCCGTCGTCGGGCTGGGCAACTACGCCCGGAACGTCTCGATCCCGGCGATCGAGGCGGGCGACTACACCGACGTCGGCGCCGTCGTCTCCGGCGACCCCGAGAAGGCCGAGCGCGTGGCCGACGAGCACGGCGCGGTCCCGCTGAGCTACGAGGGGTACGCCGAGGGCGAGGCCGTCGACGCCTACGACGCCGTCTACGTCGCGACGCCGAACCGGCTCCACCTCGACCAGATCCGCACTGCGGCGGACCACGGGAAGCACGTGATCTGTGAGAAGCCGCTGGAGGCGACGACCGAACGCGCTACGGCGGCCGTCGACGCCTGCGAGGATGCCGGTGTGACGCTGATGACCGCCTACCGGATGCAGGCCGACCCCGTGATTCGCGCGCTCGGCTCGTTCGTCTCCCGCGGCGGTATCGGCGAGCCGACGAAGGCGATGGGCGAGTTCACATTCCCCGTCCTCGCCGGCTCGAAAGGGCCCGAGCAGTGGCGCCTCGACGCCGAACTCGCGGGCGGCGGCGCGCTGATGGACGTGGGTGTCTACCCGCTCAACACGATGCGGTTCTTGCTCGGTGCCGATCCCGGCGCGGTCGAGGCGATGGCCCGCGCGAGCGAGCCGTTCGGAGACCGCCCGGACGACCCCGACAGCCCGCGATTCGCCGACGAGCACGTCCACGTGCTGGCGTCGTTCCCGGAAGGCGTCGTCGGCGAGTTCACCGCGAGCTTCAGCGGTGAGGCGGACTCGTGGCTGGAGCTGGTCGGCAGCGACGGCCGGGTCCGTGTCGAGAACGCGTTCGTCCCCGGCGCGGATCGGACCGTCCGAGTGAGCACCGCCGAGGGCGACGTGGAGCTCTCCGGCGTCGGCGCCGACGAGACCCGCGAGGAGTTCGACTACTTCGCTCACTGCGTGCTGACGGGGACGCCACCCGAGCCCGACGGTCACGACGGGCTGACGGACGTAGCGATCATGGGCGCGATCTACGAGGCGGCCGAGTCCGGCGAGCGCGTGACGCTCACCCGTCGCTGATCGACGTCGGAAGGGTGGAGAGGGCGGGGGAGGCGGATGTGTCGGACCGGGTGGCCCCCGTGGTCGGTCCGACGGTGCGCCGATGGTGGCGGACCCCTCGCCACGGTCGAGCGCTGTGTTGGATTGTCGACGTTACGGCGAGAAAAGCGCCGTGTCTGTCGACGGCTGTACGTAGCCGAGAGAACGGCATAAATCCACGGGTCCCGGCCCCGCCGTCGGCGACCACTGGGGCGAACACGTAAGTCGGTCCGGGGCAACCCCGAGCGTATGACCGACGCAGCGATCGTGACCGGTGCGGCCAGTGGGATCGGGCGCGCGACCGTCGACCTGTTCCGGGAGCGCTACGACCTCGTCGTGGGGATCGACGTCGACGACGTGATCGCCGCGGTCGCCGCGGAGTTCGACGACGTCCGGGGGTACGTCGCCGACGTCCGCGACCACGAGCGCGTCCACGAGATCGTCGACGAGGTGGAGGCCGATGCCGACGTGGTCGCGGTCGTCAACAACGCCGCGATCTCCCGGGACGTGTGGATCGGCGACCTCGGGCCCGAGGAGTGGCACGAGGTGCTGGACGTGAACCTCAGCGGCCAGTACAACCTCGTCCACGCCGCCGCGCCGCGGATGTACGAGCGCGGGCGCGGCGCCGTCGTCAACGTCTCCTCGGGCGCGGGCAAGCAGGGTTCGGCCAGCGGCGGCGTCCACTACTCGGCCTCCAAGGCGGGCGTGTTCGGGCTCACGAAGGGGCTGGCCAAACAGCTCGCCCCCCACGTCCGGGTCAACTGCGTCGTCCCGGGGCTGATGGACACGCCGCTGACGACGGACTCCGGACTCTGGACTGAGGCAGGGATCCGCGAGTTCACCGAGGAACTGCCGCTTGCCCGGCTCGGCCAGCCCGAAGAGGCAGCCGACCTGATCGACTTCCTCTGTTCTGCGCGGGCGAGCTACATGACCGGCGCCGTCGTCGACGTCGACGGCGGCGCGGGGCTGGTCTGAGGCGGTCAGGCCCCCGCCACGAACGCCTCGGCGGCCTCGGTCGCGTTCCGGATTCGGTGACGCAGCCGGGTGATCTCCCGAGTCAGCGTGGTCGCCGCGAACCGCTCCGTGCGGCGCGTGCCGTCGACACCCGCCGCGCGGCGGAGTTCGGGCAGCGGCTCGTGGGGGAGTGCGGGCTCCTGATCGTAGTCGCGGACGCTCGTGTACAGCGCGGGGATCAGCTCGTTGCCCAGCGTGACCTGCAGGTCCTCCGCGGCCGCCGCGGCGTCGGAGCCGACGGCGTCGAGGCGTTCCATCCGCTCGTACGCCGCTTCCAGCGCCCTTTCCAGCGCGTCGAGGTCCTCGTGGACGCCGTCGAACGATCGGCCGGTCTCGGCCTCGACCTCGGCGAGCTGCTCGCGGATGTCCGCGGCCGTCGCCCGGTAGTCGTGGGGGAGCGACGGCGACTCACAGAGTCGGCTGGCCAGCGTGACCGCGATCCGGGTCTCCTCGGCCAGCACGTCGACGTCGACTTTGTCCCGGGTGTCCTCGGGGGTGTGCCACCACCAGCCGCCGCCGACCGGGCCACCCTCGCCGCCGGGCTCCATCCGGGCGCCCGAGAGCAGCGAGGAGAGCCCGGCACCCCAGAACGACTGATCCGAGTTCCGTGCCGGGCGGTCGTCGCCGAGGAACCCCGCCTCGCCGCCATCAAGCAGCGGCAGGTCGCCGGCCGTCTCCAGCACGTCGAGGTGTTCGTCGCCGAGTTCGGCCATCTCTTGGTGCCAGAGCCCGTCGGCGCCGTCAAGCCCGTTCAGGTCGAGGTGGTAGTAGGCGACGCCGTTCTCCCGGAGGTCCAGCCACTCCTGGTCGGCCCACCAGGCGCTCCCGGCGTACCGCCCAGTCGAGTGAGCGGGCCAGAACCCGAACACCAGCCCGCGAGCCGGGGGGTCCGCGGCGGCGATCCGGGCGAGTTCGAGCGTCGCCGCCATCGCGGTCGCGTTGTCGGTGATCCCCTCGTACCACGAGTCGACGTGGTTGCCGACGACGAGATAGCGGTCGCTCTCGGTGCCGTCGACCCGGCCGACTGGGCAGGGCAGCGTCGTGAGCTCGGTGGTGACCTCGGTCGTCACCGTGGCCTCGACGGGACCGGCCTCACAGCGCGCCAGCAGCCAGTCGCCGGCCTCGTTCCCGATCTGGGCCACCGGGAGCGCCGGGAGCTCGGCTTCGTCGTCGAGCCCGGGCGTCCCCCAGACGGGCGTGACGATCATCTCGTGGAGCTGGTCGGGGTTGACGGACTGGTAGATCACCGCCGCCGCGCCCGCGTCGTCGAGCAGCGTAATCGGTTCGGGGGTGGGGAGCCCGGTCGTGAACACGATCTTCCCCTCGACGTCGGCGTCGGCGACGGTCTCCTCGGTCACGTCGTCGATCCGGACGACCGGGCCCGAGACGCCGCCGGGGGGCGTGCTCGCGCCGAAAGAGGCCGTGATCGCCTCGTCGAACGTCTCCCGGGTGGGCGCGGTCACGTCGACGCGGGCGTCCTCGGGGATGCTGATGTACCCCTCGAACTCGTGGAGTTCGGCCTCGCAGCCGTACTCCCGCAGTGTCTCGACCACGTACTCCGCGGCCTCCCACTCGTCGTCGGTGCCGGAGATGCGCTCGGTGCCGTCGAACGCGTCGACGTGCCGTTCGAGCGCATCGGGGTCGACACGGTCTCGCAGCTGCGCTTCGGTCTCTCTATCGACCGGTTCGATCATACCCTGCGGTGGACCGACGGAGCTATAGCTATTTGGGAGCCAGCAGTATTCATGCAGTACGTTAGCACGGATGGTGTGTACCGGCCTGACGAGGAGACCGTCGACGGGAGCGTCGTCTGTCTCGAGAACGGTGAGGTCGCCGCGGTCCGGGACAGCGTCCCGGCCGACGCCGAGGCGCTGTACGACGGCCCGGGGTACGCGCTGCCCGGGTTCGTCGACGCTCACTCCCACGGCCCGATCCGTCCCGGTGAGGGCGATCAGTTGGGACAGATGCGCGCCGACCCCGCCGAACAGGCGATCAGGGCCGCGAACAACCTCCGTCGTGACCTCCGGGCCGGGACGACGACGATGCGAACCATGGGCTGTGAACACCGCCTCGACCTCCGGCTCCGGGCGTCCGAGCGCGCGGGCGAACTCGACGCGCCGCGGCTGCTGCCCTGTGGCGGCCACCTGACGCCGACGAACGGGCACGGCCACGCGCTGACCGCGACCGACGGCCCCGAGGCGTGCCGCCAACGGGTCCGGGAGCTGCTCGCTGCTGGCGCCCACCACGTGAAGTACTTCGCGACCGGCGGGGTCTCCTCGGGCGCGGGGAGTCTCGACCGCGCGCCGTACTCCGACGCCGAGGCGGAGGCCATCGTGAGTGAGGCCCACCGACAGGGCGTCCACGTCGCGACCCACGCCCACGGCGGCGCCGGCGCGCGGCAGGCGATCGAGGCCGGCGTCGACACCGTCGAGCACGCCGCCGCGTTCGACGCCGAGCTGGTCGACCTGCTCGCCGGGAGCGACGCCCACGCCGTCGGGACGTTCAGCATTCTCCACGATCCGTCGGGCATCGTCGGCGGCGACGCCGACGACCCGGAGGTGATGGCCCGGGTGGAGGAGGCTCGCGCCAGCGAGCGGGAGAGCTGGGAACGCCTCCTCGACGCCGACGTCCCCGTCGCCGTCGGCACCGACAGCATGCACGGGAACCTCGCGGACGAGGCCGCACACCTCGTCGACTACGGCGCCAGCACCGAGACGGCCGTGCGCGCGATCACGAGCGAGGCTGCTCACGCTGCCCGCGCAACGCAGGCGGGGACGCTCGACCCCGGAAACCGGGGCGACGTGGTGGTCGTCGCGGAGCACCCTGCCGAGAACGTCGGGACGCTCGCCGACCCGGTGGCGGTGGTGAAAAACGGGGAACGCGTGGTCTGAGCGGGACGCCGCCCCTCCACGTCGAAGAACGGTGCCAACGCCTCCCGGGAGGACGCTGGAGGCGGGCCCGGATCAGGGCCGAATCACCACCTTCCCGATCACGTCGCGTTCCTCGATCGCGGCGTGGCCCTCCGCGACGCGGTCCAGTGGAAGCACTCGGTCGATTCGTGGTTCGAGCTCGCCGTCGGCGACCAGCGAGAGCACGTCCCGGAAGTCTTGGCGGTTCCCCATCGGCGCGCCGCGGATCTGTCGGTGGTGCTGATACACCGATCGGATGTCGATGTCGGGGTCCGGCCCCGAAGTGGCGCCACAGATCACCATCCGGCCGCCCATCGCGAGGCTGTCGATCGACTGCTGCCACGTCGCCTGCCCGACGTGGTCGGCGACGAGATCGACACCCCGGCCGTCGGTCAACTCCATCACGGCCTCCTCGAACGCGACGTCGGTGTAGTCGATCACCTCGTCGGCGAGCTCGCCGACGACCGCGGCCTTCTCGTCGCTCGACGTGGCGGCGTACGTCGTCGCGCCGAGGCGCTCGGCGATCTGGAGCGCGGCGTCCCCCACGCCGCCGCTGGCGCCGAGGATCAGCGCCGTCTCCGCCGGCCGGAGCTCGCCCGCGGTGACGATCATCCGCCACGCCGTCGTGAACGTCACCGGCGTCGCCGCAGCGGTGACGAAGTCCAGCGAGTCGGGCTTGGCTTCCAGACACCACTCGGGGACGACGGCGTACTCCGCGAGCCCGCCGGGGCGATCCTCCCCGAGGATCTCGTACTCGTGGCACATCGTGTGCTCGCCGTTCAGACAGTACTCACACTCCCCACAGGTGACGCCGGGGTAGACGACGACCGACTCGCCGACCCACGACTCGTCGGCGTCCTCGCCGACGGCGTCGACGACGCCGGCCATGTCGCTGCCCGTCCGCTTGGGGAACTCGCCGTCGTCCTCAGGGTGGCCCTTCCGGGCGAACACGTCGAGGTGGTTCAGCGCGACCGCCTCGACGGCGATCCGGACCTCGTTCGGTCCGGGCTCTGGCGTCTCTGTCCCGACGACCGAGAGCGCGTCTTCGGGCGAGCCGTACTGGGTAATGTGTGCAGTTCGCATACCGCTGCGTTGGTGAGTGAGGCCAAAAAGGCGCGGGTGGAGGCGATCGGCGGCGTGACGGACCGCCGACGACTTTTTCATCCGTCGGCGAATACTGTCCTGTGTGAAAGAACGCATTCAGAAGACGATCCGACGCGCACAGTTCGCCGCCGCGGGCGCCGCCATCGGTGGCGGTCTCGGGGGGCTGGTCGGGAAGAACGCCGCGAGCACTGCCGCCGGGTTCGGCGCGCTGATCGGCGCGACGATCGCGGAGAAAGTCGGTCCCGCAGAGGAGTTCAAAGAGCGGTTCCGGCGCGAGGCCGACGAGGTCGCGGAGTAGCGACCCCGATTTTCAGCGGTCGCCGGCTGTTCGTTTCGGTGACACCGTCAGTCGTCGCCGGCTGTTCGCCCCGGCGACACCGTCAGTCGTCCGCGGGTGCTGTGCCGCTCGTCGAGACGCCGGTGCCGGGCCCGATGTCGATCCCCAGTTCGTCCAGTTTCTCGTCGGGGACGACGCCGTCGACCCAGCCGCGGTGGTCGTAGTACTCCTCCTTCATCGCGTCGAGCTCGCAGAGCTCGCCCTCGATCCCGCCGCCGGCGGGCACCGCGTCCTCGGCGCCCTCGACGAAGCGGTCCGGCAGCGAGTCGTCGTCGCCGTCGAAGCCCGCGAGGTTGTTGTAGTAGCGTTCGAGGTTGTACACGCGCTCGCCGGCCTCCATCAGCTCCTCCTCGCCGACCGAGCGGCCGGTCATCCCGTTGTACTGGTCGATGTATTCCTCTACCCCCTCCGCGAAGGCGTTGAACTTGCAGATGTCGAAGGAGTCCGAGATGGCGTGGAGGTCCTGGAAGGTGGCGGTGAGCTCGCCTTTCCCCTCCCACTCGGTCGGGTCGACCTTCTCCGGAATGCCGAGGATCTCCGCCGCGGGCGTGTAGCCGCGCAGGTGGCAGGCGCCGCGGTTGGAGGTGGCGTAGCCGATCCCCATCCCCTTCAGGCCGCGCGGGTCGTAGGCGGCGATCGACTGGCCCTTCACGTCGAGGCGGCAGTCGTGGGCGTCGAGCTCGGCGGCGGCGCGCTTCTGGCCCTCCGCGAGCACCGCCGCGAGCTCGGTGTCGCGGTGGGCGATCTTCTCCAGCATCTCGACCATCGCGTCCACGTCGCCCCAGTCGAGGGTCTCGTCGAACTCGTCGAGATACCCCTTCTCGGCGGCCTCCATCGCGAACGCGAGCATGTTGCCGCTGTCGATCGTGTCGATGCCGTAGTCGTTACAGCGGTCCATCAGCAGCGCGACCTTGTCGCGGTCGTCGTTCATCGAGTTCGGGCCCAGCGCCCACGCGGACTCGTACTCGTAGGACTCCATCCGGACGTTGAGGTCCTGTCCCTTGTGGTGGACGTCGACTTCGACCTCCTTCTTACACGCGACCGGGCAGGAGTGACACGTCGGGTCGTTGACGAGGATGTTCTCCTCGACGTTCTCCCCCGAGACGTTCTCGGAGTCGATGTTGGGGTCGTCGGGCTCCTCTTCGGCCTCCATGCTGGTGGAGGTGAACCGGCCGTTCCGGGTCGGGAGTCCGTCCATCTCCTCGGTGAGGTTCATCAGCACGTTCGTCCCGTACACCGACAGGCCGCCCTCGTTGGGTGCGGTCACGTCGGACTCCTGGATCGCTTGCATCGCTGCCTTGTGGCCCGCCATGAACGTCTCGCGGTCGGCGGGCTTGGGCATCTCCGTCCCCGATTTGACGACGACGGCCTTGAGGTTCTTCGAGCCCATCACTGCGCCGGTGCCGCCCCGGCCAGAGGCACGGTCGTCCTCGTTGATGATGCAGGCGTAGCGCACCCCGTTCTCGCCGCCGGGGCCGATCGCCATCGCCGAGAGGTTCTTGCCGTAGGCGCCGTCGACCTCCTCCTCCAGCGTGTCGATCGTGTGGTGGATACCCTCGCCCCAGAGGTGGCTCGCGCCCCGGAGTTCGACCTCACCGTCCTCGACGACGGCGTACACCGGATCGTCGGCCTGCCCCTCGAACAGCAGCCCGTCGAAGCCGGCCCACTTCAGGCGGGCGCCGCTCCAGCCGCCGTGGTGGGAGTCGGTCACCGTGTCCGTCAACGGGGATTTGGTGACGACGGCGATCCGACCGCTCATCGGGGTCTGTGTCCCCGTCAGCGGCCCGTTCATGAACGCGAGGAGGTTCTCCTCGCCAAGCGGTTCGACGTCTGGCCCGTTGTCGAACACGTACTTCACGCCGAGACCGCGCGCGCCGATGTACTTGCGCGCGTCCTCGTCGTCGATGCTCTCGTAGCCGACGTCGCCTGCGTTCAGATCGATGCGGGCGACGCGGTCTTGGAAGCCACCGAGATCAGTCATAGGTAATGCTCGTTCCTTACATAGGGCCCGTTCGCTGTTAGTGGTTCTCACGGTGATGTAACCGCGATCGGTTACTACTTCCAACGGTGTTCCCGCGTCGACATCGGCGCCCTCTTGCGGTTTCCATCGCCGAGAGCTTTATCCGGGTCGGGGTGCCAATCGGTGGTATGGAGACGGTCTCACTCGGCGCGCCGGAACCGATCCTCGACTCGCTCCCGGGCGACGACGACGCGCGACAGGACATGCGCGAGGCGGTCGCGGGCTGGGAGCGCCGCATCAACGACGCGATCGAGGCCGCCGAGGACGACGACGAGGCGGTGGGGTACGTGCTTGACGCCGTCGAACGGCTGGAAACCCGGATGGAGCGGTTCGACGAGTTCGTGCCCGAACTCCGGGCGTGGGGCCAGTCGCCGATCTACGCGATCTCGTGGCGGAACCTCTACGCCGAACTGATCGCCCAACTGTACGACCACGACGACCTCGGCGACGCGCTCGATCGCCGGCGCAATCAGCGCCTCGTCGAGGACGGCATCCGGTTCGGTGGCTCATGAACGTCGAACTCCGGTTTTTCGCGACGTTCCGCCAAGCTGTCGGGCAGAAAGTGGTCGAACAGGAGTACCCCGAGGGGACCACGATCGGCGAGGTGCTGTACGATCTGGAGGACGAGTACGAGGGGCTCGCGGGGCAGCTGATCGAGGACGGCGATCTCCGCCCGCACATCAACGTCCTCAAGAGCGGGCGGGAGGCGCTGCATCTCGACGGGATGGAGACGGAGCTGGAAGACGGTGACCGGCTCAGCATCTTCCCGCCAGTGGCGGGCGGGTAGCGATGGAGCGGACCAAGGAGTTCCGCGGCATCTCGATCCGCCTCGCCCGGAACTATCTGGAGAACCTCGGCGGCACTGTCGTCGACGACACGACTGTCGAGGGTGACGGCTGGCGGGCCGACCTCTCGGCGGAGAAAGTGAGTATCGGCCCGTCGCTCCAGCTCACGGAGGTCACGATCGCGTTCGCGGCCGACGAGGCGTTCGGCGAGGAGCGCTTCGAGGAACTGATCGAGGACTTCTCGCGGAAGGCGATGCGGGCCGGCGGGTAGCTACTCCGAGAGGCTGTCGAGCACCAGTCGGGAGAACTCCACTTCGCTCATCTCCCCCGACGCCAGCGCCGCGAACCAGTCGGCGTCGGCACGCCAGACGCCCATCGGCTCGTCGTCGAGGTTCGTCACCGTCGCCTCAACGCTGCGGACCGGCCAGTCGCGCTGCTCGAACAGCTCGCGGAAGTCGTTCACCACGTCGCCGACCTGCTGGTGGGGAATCTCGCCGTGCTGGTCGGCGGCGGCGGACTGGTAGGTGAGCCGGTACGCGCCGCCGTCGACGGCGATCGACTGCAGGTAGCAGCCGTGGTTGGTGAGCCGGGATTCCAGCGCGAACGCGCGATCGTCGTCCATCGCCGGGAGGTAGGCGCCGTGGGGCATAGGCGTTGTCCAATCGAGACCACGGGCGTTGATGTGTCGGGACGCCGTACTGCGCCGGCACGATGCCGGCAGACCGTTTCGGATGTCCGGGAGGTGTCGAAACGTGCCCGGAGAGATACTGATCCACGATGCCATCGTCCTGACCGTCGACGACCGGAACCGCCTGTTCGAGCGCGGGACGGTCCGAATCGAGGACGGCGAGATCACCGAAATCCGAGAGAGCCGGAATGCCGATCGTGAGGCTGACGCCGATTGCGTTGTCGACGGCGAGGGGAAACTGGCGATGCCGGGGCTGGTCAACGCCCACACGCATCTGGAGTTGACGCCCCTGATCGGCGCGTTCAGCGACCTCGGGCTGGGGGAGATGATGGGGAGCATGACGGCGATCTACGAGCGGTTCGCGGAGGGGGAACTCGACTACCTCGCCGACGCCGGCTCCGAACTCGCGGCGCTGAACTTCCTCCTCGGCGGGGTGACGACAGTCAACTCGATGGACGTGCGGCCGGCGACGGCGGCGAACACGTTCGGCGAAGCCGGGCTTCGGGGCTTTATCGGACCGGCGATCACCGACCTGTTCTTCGACGTCCCGATCGACGAGCAGTTCGCTCGGGCCCGCGCGTTCGTCGACGAGTACCACGACAGCTACGACGGCCGCATCCGGGCGACGATCTGCCCCCACGACGACTGGTCCTGCTCGCGGGAACTCTGGGAGCGAACCGCGGACCTCGCGGCCGACTACCCGGAGCTTCCAGTCCACACTCACCTGCTCGAACTCGACGAGAGCAACACGATGGCCCGGGCCAACGACGCCGAAGACTCGCTGGGGCTGCTCGACGAGGTCGGGCTCCTGAACGAGCGACTGATCGGCGCTCACTACCGCGTGGCCGACGACGACGACGTTCGGCGGACCGCCGAGTCGGGCGCGTCGGTGGCCCACTGTCCGTCGGTGTTCTGCTACTGGAACCCGGATCCGGAGATGCAGTGGACGCCGGTGCCCGAACTCCGCGAGGCGGGCGTCGACGTCGGGCTGGGCATCGACGACCACTACTGGCACGACTCCTACGACCTGTTCGGCGAAGCGAGACAGGCCCGGCTCGCCGCGAACCTGAAGCGGGAGGCCGGGCAGTACAGTTCGATGGAGTTGGTCCGGATGCTGACGATCGAGGGCGCTCGTGCGCTGGGCGTCGGCGACGAGATCGGGAGTCTCGAACCCGGGAAGCGGGCCGACGTAATCCTGCTCGATGTGGACGCGCCGAAGTTCACGCCGCTGACGAACGTCCCCGCACAGATCGTCAACAACGCCGCGGCCGCCGACGTGGAGGCGGTGATCGTCGACGGCGAGTTCCTGCTTCGGGACGGGGAGGTACTGACGATGGACGCCCCGGCGATCCAGCAACGGGCGACCGAGGCCGTCGAGCGGTTCGCCGCCGAGTCGGGCTGGGAGATCGGTCTCGGTGGCGCCGACCCACCCGGACCGCGCCGGCTCCTCTCGGATCTCCCCAAGCGGGGTCCGGCCCGGCTGCTCTCCCGGCTCGCGATCCAGTCGCTCCGCGATCGCTGAGCGTTCCGCGAGAAAATTTAAGGCGGTTGGAAGGTATGGTGGTTTCATGTCCCCACAGGTCGCCCGAATTCGCGAGGAGTTCCCCGTCCTCGACCGCGAAGTGAACGGCGAGCCGCTGACGTACCTCGACAACGCCGCCACCACCCACACCCCGCGGGAGGTGTACGAGGTGTTCGAGGAGTTCTACGCCGGCTACAACGCCAACGTCCACCGCGGCATCCACGAACTCAGCCACGAGGCGTCGCTGGCGTACGAGGACGCCCACGACCGGGTGGCCGAGTTCGTCGGCGCCAGCGGCGGCCGCGAGGAGATGATCTTCACCCGCAACACGACCGAGAGCATCAACCTCGTCGCCCACGGGCTCGCCCTCCCGGAGTTCGGCCCCGGCGACGTGATCGTCACCACCGAGATGGAGCACCACGCCTCGCTGGTGACGTGGCAGCAGGTCGCCAAGCGGACGGGTGCGGAGCTACGGTTCGTCCGGCTCACGGACGACGGCCACGTCGACGTTGCGCACGCCAAGTCGCTGATCGACGACGACGTGGCGCTGGTGTCGGTCCCGCACGTCTCGAACGTGCTCGGGGCGATCACCCCCGTCCGGACGTTCGCCGACTTGGCCCACGACGCCGGGGCGGTGCTGGTGGTCGATGGCGCCCAGTCGGCGCCGACCCGTCCCGTCGACGTCGAGGCGATGGGCGCGGACTTCTTCGCGTTCTCGGGCCACAAGATGGCCGGTCCGACCGGGATCGGCGGGCTCTACGGCCGGAAAGAGCTGCTCGAAGGGATGGAGCCGTTCCTCTACGGCGGCGAGATGATCCAGCACGTCACGTTCGACCGCTCGACGTGGAACGGGCTGCCATGGAAGTTCGAGGCCGGTACGCCGCCGATCGCGGAGGGGATCGCGCTCGCGGCCGCAGTGGAGTACCTCGACGACCTCGGGATGGAGTGGGTCCGCGACCACGAGAACCGCCTCGCGCAGTACGCGCTCGAACGGCTCAGCGAGCGCGACGATGTGGAGACGTACGGCCCCGGACCCGGCGAGGAGCGCACCGGACTGGTGAGCTTCAACGTCGACGGCGTCCACGGCCACGACCTCTCCTCGATCCTGAACGGGCGCGGGATCGCCGTCCGGGCGGGCGATCACTGCACCCAGCCGCTGCACGACCGCCTCGACGTGCCGGGGTCGGTCCGGGCGTCGTTCTACGTCTACAACACGACCGAAGAGATCGACCGACTGCTGGACGCGATCGACGACGCCGAAGTAAAAGTCGACGCTCACCTGCAAGATCGCTACGCGGACCGGCTGTACGACCACCACCGTGACCCGCAGAACACCGGCGGCCTCGCGGACCCGTCGCTGGTGAAGTCCTCCGAGGAGACCACCTGCGGCGACGACGGTGAGTTCCACGTCGACGTGGCGCCGGACGGCACGATCGAGACCGTCGGCTTCGAGAGCGAGAGCTGTGCGGTGAGTCGGGCGGTCGCGAGCCTCATCAGCGAGTACTTGCAGGGGCGGACCGTCGAAGAGGCCGCGGAGATGGAAGGGGAAGTAGCGGCCATGCTCGACGGTCAGTTCCCGGAGCTACGCCGGGAGTGTGTGGTCGGCCCCGAGGAGGTGATCCGGGAGGCCGCCCGAGACCATCTCGCAGCGGAGCCCGCCGCCGAAGATACGATCTCGTCGCCGTAGCGGGACTTTCCGTGGTGTTCGGCTGCTTCTCTGTCGGCCCACACGGTTATCCCTGTCCGTGGAGACTCTCGGACAACGAGGCACTCCACGATGCAGCACTCCGCAGACTCGATCCGGGTTCTCCACGTCGACGACCAGCCGGAGTTCTCGGATCTGGTGGCGACGTTCCTCGAACGGGAGGACGACCGACTCGCCGTCGAGACGGCGACCGGCGCCGACGAGGCGCTGGAGCGACTCGCCGACGGGGCGTTCGACTGCGTCGTCTCGGACTACGAGATGCCGGAGACGAACGGTATCGAGCTGCTCCAGGCTGTTCGCGACCGCTACCCTAATCTCTCTTTCATCCTGTTCACCGGGAAAGGGTCCGAGGAGATCGCGAGCGAGGCGATCTCCGCCGGCGTCACCGACTACCTCCAGAAGGAGGGGGGGTCCGGCCAGTACGCGGTGCTAGCAAACCGTGTCGCGAACGCCGTCGAGAGCGACCGAATGGAGCACGAGGCCGAGCGGACCCGGACGCAGTTCCGGGCGATCACCGAACACTCCACCGACGCCATCGTGACGATCGACGCCGACAGCCGCGTCCAGTTCGCGAACCCCGCGGTCGAGGACGTGTTCGGCTACTCGCCCGCCGAACTCGAAGGTGAGTCGCTGACGACGATCATGCCCGAGGAGCTACAGGGGTCACATCTGACAGCCCTTCAGGAGTACGTCGAGACCGGCGAGCGGACGACCGAGTGGACGAACCTCTCGTTCACCGCGCGCCGGAAGGACGGCTCGCCGGTCCAGGTGTCGGTGTCGTTCGGCGAGTTCGAGCAGGACGGGGAGCTCCGACTGATCGGGACCATCCGCGACGTCTCCGAGCAGGCCCGGATGGGCGAGTGGGATCTCGCGCCGACGGAGTACCGGGACATCTTCGACAAAGCCGAGGACGGCATCGCGATCGTCGACCCCGAAACCGGGACGCTGGAGCAGGTGAACCACCGCTACGGCGAGATGTTGGGCTCCGATCCCGACCGGCTCCCGGGCACGTCGATCGAGGTGATCAGCGCCGACGACCCGTCGTTCGGGCAGGCGGCGGCGATGGAGCGGATCCGGCAGGTGCTCGAAGGGAGCGCACAGCAGTTCGACTGGCCGCTCGAACGGGCGGACGGCAGCGTGCTCTGGACCGAAGTGAGCCTCAAGCGGACGCGCATCGGCGGCGAGGTTCGGATGCTCGCGTTCGTTCGCGACATCACCGACCGCAAGGAGCGCAAGTGGAACTTGGAGTTCCTCGAAGCGATGGTCGACACGATCGGCGTCGGCGTCGCTGCTCACGGCGCCGACGGGGAGTTCGTGTACGCGAACGAGGCGTTCGCGGAGATCCTCGACACGGACAGGGAGTCGCTGATCGGCACGCGGCTCTGGGAGCTCAAACCCGACCTCGACCGCGAGGGGTTCGAACAGTACTGGCAGAGCTTGGAGAAGGGGGAGACACGGACCGCGGAGTCGGTGTACAGCTACGAGGAGCGGGAGGTGCCCGTCGAGACGGTGACGACCTGTGCGGAGATCGACGGGACCACGTACCACTTCGGGACGATCACCGACATCACCGAACGCAAGGAGCAGGAGGAGCGGTTCCGGGCGTTCGTCGAGCAGTCCAACGACGTCCTCACCGTGCTCGACACGAACGGGATCTACCAGTACCAGAGCCCCTCCGCACAGCAGATTCTGGGGTACGAGCCCGACGAGCTCGTGGGACAGAGCGCGTTCGAGTACGTCCATCCCGACGACCGTGCGGACGTGGTCGTCGCGTTCGAGCAGGCGCTCTCGACCCCCGAGGAAGATCTGGTCGTCGAGTACCGCTTCCGCCACGCCGACGGCTCGTGGCGCTGGCTGGAGTCCCGCGGGCTCACCCCCCCGGCGGAGTCGGTCGTCGACGGGTTCGTGATCAACAGCCGGGACGTGACTGAGCGCAAGGAGCACGAGCGACAGATCGCCGCGCTCCACGACGCGACCCGGGAGATGGTGCAGACCGGCGACGAGCAGGCAGTTTCGGCGGTCGCCGTCGAGACTGCAGAGAGCGTGCTCGATCACTCCATCAGCGGCATCTGGCTGGCGGACGACACTGGCGAACGGCTCGACCCCGCGGTGTTCACCGACGCCGCCGCGGAGTTGTTCGGCGAACTGCCGGCGTTCACGCCGGGAGACAGCCCTGCCTGGCGGGCGTACACCGACGGGGAGTCGGTCATCGTCGACGGTTCCGAGGCGGGCGGTGAGCACACCGACGCGGGCGCCCGGAGCGAGCTCGCCGTCCCGTTGGGGGAGTACGGCGTGTTGCGCATCGTGGCCCGGGAGGCGGAGGCGTTCAGCGACAACGACGTGGCGCTGGCGAAGCTGCTGGCCGCGAACACCCAGGTCGCGCTCGGCCGCGGGGAGCACGAGCGACTCCTCGAACGACAGACCGACCAGATGGAGTTCTTCAACTCGATCCTGCGCCACGACGTGCTCAACGCCGTGACGGTGATCCGCTCCCGCGCGGAGTTTTTGGTCGACGAGCTCGACGGCGAACAGCTACAGGACGCCGAAACGATCGTCCGGTGGAGCGACGACGTGACCGACATCGTCCAGCGCGTCAGAACCGTGTTGGAGACGCTGACCGGCGAGGGCGACCCACAGCTCGAACCCGTCGACGTCGGCGCCGAACTCCGCGCCGAAGTCGACCGCGTCCGGTCGACGTACCCGGACGTGAGCTTCGAGACCGAGATCCCCCAAGGGGTTCCGGTGCTGGCGAACGACCTCTTGGGCGACGTGCTGGGCAACATCGTCACGAACGCCATCGAACACAACGACACCGAGGGGCTCCGGGTGTCGGTGAGCGTGGAACGGGCGGGCGACGACGTGTTCGTCCGCATCGCCGACAACGGTACGAGCGTCGCCGACGAGAGCAAGGAGAGCGTGTTCCGGCGCGGGGAGACCGGTCACGCCAAGTCCACCGGCTCCGGGTTCGGCCTCTTCTTCGCGGACACGATGGTCGCGGAGTACGGCGGCGGGATCCGGATCGAGGACAACGACGCCGGCGGCGCGACGTTCGTGGTCCGGCTCACCGCGCTCGACGGGGAGTCGACGGCGTAACGCCGCCGGTGCCCGAGGGGCAGGTATATCCACGTGGCCCCGGGATAGGACGCTATGCGTGACACCGGCCCGCCCGTCGTCCTCGTCGTCGAGGACGAGCCCGACGTCGCCGAGACGTATCGGCGCTGGCTGCAGTCGACGTACGACGTCCGCGTGGCCGCCGACGGCGCCGCGGCGATGGCCGAGATCGACGAGTCGGTCGACGTGGTGCTGCTGGACCGGATGATGCCCGAGATGTCGGGCGAGGCGGTGCTTCGGGAGATCCGCGACCGGGGGATGGACTGCCGCGTCGCGATGGTGACGGCGGTCGACCCCGACTTCGACATCGTGGAGATGGGGTTCGACGCCTACCTCACCAAGCCGCCCGAACGCGAGGAGCTGTTCGAGACGATCGAGCGCCTGCTCGACCGGGCCGAGCTTGACGGCGACTTACAGGAGTACTACTCGCTGGTCGCACGACAGAGCGCGCTCCAGACCGAGAAGAGCGAGACGGAGCTGGCCGACAGCGAGGAGTACGCGGCGCTCACCGACCGGATCGACGCCGCCCGGGAGGCCGTCGACGAGGAGCTTGGCGACATGGCGTCTGACACGGCGTTCGTCGGCGCCGTCCGCGAGATCATGGACGACGAGGGAGAGGCTGAATGAGTACGTACAACATCGACGAGGTGCTGCCGGAGGGAACGATCACGGAACTGCCGGCCGGGACGAACGTCCTGATCACCGGGCCGCCGATGGTGGGGAAACGCGAGCTCGCGTTCCAGCTGCTCGCGGTCGGACACCAAGAGGGCGAAGGCGTCCTCTGTGTGACGACCAGCGCATCGGCGTCGAGTATGCTCGACGAGTTCGAGCGGCAGGTCCCCACGCTGGATCGGGACCGGGTCGCCATCGTCGACTGCTCCGGGGGCGACAGCCAGCAGACGATTCGCGAGATCGCGACCGAGCGCGTCTCCTCGCCGGGCGATCTGACGGGCATCAGCATCGGGACCGCGAAACTGCTCCAGCAGTTCTCCAAACAGAACGTCTCGGACGTTCGGCACGGGCTGGTGTCGATCTCGACGCTGATCCAGTATCTCGACCTCCAGACGGTGTTCAAGTTCCTCCACATCTACACCTCCCGCATCGAGGATACGGGCGGGCTGGGTGTGTTCACGATGGACAGCGACTCCCACGGCGCCAAGACGACCAACACCGTCACCAGCGAGTTCGACTGCGTGATCGAACTCAGGGAGACCGAAGACGGCCGGGAGGTCCGAGTGAAGGGGCTCCCGGGCGCCTCGCGGTCTTGGCACGCGTTCGACTGAGCCGCCGACTCACCGTGGGTCGAGCGCCCGCTCCCGAACGCGCAGGCGGACGGGGCCGGCGGGCCGGGTGTTCGCACTCGCCTGTAGCGACAGCGCTTCGCTGACGCGTTCGAACTCGAAGCGCCGGAGCAGCGTCGCAGTCGCGAGCCGGAGCTCCTGTCGGGCGAACCGCATCCCGATGCAGTGCCGTGGGCCGCCACCAAACGGGAAGTACGCGTACTCCGGGCGCTCGCCGACTGCGGGGCCGGCGGTGTCGTCGCCGTGGACGACCTCGCCGTCGACCTCGCGGAGCCAGCGCTCGGGGCGGTAGCGCTCGGGCTCGTCCCACCACTGCTCGTCGCGGTGGACCGTCCACGGCGAAAGCGTGAGCACGACGCCCTCGGGAACCCGGTAGCCGCCGAGTTCGACCGGTTCGGTCGGCTCGCGGAAGAACGAGTGGACCGGAGGGTAGCGCCGGAGCGCCTCGTCGACGGCCGCGGTCAGCGTGGGACAGTCACGGATCTCGGCGGCCGTCGGGTCGCCGTCGAACGCGGCCACCTCCTCGCGGACCCGCTCCTGCATCTCGGGCCGGCCGGCGAGACAGTAGAGCGTGTACGTCAGCCCCAACGCGCTCGTCTCGTGGCCGGCGAACAGGAAGGTGACGGCGTTGTCCACCAGCTCCTCGTCGTCGATCGCGCCGATCTCCGCGGCGGCGACGAGCGTTCCGAGTAAGTCGTCGGCAGCCGCGGGGTTCGACGGCGGCCCGCCGGCGCGGCGCTCGGCGACGAGATCGCGGATCGTCGCCCGGAGCGCGTCGAGGCGCCGGCGGTAGCGCCGTCGGGTCGGCGTCGGCACCCACTCGGGGAGGAACGAGCCCAGTCGCGAGGTGTCGAACCGTTCGGTGATGCTCTCGGCGGCCGCACGAACCGTTTCGCGTTCGGCGTCGATGTCGTCGCCGAGGAGGCTCTCGGCGAGCACCGAGAGCGCGTAGTCCGTCGCCGCCGCGTGGGCGTCGATCACGTCGCCGTCGCTCCAGCCGTCCGCGGTCGACCGCGCGTGCTCGACCATCGAGTCGCCGTACGCCTCGATCCGCTCGCGGAAGAACGCCGACCGGACCGCGGTTCGCTGCTCGCGCCACTGCTCGCCCTCCGAGAGAAACAGCCCCTCCCCGAGCAGACGGCCGAGCTGTTCCTGTGGCATCTGCCCCTTGACGTAGCGGTCGTGATCGTCGACGAGGATTCGCTTCACCGCCGCCGGGTCGCTGACGACGTACGATTCGGTGCCGAACACGTCGTACCGAGCGACGCCGCCGTACTCGGTCGACTGGCGCTCGTAGAACGCGAGCGCGTCGTCGGCCAGCGAGTGGACGTTACCCAGCACGGGGAGCCCGTCCGGACCCGGCGGCTTTCCGGTCGCTCGATCGCCGTCGGCCGGGCGCTCGGTCCCGGGATCCCGCTCACTGTCGGGAGCTGTCTCGCTCATACGCGCAGTTAGGGGCTGCGACGGCTGACTGTTCGGACGAACCCATCCGTGTGTTCAAAAGTAAAGGCGGTGGGCCCCCACGGCAGTCACGTGCAGTACGTCCACGTTCAGTTTCGGTTCCCGCCCGAGGTCCGCCACCCGATGCACGCCTATCTCGACGAGGGCGAGGGCTGGCGTTCGGAGCTCCTGACGTGGCGACGGCTGCCCGGCGGGCCGCTGGTGACGCTGTTCCGCGTGACCGCGCCGCGGGAGCCGTACCTCGACCGGCTCCGAGAGATCGACCCGATCGACCAGTTCGAGACGGCGTCCGGCGACGACGGGTTCTACCTCAAGGCGCACGAGCGGCTCGGCGGGCCGCTTGCGTCGTTCCTCGGCGCGTTCACGGACACGGAGTTCCTCTCGGTGCCGCCGGTCGTCTACGAGTCCGGCGGCCGGCTCTCCTTCGGCGTCGTCGGGCCGCCGGATCAGCTTCGTGGCGCGCTCGAATCAGTTCCGGACCCGATCGACGCCACGATCGAGCGGCTCGCCCCGTACACCGGCGGGCGCCGACTCGCGGGCGTCGACCTGACAGACCGCCAGCGCGAGGCGCTCCGGGCGGCCCGGCGGGTCGGGTACTACGACGTGCCGCGGACGGGTTCGGTTGCGGACGTGGCCGAGGAACTCGGCTGCTCGTCGTCGACGGCGGGCGCCCACCTCCGAAAAGCGGAAGCGGCGTTAGTGGACGCGTTCCTGACCGGCTGACCGACGCCGACCGGTCACTTCGGCGGCCGGAGCCGGTAGTAGCGACGGTTGAGGTCGTACATGTACCCTTCGCGCATCGTCTTCAGCACCGCGTAGCTGATCGCCGCCGCAATCGGGGGGAGGATGAAAGTGAGATCGAACAGCAGCGGCGGCGACATCGGCACGAGGTTCTTCGCGGAGTACACCGCGATCGTGAACGCGAACACGGTGCCGCCGACGCCGATCGCCGCCCAGAACGGCTGTTCGACCGGGCGGCGGGCGCTGCCCTTGTTGAGGAACGGCACCATCGCGATCACGCCGACCACGACGACGTTGGCTAACACGCCGTAGGTCTTGTCGCTCACCACCTTCTCGCCGCCGAGAACGGCGAGTTCGGGGTTCAGCGGGCCGAGCTTCAGCAGGCCGAACGACCAGTAGAGGTACCAGTCCGGCAGGATGATCGCCGGGGTCACGCTGCGGTTCGCCGGGTCGCCGATGTGGGGCGGGAGCGTCGCCGCCAGCAGCAGCAGCATGCCAACGAAGAAGCTCGTCAGCGCGAGGTTTCGGATCAGCTCGTGGGGCCACGTCGGGAACGCCAGCACGTCGCGTTCCACGTAGGTGGACTCCTCGCGGAGGTCCTGATCCTCGCGGCGCGCTCGCTCGAAGTACTCGTAGGTGAGGCGGGGGAGGCCGGCCCGCCGACGCTTGCGTTCGCTCCACGTCGGCGTGTCGTCGTCCGGCGGGACGACGTTCGTCCCCGCGCCGTCTGTTCGTGGCTCGTCGTCGGTCCGATCGTCCGGTGTGTTCTCTGGCATCGCTGTGGAGAGTGGGCAGTTCGAACGCCGTCGCTCGACGGCGTCGGTCGGTGCGCCAGCGTGGACCGTCGGCGGGTGGAGGGCCGAGCGGGGTTCCTGCTGCGATTTCTCGCGTCGAGTTCGTACGAGCGGAGGGACCGTAAGCGCTCGCAGGAACGAGTTCCTGTTCCGAATGTTAGTATTGTGAGACATGAACAGACAGGCTGCTCAGAACGAGTGGCTCCCGAAACGCCGCGTCACTCCGCGTGTGCGGTGCCCTGACGCAGTTCCAGAATACTGATTGTCACCGAGAGAGCAGATCGACGCCATGGCTCTCGAACGCCGTCCCCCGGACGGCGCGGAGAACGTGTTCGGGCTCCTCGCGAACGAGATCCGGATCGACATCCTCCGCGCGCTCTGGGAGGCTGCGCCCGACCCTCTCGACTTCGCCGAGCTCAGAGAGCGCGTCGGCGTCGCAGACTCCGGGACGTTCAACTACCACTTAGACCAGTTGCAGCCGGCGTTCGTGACCAAAGACGACGGCTACAGGCTGTGTTACGCCGGCCGACAGGCCGTCGGGAGCATCGTCTCCGGGCGGTTCAGTGCGGCCGAGCGCACCGATCTCGGTCCGGTGCCAGCCGGCGACTGTATGCACTGCGGCGAGACCACCGACGCGACGTACGAGGACGGGCTGTTCGCCGTCGAGTGTCCGGCGTGTGAGGAGCTGGTCGTCAGGATGTCGACGCCGCCGGTCGTCGTCGCGTCGACCGCGCCCGAGCGGCTCCCGTCGGTCGTGAGCAAGCACGTCCTGACGCGGACCCAACGCCTGAGCCGCGGGTTCTGTACGCTCTGTGGCGGCCGGGTCGACGCGTCGCTGACCGTCGACACGGACGCGGAGTCGGTGACCTACCGGCCCGAGCTCGACGTTCGGTTCGAGTGTCGCGAGTGCGGCTCCGAACCGCGCCTGAACGTCGCGGCGGTGCTGTTGGAGCACCCCGCCGTCGTCTCGTTCCTCCACGACGCCGGCGTCGATCTTCAAGCGACGTACGTGTGGGAACTCCAGTCGTTACTGGATCCCGAGGCGGCCGTCGTCGGCCGCGAGCCGCTCGAACTCCGGCTCACGTTCGAGATCGACGGCGCAGCGCTCACCGTTGTCGTCGACGACTCCGCGAACGTCGTCGAGTCCGAACGCGTCTGAAGCGGGAAGCGTCGGCGGCTCACTCCTCGAAGACGAACGTGCCGTCTTCCTGCACGACTTCGCCGTCGACCTCGATGCGGGAGTCCTCGCTCATGTCGACGATCATGTCCATGTGGACCGCGCTGTCGTTGCGCTCGCGGTCCTCGGGGACGGTCCACTCGTAGGCGCGGCCGATCGCCATGTGGACGGTGTCGCCCATCTTCTCGTCGAACAGCATGTTGTACGTGAACTGGTCGATGTCGCGGTTCATCCCGATGCCGAGTTCGCCGAGGTAGCGCGCGCCCTCGTCGGTGTCCAGCATCTCCGTCAGCACCGACTCGTTCTTCTCGGCGGCGTGGTCGACGACCTTGCCGTCCTCGAAGGTGAGTCGCACGCCCTCGACCTCGCGGCCCTGGGCCATCAGCGGCTTGTCGAACAGCACCTCGCCCTCGACGCTGTCCTTGATCGGGGCGGTGTACACCTCGCCGCCGGGCATGTTCTTCTCGCCGTAGTCGTTCTGGGGGAGCATCCCGTCGACGCGCATCGTCACGTCGGTCGTGTCGCCGGAGACGATCCGGACCTCGCTGGCGTCGTCGAGGATCTCGACCATCTGGGCCTGGAACTCCCGTTGGGCTTCCCAGTCCTTGTCGATGGCCGACCAGACGAACTCCTCGTAGGCCGGCGTCGACATCTCCGCGTCCTGTGCGTTGCCGGGGGCGGGGAACGCGGTCGCGACCCAGCGACTGTCCATGCGGGCCTCCTGAACGGGCTTGTTGGCGGCGGCGAAGGCGGCGTTCGTCTCGGGGTCGATATCGCCGGTCTCGTGGGTGTTGGTCGCGCCGCCAACGTTGATCATCACGTCGGTCTCCTCGGCCATCGCGAGCACGTGCTCGGAGAGCCCCACGTCGTCGGGGTCGATCGCCCGCCGGTACGCCCGGCTCGCGCGCTGGCTGCCCAGCCGAGTCGACGCGTTCGCGCCGACCTCGCCGAGCTTCTCGGCGACGGCGATCAGCAGCTCCTCGGCCACCGGCGGGCCGCTGACGGCGACGTTCTCGCCGGCGGAAACGTCGGTACAGTGTTCGACGAGGATCTCCGCGTGTCGCTGGATACGGTCGTCCATGGGTGGGCGCTGGGTGGTGGAGGGCCTAAAAGATGTCAGAACTACGTTCGGTACGCCGACGGGTGGTCGACGCTCGGACGAGATCGGCGGAACTCGGCTCTCGACGGCGACGCCGGGGCGTTAGGCCCGGAACTCGCCGTGTTTCAGCCCCAGGAAGAACGCGACGATCGAGAAGACGATCATCGACGGGAGCACCATCATGAACACCGTCGAGGGGGTCATCATCGACGTGAGCGCGACCGTCGCGACCGCGACGATCACGACGAGCGGCGCCACCGAGCGGGTGAAGTCGAACTCCATAGCGACCCTTGTGGCCGAACGGACAAATCGGTTGAGGAAGCGGAGGGCTACAGCTGCGTGTGGGTAGACGTATACGAACCGCGACTCGCGACGCTCGTGGACTCGCGGGGGTCTCGCGAGCGAACGCAGTGAGCGAGTGAGACCACGCGAGTCCACGACTGAAGTGACTGAGCGAAGCGAAGGAACGAAAGGAGTGGACTCGCGGGGATTTGAACCCCGGGCCTTCCCCGTGCCAGGGGGATGATCTACCACTGATCTACGAGCCCTCGTCGCACTCAACCGTACCGCCGTCCAGTTATTAAGGGCTTCGATGCGGCGACAGCGTGTGCCGGAGTCACATCGACGCCGGCCGGGATGGAAAGCCATTAAGCCCCTCGACGGCCACCTTCCAGTGGGAACAGCACGGCCGCAAATCTGACTCGCTCGGACCGACCGAGCTTGGGATTGCGGAAGTGTACCGACGTGTAGTCGGTCTTTTCGCGGTCAGTGCCGTTCCAACTCAGACAATGGCACGAATGCACACACGCCGCCGCGGGTCGTCCGGTTCGGACGCCCCCGTGGCAGACGAGCCGCCGGAGTGGAGCGACGTCGACGCCGAGGAGATCGAATCCCGCGTCGTCGAACTCGCAGAGCAGGGCCACGACCCCAGTCAGATCGGCCTGAAGCTGCGCGACGAGGGCGTGAAGGGCACGCCCATCCCGGACGTCAAGCTGGCGACCGGGAAGAAAGTCACCGAGATCCTGGCGGAGAACGACGCCGATTCCGACCTCCCCGAGGATCTGCGGAACCTGATGGAGCGCGCAGTCCGCCTGCGCAAGCACATGGACCGGAACCCGCAGGACGCCCAGAACAAGCGCGCCCTGCAGAACACCGAGTCCAAGATCCGTCGTCTGGTCAACTACTACCAGGGCGACCAGCTCGACGCCGACTTCGAGTACGACTACGAGACGGCCGAAGAGATCCTCGAAGGATAGATGTCGAGCGCGCGCCCAGTCGAGGAGCCACTCGCCGAAACCCTGTCGGCGGCACCCTTCGTCCGGGTCGCCGCCGCCAGCGACGGCGACAGCCTCGCGGCTGCCGGCCTCCTCGCCCGGGCGTGTGCCGGGACCGACACCCCGTTCCAGCTCCGCCTCGACGACGCGCCGGACACCGAGAACGCCGTCACCGTCACGGTCGGACCGACCGCCGTCGACGGCGACGCGACGCTCGACCGACCGGCGAGCCCGACCGCGTTCGAGCTGGCTCGCCGCCTCGGTACCGATCCGGACCCGATCCTCGCCCTCGCCGGCACGATCGCCGCGGGCGAGCCCGTCCAGTCGGCCGACGCGGCGCTCGAACTCGCACGCGAGTCGGCGCTGATCGACCGACGGCCCGGACTGGCGCTGCCGACCGACGACGTGCCGACCGGGCTCGCGGCGTCGACGCTGCTGCACGGTCCGTTCTCGGGCGACGAGGACGCGGCGGCCGCGCTGGTCGCCGAACTCGACGCCGGGAACGACACGACGGACTCACACGCTGCCGGCGACAATGCCGACAGCGACGAGCCGTTCGACCGCCGGCTGGCCTCGCTGGTCGCCGTCGATACGGTGACCGCCGAGGGGGCCACCGAGCGCGCTGCGACGGAAGTCGAGCGCGCGCTCCGGCCCTATCTGACGCCCGACGCGCCGTTCCGCACGCTCGGCGGCTACGCCGACGTGCTGGACGCGGTCGCGCGGACCGCCCCGGCCGCCGGCATCCCGCTGGTGCTGGGCCAAGGGTCCGACGACGCGACCGACGCCGCACTCGCGGCGTGGCGCAAGTACGGCGCGGCGGTCCACGACGGCCTGCGATCGGCGACGACCCGCCGGCACCACGGCGTCTGGCTCCTCGATCTCGGGGACGCCGACCCCACGATCCTGCCGGCGGTCGCCCGCCTCGCGCGGGCGTTCCGTTCGCCGGAGCCGGTCGCGCTCGCCGTCACGGACGGCGCCGCGGCCGCCGCGGGTGACTCGGGGATCGAGAGCGCCGTCGCGGCCGCCACGAGCGCGGTCGACGGCACGGGCCACGGCACGGACACGACCGGCTGGGCGCGCTTCGACAGCGACACCGAACAGTTCACGGACGCGTTCCGGGAGGCGCTATGAGCGGGGATCGCCACGAGGCGACGATCGCCACCACCCACGACGAGGCGGGGACGGTGGCGGCCGCGCTCGCTCCCGACAACACCGATGCGATGACGACGACCGTCGACGGCGACACGGTCCGGACCGCCATCGTCCGCGAGGACGCCGGCGGGCTGGCCGCCTCCGTCGACGACTACGTCGTCAACCTCACCGTCGCCGACGCCGTCTGCGAGACGGCTCGGGACACCACTCAACCATGAGCGAGACATCCACCAAGATCGAAGGCAAACGATGGTACACCGTGCTCGCGCCCGAGCAGTTCGACCGGGCCGAGATCGGTGAGACCGTCGCGGAGGAACCGAACCAGGTCGTCGGCCGAACCATCGAGACCACGCTGGGCGAGATGGAGGGCGACCAGGGACAGAACAACAGCAAGCTCACGTTCAAGATCGACGACGTGGGCAGCGACGCCGCCTACACCGAGTTCATCAAGTACGAGCTCACGCGGGACTACCTGCGCTCGCTGGTGCGCCGCGGCGCCTCGAAGGTCGCCGCCACCGTCACGCTGCTGACGACTGACGACTACCGCGTCAAGATTCAGCCCGTGGCGCTGACGACCCAGAAGGCCGACCGCTCGCAGGAGCAGGCCATCCGCTCGGTGATGACCGACATCGTCGAGGAGGCCGCCGAGGAACGCACGTTCGAGCAGCTCGTCGACAGCGTCGTCGAGGGCCGAGTGTCCTCGGCCATCTACGGCGAGGCCAAGGAGATCTACCCGCTGCGCCGCGTCGAGGTCCAGAAGCTCACCCTCGAAGCCCGACCGGAGGAGGTCGCGGCCGAGGAGGAAGCCTCTGTGGACGTGGACGAGGAAGACGTCGAGGAGTAGTCCTCGTTTCGGCGGATTCACGCGCTTTTTCGCTTTTTCACCGGTCGCGAGCGGCGTCGCCGGCCACGCGCCCGACCGTCGCCGATCGGGGGCGTCGAGAGCTACTCGCTCGCCGTCGGCGTTCGGTCCTCGACGATCACTCTCCCCACCATCCCGCCGCTCTCGTGGGGGATACAGAAGTAGTCGTACTCGCCGGGGATCTCGAACGTGTGGGTGAACTGGTCACCGTTGCTCAGCGCGCCCTGCGTCCCGTTGCTCCAGGCCTGCCGGGCGGCGTCCTCGCTCTCGTAGCCGCCGGTCGCGAAGAACTCGGCGCCGTCAGGGAGCGACGCCTCGTAGGCGGTGACCGTGTGGTCGCGGGTGCCCGTGTTCTCCCAGACGACTTCCTCGCCGACGGCGACGGTGACCGTCGGCGGGTCGAACGAACTCGGTCGCATCCCCACGTCGAACGCGGTGTTCTCGCCCCGCGTCAGCCCGAGACAGCCCCCGAGACTCGCCGCGGCGGCAGCCCCGGCGGCGGCAAGGTAGCGTCGGCGGTCCATATCTCGGCCTTGGAGGTCGAGCGATTTAGGCGCCGTGATTCCGTCACCCCGAAGGTAAACACGTAAACCGCCGCCGTGTTTCCGGTCGCCCATGCGCTTGCGGTCGCTCGGCCGTCTCGGTCCAGCCGACGCCGTCACCGTCGGGAACGCCGCGCTGGGGTTTCTCGCGGCCGTCGCCGCCACCGTCGACGTCGGTCTCGCGGCCCGGCTCGTGTTGTTGGGTGCGATCGCCGACGGGCTCGACGGCGTCGTCGCCCGGAAGTACGGCGGCACCGAGGCCGGCCCGTACCTCGACTCGCTGGCCGACGTCGCCACGTTCGGCGTCGCTCCCGCGTTCCTCGTCGCCGTCGTCACGCGCCGGGAGTGGGGAACGCCGACCGCGCTGCTCTCGGGCGTCTCGACGGAAGGGCTGCTCGCGCTGGCCGGCGTCGTCGTGCCCGCGCTGTACGTCGCCGCTGCGGTCACCAGGCTCGGCCTCTACACCGCCTACGACACCGACAGCGACGAGACCGTCGGCGTGCCGACGACGCTCGCGGCGACGATCTTCGGCGCAATCGTGCTCACGGGCTACCGCGGTGCAGGGACCGTCCTGATGGGCTTTCACGACGCCGGCTTCCTGCTCGCCCTCGCAGCGGCCCTGACCCCGCTGATGCTCTGTGACGTGATCTACCCCGACCTCCACGCACAGGACGCGCTGGTGATGGGCGTCGTGCAGGCCGGCGCCGTCCTCCTGCCGGGGCTGTACGGCCGCGGCTTCGCGTTCGGCCTGCTGTACGTCGCGCTCGCGTACCTCGTCCTCGGGCCGACCCTCTACTGGCGGCGGTGACGGCCGGGTTCGGGCGGGAGCTATTTCTCTCCGGGGGGAGACAGCGCGTTCCATGGAGTCAGCCCTCTCCCGGCGCCGGTTCCTCGCCGGCGTCGGCGCCAGCTGTGCCGCGGCCGCAGTCGGTCCCCCAACGGCGAGCGCGTCGGCGTCACCTGCGGGCACACCCGCCCAGTCCGAGATCGAAGGCACGCTCGACGAGCTGGTCGCGGCGAGCCTCGACGAGCACGACGTGCCCGGCGCCACCGTCGCTGTGGTGGACGGCGACAGCACCCTCACGAAGGGGTACGGCGTCGCCGACCGGGAACGAGGTGGGGACGTCGATCCGGCCGAGACCGCGTTCCGGCTGGGTTCCGTCTCGAAGTCGGTCACTGCGACCGCGCTGATGGACTCGATCCAGCGCGGCGATATCGACCCCGCCGAGCCCGTCTCGGAGTACGTCGAGGCCGGAGTCGCCCCCGAACGGCCAGTCACGCTGGCGGAGTTAATCACCCACCGCGGCGGGTTCGAGGCGTCCAACCGCGGGATGTGGTACCCCGACGCTGGGAGTCTCCGGCCGCTCGCGACGCTGCTCGAAACGGAGCCACAGAAGCAGGTGCGCGATCCCGGCACCGTCGGCTCCTACTCGAACTTCGGCTACGCGCTGGCCGGGCAGGTGCTGGCGGCGGCGGCCGACGACCCGTTCCACCGCGCGATCGACGACGTGCTCTTCGATCCGGCCGGCATGAACGGGAGCAGCTTCGAACAGCCGCTCCCCGACTCGATCGCCGAGAGCCACGCGACCGGCCACGGTGGAACGGGTCCGTACCGGAACGGCGAGTTCCCCCTGCTCGGCCTCCGGCCCGCGGGGTCGCTGTCGGCGACGGCCGACGACGTGGCGCGCTTTCTCGAACTCCACCTCCACGGCGGGCGCGTCGACGGCGAGCAGGTGCTCGAACCGGGCACGATCGACGCGATGCACGAGCAGTGGGCGACCCACCACGAGCAGCTCGCCGGGATGGGGTTCGGACTGTTCGAGGAGTTCCACGGCGACGTTCGGACGCTCTGGCACAACGGCGCGACGCTGTCGTTCTACAGCCACCTCGTGCTCGTCCCCGAGTACGACTTCGGGCTGTTCGTCGGGGTCAACGCCGCGAACGGGAGCGCCGCGACCGACGTGGTCGACGGCGTGCTGGACGAACTCCTGCCCGACACCGACCCGCGCTCGCGCTCGCCCGACGGGGAGCCGACGCGCGCCGACGAACTGCCCGGGACCTATCGCGCACTCCAGCAGTCACACACGTGGCACGACCGCGCCACGTCGGTGCTGAACGCGCCCACGATCGCCGTCCGCGTCGCCGACGACGGCGCGCTCGTCACGGAACGCGGCGACAGCACGAACCGCTGGGTCGAGATCGACCCGCTGGTGTTCCAACACGAGTCGGACGGCCGCCGGATCGCGTTCGGCGAGGACGGCGGGGAGATCCAGTACCTGTTCAGCGGCGGCAGTCCGACCGCGTTCGGCCGGGTCGAGGGCGTCGATCGGCTCCAACTGCACGGAATCCTCGCGCTCGTCACGATGTTCGGGGCGCTCTCCTCGGTCGGGGGCTGGCCCGCCGGCGCGCTCTCCCGGCGGCTCCGGGCCGAGCGGGCGGGCGAGATCGCCGACGTAAGCTGGGAGACGCTCCTCGGCTCACGAATGAATCGGACAAAACTGGTCGCGGGCGGTGGGTTCGTCGCGGCGCTGGGCGGGATGGCGCTGGTGATCGTCCACCTCGGGGTGACGCCGTACCGCGTCCTCTCGGATCCGCCCGTCACGTTCCGAGCGCTGTTTGCGGGGCCGATGCTGGGGCTCGTCGGCGCGGTGGGCAGCCTCGGCTACGCGGGCCGACTGTGGCTCGCGGGCGACGGCAGCCGACTCGCGAGAATCCACTACACGCTGGTCGCGGCGTCACTCGCGGGGCTCTGCTGGCTACTCCAGTACTGGAACCTGCTTGCACCGCCGTCCTGAGAATCAGTCCGCCGACGCTTCGAGGATATCCTCACAGCGTGCGACGAAGTCGGCGAGGTTCCGGGCCACGTCCTTATCGAGGGTGACGATGACGCCGCCGGCTTCGCCCTCGCGGAAGTGGATCAGCACCGCCTCCGAGTGGAGCGAAATCGACGCGCGCTGGGGACCCAGCCCTTCGTAATCCTGTTCGCGGACGAGCGGTTCGGCCTCGCGTGCGCGCCGTGCGAGCCCCGGTACCACCTGCTGGAGGTCGGCCGTCGCGAGATCATCCCGGACGTACAGCGCGCTCCAGTCGTCCTCGTCGTAGCGAAACGCCGAGCGGAAGTTCTCACCGGCCTGCTCCTCGACGAGTCGGACGAATCCCTGGTACCGATCGTTCACACGTTCTCCTCGCGGGTAGGGGTCTTAATAGATCGCTTCCCCGGCAGTGATCGCCGTACGGCGCCGATCAGGCCTCGACGGCCGCCGCGTCGTCGGCCTCGAGCGTCTCGCGGGCTTTCTCGGCCTCGGCCTGCAGCGTGTACTCGCGGGCGTCCTCGTACTCGGCGACGGCTTCGAGCGCCGCCTCGGTGCCGATCTGTCGGAGCGCCCACGCCGCGGCGGTCCGGACGGTACGTTCCTCGTCCTCCTCGATCGTCGCGGCGAGCGGCTCGATCGCGCGGGTGTCGCCGATCAGACCGAGCGCGCGAGCCGCAAGCGGTCGGACGTTGTCGTTGTCCATCTTCAGCTTGTTCGCGAGCACTTGGGTGGCCTCCTCGCTGCCGATCTCGCCCAGTGCGCGGAACGTGACTTTCTGGAGCTGCGGGTCCGAGTCCTCGTCGACGTACTCGACCAGCGTGTCGACGGCGTCCTCGGCGCCGGCGCCCATCTTGCCAAGCGCCTCGATCCCGGGCTTGTCACGCTTCTGGGCGCGAGCGTGCATCTCGTCGAACGCCGCGGGGTCGCCCATCCGGGTCAGCGCCTCCAAGCAGTGGCGCTCCATGAACTCCGAGTCGAGCGCGTCGAGCGCGCGCAGCACCTGCTCGACGTTGCCCTGCTGTTCGTGCTCCTTCAGCGCGGCCCACTCGACGGGGTAATCCTTGTAGTGGCCGAGCACGTCGTAGAACCCCTCGGCGCGGAGCTGTTCGTTGGTTTCGAGGTCGTCCCACTCCTCGGCCGCCTCCAGCCCGTCGGAGAGCTCGTCGGTCGCCTCGACCAGCGCGGCGAGGGTGTCGGCGTCCGCGTCGGCGTCGAGCTCTGCCTCCTCGATCGCGTCGGCGACGGCGTCGAGCTCGTGGGCGAGCGCCTCGGACTCTTCGTCCTCGGCGCTGCCGAACTCGGTGTCGAGCGCGTCGCCCGCGGCGTCGAGATAGGCGTCGACGGCCTCCTGCGTCGCCGGCGCCCCGTTCGCGGTCCAGCGCGTGTCGGTAAGCTGGCTCTGGAGTTCGTCGATCTCGTCGAGTACGTCCGCGGCGTAGGGGCCGCGCTGGGCCTCGATCCCCTCGCGGAGCTCGTCGATCTGGCTCTCGATCCCCTCGGCCGTCTCGTCGTCCTCGTCGAACTCGGCGGTCTCGAACGCCTCGGCGACGCGGTCGACGGTGGCTTCGACCTCGTCGAGGTCGGCCTCCGTCTCGGCCGCATCGAGTGCCTCGCTCGCCTCGTCGAGGCGTGACTCCATCTCCTCCGCGGAGAGCTGGAGCGCCTCCTCCTCGGCCTCGGTCGGCTCCTCCTCGTCAGTCATACGTGTGACTGGGTCCGAAACTGATTAAGGCGTTTCCCTTCCGAGCGCGCCGAGACGGACGAGGCGGGGCTATCGATCCAGCCCGGGGTTGGTGACCGCGCCGTCGGCAGCCGAGCCGAACTGTGCACCGTACTTCCCGAGGACGCCGCCCGCGTACGAGGGATCCGGGCGCTCCCGGTCGTCGAGCCGTCGGTCGATCTCTTCGTCCGGTAGGTCCACGTCGAGGCTGCGGTTCGGGATGTCGATCGTGACGTGGTCGCCGTCCTGCAGCGCACCCAGCGGCCCGCCGACGAACGACTCCGGGGCGACGTGTCCGATCATCGGCCCCCTCGTGGCGCCCGAGAACCGCCCGTCGGTCACCATCGCGACGTCGTCCTCGTGGCCCTGTCCGACGACGGCCGCGGTGACCCCCAGCATCTCCCGCATCCCCGGGCCACCACGGGGGCCCTCGTTGCGGATCACGATCACGTCGCCGGACTCGATGCCGCCCTCCTGCACGTACTTCATCGCGTCCTCCTCGCTCTCGAAGACGCGGGCCGGCCCCTCGTGGTGGAACTGATCCTCGCCGGTGACTTTCAGCACCGCACCGTCGGGCGCGAGGTTCCCCTTGAGGACCTTGATCGCCCCTTCCGCCTGATACGGGTCGTCGACCGGGTGGACGAAGTCGGTGTCGTCGAGCGTGCTGTCCGCGGGGAGATCCAGCGTCTCCAGTTCCTCGGCGATCGTTCGGCCCGTGACGGTCATCGCGTCGCCGTCGAACAGCCCCGCCTCAACGAGGCGGCGAATCACGACCGGCACGCCGCCGATGTCGTGGAGATCCTTCATCACCCGCGAGCCGCCGGGCTGGAGGTTGACGATCTTCGGCGTGCGGCGGCTGATCTCGTCGAAATCGTCGATCGAGAGGTCGATCCCCGCCTCCTGTGCGAGCGCGAGCAGGTGGAGCACGGCGTTCGTCGAGCCGCCCATCGCGACCTGCACCGCGATCGCGTTCTCGAACGACGCGCGCGAGAGGATGTCGGAGGGTTTCCGGTCGTTCTCGACGGCGTCCAGTGCGAGTTCGCCGGCCCGCTCGGCGACCTCAGTTCGACCCTCGCTCTCCGCGAGCGGGGAGGCGCTGCCCAGCGGCGCGAGCCCGAGCGCCTCGCTGATCGAGGCCATCGTGTTCGCGGTGAACATCCCGCCACAGGAGCCCGCGCCGGGGCAGGCGTTGCGCTCCAGCTCGTCCAGCTCCTCGCGGCTCATCTCCCCCTGTGCGTACGTGCCGACGCCCTCGAACACGTGCTGGACGGTCACGTCCCGCCCCTCGTGCTGGCCGGGGAGGATCGAGCCGCCGTAGAGGAACACGCTCGGCAGGTCGGTCCGGATCGCGGCCATCAGCATCCCGGGGAGGTTCTTGTCACAGCCCGCGACCGTTACCAGCGCGTCGAGGCGCTCGCCGAACGCGACCAGTTCGACGGAGTCGGCGATCACCTCCCGGGAGATCAACGAGGCGCGCATTCCCTCGGTCCCCATCGAGATGGCGTCGGAGATCGTGATCGTGCCGAACTCGATGGGCATCCCGCCGGCGTCGTCAACGCCGTCGATCGCGCCGTCGGCCACGCCGTCGAGGTGGACGTTACACGGCGTCACGTCCGCCGCGGGGTTTGCGACGCCGATCATCGGCGAGGAGAGGTCGTCGTCGTCGAACCCCATCGCGCGGAACATCGCGCGGTGTGGCGCGCGTTCCGCCCCCTCTGTCACTTCCCGGCTGCGCAGGTCGGCGGGCTTCTCCCCGCCGCCTCGCTGCTCTCGGTCCGGCGTGTCCTGTCGACTCATACCGTCACCCACAGCCGGGCGCACTTAACTCCGTCCCGGGTGTGGTGAATGACTGTTCAACTACGATACATGGCCTATTAATCGTGATGGTTCTGGCCGACAGCTTCAAGTACTGGTACTGGGTAGCGTGGGATGCAATGACTCACGATACCGAGGGAGCGTCGGAAACCCCGGCGGATCGAGTTCTCCCAGGGCACGTTGAGAACTGATCCCGAGTTCGCCACAGCTCGGATCTTCGACACTACCCTGCGAGACGGTGAACAGTCGCCCCGAACTTCGTTCTCCTACGACGACAAACGCGAGATAGCCGCCGCGCTGGATAGCGCGGGCGTCGACGTGATCGAGGCGGGCTTCCCCGTGAACTCCGACGCGGAGTTCGCGGCGGTCCGCGACATCGCGTCGGCCGCCGACACGACGGTGTGCGGGCTGGCTCGCGTCGTCGAGAAGGACGTGGAGGCAGCCATCGACGCCGGCGTCGGTATGGTCCACGTGTTCGCGTCGACCAGCGACGTCCAGATCGAGGACTCGATGCACGCCAGCCGCGAGGCCGTGATCGAGCGCTCGGTCGAGAGCGTCGAACGCGCTGCCGAGTCCGGGGCAGACGTGATGTTCTCTCCGATGGACGCCACCCGGACCGACCCCGACTACCTCGCCGAAGTGGTCGAGGCGGTCTCGGACGTGGGCGTCGACTGGATCAACGTTCCGGACACCTGCGGGGTCGCGACCCCCGGGCGGTTCGCGTCGCTGATCCGGACGGTCAGGGCGCACACGGACGCCCGGATCGACGTCCACACCCACGACGACTTCGGGCTCGCGAGCGCGAACGCGCTGGCCGGCTTCGAGGCCGGCGCCGATCAGGCGCAGGTCTCCGTCGGCGGCATCGGCGAACGCGCCGGCAACGCCGCCCTCGAACAGGTCGTCATGGCCGCCGAGAGCGTCTACGGCGCCGACACCGGGATCGACACGACGGCGATCACCGGCCTCGCCCGCACGGTCGAAGCGCGCAGCAGCGTCGACCAGCCGGCCAACGCGCCGATCGTCGGCGAGAACGCGTTCGCCCACGAGTCCGGCATCCACGCCGCGGGCGTCATCGAGAACGCGGCGACGTTCGAGCCCGGCGTGATGACGCCGGAGATGGTCGGCGCCGAGCGCGAGTTGGTGCTGGGCAAGCACACGGGCACCCACTCCGTCCGCGAGCGCCTGCGCGAGGCGGGCTACGACCCGACCGACGAGCAGGTCCGGGCGGTCACTCGCGAGGTGAAAGATCGCGGCGCCGACGGCGACGAGATCACCGAGGAGACGCTCGACGCCGTCGCCGCGGCACACGACGTCGATCACGATCCCGAACGCGTTCCGGAGGGGCCGGCCTGATGGCTTCCCGCGACGGCGCGCCGCAGCAGCCGCGGCGCCCGCAATCGTGTCACGGTGTGACGTGGCTCGGAAAGAGTTATGACGGTCGGTGTCATGGCTCCGTTCATGACGCGACGACGCCACACCGGTTCGCTCGGCGTCAGCGTCTCGCTCATCATTGTAGGGGTCTGACCCCTACAGCCACCACTTCTCCCCCGACCGTCGCATCAGCCGACCACCGAGCCTGCAGTCACATCACACGATGAGCGAGCCAGCACGCGCCACAGCACGGCCACCGGAGGCCGAGCGCCGGCGCGACGACGACCGAGCGGTACAGCGCGACGAACAGTCGAGCGAAGCCAGCCCGACAACCGGCGCCGACGCGGCGATCGCCGCGCTCGCGGCGGGGGGCGTCGAACACGTCTTCGGCGTGCAGGGCGGCGCGATCATGCCCGTCTACGACGCGCTCGCCGAGGCCGACGCCGCGCCCACCCACGTCACGATGGCCCACGAGCAGGCGGCCGCCCACGCCGCCGACGCGTACGGGCAGGTGACAGGAGAACCGGGCGTCTGCATGGCCACCTCCGGCCCGGGCGCGACCAACCTCGTGACGGGCATCGCCGACGCCGACATGGACTCCGACCCCGTCGTCGCACTGACGGGGCAGGTGCCGACGGCGTTCCTGGGCAACGACGCGTTCCAGGAGACCGACACCGTCGGCGTCACTCGCCCGATCACGAAGGAGAACTACGTCGCCGGCGAGCCCGACGCGGTCGGCCCCTCGGTCGGCGAGGCGATCGAACTCGCCGGCGCCGGCCGTCCGGGGCCGACGCTGGTCGACCTGCCGAAGGACGCGACCACCGGCGAGACGACGGGCGAGGCGCCGGAGGCGGGCCTGCCCGAGTACTACGAGGCGCCAGAGCGGGCCGAGCAGTCGGCGGTCGCGGACGCCGCAGAGGCGCTCACCGACGCCGAGCGCCCGCTGGTGCTCGCCGGCGGGGGCGTCGTGAAAGCCGAGGCCAGCCCGGCGCTGCGGGCGTTCGTCGAGCGCTTCGACGTGCCCGTGGTGACGACGATGCCGGGCATCGGCGCGGTGCCGGAGGACGACGAGCGCTGCCTCTCCTTCGCGGGGATGCACGGCACCGGCGCCGCGAACATGGCGATCTCCCACACCGACTGCCTGTTCGCGATCGGGACGCGCTTCGACGACCGCCTGACCGGCGGCGTCGAGACGTTCGCGCCCGAGGCCGAAGTGATCCACGCCGACATCGACGCCGCGGAGATCTCGAAGAACGTCGAGGCTGACTACCCGCTGGTCGGCGACGCGGCCGCGGTGGTCGAGCAGGTCCACGAGGCGTTCGACGCACGGACCGCCGACGCGACCGAGCGCTACGCCGACTGGCGCGAGCAGTGTCGCGAGTGGGAGGCCGAGTACCCCATGACGTACGCGGCGCCGGCGGACGAACCGCTGAAGCCGCAGTTCGTCGTCGAGGCCGCCGACGCGGCGACGCCCGACGACGCGATCGTCACCACCGGCGTCGGCCAGCACCAGATGTGGGCCGCGCAGTACTGGACGTACCGCTCCCCGCGCTGCTGGGTCTCCAGCCACGGGCTTGGGACGATGGGGTACGGGCTGCCCGCCGCCATCGGCGCGAAAGTCGCCGAACCGGACCGCGAGGTCGTCTGCTTCGAGGGGGACGGCTCGTTCCTGATGACGCTGCAGGAGCTCTCCGTCGCGGCCCGCGAGAACTTGGACGTGACGGTGATCGTGCTCAACAACGAGGCGATCGGGATGGTCCGGCAGTGGCAGGACGCCTTCTTCGAGGGGCGACACACCGCCTCGGAGTACGGCTGGATGCCCGAGTTCGAGCCCATCGCCGAGGCGTTCGGCGCGAAAGGGTTCACGCTGGACAGCTACGACGAGGTGGCCGACACCCTCGAAGCGGCGTTCGCCCACGACGGCCCGTCGGTCGTCGACGCCCGGATCGACCCGCGGGAGAACGTCTACCCGATGGTGCCCAGTGGCGGCGACAACAGCGGCTTCGCGCTCTCGGAGGGGCAGCTATGAGCGGGGAGTCGCCGGGGGACGCCGGCTTCGCGGACCCGGACGCCGACCGCGACGGCCTGCAGGGCCCCGGCCCGGACGAACGCGAGCGACCCAGCGGTCGACGATCGGCGGAGGGCGCTCGCGTCGATCCCGAGGCCGAGGCCAGCCACCCCGAGCGCCGGACCACGATCTCGGCGCTGGTGAAACACGAGCCCGGCGTGCTCGCGGAGGTCGCGGGGCTGGTGAGCCGCCGGCGGTTCGACATCGACTCGCTGACCGTCGGGCCGACGACCAACCCCGAGACCGCCCGGATGACGCTGACGATCGAGGAGCCGGAACCGGGCGTCCGACAGGTCGAGAAACAGTTGGCGAAGCTGGTGCCGGTGATCTCGGTCCGCGAACTGGACCGGGACGCAGTCCGGCGCGAGCTGGCGGTGCTGAAGATGCACGACGACGATCCCGCCGCGGTCGAGGCGGTCGCGGAGATGTTCGACGCCCGCACGCTCGACGCCGAGCCCGGAACTGTCACCGTCGAGGTGACGGGCAGTTCCGCGGAGGTCGATCGGGCGATCGAGGCGTTCCAGCGCTTCGGCGTCCGCGAACTGACTCGCACGGGCACGGCGGCGCTGGCCCGCGGGTCCGAGTGGACCACCGACGCGGAGGAATCGCGCTACGAACGACAGCGGACCGACGCGGCGTCGGCCGGATCGACGCCGACCACGGAGGGCGCGCGAGCGCACACTGACGATGACTGAGAACACCATCTACCACGACGACGACGCGACGCACAGCTACATCGAATCGAAGACGGTCGCGGTGCTGGGCTACGGGAGTCAGGGCCACGCACACGCACAAAATCTGGCGGAGAGCGGGATCGACGTGATCGTCGGCCTGCGGGAGGGGTCGTCCTCCCGGACCGCGGCTCGGGAGGACGGGCTCACCGTCGCGACGCCGACGGAGGCCGCGGCGGCTGCGGACGTGGTGTCGATGCTCGTCCCGGACAACGTCCAGCCGGACGTGTACGACGACATCGCGCCCGAACTGGACGCCGGCGACACGCTCCAGTTCGCCCACGGGTTCAACATCCACTACGACCAGATCGAGCCGCCCGAGGACGTCGACGTGACGATGGTCGCGCCGAAGGGGCCGGGCCACATCGTCCGCCGGCAGTACACCGACGGCGAGGGGACGCCCGGACTGATCGCGGTGTACCGCGACGCGACCGGCGAGGCCAAACAGGAGGCGCTCGCCTACGCCGGCGCGATCGGCTGCACCCGCGCGGGGGTGATCGAGACCACGTTCCGCGAGGAGACCGAGACCGACCTGTTCGGCGAGCAGGCGGTGCTCTGTGGCGGTGTCACCGAGCTCGTGAAGGCGGGCTACGAGACGCTGACCGACGCCGGCTACAGCGAGGAGATGGCGTACTTCGAGTGTCTGAACGAGCTCAAACTCATCGTCGACCTGCTGTACGAGGGCGGGATGGGCGGGATGTGGGACTCCGTCTCCGACACCGCCGAGTACGGCGGGATCACCCGCGGCGAAGTGGTCGTCGACGACCACACGCGCGAACAGATGGAGACCGTGCTGGAGCAGGTCCAAAACGGCGAGTTCGCGACGGAGTGGATCACCGAGAACCAGGCGGGCCGGCCGTCGTACGGCCAGCGCCGCGCCGCCGAGAAGAGCCACGAGATCGAGGAGGTGGGCGAGGAGCTCCGTGCGCTGTTCGCGTGGAGCGACACCGAGGAGAACCGAGAGCCAGCCAACACGCCGGCAGACGACTGAGACCGATGACTCGACACACCGACGACACCACGAGCCGACGACGCGACGAGACGAACCGACGGGAGACCAGCCAGCGGACGATGGGCGAGGTGAGCCACACCAACCCAACGACGGGCGAGAGCTTCGGCGACTCGCAGGTGTTCCAGCGCGGGACGATCGCGATGGTCGACGGCGGGGAGGCCGAAGCCGCCGAGGAGGACGACGAGAGCGACGGGGAGCCGATGGGTGACGTGGACCACACGCCCCGCGAGGGCGCGCCCGAGGCCAACGAGGCGTACGTCCGCGGCGTCGATCGCGAGGGGGACGAGGAGAGCGAGGCCGAGGAGGGAGCCGACGAGGAGCCCGTATGAGCGAGGGGACGCTGTACGACGCGGTGTGGGACCGCCACCGCGTCCGGCGGCTCCCCAGCGGGCAGGACCAACTGTTCGTCGGGCTCCACCTCATCCACGAGGTGACGAGCCCGCAGGCGTTCGGGATGCTCGAAGAACGCGGGCTGGAGGTGGCCTACCCCGAGCGCACTCACGCGACCGCCGACCACATCGTCCCCACCGACGACCGCGAGCGCCCCTACGACGACGAGGCCGCGGAATCGATGATGAGCGAACTGGAGGCAAACGTCGCCGACGCCGGGCTCTCGTTCGACCACCCCGATACGGGGCGGCAGGGGATCGTCCACGTCGTCGGCCCCGAGCAGGGGCTGACCCAGCCCGGGATGACGGTCGTCTGTGGCGACTCCCACACCGCGACCCACGGCGCCGTCGGCGCGCTGGCGTTCGGGATCGGCACCTCCCAGATCCGTGACGTGCTCGCGACCGGCACCGTCGCGATGGAGAAGCAGGCCGTGCGCCGGATCGAGGTGACGGGCGAACTCGGTGACGGCGTCACTGCGAAGGACCTGATCCTCACGATCATCGGCGAGCTCGGCACCGACGGCGGCGTCGGCTACGTGTACGAGTACGGCGGCCCCGCGGTCGAGTCGCTGTCGATGCCCGGGCGGATGACCGTCTGCAACATGTCGATCGAGGGCGGCGCCCGCGCGGGCTACGTCAACCCCGACGAGACCACCTACGAGTGGATGGCTGAGACGGACGCCTTCGAGGGCGAGCCGGAGAAGTTCGCCGAGCGAAAGCAGTACTGGGAGTCGATCCGTTCGGGCGAGGACGCCACCTACGACGACGTGGTGACGATCGACGCCAGCGAGATCGAACCCACGGTGACGTGGGGGACGACGCCCGGCCAGACGGTCGGGATCTCCGAGCCGGTCCCCGACCCCGCCGACCTCCCGCCGGAGGACCGTGCAGTCGCCGAGCGCGCACAGGAACACATGGGCGTCACGCCCGGCGAGCCGATGGCCGGCTTCCCGGTCGACGTGGCCTTTCTGGGCTCCTGTACGAACGCGCGCCTCCCGGACCTCCGTGCGGCCGCGGACGTCGTGGAGGGGCGAACGCTGGCCGACGGCGTGCGGGGGCTCGTCGTCCCCGGCAGCCAGCGCGTGAAAGCCGCCGCCGAGGCCGAGGGGCTGGACGCGACGTTCCGCGAGGCCGGCTTCGAGTGGCGCGGCGCGGGCTGCTCGATGTGTCTCGGGATGAACGACGACCAGCTCGTCGACGACGAGGTGTGTGCCTCCTCCTCGAACCGGAACTTCGTCGGCCGGCAGGGGAGCGCCGACGGCCGGACGATCCTGATGAGCCCCGAGATGGTCGCCGCCGCCGCGGTGATGGGGGAAGTGACCGACGTGCGCGAACTCGACGCGGCGCCGGAGGTGGCGCGGTGAGCGACCCCGTCGACGTGCCGGCGATCGAACGCGTCGAAGGGACGGGCGTCCCGGTTCGGGGGAACGACATCGACACGGACCAGATCATCCCCGCGCGGTTCCTGAAGGTGCTCACCTTCGAGGGGCTCGGGGAGTTCGCGTTCTTCGATCAGCGCTACGAGAACACCGGCCCCGACGCGGGCGGCGACGGGCTCGCCGCCGAGAGCGAGGCCGCCGAGCAGCCCACCGACCATCCCTTCAACGACGAGCGCTTCCGGGACGGGAACGTGCTCGTGGTCAACGCCAACTTCGGCTGTGGCTCCTCGCGTGAGCACGCCCCGCAGGCGCTGATGCGCTGGGGGATCGACGCCATCGTCGGCGAGTCGTTCGCGGAGATCTTCGCGGGCAACTGCCTCGCGCTCGGGATCCCGACCGTGACTGCTGACAGCGAGGAAATCGAGGCGCTGCAGGACCACGTCGAGGCCCACCCTGACACCGAAATCGAGGTCGACGTTGCCGCGGAGACCGTGCGCTACGACGGCCGCGAGATCGACGCCGCGGTCGACTCGGCACAGCGCCAGTCGCTCGTCGCGGGCGAGTGGGACACCACCGCGCTGCTCGGCGCCAACCCCGAGGCGGTCGCGGAGACGGCCGCCTCGCTGCCCTACACCCAATGACCGAGGAGATCGCTGTGATCCCCGGCGACGGGATCGGACGGGAAGTCGTCCCCGCCGCGGTCCGGGTGCTGGAGGCCGTCGACCCCGAGTTCTCCTTCCGGGAGGCCGAAGCGGGCGACGCGGTCGCCGAGGAGCGAGGAACGCCGCTGCCGGACTCGACCGTCGAGACCGTCGAGGCCGCCGACGCGACGCTGTTCGGCGCCGCGGGCGAGACTGCCGCCGACGTGATCCTCCCGCTCCGGGAGGCGGTGGGGAGTTTCGCGAACGTCCGGCCCGCCCGGGCCTACCCGGGCGTCGACGCGCTCCGGCCCGAGACGGATCTCGTGTTCGTCCGGGAGAACACCGAGGGGGTCTACTCCGGCATCGAGAGCGATCTCGGCGAGGGGGTGACGACGCTGACTCGCGTGATCACCGAGTCCGCGTCCCGCCGGATCGCCGAGTTCGGCTTCGAGTACGCCGCCGAGCGCGGCGCCGACGTGACGGTCACCCACAAGGCGAACGTGATGCGCGTCACCGACGGCCAGTTCCTCGACTCTGTCGACGCCGTCGCCGACGAGCGCGGCGCGGCGTACGAGACGGAGCTGATGGACGCGCTGGCGACGAAGCTGCTGCTCGACCCGACGGAGTACGACGTGATCGTCTGCCCAAACCTCGCTGGCGACGTGCTCTCGGACCTCGCGGCGGGGCTCGTCGGTGGGCTGGGGCTGCTCCCCTCCGCGAACGTCGGCGCGGAGAACGGGCTGTTCGAGCCGGTCCACGGCACCGCGCCGGACATCGCCGGCGAGGGGGTCGCAAACCCCGCAGCGACGATCCTGAGCGCAGCGATGCTGCTGGAGAGTCTCGGTCACGAGGAGGCGGCCGCGAGCGTCCGCTCGGCGGTCGAGCGCACGCTCGAAGCCGGGCCGCGAACGCCGGATCTCGGCGGCGAGGCGTCGACCGACGCGGTCGCCGACGCCGTGATCGCTCGACTCTAACGACTCAAGTTCGCGAGCAGTTCCAGCTTCTTCACTCGCGTCGCGAGCGTGAGGAACGTCGCCGTCAGCGTGAGCACGACCGCGCCGGCGGCCGCGAGCGCGTGGATCTCCGGCGGGTGGGTGAAGAACCCGTCGACGCCGATCGTCTGTCCCGGAATGAGCGTGTGGTGGGGCGTGCCGACCACCGGGACGAAGTAGTCCACGAGGTCGTTCAGGCCGTACCACAGCACCGCGACGGCGACGGCGCGGACCGGGAAGTCGCTGATTCGGTGGAGGACGAACGCTTGCACCACCATCGCGAGGTGGCTAAAGAGGAGGAACAGGTACATCGGCAGTGGGTTGACCGCGCGGAAGCCGTCGGCGAAGACGAGCAGCACGTACGGCGTCCAGAGGCCGAGCTTCCAGCAGCCGAAGAAGGCCAGTGCCGAGAGGTACTCGTTCGCCCGGCCCAGCGCCCACGCGCCGAACGCCAGCGCGATGAACAGCGTCGCCACGGGGCTGTCGGGGACGAGCAGCCAGAACGCGGTCGGCTCCGCCGCGAGCTGGCCGGTGATCAACGGGTCCGACAGGGGGATGGGGTGGACGCCGTAGTACCAGAAGCCGAAGATGGTGCCGAGGAGGTTGGTGAGGACGACGAGCCACACCGCGCGCAGGCCGAGATTCTCGACCGCTTGGGGCAGCGGCGCGAGCCAGCGCGGCAGCGCGTCGCGGTCGGGCAGGCGCGAGCGGGAGAGTAGGCCCGGCAGGGTCATACTGGGGCGACAGACCGGCGGTGGCAAAGGGCTGCCGGTGCCGGTGCGGGCAAACCGGCAGGGACGAAGGGCTGCCGGTGCCGGTGCGGGCAAACCGGCAGCGGTGGCAAAGGGCTGCCGGTGCGGGCAGATCGGCGGGACGCCGGCTCCGGGGACAGTTCGCCTCACCAACACAGTCAAACGTCCGTACCGGGTACCTCACGCAATGAATGTCTCCGACGAGCAGCTCTCGGTGCTCCACGTCGACGACGACCCCGCGCTGGGATCGCTCGTCGCCGCGTACTTGGAGCGCGACGGGAGCGGCCTGCGGTGTCGCGTTCGGACCGAGACGGAGCCGGAAGCCGCGCTGGCGGCGATTCGCGACCCAGAGACGGCGTTCGACTGCGTGATCAGCGACTACAACATGCCCGGGATGAACGGGATCGAGTTCCTCGAAGCCGTCCGGGAGGACCACCCGACGCTCCCGCTTCTGCTGTTCTCCGGCGAGGAGACCAACGACGTGGCCGCCGAGATCATCCGTGCCGGACTGACGGACTACCTCAAGAAAGGCGGCGCCGACCGGTACACGATGCTGATCCGGCGGGTCGAACACGCCGTCGACTCGACGGGCCAGTTCGACGACGAGGCCGAAGCGGCGGTCGATGCGGTCGGCGTCGTGGGCGTCGACGGCCGTTTCCAAACTGCGGACGAGGCGTACGCGAGCGTCTACGGCTACGAGCCCGAGGAGGTCGAAGGCAAACACTGGGCGGAGCTCCACCCCGACGACGAGGTCGAACACATCCGCACCCACGTCCTGCCGGTCGTCCGGGACGGCGGGGAGTGGAACGGGCGCAGCCGAGGGTTCCGAGCCGACGGCAGCACATTCACCGAGTCCAAGCGCGTGACCGCGCTGGACGACGGCCGCCTGCTGATCGCGGTGTCGGAGCTCGACGACGCTGCCGTCGCGTCCGACTGACCACCGAGCCGGTTCCGGCCGGACGGGCCGAAGCCACCCCCCTTAAGTCCCGCCCGCCGCAACTGTGGGTATGGACGAAGTGGACGACATCGAGGAGCTCAAACGGGGCACCGACCTCGTGAAGCGCGGCTTCGCGAAGATGCAGAAAGGCGGCGTCATCATGGACGTGGTGAACCGCGAGCAGGCCCGGATCGCCGAGGAGGCTGGCGCCGTCGCGGTGATGCACCTGGAAGCCGTGCCGGCGGACATCCGCAAGCGCGGCGGCGTCGCGCGGATGGCCAACCCCGGCGAGATCGCCGAGATCACCGACGAGGTGTCGATCCCGGTGATGGGGAAGGTCCGGATCGGCCACCGGAAGGAGGCCGAGATCATGCAGGCCGCCGGCGCCGACATGGTCGACGAGAGCGAGGTGCTCACCCCCGCAGAGGAGGAGTACCACATCGACAAGCGCAACTTCACCGCCCCGTTCGTCTGTGGCGCGCGCAACCTCGGCGAGGCGCTCCGGCGCATCGACGAGGGCGCGGCGATGATCCGCACCAAAGGCGAGGCCGGGACGGGCGACGTGAATCAGGCGGTCCACCACCAGCGCAACATCAAGAGCGCGATCCGCAAGCTCTCCGGGATGAACTACGAGGAGCGCGAGATGTGGGCCCGCGAGAACGAGGCGCCGCGGGACCTGGTCCACGAGACCGCCGACCTCGGCCGGCTGCCCGTCGTCAACTTCGCGGCCGGCGGGATCGCGACGCCCGCCGACGCCGCGCTGATGATGTACCACGGCTGTGACGGCATCTTCGTCGGCTCGGGGATCTTCGGCGCGGAGAACCCCGAGCAGATGGGCAGCGCGATCGTCGAGGCCGTGAACAACTGGGACGACCCCGAGGCGCTGCTTTCGATCGCCTCCGACGTCGGCGGCGGGATGAAGGGCGACGCGAACGTCGACCTGCCCGAGGAGGAGAAGCTGCAGGGCCGCGGGAATTAGGTAGGCGGTTTTCGGTTCTCTTTGTCGTAGTAGGTGTGGGTGTGTTTGGCTGAAAGTCCGCGCAGACTCTGGATTGTGTTGGCTACTGGGACAGCGACCGCGGCAGCATCTCGGTGCTAGACCACTTGCGACCGCAGGGCGCCGAACACGAGGCCCGTCATCAGAAATCGGTGATTTCTGATTGGCGAACGGGAGCTTCGCTCCCGTTAACGGCGCAGCACCGACTCCCCACCCCTCCCCCCGCGACCGCCGACCGTCGGCGTCACCAGAAATCTCCGATTTCTGGTTGGCAGACGAGAGCTTCGCTCTCGTCGACGGCCGCGAGGCGTCCACCGCCACCGCACCGCGCCCGCCGGTGGCGCGTGACGTGAGCCCCTCCGTGGGCGAACGAGCGCGCGAGGGACGAGGGAGCGAAGCGACCGAGTCGGCTGGGGAGGTCTGTGGGCTGTGCGGCGCGGTTGCGGTCACAAGTGGTCTAGCTTACTCCGCTGTCCTGTTCGTGGCTGAAGCAGCAAACTCTGTCTACCCTCCCAGAATCCGAAGAACGTTGGAACACCGTACCTAGTCCAGAATTTCTACAATGTCCAGAACGCGGTAGATCTCTAAAAACGTCAGCCCGGACTACTACGAGCGACTCCCGAAAACACCACCACCGGCTCGCAAAACGGCTCTACCGCAAAAACTCAGAGTTCGACGCCCGGGGGGATGAGGCTCCGCTCGCGGAGGAACTCCCCGTCGGCGTCGTAGACGAGGAACGTCTCCTTCTCGTACTCCACCATCTCGTCGCCGTCGATGGAGACGATCACGCGGTAGCCGCCCTCCTCCTCGGCGTCGACGTACGCCCGGGCGGCCTCGATGAACCGCAGCACGTCGTCGGACTCCTCGTTGAGTTCGAGAACGTACTCCCCGGTCACGCGGTTCGTGACGGCGACGACCCCCGGCACCACGTCGTCGGTCCCGAGCTCGTCCTGCAGGCGGAACGCCACGTCGACGTCCTCGCCGTCGAGCAGGTCGCCGTCGGCGTCGCTGAGGCGCTCCCGGAGCGTCTCCCCGGGCCCGCTGAAGTCGATCTCGACCAGCGGCTGGGCGGGCTCACCACCGCTTTCCGCCCAGTCGACGTTCGTCACGTCCAGCTCGAAGTAGTCGCGCCTCATTCGATACTGGACAGTTAGCGACGGGCACCTAAAACCGTAACGCCCGTGTGCGGTCGATGAACGATTCCGCCGGTCGACGACGGTGGAACGAAGTGGTGCCGGGACACACCCCCGGCTATGGTCCACCGCAGTCGTCGTCGCGTCCTCCAAGCGAGCGCCGCCGCCGTCGCAGCCGGCAGCGCGGGCTGTCTGGGCGGATCGAACCCGGCGGACGCGCGCGCAGAGCGACGAGTCGATCACCGAACGACGCCGCCCGCCGGAACGTGGCCGACCGGAGACTACGGCGCGCGGAACACGCGCTACAACCCCGACGCGAGCCCGCCACGGTCGGCACCGACGACCGAGTGGTCCGTGTCGCTCCCGGGCGTCGTCTCCTCGATTGTCGTCGGTCCGGAGTTCGTCTACGCGAGTTCCGAGGAAGCCACCGTCGCGGTCGCCCCCGACGGCACCGAGCAGTGGCGCGTGGAGTTCGGTGGCGGGCTGGCGTTCGTCGCGGGACGGCTGTACGTGAGTGCCGAGACGCTCGTCGCGCTCGACGCCGACTCCGGGGACGAGCGCTGGCGTGGCCCCGAGGAGATGGAGCCGGGAGCGGTGTTCGAGTCCCGCGGGACGGTGTACGTCACCGAGCGGGAGGCGCTCCGGGGGCTGCACGCCGACTCCGGCGCGGAGCGCTGGCGGATCGACACCGCCCGCTACCCCCGGCTCGTCGCTGACGACGGGCAGGTCGCGGTTCTGACCGGCGAACGGGTGCGCTTCCTCGAACCCGGCGTGGTCGAGACCGGGCTGTTGCGGGAGTCGAGGCCCCGAGTGGTCCAGACGCTGGAGCCGGGCTGGTACCCGGAGATCGTCTCGGCGACGCTGGTGGACGGCGCGTTCTACCTCGGCCAGTTCGGCGACAGCGTCGCCGACCTGCACGCGACCGCCCGCCAGTTCCACCTGATGACCGACGACGAGCGCTGGGTGACGCCGTACGACTGGAGCGGCGTGAGCGCGCTCGCGGTCGACGACGAGCGCGTCTACGGGGTTCCCTACCACGCGACGCTCGATCCCTTGGAGTCCTCAGTGGTCGCACTGGACAGAGAGACGGGGACCGAGCAGTGGCACGACGACGGCGAACTACTCGGCACGCCAACCGTCGGCGGCGACGTGGTCGTCGCCGGCGGCGCCTACCCGGGCTCGCCGAGCGTCTGCGTCTCCACGGGGGACGAAGAGGAGTCGGCCGGGACCCCGGCGGAGACTGCAACCGAGGAGACGTGTTCCGACGGCGAGCAGGCGGCCGAGTCCGGCGTGCTCCGCGCGTTCGACGCCGCAAGCGGCGAGCGGCTGTGGACGGTCGAGCCCGGGGCGTCCCACGGGAGCTACCCGCTCGCGCTGGTCCGCGATCGCGTCTACTACGGCGACGCCGCCGGCGTCCACGCGCTCGGCTGACTGCGGCGTGGTCGCCGGATACGGTGTCGATGCTCGCGGTCTCTGGTTCTGAAACCGTGCGGCCCGGATTATGTGGCCGGGCCCGCGAGTCGACGGCACCGATGGCAGTGATCGAAACGAGCGATCTCACGAAGCGCTACGGCGACGTGGTAGCTCTCGACAGCCTCGACCTCACGGTCCGAGAGGGGGAGGTGTTCGGCTTTCTCGGCCCCAACGGCGCCGGGAAATCGACGGCGATCAACGTCCTACTGGGGCTGCTGACTCCGACATCGGGGAGCGCGCGTGTCCTCGGCCACGACGTCCAGTCCGAGTCACGCGCGGTCCGTCGCCGGATCGGCATCCTCCCGGAGGGGTACAGCACGTACGACCGACTGACCGCCAGAGAGCATCTCGACTACGCGATCGCGGCGAAAGCCGCCGCCGACGACCCGGACACGCTGCTCGACCGGACTGGCCTGTCGCCGGACGCGCGCGACCGCCGGGTCGGCGGGTACTCGAAAGGGATGCGACAGCGACTCGCGCTGGCGATCGCACTCGTCGGCGACCCCGACCTGCTTATCCTCGACGAGCCCTCCTCCGGGCTGGACCCGTCGGGCATGGCGGACGTGCGCGAGCTGGTCCGCGAGGAGGCCGCCGACGGCACGACGGTGTTCTTCTCCAGTCACCTGCTTCCGGCGGTCGAAGCGGTCTGTGACCGGGTCGGCATCCTGCGTGACGGCCGGCTCGCGACGGTCGACACCGTCGACGGGCTCCGGGAGACACTCCGGACCGAGTCGACGGTGACGCTACAGGTCGACGCCGAACCCGGCCTCGATCTCGCCGACATCCCCGGCGTCTCGACGGTCACGAAAGGCGACGGCGAACTCCGGGTCACCTGTACCGATCTCGCGGCCAAAGCGCCGGTCATCAGCCGCGTCGCCGCGGCGACGACGGTTCGGGACGTGACGGTCGACGACGCGTCGCTCGACGATCTGTTCGAGACGGTCACGGCGGCGGAGGGCGCCACCGACGGCCGCCCGCCGGAGGTGGAGGCGTGACGGGAAGCGTGCTCCGGGTCGCCCGCCACGACTTCTTGAACGTGCGCCGGTCACGCCTGCTCTGGGGGGTCGTCGCCGCCTACGCGCTGTTCACCGTCCTGCTCGTGATCTCGGGAGCGACGAGCGACATCACGAGTGCGACCCAACTGCTCGTCGGAGTCACGGGCGTCACCGCCGTCGTGCTCCCCGTGGTCGGCATCGTCGCGGGCTACCTCGCGATCGCCGGGGAGCGCGAGGACGGGACGATCACCTACCGGCTCGGCCTCCCCGACAGCCGGCTCGCGGTCGTCGCGGGCAAGCTCCTCTCGCGGGGGGCGACCGTCGTGCTGGGTCTCGGCGCCGGCTTCGCGGTCGCGCTCGGGCTGGCGGTCGCGATGTTCGGCTCGGTCGATACTGGCGTCTTCGCACGGTTCGTCGCGATCTCGACGGTGTTTGCACTGGCCAACGCCGCGGTCGCGGTGGGGCTGTCGGCGCTGGCGTCGTCGCGGGCCCGCGCGATGACCCTCGCGGGCGGGTTCTACGTCGTCGGCGACGTGCTGTGGCTGGTCGGCAGTGGCTACGTCGTCGACGCCGTCGAGGCGGTCGGGGGCGTCGTCGGAGTCACGGTTTCCGCACGCGAGGCCGCACTCGTCACCGCGCTCAGCCCGGTCGGCGCGTATCTGGAGGCGATGGAGCTGGCGTTCGCGCCCGCCGAAGCTGCCCGCGCTGGAGACGCAGTCCCGTGGTTCGGCGTCGGGATGCTGCTCGTGTGGGCTGTCGCCGTCCCAGCCATCGGCTACTGGCGGTTCCGAACGGCCGAGTTGGCCTGATGCCCCGATCGTCGCCGCCGCGCGTGTCGAGTAATTTAACAGACGAGGGCGACAGTTCCCGGAGGATGGACGAGGAGGAGCTGGCGGCGATCGCCTCGTTGATCGAGGACGAGTACGCCAGAGCCATCCTCCGGCACACCAGCGAACAGCCGCTCTCGGCCAACGAACTGATGGACCGCTGTGACGCCTCGAAAGCCACCACGTACCGACGTATCGACCGACTGCGGGAACACGACCTGCTGGAGAGCTACCAGGAGTACGACCCCGAGGGCCACCACTACGAGGTGTACGCGGCGACGCTCGAAGAGCTCAGCGTTCGCCTCGACGGCGGCGAGTTCGTCGTCGAGCTCGACCGGACCCGTGACCCCGCCGACCGCATGACCGACCTGCTCAACCAACTCAGATGATCCCGCTCCAGCTATCCGAGTTCGGCGCCGCCGTCGGCGTGCTGTTCTTCGTCGGCTCGATCGTCTCGATCGTCGTCGGCGGCGTCGTCGGCTACCGGGCGTTCCGCGGCTACCGACGCAGCCGACAGCGATCGCTCCTGCTGTTCGGCGTCGGGCTCCTGCTGTTGGTCTCGGTCTCCAAGCTCGTCAACATCGGGCTCTCGTCGACGCTGTCGTCGTCGACGCTGATCGGCCCGGCAACCGAACTGTGCCGGCTCGCCGGCGCGGTCGTCCTCACCTACGCAATCTATGACCGCTGAACACACACCCACCGCTGAGTACACACCCGACGACCGTGCCGGCCCCCGAACCCACCGGCGGCGCCGATCCGTCGGCGCAGTGTTCGGGCTGGTGTTCGGCCCGCTTCAGGGCGTCTCCATCGAACAGGGCGCCACCTCGCCGGTCGAAACCGCGCTCCTGCTCGCGCTCGCCGCGGTCGGGGCGTTGCTCACCTATCAGGCGATGCGTGGCTACCGTCGCAACGACGACCGCTCGATGCTGCTGTTCGGCGCCGGCCTGTTCCTGTTGACGGTGGGTCACGCCGGGCTCAAACTGTTCTTGGCGGCCCCTCTCGTCGCGGCCGACAGCCCGGCGTTCGTCTTCGCAGTGGCGTCGGCGAGTCAGGTCGCGGACATCGCGGGGCTCGTCGCGATCTTCTCCGCGATACTCCGGTGAGTCGGCCGATCCGAGTCTCACTGCCGAGGGCGCACATATTTAAGTCCGCCCGGCCGGTAGCCCAGATAGCTACGGATGTCGGGGGAGTTCATCGACGGGTCGGGGATCGAGGACACGCTCTCGGGGCTCAAGCGACGCATCTCCCGAACGGTGGAGATGCTCCGGGGCTCCGAGCTCCAGACCCGTCCGTTCCGCCCCGGCGAGGACGGCCCGCTGGCCAGCTTCGACGTGCCGGAGGGCCACGAGGAGGTCGACCGCTACTGGGTCAACGCCCCTTACGCCTACGTGGTGATTACCCACGACCCGGAGGCGAGCGAACACCAGTACTACGCGGTCGAACCCGACCTCGACGAGTTCGAGACGCTGCTGCTGCGGCGGGTCGTCGAGGACATCCGCGACCCGCTGCTGTACCGGGCGGCCCGCACCGACGCCGACGAGGAGACGCTGCGCGAGGAGCTCACGGGGCTGCTCGAACAGTACGGCGTCGAGGCCGACATGGGGACGTTCCACGCGCTGCTGTACTACCTCGTCCGGGACTTCCGCGGGTTCGGGAAAGTCGATCCGCTGCTCAACGACCGCCACATCGAGGACATCTCGTGTGACGGCTACGACCTCCCGATCTTCGTCTACCACGACGACTACACCGACATCGAGACGAACGTCTCCTTCGAGGCGGAGGCGCTCGACAACTACGTGATCCGGCTGGCCCAGCAGTCCGGCCGCCACATCTCCGTCGGCGACCCAATCGTCGAGACGACGCTGCCCGACGGCTCCCGCGCCGAGCTCGCGCTAGGCGAGGAGGTCACCCCCCGTGGCTCGGCGTTCACCATCCGCCAGTACGCCGAGGAGCCGTTCACGCCGATCGACCTGATCAAGTACGACACGTTCACCATCGGCGAGATGGCGTACTTCTGGCTCTGCATCGAGCACAACAAGTCGCTCATCTTCGCCGGCGGGACCGCGTCGGGGAAGACCACGTCGATGAACGCGGTCTCGATGTTCATCCCGCCGCGGGCGAAGGTGCTCACCATCGAGGACACCCGCGAACTCTCGTTGTACCACGACAACTGGCTCTCCTCGGTCACCCGCGAGCGGCTGGACGAGGGGACCGACATCGACATGTACGACCTGCTGCGCTCCGCGCTCCGCCACCGCCCGGAGTACATTGTCGTCGGCGAGGTGCGCGGGGCGGAGGCCGTCACGCTGTTTCAGGCGATGAACACCGGCCACACGACGTTCTCGACGATGCACGCCGACTCGATCGAGACGGTGATCAACCGACTGGAGAACGAGCCGATCAACGTCCCCCGGGCGATGGTCCAGAGCCTCGACATGATCTCGATTCAGGTGCTGACCCGGAAGGGCGAGGAGCGCGTCCGCCGGGCGAAGACGATCGGCGAGATCGGCGGCATCGACCAGCGGACCGGCGAGCTCGACTACTCCGCGGCGTTCACGTGGGAGGCCGACACCGACACGGTGCGCCGACAGGACTCCTCGCTGCTGGAAGACATTCAGGACGAACGCGGCTGGAGCCGCTCGGAGCTGCTCTCGGAGATCCGGGACCGCGAGCGGTTCTTGGAGTTCCTCCTCAAGCGCGGCATCACCGACTACCGGGCGTTCACGGCGCTGATCAACGAGTACTACGCCCACCCCGAGCGTGTGATGGAACGGGTCGAGAGCGCCGACGTGGAGCTCTCGGCGGGCGACGAGCTCGCCGACACGGTGGAGTGAGATGCTGTGGGTGCTGCCGCTGCTGTTCGCCGCCGCGCTGCTGGCGCCGCTGCTGGCCGAGCAGCTGAGTCAGGGGACGAACCTCCTGCTCTCCCGGGTGTCGCTCTCGCTGTTCGGTGACTACGTCGCCAACGAGAGCCCCCGCAAACAGGACCAGCAGTCCCGGCTGCGGGCCGCCCACGTCGAGACCACCCACCGCGTCTACGCCGCACGGACGCTGCTGTACAGCCTCCTGTTGGGGATCAGCGGCAGCATCTTCGGCGTCTACGCCGCCGCAGTGCTGCTCTGGGTGCTCCGGATCAGCGGCGACACCGTCCGGGCACAGCTCCCGACCGCGCTGGCGTTCCTCTCGGATCTGACCCGAGTGACCGAACTCGGGCTCACGAACCTGTTCGTGCTGCTGTTCGTCTCCAGCGCGACCGTCGGCACCGCGCTGGCGTTCGGCACCTACTACTTCCGGTGGGCGATGCTGGACGAGAAGGCCGACAACCGCGCCAGCGAGATCGAGGCGACGCTCCCCCGGACGATCGCGTTCATCTACGCGCTCTCCCGCTCGGGGATGGCGTTTCCCGCGATCCTCGACACGCTGACCCGCAACCGCGACGTGTACGGCGAGGCCGCCGTCGAGATCGGCGTCGCCGTCCGGGACATGAACACGTTCGGCACCGACGTACTGAGCGCGCTCGACCGGATGGCCGACCGCACGCCGAGCGACGGGATGGAGGAGTTCGGCGAGAACCTCGCCTCGGTGCTCGGCTCGGGGCAGTCGCTCTCGAACTTCCTGAAGGATCAGTACGACCGCTACCAGGAGGAGGCCGAGGCCCAGCAGCGACAGTACCTCGACCTGCTGTCGACGTTCGCGGAGGCGTACGTGACGGTGCTGGTCGCGGGGCCACTGTTCCTCATCACGATCCTCGTCGTGATCGGGCTGGTGTTGCAGGAGACGCTGGACCTGCTGCGCGTGGTGGTGTATCTCGGCATCCCGCTGTCGAGTCTCGCCTTCATCGCCTACATCAACAGCTCGACGAAGACGATCAGCGAGACGCTGGGACAGGAACGCGCCGAGATCCCCTCGATCGAGATCAGCGGGATCACCGACACGCCCGAGGGGGTGCTGCCCGACGGCGGCGGGGGGGCGACGCCGCTCGCCGAGGGGGCCGGCGTCGCCGACGAGTGGGAAGCGAGCCGCGAGCGCCTCGAACTGTACACGAAGTTCGAGAGCGTGCTCGGCTGGCTCCGCAGCCCCGGGGAGCTGGTGCTCCGCAACGCGGAGTACAGCTTCGTCGTCACGGCTCCGATCGGGCTCTGGTGGGTCGGGGTTCGGGCGGGCGCGGTGCCGCTCGCGCCGGTCGCGGCGCTCCGGACGATCGACACGCCGCTCGTCGAGGCGATCCTGTTCGCGACTGGCGTGTTCGCGCTGCTGTACGAGATCAACAAGCGACGAGTGAAGGCGATCGAACGGGTGATCCCGGACTTCCTCGACCGGCTCGCGAGCATCAACGACGCCGGCGTGAGCATCGTCCAGAGTATCGAGCGGCTCACGCGCTCTGATCTCGACGCGCTGGGGCCGGAGCTCCGGCGAGCGTGGGAGGACGTCCGCTGGGGCGCCGACGTTCGCGCCGCGTTCCGCCGGATGGAGCGCCGGATCGACTCGCCGATGATGACCCGCGCGACGGTGCTGATCACCAACGCGATGACCGCGAGCGGGGAGATCGCGCCCGTGCTGGAGATCGCCGCCGACGAGGCCCGCGCGAGCCGCCGGCTCCAACGCGAGCGCCGACAGGAGATGCTGACGTACCTGATGGTGATCTACATCTCCTTTTTCGTGTTCATCGGGATCGTGTTCGCGCTCTCGTCGTCGTTCATCCCGGCGATCGACAACGCGAACCTCGGCGGCGCCGGCGGGAGCGGGCTCCCCGGCGGCGTCTCCTCCAGCGTGTTCGCCGGACTGGGGAGCGTCGACACCGCCGCCTACACACTGCTGTTCTACCACGCCGCCGTGATGCAGGCGATCTTCTCGGGGCTGGTCGCGGGCCAGCTCGGCGAGGGGAGTCTCGCCGACGGCGCGAAACACGTCGTCGTCCTGCTGACGCTGACCGTGATCGCGTTCCTCTTCCTGTAGCCGCCCCTCCGCCAACCCATGCCCCACGCCGGCCACACGTACGACCGCATCGCCGCCCACTTCTCGAAGACCCGCGAGCACGCGTGGCCGGAAATCGAGTCGTTCCTCGACGGCCGCACGGGCGAACGCGGCCTCGACCTCGGCTGCGGCAACGGCCGCCACGCGGAGGTGCTTGCCGACCACGCCGACCGCGTGATCGGCGTCGACGCCAGTACGGGGCTGCTCGCGGAGGCCGCCGACCGCGCGGCGGAACGCGGGTTCGACGCCGACCTCGTGGGGGGCGACGCCGCAGCCGTCCCCCTCCGGACGGACACCGTGGATCTCGCGGTCTACGTCGCGACGCTGCATCACCTCCGGCCGCGGGAACGCCGCGTGGGCAGTCTCGACGAACTGGCCCGCGTGCTCGCACCGGGCGGCCGCGCGCTCGTGAGCGCGTGGAGTACCGAACACGATCGCTTCGCCGACGAGGAAACGAACGGCTCGGGGCTGGACACGGAAATCGACTGGACGCTGCCCGGCGGCGAGACCGTCGGGCGGTTCTACCACGTGTACGACCCCGGGGAGTTCGAGGCGGACATACAGGAGAGCGAACTGCAACTGATCGAGTGGGAGCTCTCCAGCGGGAACTGCTACGCGGTCGTCGGGCCGTAGCCGCCGCCGTCGCGCTTTTCCCCTGTTCGCGCGTATCAGAGACAAATGGACGCCGCAATCGTGACCGTCGGCGACGAACTGCTCGCCGGCGACACCGAGAACACGAACGCGACGTGGCTCTGTGCCCGCCTCGACGACCGCGGCGTGGACGTGGAGCGCGTCACCACCGTCCCGGACCGCGTCTCGGACATCGCTCGCGTCGTGAACGAGTACCACGCCGAGTACGACGCCGTGATCGTCACCGGCGGGCTCGGCCCGACCCACGACGACGTGACGATGGAGGCCGTCGCCGCCGCGTTCGGCCGCGAGGTCGAACTGCACGACGAGGCCGTCGAGTGGCTCCGCGAGGAGGGCGGCTACGCGGCCGACGATCTCGCGACCGGCACCGCCGAACTCCCCGTCGGCGCGCGGCCGCTGCACAACACCGAGGGCGTGGCGCCCGGCGCCGTCGTCGAGTCCTGCTACGTGCTCCCGGGCGTCCCTGCCGAGATGCAGGCGATGTTCGCCGGCGTCGTCGAGGAGTTTGACGGCGAGCGAACGTACAGCGAGACCGTCGAGACGCCCGAGCCCGAGAGCGCGCTGCTCGACCGACTCTCCGAGGTGCAGGACCGCTTCGACGTGAGCGTCGGCTCCTACCCCGGCGAGACGGTGACGCTGAAACTCACCGCGAGTGATCCGGCGGCGGCCCGGCGAGCAGCCGGGTGGCTGGCCGATCACGTCGAGGCAATCGACGCCGACGAGTCGTAGCTACCGGTAGAACGCCAGCGTCCACGCCGCGGTCAGCGCGATCGCGAGCACGAGTCCGACGGCGCCAGTCAGCGCCGGGTCGAGCGAGACTCCCTCGACTGCCGTAGCCTGAAGCATACCCCGGCGTTCGGCTGGCCGGCGCTTAGCTCTGGTGGTCGATCGCCGCGTCCGCGGCCGTTTTCCCCCTGCCCGCCGAAGCCGAGGTATGCACGTAGGTTTCGTTCTCAACCCCATCGCGGGCATGGGCGGCCGCGTCGGCCTGAAGGGGACCGACGGGAAGGTCGCCGAGGCCCGCGCCCGCGGCGCGGATCCCCGGGCCCCCGACCGCGCCGAGCGCGCGCTGGCCGAACTCCGGGAGCGCCTTCCTGACGCCGAGATCTCGACGTGGGGCGAACCGATGGGCGAGGAAGCGGTCCGCGCGGCGGGGTTCGAGCCCGGTGTGCTCGGCGGGCCAAAGGGCGACGAAACCGGCCCCGAGGACACGAGCGCGGCCGTCGCGGCGTTCGTCGACGCCGGCGTCGATGCGGTGCTGTTCGTCGGTGGCGACGGTACGGCCGCGGACGTCGCCGAGGCACTGGAGGAGACGGACACGCCGATGCTCGGCATCCCCGCCGGCGTGAAGGTGTACTCCTCCGTGTTCGCGGTGTCGCCGGAGGACGCCGCCTACATCCTTGCGAGCTACGAGCGCACCGAGCGCCGGGAGGTGATGGACATCGACGAGGACGAGTACCGCGAGGGGGAGGTGAACCCCGAACTCCGGGCGGTCGCGCGGGTGCCCGTCGCGGAGGCGATGCAGTCCTCGAAGCAGTTGGGCGGGGGCACCGTCGACGCGCTCGCCGAAGGCGTGGCGGACGACATCCGCGCCGAGCCCGGGAAGACGTACGTGCTCGGCCCCGGATCGACAGTCGGGACAGTCAAGGACGAACTCGGCTTCGAGGGGTCGCCCATCGGCGTCGACGTGTGGCGCGACGGCGAGGTGGTGGTGAAAGACGCCACGGAGTCGGAGATCCTCGACGCGCTGGGCGAGGCGAACGTGATCGTCGTCTCGCCGATCGGCGGGCAGGGGTTCGTGTTCGGCCGCGGGAACCCACAGCTCTCCCCGGCCGTGATCCGGCAGTGTGACGTGACGATCGTCGCGTCGCGGGCGAAGCTCGACGGCGTGAACGTGCTGCGGGCCGACACGGATGATCCGGAACTGGACGAGGAGCTTCAGGGTTGGTGGAAAGTTCGAGTTGGGAAGTTCGAGACGCGGATGATGAAGCTCGTCTGAGCCGGCGATAGTGATTAGTCGCTGACTGGTGAACGCGAAACCGATGGCCGAGCGCCCTCCGAGGCGGTGGTGGCCGTGAGCCGCCACGCCGCCGCGACCCTCCTGACGGCCGTACTGCTCGTCGTCGCGGGCTGTAGCGCCCCGACCGCGAACCCCTCGCCCAGCGCCGGGTCGGGGACATCGACCGCCACGCCTACCGAGAGGCCGTCGCCGACGGCTGGCGTGTCGACGACGATCGCTACCGGCTCAGGACTGTCGACGATCGAACGGTCGCGGTCGTGACGGGGAACGAGACGTTCGTCGGTTCGGTCTCGGTTTCCGGCGAACGCGGGAACGTGACGATCGTGAGCGAGTCCTAGAACAGGCTCTCGCTCCCGGCGAGCACCTCGGCGGGGCCGCCGACCTCCCAGACCTCCGTCTCGACGCCCGTCTCCGCGACTTTCTCCTCGACCACGTCGGCGTACTCTGCGGTCGTGTTCACGTACACCGACGCGCCGGTGTCCGTCGAGAAGTAGACGGGAACGCCCGTCTCGCGCAGTTCGCGGACGGCGTTGAACACGGCGATCGTCTCGGGCTTCCAGTACACCCAGCCCGCGGGCCCGGTCATCGTCGTCGCCGTCAGCGACAGCGAGTCGTGCTCGGCGGTACCGAAGATCCGGTGGAAGTCGCCCTCCCGCAGTGCGTCACGCATCTCGACGAGCTGGTCCTGCACGTGAGCGAGCCGAGCGTCGAACATGTGGCTCGCTTCAGCCTCCCTGTGGGCTTCCTCGGTCTCCTTGTAGGCGGGGACGAGCGCGGTGACGATCCGGAGGTCCTCCTCCGGGTCGAACCCGTCCTCGCCTTCTCCCGTGTCAAGCCGGTGGGAGCGGCAGTCCTCGTCGTTCAGCCCCGCCGAGAGGTCGGAGTAGGCGCCCGTGACCGCACGGGCCGCCGAGGAGGAGCCCCGGCGGGCGACCGTCGAGATCTCCGGACGGCTGAGGTCGAGCCCGGCGGCCTCGGTGGCGGCCATCGCCAGCGCCGCGAAGCCCGACGAGGAGGAGCCGAAGCCGACGTTCGAGGGGAAGGAGTTCTCGCTCTCCATCCGGACCGCGTGGTCGAACCCCGCGAGGTCGCGGACGTGATCGAGCACGTGACGGATGCGTTCGGCGCCGCGACCGTCGACGGCCTCGCCGTCGATGATGTACGTGTCGTCGCCGGCGTCGGGCAGGAACTCGACGGTCGTGGTCGTGTTCGACGGCGCGGTACAGACGCTGATCGAGTCGTGGTACGGGAGGCGGAGTTCCGTGTCCCGCATCCCGTGGTACTTCACGAGCCCCTGGATCGGGTGGGCCCGCGCGGTGGCCTTGAGCGGCATCTCTGTCGGGATTGCTCGGCGGGCCGGGTTAGACGTGTCGGTGCCGTGCCGTGGGCGTCAGCTTCGGTAGACGTGGTACCCAGCGCCCCAGACGGCCAGTAGCACGCCGATAACGAGCATCACGCCCGCGATTTCCTCCTCGACGGGGACTTCGAGGTACGCCTGCAGGAGGTTCCCGGCGATCCGAGAGAGCCGTTCGAACGGCGGCAGATACGTCAGGATGGTCTTGTTCAGGAACCCGCTGACGACGATACACACGAGATACCCCAACGAGTGGGCGGCGCCTGATTTGGCCGGCATAGCGCGTCCATCGTACTGGCTCCTCAAAAGTGTACGGCAGCCAGCAGGACGCCGGGCCGCGGAACTGTGAAGGCGCTCCCGGTCGAGAGCCGAGTCATGGTCGACCCCCTTGTCGTCGGCGGCTGCGTCGCCACCGTCGCATTACTCGCCTGCAGCGCCTTCTTCTCCAGTTCCGAGACCGCAATCTTCTCGTTGCCGACCGACCACGACGCGCTCCCCGGCGACGACGACCCGAGCGAACGGACGCTCACCGCGCTCCGGGAGGACCCCCACCGGCTACTGGTGACGCTACTGGTCGGGAACAACGTCGTCAACGTCGCGATCTCGAGCATCATCACCGTACTCGTGGCCCGAAGCCTCCCGCCGGGACCGGCGGTGCTCGCCGCGACAGTAGTCACGAGTTCGCTCGTGCTCGTGTTCGGCGAGATCGTCCCCAAGGCGTACGGGCTCGGCAACGCCGCCGAGTGGTCGCTGACTGTCGCGCCGGTGGTCGCGCTCGTGGAGCGGCTCCTCTCGCCGCTCATCTCGCTGTTCGACTGGATCACGCGCGGGCTCAACCGCGTCATCGAGGGCGAGAGCGACATCGAGCGGCCGTACGTCGAGTAGCCTACTCCAGCGCGGCGCTCCCGCGCCGGACGACCAGCGTCCGAACCGCGAGATACGCGCCGATCCCGAGCACGACGTAACCGACGACGACGCCGTACGTCGTGAGCGACGCCGAGCTCACCGCCAGCCGCGCGATCGTGTTCGGCGGGCTGCCCGGCAACAACGATGCGGCGCCGAACAGCCCCAGCACGCCCGTCGAGTAGAGGAACTGCGCGGCGCGACGGTCCGGCGAGAGCAGCGCGACCGCCGCCCCCAGCGCCGCCACCGCGAGCGTGAACGCGGTGGTCAGCGCGAGCAGCGCGGGGAGGTTCGCGACGGGCGTGCCGTTAGCCGTGAGCAGCGCCATCCACAGCCCCGCCTGCGCGGGCGCGAGCAGCACCGACGCCAGCAGTTTTCCGTCGACGATCCCGGCGGGCGACAGCGGCGACACGCGCAGGAGTTCCATCGTCCCGCGGTCGATCTCCTCGGTCAGCGAGTCGACGGTGATCGAGCCGCCGATGAACGCGGGCAGCAGGAGGAGCAGCGGGACCAGGACGGTGTAGCTGAACCCGTAGTACGGGCTGCTCGCCGGCTCCGGCGGCAGCACGAGCGGTTCCGTTCCGAGGTACTCGACGCGGCTCGCCCGCTGGTCGCGCTCGAACGCCCGCAGCGCGTCCCGGACCTGTACGACCGTCACCGTCGTCCGGACGTTCTCGTCGGGCACCGTCACCGCCACCTCGATCCGGTTCTCGTCGGTACGGCTCGCGAGGAACGTCGCGTCGACGCTTCCGCGCTGGAACGCCTCCGCGGCCGCGTCGGGCGACTCGTACTCGCGGGCGTCGACGCCCGGCTGGTCGTCAAGCGTCGCTAGTAGCTCGTCGGCCGCATCGCCGGACACCGCGGCGTCGACGCTCACGCCACCGACGCCGCCGGGCTGGTACATCGACACGAGTCCGACGACGAGGAACGAGGAGAACGCGGCGACGAACAGCTGGATCAGCAGCGCCAGCACGATCGTCTTCTCGTCAGCCAACGAGCGCAGTTCCTGGCGGGCGAGCACGGACCGGGGATCGTGCCACGCGGAGCGCAGGCGGCCGCGGTTCCGCCCCTCGCTCCCGTCGTTCCTGCTCGCGGCGTCGCTGCCGGGTTCGGGGCGGGGGTCAGACAACGGCGCTCACCACCGTGAGGTTGTAGCCGGCGTGGAGCAGCGTCGCCGCCCCGAGCGCGAGGAGGTACGCTGTCCGCCCGCGTGCGGCGCCGGCCGCGGACACCGTCGCGGTGACGGCGTGCAGCAACAGCGGCGCGAGAAACAGCGCGAGCACGGCGAGTGGCCCGCTCCCCAGCCCGCCGAGCCCGGTGCCGGTCGCGGAGAACGCCGCCCGGCCGAGCGTCAGTTCGGGGAGGCCGACCACTTGCACGACGGCGGTGAGCTTCTCGCCGATGAAGAAGCCCAGCCCCGAGAGCCCGCCGACCAGCAGCGTCGTCCGCCCGGTCCGGGTGAACGTCCCGGTCCGGAAGCCGGCGTAGAGGTGGACCGACTTCGCGACCTCCTCGATGGCGGCGATCGCGACCAGCAGCAGGGGAACGCTCACCGAGACGGGGAGCGCGAACAGCAGCGCGACGACGAGTAGCTCCGCGACGAACACGAACGGGATCGCCAGCGCGGAGAGCGTCGCCGCCGAGCGCGCGCCGGCCAGCCGGGCGTCGAGCGCGTCGAGCAGCTTCAGCGGCACCGCGCGCTGGGTGAACATGTCCTCCTCGCGGTACACCCCGAGACCGAGCAGGAACAGCGTCCCGCCGGCCAACAGCGGCGGCCCCGTCGAGAACGCGAACTGCGCAGGAGTGACGGCGATGCCCTGCAAGTCCCGGACCACCACCGTCAGCGGCGAGATGAGCGCGACCGGGGTGACGTTCGCGAAGATCGCGGGCACGAACGCGTAGGCGGTCAAGAACACCGACAGTGTCACCGTGACGAACGTGAGTTCCTTGAACGAGCGGGCGAACATCCCGCCGACGAACGTGCCTCCGAGGTACAGCACCGCCAGCGGAATCACCGCCAGCACCGAGACCGCGCCGATCTCGCCGCCGCCGACGGCGAGCGCGACGACGATCGACAGCGCGACCGACGCGAGCAGGTACGGGAGCGTCTTCCCAGCCACCACGTCGCCGGGTTCGACGGGCGCGACCAGCAGGAGTTCGCCCCGGCGGCCGATCCGCTCGTCGAGCACGGTGCTCCCGTACGCCTGCGCGACGAAGTTCAGCGGGACGAGGAAAGCGAACGCGAGGATCAGCGATGCGAAGGGGAACGGCGGCCGGATCTCCGCGGGCGAGCCGCTCGCGGGCTCGGGGAACAGCGCGTCGCCGACGTTCGGGATCGCGAACCCGCCACCGTCGCTTTCGGTGTCGTCGGCAGGTGTCGCCGTCGCGGTTCCTGCCTCATCCGTTCCGCCATCGTTCGTTGCGGGGATCGCAGTCGGTTCGTTGCCGCCGGAACTGCCGCCCGCCGGCGCAGTCGCCCGGTTGGCGTACTCGAGCGTCACGGCGACGGGGAACGCCGCCGACTCGTTCGGCTCCGCGCGCATCAGCCGGTCGTTCTGGCTCCGGACCGCGCTTCGGAGCGCCGCGAGCGCCGCTTCTCCCTTCCCGGAGTCGCGCGCCTCGAACTCGGCCGTACGATCAGCGTGGTCGGCGTCGACGATCCGGGCGTCCCACTCGTCGCCCGGCTGGACTGGCTGCAACGAGGACGCTGCAGCGACCGGCTCGTGGTACGGGCTCTCCTCGTCGACCGCCACGCGGTAGAGGTCGGCGTCGAGCGCGACCCCGCCGGTGGCGGCGGTCGCCCCGCCGGCGCCGAGCGCGACGACGACGGCCAGCAGTCCGAGTAGTGCCGTCCGTCGATCGACGGTCCCCACGGAGTGTGCGACCTCCCAGCGCGCGATCCGAACGATCTTGCGGAGGCGTCGGCGGGGGTCGCGGACGCGCTGGTCGTCGCCGGTCACCGTGACCCCTCGCGATCCGGTGGTTTCCCCTCGTTCCGCCGGTGCTCGCTCCGCGTCCCGGTGAGTTCGAGGAACACGTCTTCGAGGCTCGGCTCGTCGGTCCGCACGTCGATCACTTCGCCCCCGGCTTCCGCCACTCGCTCGCGGACCGCGTCGGCGGCGTCGAGGCTCTCGACCTCGACGAGGTGGCGGTCGCCCGCGGGCTCGCTCTCGGGCAGTTCGACCGAGGCGTACACGCGGTAGGTAGTCTGCCCGTGGGCTTCGCGGATCTCCGCGACACCGCCCCGGGCGATGATCGACCCCTCGTTCATCACGATCACGCGGTCGCAGAGGTCGGCGACGTGATAGAGGTTGTGCGCGCTGAACACCACGGTCTTCCCGTCGTCGGCCAGTTCCTGCACGAACTGGAGCACCTCGTGGGTCGTCAGCGGGTCGAGCCCGGACGCGGGCTCGTCGTACACCAGTACGTCGGGGTCGTTCACCAGCGAGCGCGCGATCGCGACCTTGCGTTTCATCCCCTTCGACACGTCACCGAGCCGGCGGTCGCGGTGTTCGAGGTCGAGGCGGTCGAGCGTCGACTCGATGCGCTGTTCCGCGGTGTCACCCGGCACGTCGTAGAGGTCCGCGAAGAAGGAGAGGTACGACCGGGCGGTCATGTTCTCGTACAGCGGCGACTCCTCGGGGAGAAAGCCGAGTGCCCGGCGCATCTCGGGATCGTCCACGTCGTACCCCGCGACGGTGGCGTCGCCGGCGGTCGGTTCGACCAGCCCGGCGAGCATCTTCAGCGTCGTCGTCTTGCCGGCGCCGTTGGGGCCGACGATGCCGAAGATCTCGCCAGCGTCGGCCGAAAAGTCGCTGCCCGCGACGGCGACGAACTCGCCGTACCGCTTCTCCAGCCCGTCGGCACGGATCATGGGCCGAACTGCTCCGTCGTCCCGGAAAAAGATCGGGTCCCGGCTATCGTTCGCGAGACTGTGGGCGCTCGAAGAACCGAAAAGCGGTAGCTGCTCGATTGAGAGCGCCCGCGTCAGCGGGTCGTTACCGATAGATCCGCAGTCGGATCAGAACAGGCCGACGTTGAGCGCGAGCGGCCAGTCGGCGCCGCCGAGCGCGAGGAAGCCGAGCGAGGCACCCAGCAGCGCGGCGTTCTTGAGGAAGTGAGTCATCTCGCCCTGCGTGTCCTCGGCGTTCCAGAAGTCGTGGATCGTCGGCGTCGCGACGACGAAGAACGTCACGAGCGCACCCGCCGCGAGGACGGGGTAGGCGCCGGCAGCGATACCGAGCCCGCCGAGGATCAGCATCACCCCGGAGGCGATCACGCCGAACGCCGGCGCGGGGATGTTCTTCGCGCCGGCGTACCCCGTCATCGTTTCGAGGTTCATGAAGTGGTTCAGACCCATGAACGCGAGCACGAGGCCGAAGACGAGGCGGGCGAGGAGGAAGATCGTCCCCGCGGCGCCGTCGAGCGCGGCGGCCTGCAGCAGGCTCATCGGTTCTCCTCCGTCAGTGCGGTCGTAATCGATGCGTTGAGTGTGCGTGGTTGCGTCACGTCACCTGCTACGAGCGCGAACCACTTGAGGGCTCGCGAACCCCAGCGTCACCCGGTTACAGCGGTGTTATCGGGAGATTTGGGCGTCAGTCGGTCGTCACCGGCACGGTACCGAGAGGTGGACGTGGAACAGGCGCTCGCAGTCGGTCTCCCCCACAGACGGGATACGCCGACGGCAGTTCGGCCGGGCGCGTTCGGCTGACCGGTCCGGAACGACGCCGAACCCCGACGCTTAAACAGGGGGACCTGCTACGCTGCCGCCAATGAAGTTCTGCGACGACTGTGGCTCGATGATGAAAGCTGAGGGCGACGAGTGGGTGTGTGGCAGCTGTGGCGCCACCGAAGCCCGGAACGAGGCCGAGGAGTCCGGGATGACCACCCAGCAGGATCAGGAGGAGAGCGACATCGTCGACATGTCCGACGTCGACGAGGAGGCACTGGGACCGACGACGGAGATCCGCTGCCCCGAGTGTGGCCACGACCGCGCGAGCTACGAGATGAAGCAGATCCGCGCGGCCGACGAGTCCGAGACGCGCTTTTTCACCTGTACTGAGTGCGGCCACAAGTGGCGCGAGGACGACCACTAAAGGCGACCGAGAAGCGTTCGTCGGGGATCCGTCCCCGACGCGACTGATTACTCCTTGCGAGCGAACGTCAGGTAGCCCGTGTGCCCGACGCCGGCCGTCGACGGTCGCGTGCCGCGCTCGCCCACGTCCATCCTGCGTTGGATCGTCTCGAACGTCCGGATGTCCGTGAGGCTGTCCGAGGCAGCCCCGACCGTCTCCTTGATCGACTCCACGAACGGCGAGTACACCGCGACGAACCCGCCGGCCGTCAGGAGTTCGGGCGCGCGCTCGACCACGGCCGCGGAGTCGCCGGTGTCGAGCGTTATTACGTCGAAGGGCCCCTCCTCGACCAGTTCGTCGAGATGCTCGGTCACGTCGCCGGCCCGTACCTCGACGCGGTCGGCGACACCGCCGAGTTCCATGTTCTCGCGGGCGACCTCCGCGAACTCCGGGTCGGTCTCGTACGTCGTCACCTCGGCGCCGGCGCGGGCGAGATACGCCGCGAGCACGCCCGTCCCGGTGCCGGCGTCGAGCACGCGGTCGCCGCCGCCAGCACCGGTGTGACCCATCACGAGCCCGGCGTCGCGGGGCATCATCGGCGCGCCGGTGCGCTCGAAGTGCTCGAACAGGTCCGGCCCGCGGAGTTCGCGGACGCTGAACGGCTCGCCGAGGTGGGTTTCCAGTTCGTCGCCGTGGCTTACGTCTTCGGGGACGTCGAGCACGCCGAGGTCGGTCTGAAGCTCCTCGCCCGGACGGCGTACGTACTCACGGTCCCCGTGAACGAGCAGAAACGCACCCACAGGACTACTCCAGCTGATTGACCGCCGCCGCGAGGTCGCCGTCGTTCTCCGCCAGAACCTCCCGCGCGGTGGACTCCGTCACGCCCGCTCGCTGGGCGACGATCTCCACGTCGGCGTCGGGGATGCCGCCGTCGTCGCTGGACTCCTCGTCGCCGCTCTCGATCGCCTCGGCGTCGCCGGCGCCCGTCTCGCGGACGTTCGGCTCGCCGACGATCTGGTAGGTCTCCTGGCCTTGGGCGTCCATCTTGGTGACCTGAGCGCCGTCGAAGTAGAGCTCCTCGTCACCCGTCCGGATGATCACTTCCTCGGCGTCGAGCTCCTCGACGTCGATCCCCATCTGCTTCATCATCTGTTGCATCTTGCGCGGGTTGAGTCCGCCGCCTCCAAACATGGTCGTGAGTCGGTGGGGCGGCGTCAAAAGCGTGGCGAAGCCCCCGCTCTCCCCGACAGCGCCGCGGTCCGGCGAAGCAGGCTTTAGGTTGCCGCCGATACTCGATCCGGTATGTACCTCGCCGACCAGACGTGGCCCGACCTCGCGACGGCCGACGCCGGTCCCGTCGGGTTCGTCCCGCTGGGTTCGACCGAACAGCACGGCCCGCATCTCCCGCTCTCGACCGATCACGTCATCGCGGAGGGGCTCGCGCGTGCGGCCGCCGACCGAACCGGCTTCCTCTGCACTCCCACCGTCAATATCGGCGTCAGCGACCACCACCGGCAGTTCCACGGCACGATGTGGGTCTCCCCGTCGTCGTTCCGGGAGTACGTCGAGGACTTCACCCGGAACCTCGCGTACCACGGGATCGACCGCGTGGTGTTCGTGAACGCCCACGGTGGGAACGAACAGCACCTGCAGGAGGTCGGGCGCCGCGTCCGCGCGGACGAGACTGCGTTCGCGACGCCGTGGATGTGGGACCACTCGATCCCCGAACTGGTGAACGAGATATTCGAGACCAACGGCCCCCACGCGGGGCCGAAGGAGACCGCGATGCTGCTGCACCTCGCCCCCGAGACGGTGAAGGACGAGGAGTTCGAGAACGCCCGCGACGGCGGGCTCACGGACCTCGCCAACTCGGGCCACAGCCGCCACGGTGCCCGTGTTCACTACGACACGATCGAGAACTCCGGCAACGGCGCGTTCGGCGACCCCACGGACGCGACCGCCGAGAAAGGTGAACACATCTTCGAGGCGGCCTGTGACGAGCTGGTCCAGCTGGGCGAGTGGCTGGCCGACCAGCGCTTCGGGGACCTGATGCCCCGGGAGCACGTCGACGCCGGGACCGGGACCGACGTTTAGCGCTCGGCGACCCGCGTACTCAGACAGAGCCCCGACCCAACCGGGAGGACGAACGACTCGAACGCCGGGTCGGCGCGGACGTGCTCGACGTAGTTCGCGATTCCCTCGGTGCCGTCGCTGGCGTCGTCGGGGAGCGGTTCGTCGTCGGCGAAGTACGCCGTCAGCGCGTCGAGATCGATCGGCCCGCGGGTCATGTTGTCCGCGACGATAACCCCGCCCTCGGGGACTTTCTCCCGCGCTTTGTCGAACCCTTGGTCGTAGCGGGGCTTGTCGTGGTCGATCAGTACCACGTCGAACGGGCCGTCGTACGCGTCGACGGTCTCCAGCGCGTCGCCGTGTTCGAAGTGGGCGCGGTCGGCGTCGCCGGCGCGGTCGAGGAAGGTTCGAGCCATGTCGAGTTCGTCCTCGTCGATCTCCGTGAGCACCACCTCGTCGGCGCCGCCGTCGAGGAACCACGAGGCGCTGTAGCCGTAGCCCGAGCCGAACTCGAACACGCGTTCGGCGTCGGTCAGCCGGGCGAGCATGCGCAGGACCGCGCCCGCGTCGGGGCCGATGATCGGGAACCCGTTCTCGTCGGCGTAGTCGGCCATCTCCGACTGGATCTCGCTGTGGCTCGCGCCCGTGGCACGGACGTATCGTTCGACGGTCTCTAAGTCCATGCAGGGCGGTTCACCGGCGAAGAAGTAAGCGTTTGGTCCGGCGAACCCGACTGCGGTGTCGGCCCGATCAGACCAGCGGTCGCGCGAGGTAGCCGCCGAGCAGCAGCAGCACGACCGAGAACGTCGCCGCGATCCGGATCAGCGTCTGGTTCTCGCGACCGGCGGTCTGGATCTTCCCGTTCCCGAGGGCGTCCTGAATCCGGCCGATCGAGGCTTCGAGCAGGCCGGTGACGATCAGCCAGAGCGCGAGCATCCCGAGGACGGCGTGACCGGTGCTCGTGCTGAACAGCGCGCCGTCGGGGTAGCCAGTCGCCGCCATGTGGCCGCCGGTGGCGACGAACACCACGGCGCCGATGCGGGTCAGCCAGCGCAGCCCGGTCGTGATCGACATCGCCGAGGTGACGCCGATGTCGCCGTCGGAGAGCAGCGGGTGGATCCGCCACGCGTAGAACACGGTCGTTCCGGCCCAGATCCCGGCGAACAGTACGTGGAGCATACTGAACGCGGTGTCGATGATTGCCATGTCCATGGGATCGTTCTGGGCGCCGATAAATCCGGGTGACTCCGGATGCTCGGTGGGGCGCCGTCGTCTCCCCACCCTTAAGTCCGAACCGCCCCCAGTTCTGGGCATGTTCGACGAAGAGGACCTCGCGGAAATCCGCGAGGGGAAGGAGTCCTGGAAAGAGGAGACCTACGGCCCGACCGTCGAGCGCTTCGGCGAGCGCAAGGAGGAGTTCACCACCGACACCGGCGGGCAGGCGGTCAAGCCGCTGTACACGCCCAACGACATCGCCGGCAAGGAGTACGACGAGGAGATCGGCTTCCCGGGCGAGGAGCCGTACACCCGCGGCGTCTACTCGACGATGCACCGCGGCCGCCTCTGGACGATGCGACAATACGCCGGGATGGGGACCGCCTCGGAGACCAACGAGCGCTTCCATTACCTGCTCGATCAGGGCCAGACCGGGCTCTCGATGGCGTTCGACCTGCCGACGCAGATGGGTCACGACTCCGACGCCGCCATGGCCCAGGGCGAGGTCGGGCGCTCGGGGGTCGCGATCGACTCCATCGAGGACATGAAGACCGTCTTCGACGGCATCCCGCTGGACGAGGTGTCGACGTCGATGACGATCAACGCCCCCGCGAGCGTGCTGCTCGCGCTGTACATCGCCGTCGGCGACGAGCAGGGCGTCGATCGCGAGGAGCTTCGGGGGACCATCCAGAACGACATTCTGAAAGAGTACGCCGCGCGGAACACGTACATCTACCCGCCGGAGTCGTCGATGCGGCTGATCACGGACATCTTCGAGTTCTGTGCCGAGGAGACGCCGAAGTTCAACACGATCTCCATCTCGGGCTACCACATCCGCGAAGCCGGCTCCACCGCCGCCCAAGAGGTCGCGTTCACGCTCGGCAACGGGATCGAGTACGTCGAGGCGGCCATCGACGCCGGGCTCGACGTCGACGAGTTCGCCCCCCAACTCAGCTTCTTCTTCAACGCTCACAACAACATCTTCGAGGAGGCCGCGAAGTTCCGCGCCGCCCGGCGGATGTGGGCCCAGATCATGGAGGAGCGCTTCGACGCGGAGAACCCCAAGTCGAAGCAGCTGAAGTTCCACACCCAGACCGGCGGCTCGACGCTGACCGCCCAGCAGATCGAGAACAACGTCGTCCGCGTCTCCTACCAGGCGCTCGCCGCGGTGCTCGGCGGCACCCAGAGCCTCCACACCAACGGGAAAGACGAGGCGCTGGCCCTGCCCACCGAGGAGTCGGTCCGGACCGCGCTCCGGACCCAGCAGATCCTCGCCCACGAGTCCGGCGCCGCTGACACGATCGACCCGCTGGCGGGCAGCTACTACGTCGAGAGCCTCACCGACGACATCGAGGAGGAGGCGTTCGAGATCATGGACGAGGTCGACGAGCGCGGCGGGATGCGCGGCGCGATCGAGGAGCAGTGGGTCCAGCGGCAGATTCAGGAGGTCGCGTTCGACCGGCAGGAGGAGATCGAGGACGGCGAACGGATCATCGTCGGCGTCAACGAGTTCGAGGTCGAGGACGCCGAGCCCGAGATGGATCTGGAGTCGGTCGACGAGGAGGACGAGCAGCGACAGATCGAGCAGCTGGAGGAACTGCGCGAGCGGCGCGACGACGACGCCGTCGAGGCGGCGCTGAACGATCTCGCGGCGGCCGCCGAGGGCGAGGAGAACGTGATGCCGTACATCGTCGACGCCGTGAAGGCGAAGGCGACGGTCGGCGAGGTCTGTAACGTGTTCCGCGACGTGTTCGGCGAGTACCAGCAGGGCGTCTCGGTCTGACGGAAAAGGGGAGTAGGGTGGGGAGCAGACGGGTGATCGAGGGGGTCGACCACCCGCCCGGTGTCGGGGGCTGCCTTCGTCAGCGGGGATCCGCTGACGATTACCCGTATGGGCGATGGATATTTGACAGTAACGGAGGCTACGACGCGCGTTTTACCGACACAGTTCTAGCCGGGCGGTTTTCGAGCCGGGCTACTCCAGTTTCACCGCCGTCCCGTAGGCCAGCATCTCCGCGCCCGTGCCGGCGATCTCGGAGGTCTCGAAGCGCATACACACCACGGCGTCGGCGCCCAGCTCCTCGGCTTTCTCCAGCATCCGCTCCTCCGCCTGCTCGCGGGAGTCCGACAGCAGTTCGGTGTACGCCTTCATCTCGCCGCCGATCAGGTTCCGCAGGCTCTGGGTGAAGTCCCGGCCGACGTTCCGGGCCCGGACGGTGTTCCCTCGGACGGTGCCCAGCGTCTCCGCGATCTCCTCGCCCGCGATCGTCTCGGTGGTGGAGGTCTGCATAACTGAACGTTCGATCTGCCGGGGCCATAATCGTGTCGCCGAGTGCGCCACGCGACCCTCGTCGCCGACGACCCACGCTTTTGCCCCACGGGCTCTCACCCACACTCATGGAGTTCGACCACGCGGGCGTCGCGACCGACGACGCCGCCGAGACCGCCGCGCTGTTCGGCGACCTGCTGGGCGCCAAGACCGTCCACGAGGAGACCGACGAGGATCGGGGGATGCGGTTCGTCTTCCTCGATCTGGGCAACGGCTACATCGAGGTGATCGAACCGCTCGACGACACGAGCACGATCGCCGACTACGTCGCCGAGGACGGCCCGGGCCTACACCACGTCGCGTTCGCGACCGAGGACGCGGCCGCGGCGCTCGCCAACGCCCGCGACCTCGGTGTCGAGACCATCGACGACGAGCCGCGGCCGGGTGCGTGGGGCCACGACATCGCGTTCCTCCACCCGCGAGACACCGCGGGCGTGCTGGTCGAGTTCGTCGAGCACTGAGCCGCGAGCCGGGGGTATATACCACACCCAATCCTCGGTAGTGCATATATTCGTCCACCCACCGAGCGATTTATGCAGGACCGTTCAGCATGTCGACCCGCATGCGACGACGGGCACTCCTGAAGACGGCGGCGGCCGGTGCACTGCTCGGGAGCGTCGGCGTGAGCACGAACGCGCTCGCGGCGACGGGGGAGATCGACTCGTTGGTGTTCGACTCGACGGCGAGCCAGCTGAACGCCGACGGCGAGGCGCTGACCGACGACTCGCTGGTGGCGGTCTGGGCGGCCGAGACGGCGACCAACGTCGACGAGGACGGCAACGACGACGCCGTAGTCTACCCCGACGACGCCGACATCCCGCTGGTCAGCAGCGACGGCGGCGTGGTCGGCCTCGGCGCGCCGATCGTCGACAACGGGTCGGCGTTCGGCTTCGGCAACGAGGAGTTCGTGCTGAACGTCCTCGACGCCGAGGCCGACGGCTCGGCGGTGGCGTTCGACGACGGCCACGGACAGTTCTACGACAGCGGCAGCTTCTCGCAGTTCAGCAGCTACGCCGAGGACAACGGGTACGAGGTCGACGCGACGACGGACCTCGCGGGGGCGCTGCCCGACGCGGACGCGGCGATCGTCACCTCGCCCTCGGTCGCGTTCACGGACGACGAACTCGACGCACTCGCGACGTTCGTCGACGACGGCGGCGCGCTGCTGCTGTTCGACCAGTCCGACTTCAACGACTTCGACGCCACGGACAACCTCAACGAGATCGCGTCGGCGCTCGATCTGGGCTTCCGGTTCAACGACGATCAGGTGATCGACGAGGAGAGCAACGACGGCATCGGCTTCGTCCCGACGACCGACCGCTTCAACGCCGAGACGTTCGACTACTTCGCCGACCGGCCGGGGATCGCCCCGCCCGACCTCGAAAAAGGCCAGCAGTACGAAGTGGACGTGATCGACGTGGCCGACGGCGACACCGCCGACGTCCAGTTCGAGAACGGCTGGGTCGACACGGTTCGCATCCTCGGGATCGACACGCCCGAGACGGGCGAGACCGAAGAGAACCTCGCCGAGTGGGAGGGGCTGAACGACGAGGCGTACCTCAAGGATCGGGGCGACGCCGCGAGCGCGTTCGCGTGGGAGAAACTCGGTGACGAAACGGTCTCGATCCGCTTCGACGACGAGGAGCCGCTGCGGGGCGACTTCGGCCGGCTGCTCGCGTACATCGACGTGGACGAGGACGGCGACGGGAGCTACGAGTACCCCTACAACCGCGCCGCGGTCCGGGAGGGGTACGCCCGCGTCTACGACTCCGGGTTCGGCCAGCACGACAGCTTCCTGCAGGAGGAGTTCGCCGCCCGCGACGAGGGACTGCGCCTCTGGGCAGAGAGCGACCCTGACGCCTCGGAGACGATCCGCAACGGCGAGGTGACGCAGCTGTACGCCCCCTACGCGGCCAGCGTCCGGACGACTGACGGGGAGATCGACGCCAAGCGCGTGCCCGTCGCGGCGTCGCCGACCGCGACCCAGCAGGACGCCGGCCTGACGTACGACGGCGACGTGCCGCTCGTGGGGATCGACCAGCACGCCCGCGTCGCGATGGCGGGGTCGACGCTCGTCGACGAGCAGTTCGAGGACGAGGAATTCCCCGACGACGTGAGCGAGTACGGCAACTACGCGTTCCTCACCAGCCTGCTCGATCGGCTCGCCGACCGCGAGGGCGACGTGCTGATCGACGGCGGCCACGGCCAGTTCGGCGCCGACCGCTCGATCGGCGCGGAGGACGCCGCCGACTACCTGCGCTACCTCGAAGGCGTCGACCTCGGCTTCGAGCAGGTGAACGACCTCACCGGCGACCTGCTGGAGCGCGGCCGCGCGATCCTGATCGCCGCGCCGCCGGAGTCGTTCACCGACGAGGAGATCACCGCGCTGCAGGAGTTCGTCGCCGACGGCGGCGGCGTCGTCCTGCTGGGCGGCGACGTGCCCGCCGAGCACCGCGAGAACCTCGACGCCGTCGCGGAGGGGCTGGCGACGGATCTCCGGCTCGGGAGCGGGCGCGTGGTCGACGAGTCGTCGAACCTCGCCGACCGCGCGAGCCTCCCGACGACGACGAACTTCGACGACTGGTACCGCCTGTTCGGCGGCTACGACGCCGACACGAACTACAAGGGCCCCCGCGCCGGCCCCGGTGTCCCCGGCGAGAGCGGCAAAGGGCCCGAAAAGGGCAAGGGGAACGGGAAGTCGAAGGGCAAGTCGAAAGGGAAAGGCCACGGCGACTGATCTGTCGGGGACGATCAGGATTTTTCGGCGCTGACACGGCCGTACGTGGTCGGGATCTACTCGACGGAGACCCCGAGAGTTGGGCGGCCGTCGACGCACTGTTCGCCGAACTCGACTACGGACGAGAGACGAACCGCCCGCCGGCGGGATGTGCCAAGATGGAAGTATCAGCAGTCCTCTTCGATGAGCATGCACGACTGGCTGGCCCACCGGGCGCGGAGCACGCCCGACCGGGAGGCCCTCGTCAACGCGAGTTCGGGCAACGCGTGGACGTACGCGACGCTCGACGAGACCGTCGAGGAGATGGCGGGTCGGCTCGCCGCGCTGGGTGTCGCCGAGGGCGATCACCTCGCTGCAGTCATGGAGACCGGCGTCGAGGAGGTCTGCCTGATCCACGCCGCGATGCGGCTCGGCGCGGTGTTGGTGCCGCTCCCGCCGGAGTTCACGCCGCCGGAGCTGGCCGAGCGCTTCGACCGCGCCGACGTGGACGCGGTCGTCTGTGACGCCGACACGGAGTCGCAGGTCCGCGGCGCCATCGAGGGCGCCGAGCCGTGGCTCCCCGTGTTCACGATCGACGAGGCCGAGTGGAACGACGCGACGCCGCTCTCGGACGCCGAGCCCGCGGCGTTCACCCCGGCGACGTGGGAGCGCGAGGACACCCAACTGCTGCTGTTCACGTCGGGGACGACCGGGGAGGCCAAGGCGGTGCAGCTGACGACGGGGAACCTCCTGTCGAGCGCCACCGCCAGCGCGTTCCGGCTGGGGATCGATCCCACGGACCGCTGGCTCGTCCCGCTCTCGCTGCACCACATGGGCGGGATCGCGCCGGTGCTCCGCTCGACGCTGTACGGGACGACGGTGATCGTCCGCGAGTCGTTCGACCCGGGCGGCACCGTCGACGACCTGCGGGCGTACGACGCCACCTGTATCTCGCTGGTGCCGACGATGCTGCGCCGAATGCTCGAAGCCCGCGGCACGCTGCCGGACGGGCTGCGGTTCGCGCTCGTCGGCGGCGCGCCCTGTCCCGAGGAGCTGATCGAACGCTGCCGGGACTACTCGGTGCCGATCTGTCCGACGTACGGGATGACCGAAACCGCCTCGCAGGTCGCGACCGCGCGCCACGAGGAGGCGTACGACCACCCCGACACGGTCGGCCGGCCGCTGCTCTGGACGGACGTGACCGTGGTCGACTCCACGGGCACGCCAGTCGACACCGGCGAGTCGGGCGAACTGGTGGTCCGCGGGCCGACCGTGACGCCCGGCTACTACGACGACCCCGCGGCGACGGGCGAAGCGATCGGCGCCCACGGGCTCCACACCGGCGACGTGGGGTACCGCGACGAGAACGGGCGGCTGTACGTGCTGAACCGGCTCGACGACCGTATCCTCACGGGCGGTGAGAACGTCGACCCCGGCGAGGTCGTCGAGGCGATCCGGACCCACGCGGGCGTCGAGGACGCCGCCGTCGTTGGGCTGGACGACCCCGAGTGGGGTGAAGAGGTCGCCGCGCTGCTCGTCCCGGCCGGCGACGGCGTGGACATCGACGACCTCGAAGCCCACCTTCGCGAGCGCCTCGCCGGGTTCAAGCTCCCGCGGACGATCGGGATCGCCGAGGAGCTGCCCCGGACCGTCTCCGGCACCGTCGAACGCGACGCCGTCCGTGAGCGACTGCGCGAGGGCGACACGGCCTCGATCGGTCGCGACCAACCCAGTGCGCGGGCTGCCAGCGATGCCGAGAGCGTCCGCGCGGTCGCTCACGAGGCGCCCGAGGACGAACCGAGCGGACTCCCGGCGAGCGAGGAGCCCGAGGACGGGGAGACGGACGGTGCGGAGCGCCCGCCCGACAAAGAGCCAGCACTGGACCGGGAGCCAGCCGCCGCCGGAGAGAGCGTGACCGAGGAGGCCGGCTCGGCCCACGGACCGCTCGACGACGACCGGGCGGTCGACAACGCGCTCGACGCCGAAGAGGAACGACCGGGCGGCGCTGCACGCTCCTCGCCGCACGACGCCGCCGACGCGGCGAGCGACCGACTCACCGGGGGTGCCGTCGGTTCCGACGACGAGGCGTCGATAGCCGACGACCGTGAGGCCGAGACGAACGACGGCGTGGCGCCCGACGCCGGGGACCGCGACCCGGAGGACGACGAACGCGAGGCGGAAGGTGAGAAAATCGAGGACGAGGACGCCACGGAGGAGGATACCGACGGTGGAGACGCCACAGACGGGGACGCCGTGGACGACGACACCGGGGAGCCAACGCAGGACGGCGCCTGAGTCGGAAACCCCGGACCACGGGGGGCCAGTTCTGGGTGGCTTTTTGCCCGCTCGCGCCCATCGTGGGGTATGGATCTGCTCGACGAGGGGATCGTCCCCGAGCACGCACGCGAGGCGAAAGCCGAGGCCAGAGCGTTCGCGGAGGACGAGATCATGCCCGTCGCCGCCGAGAAGTTCGAGGCCGGCGAGTACCCGTGGGACGTGCTGGAGGCCGGGATGGACGCTGGGCTCGTCGCCGCCGACCTGCCCGAGGAGCTTGGCGGGCGGGGGTTCGACATCCAACAGATCCTCGCGATCGCCGAGGAGTTCTACCGCGCCGACGCGGGGATCGGACTGACGCTGATGCTCGCCTCCTTCGGCTGTGAGCTGGTCGAACAGTACGGCAGCGAGGAGCAACACGAGCAGTACCTCCGGCCGGTCGCCCAGAACGACCAGATCTCCGGGCTCGCCGTCTCCGAGCCCGACACGGGCTCCGACCTCGCGGGGATGAGCACCAGCGCCGAGAAAGACGGCGACGAGTGGGTGCTCAACGGCGAGAAGTACTGGGTCGGCAACGCCGTCGAGGCCGACTGGCTCACCGTCTACGCCAAGACCGGCGACCGCGACGACCGCTACGGCAACTACTCGCTGTTCATCGTCCCCACGGACGCACCGGGGTACGAGGCCGAGCACATCCCCGAGAAGATGGGGATGCGCGCCTCGAAGCAGGGCCACATCGTGTTCGACGACTGCCGGATCCCCGAGGAGAACCTCGTCGGTAGCGAGGGCGGCGGCTTCTACGCGCTGGCGGACTTCTTCAACCACGGCCGCGTCGTCGTCGGCGGCCACGGGCTCGGGATCGCCGCCGCCGCGATCGAGGAGGCCGAGGCGTTCGTCCACGACCGCGAGGGGTTCGGCCGCAACATCAACGAGTTCCAGTCCGTCCAGCACATCCTCGCGGACATGCAGACGGAGTTCCGGGCGGCCCGTGCGCTGAACTGGCAGGCCGCCGAGAAGGTGAAGAACCACGACAACCCCGGCTACTGGGCGGCGATGGCCAAGACGAAGTCCACTGAGGTCGCCGTCGACGTGGCCGAGCGCGGGATGCAGCTCCACGGCGGCCGCTCGATCTTCACCGACCGCCGGATCGCTCGCGCGTACCGCGACGCACGCATCCCCGTGATCTACGAGGGGGCCAACGAGATCCAGCGCAACCTGATCTACCGACAGACGCCGCGGTAGGCCTCACCCGCCTCTTCTCACACGCCGAGCTCGTCCTGCACGATCTCGATCCCGTCCTCGACGGCCGCCATCGTCACCGAGCGATCACGCTCGACGGAGAACAGACAGCCCTGCTTTGGCCCGTCGGCGACCCGGACCACCCACGAGCGTTCGAACGTCCGGACGACCGCCTCCAGCCCTCCGAGTCGGAACGACGACTCGACGGTCGGCGCGTCGAGCTGGTGGACGATGCTGTTGTCGACGAACGCCCTGATCTCGTCGTCGCTGTACTGCGCGGCAACGTCCTCCCGAAGGGAGCGGTCGAACTCCTCGCTGTCGTACCTGATCACCCCACGGAGCGCGGTCCCCAACCGATCCGCGAGGGCGGCGTGGATCGTCCCGGCGTCGATATCGCCCATAGCAGCGACTCTTTCTGTAGGGGCAAAAAGCTCCGTATCCCGATCGCCGCCCGGAGAAAGAACTACGGTGGTTCCACCGTCCCGTAGGGGCATGAACAGGCTCACCGGCGGCGAGGCGGTCGTCGCACAGCTCGAACGCGAGGGTGTCGACGTGGCCTTTGGCATCCCGGGCGTTCACACGCTGGAGATCTACGACGCGCTGCTCGACAGCGGGATCGACCACGTCACCACCCGCCACGAGCAGGGGGCGGGGTTCGGCGCCGACGGCTACGCGCGGGCGACCGGCCGGGTCGGTGTTTGCTTCGTCATCACCGGGCCCGGGCTCACCAACGTCGCGACCGCGGTCGGGCAGGCGTACTCCGACTCCTCACCGCTGCTGGTGATCTCGACGACGAACGCGACTAACGAGGCCGACCGCGGGAAGGGCCACCTCCACGAACTCAAAGACCAGCAGGGGGTGATGGCGTCGATCGCCGCCGAGAGCTACCACGTCGACCGCGTCGCCGACGTGCCGGACGTGATCGCCGACGCGTTCGACTACCTCGACAGCCAGCGACCGCGCCCCGTGCACGTCCAGATTCCGACGGACGTGCTCGAACGCGCGGAGCCGGTCGAACTGGTCGACCGAGAGCCGGCCACGCCGCCCGGGCCGGACGCCGAACGCGTCGCGGACGCCGCAGAAATGCTCGCCGACGCGGCGCGCCCCTTGCTCGTCGTCGGCGGGGGGACCGTCGACGCCGCCGACTCGGTGCGGGCGTTCGTCGAGGAGACCGACGTTCCCGTCATCACGACCGCGGCCGGGAAAGGCGTCGTCCCCGCCGAGCACGACTGCTGTGTCGCGACGGCGCTGGGCCACGAGCCCGCGGCCGAGTTCGTCGCGAGCCGGGATCTCGTGCTCGCGGTCGGGACGGAGCTGAGCGCACAGGACACGGGCAACACCCCGTTCCCCGAGGAGCTGATCCACGTCGACATCGACCCGACGAACATCGGGAACAACCACGAGACGGCGCTGGGGATCGTCGGCGACGCGGGCACGACGCTCGACGCGCTCACCGAGCGAGTGCGCGATCGCGGCCTCTCCTTCGACGGGCCGACCGCGGCCGCCGACGCCGGCCCCGAACCGCTCTCGGTCGGCGACGAGGACGACCGCCTCCACCTGCTCGCGGTGCTGCGGGAGGCGCTCGACGACGACGCGGTGGTCGTCAACGACATGACGAAGGTGAGCTACGCCGCGCGGACGCGGTTTCCGACGGGCGCGCCGCGATCGTTCCTGTTCCCGCGGGGGTTCGGGACGCTGGGGTTCAGCCCGCCCGCGGCGTTCGGCGCCGCGATCGGCAGCGACCGACAGGTGGTGTCGCTGGTCGGCGACGGCGGCTCGCTGTTCACGATCGGCGACCTCGCGACCGCGGTGCAGTACGACCTCGGCGTGCCGATCGTCCTCTGCAACGACGACTCCTACGACATCTTGGAGGACGTCCAGCGCCGGGACTACGGCCGGACGATGGCGACCGACATCGAGAACCCCGACTTCGTCGAGATGGCCGAGAGCTTCGGCGCCGCGGCGCGGCGGATCGCGTTCGAGGACGTGGCCGACGAGCTGCCCGACGCGCTCGCGGCGGCGTTCGATCGCGACCGCCCGACGCTGATCGAGATCCCCGTCGAGTTCTGACAACGCTGAAGAGCCCCCGGCCGCATTGGCACCTATGCGACTGCAGGAGTACTGGGGCGTCGGCCCGAAGACGGCCGACCTGCTCGAAACCGAGTTGGGCGTCGAGCGCGCCGTTCGCGCCATCGAGTCCGCGGACGTGAGCACGCTCGTCGACGCGGGGCTCCCGCGCGGCCGGGCGACGCGCATCCTCCGGCGGGCCACGGGCGCGGCCGGACTGGACACGCTGGGCACCGGCGACGCCCGCGACGTGTACGGCGACCTGCTCGAACTGGCCGCGGGCGAGGCGCTGACCGGCGGCGCGGCCGACCGGATCCGCGTGCTCACGCCGCTCGCGAGCCACGAGGCCGCCGACGAACGGCTGGACCGCATCGATGCCGCACGGAAGGTGTGGACCGATCTCGGCGAGGACGACCGAGAGCGGGTGATCGAGACGTTCGCGAGCTACGACGAGGCCGGCGGCGGCCGCCGTGCAGCGGTGGAGGCCGCGCTCGAACTCCGGCGCGTGGGCACGAGCGAGGGCGGCCCGTTCGATCGGCTGGCCGAACTCGACGCCGACGCGCTCGCCGCCGCCGTCGACGCGCTGGCGGCCGTCGAGGGTGAGTTCGGCGACGGCGACGAGCCGCTGTCGGTCGGGGAGGGCGCCGACGAGCGCCTCGACGAGCTCCGGACCCAGCTCGCCGCCGCGAGGCGGCTCGACGATGCCGCACTGGACGTGCTGGAGACCGTCCGCGGGCAGGACGTCCGGTCGCTGGAGGCGTTCCAGAGCGCGGTAGTCTCCTACGTCGCCGAGGAGACCGGCGTCACCGCGAGCGAGATCCGGTCGGTCGCCCCCGACGAGGCCCGCGACGAGACCGACTTCGTCTCGGCGACGCTGCGTGCGCTGGTCGCCGATCTGGAGGGACAGGTCGCCGACCGCGAGGCGACCGTCGCGGCCGACCTGCGGGAGACGCTCGACGACGCCGGCGAGGGGATCGAGGCCGCGGTTGACGCGGTCGACGAGCTCGCGTTCGACCTCTCGATCGCCCGCTTCGCCGCGACCCACGACCTGACGCGGCCCGTGCTGGTCGAGGATGGGCTCGCCGTCCGGAACGCGCGGAACCTCTTCGTCGACGGCGAGGTCCAGCCGGTCACCTACGGCGTCGGCACGCACTCGGTGGCTGGCGGGGAAGCAGACCCTCCCTCGGGCGACCGTGTGACGGTGCTGACGGGTGCCAACTCCGGGGGGAAGACGACGCTGCTGGAGACGCTGTGTGGCGTGGCGCTGCTGGCTGCGATGGGGCTGCCCGTCCCCGCCGAGCGCGCGGAGGTCGGCCGCTTCGACACGGTCGTGTTCCACCGCCGGCACGCCTCGTTCAACGCGGGCGTGCTGGAGTCGACGCTGCGCTCGGTCGTGCCGCCGCTGACCGGCGAGGGGCGGGCGCTGATGCTCGTCGACGAGTTCGAGGCGATCACCGAGCCCGGCCGGGCGGCGGACCTTCTCAACGGGCTGGTCGATCTGACCGTCGATCGCGGCGCGCTGGGCGTATTCGTCACCCACCTCGCGGAGGATCTCTCGCCGCTGCCCGACACCGCCCGGATCGACGGCATCTTCGCCGAAGGGCTGACCGACGACCTCGGCCTACGGGTGGACTACCAGCCCCGGTTCGGCACCGTCGGGCGCTCGACGCCGGAGTTCATCGTCTCTCGGCTGGTCGCGAACGCCGGCGACCGTGACGAGCGAGCGGCGTTCCGCTCGCTGGCGGCCGCGGTCGGAGAAGAGGCAGTACAGCGAACGCTGTCGGACGCGGAGTGGCAGGGTTAGCGCCGGAGCAACACCAGCGTGAGCCCGCCGCCACCGAGCACGATCGCGGCACTGACGAGCAGTCCGGTCACGCCGTCGCTCCCGGCGGGCGCGTCAGTCGGCGTCGCGGAGTCGGTCGCCGTCGGCTCGGCCTCGGAGACGAACAACGCCTCCGTCATTTCGACGGTCGCTCCCTCGTCGGGAGCGGGAGCGGGAGCGGCGTGTTCGAGCCGGCCTCGCCGGGGCTCCCCGACGACGCGATTCTCCCTTGGCTGTCGGAGGCTGTCGCGGCGCCCGGCCTGCTGTTTTTCGTCGGCGGCGTGGCGGTGCTCACGGTCGCGATTCTGGCCGAGATCGTCGGGGAGTAGCGTCGGTGGGCGGTACTCTAATAGGGCTGTTTACCGAACAGTTACCTGTGCAGCAGTCCCGGAATCGGACCGACCACGTTCTGCTGGTCATGGCGCCGGGCCGTGACCGGGATCGCATCAGGGATCGGCTCGACAGCGGGGGCGACTACCAGCTGACGATGGCGACTGACGCGGCGACGCTCCCGGAGTACGACATCTGTCTGATCGGCGAGGGCTGCCTCGAACGCTGCGAGGACGCTCTCCGCCGGCGGAAGGAGGAGTCCGATGCCTACCTCCCACACGTTCTGTTGGCCGGCGAAAACGGCGGCGAGCCGCCGCAGACGCCGGCATCCGAGGCCGCAGTCGACAGGTCGCTGATCGACGAAGTGGTATCGCTACCCATCGGGGCGGGGACGCTCGTCCGCCGGGTCGAGAACCTCCTCGCGACACGGCGGGCGTCGGTCGTGTTGACCGAACGCGAGACACAGTACCGCCAACTGGTGGAGCTCACCCCCGAAGCGGTGCTGCTGGTCGACGAGGCCGAGATCGTCTACGCCAACGCCGCCGCGGTCGAACTGTTCGACGCGGCGGGCACCGAACTCCACGGGTCGCGTGTCACACGATTCGTCAGTGAGGGGGAGGATACGGCGCTCACGGCGTTGCTGGACGCCGTCCCCGCTCCGGGCGAGGGTGCCTCGGAGTTCGTCGACGTCGGGTTCGAAACCGCCGACGGACGGCGGATCGACGGCTCGGTCGCGGGTATCCGGGTGAGCTACCGGGGCTCGGAGGTGGTCCAACTGCTCGTTCGCGACCGGACCGAGGCCCGGCAGCGCGAGGAGCAGCTCCGGCTGTTCGGCCGCGCGGTGGAGGCGGCCGCCCACGGGATCACCGTCGTCGACATGCGCGCCAACGACGAGCCGATGATCTACGCCAACCCCGGCTTCACCCGAATCACCGGCTACCCGATGGGAGAGGTCCTCGGACGCAACTGCCGGTTCCTGCAGGGAGAGAACACCGACGAGTCGACCATCGACCGCCTCCGGGCGGCGATCGACGCCGGCGAGCCCGCCTCGGAGGAGATCCTCAACTACCGCCGGGACGGCACGCCGTTCTGGAACCGGCTGGAACTGGTCCCCATCCACGACGACGGCGAGCTCACCCACTACCTCGGCCTCCAGCGTGACATCACCGAGCAGGTCCGGAACGAACAACGACTCACGGTGCTCGACCGGATCCTGCGACACAACGTCCGGAACAAGACCAACGTGATCCGCGGGTACGCCGAGACGATCGCCGAGGGGGAAGCCGACCCCGTCGCGGCGGCCGAGCGCATCGCCGACGCCGCCGACGAGCTGTACACGATCAGCGAGCAGGTCCGGGAGTTCGACGCCGTCGTGCGCAACACCGAGGAGCCGATCGACACGGTGCAGCTGGACGCGATCGTCGGCCAAGGGGTGGCGGCGCTGCGCGAGGAGTTCCCCACCGCGGACGTCCAGTTCCGCGCCTCGGGGGCGGTGGCCGTCAACGCTCACCCCACGCTCCGCGCGGCGATCCAGAACCTCCTCTACCAGCTCGGCGACAGCGAGCAGCCGACTGCGGAGATCACACTTGTCCGAGAGGGAGAATCCGTCCGGCTCGACGTGTACGACCGCGGGGACGCGATCCCGCGCGAGGAGCTCGAACTGGTGTCGGACCGCTCGGAGACGCCGCTGGAGCACTTACAGGGGCTCGAACTCTGGCTGCTGCGCTGGGCCGTCGAACAGTCCGGCGGCGAGTTCACGCTCAGCGACGACGACGGCGATCCGTTGCTCCGGATGCGGTTCCCCGCGGCCGACAACGACCCGCCGCTTCGAGATTCGTAACGGCTGCCGTTTTCACGCTGCACCGACGTGTATACCGCCGTACAGGGACGACCCGAGGGATTCAAGGTCGTGCCCAACCCCGGGTCACACGATGCGTCAGGACCACCTCGTCGCCGCGGGACAGCTCTCCCGGGCCGACGTCGAGCGGCTGCTCGACCGCGCGGCCGAGTTCGACGCCGCGCTCGACGGCGGCGGCGACCTCCCCGCCAGCTACCCGGAGAAGCTGCTCGCACTGTGTTTCTACGAGCCCAGCACGCGAACGAAGATGTCGTTCGAGGCCGCGATGAAGCGACTCGGCGGCGACGTCGTCGATATGGGCGGCGTCGACGCCTCCTCGGTGAAGAAAGGCGAGAGCCTCGCCGACACGGTCCGGGTGATCGAGGGGTACGCCGACGGCCTCGTGCTCCGACACCCTCGTGAAGGCGCCGCGAAGATGGCCGCGGAGTTCGTCGACGCGCCGGTGATCAACGCCGGCGACGGCGCCGGCCACCACCCCAGCCAGACGCTGCTCGACCTGTACACGATCCGGGAGGCCGCGGGGTTAGACGACCTCACGATCGGCATTATCGGCGATCTGAAGTACGGCCGGACGGTCCACTCGCTCGCGACGGCGCTGACCGAGTTCGACGCGCGGATGCATTTCGTCAGCCCGGAGTCGCTCCGACTCCCGCGCTCGGTTCGGTTCGACCTGCACGAAGCCGGCGCACAGGTCCGTGAGCACACCGAACTCGACGAGGTGCTGCCAGAACTCGACGTGCTGTACGTCACCCGGATCCAGCGCGAGCGTTTCCCCGACGAGGACGAGTACCGGAAAGTCGCCGGGGAGTTCCAGATCGACAGCGAGACGCTCGACGCGGCCGCCGACGACCTGAGCGTGATGCACCCGCTGCCCCGCGTCGACGAGATCGCCCCCGAGATCGACGACACCGAGCACGCCGACTACTTCGAGCAGGCCCACAACGGCGTTCCCGTCCGGATGGCGCTGCTCGACCGCCTGTTCCAGAACCATGAGTGACCACGAACTCCGCGTCTCGAAGATCCGTGACGGCACTGTGCTCGACCACCTCCCCGGCGGCAGCGCGCTGAACGTGCTCGCGATGCTGGGGATCGACGGCAGCGAGGGCACCGGCGTCAGCGTCGCGATGAACGTCCCCTCCGACCGCCTCGGCACCAAGGACGTCGTGAAAGTCGAGGAGCGCGAGCTCTCTCAAGCCGAGGTGGACGTGCTCTCGCTGATCGCCCCCCGGGCGACGGTAAACATCGTCCGCGAGTACGAGGTCCGGGAGAAGAAGCAGGCCGAACGTCCGGAGTCGGTCGCGGGCGTGCTGGCCTGCCCGAACAGTAGCTGTATCACCAACGCCGACGAGCCCGTCGAGAGCCGCTTCGACGTGCTCGACGACGGCGTGCGCTGTGGCTACTGCGAGGAGATCATCCGCGAGGGGATCGCGGACCACCTCGACGTGGCCTGACGCCTCCGCCCCGCCGTGAACGCGGCCGGCTGTGCGGTTACAGCCCCCACCGGAGGCCGGCCATCGTCGCGACGATCGCGATCATGAGGCCGAGTTCGACCAGACTCAACATCCCGTACTTCTTGTTGAGGTCGGCGAGCCGCTCGTGATCGGTGTCCTCCGCCGCGATCTCGTCGAACATGCCGGCCGTGAACACGTGCAGTGGTCCGAACCCGAGCACGAGCAGGGCGACCGCAAGGCCGAGCGCCGCCCACAGCGAGTGGCTCGGATCCGCCCAGAGCCCCATCATGCTCGCGAGGCCGATCCCGGAGCCGACCACGCCGACGGAGACCGGCTCCATGAGGAGGTTCATCTTCGGGACGAACCCCTCGGCGAACTCGACGTTCGCCGCCTCGGAGAGGCTCCCCATCACCGGGCCGAGCACGACCGCCCCGAGCACGGCCGTCCCGAACCAGAACGCGCCGAGGAACAGGTGGACGGTGAACATGACCCGCACGTCGCCCGACAGATAGCCGAGGACCGGGAGTCCTAGCGGGAGGAACACCGCCCCGATCGCGAACGGTCTGCTCGCCGCCTCCGCCATGAACCGATACCGTTCGCGCCGATTCGTCGGCCTGTGTGCGTTAGCAAGTGACATTAGGTGTTGCTCCACCCGTTGCCAGCGACAGCACCGGTAAAAAGGTGGCTGGTGTGACATGACGGGTTCGCAGAACGATCCGTGGGGAACCGTCGCCGATCTCGTGACTGCTCACCGCAGCGAGCCGAACGACGGCCGCCACGACAGCAGCACCACCGTCACCAGAAACACCGCGGTCGACACGTCGTAGGCGTACGTCGTCGTCGCCGCCGCGACGAACGAGCCGCCCCCCAGCGCCGCCGTCCCGACCGACGCGACGATCGGCCACGAGCAGGAGATACAGGAGAACAGCCCGAGCAGCCCCGACACCGCCGAGCCGGACACGTCGAGCACCGTGACGTAGACGAGGTACGCCAGCGCGAGGTAGCCGACGACGCGGGCGGGCATCAGGATCAGCCGGACAAACTCACTTTTGAACGTCAGCGCCGGGCCCCAGCCCGGCGGGAGCCAGAGCACCGAGAAGCCGGCAGTGTAGTCGAACGTCGCCGGAATGCCGGGAGCGACGACGCCGCCGGTGTACGCGAGCACCGCGAGGTAGCCGAGCGCGAGCAGGCCCGCGCGGCGGACCGCCGACGCGCTCGCGTCGGGCGCGTCGGTCCGGAGGAACACCCAGATCGAGACGTTGATCCAGAGCAGGCCGTACAGCGCAAAGCGTGGCTGGCTGACCGAGACGGTGTGGCCGAACAGCCAGTAGCCGGTCAGGGCCATCACCTCGACGTACAGCACGGCCGTCCAGAGGAGGATCGTCCGCGGTTCTGGGAGAACGTCGGCGTCCACGCGATCGAGGACGGACATCGTCACAGCGCCAGCGTGTCGAGCACGACGGCGAGCAACACGCCGCCGAGGTAGGCGTTCGAGGCGTGGAACGCGCGGAACGCTGCCGCCTCGGTGCGCTCGAAGTGGAGGCGGACGACCGCCCAGAGGAACACGCCGGCGAGCGCGATCCCCAGGGCGACGAACAGCCAGTCGAGCCGCGGGAGCAGCGCCAGCGCGGCCGTCGCCGCGAGCGTCGCGCCGAGGTACCAGAGGATGTGTCGCCGCGTGGTCGTCTCGCCGCGGACGACGGGCATCATCGGGAAGCCGCCCGCCTCGTAGTCGTCCTTGTACGCGAGTGCGAGGTTGTAGAAGTGGGCGGGCGTCCAGAGGAACACGATCGCCGCCAGCCCGACGCCGCCCCAGCCGATCTCGCCGGTCACCGCGGCCCAGCCGATCAGCGCGGGGAGCGCGCCGGCGGCGCCGCCGATGACGGTGTTCTGGACGGTGTTGGGTTTGAGGATCAGCGTGTACACGACGCTGTAGAACGCGATCGCGATCACTCCCAGCACCGCCGCGAGGGCGTTGATCGATGCGAACAGGCCGACGGAGATCGCGCCGAGGGTGAGACCGAACGCGACGGCGTTGCGCACCGGCACCAAGTCGACCGCGAGCGGGCGGTCGCTGGTGCGCTGCATCTTCCGGTCGACGTCGCGTTCGAGCACGTGGTTGAACGTCCCGGAGGCGCCGATCGCGAGCGCGCCACCGACCATCGTCTTCGCGACGACGGGGACGGTGAAGTTCTCGCCGCCGGCCAGCGCCATCGCCGCCGCCGCCACCAGACAGAGCAACCACATCAGCCGGGGCTTGGTGAGTCGGGCGTACGCCGCGAGCTTCGCCTTCGTCCGCGGCCAGCCCGGCTCGGGGAGTTCCGGCGAGGGGGTGTCCTCGACGGGCGGGAGCTCGTCGTCGAGCGGGTCCTCTGGCTCGTCGTCGGGGTCGCCCGTGGCGGCTTCGAGCGTCCACGCCAGCGCCGCGAGCACGCCGCCGAAGATGACGACGCCGACGGCGAGATGGAGCGCCGAGACGGCCGCGGTCGGCGTCACGGTCGTCGTGGCGATGACGGCGCCGACGACGGACTGGAGCGGGAACAACACGAGCGCGAACAGGAGCGCGGCCTTCACACGCCGGGACTCGTCGCGGCGGAACGCGACGGCGGTGGCGCCGACGAGCAGGAGGCCGGCGCCGAGGGCGCCGATCCGGTGGCCGAGGGCGAACCAGCCGTCGGCGGAGGTCGGGAGCGCGAAGCCGCCGCCGCAGGCGGGCCAGCCGCGACACGCGGCCGCGGCGTCGGTCACCGCCGTCGTCGCGCCGACGGCGACGAGGAGGTACACCCCCATCGCGGCGGCCGCGAGCAGGCCGGCGAACTGGCGGTCTGAAGTCACTACGCGGGCTAGCGCCCGGCGATACTTATCCGCTTCGCGTCTGCCCGGACGGTGGGAGCAGGCACCCAGCCAAACCGGGCCGATAGCGGCCGTCGGCTACCCGCGCCGCTCGAGAATTCGGTCGACGATCCGACCCGTCGAGAGCAGCTCCCCGTCGTACTTCGGGTCGCGCGGCCCCGCGCGGGCGACGTCGCAGTCGATCCCGCGGTCGTCCAGCGCGGCCGCGACGGCGTCCTCGTCGTGGTGCTGGTCGTAGCCGAGCACGATCACGTCCGGGTCGATGCGCTCGATCGGGACGAAGATGTCCGACTCGTGGCCGAGATGTGCCTCGTCCACGGCGTCGATCGCGCCCACCGTATCCCGGCGCTGGCGGGCGGGCAGCACGGGATCTTCCTTGTGGGAGACGTTCGAGCTTCGGGCGACGATGACGTGGAGTTCGTCGGCGTGTGCGGCGGCTTCGCGAAGGTAGTGGACGTGGCCGGGGTGGAGCAGGTCGAAGGTGCCCTGTGCAACCGCGCGGGTCGGCTCGCTGTCGTGATCGTCCCCGCTCATGGCTCGTCCCCGTCGAGGCCGAGTTCGGCGTCGATGTCCGCCTGCGTGAAGTCGAAGAACTCCTCGGGATCGTCGAGATCGACGTCGTACACCGGGAGCCCCCGGCGCTTGCCCTCGCGGTCGAGCGCGACCCAGTCCTCGCGGCCGTAGGGGTGGCCGATAATGACGTGGACCTGCCCCTTGCTGAACGTCGCGAGGTCGGCCTGTGAGGGTTGGAGGACGCCGTTGGGGTGGGAGTGGATCGACCCGACGGAGGAGAAGTCGTTCGGAACCATGCTGGTCTTGACCGTCGCGCTGATCGGGTTGGACTCGGTGCCGGGGATGATCAGCACGTCCGTCACGAGCAGCCCCTCGTGGTCGATCCCGAACTCCTCGGCGGGCTCTCCGCGCAGGAGCCCCATGTACTCGTCGGGGTGGGTCTCGCGGGACGCTTCGAGCGCGAACGTGAGGGCGTCGTCGGCGATGCCGACCACATCGCCCGACCGGAACAGTCCCATCTCCGGGTACTCGGGGGCGGCGCCAACTAAGGATTCCGGGACGCTCGCGGGGGCGCGTCGTGTGCGAACTGGAAGACTTAACACCCGCGACCGCCGACTTTTCGGTATGACTGAGCACTCTGCCGGCGAGGACGCCGGCGCCGCCGAGGGCGGTTCGCCCCCGGCCCGTCGGGATGTTCCCGACGACGCGACTGTGGTTTACGACCTCGACGACGACTGCACGATCGACGACGTGGCGGAGGGCGCACGCTACCTCGTGACTGTCAACGGCGTCGTCGACTACGGCATCTTCGTCGACGTCTCCGAAACCGTCTCGGGGCTGGTCCACGAGTCCGGCCTCGACGGCGAGTACGAGGAGGGCGACGAGCTGGTCGTCCGACTGACGGAGATCCGCGAGAACGGCGACATCGCGTTCGAGGAGGTCGACCCCGCCGAGAACCGGGTCGTCGCCGTCGAACACGAGCCCGAGATCACCACCGTCGACGAGCTCCGCCGCGGCGAGGCGGTCACCGTCGAGGGCGAGCTCACACAGATCAAACAGACCGGCGGCCCGACGATCTTCCACGTCGGCGACGAGAGCGGGATCGTCGCCGCCGCCGCGTTCGAGGAAGCCGGCGTGCGCGCCTACCCCGAGGCAGAGATCGGCGACGTCGTCCGCGTGAGCGGCGAGGTCGGCCTCCACGACGGCGTCCGCCAGCTCGAGGTCGACGACATCACCGTGCTGGACGGTGAAACGGAAGCGGCCGCCCGCGAGCGCCTCGACGAGGCCCGCGCCGAGCACGCCGCCCCCGAGTCGGTCGACCCGCTGATCGAGTGGGACGCCTTCGAGAAGCTCCGACCCGACCTCGAAGAGCTCGCCCGCCTGCTCCGCCGAACGGTGCTCGAAGGCCGCCCGATCCGGGTGCGCCACCACGCCGACGGCGACGGGATGTGCGCCGCGATCCCGGTCCAGCGTGCGCTGGAGAGCTTCATCGAGTCGGTCCACGCCGACCCCGACGCCGGCCGCCACCTGCTCAAACGGCTCCCCGCGAAGGCGCCGTTCTACGAGATGGAGGACGTGACCCGCGACCTCAACTTCGCGCTGGAGGGGCGGGCCCGACACGGTCAGCAGCTTCCGTTCCTGCTGATGCTCGACAACGGGAGCACCGAGGAGGACACCCCCGCCTACCGCAACCTCGCTCACTACGACATGCCCATCGCGGTGGTCGATCACCACCACCCCGACCCGGAGGCGGTCGACCCGCTGCTCGACGCCCACGTCAACCCCTACCTGTACGACGAGGACTACAGCATCACCACGGGGATGATGTGCGTCGAGCTCGCCCGGATGATCGACCCGCAGATCACGGACGAGCTCCGCCACGTTCCGGCGGTCGCGGGCGTCTCGGACCGCTCCCGTGCCGACGCGATGAGCGACTACGTCGAGCTCGCCGAGGCGGAGGGGTACGACCGCGACGATCTCGACGACGTGGGTGAGGCGCTGGACTACGCCGCCCACTTCCTGCGCTACTCCAGCGGCCACTCGGTCGTCAACGACGTGCTCAACGTCGGCTGTGACGACCGCGACCGCCACGAGGAGCTGGTCGAGTTCCTCGCCGACCGTGCCGAGCGCGACGTCGAGGAACAGCTCGACGCTGTCGAGGACCACGTCGAACACGAGACCCTCGAAAGTGACGCCCACCTCTACCGGATCGACCTCGACCGGTGGGCCCACCGCTTCACCTACCCCGCGCCGGGGAAGACCACCGGTGAGCTCCACGACACGAAGGTCGAGGAGACGGGCGACCCCGTGATCACGATCGGCTACGGGCCGGACTTCGCCGTGCTCCGGAGCGACGGCGTGCGGCTCGACATCCCCGAGATGGTCGAGGAGCTCAACGAGGAGCTGCCCGGCGCCGGCGTCTCCGGCGGCGGCCACCTCGTCGTCGGCTCGATCAAGTTCGTGAAGGGGCGCCGCGAGCAGGTGATCGACGCGCTGGTCGAGAAGATGGCCGACGCCGAGATCGACGAGGCGCTCTCCTCGACCGCCGCCGCGCTGGACGACGACTGAGGCGCGGCGACCGTCAGCCGCGTTGGACGACTGATCTGCTCGGCACGCGGTCAGCCGAGCAGGACCACTAGGCAGTGCGGTACTCACTCTTCCCACTTCTCCACCGCCGCGAAGCTGAGCGACCGCGTCGCGACCAGCCCCGCTGCCAGCACCGCGGCGACGGCGCCGGCGGCGAACAGCCACGTCCTGCCGGCGCCGCTACCACCCCGCCAGTCCGCGTCGAAGCTCTCGCGGTAGAACGCGACCGGCTCCGGCCCGCGGAGCGCGAGCGCGACCTCGCGATTCCGGGTCACGCTGTTCTCGTTCCAGTTGAGCGACCCCACGACCGCGAGATCGTCGTCGACCAGCAGCCCCTTCGCGTGGATCTTCTCGTAGCGGCCGTCGGGCTCGGAGATCCGCGCCGACAGCGGGGCGTCGTTGCGGTCGGCCCAGTCGTTCAGCCACGCGACCAGCGCCTCGTTCTCCTCGGCCGAGTACCACGCGCCGGAGAGCAGGATCCGGACCTCGACGCCGCGCTGGGCGGCCCGCAGCGTCGCTCTCACGAGCGCGTTGTCCTGCCGGCCGAGGCTGGGTTGGAGCACGTCGATGCGCGACTCGGCGGCGTCGATGGCGGCGACCAGTTCCGACGCCGCGTTGCCGGGCGCGGTCAGCAGCGTGACGTTTCGCGCCGTGACCTCCTCGGGTGCGAACTGGGCCGGGTAGCTCCCGTTCGCCGCCGGGATCGGCTCGAACCGGCGGTTCTCGCGGAATTCCTCCCAAGATCGCGTGTCCGGCGCAGTGCTGTCGTTCCGGAACAGCGCGGCGAGCGCGTCGGCCGTACTGCCGTTCTCGACGCGGACACCCCAGCCGCGACTGGACGCGCCGCCGACGCCCGAGGGCTTCCAGTTCTCCGAGAGCACGAGCGCGTGGCCGTCAGCGACGGCGTACTTCGGATGGTGGAACGCGAAACGGTTCGCACCGACGCCGACGACGCGGACCCCGACGCCGGCGTCGGTGAGCCGGTCCAGCAGTTCGGCTTGTCGCTCGGAAACGCCGCCGACTGGCTCGGCCTCGACGAGCACCCGGACGTCGACGCCGCGGGATTCGGCCGCGAGCAGCGCCTCGGTGACGCGTTCGGAGGTGAAGCTGTACCCCGCGAGCAGGATACGGTCGTCGGCGCGCTGGAGTGTCTTGGTCGGTATCTCCGGCGAGTCGGGCAGCAGGAACGCGGTCGCGTTAGCCGGCCCGGTGGTGACCGGTGGGCGGGGGTCGAGCCCACGCGGGCGCCACGCGTCGACCGCGGGGAGGTACCGTTCCCCCTCGGTCGTCTCGGCGTAGCGGACGCGGTGGATCGTTTCGCCGTTTCGACGGAGCAGAACCGTCTCGCCGGTGTTTGCGAGCGCGAACGACCCCTCCACGACCGTTGCGCCGTCACCCGCTCCGTCACCAACGACTCCGGGATCGGGCGTGACCAGAATCTTCCCCGACCGGTTCCCCAGAGGGATGGTCGACTCGCCGTCGGAGAGCGTCCAGTTGCCGGCCTCGGGGAGTCGGACCAGCACGTACTCCCCGCTGTCGCCGTCCCGCACCGGGTCCGGGTAGAGTTCGAGGATCGCGGCGTCGTCGGAGTCGCCCTGCGTGACTGCATCGGCGATCCCTGCGACGGCTGCGTGCCCGCTGCCGGCTGCCAGCCAGACGAACAGCAGGCTCACGATGAGCAGGCGAACGACGATCGCGCTCGGGAACGAGCGCTCCGGTGGGCAGTCCTGTCGCGCCACGGGACGGGTGGTCCCGCTATCGGTGATAAAGGCTCGGCCGGCTGGTCGCTACATCCCCATGTCTTCGGCGGGGTCGGGGACGGGGAGATCGTCGACGGCGACGCCGAGCAGTTCGGCGGCGTGGTCCAGCGCCATGTCGAACCCGTAGTAGCGTTCGAGCTCGTCGCCCTCGGGGCCGGTTCGAACTTTCAGCATGGCGTAGCCGTCGACGTTCTGGGCGATCGACGCGGTTCGGCCCTCGCGGACGAAGTCGAGTCGGCGTTCGCCCGCCGCCTCGACGTAGGTGGCTCGCACGTCGCCGGCCGTCAGTTCGGTCTCGCCGTCTGAGTCGCTCATGGGCGGCGGTTCGACCGCCCCGGAGTAAGGCCCATCGGTGTCGGCGGTGCAGGCTTATGGGGCGCCCGCCCCAACGCGGAGACATGACCGACCGTCGGGACCCCGCCGAGGACGACCTGCGCGCCCGCCTCGACGAACTCGAGTCGACGCTGACCGAACTCCGCGACCAACTGGACGACGAGCCATCGCGGCCGACGATCCCGCGCGGGCTCCCAGGCGGGGGGCGGCGACCGCCACGCCCGCCCCGACTGCGAGAAGTGCTACGGTTCACCGAGGAGTACACCATCCCGACGCTAATCTCGATCCTCGAGACGAACGTCCGGCTGCTCCGCCTCACCGGCGCGGCGCTGCGTGCGTTCGATCCCGAGCGGTCGGCGGCGCCGTCGGACGACGGTGCGGTCAGCCGCGCGATCGACGCCGGACGAGGGCTCTCGACGGACCGACTCACGAGCACGCTGGAGGAGCTGAACGACGCGATCGCGGGCACCGAGGCGCCCGACCCCGAGGCCCGTGAACTGCTCTCGGAGGCCGAATCGCTCTCCGCGGAGATTCAGGACCGGCTGCGGGACGCGAACGAGGCGGCCGACGCAGGGCGTACGGAGGGTGCAGATACGGACGTCAGCGGTGACGACGCCGTCTCCATCGACGTGAGCGAGGCCGCCGACGAGAGCGAGCAGTCGGAGGAGAACCCCGAGCCGGACGTCGACGCCGAACTCGACTCGATCCGGGACGAGATCAGGGGCGCCGAGGCGGACGAGGAAGGAAACGACAACGGCGAGGGCGGCGGCGAGGAGCCCGGCGACGACGCCGACGGCACCGCCGCGGAGTAGCTACTCGACGGGTCGGAACTGGAACCCGTCCCAGTCCTGACTCTCGGGCTCGCGGATTCCCTTCTCGGGGTCGCGGAGCTCGTCGACGTGGACCGGCTCGACGGTGTCGCCGATATCGACGTTCCCTTCTTCGAGTTGGCCGAGCGCACGGACCGGCACGCCGTCCACGTCGAACTCCACGATCGTGAGGTGGTTCGGCTGGCGGACGCCCGGCGGCGTCGCCGTCGAGGTGGTCCACGTCACGACCTCGGCGGTGTACTCGCTGAGGTCGACGGTGCCGACGGGCTCCTCGCCGCCCGGGCCGCGCGGGTGGCCGGGGTAAGTGATGCTGCCGTCGGGGTAGCGGTACGCGGTCATCTCCGGGTTGTCGGTCGTCGAGTCGGCTTGGTCGCTCATTCTGCCTCCGGGGTTTCGAGGATCGTGGTGGTCACGCAGTTGCCGAAGCCGCCGACGTTACAGGCCAGCCCGATCTCGGGGTCGTCGAGCTGTCGGTCGCCGGCCTCGCCGAGGAGCTGTTCGTACACCTCCACCGCCTGTGCGACGCCCGAGGCGCCGAGGGGGTGGCCCTTCGACTTCAGGCCGCCGGAGGTGTTGATCGGCAGGTCGCCGTCGCGTTCGGTGCGGCCTTCCTCGATGGCTTTCCAGCCCTCGCCCTTCTCGGCGAAGCCGAGGTCCTCGAACTGCAGGAACTCGAGGATGGTGAACATGTCGTGGAGTTCGGCGAAGTCCACGTCTTCCGGGTCGCGGTCGGCCATCTCGTACGCCTGATCGCTCGACTCCACGACGCCGCGCATCGTCGTCGGGTCCGTGCGTTCGTGGACGACGTGGGTGTCCGTCGCACCCGCGACGCCGCTCACGACGACGTACTCGTCGGTGATCTCTCGGGCGACCGACTCCGGACAGAACAGCAGCGCCGCGGAGCCGTCCGTGATCGGGCAGAAGTCGTAGAGGCGGAGGGGGTCGGCGACGATCGGCGAGTCGAGGACCGTCTCCAGATCGACCGCCTTCCGGAACTGCGCCTTGGGGTTGTCGACGCCGTTCTCGTGGTTCTTCACGGCGACCTTGCCGAGGCTCTCCCGGGGCGCGTCGTACTCGTCGAGGTAGAGCCGTGCCGTGAGGCCGGCGAAGGAGGGGAGCGTGACGCCGTGTTTGTACTCCACGGGGTGGGTCAAGGACGCGATCACGTCCGTCGCTTCGCCCGTGGTCTTGTGTGTCATCTTCTCCCCGCCGACGAGCAGCGTCATCTCGCTGGCCTCGGAGGCGACCGACTGCCAGGCGGCGTAGATGCCGGCGCCGCCCGAGGAGGAGGTCTGGTCGATCCGTGCGGTGTAGGCCGGCTGGGCGGCGAGATCGTGGGCGAGCATGTTCGGCGCACCCGTCTGGCCCTCCAGTTCGCCGCTGGCCATGTTCGAGACGTACAGGTGGTCGACGGCGTCGGCGGTGACCCCGGCGTCGTCGAGGCACTCGGCGCCGGCCTCGGCGAGCAGGTCCCGCAGCCACTCCCCCTCGCGGTCGCCGAAGGGGGTCATCGACGCGCCGACGATGGCGACTCTGTCCATACCCGTTGCCCGGCCGCGGGTCGCTTACGCGTTTCCCTTCGCCGAACACGAGCGATTTATGCCCGCCCCGGCGCCAGTTTCGGCTATGGATCTCGCGGACCCCGCGGACGCCGGGAAACTCACAGCGGCCGTCGCCGCGCTGCTCGCCGTCGTCGTCTTCGCGCCGCTCGTACTGGTGACCGGGGCCGGGGGCACCCTCGGCGCCTACTACGCGGCCGGCCCGTTCGGGCTCACGGCAGTCGGCCTGCTGGCGATCGTCGCCGCGGTCGTGTTCCTCTCGGTCGGACAGCCCCACACCGACGCGCTGACGATGTCGGGCGTCGGCGTCGTCGTCGCGCTCGGCACCGTGCTGACCGCGGCCGCTTGGCTGCTCACGCTCGACTCGACGGTGCTGTTCGGCTTCCCCGCCGAATACGCGTGGATCGAGAACCACCGCTGGGCCGTGCTCGCTGGGGCGATCGTCCTCACGGCGACCTCGGCCGTCCAAGCGCGGACGGCGCTGTGACCGACTGGCCACCCGTCGATCCGACTGACGCCGCGGCAGTTGCCGAGCGCCGCGACGCTGTCGTCGACGCCGTTCGCGACCACGCCGGCCGGATCGCCTACGAGCTCGCGCTGCTGGAGGGCGGCGACTACGGCCGCGTCGAGTTCGAGACTGACGGCGGGACGTGGACCGTCAAGTACGAGGCCGGCGATCTGGAGTTCCTCCTGTTCGACCCAAAGAGCGGGAGCGAGGTGTACGTCGTCTCCACCAAGCGCCAGCCCGAACCCGGCGCGCTCGCGACGGCGCTCGCGGACTACCCGGCGTTCGTCCGGGCGTTCAACGAGCACGTCGCCGCCGCCGAGGAGCAGTTGGAAGACGTGCCGACGGAGTTCCCCGAGCCCGCGAGCACCGACGAGGCTGTGGGGGAGCGTCGACGCGTGCTCGACCGGATCGAGGAGGTCTGCGACGAGATCGCCGGGCAGCTCCACCGCCTCGAAGGCGGCGAGTACGGCACCTACGAGAGCCGGATCGACGGCCAGCGCTGGGAGCTCAACTGGGACCGCGACGGCGTCTCCTACCTCCGGATCGGCGGCAGCGACGGCGTCTATCTGCTCTCGCAGTACGCGCCGCCCGAGGCGGCCGACGTCCGCCGGTACGTCCCGCAGTTCCCCGCGTTCGTCGAGGCGTACAACGAGACGGTCGCCGACCGCACCGAGACGCTCTCGGCAGTCGAGTTCTGAGCCGCTGAACGCGTCGCCGGCGGCGAGATATCCGACCCGAAAGGACCTTAAGTTCGACCCCGCTATCCTTGGGTGGACTAGGTCGGGCGGTTAGGCCCCGCTCGTCACCCCCGAGATAGTCTTCAGGGGGGACCGAACCCCGGGCACGTCCGGTCAGACCGGCACGGGCCTCGGGAGCCGACGTGGAAGCCTCGTCCGCCGGGGACAGCGGTCCGCGACGCCCGCCCGCAGGGGCGATCCGTCGCGGTTGATCGACGGCACTGGGTCAGGCGCGGAAGCGAGCAGCCCACCGTCGGACGCCCGTCGCTCGTCGGGTCGCGGGGTGGAGGAGGCAACCGAGACTCCCCGTGTCGGAACGCCGGGCAACCCCGGTCGTCCGTCATTCATTCCGTTCTCAGTTCGAGAGCCGACGGCTCACGGATCGGAGGCAGTCGAAAATTCTGCAGTGTGCGAACAGTCTGGATGGTTCGAGCCGTTCAGGCTCGCTTGTACTGATCGGGCCACTCCGGCGCGTTCTCGGCGTCGAGCTCGCGTCCGGCGTGGAGCGTGAAGTACGGGTCCCGGAGGTGCTCGCGGGCCAGCAGCACCGCGTCGGCGCGCTCGTTGCCCACCAGCGCCTCGGCGTGGGTCGCGTCGGTGATGCCGCCGACGGTGCCGACCGCGATCTCGTCGCTGCCCGCCGCGAGCGCGTCGTCCGAGAGCGTCTGTCCGTCCTCGGCCAGCACCTCGCGGATCGTCTCGGCGTACTGGGCCTGATAGCCCGGGCCGGCGCGAGGGATCTGCTGGTCGGGGTGGATGCCGCCCGAGGAGACGTCGAGGAAGTCGACGCCGAGTTCGGCGAGCTCGCCGGCGAGGCGGGCCGACTGCGCCACGTCCCACGACTCCTGATCGGGGAGCCAGTCCGTCGCGGAGATGCGCACGAAGATCGGCTTCTCGTCGGGCCACACCGACCGGACGGCTTCACAGACTTCCCGGAGGAGCTTCGTCCGGCCTTCGAAGTCGCCGCCGTACTCGTCGTCGCGGTCGTTGGTCACCGGCGAGAGGAACTCGTGGAGCAGGTAGCCGTGGGCGGCGTGGATCTCGGGTACCTCGAAGCCGGCGTCGAGTGCGTACTCCGCGGCTTGCTCGAAGGAATCGATCACGTCGGCGACGTCCTCGGTGTCCATGCGCTCGGTCGGCGCCGTGTTCTCCTCGTCGCGCGGGTAGGGCGTCTCGGTGGGGCCCTTGGGCGTCCAGCCGCCCTCGTCCGGTTTGACGAGACGGGGGCCGTCCCCCCACGGCCGGCGGGTGCTGGCCTTCCGGCCGGCGTGGGCGAGCTGGATCGCCGGGACGCTTCCCTGCTCGCGGATGAACTCCGCGGTCGGGGCGAGCGCGTCGGCGTGCTCCTGACTCCAGATTCCGAGGTCCTCCGGCGAGATGCGTCCGCGGGGCTCGACGGCGGTCGCTTCCGCGATCACGACGCCGGCTCCGCCGACGGCGCGGCTGCCGAGGTGGACGTGGTGCCACTCCGTCGCCAGCCCGTCGCGGTCGTCACAGGAGTACTGGCACATCGGCGACACCATGACGCGGTTCGGAATCGTCGTCTCACGCAGCGTAAGCGGCTCGAACAGTTCGGCGTTCACAGTCGCCGTTCGGAAGGGTCGGAAAAGGCGCTGTCGACTGCTGCCCGGATTGCCGATTTCGCGATCGATCGCTCCGCGTCCCGGTGGTCCGTGCCGGCTTCGGGAGTTTTTCACTACCACCGTGGGGAGAGAGCCCATGGCACTCTCGACTTCCGAGATCATGGAGATCAGTCTCGACCTCGTCGGCTGGGACGAGGTGCCGGCCGACAGCGGGGTTCACGTTCCGGGCGAGGAACTCGAAACCGCGCTGGTGGGGATTGACCTCGAATCGCCGGAGATCCAGTTGGCCCACAACGAAGGGTACGACCTCGTGCTGGCTCACCACCCGCCGGGCGGCGACCCGCGCGTGAACTTCGCGCCCGTACTCGACAAGCAGATCGAGTTCATGACCGACCACGGCGTCCCGGAGGAGCGCGCCGAGGAGGCGGCGTCGTCGATCATCTCCGGGATGGAGCACGCGGGCCACAGCGCGAACTACCGTCACGACCCCAGCATCGCCGAACATCTCGACCAGCCGTACATGAACGTCCACCTCGCGCCGGACGAGCTCGGCCGGCGGCGGTTCCGCGAGGTCGCGGACGAGTTGGACGACGACGCCGCAGTCGGGGCGTTCGCGGACGCACTGGGCGAGATCCCCGAGATCGAGGAGGCGATCACCGACGTGGAGCTGCGCGTCGGCGACCGGGAGAACGACCTCGGCGAGGTGGCGATCCATCACGCCGCCGGCACCAACGGCGGCACCGACGTGGCCAGCGCCTACTTCGACAACGGGGTCGACACGGTGCTGTACATCCACGTCGGCGCGGGCGACACCGCCGAACTGCAGGAGGAGTACGGCGACGAGGGGAAGAACCTCGTCGTCACCGGCCACATCGCGAGCGACGCGATCGGGATGAACGAGTTCATCGACGCACTGGAGGCCGAAGGGCTCGACTGCGACACGGTGTCGGGCTGCGGCATCGGCCGGTAGCCCGCAGTCAGACAGTCCGTCTGTCGCATCGGTATCGGGATGGGGACGGCGTCCGACGACGGGCGTATGCCCGAGGAGTTCACGCCCGAAGCGTACTACGACGAGTACGGCGAAAGCGAGTGGGAGCGGCTCGACCGCGATCTCTACGGCGAACTGGAGCACGACGAGACGTGGCACTACCTCGACCGCCACCTTCCCGAGTCGGGACGCGTCCTCGACGTGGGCGGCGGCGCCGGGCGCTACAGCGTCGAACTCGCCGAGCGAGGCTACGAGGTGACGCTCGTCGACCCGAGCGCCGAACAGGTTGCGCTCGCCCGGGAGAACGCCGCCGAACACGGCGTCGCGGACGCGGTGACGGCCCGGACCGGTGACGTACGCGATCTCGACGCTGAGGCCGACAGCTTCGACGCGACGCTCTGTCTGGGCGGCCCGCTCTCGCACGTCCTCGATTCCGGGGAGCGGCGGACCGCGGCCGCGGAACTGCGCCGCGTGACCGCGCCGGGCGGGCCGGTGTTCGTCTCGGTGATGGGGCGACTAGCCGCACTGCAGACCATCGCCCGGATGGCTGGGCGAGTCGACCCGGAGGCCGACGAGACCGAGCTGCTGCCCCGACTCGCCCGCACCGGCGACTACGACGCCGACCTGCTCGACGCGTTCGACCTCGATCCGTCCGGCCCGCCGATGCATCTGTTCCGAGCCGCCGAACTCCGTGAACTGCTCCAGCGCGCCGGACTGACGGTGCACACCCTGACCGGACTGGAGAGCGTCGCGTCCCAGCGCCGCGACGAGTTCGATGCGCTCGAGGACGACCACCGCGAGGCGATCCGGGGGGCCGTCGCGTCACTGCGCGGCGATCCCGGCGTCGCGGATCTCTCGGGGCACATGCTCGCGGTCGCGAGCGCGTGATCGGCCGCCGGGCGTACCGTTTTACGTCCGGCTGAAGTACGGCGTGGCGTGACCCGGGAAACGAAGGGGGACGACGGGGGAACGGAGCCACCCGAGGATCGCGACCGGATCGCCGAACTGGAAGCGCGGCTCGATCGCTTGGAGGACCGGACCGCGGACAGCGACGGTGCGACCGACGACCGCACCGACGAGCTCGCCGAGGAGGTCGCGGCGCTCCGGGAGACGACCGACCGGCTGGAATCGACGCTCTCCGAGGCGCTCGACGAGCTCGACGCCATCCGCGAGTCGGAGTACGGCGCGCTCGACGAGAAGCGCGAGCAGCAGTTCGAGACCGCCGTGAAGTCGATGGTCGCGTTCCACCAGCTTGCGACCGAGGTGCTCGACGTGCGCGTCGAGAACTACGAGCCCGCCGCCGGCCACGCCGACGCCGAGCGCGTCGAGACCACCAGAGACCGGATCGCCGACGCGCTCGGCGTCGGGCAGAACGACGGCGGTACGGGGCCGACGCTCGAAGCGAGCGACGAGGAGTGGCCCGACCCGGAGGAGGCCGCTCAAGGGGGCCCCGTGTTCTCCGGGGGCGACGAGCCGGAGACGAGCTCTGACGCCCCCGAATCGGGCGTCTACCCCCCTGTCGGCGATGACTCGGCGGCACAGTCAGACGACGGCGTGCCGGGTTCTGGCGTCTATCCGCCGGTCGGGGGGAGCGACGGCGACGAGACGGCGACGGCGTCGGGCTCGCTCCCGGAGAGCGTTCAGGCCGACGCCGCTGTCGTCGAGGAGAGCGACGCGGAGAGTGCAAACACCCCTGAGCAGACGGAAGACGACCCGTGGCGTCTCGCCGGCGTCGATCCGACGAGCGCCCGCGAGGTTCGAGACGCCGTGCTGGCGGCGGACAGCCGGAGGCCGCCGGACGGGGAGGCGTACGCGCGGATCGTTGGCGAGTCGCGGGGCGACGCCGAGAACACGCCTGACGGAGAGCGGCCTGCACGCGTCGACGACGATTGACCACGGGCACGGGCAGCCGCGGCGGCGAACTGTCGCGATGACCGACGGCGGAGCCCTTCGCCGGCAGTCGAACCCCGGTTTCGCTCCGCTTAACTCCGCGGCCCTGCAAGCCGGCGTGTGGACCCGTTCGACGTTCTGGGCGTCGAAACCGACGCCGACGAGTCCGACGTCTCCCGAGCGTACCGGGAGCGCGTGAAGGAGGCTCACCCCGATCAGGGTGGGTCCCGCGAGGAGTTCATGCGGGTCCAGCAAGCGTACGCCTCGATCCGGAACGGCACCGTCGAGGTGGCCGAGGACGGGTCAGCCGAGTCGACGGCGGCGACGGAGCCGGCCGCCGCCGAGGACAAGGGGCCGCCGCCGGGCACCGCACGGATGGAGTATCTCGACTTCGACGTGTTGGCGGATCACGGCTGGGAGATCGACGACGACGACCTGTTCGAGATGGCGTCGAACGCCGACCTCGAACCCGGCGAGTACGGCCGCCTGCTCGTCGACCGCGAGGAGACGCTGCTGGAGGCGGCCGAGCGCTGCGGGTTCGCGTGGCCGTACGCCTGCCGGGGCGGCGCCTGTGCGAACTGTGCGGTGCTGCTGCGCGAGGGGGAAGTCGAGATGGCCGACAGCCACGTGCTCCCCGAGGGGATGGTCGACGAGGGGATCCGGCTCTCCTGTCTCTGTCGTCCGCGAAGCGACGAGCTGCAGGTGGTGTACAACGTGAAGCACCTCCCGGGGCTGGACGAGCTCCGGCTCCCCTCCCAACGCTTCTGAGCGGGGTCGCGATCAGTGAGCCAGCGGTCGCTCGCCGAGTTCGGGGTTCGTCCACGCCCACTCTTGGTCGACGTGGTCGAACGCGCGGGTCGGATCGTCCACAGCCTGTCCCAGCGGCCGGGCGCCGCCGAGGTTCGGCCCCACGTCGGTGATGGGGACGGCGGCGACACAGCGCGTCCGCGTCGAGTAGTACACCGCCTCGTCGGCGCCCGAAAGCACGCCGATCAGCGTGCGGTTCCCGACGTCGGCGTCGAACAGCAGGTCGGCGGTCCGTTTCCGGACCGACACGTCGGGAGTTCGCGGGCGCAGCGCCCGGACGAGCGCGTCGAACGGCGTCGTCGTGCGCGTTCGAGTAGCCATACACCATCGTCGGGAGCGCAGGGTAAAGGGAGTGAGCCATCCCCGGAGTGAAAGTGAAGGATACGGCGAAAGTGAACGAGGCGGGCGATTTCCGGGAGCGGTCGCTGTGGCGGACCGACGCGGAACGGTAATGTGCCCCCTCGCCCATCGGGCGGGTATGGAGTACGTAGCGTTCGACGAGGCCGAGACGTACGAGCCCGACGAGGGGTGGCAGCGCCGCGCGCTGGCCGGCAGCGAGCAGTTCACCTTCGAGTGGTTCGAGAAGCCGCCGGGGCACTCCTCGCCGATGCACGACCACGAGAACGAGCAGGTCTGTGTCTGTCTCGAAGGCGAGCTCACCGTCCACACCGAGGAGGAGTCGGTGACGCTCTCGAAGAACGACTCCGTCCACCTCGACGCGTGGGAGTCCCACCGCGTCGAGAACGAGAGCGACGAGCACGCGGTCGGGCTCGACGTGTTCGCGCCCGGCCGCGGCTTCGACTTCTGGACCGACCGGGAGTAGTCCGAGGGGGTCGGACGCCCCGACTGCCCCGGTCGTAACGTTCTCGGATGCCCCCACCCAACGAACAGCTATGGCACAGGAGACGCTCTCCGTCGAAGGAATGGCGTGTGGCGGCTGTGAGGAGACGGTCGAGTCCGCGGTCGCGGCGCTTGAGGGCGCCGAGTCCGTCGAGGCCGACAACGAGACCGACACCGTCGAGATCGAGGGCGAGGTCGACCCCGACGCCGTCGCCGACGCGATCGAGGACGCCGGCTACACCGTTCTCGGTTAATCCTCGTTCGCCGGTGACGCCGCCTCGATCAGCGAGACGACGCGGTCGGGGCGGTCCATCCCCGCACAGACCGACAGCACCGTGAGGTGGAGCCCGCCCTCGATCGGCGTGTCGCCGCCGCGAACCGCGCCGCCGTCGATCGTCTCGTCGACGGTCCGTCGGGCGTCGGCGATCGCCTCGCGGTTGAGCCACTCGGGCGGCCCCATCGTCACCAGCAGCGCCCGCGTCGCCCGCGAGAGATTCCCGCCGGCGGAGCGCTGGCGGAACAGCGAGCGCTGGACCGCGGTCTCGATCGTGCTGTAGCTCTCGATCTCGTCGGGCGTCTCGGTTTTCGAGCGCAGTCGGTCGAACAGCGACGGCTTCTCGCGGACCTGCTGGCGCCAGTAGCCGATCGTCGCGTACCCGCCCTCCCCCAGCGTCGCGATGATCTCGCTGGCGTCGACGACGCTCTCGCCGACCGCGGCGGCGTTCGCCGCCTCACCCGCACCGAACAGCGCCGCTACCCACTCGGCGATCGTGTCGTTCGCGGCGTCGTAGGCGTCGGCCGCCTCCACGTCGGACGGCCGCTCCGCGGGCGCGTCGAGGCTCCCGTTATCGAACAGTAGCTGCGTGTCGACGGTCGCTTCGAGCCCCCGCAGGCCGGCACGCGCGTTCGCGGCGACGCCCTCCTCCGTGGGCGCCGGAAGCACGGTCAACGCGTAGACGGGTACCTCGATCGTCTCCCGGAGCGTGTCGACCAACACCGGCGCGGCGCCCGCGCCGGTCGCGCCGCCGACGCCGACGGTGACGAGCACGCCGTCGACGGTCGAGGGGACCGCGTCGGTGGCCGCGTGACTCAGTTCGCGGACGTTCGCCTCCGCGGCCGCACGGACGGCGGCCGCGTCCCCGGTGGACCGCGAGGTCGTCCCGAACGCGTGCCGGCGCTCCTGTGGCACGTCGAGTTCGGCGATCGCCTCGGGGTCGGTGTCGAAGGCGGCGACGGTCGCGACGTACGGCCGGTCGTCGGGCTCCGCGGCGGCGAGCCGGGCGGCCACCCGACCGCCCGCGCCGCCGACGCCCAGAACGGCGAGTTGCATAGTTCGGCGTTGCCGCCCGACGGCATAGGTGCTTCGTCGCGGGGGCGAAACGCGGTCGGCACCCCCGACGGTGCAGGCACGGAGCGCCGGCGGACACACCGTACAGAAGTACTATACTCGTTCGCCCCCGTACCTTTCGGAACGACAGATGCGTACCAACCGAGCACGGGACGAGCGGGGAGGGCGCCGGTAGCCATGCTCGACAGCCTGCTCGCCGACGCCCGGTCGAGCGACCACCAGTTCGTCATCCACTCCGACGACCCCGAGACGGCGGCGGCGGACTGGTTCCGGAACCACGACGTCGACGTCGCCCACCGACCGCTCCCCGAGGGGATCCCGCGCCCGTTCCTCGTCGTCGAGCGCGACGGCGAGTTCGTGGGCGTGCTCGATCTCGCGGAGGTCGAACGGCTGCTCGAACCGCCGATCGAGCCGCCCGCCGACCGGGAGGAGCTCTCGGCGGGCCACCGCGGGTTCTTCGACGCGCTCGCCGGCACCGTGTTCACGTCGATCAGTCGACAGGAGCTGCTCGCGGTGAGCCGGGAGATCGAGGACCGCGCTCGCCGCGTCGGCGACGGTATCCTCCACGTCAGCTTCCAGCGGCTCTCGATGTTCCAGTCCCAGCAGGAGGTGTACGAACAGCTCGTGGCCGAAACCGCGCTGGACGTCCACGTCCACGGCGTCGACGACTGGACGCCGCCGGAGGATTCGGGGATCCACTACCACGCACACGACGACGAGCGGCTGGCGCCCTACTGGGTACTCGCGTTCGACGGCGGCTCCGACGCGACGCAGGCGTCCGGGCTCGTCGGCAAGGAACGCCCCGGGGAGGGGTTCACCGGGTTCTGGACGAACGACGAGGCGATGGTCGAGCGGATCCGGACGGCGATGGCGTCGGCGGTCGCGTAGCCGGCCCGGCCGAGCCCCCGGTTTCACGACCCACAACGGAATCCGCGTTTTGCAACCGATATCGGTTTCTCCGGTGTGCTGCCGATATGCCCCATCGCAAAGGTTGATACGTCCGTCTAACGAGAACCGTCGTAGTGGACGGAACACGGTTTGCGGCCGTCACGGGCTCCGTTTCGTTCTCCCGCAACGAGCTGACCGGTGCGTTAGGGGATTCGGTTACGGTTCTCCCGATCGTCGTCGCGGTCGGCGCGCTCACCGAGCTGTCGCTTTCGCGGATGCTGCTGGGGTTCGGCGTGTTCCAGATCGTCTGGGGGCTTCACTACGGGCTCCCGGTCTCCGTCGAGCCGATGAAGGCGCTGGCGGCGCTCACCATCGCCGGCACGCTCGGCGCGGACGAGCTCGCGATCGCCGGCCTGCTCGCCGGCGTCGTTCTGCTCGGCGTCGGGACGACGGGCGCGCTCGGCCGGGTCGCGCAGTACGTCGGCGAGCCCGTCACCCGCGGCATCCAACTGGCGGTCGCGCTGCTCCTGCTCGAAACCGGCGTCGGGCTGGGGCTCGGCGACCCCGTGTTCGCGCTGGCCGGGGTCGTCGCGGCCGCGGTCGTCGTCGCCGCGGGCTACCGCCGGGCGAGCGCGCTGGTCGTGCTCGCCGTCGGGCTGGGGATCGCGCTCACGACCACCGGTCTCCCACAGCCGTCGCTGCCGACCGTGGGGCTCGCGCTGCCCGACCCGGGCGGGCTCACCCGGTCGGCCGCCGAAGCGACGGCCGCGCAGTTGGCGATGACCGTGGGCAACGCCGCCGTCGCGACCGCGCTGCTGCTCACGGAGTACTACGACGCCGACGTGACGCCCGACGAGCTCGCGTCCAGCATGGGCGCAATGAACCTCGCGGCGATCCCCTTCGGCGCGCTGCCGATGTGTCACGGCAGCGGCGGCGTCGCCGGGAAGTACGCCTTCGGCGCCCGGACTGCCGGCTCGAACGTTATGCTCGGCGGCCTCTACGGCGTCGCGGCGCTGGGAACCGCCGTCGTGACGGCGTTCCCGATGGCGGTGCTGGGCGTGGTGCTCGCGCTGGTCGCGATCGAACTCGGCCGGTCGGCGCTGGGCACCGACCACCTCCCCACCACGCTCGCCGTCGGCGCGCTCGGCCTGCTGACCAACGTCGGCATCGCGTTCCTCGCCGGGATCGCGTGGTGGGTCGCGCGTGAGCGAGTGCTGTGACGCGAGAAGCGAGGGTCAGTACTCGTACAGCGACACCACGAACGGCAGCTTGTTGTACATCACGACCGCGATCGGGATGCCGACGATGCTCAGCGTGAACGCGTAGGCGATGGACATCCAGACGCCGCTTGCCCACCAGCCCACGAACACGAAGTAGACGCCGCGAACGAGTAGGCCGTACTGCTGCTCGCCCGGACTCCCCGTCTCGTCGACGAAGTCGCGCTCCTTCAGCGAGAGCACCTTCGGCGTCGCGTTGATCATCTTGATCCCCAGCGGGAGGCCGACGATGGTGACGTTCAGGAACCACGCGACGCCGAGCCAGATCCCCGTCGCCCACCAGCCCACGAGCAGGAACCACACCGCACGGACCCCGAGTGAGGGGTCGTCGCTGCCGCCAGTCGTCGTACTCATACTCGGTCGGACGGCCGTCGGCCGGTTAGGTCTACCGGCGATCGCCGGTCAGCCTCACTCCGACCGCGTCAGGTAGTCGCTGGCCTGCGGCTCGTCGGGGTCGGTCGGCACCTCGACCAGCCGCGGCTCGTCCGCGTCGACGGCGTCGGCGACGGCCTCACGCACCTCGGCGGGCGTCGCGGCGCGTGTCGCGCCGACGCCCATCGACTCCGCGAGCGCGACGAAGTCGATCGGCGCGTCGCCCCACGCGTACGTCCCCTTCGGGAGGCCGTGCTCGCGCTCGGCGCCGTCGCTGATGATCGCGTAGTCCTCGTTGCGGAACACGACCGTCGTCACGGGCAGGTCCTCGGCCGCGGCGGTGTGGAGTTCGTGGATCGCCATCATCAGCCCGCCGTCGCCCGCCAGCGCGACCACGTCGCTGTCAGGGTTGGCGGCCTGTGCGCCCAGCGCCGAGGGGAGGCCGGTTCCCATCGTCGCCCACGAGCCCGGGTTCACGTAGGAGCGCGGCCCCGTCGCCGGGAACGTCGCGAGCGCCCAGATGCGGAAGCCGCCGGCGTCGGCGGCGACGATCGCGTCGTCGGGCACCGCCTCGCGGACGGCTCGCAGCGCGCCCGGCGAGCTCAACGGCGGCTCGCCGTCGACGAGCTCCTCGACCCGTCGAGCGACCGACGCTCGGAGGCGCTCGGTGACCGCTTCGGCGTCGTGGTCGCCGGCAGGGATCTCGGCTGTCAGTGCCGCGAGCGTCGGTTTCGCGTCGGCGACGATCCCGACCGCGGGCTCGTAGTTCGTCCCGAGGTCGTCCGGGGAGAGCGTGACGTGGACCAGCGCGTCGGGGATTTCGAGCGTCCGTGCGCGGGTGACGAGTTCGTCGAAGTCCGTGCCCACAGCGAGGGCGGCGTCCGCCTCGGCGACGTACTCGTGCATCTCCGGCGTGGTCGCGCCACAGAGCACACCCGCCGAGAGCGGGTGGTCCTCCGGGATTACGCCCTTGCCCTTGTACGTCGTCAGCACGGGCGCGTCGTAGCGCTCGGCGAACGCGAGCAGCTCTTCGGTGGCGCCGGCGCTCCGCACGCCGCCGCCGGCGATCACGACCGGCGCGTCGGCGCCGTCGAGGATCGCGGCCGCGTCGGCGACCGTCCCCGCGGGCGGTGCCTCGGGCTGGTCGCTGTCGGTTCCTGCGACGCCGCCTTCCGGCGCCGCAGCAGGGAGGTAGGATTTGGGGATGCCCAGCCGGACCGGCCCCTTCGGCGCCGTCGTCGCCGTCTCGACCGCGCGCTCGACCTCGGCGAGCACGCCGTCGGGGTTCTTCACCACGCGGTTGGCTTTGGTGACGGTGTCGTACGTCTCCGGCGGCGTCTCGTGGATCCCGTCACGCCCCCGGACCTCGGGGTCGGTCTCGACGGCGATGTGGACCAGCGGCGTGTTGTCGTTGTACGCGTTCTTCAGCCCGTTCATCGCGTTCATGTCGCCCGGGCCGGGGACGACGACGGTCGCGGCGGGGCGGCCCGAGGTTTCGGCGTACCCCCACGCCTGCTGGGAGACGGCCGTCTCGTGGCGCGCCATCACGAACTGCACGTCGTCGCGGCCATCGACGGCCTCGTTCAACGGCAGCGTCTGCTTGCCCGGGATGCCGAACACGGTGTCGATCCCGCGCTCGACGAGTCGGTCGATCACGGCGGCGGCGAGCGTCATGGTCGATGTGGGGGGCGGCGAGGGGAAAACTGTATCTCACTTCGGGCGCCGGCGCCGTGACGAACCGAACCGGTCGCGTTGGCGCCTCAGACGCCCCAGCCGACGACGATTCCGACGGTCGCCGTCACGGCGAGCAGGAGTTGGAGCGGGCCGCCCACCCGGAGGAAGTCGGCGAACTCGTAGCCGCCCGGGCCGTACACCATCAGGTTCGTCTGGTAGCCAACGGGCGTCATGAACGAGGTGGCCGAGGCGAACATCACCGCGAGCAGGAACGCGAACTCGTTTGCGCCCATGCGGGCCGCGGCGTCGACGCCGACGGGGATCAACAGCACCGCGGTCGCGACCGGGGTGATGACGCTCGCGAGCAGCCCCGCGAGCAGGTAGAGCGCGAACAGCACCCCGACCGTCGGCACGACCGCGTCCAGCCCGACGAGGAACTCGGCGATCGTCGCCGCGCCGCCGGTCGACTCCAGCGCGAGCCCCAGCGGAATCACGCCCGCGAGCAGGAAGATCACGTTCCACGACACGGCGTCGTACGCGTCGGCGGTGGTCAGACAGCCCGTGACGACCATCGCGACGACGCCGGCCAGCGCCGCGATGACGATCGGAAGCAGGTCCAGCGCGGCGACGCCGACGACGCTCGCGAGAATCCCGACCGCGATCGGCGTCTTCGGGGAGAGCGGGGCGACCGCCTCGACGTCCGCCTCGGCGAGTCGGTCGACGGCCCGCTCGTCGGCAACGACGAGATCGCCCGTGTCGGTGAAGTAGCGGATCGACGCCGGCGTCGTCCGGAGCAACAACAGATCGCCCGCCTGCAGCGTCGTCCCGTCGAGGTCGGTCCGGAGCAGGTCGCCGCCGCGTCGGATCGCCAACACCGTGGTCTCGTGATAGTCGTGGAGCCCGGTCTCGGCGACCGTCTTACCGACGTAGCCCGACCGGTCCGGAACGACGGCTTTCGCGAGCGTCCCGTCGGTCGCCGACGACTCGAACGTCTCTTCGGTCACCGACTCCCGCGATCGGTGGTTGAGTGCGGCGGCCTCGCGGAACTGATTCACCGCCTGCAGCGAGCCGTGGACCACGAGGCTGTCGCCGACGTCGAGCGTCCGATCGGAGTGGGCGCCGGCGTACGCCTCGCCGTCGCGGCGGGCCTGCAGCACGCGAACGTCGGGGTAGTCCTCGTCGAACGCGTCGACCGTCGGGCCGACGGCCGGGGAGTCCTCGGTGACCGCCAGCAGCGTGAGGTAGTTGTCGAGGTCGAACTCGGTCACGGGGTCGCTGTCGGCGGGCACCCGCGCTGGCGTGAGCCGCCAGCCGACCGTCAGCAGGTAGACGGTGCCGACCACCAGCAGCACGGCCCCGAGCCCGGTGAACTCGAACATCCCGATCCCGTCGCGCCCGTCGATCAGGATCCGGGCGAAGTCGCTCGCGAGGATGTTGGTCGAGGTGCCGATCAGCGTGAGCGTGCCGCCGAGGATCGCGGCGTAGGAGAGCGGCAGCAGCAGCTTCGACGGGCTGAGCTTCGTCTTCTCGGCGAGATCGGTTACCATCGGGATGAACACCGCAACGACGGGCGTGTTGTTCACGAAGCCAGCGATGGGCCCGGTGGTACAGACCGTCGCGACGAGCGCGCGGAACTCCTTGCCGGCGGTGAAATCCGCGAGGTAGATCCCCAGCCGTTCGACGATCCCCGTCGCCTGCACGCCCGCGCTGAGCATGTACATCGCGATGATGGTGACCGTCGCCGGGTTCGCGAAGCCGGAGATCGCCCCCCGGGCGCCGACGCCGGTCCACGGTTCGAGGACGACCAGCGCGGCGACGACGGCGATCGCGGTCACGTCGTTGGGGACGATCTCCGTGACGAACGCGACGAGCACGGCGACGATGAGGAGGAACACGATCGCCGCGCCGGAGACCTCGAAAAGCGCCATACGGACCACATGGTGGTGGGTCCCTTGACTGTGTCCTTCGGACCCCCAGATTTCGGGGGTGATCGGCGGGGAGACCGATCGCCTACTGGTTCCAGGCCGCGCCGTCGGGGTCGATCAGTCGCTCCTCCTCGTCGATCCCGTCGATGGTCGCCATGTCCTCCTCTGTCAGGTCGAGGCTCGTGGCCTCGTAGTTCGCGCGGATGTGCTCGGGCGTGGCGGATTTCGGGATCGGCACCAGCGCCTCCTTCTCGACGGCCCACGCGATGCAGACCGCCGCGGGCGTGGTGTTGTGACGGTCGGCGACCGTCTGCAGTTCGGGCGTGTCGAAGATCTCGCCCTGTCCGAGCGGGCAGTAGCCGACGAGCGTGTGGCCGTGTTCGGCGGCGTACTCCCGGAGTTCGTTCTGTGGGAGCAGTGGGTGGCACTCGACTTGGTGGGCGACGATGTCGCTGTCGAGGATCTCCCGGGCCTCGTCGAGCAGTTCGGGCGTGAAGTTCGATACCGCGACGTTGCGGGTCACGCCCTCGTCGTGGAGTTCTTGGAGCGCGCGCAGGCTCTCCTCGGGGTCGTACGCCCCGGTCGGCCAGTGGACGTACAGCAGGTCGAGTTCGTCGACGCCGAGCCGGTCGAGGCTCTCCCGGCTCGTTCGTTTGGCGTCCTCGTAGCCGAGGTTGTCCGGGAGGATCTTGCTCGCGAGGAGCACGTCGTCGCGGTCCACCCCGGAGAGGCGGATGCCCGCGCCGACGGCGGGCTCGTTGTCGTACATCTGTGCGGTGTCGACGAACCGGTAGCCGGCGTCGAGCGCCGTGGCCACCGCGTCCGCACACTCGTGACCTTTGGTGCCGGAGGTGCCGAGGCCGATGTCGGGAAGATCGAGACTCATGGCTGTGGCGGAAAACTGGGCACGGCGGCGTAAAGAACTCCGGCTCCCGGCGGATTTCGGCGCCGCGTCACCACGGCCTGACCGGGAGCAGCTCCCCGGCCCGGACGGTCCGGACTTCGCCGTCGCGGGGGACGACTACTCGCATCTCGGGATTGTAGTCCGCGAGCAGCTCCCGACAGACGCCACAGGGCGGGATCGGTCGCTGTTCGTCGGCGTCGTGCTCGGGGAGCGGGTAGGCGACGGCGACGCAGGCCTCGATCTCCTCTCCCGAGTGGCCCGCGGCGATCGCCGCGCTTACTGCCCCCGGTTCGGCACAGGTCGACGCCCGACCGATGCTGGCGGGCAGGCTGACGCCGTCGTAGACCGAGCCGTCGGCCGTGCGGACGCTCGCGCTGACGATGTGTGCACCGTCGAGAAATTCCGAGTCGTACGTCTCCCGGTTGAGGGTGGTCGCGTGATCGAGGAGGGCGTCGTCGGCGTCGGTGAGTGGAGCCGTCTCCATACGTGCCGGGGCGCCGTCGCCGGTAAGTGCTTTCGGGAACGCGTCGGTTTCGACCGACGGAGAAGCTAAGTGTGGAACGGCCCAATATCGAGGGGTATGGTCCCCGCCAACCGCGAAACGAGTCGGCTGCTCGCGGGACTCGCCCTCCTCGCGTCGTTGCTCGCGTCGGCCGCGCTCCTGCTCCCGACGCCGCGTTCGGACGCCTTCTTCGCCGGGATCGTCCTGCTGAACCCCCTGTTCGCGGCCGTCGGCGTCGCCGGTGCGTGGATCGACCGGACCGTGGTCGTCTGGGTCGCGGCGCTCCTCTCCGTCGGCCTCTCGCTCGTCGGCGCGATGTCCGCCGGCCTCTTCTTCGCGCCGACCGCGCTCCTGCTGCTCGGGAGTGCGGTTACGGCACAGGCCGCGGGCTCGCGAGCGGGCGTTCGCGAGCGGATCGTCGCCGACCCGCCGAGCGATCGGGAGCGACTGTTGCGGGCGCTGCCCGGCGCGGCATCGATACTCGTCGGCGTGGGACTGGTGAACGTCGGCACGTTCGGGCAGGAGCTGTTCGGCTCCTGTGCGCGGGAGACGCTCGCGTGCGCGCTCGAAACGACGAACTGGGGCGCAGTGGGTGTGGCGCTGCTGGGGTTCGCGGCGGTTGCCGTCGGGGGGTGGGTGGTGTGGAAGCAGGTGTACGTCTCGCGGGTACTTCGACGCGCTCGGAGTGGGTAGGTGGTCGCGACCGTCCGGTATGCGTTTTCTCGGGAGACAGCGATTGTGGGTGATTTGGGGAACAGCGACTGCACCAGCATCTCGATGCTTGGCACCTTGCGACCGCAGTGCGCCGGGCATGAAGCCCGGCGCAGCACCGATCCCCACCCCTCCCCCCGCGCTCGCTGACCGCTGGCGAGCGCGAGGCGTCCACCGCTACCGCATTGCGGCGGCGGTCGCGCGCGACGTGAGCCCCTGCGTGGGCGAACGAGCGCGCGAGGGACAACTAAGTGAACGGAGTGAACGAAGGAGTCGGTTGGGGAGGCCCGAGGGCTGTGCGCGGCGGTGCGGTCGCAAGTAGTCTACGATCGGGATGCTGTTGCTGTTCCAGTTGTCAACGACCGAGCTCCCGTTGCTGTCCCAGTTACCGCCCGTCGACAGCAAAACCAACCAAAATCTCCTACCGTCTCACTCCAGCGCGCTCGCGGCCCGAACGATCGTCTCCTCGCCGTACTTCGGCCCGACGAACTGCAGCCCGACCGGGAGCCCGTCCGACTCCCCGGCCGGCACCGAGATCGCCGGCAGATCCGCGAGGTTCACCGGCACCGTGTTCGCGTCCGCGAGGTACATCGTCCGCGGATCCTCCAGCCCCTCGCCCAGTTCGAACGGCGGCACGGGCATCGTCGGCGACGCGAGCACGTCCGCCTCCTGCAGCGACTCGTCGAAGTCCTGCTTGATCCATTCGCGAGCGTCCTGTGCCTTGGCGTAGTACTTGTCGTGATACCCGGCCGAGAGCGCGAACGTGCCGAGCAGGATCCGCCGCTTGACCTCCTCGCCGAACCCTTCCTCGCGGGCGGTCGCAAACGCCTCGTTCCAGTTGCCCGCCTCCGAGAGGTCGTCGTAGTCGCCGGCCTCCACCGCGTTTAGCCCGTAGCGCGTGCCGTCGAAGCGCGCGAGGTTCGAGGAGGCCTCGGACATCGCGATCACGTAGTACGCCGCGACCGCCTTCTCGACGGAGGGCATCGACACCTCGACCGTCTCGGCGCCTTGGGCTTCGAGGTCGTCGATCGCGTCCCGGAACGTCTCGACGACGCGCTCGTCGGCACCCTCGACCAGTTCGGTCGGAATGCCGATCGTCATCCCTTCCACGTCGCCGTCGGCCGCCGCCGCGTAGTTCGAGTCGTCACCTTCCTCGACGGTCGTGGCGTCCCGGTCGTCGGAGCCGGCGATCACGTCCAGCAGGCCCGCGGCCTCCTCGACGGTCGGCGCGATCGGGCCGATCTGTTCCAGCGAGTTTGCGTACGCGACGAGCCCGTAGCGGGAGACGAGCCCGTAGGTGGGCTTGATCCCGACGACGCCGCAGAACGCGGCCGGGGCGCGGACCGAGCCACCCGTGTCGCTGCCGAGCGCGAGGTCGGCCTCGCCCGCCGCCACAGCCGCCGCGGAGCCGCCGGAGGAACCCCCGGGCACGCGGTTGGTGTCTGCGGGGTTGAGCGTCGCGCCGAAGTGGGAGGTCTCGGTCGTCGTCCCCATCCCGAACTCGTCCATGTTCGCCTTGCCGTTGATCGTCGCACCCGCCTCCTTCAGGCGCTCGACGACCGTGGCGTCGTACGGCGGAACGTACCCGTCGAGCATCTTCGACCCGCAGGTGGTCTCGACGCCCTCGGTGGAGATGTTGTCCTTGACCGCGACGGTCTTGCCCGCGAGCGGGCCGTCGTCGGCGCCCTCGATGCGCTGCTCGGTGATGTAGGCGTTCAGCTCCGCCATTACGACACCCGCGGCCCCTTGAAGTAGCCGTCCTCCGTCTCGCTGGCGTTCTCGAGGGCTTCGGCTTGACTGAGGCCCTCTTCGACCTCGTCGGCCCGCATCACGTTCACGAGCTCGGGCTCGCTCTCGACTTCGGGCACCTCGTCTAAGGTTTCGAAGTCCGCGAGCACGTCCTCGAACTGCTCGGCGAACTGCTCGACCTCCTCGTCGGTCAGGTCCACCCGCGCGAGGTCCGCCACCTTCCGGACCTCCTCGCCGGTGACCGCCGGCTCGTCTCCGTCGCTCATACCGTTCGGTCGCCGCGGACCGGGAGTAAGGGTTTCGGTGAGCCCCGAGGCCGCTCCCAGAACGTCTTTCCCGGAACCGTTCGACAGCGCGGCTGTGAACCTCGCGTTCGTGACCGACACGCCGACTGACGACCGCTGGCTCCGGGCGTGGGCCGTCGGCTACGCGGCCGTCGGCGGCGCGTCGGTGCTCCTCCCGCTGTACGCGCTGAGCCTCGACGGCGGCGCGTTCCTCGTCGGACTGATGGCGTCGACCGCGGCCTTTGCGGGCGTCCCGGGCGCGGTTCTCTGGGGCCGGATCGCCGGGAAGGCCGGCCGCCGGCGCCCGTTCGTGCTGTTCGCGCTCGTCGCGACGGCGGCGGTGCTGCTGGTGTCGCCGCTGCTCCGCAGCCCCGTCGCGCTGGTCGCCGCCAACGCCGCGCTCTGGTTCGCCGTCACCGCCGCCTCGCCGGTGCTCAACCTCGTCGTCGTCGAGGGCGTCGAGCAGTCGGCGTGGGACGGCCGGATCGCCCGCCTCAACGCGCTGCAGGGCTGGGGCTGGCTGGCGGGGCTGCTCGTCGGCACCGTCTGGACCGCCGCCGCGCCGCGGCTGGGCTACACGGTCGTCTCGGCCCAACGCACGCTCCTGACGGGGTTGGGGCTGCTCGCCGTCGCGGCGACGCTGCTGTTCGTCCGGTTCTACCCGAACGCGACCCACGTCTCCGAGAAGCGGTTCCTGCGTCGCTACCGCTCGCTGTCGCGGGAGAACTGGCGCGGCGACCGGTTCCTGCGGGGCATCCCCTACGGTCCGAGCCGGATGTACTGGGCGCTGCGCTCCCTTCGGTCGGGGCGGCTCTCCGAGCGCTTCGGCCGGCCGCTGCTGGGCTACTTCGCTGGCACGGCGCTGTTCTCGGCGGGGTTTGCGGTGTTCTGGGGGCCGATGCCCGCCCACCTCACCGACATCGGCTTCGGCGGCGGCGTCGTGTTCCTCTGCTTTCTCGCGAACACGCTCGGCTCGACGGTGTGTTACGACCCCGTCGGGCGGCTGATGGACCGCTACGCGGCCATGAGCCTGCAGGTGGGGTCGCTCGTCGTCCGCGCGGTGCTGTTCGTGATCACGGCGTTTCTCGTCGGGGAGCTGCTGGTCGGGAGCGTGCTCGCCGGGATCGGCGTGACGTGGGCGGTGGTCGCGGTCACGACGACCGGGATCGTCGCGCGGCTGGCCGCGGAACGCGTCCGCGGCGAGGCGCTGGGGCTGGTCGTCGCGATCAGCGGGATCGGCGGCGGCGTGGGGAACGCGGTCGGCGGTGCCGTCGCCGCGGCGACGGACCCGCTCACGACGTTCGGGCTGGCGGCGGTGACCGTCCTCGTCGGGGGTGTCGTCGCCGCCGCCGCGGTCGTTCCAGCGCGGAAATCTGCGTGATGCTCGTTCTCTCGTCGGCCCTCTCGAACGCCGCCGCAGAAACAGGAGAAGGGACCGAACCGACCGTTCAGAGACCGATCTCGCGGCCGATCACGAGATGCTGGATCTCGCTGGTCCCCTCGCCGATCTCCATCAGCTTCGCGTCGCGGTAGAAGCGCTGGGGCGCGAAGTCCTCGGTGTAGCCGTAGCCGCCGAGGGTCTGGACCGACTCCTCGGCGACCTCGCGGGCGGCCTCGCTGGCGTCGAGCTTCGCGAGCGCGGACTCGCGGCTGACGGACTCGCCCTGATCGTACGCCCACGCCGCCTTGTGGGTCAGCAGCCGGGCGCGCTCGATCTTCCGGTGCATGTCGACCACCTTGTCCCGGATCGCGTCGAACTCCGAAATCGGCTGGCCGAACTGCTCGCGCTCGGTGGAGTAGTCGCGTGCGGCCTCGTAGGCGCCCTGTGCGAGCCCCGTCGAGAGCGCCGCAATGGAGATGCGGCCGCCGTCGAGGGTCTTCTTCGTCTGCTCCCAGCCCTCGCCTTCCTCGCCGAGCAGGCGGTCCTCCGGGATGCGAACGTCGTCCAACTGGATCTCGCAGGTCGGCGAGCAGTTCAGCCCCATCTTGTCCCAGACCGTCGTCACCTCAAACCCGTCGTCGTTCTCGGGGTCGACGATGAACGTCGAGATACCGTCGTACCCCGCGTCGGGGTCCGTGACCGCCTTCACGAGCACGCTGTTTGCGACGTTTGCGTTGGTGATGAACTGCTTCGTGCCGTTGAGCACGTACTCGTCGCCGTCCTTGACGGCCATCGTGTCCATGTCGGAGGCGTCGGAGCCGCTGCCGGGCTCGGTCAGCGCCCACGCGCCCATCCCCTCGCCGCTCGCGAGCGGTTCGAGCCACTCCTCTTTCTGTTCCTCGGTGCCGAACATCTCGATCGGCTTCGAGCCCAGCGAGACGTGGGCGGCGTAGGAGAGCCCGATCCCGCCGGAGACCCGGCCGAGCTCTTCGGTCACCAGCGCGTACATGAGCTGATCGCCGCCGAGCCCACCGTACTCCATCGAGACCGGCACGCCCATCATGTCGAGCTCGCCCAGCTGCTCGAAGATCTCCTCCGGGAAGCGGTGCTCGTTCTCGATCTCCTGTGCGATGGGTTCGATCTCCTCCTCGCAGAACTCCCGGACCGTGTTGCGGATCATCCGGTGCTCTTCACTGTCGACGACGTCCAGCAGACCCTGCTCGCTCATGCACGGGCGTACGGGCGAAGCAGGCAAAAACCCCGCCGGTCCGTCGCCGACGACTGTCGGCACCGCGACCCCGAACACGCACGCCCCACCGGTCGGAGCCGCTCGACGTCGGAGCGACCGCTCGGACGGACGCGTCGCTGGGTCGACGATCGAAAATCGAAGAACGAGCCGGTTAGTCGGCGGTGTGAGAGTGCCCCACCCGTCTCAGGGCATGTGGATGCTCTCCTCGGCCTCCAGCAGCTCGTGGTAGCGGTTGCGGATCGTGACTTCGCTGATGTTCGCGACCTCGCTGACCTCGGACTGGGTCACCTTCTCGTTGGTGAGCAGCGAGGCGGCGTAGACGGCGGCGGCCGCGAGGCCGACCGGCGACTTGCCCGAGTGGACCTCCTGCTCCTTCGCGGTCTGGAGCAGCTGCCGGGCGCGGCGCTCGGCCTCGTCGGAGAGGCCGAGGTCGCTGGCGAACCGCGGGACGTACTGCTCGGGGTCGGCCGGCTGGATCTCCAGTTTGAGTTCGCGGACGACGTAACGGTACGTCCGGGCGATCTCGTCTTTCTCGACGCGGGAGACGGCGGAGATCTCGTCGAGGCTGCGCGGCGTGCCGGCCTTCCGGGCGGCGGCGTAGAGGCTGGCCGTTGAGACGCCCTCGATCGAGCGTCCCGGCAGGAGATCCTCGCTGAGCGCGCGGCGGTAGATGACGGATGCGGTCTCGCGGACGTTCTCCGGCAGCCCGAGCGCCGAGGCCATGCGGTCGATCTCGCCCAGCGCCTGCTTCAGGTTGCGCTCCTTTGAGTCACGGGTCCGGAACCGCTCGTTCCACGTCCGGAGCCGCTGCATCTTCTGTCGCTGGCTGGCCGACAGCTGGTTCCCGTAGGCGTCCTTGTCCTGCCAGCCGATGTTGGTCGACAGCCCCTTGTCGTGCATCATGTTCGTCGTAGGGGCGCCGACGCGGGACTTCTCGTCTTTCTCGCGGGAGTCGAACGCGCGCCACTCGGGGCCGTGGTCGATGCTGTCCTCGTCGACCACGAGACCGCAGTCCTGACAGACCGTCTCACCGTGTTCGGTGTCGGTCGCGAGGCTGCCGCCGCACTCGGGACACTGTAGCTCGTCGACGGACTCCTGCTCCTCTTCGGTCTCTTCGTCGCTCTGTGCGGCCTCGGCACGCTCACTGGTGTACGCTTGTACTTTGTCGCTCATTGGGTGTGGGGGGAGAGACAGATGCGTCTGGACTGCAGTCGTCTCACTTCCGGATACCGTACGCACCTACTTAAATCTCCCGGCTGATTTCTCACCAAGTTCGTTGGAGAAGAATCAGGAAGAACCGCTGAAACAGCCGAATTGCTCCGAATCCCTGAAATCGGGAAGAACGCCGCACGTGGCCGCCGACGGCTACTTGAGGGTTTCGTCGCGCTCGACTGCCCCCTTTATTGAGCGTTTCGCCCGTGGGAACTGCCGGTCAGCCGGTCTCGCCGACGTAGAGTGCGGCGTCGAACAGGCTGTCGCCGTCCCAGAGCGTTCGGCCGGTCGCAGACTCGTCGAGGGCAAACCCCAGTCGCCGCAGCAGCGTCTCGAACGCTTCAGAGGGGTCGCCCGTCTCTCGATACGCTCCGCGGGCGAGAGCCCGGTCCAGCAGCTCGCGGGCGTCGGACGGGAGGTCCACCGTCTCGAGATCCACGTCGACCCGCGACCCCATCACGACCTCCCGGAACGCCTCGCGGGAGTCGGCCACCTCGACCGCGAGGGCCGTGTGTTCGGTCAGCGTGACCTGCTCCTCTCGAACCTCAATCCGGTAGTGGAACCCCCCGGTGTCGGTCATCGTCACCACCCGCCCGTCGAGATCGCCCGTCGCGAGCCGACTGTCACGCTCGGCGGGGCGCGTCAACACGTACGCATCGCCGCGGAGCAGCTCCGACGAGCCCGCGGCGCCACCGCTGACCGCGTGCGTGTGGAGGAGCGTGATCGGCCGAGCGCTGGGCTGGTCGAGCGAGTCGATCAGGATCGCGTCCTCGGGGACGTCCTCGTCGTCGACGCTGTCGACGCGAACGACGGGACGTGTCCGTTCCGCACGGCCGGTGACGACCGTCTCGGTCCGGTAGTACCGGCCGTCGTGTTCGACGTAGTTCCCCTCCCAGACCGGGACGTAGCCCAGGGCGCTGTACCGACCGTCGGGGAGGATCGCGTCAAGGGCCGTTCGGGCCGGCCCGCCGAACAGTTCGTCGTCGTCGGGCTCGTACAGCGCCCACGGGACGAGCTCCGCGTCGAAACGGTGGACGTCGAGCTCGTACGTCGTCTGTGACGCGTCGTTCCCGAGTGCGCCGGAACAGCCGGCGAGGGCGGCCGCGACGGCGGTACCGGCGAACTGGAGGGACCGTCTGCGCGAGACCATACTGGCTGTCGACGTTCGGGGGACTTGGAACTACTGCCGCGAGCCCGCAGAAGGAAAACCGAGCGGCAGCCGTCAGGCCTGTGCGGTCAGCGCGGTCGTGATCCGGCTCTCCACGTCGTCCATCCGCCCCAGCACGCGCGCCCCGTCGGCGAGCACGGGGTAGGTGGCGTCCAGATCGCGGTAGAGGTAGCGGTACACCGACTCGCTGTCCTGTCGCTGCCAGCCGAACGTCACGCCCTCCTGAACCTGCGCTTGGCGGCGGGAGAGCGTCGTCTCCAGCGACTCCCGCGTCTCGTCGAGCCGCTCGAACCGGGCCTGCAGATCCTCGAACGACTGCAGCCGGAGCCGGTCCCCGTCAAGCTCCGCACACCGCGTCGCGGCGTCGTCGAGCGCCTCGCCCGCTCGATCGAGGCGCTGGCGCTCGGTGTCGAGCGTGTCGAGGTAGCGATCCCGACGGGTGTGGCTCTCCTTCGCGCTCGCGATTACCGCACGCTTGACCTGCGGGGAGAGCGCCTCGTTCGCGACGACCGCGCCGGCGACGCCGTCGCCGAACTCGTTCGCGAGGTTCACCGGCAACGACTCCCCGTAGTCGCGCTCGAAGTGCTCCACGTCCATCACCGTCTCGCGGTACGCATCCCGCACCTGCGCCATCCCGCCGGACTGCCCGTTGGCTGCGCCGACGACGCCGACCCCGCCGGCCTCCACCGTCGAGGTCGGCCCGGCCGTCGAGAGTTCCTTCACCCGCGACGCGAACGACGACAGCGCGTCCTGCTCGGCGGTGATCGCGTCGTACTCCGCACGGATCGCTTCCTTCGCCGCCCGAACGTTCGCTCGCGGCGCGAACAACAGCCCGGTCGAGAGCCCCGCCCACAGCACCAGCGCGACCAGCGAGCCCGCGACCGCCTCTGCACAGCCGAGCGTGCCGCTACAGGCTGCGACTTCCTGCTCGATGTCCGGGGAGAAACCGTACGAAGCGGGCATTTGAGTGTGTGAACAACTGACTCGGAGCTACTTCAAATGATCGCCGATTCTTAGGATCGGCAAACGGCGGCAGGATCGGTCTGCGAATCGACAGATCGAAGGTCACACCGGTGGCAGTCCGATCCATGGTCAAGATGGTCGTGCTGCTGGTCCGGAAAGCGTCACTCGACTACGATGAGTTCCTGACCCACTGGGAGGAGGAACACGTCCCGCTGGTCGAGGCGCTCCCGGGCGTCGAGCGCTACGTCACCTCCCACCCGACAGAGCCCGAGAAGAGCGCCTACGACGGCGTCGCGGAGGTGTACTTCGAGGAAATGGCGCAGCTCGGCGCCGCGTTCGACTCCGACGCCGGCGAGGCGCTGCTGGCCGACGCCGAGGAGTTCTCCGATCAGGAGGCGGGCGAGGTGCTGTACATGGAAGAGGAGACGCAGTTCGTCGCGGAGTGAAAAACCGATCACGGCGAGCGACCGCCGGCCGCGTTGGCGGCCGGCACGGAGCCAATGCCGTGATCGTGTAGATAACCCACGGCGAGCGACCGGCCGCGCGCTCCATCACGCGGCCACGGAAAATGCCGTTATCGACGCCGCCACCGAACGACGACGACTCGATAGACGCGTCGTGCTACTCCTCAGTCGGCTCCGACTCGCTGCCATCGGCGGTCGGTGACTCCGCCGGCTCCCCGTCGCTCGCGGCGTCGGACTCGGCTGCCGACGCTCCGTCGCCGTCCTCGCCGTCAGCAGCCCCCTCGTCGGTGAGCGTCAGACCGTCGCCGAGGAGCGCTCCGAGACTGGCGTCCTCGTCGTCCCCCGCGGGCGGGTCGGACCGTGCGAGTGCCGGCGGCTCGTACACTACGACCAGCTCGTCGGCGACCGCGTAGAACAGCCCCGTGTCGGGGTTCTCGATCACGCCAGTGTCCGCGTCGATGGCGAAGTCGATCACGTCGTCCAGTGGCTCGGTGTTGAGTTAACTCTCGTCAATATTATCAGTTCCGAAAACCGCCTTCAGACGACGTCCTCGGCCTGCAGCCGCTCGATCGCCGCCTCGCTGTACCCCAACTCCGCCAGTACTTCCTCGGTGTGTTCACCCAGCAGCGGCGGGTGTCGGCGCGCGGTCGCCGCGTACTCCGAGAACTGCATCGGCGACCCCGGAAGCTCGATCTCGCCCGCCGTCGGGTGGGTGACGCGCTGGCGCATCCCCCGCGCCTCGGCCTGCGGGTCGTCGAACGCCTCCAGCACGTCCCGGATCCGGCCGACAGGGACGTCGTTGGTCCGGAGGAGGTCGACCACCTCGTCGACGCTGCGATCGGCGAACGCGTCGGTGAGGATCGACTCCAGCGCCGCACGGTTGTCGACGCGTTTCTCGTTGGTCTCGAACCGCGGATCGTCGACGAGATCCGGTCGATCGAGCGCCTCGCAGAGCCGGTACCAGATCGCCTGACTCGCACAGGCGACGACGACGTAGCCGTCCGCCGCCTCGAACGCCTGGTACGGCGCGATGTTGGGGTGGCGCGAGCCCATTCGCTCGGGCGGTTCACCGGAGGCGAACGCGTCGGTCCCCATGTAGGAGAGCCAGCTCAGCAGCGCGTCGAACAGTGCCACGTCGATGCGGTCGCCGCCGTCGTCCGCGAACTCGCGGCGGAACAGCGCCGCGAGCACGGATTGGGTCGCGTACATCCCCGCCGCGAGGTCGGCGACCGCGACGCCGACCCGCACCGGCGGCCGTCCCTCCTCGCCGGTGATACTCATCATCCCGCCCTCGGCCTGCATCATCAGGTCGTACGCCGGGCGCTCGGCCTTCGGGCCGGTCTGTCCGTACCCCGTAATCGAGCAGTACACCAGCCCGGGGTTCGACTCGCTGAGCGTCTCGTAGTCCAGCCCCCACTCCGCCGCTTTCCCGACCCGGAAGTTCTCTAGGACGACGTCGGCCTCGCTCGCGAGGTCGCGGAACGCTTCCCGGCCGTCCTCCGTGGTGAGGTTCAGCGTGATCGAGCGCTTGTTCCGGTTGATGCTGGCGTAGTAGGAGGCCACGTCGTCGCCGAAGGCGGGCGGCGTCCAGTGGCGGGTCTGATCGCCGCCGTCGGGGCGTTCCACCTTGATCACGTCGGCACCCAGATCGCCGAGCTGCATTCCGCAGAACGGGCCGGCGAGCACGCGCGAGGCGTCGAGCACGGTGACGCCCGCAAGCGGTCCGGTCGGGTTGTCAGTCATACCCCGATCCGGACGGGCCAGCGTCTTAGTGGTTCCCACCCGGCTCCGTCCCCTCGCAGTCGGCGAGTCGCTCCGGGAGCCCGGTCAGATCGCTGTCGGCGTGGAGGTAGCGCCCGCCGTAGCGCTCGATCCCGCCGTCGGCCTCGCGGTCGTCGCCGACGTGAGTTAGCGCGTCGACGGGCACGTCCAGTTCCTCGGCGACCGCGGCGAACGCCCGCCGGTCCGGCTTCCGCCAGCCGATCTCGACGCTCGTCACCACCGCATCGAACTGATCGAGCAACTCCACACGGCCAAGGACTCGACGGACTAGCCCCGGCATCGAGCAGTTCGAGACCACGCCCACGGGGGCGTCGATGGCGTCGAGCGCAGCTTCGACGCCGGGCACCGGCGCCGCCCCACGGTCGAACGCGTCGAGCACGGCGGCTTCGACGACCGACGCCTCGGCCTCGATCGCGCGACTCGACAGCGCCGCGCGGACGTGGGCGGGCAGCGACACCTCCGCGCCGGCCGGCGAGTCGAGGTGGGGTTCAGTGTACGCCGCCTGCCAGTCCGCGGGGACCGTGACGCCGCGGGCCCGCAGCTGTTCGGCGACCGCCTCGGCGGGGTCCGAGGGGCGCGGGACGGCGACCAGCGTGCCGAAGCAGTCGAACGAGACAGCGCGCATCACCCCACCTTCGGGGCGGGAGCGCGCTAAGGGTTTTGCCGTCGCCCTTCGATCGCGGTTGTCGGCGTCGATTCGGGCAGGACGAGCAGCCAGTCGAACGACCCCGGCAGGTCGGTACGGGCGTACCCCTCGCCCGCCGGATCGAACACCGAGCCGACGTAGCGTTTCCGCCGCTCTGCGGTCGCCCATGACGCGACCCGATCGTCGGCGGCGACGGCGCCGAGATCGAGGACGTAAGGGGCGTCCCCGACCGCCGCGAACGCGGCTGTCGCGGTGTCCTCGCGCTTCCCGACCGAGAACGTCTCTACCTCGCCGCTCCCGCGTCCGACCGCACGGAACGACCCGCGGGCGAAGTCGAACCCGACCGGCCGATAATCGTCGCCGAGCACCCGCGCGAGTCGGTCGCCCATCGTCGTCGCGTCGGCCCAAACCATCCCGTCGTCGAACGTGCCGCGCTGGACGTGGCCGTCGTGGGCCCACAGCACGACGCCCGCGCCGGGATCCTGATCCAACGCCCACCGAACGTTCTCGGCCATGAACCGATCCCGTGCCGCCATCCCCGCGGCGTGGGGGCCGGGCTGTTCGTGCCTGACCCGGGCCCACGCACAGGACTGTTCGATGACGCGGCAGAGCCACTGGGCCGTCCGTCGCGCGTCAGGAGAGACGTCGGCTACGTCGCGGTTCGCGTTCAGTCGGTCGCGGAGCCGTTCCGCGGCCGCAGTCACCGCTTCCAGTACGCGTTCGCGGTCGCCGTCGTCGGTGACTGTCGCGTCGGCGACGGTCCGGAGTGCCCCGATCTCGGCGCCGGGATCGGCCCGCTCGAAGTACGCCTGCAGCGGTGCGGCCGGCGCCGACGGCGTGCTCAGGTCGACGCCGCGAACCCGGACCTGCTCGTCGGGCGCGCGGCCGTCGTTGAACGCCCGGAGCCACGCCAGCAGCGCCCGGACGGATTCGGTTTGCCACTGCCACATGTCGAGTTCGGCGAGCGCCGCCCCCGCATCCGCGGGATCGTCGGCGAACGGACTTCCGCCCCGGACGAACGCGTCGATCGCCGTCGCCGCCGCCGCGTCGGCCTCGAATGCGACCGTCCGGAACCCCCGTTCGGTCACGAGGTGGCGGATCAGTCGGTGTTTGTGCTCGAAGCACTCCCGGGTCCCGTGTGTCGCCTCGCCGAGGCCGACGACCCGGGCGTCGCCGAGCGAACGAGCCAGCGGCGTCGGGATCGCGGTTGATCCGGTGTCAGTCCCCGGTCCCGGCGGGTCCATCGCGGTCGCGTGTGCTGCCAGCGCATCGAGCGCCCCGTCGTCCAGCATACGCGTTCACTGAAGCCAGCGCGTGAAAACGGTGCGTGAGAAAGCGTCCCAAACCCACGACAACATTTACCACGGTAGAACCCACACGGTTACTCGATGGTCGGTCCCCAGTTCGTCTGTCAGGAGTGTGCCCGGACGGTGAGTAACCGCTCGTACCGCGCCGCCTGCCCCGAATGCGGTGGTGAACTCGGCCGACAGCGCCGCGCGATGTGAGCGAGGAGTCGACCGACCCGACCCGGATCCGCTCGCTCGCGGTCCACCGCGACGACGTGCGCACGGCGTTGGAAGCCCGGGCACGCGACCGCGACCCGACCGTTCTCCGTCTCGTCGCCCCATTCTCCGGCCGGATGCGTGCACGCCTCCACGTCGCCCGCGAGGGCGCCGCCCCCGAGGAGATCCACATCGAGCCGGCGACGTTCGTCGCTGACCCGCCGGCGTTCCCGAGCGTCGACGAGACCGAAGACCGGCTCCGAGCGGCCGACGAGTACGACCTCGACCGCCATCGCGAGGCCCACCAGCGAGCGGTCGAGCGCTGGCGCGAGCGCGTCGGGGACCGGCTCCGCGAGCGGATCACGCTCCCCGAAACGGACCACGAGGTGACGGTACGCTATCTGGGGTGACCGCCGCCGAAAAATCGACCCGAACGTGACGGTTACAGCCGCTCGAGGTTGGTCGCGCGCGGGCCCTTGTCGGCCTGTTCGATGTCGAACTCCACCGCTTGACCCTCTTCGAGATCGGGACCGCCGACGTCCTCCATGTGGAAGAACACGTCGTCGTCCGCATCCTCGGTCTCGATGAAGCCGTAGCCGCCCGTGTCGTTGAAGAACGCAACCGTGCCTGTCGCCATCGGTATCTCCGGCGCGAACATTACGACCGCTCGGATAAATATGTGTGGGTCAGTACCACGGACGTGTCGTTCCGCATCGGTCCGGTCTACGCCGCAGTGCCGGCACCCACGCGAGATCCTTCGCTTCGATCTCGCAGGCCGACGGGCAGTACGGCGCCTCCGCAGCGTTCGCGTCGGGGAACGCGCGGAACGTCGCCGAACACGCCACACGGTCGTACGTTCCAAAGTCCGATGTACGGGCGCCGGTAGTTCGCAGCGGCTCAAAAATCGTGTGGCGGCGGGGCGGCCCGACCGCACCTTTTTGCGAACACGAGCCAACCCACGCGTATGGCCAGAGAGACCATCAGCGACGACACCCACGGTGTCGTCTACGAATTCAGCCCGCAGATGAAGCCAGTCCGGACCGTCGAGCCCGGCACCGAACTCACCTTCGAGACGCGGGACAGCCTGAACGGCGTGATTCAGGAGGACGACGACCTGCTCGAACAGATTCCCGATGAGGTCAACGCCGCCACCGGCCCGGTCGCCGTCGAGGGGGCCGAGCACGGCGACGTGCTCCGGGTCGAGATCGAGGACGTCCGGCTCGCGGAGGACCGCGGGCGCGTCGTCACCACGCCGGGGTTCGGTCTCATGCAGGACGACCCCGGCGTTGAGGCGCCGTTCACCCGGGTCACGCCGGTCGAGAAAGGATCGAACTACGCGGACGGCCGGCCACGGGTCCGGTTCCAGGGCCGGGAGATCGCGGCCGACCCCTGTATCGGCACGATCGGCGTCGCGACTGCCGGGGAAACCCACTCGACGCTCGTCCCCCACGACCACGGCGGGAACCTCGACACTAACGACGTGACGACGGGATCGACGCTGTACCTCCCGGTGTTCCAGTCCGGCGGGCTGCTCGCGATGGGCGACTCGAAGGCGGTGATGGCCGACGGCGAGATGTGCGGCACCGGCGCGGAGATCGCGACCGACGTGGACGTAACGCTCGACGTGATCTCCGACCCCGAGTTCGACCTCCAGCGGCCGCTGATCGACACCGGCGACCACTGGAAAACCGTCGCGAGCGCGGAGACGATGGAGGCGGCGTCGAAGCTCGCCCACAAGGACGCGATGGCGCTGCTCTCGGCGGAACACGGCTACAGCACGACGGAAGCCCACACGTTCGGCAGCCTCGTCGGCGGACTGGAGATCTCGCAGGTCGTCGACCCGCTGGTGACGGTGCGGAACGCGATCCCCAGCGAGCACGTGTCGTCGCCGTTCTGAGGGGCTACTCGCCGAGCAGTTCCAGCAACAGCGCCTGCTGTGTCGGCTTGCGGTTGCCGGCCTGCTGCCACACCACCGACTGCTCGCTCTCCAGGGCGCCGTCGGTCACCTCGCGGCCGCGATCGGCGGGCAGACAGTGCATCAGCTTCGCGTCGCCGAGCAGTTCCTCGTCGACTTGGAACCCCTCGAACGCGGGCAGTTTCTCCTCGCTGTCGCCCATGCTGACCCAGACGTCGGTGTACACCACGTCCGCGCCGGCGACGGCGGCCTCCGGGCCGTCGAACTGTGTCGGCTCGCCGCCGGCCGCAGCCGCCGCCGTGATCGCGTCGTCGTCGACGCCGTAGCCTTCCGGGGTCGCGATGCGCAGGTCAACCCCGACGAGCGCACAGCCAACCACGAGCGAGCGGGCGACGTTGTTCCCGTCGCCCACCCACGCGAGGGTGATGTCGTCGAGCTCCCTGCCCGACCCGGCCGCGATCTGTCGGAGCGTCAGCAGGTCCGCGAGCGTCTGACAGGGGTGGGCTTCGTCGGTTAGCGCGTTCACGACGGGGACGTCGGCGTACGCCGCCAGCGCTTCGAGGTCGTCGTGGCTGTTCAGCCGCGCCACGAGCGCGTCGACGTACTGCGAGAGCGCGCGGGCGGTGTCCTTGAGCGGCTCGCCGTGGCCGAGGTGGATCTCGTCCTGCCCGAGGAACGTCGGGTGGCCGCCGAGTTCGGCGACGCCGGCCTCGAACGACGTTCGAGTGCGCGTCGAGGGTTTCTCGAACACCATAGCCACGCTCCGATCGTCGAGCCGGGCGGCCTCCTCGCCGGCCTCGATCGCGGCCGCGCGGTCGAGGAGCCGCCGGAGCGCCGCCGGCGAGAGCTGGTCGATCGTGAGCAGGTCCGTCGGGAACGTGGTCGCGGTGTCGTTGTCGTGCATGGTTCTGAGTCGGTCAGTCGGTGAGCTGTTCGCAGGCAGTCGTCAGGACGGTCACCGCGCGATCGAACTCCGCGAGCGGGAGGCGCTCGTCGGGCGCGTGGTCCAACGCCGAGTCACCGGGGCCGTAGGTGACGACCGGCACGTCCCACGCGTCGGCGTAGAGGTTCGCGTCCGCGGTGCCGGTCTTCTGCAGGTGGGTCGGCTCGCCGCCGACGGCGCGGATCCCCTTCCTGAGCGCCGTTGCGGGCGTGCTGCGGGGGGACGCGACGTGTGGCGGGATCGACTCCCCCCACTCGATCTCGCCGGCGTCGAGGCAGCCGTCGACGAGGCCGCACACGGCGTCGGGCGTCTCGCTCGGCGGGACGCGAAAGCGCGCCGCCATCGACGCCTCGACCGCGTCACCGTCGTCGGAGAGCCCGCCGTCGATCGACGCCGCGGTCGCGGTGATCGTGTCGAAACTGCCGGGCTCGGCGTCGCCGATCTCGTCGGCGACGGACGCCCGGACGCGCTCCCACCACGCGGTCGCGTGGTCGATCGCGTTCGCGTCCGGGCGGGCACCGTGACCCGCGGGCGTCGACGCCGAGTACTCGCCGCCGACGATCCCGCGGTACCCCAGCGTGATCGCGTCCCAGCCCGAGGGTTCGCCGTTGATGACGACCGCCGGCGCGTCGCGATCCTCGATGAGATGACGCGCGCCGCGTGAGTCGGTCTCCTCGCCGACGACGCCGACGAACGACGCGCCGGTCTCGACGGCCGCGACGGCCATCGCGGCCAGCGGGCCGGTGGCGTCGACGCTGCCGCGCCCCCAGAGGACGGGTCCATCGACACCCAACTCCTCGTCGCCCGATTCGACGCGGACCGGGATCTCTCCCGGCACCGTATCGACGTGGGAGGTCAGCAGCACCGAATCGTCGCCCGGTGCGCGGACGTTCCCGGCGTCGTCGAGCCACGCCTCGCGGCCGTGTTCGGCGAAGAACTCGGCGAGGCGGGCTGCCGCGTCGGCCTCCTCACCCGACTCCGAGGGGATCGAGACGAGCGCCGCGAGCAGTTCGCGGCCCGGCGTGTCGAGCGCGCCGGCCGGCTCCGGGACGCCGTCCGCGTCGGTCATCGTCAGCCGAGCACCTCGGTCAGGCTGTCGACGACGCTGTCGGCGTGGCCCTCGTCGATCGTCAGCGGGGGGAGCAGACGGACGACGGAGCGGCCGGCCGGGAGCGCGAGCACCTGCTGTTCGATCGCGAGATCGCGCAGCACGCGCATCGAGCCGCGCTTGACCTCGATCCCGATCATGAGCCCCGAGCCGCGCACCTCGCGGACGGGGAGGTCGTGCTCGTCGACGGCCACGCGCAGTTCGTCGCGAAGGTACTCGCCGACGGCAGCGGCGTTCGCGGGTACGTCGTCGCTCGCTAACTGCGTCAGCGTCGCGCTCGCGGCGGCGGCGACGACGGGGTTGCCCGCGAACGTCGAGCCGTGGTTCCCCGCGCCCTCGGCGATCCAGTCCGCACAGAGCGTCACACCGAGGGGAAGCCCCGACGCGACCCCCTTCGCGGCCGTGAGCACGTCCGGGACGACGCCCGCCGACTGGCAGGCCCACATCGTCCCGGTTCGGCCGACGCCGGTCTGGATCTCGTCGAGGACGAGCGCCGCGCCCGTCTCTTCGGTCACTGCACGGGCAGTCTGGAGGTACGCGTCACCGGCGGGGTGGACGCCGCCCTCGCCCTGAATCGGTTCGAGGAAGACGGCGGCCGTCTCGTCGTCGACGGCCGCAGCGAGCGCTTCCTCGTCGCCGTAGGGAACGAACTCCACGCCGCCCGGGAGCGGCCCGAACGGGTCGCGGTACTCGTCCTTCCACGTCAGCGAGAGTGCCCCGAGCGTGCGGCCGTGGAACGCCCGCTGGGCGACCACGACCTTCTCGCGTCCCGTGGCCGAGCGCGCGAACTTCAGCGCCGCCTCGTTGGCCTCCGTGCCGGAGTTACAGAGCCACACCTTCGAGAGGCCGCCCGGCGCGACCTCGGCGAGCTGCTCCTGCAGCGCCGTGCGGGCGGCGACGGGGTAGGAGCCCTGCACGTACAGCAGATCCTCAGCCTGTTCGGTGATCGCGTCGACGACCGCCGGCGGCGAGTGGCCCAGCGGCGTGCAGGCGTAGGAGGCGCCGAAGTCGAGGTACTCGGTGCCGTCCTCGCTCGTGAGCGTGACGCCCGAGCCCGACTCGATCGCGATGGGCTTCTGCGAGAAGACGAACCCCTCGTCGGTCACGCGGACTCACCCCCGTTCGCTGTGGTCGCTGCGTTGCCGTCCGCATCCGCGACCGCCTCCTTGGCGATCCACGTCCCGTGGCCCTCCAGCGCCGCAAGCAGCGGCTTGCGCAGGGTGGCGTCGGAGACGACGACCCCCTCGGCGCCGCCGGTCAGCGCCTCCTTCGCGGCGTGGACCTTGCGGCTCATGAACCCCTCGGCGGCGTCTTCGACGGCCGCGAACTCGGCGGGCGTCGACGCCTCGTCGATGAGGGTGGCTGGATCGTCCGGCTCCGCGTAGATCCCGTCCACGTCGGTCAGCAGCACCAGTTCGGCGCCGAGTTCGGCCGCGAGCAGCGCGGCCACGCGGTCGGCATCGGCGTTCGCGACGGTGTCGTCGTCGGCCAGCATCGGCGGCGAGACAGTGGGAACGTAGCCGTCCGCGAGCAGCGATCGGAGCAGATCGACGTTGACCTGTTCGGGTTTGCCCGCGTGGTCACCGCGGCGGATCTTCTGCTTGCCGGCCTCGACGATCCGGACCGCGGACTTGCGCGGGCCCGTGATCAGGCCGCCGTCGACGCCCGAGAGCCCGACCGCGTTCACGCCCGCTGCGCGGAGGTCGGTCACCAGCTCGGTGTTGAGCTTGCCGGGCAGCACCATCTCGAACACTTCGAGCGTCTCCTCGTCGGTGAAACGCCCGGAGACGCCAGACGGCGTCGTGACGTACTCTGGCTCCTCGCCCATCGCTTCGAGCGTCTCGTCGACGGCCGTCGAGCCGCCGTGGACGACGACGACCTCGCGGCCGGCCGCGACGACGTGGGCCACGTCCTCGATCACGCCCGCCGGATCGACCGCGCGGGCGCCGCCGATCTTCACGACCAGCGGGGGCTGCTCCGGGCCGACCGCGGCGTTGGACTCGCTCATGGCGACCCCACCGGGTGGAGCCCCTGCTGGTCGAGTCCCGCGGTCTCCCCGAGCCCGAACGCGAGATTGGCGGCGTGGACCGCCTGCCCCGCGGCGCCTTTCATCACGTTGTCGATGGCCGCGAACGCGACGACGCGCTCGCCGTCGGCCGCGAAGCCGACCTCCGCGAGGTTCGTGCCCGCGACGGATTTCGGTTCTGGGTAGCGATACACGCCGCTGCCGCCCGCGACCAGCCGGACGAACGGCTCGTCGTCGTAGGCGTCGCGGTAGGCGCCCCAGAGGTCGGGCGTCTCGATCGCGCCGTCGCCGCCCGTGGGGAACGTGTGACAGGTCGCGGCCGCGCCGCGGACCATGTCCACCGCGTGAACCGTGAAGGACAGGGAGAGCCCCAACTGCTCCTCGATCTCGGCCTCGTGGCGGTGGCCCGTGGGCGCGTACGGGCGGACGACGCCCGAACGCTCCGGGTGGGAGGAGGCCGCGCCGCCACCGGCGCCGCCCTCCGAGGAGCCGACTTTGAGGTCGGCGACGATCTGGTCCTCGGCCGTCAGCAGGCCGGCGTCGACAAGCGGTTTGAGCGCGAGCATCGTCGCCGTGGCGTTACAGCCGCCGGAGGCGACGATGTCGGCGTCCGCGAGCCCGTTACGGCCGAGTTCGGGCAGCGCGTACGCCGCGGAATCGAGGTACTCGGGCGCACTGTGGCCGTCGTACCACTCGTCGTACGCCGCCTCGCTGCCGAGGCGGAAGTCCGCCGAGAGGTCGACCAGCGTGTCAGCGGCGTCGAGGTACGCCTCGACGTTGTCCATCGAGACGCCGTGGGGCGTCGCCGTGAACAGCGCGTCGACCGAATCGAGATCGGCCGGGCTTGAGAAGCGCAGGTCGAGCTCGCGGAGGTTCGGGTGAACCGAGCCAACCGTGCGGTTCTCGTACTCGCGGGAGGTGGCTTGGACGACCTCGAACGCCGGGTGCGCCGAGAGCAGGCGGAGCAGCTCCCCGCCCGCGAAGCCGGAGGCGCCGACGACGCTCGCGGTGAGCGTCACGCCCCCACCTCCGCTGCCCCGGCGTCCGCGTCGACTTTCGTCTCCAGCCAGTCGACGACTTTCGCCGCCACGTCGACGTCGACGGCGGCGTTCAGCGCCTTGAACTCCACCGTGTGGTTCACCTCGTGGACGGTGTACCCCCCGGTTTCGAGCTCCATCAGGTCCACGCCCAGCAGCCCGCCGCCGACGGCGGCGCTGGCCTCGCGGGCGAGGCGTTCGACCTCGTCGTCGATCTCGAACGTCGCGGTCTCGGCGCCCGTCGCGGCGTTGGTGAGCCAGTGGTCCGAACTGCGGCTCATCGCCGCCACGGGCTCGCCGTCGACGGTCAGCACGCGCAGGTCGCGGCCGGGCTTCTCCACGAACTGCTGGACGTAGAACACGCTGTGCTCGTAGTGGCCCAGCGTCTCCTTGTGTTCGAGCACGGCCTCGGCGGCCGAGCGCGACTCGATCTTGGCCATCAGTCTGCCCCACGACCCGACGACCGGCTTCAGCACGCAGGGGTAGCCAAAGGCCTCGATCGCGTCCAGCGCCGACTCCTTCGTGAACGCGACGGTGGTCTCCGGCGTCGGGATCCCGGCTTTCGAGAGCGTCAGCGTCGTCTCCACCTTGTCCGAGCAGAGCTTCGCCGTCTCGGGGCTGTTGACGACCGGCACGTCGTAGTGGGCCATGAACCGGCTCGCGTACTTCGAGCGCGAGGTCGCGAGACAGCGGTCGAGCACCACGTCACACGCCCCGAGCGGTTCGGGCGGGGCGTTGAGGTCGAACGTCGTCTTCCGCACGTCGACTTTGTGGACCTCGTGGCCGCGGTCGCGTAGCTCCGACAGCAGGAGCTTCTCGTCCGGGCGGATGCGGGAGTAGAGCAGACCGACGTCCATCACTCCCCCCAGTCTTCAGCGAGGTCGGGCGCCTCGTCCAGCTCGACGGGCTCGACGCCCACGACTTCGAGTTCGGTGCCACAGCTCCCGCAGTCGACGATCTCGCCGATCTCGACGTCCGCGGGCAGTGTGACGCTGTCGCCGCAAGTCACGCAGGTAGCTTCTGACATCGTACTCCGAGGGAAGCGACGGGAGTACTTTAATCCGTCTATTTATTTTCCGTAAAATAAACGCTTAGACGCCTCTATTCGCCGAATTACCCAGAATCGGTGCCGCGCGGAACGGGCCGCGGCGGCGCGGAGTGAGTGGTGGCCCGGACGGGCCGTCGCGGCCCCCGCCGGAGTCGAGGGGGGGCCGGCCGCGGCAGCCGTCGCCGGGCCCGCCGTGGCCGTGGCTGTCGCCGCAGGGCTGGCGTCGCCGTGCTGGCGTGCTCAGACATACTCGATCACCGCCGTGGTCAGTCGGTCGTCCGCGGCCGCGAGCGCCTCGCGGTGGGCGTCGACGGCCGCGGCGTGGTCCTCGTGCGTGTCGCGGAGGCGGGTCAGCGACTCCGCGACCGCCGACGCCGCGGGGCCACCGCGGGAGTCACGCGCGGCGACGCTGCCGGCGGGGGAGAGCACGTCGGCGAGGGTCCCCTCGTCGACGTACGCCGAAAGCGACTCGTCGAGCACGCCCTCGGCCGCGGCGGCGAGCGCATCGATCTGCTCGTCCACGCTCGCGGCGTCGTCGATCTCGCTCGCCGCGTCGGCGACGAGCTCGTGGGCAGTGCGGAACGGGACGCCCGCGCTTGCGAGCGCGTCCGCGACGCCCGTCGCCGTCGAGAACCCCTTGCCGGCGTCGGCCGCGCACGCCTCGGCGTCCCACTCGGCGGTCGCGACGGCACCGGCGGTGACCTCGGTGGCTTCGCTCACGATGTCGACGGCGTCCCAGGCGTGCGGGGTCGCACGCTGGAGGTCGATGTTGTACGCGCGGGGGAGCCCCTTCAGCGTCGTGAGCAGCCCCGTCAGGTCGCCGACGGCGTCGCCGGACACCGCACGGACCAGCTCCAGCGAGTCGGGGTTCTTCTTCTGTGGCATGATCGAGGAGGTGGAGGCGTAGGCGTCGTCCAACTCGACGTGGCCGTCCTTCGACCCCTCGACCAGATCCGTCGCCAGCCCCGAGAGCGTCGCCGACAGCGCGGCGAACGCCGAACAGCCCTCGATCAGGAAGTCGCGGGCGGTCACGGCGTCGGCGCTGTTCTCGATCACGTCGTGGAAGCCGAGCAGTTCCGCCGTACGCTCGCGGTCCACGTCGAACGTGGTGCCCGCGAACGCCGCCGCGCCGAGCGGCGAGCGGTTCGTGCGCTCGTAAGCCGCGAGCAGGCGTTCGGTGTCGCGCGCCACCGCGCCCGCGTACGACGCGAGCAGGTGGCCGACGGTGGTCGGCTGGGCGTACTGGCGGTGGGTGAACCCGGGGACGACGGTGTCGGCCTCCGCGGCCGCCGCGTCGAGCAGCGCGCCGCGGAGTTCGAGGCTGGCCGCGGCGGCGTCGAGCAGGTCCTCGCGGAAGCGGTAGCGAATGCAGGTCGCGACCTCGTCGTTGCGCGAGCGCGCAGTGTGCATGCGACCGCCCGCGGGACCGACCTCGGCGACGACCGCCGACTCGATGGCCTCGTGGACGTCCTCGCCCTCGGGCAGCGCGTCGTGGCCGGCGGCTTCGATCCCGTCGAGCGCGTCGAGGATCGCCGCGGCGTCGTCGTCGCCGACGATCCCCTGCTCGGCCAGCATCACGACGTGAGCGCGGTCGACAGCGAGGTCCGCGGCGAAGATGCGCTGGTCGGCGTCGAGGCTCGACATGAACGAGCGTGCCGGCCCGTCCGCGAAGCGCTCGCGGCGGATCACGGTCTCGCCGTCCGCCGCTCCCCCGGCCGTGCCGTCGTCGCTATCGCCGGACATCTACTCCCCGCCGTCGGTCGAGAGCGTCGTTTTCTCTTTCTCGTCTGCCTTCTCAGCGGCCTCCTTCACCTGGTTCGCGAGACGCTCCTGGAAGCCGTGGTACTTCGCGACGCCGGTGGCGTCGGCCTGCTCGATCCCGTTGACGGTCTCGGTGTTGAACGAGGCGGCGTTCTCGGAGTAGACGCCGTACTCGGAGTCGCGGGCGACCGGGCGGACGCCGCCGCCCTGCAGTTTCACCGTTACCGTGCCGGTGACTTTCTCCTGTGAGGCGTCGAGGTAGCCGTTCAGACTCTCGGTCAGCGGCGAGAACACCAGCCCGCGGTAGGCCTGCTCGGCCCACTGCTGGTCGATCTGGGGTTTGAAGTCGCGCTCGGTCTTCGTGAACACGAACTGTTCGAGCGCCTCGTGAGCCGTGAGCAGCACCGTCGCCGCGGGGTGCTCGTAGTTCTCGCGCACTTTCAGCCCGAGCATGCGGTCCTCCAGCATGTCCGTGCGGCCGACGCCGTAGGCGCCGGCGAGCGCGTTGAGCTCCTCGATCAGATCGACGGGGTCCATGTTGTCGCCGTTGAGGGCGACGGGGTAGCCGTCCTCGAACTCGATGTCGACCAGCTCCTCGCCGCCGCTGGGCGTCTCGGTCCACTCGTAGATCTCCTCGCTGGGGACGTGGCTGGGGTCTTCGAGGTCGCCGCCCTCGACGGAACGGGACCAGAGGTTGGTGTCGATGCTCCACGTCCCCTCGTTGCCGGCTTCGACGGGCAGGTCGCGCTCGGCGGCGTACTCGACCTCCCACTCGCGGGTCAGTCCGAGTTCGCGCACGGGCGCGACGACTTCGAGGTCGGAGCCGCGCCACACCGTCTCGAAGCGCAGTTGGTCGTTCCCCTTTCCGGTACAGCCGTGGGCGATCGCGTCGCAGTCCTCTTCTTCGGCGACGTCGAGGATCGCCTCGGCGATCACGGGGCGGGCGAGTGCGGTGCCGAGCGGGTAGCCCTGATACGTGGCGTTCGCGCGTACCGAGTCGAAACAGAGCGACGCGAACTCAGATTTCGCGTCGACGACGTGGATCTCCAGCCCCAGCGCGTCGGCGGTCTCGCGGGCCTCCGCGAACTCCGCCTCGGGCTGGCCGACGTCGACGGTGACGGCCATCACTTCGTCGTAGCCGTACTCCTCTTTCAGTAGCGGGACACAGACGGTGGTGTCGAGTCCACCGCTGAACGCGAGCGCGACTTTCGTCATATCTACGTCTGATAGCCGCTACGGGATAAATACACTGTTTTAAACTACGTAAGAAAATGTGCTACGACACGCTAACCGGACGAAGAGGTGGAGAACATCGGCGAAACGGTAACGATGGGGGAGAGGTGGAGTTGGGCCTAAGCGGCCCGCGGCCGGAACGCGACCCGCCGCTGTCGGGAGGCGGCGACGGCGGTGGCGTCGGCGGCATGCGTGCCGTCGACGGCGGTGGTCGCGTGAGTCACAGGCGTGAGATTGGGCCCGGGGGACAAATGTGTTTCGCCGCTGGCGACGCCATACGTCGCCGTGCTCGCTACTCCAGATACGCCTCGGTCGCCCGCGCCAGCGCCGCGACGCCGGCCTCCAGTTCCTCGGGGGAACAGTGGCTGAAGGAGAGCCGGGCCGAGCGCGTCCCCCGGCCGTCCTCGACGAAGAAGCGCTCGCCGGGGAGGTAGGTTACGCCCGCCTCGGCCGCCAGCGGGAGCATCGCTTCGGCGTCGACACCCTCGGGGAGCGTGACCCAGAGGAAGAACCCGCCCGCGGGCTCGGTCCACGACGACCCCGGTGGGAGGTGGCGTTCGAGCGCGTCGAGCATCGCGTCGCGGCGGGTCTCGTACCCGTCGAGGAGTTCCTCAAGCGTCGGCTCGTAGTGGCCCGCGTCGAAGTAGCGGCCGAGCACGCTCTGGGTGAACGTGTTGGTGCCGCCCGCGGCCATCTCCCCGATCTGGTCGACGAGCGCCTCGTGGGCGACGATCCAGCCCGTCCGGACACCGGGTGCGATCGTCTTCGAGACGGTGCCGAGCCGGATCACCCGGCCCGAGTCGTCCAGCGCCGACAGCGGCGGCGGCGACTCCCCCGAGAAGCGGAGCTCGCCGTAGGCGTCGTCGGCAACGATCAGGAAGTCGTACTCATCGGCGAGTTCGAGCACGCGCTCGCGGCGCTCGCGGGTGAGCGTCGCGCCCGTGGGGTTCTGGAACTCCGGGATCGTGTACAGCAGCTTCGGCGTCGGCTCGCCGGCGGCCTCGCGGGCTTCGAGCGTCGCTTCCAGCGCGTCGGGGTCGAGCCCGTGCTGGTCGATCTCGACGCCGGTGAGGGCGGCGCCGTGGTTGTCGAGCACCGCGAGGCTCCAGACGAACGTCGGCGCCTCGACGAGCACCTCGTCGCCGGGGTCGAGAAACGTCGCGCAGACGGCGTCCAGCGCGTGGGTCGCACCGTTGGTGAGGAGCAGCTGCTCCCGCGTGGCGTCGACGCCCTGCGTCGCCTCGCGGGCGAGCAGCCCGTCGCGCAGGCGCTCGACGTACTCGCCGCCGCCGTACTGGAGCACCTCCGCGCCCTCCTCCTCCAGCACGGTCTCGGTGGCGGCCGTAAGCGCCGCCGTCGGGAACGAGTCCGGGTAGGGGAAGCCGTACGTCAGTGGGACCGCGTCCTCGGCGTCCGGGGAGGCGCTGCTGCCGTACCCCTCCCGGCCGAGGCGTTCGCGCACCGTCGACGCGAACAGGTGGGCGAACCGCTCGTCGCGTGACTCGGTCATGGCGGGAGTCGTCGCCGCCGGAAAATAAAGCCACCCGTGGCGGAAACGGCGACCGCCTCAGCCGAGCAGCCCCAGCACCCAGCGGACCACTTCCGACCCGGCGAACAGCCCGCCCTCCAGCCGGGAGAGCTCCCGGCCGGTCCACAGCGCGGCGACCATCACCACCGAGACGGCGATCAGCCACGCGAGCGTCGAGAGCGCCGACGCGCTGACCGACAGCGGCTGGACGAGCGACGCGACGCCGACGACCGCGAGGAGGTTGAACACGTTGCTGCCGACGACGTTGCCGACCGAGACGCCGAGGCTCCCCCGCCGGAGCGCGACCAGCGAGACGGCGAACTCCGGCGTCGACGTGCCCGCGGCGACGATGGTACCGCCGACGACCCACTCGGAGACGCCGGCGCCGCGGGCGAGCCCCGAGGCCGCCCGCACGAGCAGGTCGCCGCTGCCGAGCACCAGCGCGAGCCCGACGACGAGATAGACCGCGTCGCGGCCGCGGAAGGAGAGTTGGGTCGGGAGATCGCGGGTCGCCGCCGTCGCCGAGGTCGTCGGTGCCGCGGGCTCGCGCTCCCCCGCCCGGAGCAGGTACGCCGTGTACAGGACGAATATCGTGACCAGCGCGCCGCCTTCGAGCCGGCTCACGCCGAGATCGAACAGCACGACTGCGCCGAGGGCGGTGCTGGCGAGCAGCGCGATCCCGTCCCTGTGGACCAGCGACTTCGCGATGGGGATCACCCGGATCAGCGCGACGACGCCGAGGACGAACGCGAGGTTGTAGATGTTCGACCCGAGGACGTTCGCGACGGCGATGTCGCCGAACCCCTTGAGCGCGGCGTCGATGGAGACGGCCAACTCCGGCGTCGACGTGCCGACCGCGACGACGGTCAGGCCGATGGTGAGGTCGGAGAGGCCGAACCGCTTGGCCAGCCGGATCACGGCGTCGACGAGCAGTCGCGCGCCGATCCAGAGGCCGACGACCGTGAGGAGCACCGTCGCGACCTGTCCGAGCGCCGTGTCGAGCATATCGGGCGTAGGAACACCGCTCGTGCCGCCAGCGATTTATCGGTACTGGCTGGGGCGGGCACGACGGGACCGCTGGCCGACGTTGAAACAACGTGTGTGTGACTTTCTTTCACAGTTCTTTCGGCAAGAAGAGTTTTGCGTCGCTAGCGCGACGCTTCGGTATGGACCGAACCACGCTGACGCGACGTGACGCCCTCCGAGCCGGTACTGCGGCCGCCGCCGTCGGGCTCGCCGGCTGTTCCGGCGTACTCGGCGGGGGCGCGACCGTCTACGGCCGGTGGACGCCCGAGCGGGAAGGCAGCGGCGCCGACCAGAGCGGCGAGTCGATCCGGGCGATGGAGCCGGCCGCGCTGGCCGAGGGGCGCTTCGCGCTCGGAGATCGCTACGACCTGATGGCGGCGTTTCTCGAACCGCCGGTGCCGACCACGGAGTTCGGGGAGCTCGACGCCGTCTACTACAACGGCGGGTGGACCACCTCGCTGTACGGCGTCGAGGCGGAGTTCGATCAGTCGGGGATGATCGACGCGTACCGACAGGAGCTCGACGCGGAGACGGTGAACAGCACGTACAGCGGCTACGAGCTCTACCGCGTCGACGCCACGCTCTCCTCGTACCTCGTCGGCGTCGCCGACGGCCGGATCGCCATCGCCGCGAACGGCGACCGGGACCGCGCGGCGATCGAGTCACTGATCGACGCCCGCGAGGACGGCACGCGCCGGACGAGCAGCGACGGGCCGCTGGCCTCGATCCAGTCGGCGGTCGGGCAGGAGTCCTACACTGAGATCTCGATGGGCGACGACGTGGGGGTTCAGGTCGGGGAGACGACACCGACGGCCGTCGCGCTGGGGTTCAGCGTCGCCGACGCCGAGGAGGAGCTCGTGGGGCTCACCAGCGGATTCGTCCTGCCCGACACCGTCTCGGACCCCGAAGCCGCCGTGGAGGCCCGGCTGCGCGCCGACGCCTCCGTCGGCGTGCTGAACTATTCTGCCCCCGAGATCAGTACGGATTCGGGCGTCGTGGTCGCGACGGAGGAACGGCCCGTCGATGACGGGCTGGCGTTCTAAAGCGCCTCGAACAGCTCGACGCTGGTCCGGATCCCGCTCCGGAAACAGTCCAGCGCGAGGTTCTCGTCGGGTGAGTGGTTGTTCTCGTCCTCGTTCGCGTACGGCACCGTGACGCAGGGCAGCCCTAGTTCGCGCTCGAACACCGCGGTCGGGAGCGAGCCGCCCAGCGTCGACTTCAAGATCGGCTCGGTCGGCCACGCAGCCGCGACGGCGTCCATCACGGGCTCGCGGATCGGGTGGTCCAACGGCGTCCGCTGGGGGTGCATCTGCCCCATCTTCGTCACCTCGACGTCACACACGCCGGTCGCGTGCTCGTGGACGTGGGCCTCGAAGGCGTCGTAGATCGCGTCGGGATCCTGATCCGCGACGAGGCGCATGTCCATCTTCAGCGTCGCCGTCGAAGGCAGGACGGTTTTGCTCCCCTCGCCGCCGTAGCCCGAGGTGAACCCACAGATGTTGCAGGTCGGGTAGTACAGTAGCTTCTCGAGGTAGCTCTCCCCGGGCCCTTCAGCGAAGGCGTCGATGCCCAAGTCCGCTTTCACCGCCTCGGCGTCGAACGGCATCGCGTCGAGCGCCTCACGGTCGCGCTCGTCGATCGGGCGCACGTCGTCGTAGAAGCCGTCGACGGCGACGCGGCCGGTGTCGTCCTTCAGCGAGGCGACGATCCGGACCAGTTCCCACGCCGGGTTGGGGACCGGCCCGCCGTAGTTCCCGGAGTGGAGGTCGCGGTTCGGCCCCTCGACGTCGATCTGGACGTACTGCATCCCGCGGGCGCCCAGCAGGACGTGCGGGCGGCCGGACTCGTCGATCGGGCCGTCGGCGACGTACGCGAGGTCGGCTCCGTCCAACACGTCGGCGTACTCCCGGACGACGCCGTCGAGGTTGGGGCTGCCGCTCTCCTCTTCGCCCTCCAGCAGGAGCGTGACGTTCGTCGGCAGGCCGGTGGTCTCCCGCAGCGCCCGGACCGCACAGAGGTGGGCGAACCACTGGCCCGTGTTGTCACCGGCGCCGCGGGCGTAGATACGCTCGCGGCCGTCGGGCCCCTCGCGGATCGTCGGCTCGAACGGCGGGGTGGTCCACTCGTCGGGGGCGGCCGGCTGGACGTCGTAGTGGCCGTAGACGAAGATCGTCGACGGGTCGTCGGCGCCCGCCTGACCGTCGCCGGTCGCACCTAGGTCGTCGCCCGGCCGACCGTCGCCGGTCGCACCTGTGTCGTCGCCCGCCCGGCCGTCGCCGGTCGCACCTGTGTCGTCCGCCTCGGCGCGGGCGATGACCGCCGGCTGGCCGGGCGTCTCGACCCGCATCGCGTCGTCGAAGCCGTACTCCAGACAGCGCTTCTGTACCAGTTCCACGCAGTCGGCGACGCCCTCGCCGGTCGCGCTGATCGAGGGCTGGGCGAGCAGCGAGAACAGGTCCGCCAGTTGTTCGTCCTCGTGGTCGTCGGCGAACCGCCACGCGGCCTCGCTCATCGGTAGACACCCGGACTCATGTGAGGGAGTGACGCGGGGAGGGAGAAATCCCTATCGGACCCGGCGACCTGCGACCGCTCAGTCGATTCGACCGAGCGCGATCTCGCGGGCGGTGTCGTCGGGACGATCCGCCGTGAGTTCGATCGCGTCGACCCACTTGACGCTCTCCCAGCAGTCGCCGTCGCCGGTGGGGACCAGCCGGGCCGGGCCGCCGTGTGCCACCGGGAGCGGCTCGCCGTCGAGTTCGAGCGCCAGCACCGCGCTTTCGAGCCGGTCGAGCGGGAAAGCACAGGCGTAGTCGCCGTCCATCGCGTGGACGAGCGCGAACCGGCTCTCCGGCGACGGCTCGGCGCGGGCGAGCAGGTCGCCGACGCGGACGCCGCGCCAGGACAGCCCCTCGGCGACCCAGCCGGCTTCACAGTCGAAATCCGCCGAGAACGTCTCCGTCGGGAGGTCGGCGAGGTCGGCGGCGTCGAACGTCCGCGGCTGCCCGACGCTCCCGCGAACCGCGAGGCGCCAGTCGTCGGTGTCGACCTCGTCGGGGACGGCGTGCTCGGGGAGGCCGCTCATCGGTCGCCCCTCGTGGTAGTCATGAGTCGGGCGTCGGGCCCCGTCTACGAGCCTCTTGGGGCGAACATCTTCGGCTCCGGCCCCGACGCGCTGGACTCGGGACAGGAGGGAGATCACTGTGACCCTCGTTCCGGCTCCCAGATCGATCAACTTAGCCACGGGCTTGCTCGTGCGATACCACAACCTTATGCCGGCTTCTGTTCATTTCCCCCGCAGGGTTGTCCAGACTGTGTATACGTTCCTGACACGGGTGCGGTCGGAGGTGGCGTGATGCCGCTCACGGCCGAGGTGTGGCTCTCCGCCGGCACGGCGCTGCTCACGGCATCTCTCGGCGCGTATCTGCTGGCTCGTCGGGACTCCGACGCCAGCCGTTCGCTCGCCGCGTTCAACGTCGCGGTCGCGGTGTGGACCGGCGGGAACGCCCTCCAGCTCGCGTCGACGACGCTGGCCGGGAAGCTCGTCTGGATCAACGTCCAGTACGTGGGGATCGCCCTGCTGCCGATCTCGATATTCGCGTTCGCCGTCGTGCTCGCCGGCGAGGACGACCGCGTCCGCCGGGTGCATCTGGCGCTGCTCGCGGCGCCGCTTGCGCTGCTGGTCCTGCTCTCGTGGACCAACGGCGCCCACGGGCTCGTCCGGAGCAGTGAGAGCCTCGTGGTCGTCGACGGGGGGGTCCGCATCGAACGGACGTTCGGGCCGGCGTTCTGGCTGGGCTGGGTGTACAGTAACCTCCTGAACCTCGTCGCGACGGGGCTGGTGTTCCGCACCGTGGTCTACGCCGACCGCGTCCTCGAACGCCGGGTGCTGGCGCTGCTGATCGGCCCGCTCGTCCCGTGGCTGGCGCAGTTCCTCTACCTGACGGGCGCGATCTCGGTCGAGCCCGAGCTGTTCTTCTCGGTCACCGGGGTCGCGTTCGCGTACGCGCTGCTGACGTGGGACGCGATCGAGCCCACACGGGGGCGGGACGCGGTGCTCGAACTGCTCGACGAGGGCGTCGTCGTGACGGCCGGCGAGCGGATCGTCGACCTCAACAGCGCCGCAAGACGGCTGCTCGCCCTCGGCGACGAGCCGGCCGTCGGCGAGCCGATCGCGGCCGTGCTCGACGACAACCCCGAACTGCTCGAACGGTTCCGGGACGGCGAGCCCGGCGAGGATCTCGTCGTCGACGCCGACGGAACCCGGCGACATCTGGACGTTCGGTTCGACTCGTTCGACGACAACATCGGGAGCCCGGATCGCGTGATCGTGCTCGTGGACGTGACGACGCTCCGGGAGCGGGAACGCGCCCTCGAACGACAGAACGACCGGCTGGAGTCGTTCGCCAGCATCGTCAGCCACGACCTCCGGAACCCCCTCAACGTCGCGCAGGGGCGCGTCGAACTGGCTCGGGAGGAACACGACAGCGAGCATCTGGCGATCGCAGAGCGGGCCCACGAGCGCATGGCGACGCTGATCGACGACATCCTGACGCTCACCCGCGACGGACGGTCGGTCGAGTCCGTCGAGTCACTCGATCTTGGCGAGACCGCGCGGGGCGCGTGGGAGGTCGTGGAGACCGACGGCGCAACGCTCGAAGTCGAGGAATCCGGTCGGATTCAGGCCGACGGCAGCCGGCTGCGCCAGCTGTTCGAGAACCTCTTCCGGAACTCGATCGAGCACAACGACGAGCCGGTCACCGTCCGCGTGGGGCGGTCGGCGGACGGGTTCTACGTCGCCGACGACGGGCAGGGGATCCCATCGGGCGAGAGCGAGCGCGTGTTCGAGCCGGGGTACACGACCGGGGAGGACGGGACCGGGCTCGGGCTCAACATCGTTCAGGAGATCGTGACGGCACACGGCTGGACGATCGAGGTCCACGAGGCCGACGGCGGCGGGGCGCGGTTCGAGATCCGCGGCGTCGAGGACGGCGAAAACGCGTAGAGACTCAGTCCGAGAGGTCGATCTCCTGGACCGCCATGATCCGGCTGTCGGCCGTCAGTTGTGCCAGCGCGTCCTCGGGCACGTCGTCGTCGAGGCTGTACACCGTCAGCGCCTCGCCGCCGATTGTCTCGCGGGCGTTGTACATCCCCGCGATGTTGACGCCGTACTCGCCGAGGACGGTGCCGATGAGGCCGATCACGCCCGGCGCGTCCTCGTTGCGCGCGACGAGCATGTGGCCGTGGGGGAGCGCGTCGACGCGGTAGCCGTCGATCGAGACCAGCCGCGGCTCCTCGCCGGTGAACAGCGTTCCCGACACCGCGAGCTTGTCGGTGCCGTCGCCGACAGTCACCGTCAGCAGGCTCCGGAAGTCCTCGGAGCTACGAGTCTTGGTCTCGGTCACGTCGACGCCGCGCTCCTCCGCGACGCGGGGTGCGTTGACCGCGTTCACCTGCCACTCGAGCGGCGCGAACGCCCCCAGGAGTGCGCTGGCGGTGACCAGCTCCACGTCCTCCTCGGCGATCTCGCCGGCGTAGCTCACTTCGACCGTCTCGATCCGGCCGTCGAACAGCTCGGCGGCGACCCGCCCGGCGGTCTCGGCGAGGCCGATGTACGGCTCGATCCGGGGGAACGCGCTCTCGTCGACGGAGGGGGCGTTGAGCGCGTTCATCACCGGCTCGTTCCCAAAGGCCGCGAGCACCTGTTCGGCGGTCGCGACCGCGACGTGCTCCTGTGCCTCGGCGGTCGAGGCGCCGAGGTGGGGCGTCAGCACGATGTCCTCGACCTCCCGCAGCCGCGAGCCCTCCGGGAGCGGCTCGTCGGTGAACACGTCCAGCGCGGCGCCGGCGACGACGCCGTCCTCGACCGCGTCGGCCAGCGCCGGCTCGTCGACGACGCCGCCGCGGGCGACGTTGATCACGTAGCCGTCCTCCATCTGTGCGAGCTCCGCCTCGCCGATCAGCCCCTCGGTCTCGTCGGTCAGCGGGACGTGGACGGTGAGGAACTCCGCGCGGTCGATACACTCGTCGAGTTCGACCAGTTCGGCGCCAAGCTGCTCGGCGCGCTCCTCGCTGATGTAGGGGTCGTAGGCGACCAGCTCCATCCCCAGCGCGCCGAGTCGCTTGGCCGCCTCCTGCCCGACGCGGCCGAGGCCGACGATCCCCAGCGTCTTGCCGTTGAGTTCGGTCCCGAGGAACTCCCCCTTCGCCCACGCGCCCTCGACCATGCGGCCGTGGGCCTGCGGGATCGAGCGCGCGGTCGCGAACGTCATCCCGACGGTGTGCTCGGCGGCGGCGCGGACGTTCCCTTCGGGCGCGTTCGCGACGATCACGCCGTGGTCAGTGGCGGCGTCGATGTCGATGTTGTCGACGCCGATCCCCGCGCGGCCGACGATCTGGAGCTCCGGCGCGGCCGCGAACAGCTCCTCGGTCACCTCGGTGCCCGAACGGACGATCAGCGCGTCGGCGTCGGCGACGGCGTCAAGCAGCGCGGTTCCGGCGGCGTCGTAGGCGGTGACGACCTCGTGGCCCGCCTCGCGGAGCCGTTCGATGCCGGCGTCGGCGATCGGATCCGTGATGAGTACCTTCACGCTCCGAGTGAACTCTCCCCGGGGGTTAACGCTTTCTCCAGCGTGTCACAATTACCCACGAAAAATACGCACGAACGTGCGTAGATAAGCCGAGAGGCTGGAAAGGATAAGCAGAAACGTCCACAGGGAAACACCAATTACCCCCGACGCCGCAGTACGCCCGTGACCCTCGTCGCCTTCGACTTCGACGGCACGCTCTCCGAGGCGGAGATGCTGGTGGCACTGGGCGAACGGTACGGCGTCGCCGAGGCGATCGGCGACATCACCGCCCGCGCGATGCGGGGCGAGCTCTCCTACGCCGAGAGCCTCCGCGAGCGCGCGGCGATGCTCGACGGACTGGCCGACCACGAGGCCGCCGCGGCGTACGAGGAGACGACGCTCCGACAGGGCGCCGCCGACGTGCTCGACCGACTGCACGACGCCGGCCACACGACGGCGATTCTCACCGGTGGGTTCACGCCCGGGGTCGAGGCGGCGCTCGAACGCGACGGTGCGAGCGTCGACCGGATCGTCGCCAACGACCTCCCGACCGCGGCCGGCGAACTCACCGGCGAGGTGACGGGACCGCTGATCGAGGGGACGAAAGACGACGCGCTGGCGGATCTCTGTACTGAGTACGGCATCGACCGCGCGAACACGGTCGCGGTCGGCGACGGCGCGAACGACCTGCCGATGCTGAAGGCGGCCGGCCACGCGGTCGGGTTCGAGCCGAAGGACGCGGTCGAGCCCCACTGCGACGACGTGGTGACCACGATGGACGCGCTCGCGGGGCTGTTCGAGCGGACCGGGCTGTTGGACTGAGTCTACGCGTCCAGTTCCTCCCGCGCGGTCTCGACCCCCGCTTCGGTGTCGACGTCGACGCCGACCTGCTCGAACGCCTCGCCGATCGTCCGGATCCCCCGAAGCAGTTGGTCGCTCGTGAGATTCCCCATGTTGCTCACGCGGAATATCTCGCCGCCGAGGTGGGCCTGCCCGCCCGAGATCGACACGCCGCGCTCCTGTACGGCGTCGAAGAACTCGCTGCTGTCTTCCTCGCGAGCCCCCTCGGGCAGTTCGATCGCGGTCAGCGTGTTCGAGTAGCTGCTCTCGGCGTTCAGCTCCGGGAACGACGAAAGCCCCATCGCCCACATCGCCTCGCGGAACGCGGTGGACTGCCGGCGGTGGCGGGCGATGCGGTCGCCCATCCCCTCGGCTTGGATCTCCTCGACGGCGACCGCGAGCCCGCGGAACAGCGGCACCGCGCTGGTGAAGGGGGTCTGGTGCTGGCTCGCCTTCCGGCTGTGCCAGTCGAGATCCTCGTAGAACGGCGCGGACTCGCCGTCGACGTGGAGATCGACGCCGTCGGCGACGTACAGCGCGGAGATCCCGGGCGGCGCCGCGAGCGCCTTCTGCCCGTCAGTCACCGCGATGTCGACGTCCCAGTCGTCGATCCGGAACTCGTCGCCGCCGATCGAAGTGACGCCGTCGACGACGAACCGTGCGCCGTGGTCCGTCGCGATCTCGCCGATTTCGGGAACGGGGTTGATCAGTCCGGTACTCGTCTCGTTGTGGACGACCGTCACCACCTCGGTGTCGTCGGTCACCGCGTCGGCGACCGCGTCCACGTCGATGGGGCTGCCCCACTCGAACTCGACGGCGGTTACCTCGCAGTGTCGTTCGGCGATGCGCTTGAACCGCCGGCCGAACTTCCCGTTGACGACCGCGACGAGCTCGTCGCCCTCGTCGACGAGGTTCGCGACGGCGGCCTCCATCCCCATCGTCGCCGTTCCGTTGAGGATCAGCGCCTCGCCGCCCCGAGCGGCGCGGGTCTCGTCGGGCGTCGAACGCTCGAACACGTACTTCAGCCCCTCCTGTGCCCGCTCGTACACCGCCTCGAACGCGGCCGAGCGGTGGGAGACCATCGGCTCGCTCATCGCCTCGCGCGCCGCCGCGCTCATCGGTACCGGACCGGGGTTGAGAAGCAGGAAGTCCTCTCGCATGTGTGTGGGTAGTTCGGCCCGTGGGTGTTAAGCCCGCCGTTGGCGGTGGCCGTGTTACCACGACACGAGGGCTGCGGACGGCGTCAGGAGCGAACGACGCGCTGGAGGGCGATCTCGCCGAGCGTCTCGGCGCGGTTGGTGGTCCGGAGCACGCTGTCGAGCACGCGAGTGAGGAGGATGCCGTCCGGCGGCGCCTCGGCCGACACCGTCCGGCGGAGCGCTCGCGCCGCTTCCGCGGCGCTCCCGGCACGGTCCAGTACCTCGTGTGCCGTCGCGGTCGATCCCCCGTCGACGACCGCGTCTGCAGCCATCTCGACGGCCTCGCGGGCGTCGTCGCCGACGGCGCGAACCTCGGCCGCGAGGTCGGCCGATTCGACCGGGCCCAACCGACGGGCGGCGCGGGCGATCTCGGCGGCGTCGGTCCCGACCCGTTCGAGCTCCCGTGCCGCGCGGTACTGCGCGAACAGCTGCGGGCGCGTGGCGTCGAGCCGGTCGAGCGCCGCGAACAGTACCATCGCCCGGCTGCACTGGCGCTCGACCAGCCGGGCGAGCCGGTCGGTCTCCTCGGTCCGGTCGCCGATCGATCGCGGTTCGGCTGTCGCGCCCGCCAGCACGGCCATCGCGGCGTCGTGCATCGACCCCGCGACGAAGCGGAGCTGCCCGACCGACCGGCGGACGGTGAGATCGCTGTCGTCCAGCAGCCACCTGACTTCGACGGCGTCGGCGGATTCCTCGGTCACGTCGACGCCGACGAGCGTCCGGGCTCGCGCAGTGATCGACTCTCGCTGGGCCGCCGAGAGACCGTGGAAGGTGATGCGGTCGAACCCGACGGTGTACGCGGCGTCGAGCGTCCGGCCGACGGCCGCGTCGGCGTCGCCGACTTCGACGTCGACCGACCCGAGAGCGGTCTCCTCGCGTTCGCCCCAGCGGACGATCAGCGAGCCGTCCCGGTGGGTGTAGAGGTACGCGGTCTCGCCGGCCTCGACGCCGTGCTCCTCGGCCCACGAGATGGGGATCGAGACGGTGTACGTCCCGCCGCCGACCTGCTGGATCTTTCTGGTCTCCATCAGCCGAACTTGCCCGTGATGTAGTCCTCGACCCGCTGGCTCTGCGGGTGTTCGAAGATCTGGTCGGTCTCGCCGTACTCGACGAGCTGGCCCCCCGTGAGGAACACCGCGGTCTGGTCGCTGATCCGGGCCGCCTGCTGCATGTTGTGGGTGACGACGACGACGGCGTACTCCTCGGCCAGCTCCTCGATCAGGTCCTCGATCTTCGCGGTCGCGATGGGGTCCAGCGCGCTCGCGGGCTCGTCCATCAGGATCACGTCGGGATCGACCGCGAGACAGCGCGCGATGCAGAGCCGCTGTTGCTGCCCGCCGGAGAGCCCGAGCGCGTTGTCGTCGAGCCGGTCGTTCACCTCCTCCCAGAGCGCGGCGCGTCGGAGCGCTCGCTCGACCAGTTCGCGCTCCGCTTCGGTGTCGTCGCGGCCGAGCAGCCGGGCGAGCAGGCCCGTATCGAGGTCGCCGTGTTTCCGCGGGCCGTAGGAGATGTTGTCCGCGATCGACTTCGGGAACGGGTTCGGCTCCTGAAACACCATGCCGACGCGCTTGCGGAGCTCCACGAGGTTCACGCCGTCGCTGTAGATCTCCTCGCCGTCGAGGGTGACCGAACCCTCGACGCGTGCGCTGTTGATCCGGTCGTTCATGCGGTTCAGACACCGCAGGAACGTCGACTTCCCACAGCCCGACGGGCCGATGAGTGCGGTGACGGACTCGTCGGGGATCTCCAACGAGACGCTCTGGAGCGCCTGCTCCCCCCCGTAGTACACGTCGAGCGCCTCGGCGGCGAGCTTGGCGTCGCCGGCGAACTCGTACTCCGTCCACGCCTCGCGGACCTCCTCGCTGGTCTCGCCGGTAGTCGTCAGCTCCTGTTCGGTGCCGTCGCGCGTATCTGTCTTACTCATGTAGTTTCCTCCGGAAGTAGAGTCGGCTGCCGACGCCGACCGCGTAGAGGCCGACGACGACGAGCAGCAGGACGAGGGCGGTGCCCCAGCCGAACTCGGTGTTACTGAAGATCTCCTTGGGGAACACCCCCGCCGTGATCGTCGAGTACAGCTGGTAGGGCAGGGCGCTCGCGGGCGAGAGCAGCGCCTCGTTCGTCACGAACGGCGGCTGGGCGCTGAGCTGGAAGCTGCCGAGGACGTTCGGGAAGTTGCTGGGGTACGGTGCCCCACCGAACACCAGCAGCAGCGGGGCCGTCTCGCCCGCGATCCGGCCGACGCCGAGGATGACGCCGGTGATTGTGCCCGGCATCGCCGCCGGGAGCACGACGCTTCTGATCGTCTGCCACTTCGTGACCCCCAACGCCGCGCTCGCGTCGCGGTGGGCGTCGGGCACCGCGAGGATCGCCTCGCGGCTCGTAATCAGCACCAGCGGCAGGAGCATGAAGCCGAGCACCAACTGCCCGACGACGATCGAGTTTCCGCCGCTGATCCGCGGGACGAGGAAGGCCAGCCCGAACAGCCCGAACACGATGCTCGGGGTGCTCCAGAGCCCGTTGGTCGCGATCTCGACGACCTGCGTGAACCGCCCGCGCTCGGCGTACTCCGTGAGGAACACCGCGGCGCCGATCCCCAGCGGGACCGCGAACGTGATCGCGCCGAACACGAGCCACAGCGTCCCGACGACAGCGGGCAGGACGCCCGGGACTTCGACGTAGAGGCCGCCGGTCTGGTTCAGCAGGAACGGGAACTCGATCCACGGGAGCTGGACGCCGACGAACGGGACAGCGAGCCGCCCGCCGGTCAGGCTCGCGCCCGTGAGCATCGTCTCCAGCCCGTTGGTGACGATGAACGCGAGCAGCAGCGCGAGCACGCCGAGCATCCCGAACACGACCGAGCCGACGAGGTAGTACGCCCCCGTCTGTCGCCCCTCGGCGCCGAACCCCGCCTTCGCTTTCCCGGCGCTCCACGCGCCGAGCAGCGTTCCGAACACGACGAGGATCGGGACGAGCTCGCTCCCCGGGAACTCGGCGGAGGACCACGCCGGCGACCACGTCCAGCCGGCGTTGATGCCGCCGACGGCGACGAAGCCGCCGAGCAGGAGCAGTATCCCCGCGACGGGGAGCGTCGAGCCGACGTCCTCGCGGGGGACGACCGACACGAGGAAGCCACCGATCCCGACGAGTGCCGCGACGGGGAGCCACAGCGCAGCGTCGTTCCCGAGCACGAGCGTGGCGGCGAGGCCGCCGACGATCGCCCACAGCAGGCCGAACACGACGCCGACGGTGACACCGGCAGTCGACGACGGCGCGGTGTCGACGTAGTCGAGCCGCGAACCGACGCCGAGGCCGGCGAGACCGCCGCCGACGACGACGAGGCCGACGCCGAGCAGCTTCAGCACGCTCAGCCCGGCGACGGTCGCCGTCTCGTCGGCCCACTGCAGCAGCAGTACCCACGACGCGAGGAACGTGAGCACCGCGACGCCGAGGATGCCGGTCGAGACGAGGTCGCCGACCGTCGAGTCCGCGCCGGCGAGCCGGTTCCGTTCGACGTTGCTCATCGCTCACCTCCGAGCTTCTGGTGCATCCGCCACTCGACGTACTGCGAGGTGACACTCAGCAGCATCACCATCACGAACAGGACGACGCCGGCCGCAAACAGCGCGCTCATGTGGATGTCCCTAGCGTTGCCGCCCTCGAACGCGATGACGGTGGTGAGCGTCTCCCCGTAGCGCGAGAACACGTCGAACACCGGCGAGGGGAACCCCTTCGTGTGGGTGAGCATCACCGTCGCGGCCATCGTCTCGCCCATCGCCCGGCCGACGCCGAGCAGGACGCCCGCCGAGACGCCCGACAGCCCCGCGGGGATGGTGACGCTTTTGGTCGTCTGCCACCGCGTCGATCCCATCGCGAGCGCGCCGCTTTTGATCTCCTCGGGCACCGCGTTCAGCGCGTCCTCAGCGACGGTGACCACCGTCGGCAGCGCCATGATGCCGATCATCAGCCCGGCCGCGAAGTACGTCCCGATGGTCGGGGTGCCGAACTCGGCGTAGAAGTACTGGTTCACGATCGTGAGGCCGATGAACCCGTAGGTGATCGAGGGGATGCCGGCCATCAGTTCGATGCCGGGCTTGACGACCTCGCGGACCCGCCCGGGCGCGATCTCGCTCACGAACACCGCGCCGGCGACGCCGACCGGCGCCGCGATCAGCGTCGCGATCAGCGTCGTGATCGCGGTGCCGAGCATCATCGGTGTGAGCGACCAGACGCCGCCTCGGCCCCAGAGTCCCTGCCCGAGCGTGGGCGTCTCCATCGCGGGGTTGCGCACCCGCGTGAACAGACCCACGCCCATCGCACGGACTGCGGGGATCGACTCCAACAGCAGGAACGCGACGATCAGCGTCAGTATCGACACCGTCGCGACGGTCGTCAGGAACGTCAGGGCCTTCGCGGCCTCCGCCTGATAGCGGGTCCAGCCGACGCCCATCGTCCCGAGAAACGAAAGCACCGGGAGCACCGTCCACCGCGAGCCGGCGAGGAACAGCAGGAACGTCAGAAGCACCGACACGATCACGATGCCGTGCATCGCGATGGCGCCGTCCTCGGTCCGGGATCGGTAGTCGTGTGCGCGCTGTTTGGTGCGGTCGACGCGACGCGTGACGGCCGTACGGAGCCGCGTCGGTACCTCTCGTGCTGGGGGAACTCGCTGCGTCATGAGTACATCATTGATAAATCAGGGAGGGCCGACGGTGCGGGGCGCGGCGTTACTCGTAGTTCGACGCCGCGACTTTCTCGCGCTGGGTCTCCAGCCGGTCGCTGGGGAGCTTGAAGTAGTTGTTCCCGGCGACGAAGATCTCCTGCCCGAAGTCGCTCAGACAGAAGTTGATGAAGGCGGCCTCCTTGCGGGAGGTGTCCTCGTACGTGTACGCGTGGAGGTCACGCGACAGCGGGTAGTCCTGTGCGCCGAGGTTCTTGCCGTACTCGTAGAGGGTGCCGTCGATTTCGAGACCGATCGGCACGGTGCCGCCCTCGGGGTCGACGAACGCCAGCGCGATGTAGGCGATCGCGTTATCGGCCTGCCCGACGGCCTGCTGGAGCTGCTGGTTCTGGCCGAAGCGCTGGTCGGGGCTGATCGGCTCGTCGGGGTCGCCGTAGACGTTGTTCCGGAACGCGGTGTCCGTGCCGGAGCCCTCGGCGCGGCCGAGCGCGAGAATCTCTCGATCGGGGCCGCCGACCTCGTTCCAGTTGGTGATCTCGCCTTTGTAGATGCCGCGCAGCTCGTCGATGGTGATCGACTCCAGCCCCGCGTCCGCGATCTCGGGGCTGACGACGATCGGCTGGCCGTCGACGCCGACGACGTGGTCGACGAAGTCGTCGAGCCCGTCGGCGTCCTCGCCGAGTTCAGAGGCCGCCGAGGAGCTGGCGTCGCCGATGTCGACGCGACCCTCCATCACGCCCTCGATCCCGGTCCCCGAGTGGCTCAGCGCGATGCTGACACGGAACGGCGGGACCGAGCGCTGCTCGGTCGCCTCGTAGCCGTAGTCCTTCGCGAAGTAGTCCGCCAGCCGCATGTCGGTGCCGTACTCGTCGGCCCACTCCTGGGGCCAGTAGTCCTCGTCGCCCGCCTCGGGGTTGGAGTTCCAGTAGCTGGAGGCGGTGTTCGTGATCGGGAACACCGTCGAGGAGCCGTCGCCGGTCAGGACCGTCGTATCCAGCCCGTTCGAGCTCTCCGAGCCCGAACTGCCGGAGCCGCCCGCCTCGGTGTCGGTCCCGTCGCCGCCGGAACAGCCCGCGATCCCCGCCACGCCCGCGACGCCGGTCGCCGCGATGAATTTCCGCCGCGATACTCGTCCTGCCTCCGGGTCGGGTGCCATCACCTGATTCGGGGGTGGGTACGAGTAAAGCAGTTTATAATAGGGGTACTTGACGCTGTGATAACTCCGGAGGCGACTGAGCCGATGGGCGTGGACGTGTCACACACGTACCGCTATATACTGCACCCCATCTGCTCCGAACCACCGTGTGTCACCGCCCCAAGCCGACTGAAAGCTTCTCCCCGGAACGGGAGAGAGCCACCGCATGGCCTCGACTTCGACCGCGACCGCGGGGATTTCTTCGAGACGCACCGGCGGAACGACTCCGTGCCGAGCAACAGCGCGCTGAAACTGATCGTGCTGGAGGAACTGCTCGTTCGGGAGAACGCCCATCTCGAACGCCACGCGGCGGAGGTGGGCGTACTGAAGTAGTCCGCTACGGCGACTCCGCCGATCCACGAACCGGCTTCCCCCTCGCTTTTGGTCCTTCCCCACCCAGCCCGCAGCGTGTCCGACGACATCGGCCGCCGCCCCGCCACCGACCTCGCCGCCGCCATCCGGGCGGGTGACCTCTCGCCCGTCACGGCCGTGGAGACCGCCCTCGACCGTATCGACGACGACGAGACGAACGCGTGGGTAACTGTCCTCCACGAGCGGGCTCGCGAACGCGCTCGCGAGGCCGAGCGCGCAGTCGAGCGCGGCGACGACCTCGGCCCGCTCCACGGCGTCCCCGTCGGCGTGAAGGACCTCACGCCTCTCGACGACGCGCCGCTGACCTTCGGCGCGACCCCGTTCGCCGACAACGTCGCCGAGCGCGACGCCGTCGTCGTCGAGCGCCTGCGGGCCGCGGGCGCGATCCCGGTGGGCAAGACCAACACCCCGGAGTTCGGGATGCGCGTCACCACGAACAACGAACTGCAGGGCCCAACGTCGACACCGTTCGACCCGGAGCGAAACGCCGGTGGTTCCTCCGGCGGCTCCGCGGCGGCCGTCGCGGCCGGGCAGGTCCCGCTCGCCACCGGCTCCGACGCCGGCGGCTCGGTCCGCATCCCCGCGGCGTTCTGTAACGCCGTCGGGATCAAACCCTCCTACGGCCGCGTGCCGAAATCCGGTCGCCCCAACGCGTTCGCGAGCCACACGCCGATGAGTCACGAGGGGGCGATCGCTCGGACCGTCGAAGACGCTGCAGTCTACCTCGACGCCGTCGCCGGCCCCCATCCCCGGGATCCGTTCAGCCTCCCCGACGACGGCGTTGGCTTCCGAGCCGGACTGGAGCGCGACCCCTCGGACCTCTCGGTCGGCGTGAGCCACGACCTCGGGACGTTCCCGGTTGACGAGCGCGTCCGTTCGGGCGTCGACCGCGCGGCCGCGGGCCTGCGCGACGCCGGCCTCGCGGTCGAGAGCGCCGAGGTCGACCTCGGCTACCGGTTCGACGACCTCGTCGCCGAGACCTCCACGCCGCAGTGGGAGACCGCCGCTGCCGCCCTCGCCGAGCGCCTGCGGGAGAACGGGATCGACCTCACCGGCGAGCACGCCGATCAGTTCCCGGACCACGTCGTCAGGATGGCCCGCGACGGCGCCGACCGCGACGCCGTGGAGTACGTCCGGGCGGACGAAGCCCGGACCCGCGTGTACGACGGCGTCGTCGACGTTTTCGAGCGTCACGACCTGCTGCTCTGCCCGGTGACAACGGTGCCGCCGGTCGAGAACGGCGTCGAAGGCCCCGAACGCGTCGACGGGACTGCGGTCGATCCGGAGTCGGAATGGTTCCCCGCGTTCGTGCTCAACCTCACTGGCCACCCCGCGGCGGCGGTGCCGGCGGGGCTGACGGACGGCGGGCTCCCCGTCGGCGTCCAGATCGTCGGACGACGCCACGCCGACGCCTCGGTCGTCGCCGCCGCGGCCGCGCTCGAACGCGAGCGTCCGTGGGCCGGCGACTACCCGTGGGCCTGAGCGGCGCCCCTACCGCGACAGCGAGAACGACCGTTCGACCGTCTCGTACCCCTGTGCCGCCAGCGCGGCGTCGCGGTACCGGCGCGCGACGAGGTGCTGGGGGAGCCGCCGGAGGCCGAACTTTCGATCGGACCCCACCTCGACGGTGATGCCGGTACCGCCCTCGACGGGCTCGATCCACGCGGTGTACGTGCCCCACGGCTGCCCTTCGACCGTGACGGTCAGCTCAACGCGGTCCGGCTCGGTCACGTTCTCGACGACCTCGCTCTCGACGCGCATCTCGACGGTCCGGAGGCCGAACAGGTAGGAGAGGTCGAACGCGGCGCCGCCGTCGACCCGTCGCACCTCGTCCGCGATCCCCCACTGAAGCACGAGCGACGGCGGTGTCGGCCCCGTGAACGCCTCGCGGACCGCCTCGGGATCGGCGTCGGTTCGCAGTCGGGCACGGCCGCCCGTGTGGAACACGGGCGCCCGGGCCAGCACGACGAGGGCGACGATGGGGACCAGCGCCCACAGTGGCGGGAGCAGCAGGAACGCCGCCGCGCCGGCGATCCCGATTCCGAGCGCGACAGCGCCGCTGACCAGTCGTTCGACGCGGAGGTAGCGCCGCGCGACCGCGGCGGCGTCTTCGGGGACCTCGCTCATAGCTGGCGGGTCGACGGCCGATACTGTCAGCGTTTTGGTCGCCGGTAGAGCGAAGTTCCGGGGGCGCCAACGACTGACCATGACTGTCGTCGCGTTCCTCTCCGTCGCCCCGGCGACCGACGAGTCGATGGGGCCCGAAGTCGCGAACGCCGTCGCCGCCCTCGACGAGTTCGACGTCTCCTACGAGACGACGCCGATGGGGACCACCATCGAGGCCGAGGCGATCGGCGAGCTGTTCGCGGCCGCACAGGCCGCACACGAGGCCGTCGAGGGCGACCGCGTGAGCACGTTCCTGAAGATCGACGACAAGCGGACCAGCGACGCGAGCGCGGCCTCGAAAGTCGAATCCGTCGAGGACGCGCTGGGCCGGGAGGCGCGAAGCGACCGGTCGAGCGAGAGGGACTGAAAACCCCTTTACGCGGGGCGGCGGGAGTAATGCGTATGGAGAGCATCAACCGGATGGCGGTCGAGCTGGTCGACGAGGCGCTCGACTTCGCCGACGAGCTCAACGTCGCGCCCTACGAACTCGACTCGGGCGCGACCGTGCTGGACTTCGGCGTCGACGTCGATGGCGGGGTCGAGGCGGGCGTGCTGCTCGCGGAGATACAGACGGCGGGGCTGTCGACGATCACGACCCGGATGGGCCGGGTCGACGGCGCTCCCGTCCCCCACGTCGAACTGTCGACTGACCACCCCGGGATCGCGCTACTGTGCTCGCAGAAGGCGGGCTGGGAGCTGGACTTCGACGTGTTCGACGGGCTCGGCTCCGGCCCCGCCCGGGCGCTGGTCGGCCGCGAGAGCGAGTTCGAGGCCGTGGGGTACTACGACGAGTTCGACCTGACCGTGCTGGCCGTCGAGAGCATCGAACTGCCGGACGACCAGATCGCAGCCCACGTCGCCGACCTCGCGGGCGTCGAGGAGAGCGGCGTGTTCCTGCCGACGTTCGCGCTGGGGTCGATCGCCGGCAGCGTCGCCGCCGGCGCCCGTGCCCCCGAGATGGCGGTCTGGCAGCTGTTCGAGGCGGGGTACGACCCCAACGACGTGCTGTCGGTCTCGGGCAGCGCGCCGGTCGCGCCGGTGGGGTACGACGAGAGCGAAGCGATGGCCCGGACGAACGACGCGCTCGCCAACGGCGGCGAGGTCCACCTCACCGTCGCCGAGGACGACGCCGACGCGTTCGAGTCGATCACTGCCGGCGCCGGCGAGGAGTTCGGCCGCCCGTTCGCCGACATCTTCGCGGCTCACGACTGGGACTTCGAGGCGCTGCCGGAGTCGGTGTTCGGCCCCGCGGCAGCCACCGTCGACGTGGCCGACGGCCCGACGTACCGCTTCGGCGAGCGCAACGAGGCGCTGCTGGCTGAGAGCTTCGGCTTCTAAGCCGTGCGACTCAAACCGCTGCCAGAGGCGCCGAGCGACCTCGACGCGGTGGCCGACGCCCAGTCGGCGGTGCCGCTCGTCCCGGGCTCGGAGAACGACTGCTGTGCGCGGCTGATGCGCCGCGAGGGCCACGAGAGCCGCGACGTTGCCCGGACGTGGCTCACGTTCCTCCGCGCGCTGGAACTGGCCGCGGAGACCGAGTCGGGGTTCAAGCGCAGCCAGCGCGAACCGACACCAGAGAACGTCCGCGAGTCGTTCCGCGAGCGAGTGTTCGGCGCGAGCGAGACGCTGTCGGTACTGCGGGACGCCGACGGGCCGCTGACGGCAGAGGACGTGTTCGACCGCCTCCGGGAGACGGTTCCGGGCTGGGAGCGCGAGCGCCGCCGGCAGTGGGTCGAGCACTGGACCGAGCGCACCGGGCGGCTGCTCGACTGGCTGGTGCTGTTGGATCTGGCCGAACGGGAGGAAGACGGCTACGTGGCGGCCTGACGGTCACTCGTCGGAGATCGACGCCTTGGCGGCGACGCGGCCGAGCACGAACGCCGAACCGTGCCAGCCGTCGCTTCGCGGTCGACTCCATGGCTTCGACGGAGGTCGTCCGACGCGAAAAGCGTTCGGGCTACGTGTCGATCGAGCGCACCGTCCCCACGCCTTTGCTCTGTCCCTCGCGGAACACGAACCGCTGGCCCTCCTCGACGAGGTACGGGCGGAACTTGAACCGCACCGTCGTCCGGCCGTTGTCGCCCGGGAGCAGCCGACCGCCCTCCGGCGTGAATATCCCGGCCTCGCTCACGGTTTCGAGGTGGACGACCGGCTCGTACCCCTCGCCGATCTTGGTCGGGTGGTTCAACACGACGACCTCGGCCTCGAACTCCCGCACGGGATCGGGGTCGGCGTCGCGGGGGAGCAGCGCCATCCCGCGCTCGATCTCCGCCTCCTCGACGCCCTTGAGGGCGATCCCGACGATCCGGCCCGCGCGGGCCTGATCGACGCGGTGGTAGTGCATCTCGATCGAGCGGACCTCGACCTCCCGGAAGCTCCCGTCGGCCATCGGCCCGAGCAGGAGCTCGTCGCCCGCCTCGACCGTGCCGGCGTTGATCGTCCCCGACGCGACGGCACCGACGCCGGTGACGCTGTAGGAGCGGTCGACGTACATCCGGAACGGCGCGTCGGCGTCGGAGTCGCGCTTGGGCAGCGCCTCGAACAGCGTGTCCAGCTCGTCGAGCCCGTTGCCCGCGACCGCGCTGGTCCGGAGGATCGGCACGACCGTCCCGATCTCCTCGATCGCGGCGTCGACGCCGTGGCGGTCGACGGGCAGCGGCGTCTCGCCCGCCTCACGGAGCATCGCCTCCACCTCGTCCTCGACCGCTTCGACGCGTTCGTCGCTGACAGCGTCGGTCTTGGTGATCGCGACCATCGTCGGCAGTTCGGTCGCGAGCAGGATGCCGAGGTGTTCGCGGGTGGTCTTCGTCGGGCCGTCGTCGGCCGCGACCGCGAGCAGGCCGTAGTCGAGTTTCTGGCCCACCAGCCCGCGGATCGTCGTGCGGAGCCACGGCTCGTGGCCCACCGTGTCGACGAAGCTGACGAGGCGGTCGGCCTCCTGTACGACCCGGGCGCGGTCGCTCTTACGGTGTGGGTTGTCCATCCGGACCGTGTCGCCGGCGTCGTCGAACCCGTACACCGCGTAGGAGAGATCCGCCGAGAGGCCACGCTCGACCTCGTGGGGCTGGACGTCGAGGAACGAGCGGGTGTTCCCCTGCCCGTCGTCGCGCTCGCCAGTGACGAGCGTGCCCACGAGCGTCGACTTCCCGTGATCGACGTGGCCGGCGGTGCCGACGACGACGTGTTCGTCGTCCTCGCGTTCGAGCATCGCCCCCTCGCGAACCGTCGCGACGCCGACGAGCCCCTCGCCGGCGTCGCTACCGTCGATCCCCCACGTCTCCACGTCCTCGATGTGGGCGCCGGCCTCGTCGGCCAACAGGGAGAGCACGTCCATCGACTCCGAGAAAGCGTCGGGGGAGATGCCCGCGATCGCGCCGTCGTCGTCGACGCCGACGACGTACGTCGCCTCACCGTCGCCAGAGAGCACGCGGTGGCGGAGTTGGGCAGCCAGCGACTCCATCCGACCGTCCGCGAGGTGGGTGTCGCGGGTGAGCCGCGTCTTGAACTCGATCGGGCCACCCTCCTCCTCGCCGCGCTCCAGGGCCCGCCGAAGCGGGGCCCGGTCTGCGCTCATGGGGCCGGGTAGGCGCCGCGGCCGATATATGCCTTTTCGTGTTGTGTCTCCCCATGCCACAGTAGCGCTCCGGAGCGGTACGCCCGGCGGAGGGGAAGCGGTTATAGGTATCCGGAGCGAACCGGGTAACAGATGTCTACCGATATCGAGGACGGCGGCGTGAGCGCGGAGGAGCAGGTGGACGAGGAACAGGCCACGGAGGTCTGTCCCGTCGTCGACGCCGTCGAACAGATCGGCTCCCAGTGGCGGCTTGTGGTGCTCCACGACCTGACCGAGGGCGAGAAGCGGTTCAACGAGCTCAAGCGCTCGACGGAGGCCAACGCCCGCACGCTCTCGCGCGTGCTCGACGACCTGCAGGAGTCCGGGTTCGTCGAACGGCGGCTGGAAGAGGACGCGCCCGTCGCGACGTACTACTCGCTCACCGGGAAAGGCGAGTCGCTGGCGCCCGTGTTCGACGAGATCGAATCGTGGGCTAACGAGTGGATGGAGAGCTGTCAGGCCGCCACGGCCGACGACTAAGTTCCGATCTCGACCCGCGCGCCGTCGTCGTTCTCCGCGACGATCTCCCAGCCGTGAGCGTCAGCGATGCGCCGGACGATCCCCAGCCCTGCGCCCTGTCCGCCGTCGCCGGAGTAGCCCCACGCGAACGGGCTGCCGTCGCCGAACCCCGGGCCGTCGTCGGCGACCGCGAAGCCGGCATCGGTGTCGGTCACGCGCACGGTCACGTCGTCGCCGCCGTGCTCGACGGCGTTCCGAACGAGGTTCTCCAGTAACAGCGTCAACAGCGCCGGGTCCGCCTCTACCGTCCCCTCGACGTCGACGCGGATCGACGCCTCGGGGGCGCGAACACGGTCGGCGGCATCCGTGGCGGCGGATGCGAGCGATACTGACTCGGTGTCGCTCACCTCGCCGGCGGCGATCACCTCGGCCTCGCGGGCGAGCCCCTCCAGCCGGTCCAGCGCGTCCCGGGCCTGCTCGATCGTCGGCCCCTCAAGCGAGTCGACAGCGAGCCGGGCTGCACTGAGGTGGTTCCGGAGTTCGTGGGAGACGGTGTCACCGAACGCCGCGAGCGGGTCGTTCTCGACCGCGGGCTCGGCGTCGGCCGCGCTCGCGGCGAGCAGGCGTTGCCGGATCACCGACGCGGCGGCGTCGGCGCCAGCGGGCGCCTGTTCGACCCCCGGCGGGAGCTGTCGCGCCTTCGACCCGACGAACACGCCCGGGAGCTGGTGGCCCCGGCGCGCGGCGGCGCCGAACACGTCGGCGGGACGGCGCTCGATCCCGTCGATGACGACCAGCAGCGTCACCTCAACGGCGTCGAGGGTCGCGAGCGCCTCGGGCGCCGACGCGACCCGCGTCGTCTCGATCCCGTCGGCGTCGAGGCTGCTTTCGAGTGCTGCGGCTCTGTCGTCGTTCCCAACAACGAGAACGCGGCGGCGGGCGAACGGTGACTCCAGAGCCGGCGTCACACCCCCCGTTCGTGAGCCGCCCTCAATAATCGTACGCTCCAGTTACGAGATCTGATAGGTGAATCGTGCGACGTGCTCACAATCATCCGGAACGCGTTTCACTCGCGGCTCGGAACGCGGCCCATGGACGAGCAGCGAGCGACGGTTCGGGACGGCTACGACGCGATGGCGGACGCCTACGACGAGCAGCGACGGGGTGCCCCCTCGGACAACGACGCGCTCGTCGCGCTGAAGGAGTCGCTGCCGGCGGCGCCGCGAGTGCTCGATCTGGGCTGTGGCGCCGGCGAGGGGCCGCTCGGCTTCCTCCCGACGGAACGCGCGGTCGGGCTGGACATCTCGACGGCACAGCTTCGGATCGCCCGCGAGCGCGTCGACGCCGGGCTCGTCGCCGGCGACATGACCGCGCTCCCGTTCGCGAGCGACAGCTTCGACGCCGTCACCGCCTTCTACTCGGTGATCCACCTCCCGATCGCGGATCACGGCGACTGCTACGCCGAAGTCGCGCGGGTACTGGAGCCGGGCGGGGAGTTCCTGTTCAGCATCGGCGACGACTGGACCGGCGAGAACGACGATTGGCTCGACGCTGGCGAGCGTATGGCGTGGTCGTTCCCGCCGATCGCGGAGACCGAGCGGCTGTTGGCCGAGGCCGGCTTCACGATCACGGAGCGCTACGGCGTCCGCAGCGAGATGGACGACGTCGACTGGCCGTTCCTGCGGTGTCGCCTCGACGCGGAGTGAGCCGGCCGAACCGCCGACGGTCGCCGGTTCCTTTTTACTACCCCATCCGCTAGGTCGGGTATGGCCCAGTGTGAGATGTGCGGCGCGGAGAAGTCCTCGCTCACCACGACGAAAGTCGAGGGCGCGGAGCTCGAACTCTGCGACGACTGCACGGACTTCGGCACGACCGTCGAGACCGAGTCGACGTCGACCACGTCGACGAAGTACTCGACGTCCTCCTCCGACGGCTCCTCCTCGTCCTCGACGGGCGGCGGGAGCAGCGGGGGCGGCGGTGGCGGCGGACGCCGCCGCGACATGTTCGACCAGATGGACGAGATCGCGAGCGACTACGACGAACAGATCCGGATGGCCCGGGAGGACGAGGGGCTGAGCCGGGAGGATCTCGCGAAGGAGCTCAACGAGAAGTCCTCGCTGATCGGCAAGCTCGAACGCGGCGACGTGCTCCCGAGCGACGACGTGCGAAAGAAGCTCGAAAAGCGCCTCGGGATCTCGCTGGCGGAGGGCTCCGGCGACGACGGCTCCGACTGGGAGACCGACTCCTCGATGACCCAGACGCTCGGCGACGTGGTCGAGCGCAAGGGCGAGTAACGCCGCCGAACCGCCTACCTATTTGCCGGTCGGGACCCGCCTCCCGACGTGTTCGTCCTCGTCAACCTCAAAGCGTACGACTGTGACCCCGTCGCCGTGGCCGCGACCGCGGCCGACGTGGCCGAGGAGACCGGCGCCCGCATCGCGGTCGCCCCGCAGGCCGCACGCCTCGGCGCCGTCGCCGCCACGGGCGTCGAGACGTGGGCCCAGCACGTCAGCCCCGTCGATCACGGCAGCCACACCGGCAGCACCCACGCCGACGCCGTCGCGACGACCGGCGCGGCCGGGACGCTGCTGAACCACTCGGAGAAGCGACTCAAACTCGCCGACATCGACGCCGGCCTCGACGCCGCGGGCGCGGCCGGGCTCGAAACGGTCGTCTGTGCGAACAACCCCGACCAGATCGCCGCCGCGACGGAGCTCGGCCCCGACGCCGTCGCCGTCGAACCGCCGGAGCTCATCGGCGGCGACGAGTCGGTCGCGACCGCCGATCCGGATATCGTGCGCGACGCGGTCGACGCCGCGGGTGGGGTAGACGACAACGTGGACGTGTTCTGCGGCGCCGGCATCGCGACCGGGGAGGACGTGGCAGCCGCGCGGGATCTCGGCGCCGACGGTGTGTTGCTGGCTTCCGGTGTGGCGCTCGCGGACGATCCGGAGGCGGTGCTGCGCGATCTGGTCTCGCCGCTTTAAGTACCGGTCGCGTGGAGTGGTGCTTCGCCGTCGGAAAGTCGACCCGCAATAACCGGTGAGAGATCGTCTCTCTCTCGGTCGGGTGAGACCGGAGGGGGAGTACGAACCAACAGAGGTTTTCCCTACCGTGGAACACGATGGTACTGATGCCGTGGTTCAATTCGGTTGGTTACTCTCCCGTTTGGCCACTCAAAATCGGGGCAAGCGATCTTCTCGGAATCGTCCTGACAGTCGGTCTGGTGGTGCTCGTCAACGTCGTCGTCTATCTCGCCAAGAAAGTGTGGCAAGCGCTGTAGCCGCCGCCCCACGGGTGCTCGCAGTTCTCAACAGGTCGCGGTAAATCTCGAACGTCGCATCCGCGCTCGGAGCGAAGGCGGGGTCCCGAGAAAAGAGGTTGAGCTTCAGCCCTCTCGCTCCTCGATCACGTAGTGGTCGTCGCCCTGCTCGACCAGCGTGCCGCCCTCTTTCAGCGTGACGACGTACCCCGTCGGTGAGCGTTCGGTCTCGTGGGGGGCGCGCACGCGGACGAGGTTCCCGATGAACTGCGCCGAGGGTGGTTTCTGTGCGGCGCCGCAGTCGTAGACGGTGACGAGCTCGTCGCCGGCGTCGGCCTCGTACACGACCAGCCGGGCGTGGCGGTCGAGGTGCCAGCGGCCGTCGCCGGTCTCGGGCAGCGCCCTCATGCGAGATCCGTCGCGGCCTCGATCGCGTCGACCGCGTCGGTCACCGTCGCCGCGGCGGCGTTGCCGTCGAACGCCTCCCTGACGAGGTCGGGCAGCGCGTAGCGGTACCGGCCGGCGCCGTCGTGTTCGATCACGCCCGCCTTCCGCAGCGTCCGATTGCGTGCGTAGGCGTACTGGCGCTCGCCGGAGCCGCCGGCAGCGACGTGGGCGTCAAGGGGGGTGGCGTCGCCGACCTCGCGGTAGTGCGCCAGCATCGCCCGAGTCACCTCGTCGAGCGCGTCGATTCCCTCGACGAACGCCTCGACGACCTCCCCCTCCTCTCGGAGTTCGGCACGCCGAACGAGCCGGCTGAGGCGTTCGCCGCGATCGGCAGTCGGGTCGGGGGGCTGCTCGTCGCCGTCCGTCGAGTCGTCGCGTTCCGGCGCCGAGCGCTCGATCGATGCCGAACTCCCGAGCGATCCGCCCGTGAGGTCCGACGAGGACTCCATACTGACGCCGAACTCCTCGTCAGTGGCCTCTTCTGACCCCGCGGTACTCGTCTCGTCGCTCGCCGACGCCGTCCTCACAGGTGAGAGACCCGACTCCCGTGCCGTGTCGCCGGTGTCGGTCGGCCCCTTCCGCTCGCTGTCGGCCGTCGATCGCTCGTGGTCGGACGCCTCGCCGGCCGCGTCGACGGTGGGTCGTACACCCTCGTGGTCGCCGTCGGCGGTCGCGGCACCGGTGTCCTCCAGCGGGTCGGTCGCCGGGTCCCAGTCTTCGTGTGTTCTCGTTTCCGTGTCGTCGAGCGTCTCGCCCGCCGGGGCAGTAGGCTCGGGATCGCCGTCGGCGGGGTCGAGGTAGCGACGGTCGAGCTCGCTCTCCAGCCGCTCGATCCGGTCAGTCTTCGCGTCGAGTTTGGCCGTCAGGGCGGCGAACGTGTCGATGAGCGGGAGCGAGACGGCACGCTCGTTCTCGTGCTCGTCGGTGTCGGTGTCGTCGGTCATAGTGGGGGCATCGCCGCCGTCCCGACGTCGGTCGGGCGGCTCGGTGGACGACCGGAGCGGTCGCCGTGATAGTTCAAATAGACCCACTGGCCCCACATAGGGTTTCCGACGGGGCTACTCGAACTCCTCCAGCGAGAACTGTCCCGACCGGTCCTCGCCGGCGTCGTGATCGCGGTCGGCGTCGCCGCTGCCGTCCGCGACCGCGTCGCCGGACTGCTGCCGACTGCCGACCGCGTCGTCGCGTGGCTCGTGCCCGTCGAACCCGTCGAGGCTGGCCTGCTCGCCCGCGGTGAAGCTCAGCTTCGACACCCGCACCCCGAGCTTGCGGACCGACTCGTCCTCGAACTCCCCGAGCAGCGAGAGCGCGGTCTCCTCGACCAGATCGGGGTCGTCGACGGGGCCCGAGAGCGACTCGGCGCGGGTGTTCACGTCGTACGGCGTCGTGACGGCCTTGATCCCGATCGTCCGGTAGAGCGCGTCCTTCGACCGGGCGCGCTCCGCGACGGCGGCCGCGAGCGCGCGGACCTTCTCCCGCATCGCCCCGGCGTTGCTCGTCGCTTCCGAGAACGACGACTCCCGGGAGAGGCTCTTGGGCAGCCCCGTCGGCGTGACCTCGCGGTCGTCGTCGCCGCGGGCGCGGTCGTGAAGCTCGACGCCGCGGTCGCCGAAGCGGTCCTGCAGGTGCCCGGGGTCCGCATCCGCGAGATCGCCCGCGGTGTCGATGCCCATCTCCCGGAGTTCGCCCGCACGCACGGGGCCGACGCCGTGAATCTCCTCGACGGGCAGCGGGGCGAGGAAGTCGGCGACCGTTCCGGGGGGGACGACAGTCAGCCCGTCGGGCTTGTCGTGGTCGCTGGCGATCTTCGCAGTCGCCATGTTCGGCGCGACGCCGACGCTCGCGGGGACGCCCACCTCGCGAGCGATGCGCTCGCGGACGTGACGCGCGAACCCCTCCGCCAGCGTGCGCCGCTCGGCGGCACCCGAAGCTTGCGCGGGCGCGTCGACGCGCTCCCACGACGTGCGATCGGTCACGTCGAGGTACGCCTCGTCGATGCTCACCTCCCGCACCGTGTCGGCGCAGTCGTGCAGGATTGCCTTCACCTCGCTCGCGACGGACTGGTAGAACTCCATGGCAACCGGGCGGTAGTGGCCGCGGTCGTCGCCCTCGTCGCCGAGGTCGGGGCGCTCCACGGGCGGCAGTCGATCGACAGCCTGCGAGATGGGCTGGGCGGAGTCGACGCCGTACTCCCGGGCCTCGTAGGAGGCGGTCGCGACGGCGCCGATCGTCTCACCCTCTTCGTAGCCCATGCCGACCACCACGGGCTCGCCGCGGAGTTCGGGCTCCCGCAGGCGCTCACAGGAGGCGTAGAAGCAGTCCATGTCGACGTGGAGCACCACCCTGTCGGGCGACTCGTCGTCGCCGGTCCCGGGGAGGGTGCTCCCGCTCATAGACGTCGTTCGGGCCGGGACGGAGAAGAGGGTTGCCCAGCCGCGGTGAAAGTGGAGCGGAGGTCGTACCCCGACTTCGCGGACCCAAAATCGCCCTCACCAACTGTTTCCACGAATGGCCGAATTCGTATCAACAACTCTACTAAAAATGATTGCCGGGAATACACTTGATGCCGGGGCTCCGACAATCGAGTATGGTCTCGGTCGTCAGGCGGTACTACGCGTACCGCGCGACGCTCACCAACGGGTTCTACCTCCCCGTCTCGGTGATCTACATGGAGGCACAGGGGCTCGGGCTGGCCGAGATCGGGTTCGTCCAGGGCGTGTTCCTGTTCGGGATGGTCGCCGGCGAGCTCCCGACCGGCTATCTGGCGGACTACCTGGGTCGGCGGCGGACGCTCGCACTCGGCAACGCCGTCACCGCGACGGTGATGGCCGGGTTCGTGTTCGCGTCGTCGACGGCGGCGTTCACCGCGCTGTTCCTGCTGTGGGCGGTGGCGTGGACGCTCCGGAGCGGCACCAGCGACGCATGGCTGTACGAACTGCTCGCGGAGGCGGGCCTCGACGACGAGTTCGCCCGGCTCAGCGGCCGGGCGGAGTCCGCGCTGTTAGTTGTCTCCGCGGGCGCGGCCCTGACCGCCGGCGTGCTGTACACCGTCGATCCGGCGCTCCCGTTCGTGGCGAACGCCGTCACTGCCGGGCTGGGGCTGCCGATCCTGTTCACGCTCCCCCGGACCGGGGAGGTGCGCGACGACGAGCCGACGATGACGGTCCGTCGCGCCGTCTCGCTGCTCCGCTCGCAGTTCACCCGTCCCTCGATCGGCTGGCTGGTCGTCTACGCCGCCCTGTTCAACGTCGTCTTCTCGGTGACGCGAGTGTTCGAACAGCCGGCGTTACGCGAAGTCGGCGTCCCGGTGGCCGGGCTGGGCGTCGTGTACGCGGGGTTCAAGCTCGTCTCGGCGGCCGCGACTGGCGCCGCCGGCGCGGTGCAGGACCGGCTGGGGACCCGCGGCGTCATGCTGTCGTTGATCCCGATATTCGGCGTGCTCTACGCGAGCTTCGCCGTCGTCCCGCTGCTGCTCGTTCCGGCGGTGTTCGTCCGCCGGGCCGTCTCACAGCTGGTCCGCCCCGTCCGGAACGAGTACCTCAACGACCGACTCGACGACGTGGGTCGAGCGACGGTGCTCTCCGGCGTGTCGATGGTGCTCTCGCTGGCCTCCGGGACCGCGAACGTGCTCGGCGGCCGGGTCGCAGAAGGGATCGGCCCCGTCAGCTTCCTCGCGGCGACCGGCGTCGCTGTCTCCGTCGCTGCGGGCGTGCTCTGGCTGCTCACGTCGCCGGTCCGGGACGAGCCCACGCCGGCCAGCCCGAGCCCGGTGGAGTCCGCCGAGCAGTCGCCCAACGCCGGCGAGCCGTAACGGCGCCGTTCGCCGACGCGGCGCTGCCCGTCATCGAGAGCGAAAGTGAACGTCGGAGCTGGACCGGGCGGGAGCTACTTCAGTCGCTCCTGCAGGAAACAGGGGTGGGCGGCGGTCACGCCATCGATTTCGAGGATCTGGTCGTTGATCACGTCGCCGAGCGCGTCGCCGTCGGCGGCGCGGACCTCCGCGAGCAGCATGTGGTCGCCCGACGAGCTGTACAGCGACTCGATCGCGTCGAGATGCTTGAGCGCGTTCGTGGCGTCGACGTACTGCTCGCTGTCGACGTCCATCCCCACCAGCGCGATCGACTGGCCCGTGAGCTTCTTGGGGTCGACCTCGGCGGAGTAGCCGACGATCACGCCCTCCTCTTCGAGTTGGCGGACGTACTTCCGAACCGTCGGCTTGGAGACGTCGGCGCGCTCGGCGATCTCGGAGACCGACGCCTGCGCGTCCTCCTCCAAGATCTGCAGGATCCGGTCCTCGGTGGCCGACGTAGTCATGCAACTTGCTTCGCGGTGCGAGGAAAAATGCCTTGCGAAGCGGAAAGCGAGTCTCCGTGGACCCAAACGCCCGGCGCGGGTGGCCGCTACCGGCCGTCCGCGCTCACTTGTGGTCGTCGAGGAACATGTCCGCGGAGCGCTCCCACTCGTAGTCGTCGTCGAAGTAGCGCTCGGCCAGCGGCTCCTCGGGCATCTCGCCGATCTGCCGTTTCTCCTGCTGGTAGGAGGGGCGATCCTCGTCGACGTAGAACTTCCCGGTGAGCACCTCGCCCTCGTAGAGGGCTTCCTCGGTCTCACGCATCATCTCCGCGGCCTCCTCGCGGTTCGTCGGGTCGAACTCGTAGTCGTCGTTTTCGTTGACGTCGATGTAGGGGACGTACTGCTTGGCGTCCTTGTTCCAGGTCGGACACTGGGTCAGGAAGTCGATGTGGGCGAACCCGTCGTGCTCGATGGCTTCCTTGATCAGCTCCTTGGCCTGATTAGGGTTGACCGCGGCGGTCCGGGCCACGAACGACGCCCCCGACGTGAGCGACAGGGAGAGCGGGCGGACAGGCTCCTTCGCCGAGCCGTGGGGCTGGGTCTTCGACTTGTGGCCCTTCGGGGAGGTGGGCGAGGTCTGGCCCTTGGTGAGGCCGAAGATCTCGTTGTTGAACACGATGTACGTGAAGTCGTGGTTCTCCCGGGCGGTGTGCATGAAGTGGTTCCCGCCGATCCCGTAGCCGTCGCCGTCGCCGCCGGCGGCGATCACTTCCAGTCCGGGGTTCGCGAGCTTCGCGGCCCGCGCGACGGGCAGTGCGCGCCCGTGGATGGTGTGGAACCCGTAGCTGTTGAAGTAGGAGTTCAGCTTGCCCGAGCAGCCGATCCCCGTCACCGTGAGGGTCTCGTCGGGCGTGCGTCCGGCCTCGGGCAGGGCACCCTTCAGTGCCTTCAGGACGCCGAAGTCACCGCAGCCCGGACACCACGTCGGCTGGGGCTCGATCCCCGGCGTGTACTCGTCCTGTTCGATCTCGCGTTCGTCGCCGATTGCGCTGAATGCACTCATTGGTCAGTCACCTGCCGCGGGTACGAACGTCGTCTGGTGATCGGTCGTTTCCTCGCCGCTCACCGTGTTGTGGAACCCCTCGACGACTTCGGCGGGCTCGAAGGGGTTGCCGTTGTACTTCAGGAGGCTCGACAGCTTCGGCCCGTACTCGCCCAGGTGTTTCTGGGTCAGGCCGCGGAACTGCGCCGAGGAGTTCATCTCGACGACCATCGCTTGGTCGACGCTCTCGATGAACTCCCGAACCTCGGTCTCCGGGTACGGCGCCAGTTCGCCGACCGCGAGCGCCTTCACGGACTCGCCGTCGGCGTTGAGTCGGTCGACCGCCTCCTCGACGGTGCCGACCATGCTACCGAACGCGAGGATGCCGTAGTCGGCGTCCTCGGGGCCGTACGTCTCGTTCAGGCCGTCCTCGTTCAGCTCCTCGCGGATCGACTCCAGCTTCCGAGTCCGGCGGTTGACCTGCGCGACGCGGTTGTCGGGGTCCTCGCTGATGTGGCCGGCCTCGTTGTGCTCGTTGCCGGACGCGAGGAAGCGCCCGCCCTTCTGGCCCGGCACCGAGCGCGGCGAGACGCCGTCCTCGGGGTCGTGACGGAAGCGCTTGAGCTTCCCGCCGGGCTCGTGGGGTGCCTCCGCGATCTGGTCCTCGGTGAGCGTCTTGCCGATGTCCGGGTTCGGGTCCCGGTCGAAGTGGCTCGCGGGGACGTTGCGGTACTCCCCGGAGAGCTTCTGGTCGTAGAGGATGATCGACGGGATCTGGTACTGGTAGGCGATCTGGAACGCCTTCCGCGCGTGGTCGTACGCCTCCGCGGGGTCCGCGGGCGCGAACACCACGCGGTTGGAGTCGCCCTGCGAGGTGTACAGGACGTGCTCCAAGTCGGCCTGCTCGGGCTTGGTCGGCATCCCAGTCGAGGGGCCCGCGCGAGCGGCCTCGAGCAGCACGATCGGCGTCTCGGAGATTTCCGCCAGCCCGAGCGGCTCGGACATCAGCGCGAAGCCGCCGCCGGAGGAGCCCGACATCGCCTTCACGCCGGTGTGGGCTGCGCCGATCGCCAGCGACGCCGCGGCGATCTCGTCTTCCACCTGCTCGGAGATCCCCCCGACTTCGGGGAGGTTCTTCGAGAGAATGGTGAACACTTCCGTCCACGGCGTCATCGGGTAGCCGGAGATGAACCGGCAGCCCTCGTCGAACGCGCCGTAAGCGATCCCGTCGGAGCCGTTGACGAGCACCTGCTCTTCCTCGTGCTCGCCCTCGGGACAGGAGACCTCGATCCCGGAGAGGTCGTAGTCGTCCAGCACCGCCTCGTACGCCTCGTTGAGGATTTCGAGGTTGGGGTCGAGGATCTTCTCGGGCATCGCGTCCGTCATCAGTTCCTCGATGGCCTCGACAGGGATGTCGGCGATCGCGCAGGTCGCGCCGACGCCGGCGGTGTTGCGCATCACCTCGCGGCCCTTCTCGCGGGCCAGCCCGCGGAGGTCGAGCGGGAACACGTGCCAGTTGTTCTCCTCGACGCGCTGGTCGAATTTCGGTACCTCGTCGGCGTCGATGAGGCCGGAGTCGTAGACGATCACGCCACCCTCCCGGAGGTCGTCTAAGTTCTCCGAGAGCGGCTTGATCTCCTCTTTCCCGTAGTACGCCTCCTCCTGTGGGTTGCGCGCGAAGGAGTCCCCGAGCGCGAGGAGGAAGTCGTACCCGTCGCCCCGCGAGGTCACGTCCTCGGGGGCGGCCCGGACTTCCGTGTACGTGTGGCCGCCACGGATCCGGGACGGGTAGTGTCGGTGGGTGAAGACGTCCAGCCCCGACCGCATCAACGCTTTCGCGAAGTTCTGGCTGGTCGAAGCGATTCCGTCGCCGGAACCTCCTGCGATCCGCCAGATGAGTTCGTCGTCAGTCATGAGTGGTACGGCGACCGACGCTCGGTCGCGTCTTCATGGGCATTCCCGCGCCGAGCCCAAAGCACTTGCTATCAGTTGTCAAGAAAAGACCGTGACAGACTCCCCGATGTCGGCGGAACCGATCGCGACGAAGATCTCAGTGGCCGCCTTCCTGCTCCGGAAGCGCGTCGAGGTAGCGCGCGAACAGAAGCACGGCGAGGACGAGCACGGCGCCGCCGGCCAGCTGCAGCGGTTGGCCGAACTGTGTGAGCTGTTCGCTGTGCACCAACTCGGATCCCAGTGCGACCCCGGCGAGTAGCACAGCCGTCCCGACCGTCATCGTGCCCCCGAGCAGGTAGGGCATCGAGGACTCGTTCTCGAGCATACCCGTATCCCGGGTGTGGAGTGATAAATAACGCACGGACACGTCGTCGGAAACCCCTCTGACTGCTCCCTCTATCAAATCGGTGAATTCGTTCCCGAAATTTAAGTACGAATGTGGGATGAAGGAACCCACTGTCAGATGAAACGAGTCTCTCTCATGCTCGCAGTCCTGCTCGTGATCGCTGGCCTACCGACGCCCGCGATAGCGGCTGACGACGGCCGGCCGCTCGCGGACGCGGGGCTCGACCAATCGGCGACAGTCGGGAGTACGGTGTATCTCGACGGCGGTGGGAGCGTCGACCCCGACGGCGAGATCGTCGGCTACGACTGGTCGATCCGAACGCCGGGCGGCGAGACGGTGACGCCCGCGGACCCGGACGCGGTGACGACGCAGTTCGTCCCCGACGAGACCGGCCGGTACGAGGTGCAACTGACGGTCACCGGCGACGACGGGCAGACGCATACGGATACGCTGTACGTCGATGTCGAGGGAGCGTCGGGGCCGCCGCCGACGGCGACGGCAAATGAAACGCCGGCGCCGACTCCGGAACCGACGGACTCCCCGGTGTCGACGGATTCCTCGGAGCCGACGCCGGCCCCCGAAGACACGTCGACACCGCGGGAGTCGGACAGCGCGAGCAGTGACCCGAACCAGGCGCCATCAGGTGAGATCGAGGGCCCATCGCACGTGACGTCGGGGTCGGCGGTCGGCTACAGTATCGACGCGACCGATCCCGACGGCGAGATCGTGGACCGGTGGTGGCTCCCCACATCGCTCGCCTCTTCGCCTCCGAGCCAAGCTGAGCTTCGGAGCGGGACACGATCCCTGACCGTCGACGGCACGCCGGGGACGACCGCGACGGTGACCGCGATCGTCGTCGACGACGACGGGGCGACGTCGACGCTGGCGAAGACCGTCGAGATCCGGAACACGCCGCCGAACGCCCGGATCGAGGGCAGCAACGTCGCGGTCGTGAACTCGACGAAAGCGTATCGGGTCGTGGCGAGCGACCCCGACGGACAGATCACCTCGGTGAGCTTGACCGACGATTCCGGCGCCGTCGAACCGGCCGGAACGTTGTCGTCGGGTAGTGGTGAGTGGGCACGCTCGTTCCGTTTCACCGGGATTCCCGAACGTGATGGGACGGTGACGATCGAGGCGACGGTTCGCGACGAACACGGCGGGGTGACGAAGGTCGAGAAGGAGGTGACAGTGGTTGAGAGTGAAAAATCTAGAACGGAAAATCCAGTATCCCAATACAGTCCTGAAATCCTCAATCTGGATCTCTGGTTGAGAGAAACACCTGATGGAATCAGCGGAAGACATGTCATGTTGACTGGAGTCGCGAACGACTCTGATTCACACCGCTTACAGTTTGAATATAGAATTGACGATAGGATCCTTCTCAGCACTAGTTCAAGTGGGAGCCCCGCACGAGCAACTGTATCTCACGGCCTCGAAAACATGGAGTTTGACGACGGGACAGTTGATGTGCAACTCACAGTCACGGACCAGAATGGCAACGAAGATACGGTCCAGAGGAGCTTCGACGTACATCGAGGAACGCCAAGTGAAAATTCCTCTGGACTGGATATCCCAATTCAACTAACAGACGTAGACGGAACAATCGTTCAGGGACGGTACCGAATAGACTCTATGCACGCCGGTAAGCAGGTCGTGATAGGTTTCGGCGACGAGAATATCACGACCCACACGCTCAAGGAGACGAACTATCACTACTTTCGGCACCGGTACGCATCCGGCGGTGATTACCACCTATCGATAAACCCCGCATGGTCACCGGACAAGGCGTCGATACCCGTGAGATTATCGCGAGCGCAGTACATCGTCTGGGAGTACGAGCGGAACACGACTGAAGTGTCCAGAACCAAAGCAGCCGAGAGCCCCGGAGAGAATTGGACGCGAGAGGGGATCGCGCGGATCGACCGTGAGAAGATCGACACCAAGAGGATGCAGACCCCAGCCGACGGCGGGCGGGGAACTCTCAGTCCCGGTCAAGAGTGGCGGCGTATCGGAACGACAACGGAGTTCGACACCGAACGGCGAACGACGCGGAGTACGGAGCATCCCGGCGGCGAGTGGGAGATCGCGAAGCGAAACGTCGACCAGCAGCGGGTGTTCACCGGCTGGGAGTACACCACGATGCCACAGCGTGACGCTTTCGGTGACGATTGGGAGTACGTCGAAGCAGTCCCTCGAACTGTCGAGCGGACAGAGAGAGAGCGGTCCGCGCATCGGCCCGCTGGGAGTGGCTGGGAGCGAGGGGATCGAGTCGGTCGGACGCTGACCGGCTACCACACGCAGTGGGTATACTCCCGCTACCGTGCACCCGGTCACTGGGAGTACCGGCGGTCCGACAGATACGTCAGTGGATACGACGAGACGGAGTACTGTGTCGAGCGCTCGTACCGGTTCGATCCGCCGGTCTGTGTCGAATCGGAAACCGAGCGTGAGCCAGAGTACGACTACCGGTACGAGTACCGCGTTCCGGAGTACGACACGGTTTACGAGTGGGAGCGAACGGTCGAGGAAACAGAGTACTCCCATCGGTACCGCCGCGAAACGTACAATAAAGAGGCAGTCCACAAGTACGAAAAGCAAGTGCGGGTCGGCACCGAGTACGTTCGATGGGAGCGCCCGGTGTTCGAGAAGACAGAGCTCTACCGGTGGAAGAAAACTACACACAGTTGGGACCAGGCTCGTGCGTTCAGTGAACCGGACGGAGACGTTCGAAACGTGACTAAGATCGTGAAGGAGTGTGGTGCAGATCCGAACGCCGACGAACCAGAAAATTGCGACGGGGAGTCCTAAATGAGAGTTCAGGTGATCGCCGTTTGTGTGTTAGTTCTCTCTGCCGGTTGTGTGGGGACTGGGAATATTCCAGAAGTCATCGACGAGACTGAGCGCATGACGACTGATACGGAGTCGACACCACGACAACCGACGACACCGTCATCAGCACGATACAATGTCGACGTAGAAGAGATCGAGGACCACATCCACGAAAAGATGAACGAACGACGAATTCAAAATGGTCTTCAGCCACTCGAGCGGAACGAAACACTGGACGCTGTTGCTCGGTACAAGTCGTGGGACATGGCGCAGCAGAATTACTTCGCACACACTGGACCAAACGGAACTACTCACGCGAAGCTCCGAAAAATATACAAGCTAGAATGTCAATACTCAGGACAGAATTTATTCAAAGATAAGGGACCAATCGGAAGTAGTAATAAAGCAGTATTTCTGATGGATCATGAAAAAGTGTCTAATAGAGCAATTGTGTCATTACTCAACTCCTCTGCCCACCGCCAGAACGCCCTCTCTTCGAACTACGACAGCCAAGGTATCGGCGTCTTCGTCGACGAGAACGGCACCGTCTTCGTGACGCAGGAGCTCTGCGGTTAGTCGTTCCGCGGACTGCTCGGGTGGTACGGCGTGTCGTACTCGCCCGGGTTGTCGTCCAGTCGGTCCGGGTTGATCCGGCCGGCGAGGAGCATGAAGTCGAGCACCGTCAGGTAGAGCATCGACTCCACCACCGGGACCGCTCGCGGCGGCAGCACCGGGTCGTGCCGACCGACGACCTGAATCTCCTTCTCCTCGCCGGTCTCCCAGTCGGCGGTCCGCTGGGTCTTCGGGATCGAGACCGGCGGGTGCCAGCTGACCTCGCCGTAGATCGGCTGGCCGGTCGTGATTCCGCCTTGGATTCCACCGTGATCGTTGCCAACCGGGACCGGGTCGCCGTTCTCGTCGAACTCCCAATCCTCGTTGTACTCGCTGCCCGCGGTGGTCCGCGCCTCCCGACCGATGCCGTACTCGAAGTCGTTGACGGCCGGGACAGAGTACATCGCCTGTCCGAGTCGGCTGGGGAAGCTGTCGAACCGCGGCGCACCGAGCCCCCGCGGGACGCCGCGACACTCGAAGTAAACGGCGCCACCGATGGAGTCACCCTCCGTCTGGTACTGGTCAGCGAGCTCGCGCATCTCTTCGGCGGCCTCCGGGTCCGCACACCGGACCTCGTTCTCCTCGCTGTGTTCCAGTATCTCCTCGAACGTGACCGGACCCGCCTCCACATCACCGATCTGGCAGACGTGGGCCTTGATCTGGACGTCGTGCTCGCTCTGTTCGAGCACCTGCTTGGCGATCGCGCCCGCGGCGACCCAGTTCACCGTCTCGCGGGCGCTGGAGCGGCCGCCGCCGCCCCAGTTCCGCGTGCCGAACTTCGCGGAGTAGGTGAAGTCGCCGTGGCTCGGCCGGGGCGCGGTGACGAACGGCTCGTACTTGCCCGAACGGGCGTCCTTGTTCTGGATCGTCATCCCGATTGGGGTGCCGGTGGTGTAGCCGTCCTGCAGCCCCGACTGGATCGACACCTCGTCCGGCTCGCCGCGGCTGGTCGTAATCATCGACTGGCCGGGCTTGCGCCGGTCGAGGTCGCGCTGGATGTCGTCCTCGTCGAGTTCGACGCCGGCGGGGACGCCGCTGACGGTACACCCCATTCCCGGGCCGTGACTCTCGCCGTAGGTGGTCACCTGAAACAGGCGCCCGAAGCGATTGCCGTTCATAGGTGGTGGTAGTGAGCCGTGCATTTAGTCGTTGCAGAAGCGGCCGCCCGGGTATCGACGCAGCCACAGTCGATACAGCAGCGGGAGCGGTCAGTCCCGCAGGTCGCTCGCTCGTGCCGCGGCGAACGGCACCAGCATCTCCTCGGGAGTCATCCCGCCGTGGACACCGATCTTGTCGTCCGGCTCGTACCACATCACGTGATCGCGGTGGATCGCCAGTAAGTCCGGGGCGCGGCGATCGAACGTCGCGCTGGTCTCGGCGTGGTTACTGCCGAACAGCCCGCGATCGCGGTACTCGGCCTCCGTGAACGTCAGCACGTCCCCGCCGGCTTCGGTTTCCACGTAGTTCCGGAGCTCCTCTACTCGGTCGTCGCGGACGTGGAACTGGACGTTCCGCGGGCCGCCCATCGGCTGAATCGGTTCGCCGTCGTCGTTTCGGGCGAGGCAGTCCTGCACCTCGGGGACGGCCAGGTCGACCGCGACACCCTCGTCGACGTTGGTGTGTCCGTGGTCGGCGGTGAGGAGGACGGCCGTCTTCTCGGCCGTTTCGGGGTCGAGGTTGTCGAGAAACCCCGTGCGGAACGCCTCGGTCACCATCCGCACCTGTGCGTCGTAGCGGTCGGCCTCGGTCCCAGTGACGTGCGAGATGCTGTCGACGTTCGGAACGTACGCCGTAACGTGGGTCGGACCGCCCTCGACGACCGCGTCCCGCACCGTGACGGCCATGTCGGCGACGTTCCAGTAGCCGTGGGTCTCCGCGCCGGCGGTCGTGAGTTCTGAGGAGACGGAGCCGGCGATGTGTTCGGGCTGGGTGACGTGGGCGTCGACGCCCGCCGCCTCGGCGTCGCCGTAGATGGCCTCCCCCTCGAACAGTTCACGTGGGTCCGCGAGCGGGTACTCGTCCCGCACCGGGGTGCCGTCCTCCAGCAGGAACGGGAGGGTCTGGATCGACTCGCCGACGGAGTCGAGATACTGGTGCCAGCCGAGCAGGCCGTGTTCGGCCGGAAGCAGCCCCGTGTGGAGCGTCGTGATCGCCGCGGCCGTCTCGGAGGGGTAGGTGGAGGTCAGCGGCGTGACGGTCCCAGCCGTCTCGAAGGCGGCCAGCAGCGGCAGGTCGTGGCGGAGCCGGGTCCACTGGTCCAGCCCGAAGCCGTCGGCGACGAGCAGGACGACGTTCTCGACGTCGTCGGGGAGACCACCGAACGCGCTATCGGGGAGGTTCCGATCGAACTCCGACGACAGTAGCGAGAGGGCGCTCTCGGTGGCGTCGGCGAAACAGCGGTCGCGGTACGCGGGGAAGACGTACCCGTTCTCCTCGTACTCCTCACGGAGGTCGGGTGCGAAATCGGTCACAGAGGGAGTCCCACAGCGACCGACAAAGCGGTACCGACACCGATCGAGTGGGGCTGTCGAAGAGGGTGCCGGCGATTCAGACGTCGGTAACGTTCGCGCCGAGCTCGTCGAGGACGAGCCAGAAGTCGGGGAACGAGACGTCGACGTGTTCGGCGCCCGCGATCGTCGTCGTCCCCTCGGCAACGAGGCCGGCGACCGCCAACGCCATCGCGATCCGGTGGTCGCCGCGGCCGTCCACCTCCGCGCCGACGAGCGAGGAGTCGCCGCCGTGAATCGTGAGCGTATCTTGCTCCTCGGTTACCTCGGCACCCAGTTTCCCCAGTTCCTCGGCCATCGCACTCACGCGGTCGGTCTCCTTCAGCCGGACGTGCTCGCAGTTCACGATCCGCGTCTCGCCGTCGGCGACGGCACCGACCGCGGCGATCGTCGGGAGCAGGTCCGGCGTGTCACCCACGTCGACCTCGATCCCGGAGAGGTCGCCGCCAGCGGCGTGGAGCTCGCCGGTGTCGCGGTTCCAGTCGATCTTGGCCCCCATCCGGTCGAGGATCTCGACGATCGCAGTGTCGCCCTGCGCGCTCGGTTGGGCTCCCTCGACAACGACGCCTTCGGCCCCGTCAGCGCTTTCGTCCCCGTCTGCAGCGACGGCCCCGGCCGCAGCGAGGTAGGAGATCGAGGAGAAGTCGCCCGGGACCGCGTAGCTCCCTCCCGATGGGGAGTACTGCTGCCCTCCCGGCACGCGGAACCCGGAGTCGATGTGCTCGGCGTCGACGCCGAACGCGTCGAGGAGTTCGAGCGTGATCTCGACGTACGGTGCCGACTTGAGTTCGGTCTCGAGATTGATCTCGATCCCCCCGTCGGTGACGGCGCCGGCCATCAGCAGCGCGGTGATGAACTGCGAGGACACGTCGCCGGGCATCGAGACGGTCCCGCCCGACAGAGAGTCACCGACGACGAGCGGTGCCTGCCCGTTCCGTCGGGTGCTCTCCGCGCGTGCGCCGAGCGCCTCGATCGCGTCGAGCAGCGGGCCGTGAGGGCGGGAGCGAAGCGAGTCGTCGCCCGTGAGCACCGTTAGCCCGTCGGCGAGCGCCGCCGCCGCCGTCACCAGCCGGGTCGTCGTCCCGGAGTTCTCGCAGTTTATGACGTCGTTCGGGACGGTGGGACGCCCGTCGAACCCCTCGACGGCGAGCGTGCCGGCGTCGAGCCGCGAGCGGTCGACCGTGCCGCCGAACGCCGAGACGGCACGCATCGTCGCCCGGGTGTCGGCGCTGACGAGCGGGTTCTCGACAGTCGCCTCGTCGGCATAGCCCGCGGCGAGGATCGCTCTGTGAGTGTAGCTCTTCGACGGCGGCGCGCGACAGCGGCCAGAAACTTGGGACTGCGAGACGTGTTTCTTCATACCCCTTCCTGTGACTGCCGAGGAAATGAGTCCACCGGAGCCGACTTTTGAAGTACGATAGCGGGACCACCGTCACCGTGCTCTGAGAACTGCCACAGGGCGGTTCGCGGGTGTGCGGCCAGCCGTCCTGTGAAGGAGTCGGCCGCCTGTTCGCCATTCCCTCGATAGCAACTGCGTTCCCTCGGCGTCTTCACTCCTCAACCGCGTCGACACCCGCCGACTCCGCCATCGCCCCGGCCAGTACTCGCGCCGCGCTCGCACAGTCCGCCCAGTCCGTCCACTCCCGCGGATTGTGGCTGATTCCGTCCTCGGACGGTGCGAACAGCAGCGCCGCCTCCGTCACGTCGGCGACGTGCATCGTGTCGTGTGCGGCGCCGGAGTGGAGGTCTATCGTCCGGATCCCTGCCGCTTCGCTCGCACGATGGGCCGCCGCGCGGAGCGGCTCGCTCATCGGCGTCGGTTCGAGGTCGAACGGTCGCGAGAACGAGGTCTCGACGTCCCGGTCGGCTTCGACGATCGCGAGACTGGATCGCGTGGCCTCGACGATCGTCTGCATCGACTGGTACTCGACGTCCCGGATGTCGACGCCCATCTCCACCTTTCCGGGAACGACGTTGGTCGCGTTCGGCGACACGGAGAGCGAGCCGACGGTTCCGACCGCGGTCTCGCTCTCCGACTCGGCCACGTCGTTGGCAGCGGCCTCCACGTCCAGCACCACCTCCGACGCGGCGGCGAGCGCGTCGGTCCGCTCGTCCATCGGCGTCGCGCCGGCGTGGTTCGCCTCCCCGACGATCTCGGCCTCGCAGTGAGTGACCCCGGTGATAGTCGTGACGACGCCGACCGGGACGTTCGCACGTTCGAGTTGGGTGTCCTGCTCGATGTGGAGCTCGTACCACGCCTCCCAGTCGCCGGCGTCGATCCGACCGTCGCCGCGGAACCCGATCCGATCGAGGGACTCCCCGAGGCTGATACCGTCCCCGTCCTCGATCGCGAGCGCTTCCCCTACCGACCGCTCTCCAACGGCGACCGAGGAGCCCAAGAGACCGTCGGCGAAACGCTGTCCCTCCTCCTCGGTGAAGGAGACCACGACCAGCGGCCGGGACGGTTCGACGCCGCTGTCCTGCATTGCCCGGACTGCTTCCAGCGCCGCGTACACTCCCAGCGGGCCGTCGAAGATGCCGCCCTCGGGGACGGAGTCGACGTGGCTCCCCGCCGCGACGGGTGCGGCATCGGGATCGGCGGACTCGGGCGTCCACGTTCCGGCGATGTTCCCGACAGCGTCGACGGCCACGTCCAGTCCGGCATCCTCCATCCGATCGACAAGCATTTCGCGAGCTGCTCGGTTGGCGTCGGTCCCGGTGAGGACTGTCCGGCCGCGTCCCTCGTCGACGTCGATCGCTCCGTGCTCCGCGTTACGTTCGATATCTTTCCGCAGGCGGTCGGCGTCGATCTCCATGCCCAAGCGTGACGGGGCAGGCGCCTTACCAGTACCTCTCGCGGCGGACGAGTCCACCGGAGGCGTGGTGCTTAACCCCGCTGACCACCTCCTTCGGGACGAATGGAGAACGTCGGCGTCGACGCGTTCACCCACCTCGGTCCGGCGGTTCGGGAGGCCCTCTCCGAACGGGGATTCTCGACGCCGACGGAGCCACAGCGGCGGGCGATCCCGCCGCTCGCAGCGGGGGAGAACGCGCTCGTGATCGCACCCACTGGGACTGGCAAGACCGAGACCGCGATGCTGCCGGTGCTCGATCAGATCGCCGCCGCCGAAGATCGCCACGGCATCTCGGCGCTGTACATCACCCCCCTTCGAGCGCTGAACCGCGACATGCTCGACCGGCTGGAGTGGTGGGGCGAGACGCTGGACCTGGAAGTCGACGTCCGCCACGGCGACACGACCGACTACCAGCGGAGCAAGCAGGCCGACGACCCGCCGGACGTGCTGATCACCACCCCCGAGACGGTACAGGCGATGCTGACCGGGGAGAAGCTCCGGCGGGCGCTGTCGGACGTCGAGCACCTGATCGTCGACGAGGTTCACGAACTCGCGGCCTCGAAGCGTGGGGCCCAGTTGACGATCGCGATGGAGCGCGTCCAGGAGCTCTCCGGGCCGTTCCAGCGGATCGGCCTCTCGGCGACCGTCGGCGACCCCAACGAAGTCGCGAAGTTCCTTACCGGCGCCGTCCGAGGAGAACGACGCACGCAGCGGGACTACCGGATCGTTGAGGTCGACGCCGGATCGAAGACCGACATCGACGTGGTTCGACCGGAGATCACGGAGTCTGACCGAAAGCTCGCGGGCGAGCTCGCGACCGAACCCGAGATCGCCAGCCACGTCCGGTTCATCCGGGACGTGGTCGAGGAGAACGAGTCGACGCTCGTGTTCGTCAACACCCGACAGACCGCGGAGGCACTGGGCTCGCGGTTCAAGAGCCTCGACGCGCCGATCGGGATCCACCACGGCTCGCTCTCGAAGGACGCCCGGATCGAGGTCGAGGAGGCGTTCAAGGCCGGCGAGATCGACGGGCTCGTCTGTACGTCGTCGATGGAACTGGGGATCGACGTGGGGCGGGTCGATCACGTCGTGCAGTACGGCTCCCCGCGCGAGGTCGCGCGTCTGCTCCAGCGCGTGGGGCGGGCGGGCCACCGCCGGGATCAGGTCTCGAACGGGACGGTCGTGGTCTCCGACCCCGACGACGCCAGCGAGGCGATGGCGATCGCCCGCCGCGCGGTCGCCGGCCAGGTCGAGCCCGCGGGCATCCACGAGGGGAGCCTCGACGTGCTCGCGAACCAGATCGTCGGCCTACTGATGGACGAGGGGGAGATCGACGCCCGCGAGGCGTACAAGCGGATCACCCGGGCCTACCCGTTCCGCGACCTCCCGGAGGAGACGTTCCGCGAGGTCGTCCGGGAGCTCTCCTCGAACCGCCTGCTCTGGCTGGAGGAGGACCACGACCGCATCGAGAGCTCCGGGGGGACGTGGCAGTACTACTACGCGAACCTCTCGATGATCCCGGACGAGGAGAAGTACGAAGTGTACGACGTCTCCTCTCGTCGCGGGATCGGAAGCTTGGACGAGCGGTTCGTGGTCAACTTCGCCGAACCCGGCTCGGTGTTCGTCCAGCGCGGCGAGATGTGGCGCGTCGACCGCGTCGACGACGAGGAGGAACGCGTCGAAGTCTCACCCGTGCAGGATCCCGGTGGTGAAGTCCCGACGTGGGTGGGGTCGGAGATTCCCGTGCCCGCGGCCGTCGCGAACGAGGTCGGCGAGCACCGCGAAGTGGCGGCCCAACAGTTCGAGGCCGGCGGGAGGCTCTCGGCGGTCGTCGCTTCGGAGTTCACCAACCGCTACCCGGTCGACGCGGGGACGGCCGAGACCGCGCTGGAGCCGGTCGAACGGCAGGTCGACGCCGGCGCACCGGTGCCCACCGCGGAGCGGTTAGTACTCGAGTCACAGGGGCGAACGGTCGTGCTCAACAGCCCCTACGGCCACCAGGTGAACGAGACGCTCGGGAAGCTCTGCTCGGCGCTCGTCGGGCAGCGGACGGGCTCGTCGGTCGGGATGGAGGTCGACCCCTACCGCGTCGAGTTCGAGGTGCCCAGCGGCGTCGGCATCGCGGCGTTCGACGAGGTGCTACGCGAGACCGACCCGAGCCACGTCGAGGCGATCATCGAGCTCGCGCTGAAGAACGCCGACGCGCTGAAGTTCACGCTCAGTCACGTCGCCGCCAAGTTCGGCGCGCTCAAGCGCTATCAGGGGCAGGGCCGCTTCGGGGCCGACCGCTTGCTCGCCGCGCTTGAGGACACGCCGGTGTACGAGGAGGCGCTCCGACAGGTGTTCCACGAGGACTTGGCAGTCGCGGAGACCAAAGAACTGCTCAGGAAAATCCAGTCTGACGACGGCGACGTCGAACTGACGAGCGCCCGCGAACGCACACCCATCGGCGCGGGCGGGCGCTCGGCCGGCGGGGAGTTCCTCGTCCCGGACGACGCCGACGCGAGCGTGATCCAGACCGTCCGCGACCGGCTGGAGGGCGACCGCGTGCTGCTGTTCTGCGTCCACTGCAAGGACTGGAACCGCCGGCAGGAGGTCGGAAAGATCCGCGAACCGATCGAGTGTCCGAAATGTGGCTCGACTCGGATCGCGGCGCTCAATCCGTGGGCCGACGAGGTCGTGAAAGCGACCCGGGCCGAGGAGAAAGACGACGAGCAGGATCGCATGACGCGGAAGGCGTTCAAGTCTGCCAACCTCGTACAGGAGCACGGCATGAAGGCGGTTCGGGCGTTGGCGGCTCGCGGGGTGGGCCCGCAGACGGCGGCACGGATCATCGCGAAGTTCCGCGAGGACGAGGCTGACTTCTACCGGGACATTCTGGAGCAGGAGCGGCAGTACGCCCGGACCAAGAGCTTCTGGTGACTCACAGTCTCCTGTCTTAATCGGCACTGCTCGCCGCTCGAACCGCCCAGAATCCACTATCGAGCAACAGTCGATCTCGGACTACGATCTTTCAGAATTGCTATCGCGATATGCGATTTATGGGCTGGTACCGGGCCTGAAAGCGCTCCCCCTAACGGGAACGCCTAGGTATCTCGGGCGTCGAGAGCGCTGATACTCGACTCTTACCGGGATCACTCTCAGTTGTTCGTCCCCCACAAGCAGCTTCCCCGACCGTTTTCCGGGAGTCGACGCCGATAGGAATCCCGTGTTTACGTTTACCAATGTTTATGCCACGCCTTCCCGTATCGCGCGAACGCGAACCACGCATGAGCCAGCCGACCACCAACAGGGACGTCCTCGATCAGTTCGAGCGGCGCCTCTACGACGACGTATCGATCGACGAGCCGTGGGATCTCCTCGAGGAGTTCGCTACGCTGAACCGAATGTCGGGTAGCGACGACGAGGTCGCGGCTGCGGACTACATCTGTGACCGACTCGACGCAAACGGGGTCACGTATCGGCGCCACGAACCCGAACTTTACATCAGCCAGCCCCACAGCGCGACCATCGAGACGATCGACAAGGAGTTCGAGCCCGGACCGGTCAAGACCGTCTCGTTCTCGGCGTCGACGACCGTCTCCGGCCCCGTCGAGTACGTCGGGAGCGCCGGCGGCGATCTACTCGAAGACGAGGATGACGACGCTCGCGAACCGTACCACGACGTCGGCGACCTCTCGGGCCGGATCGCCCTCACCAAGGCCGGAAGTCTGTCGATCCGTGCGGTCAGGAAGCTCTCGGAGAAAGGCGCGATCGGCGTGATCGCGATTCACAAGCACGACCGCGAGCCACACAACGGGATCGCGACACCGATCTGGGGTGGCGCACCGCGGTACGACGAGCGCGAGAAGATCCCGGACGTGCCGATCGCGAACGTCAACAGCCCGGACGGCGAGACGCTGCGGGAGTGGGCCGAGAGCGACGAGGGGTTGCAGCTCGAACTCTCGACGGAGCTCACGACCGACTGGATGGAGTGCCCCGTCGTCGTCGCCGAAATCGAGGGCGAGGCGGATCCCGACAACGACGACTTCGTGCTGCTGCACGGCCACTACGACTCGTGGTACGTCGGCGTGACCGACAACGCGACCGGTGACGCTGGCCTGCTGGAGGCCGCCCGCGTGTTCGACCAACACAGCGACGAACTCGATCGGAACCTCCGTGTCGCGTGGTGGCCGGGGCACTCGACGGGGAGGTACGCCGGGTCGACGTGGTACGCCGACCAGTTCGCCCGGGAGCTGGCCGAGCGCTGTGTCGCACAGGTCAACATGGATAGCCCCGGCGCGAAAGACGCCACTGAGTACACGGATATGTCCTGCTGGACGCCCGAGGCTCACGGGCTCGTAGGCGACGCGATCGACGACGTGACGGGCGCGCCGTACGAGGAGCAGTTCCCCTACCGCGCGGGCGACTACTCCTTCGACAACCTCGGCATCACCGGCTTCTTCATGCTCTCCTCGAACATCCCGGCGGAAACCCGGGAAAAGCGTGGGTACCATCCGGTCGGCGGCTGCGGCGGCAACTCAGACGCGTGGCACGTCTCCACCGACACGCTGGAGAAGGCCGGCGAGGACGAGCTCCTGCGGGACATCCGGCTGTACGTGATCTCGGTCGCCCGCGTGCTGAACGCGGACGTACTGCCGTTCGACCACGCCCGGACCGCCGCGAAGCTCCGCGAAGCCGTCCAACGTTACGACGAAGTCGCGGGCGGGAAGTTCGACTTCTCGCCGACGCTCGATCGGCTGGACGCGCTGGAAGCCGAGATCGGGGCGTTTCAGAACGCCGCCGAGGCGGGCGAGATCGACGCGACGACGGCCAACGACACGATCACCTCGCTGTCCAGAGTGCTCACTCGGCTCTACCTCGTCGAGCGCGGCCAGTTCGAGCAGGATCCGGCGACGGGCCGCGAGCCGTTCCCGCGGTTCTCCGTCGCTCGGAAGTTCGAGGTCGCCGAGGGCGACGAGGTCGGCTTCGTCGAGACCCAGCTCACCCGCGAGCAGAACACGGTCGTCGGCGAGCTGGAGCGGGCGCGTTCCATCGTCGCGGACGCCACTGGGGGTGGTGCCTGATGGTCGACGTCTGCTACCTCGTCCCCGGTGTCGGCCTCCCGAACGACGAGCAGGAGCGCCGCGAGCGCGTCGCGAACGAGCTCACGCCGCCCCATGTCGACGTGACGGTGGTCGAGGCCGACGGTCCGGGCCCGACCAGCATCGAGAGCGCCGTCGAGGAGTACTGGTGTGTCGTCGGGTCGATGAAGACCGCCCACCGCATCCAGTCGGAGTTCGACGCGCTGGTGATCGGCTGCTTCGGCGATCCGGGCATCCGCGCGCTGCGGGAGCTGCTCTCGATCCCGGTCGTCGGGCCGGCGGAGGCGACGATCCACACCGCCGCGATGGTCGCCGACCGCTTCACCTGGCTCACCATCCTCGAGGAGACGGCGCCGATGAGCTACGAGCAGGCCCACGAGCACCACCTCTCGGACCGCTGTGTGAGCGTGCGCTCCGTCGACGCCCCCGTCGAGTCGATCGACCACGGCGACGACGACCTCGTCGAACGCATGGTCCGGGAGGGGAAGGCCGCGGTCGAGGAGGACGGCGCCGAGGCGCTGTTCCCGGGCTGCATGAGCCTCTCCTTTGCCCAACGGCACGACGAGATCGAGGAGCGCGTCGGCGTGCCGTTTCTCGACCCCGCGAGCATCGCGCTCGAACAGGCGGCCGCGTGGGCACGCCACGGCGTCGCCCAGAGCGCGAAAACGTACCCCGAGCCGAAGTTCGAGAAGCTCGGCGATCTGTTGGGTGGGACCGCCGCGGCCGACGACTGAGGCGCGGCGGCGGTCAGCCGACTGCCACCCTCGACGGCCCCCGGCGAAGCTATTTGGCGGACCGCTTGTGAGGAACCCACATGGACGACGACCCGTCCGTGACGGCCGACGAGATCGGACAGTACGCCCGACGGGCACGGCTCGACCCGGAGCGGTTCGATCCGGCGGCGCAGGCAGCCGCCATCGAGGCACAGGACGACCTCGTCGCCCGCCTCGACGAGCTCGAAGCGCCGACCCCGCCCGATCGGGAGTTCCGGGAGCCGACCGAGGACGAGGACCCGAACGCCGCGTTCCTCTCACGGTGTGACCTGCATCGAACCGACGACGGGGTGTTGTCCGGGCTGACGGTCGCCGTCAAGGACAACATCGCGGTCGCGGGCCTGCCGATGACCGCCGGCTCGCCGCTGTTCGCCGACCACGTCCCGAGCGAGGACGCGACCGTCGTCGAGCGAATACTGGACGCCGGCGGGCGGATCGTCGGGAAGGCCAACATGGACGAGTTCGCGCTCGGCGGCGACGCGGCGACGATGCGCTTCCGGCTGGCCCGGAACCCCAACGACCCGGACCACCAGCCCGGCGGCTCCTCGGCCGGCAGCGGGGTGGCCGTCGCCGACGGGCTCGCGGACGTGGCGCTGGGGAGCGACACCGGGGGGTCGGTCCGGTTCCCCGCCTCCTTCTGTGGCGTCGTCGGTCTGAAACCCAGCCGCGGGCTCGTTCCGCTGACCGGGCTCGTCCAGTTCTCCAAGCTCAACGACGAAATCGGCGTGCTCGCCGACAGCGTCGCGGACGCCGCCCGCACGCTCGACGCGATCGCGGGGCCGGACCCGCGGGACGCCACCACTGACGGGGCGATCGCCGAGGCGTACGTCGACGCGGTCGAGGGCGTCGACGCTGCCGCGGTCGAATCGCTCACCGTTGGCGTTCCCGAGGAGCTGTTCGGCGGTGATCCGGCGGTCGACCGGGCAGTCCGGAACGCGCTCGACGACCTCGCGGCCGCCGGCGCGACCGTGCGCGAGGTGTCGATCCCTCACTTCGAGTACGCGATCCCGGCCTGGTGGGCCATCGCGATGATGGAGATCACCGCCTACGTGGAACGAAACGGGAGCAACTTCTGGCAGCGATCGGTCGGCGATCCCGCGTTCACGGCGGCCCTCGACGAGGCGCTCGCAGAGCGGTCCGACGAGCTCGGCGACTACCCCGCGGAGGCGTTGCTGTACGGGCAGCACCTGCTCGCGACGGACGGCCCGGAGTACTACGCCCGAGCCCAGCGCGCCCGGGAGCTGGTGACCGCCGGCGTCGCCGAGGCACTCACCGAGGTGGACGTACTCGCGGGCCCGACGACCCCGATGGTCGCGCCGGCGTGGGACGGTGACAGCTACCTCGAAGACAGCACGCTCGACGAGGCAGTCCGGACGACGGGGCCGTTCAACCTCACCGGCCACCCCGCGATCTCGGTGCCCTGTGGGCGGAACGACGGGCTCCCGGTCGGGCTGCAGTTCGTCGGCCCGCGAGGCGCCGACGCCGCCACCCTCCGCGCGGCGGCGATCTGGGAGCTGATCGACGGGTAGGCGGAAGGCACGACCGCTTTGGGGGAGCCACGTGAGTCACCCTGAACCCCACGCGTCTCGACAGCCGAGAGCCGCTAGCTGAACGCCGGGGCGACCTCCTCGGCGAACAGCTCCACCCCGGTCGGATCCGGGAAGTCGACGAACTCCAGGACGGCTTCGTCGACGCCGAGTTCGGCGTAGGGCTCCAGCTCCTCGATCAGCTGTTCGGGCGTCCCGATGAGGTTGTTGTACGAGGCCATCGGATCGTCGGGATCGGGGTCGCGGAACCGCGGCACCTCGTCGAGGATCGCCTCGACCTCGGCCTCGGTCTCCCGGACGATACACCGTGCGAACCAAGACACGTCGATGTCGTCGTACTCGGTGCCGTACGTCTCACAGTGCGAGCGCAGCACGTCGAGCTTGTGCGACATGAGCTCGGTCGGTCCCCCAGTAGTTCCACTCGTCGGCGTGTTTGGCGGCGATGCGGAGCGTGAACTCCTCGCCGCCGCCGCCGACCATGATCGGCGGGCGGGGCTCCTGACGGGGGCCGGGGCGGCAGCTGGCACCGTCGAGCTGGTAGTAGTCGCCGTCGTAGTCGACCTCGTCCTCGGTCCAGAGGCGCTTGGTGAGCTCGATCGTCTCCTCCATCGCGCGCAGTCGCTCGGGCGCGTCCGGCCAGTCGTAGCCGTAGGCCACCGCTTCGTCCGCCTTCCAGCCGGCGCCCATCCCGAGCTTGAGCCGGCCGTCGCTGACGTTGTCGACCTCGGCGGCCATCTTCGCCAGCAGGGGGCCGTGGCGGAGCTCGTTGTTCACCGTCTTGGGGAACAGGGTCACCTCGTCGGTCGCGCCGGCGAGGGCCGTCAGGGTGGTGAAACACTCGGTCGTCGCGCCGTCGCCAGCGAGCAGGTGGTCGGGGACGCCGAGCCCGTCGAACCCCGCCGCCTCGGTCGCTCGGGCGAACGACCGCTGTTTCTCCCACGAGATCGAGTCACAGAACGCCAGCGTGGAGTACTCGGAGGCGCCGGCGGCAGTCGGAATGTTGGCTGCGAACCGCATCGTCCCCACTACCCCCCACACGGGTAAAGAACTACCCCCGGTAGCGACTGTGCGCTACAGCGACCGGCGTAGCCGCCGGAGCGCCGCCACGACCTCGTTTCGGGCGCGCTGGAGCTGAAGCTCGAGGAAGCGCTCGTCGTCGCCGTCGAGGTCGGAGAGTCGCTCAGCGGGTGCCAGCCGCGGCAGCGGTGCTCGGCTCTCGGCGGGGTCCTGCTCGAACGGCCCCTCGGTGACGAACTGGAGCCGCGTCAGCCCCTTCACTAGCCTGTCGGCGGCGTCGGGGTAGCCGTCGGCGTCGTCGAGGAACGCGATCGTCGCCGCGCGGAGCGCGTCGAGCTCGTCGATCAGCTCCTCGGCCTGATTGATCGGGACGCGCTCGTCCTCCGCGCCGTGGAGCACCCGCAGCGGCGTCTCGACGCGATCGAGATCGAACGCCGCGCTGGCTTTCCGGTACAGCTCCTCGGCCTCGTCGGGCGTGCCGCCCATGTCCCGCTCGGTGAGCAGGCGGCCCACGCGGTCGACCTCCTCGTAGTCGGTGAACTGGTTCGAGACGCCGTACCACTCGACGCCGGCGTCCCACACCTCGGGGTAGCGGGTGAGGCTCATCAGCGTCATGAAGCCGCCCCACGAGCCGCCGTAGATGCCGACGCCGTCGGTGGTGTACGGCAGCGACCGCACGAACCGCGCGGCCTCGCGAGCGTCGTCGACCTGCCCGCCGTGCCAGTCTTCCATCGAGAGTTCTTGGAACGCCCGGCCGTAGCCGCCGGAGCCCCGGAAGTCGATCGCGAACACCACGTAGCCGTGGGCGACGAGGTACTGCTCGATGGCGTGCCAGCCGTCGCCGTACTGGAAGTGGCCGCCGCCGTGGACCTGTACCAGCGCCGGCGCGGGGTCGTGCTCGGTGACGCCCTCGGGCTTGTAGAGGTAGCCGTTGACGTACTGCCCGTCGAAGCTCTCGTAGGTGACGTTCTCCGGGACGACGACGCCGTCGGGAACTTCGGGGTCACGGAGCTGCTGTTCGTGCCCGCCGGCCGTCGGGATCGCCCGCGGGTGCGGCGGCAGCTCCGCCTCCGCGTAGGAGAACCCCAGATACTCGCCGTCGGGCGAGAGCGCGACGGGGCCGGCGCCGAAGACGCCCTCGTGGACGGTCACGCGGGTCGGGATCCCCCGCGCGTCGCTGTCGTCGTGGAGCAGCATCGCCTCCAACTGCTGTTTGCCGCGCTCCCGGGTCGGGAAGAACAGCCGGTCGGTGCCGTCCCAGATTGGCTGCTGGACGTTGTACTGGTGGGACGCCTCGACCGGGTAGATCTCCCGACTCCCCCGTCGCAGGTCGTGGACGTGGATGTCCTCGGAGTGGCGGTACCACGGCTCCGCGACCTCCTTCGCGAAGAACGCAACCCTGTCGCCGTCGGGCGCCCACGAGGGGACCGACGTGACGCTCAGCCCGCGGGTGAGTCGGTCGACCTCGCCCGTGCCGACGTGGACGACGTGTGCCTCGTCGGCCCAGTCGCGGCCGTGCCAGTCGGCGGCGCCGACGTAGGCGATGCGGTCGCCCTCCGGCGACCACGCGGGCTCCCAGCGCTTGTCGTCGTGGGGGTTCGCGCCCTCGGTGATCTGTTCGAGGCCGCTCCCGTCGCGGTCGACGACCCAGATGTCGTTACCGGCGTCGCCCCGACCGGAGACGAACGCGATCCGCTCGCCGTCGGGCGAGAACCGCGGTGCGTTGTCGAACGCGTCGCTCGGTGCGGGCGTCGACTCCTCGCCGGTCTCGGTGTCGTACACCCGGACGTCGCCGCCGCGGGTGTACAGCAGATACCGGCCGTCGGGGCCCCAGTCGACCTGTCCCCAGCGCCCGGAGATGCGCTCGTCGAACGCGACCACGCGCTCGGAGGCGTCGATGTCGAAGCGGTAGTCGTACACCGTGTCGGCGCCGCGCTCGCGCTCGACGTAGGTGAGCCGTCGGGGCTCGCCGGGGCGCCACGACACCGAGAGCGCGTCGGCGAGGTTCATCACGTCGGGGTCGCTCGTCTCCGTCATCGTCGCCCACCCCCGTCGGCGGCGGCGTACGGCTCGCCGTAGCCGATCTCGTCGAAGAACTCCCGGACGCGAGCGATGTACTAGTCGTGCTGGTCGAGGTTCGGCGAGTGGCCGCTGGACTCGAAGATCACCAGCCGCGAGTCCGGCAGCAGGTCGGCGATCTCGACGCTGGCCTCCGGCGGCGTGATCCAGTCGTGGCGGCCGACGGTCACCAGCGCTGGCACGTCCACGTCGGGCAGGTCGTCGGTGTAGTCCATGTTGGGGTAGGCGTTGGTGAACATCTCGTTGTGGGTCTCGTGGTGGAGGTCGCGCTCGGCGGTGGACTCCTTTGCAGCCTCCACGTCGAACGCGTCGAGGTTCGGGGCGTACAGCGGCAGCATCCCCAGCCAGATGCGTTCGAACTCCTCGTCGGACTCGACGTTGCCGTCCATCACGGTCATGAACTCCTCCCAGGTGATGTCGGGGAGGTCGAAGTTCCGGGCCTTCATCTCGTCCCACGACTCCCGGGCGTTCTCGACGGAGTTGTCCTCGTAGGCGTGGGAGGCGGCGGTGTCACGGAGCACGAACCCCTCGAAGTGGTCGCGGTCGCCGAACCGGGTCGCGTACTCCTGGGTGATGAAGCCGCCGTAGGAGCCGCCGACCAGTACCACTTCGTCGAGGTCGAGGTGCTGGATCAGCCCCTCGCAGTCCCTCGCGTACTGCTCGTTCGAGTAGGGCTCTGTCAGGCTCGACTGCCCGCAGCCCCGATGGTCGTACACCACCAGCCGGTAGGCGTCGGTGAGCGCCTCGAACGCCTCCTTCCCCTTCTGGTGGTCGCTGATGCCGGGCCCGCCGTGCAGCGAGACGATGGCGGGCGCGTCGTCCGGGCCGTGGACCTCGTAGTAGAGGTCGGCCCCGTTGATCTCTGCGTACATCTCCTCGGGCTACCCACTCGGCCGGGGTAGCAAATAGCTTGTGTACAGGTCACGTTTACCGCGACCCGCCGGCGCCAGCTTGAAGCCCCGCGCCTCGAACTGCCACGCGTATGTCCGAGGCCCCCAGCCCCGAGGACGTGGCGGCGTACGCCGACCGGCTCTCGCTGTCGGTCGGCGACGCCGACGCGCTGGCCGAACAGTTCGCCGAACAGGACGCCGTCCTCGACGCGCTCGACGCGATCGCTGCCCCGGAGCCGCCCGACCGGGAGCACTGGGATCCCGACCCGGACGCCGACGAACTCGGCGCGTGGCTCGCGCGCTGTGACGTGGCCCGCGACGGCGCTTCCGGCCCGCTCGACGGGCTGACCGTCGGCGTGAAGGACAACGTCGCGGTGGCGGGCGTGCCGATGACCTGCGGCTCGCCGCTGCTGACCGACCCCGACTACGTCCCTGCCCGGGACGCGACCGTCGTCGACCGACTGCTCGACGCGGGCGCCCGGATCGTCGGGAAGACCAACATGGACGAGTTCGCCTTCGGCGGCAGCCGGGAGAGCATGCGGCTCCGCCTCGCCCGGAACCCACACGACCCGGCGCGCCAGCCCGGTAGCTCCTCGGCCGGCAGCGGCGTCGCCGCCGCCACCGGCGAGGTCGACCTCGCGGTCGGCTCCGACACGGGCGGGTCGATCCGCTTCCCCGCGGCGTGGTCCGGCGTCCCGGGGCTCAAACCCAGCCGGGGGCTGGTGAGCCACGCGGGGTTCGTCCAGTACGCCAAGACGCTCGACAACGTCGGCTTCCTCGCGCCGACGGTCGAGAACCTCGCGCTCGGTCTCGACGCCGTCTCGGGCCCGGACCCGCGCGACGAGCGGACACAGGGGCGCGAGCCCACGGCTGCGGCTGACGCCGTCGTCGACCCGGCGCCCGAGGCGCTCACCATCGGCCTCCCCGAGGAGCTGTTCGGCGCAGCACCCCGGATCGACGGCGTCGTCCGCGACGCGGTCGACGAACTCGCCGCCGCCGGCGCGACCGTCCGGTCGGTGTCGATCGAGAACTACGACTTCTGGCTCCCGGCGTGGCTGGCTCTCGGGATGACCGAGGTGGGGAACTACCTCGCGGCCGACACCACGAACTACTGGTCGCTCTCGCCCGGCGAGCGGGCGTTGATCGAGCGCCTCCACGAGGCCCGCGACGGCGAGAGCGAGCTCGGCGCGCCGCTGAAAGCCGCGATGCTGTACGCCGAACACCGGAGCCGGGTCGACGGCGACGCCGCCTACGTCGCCGCCCACGAGGCCCGACGCCGGCTCGCCGCGGGCGTGGACGACGCGCTCGCGGACGTGGACGTGCTCGCCTCGCCGACGGTGCCGATGCTCGCGCCGACGTGGGACGAGGCGGTCGACGACCTGTTCGGCGCGCTCGCGAACACCGGGCCGTTCAACGTCAGCGGCCACCCCGCGGTCAGCGTCCCGTGTGGCAGCCTCGACGGGCTCCCCGTCGGGCTCCAGTTCGTCGCCGAACGCGGCGCGGACGCGACGGCGCTGCGGGCGGGTGCGTGCTGGGCCTCCGTCGATGGGTCGGACAGCCACTGATCGCGGCTGATCTGCACACTGTTCCCGCGACCCAAACGGCTAAGTAGCGCTCCGGTCCGTGTGAGACGTATGGGTGCAGACAAGCAGTTCGACGGGTACCAGCCGTACGACTATCTCGACGCCGGCGAGGACTACCGCGCGTTCGAGCTCGCGGAGAAGACCGCGGGGTTCGAGCCCCGGACGATCGAGCTCACCGACGAACAAGAGGCGCGCGTCGACGAGCTCACCGACGAGGTGGTGCTCTCGCTACACGACCACGCGTTCCAGTTCCCCGCGGAGATCGACGAGGACCTGTTCGACTACATCCGCGAGGGGCGGATCCACACCGCCTACGAGTTCCTCGCGGAGACCAGCCTCGACGCCGTCTTCGACATGCAGTTCGACGGGCTCTCCAGCGTCCACTCGCTGCACGGCTGGAAGTGGGACGACATCACCCACGAGGTCAGCATGCGGGCCTGCGACCTCGCCCACTCCGATTACGCGTTCCAGTGTCGGAGCGTCGACGACATCCACCGGGCCCGCGAGGAGGGAACGCTCGCGGTCGTCCAGTCGATCGAGTCGGCGGCGATGATCGAGAACGAACTCGACCGGATCGAACAGCTGTACGGCATGGGCGTCCGCTCGATGGGGATCACCTACAACAGCTCGAACGCGCTCGGCACCGGCGGCGGCGACATCCGGGAACGGGACGGCGGCCTCACCGGGTTCGGCGCCCGCGCCGTCGAGCGAATGAACGACGTGGGGATGGCTGTCTCGGTCAGCCACGCCAGCCCGCAGACCTCGCTGGACGTGTGTGACGTGAGCGAGAAGCCCGTGTTCGACACCCACGCGCTCGCGAAGGGCGCGGGGATGGGCGCCCGCGGCACGTCCGACGAGGTGTTCGAAGCGATCGCCGACACCGGCGGCGTCGTCGGCCTCCTCTCCTCGACACACCTGCCGGACATCGAGACGTACATGGAACACTTCGAGTACGTCGTCGACCTGATCGGGATCGACCACGTCGCGTTCGGGCCGGACGTGCTGTACGGCGACCACACCGAACTGCTGCGCGTGCTCTCGGAGTACCACGGGATGGAGCTGCCCGAGTCCACCCTCCAGAGCGAGTACGTCGATGGGCTGGAGAACCCCACGGAGGCCTGGCAGAACATCCCGCGCTGGCTGGTCGCCAACGGCTACGACGACGAGGAGATCGAGAAAGTGCTCGGCGGGAACGTGCTCCGCGCGCTCGAACAGGTCTGGTAGGACTCCTTGCCGTTTCTCCCGTTTTTCCGTCGCGAGCGGCGGCGCTGCCGACGCCCCCACTGAGAAGGTTTCGCTAACTGTGATTTTGAACTGAACAATAATCGAAATAGTTTGGACACGATAAAAACACCTATGTCCGTTTTCGAACGTCCCCGGTACACGCAAAATGCCAATTACCGCCGCGGAAAACGTGTCACTCTGACCCAGAGTCGAACTCGCCGCAGTCACAGAACGTCCCCGCCGCGATCGCCTCTTCGACCGGGACGGCCGTCCCGCAGGCCGAGCAGCGAACGCGGATCGTGACCGTCGGCTCCACCGCCCCACCGGCGGCGAGGCGCCCCTTGTTCACCAGCGATCGGACGGCCTCGGCGGCCTCCACGGTCGCGTACTCCGCGAGGTCGTCGAGTCGGTCGCCCTCCCAGTCCGATGGGGGCGAGGGGTCGCGCTCCGCCCCCAAACAGTCGCGGAGGTGGGTCCTGACGACGCTGTAGGAGACGAAATCGTCCCGAAGGTCGTCGACGGCGACGACGGCCCGCCGGAGTAGCTTCCCCACCGCCTCGGCAGTGTCGTCGTCGGTCAGCCGGTCGTAGCGCGAGCGTGCCTCGCCGCCGCCGGTCGGGAGGCCGACGCGCTCCATCTCCCGGCGCAGCAGCGCGGCGTTCAGCCAGTCGGCGAGCCGGCGGTACCCCATTCGCTCGCCCGACTCGCCCTGCCAGCGCGCGACGAGTTCGTCGTCGAACCCGTCGAGTCCCCGTTCGTCGAGCACGCGACACACCTTGCAGCCGTGGTCGGTCATCGCGCCCCGCTACCGGCCGGAGGGAGAAATACCCCCGGCCTCACTCCTCGTCGCCCTCGCGGAGCCCCTGGCGGTAGTAGTCCTGCAGGTCGCTCCGGCGGTCGGTGACGACGATGAAGTCGATCTCGGCCACGCAGTCGTAGCCGCGGATCTCGGTGACCATCGCGTCGATGTCTGCCATCGTCGGCGCCATCCCGACGCCGTAGATGTCGTACGTCCCGATTCCCTTGGTGACGTGCCAGAACGGCATCTCGGCGATGCGGTCGAACGCGTCGTCCTTGTCGCCGGGCCCGTCGGTCGCCCGGACCGAGATCCGGACGATCTCCCACGCCAACTGCTCGGGGTCGAGCAGGAAGAAGGGTGTGGTCGCCGCCATCAGGTCGGTCACGCGCCGGCGGACCCCCTCGGCGCTCATCTGGTACCCCTCCTCCTCCAGCCGACGGGAGAGCTGCTGGTAGGACATCCGCGGGTCTTCCGAGAGGATCACGAGGATCTGCGTGTCGATCGCATCGAACGCGTCGAACGGGGATTCGCTCATACCCACCCTGTCGGTGGGTCCGTGTTAACAGTATCGTCGACAGCACGACGAGAACCCCCGCGACCGGGCGGCGGGCCGACTCAGATGTCAGTGATCCGCTCGTACTCGTCGTCGAGCGCGGCGGCGTCCTCCGGGAGCAGTGCGACAAGGAGGTAGTCCGCGTAGTCGGCGAAGTAGTCGACCAGTGCCGCGATGCGGGCCGAGTCGATCGCCTCCAGCGAGTCCAGCAGCACGAACGGAACCGTCTCGGCCACGTCGTGGACGAGATATCCAGCCAGCGCGAACACCAGCCCGATCACTTCCCGCTCGCTCTCCGAGAGATGTTCGACGGTGTCCTCGTAGGCCGCGCCCGACTCCGTGGTGCGGACGACGTGGAGTTCGAACGTCTGCTCGGTCACTTTCCGGCGTCCCTTGCGGGTCTCCTGTTCGATGCGTTCGATCCAGATCCGGTCGAGGTTGTCGTAGTCGAGCAGCCCGAGCACCGACGCCATGTGGTCGTTGAACGCCTCGACGGCTTCCCGCTCGATGCGCTCGATCCGTGTCCGGAGCCGCTCGATGCGGTCGGTCACCGACTCCAGCTCCTCGCGAACGTCACCCTCCTCGCCGATCCGCTCCTCGGCCGCGGCGATCTCGCTTTCGACTTCCTCGAGGTCGCTCTCCAGCCGATCGAGCTCGTACTCCAGCTCGTTTGCGCTCTTGTGGAGTTCGAGAATCTCGCCGTACTCCGCCGCTTCGAGCTCCTCGACTTCGGCCTCGATCCGTTCGATCTCCTCGGTCAGCGAGTCACGCTGGCCCCGGAGCTCCTCGACGGTCGCTTCGGCCTGCTCGATCTCGTCGTCCAGCTCACGCAGCCGCCGTTCGAGCCGCTCGCGCTCGCGACGGCTCCGCTCGATCTCGCGTTTCTCCGCTTTGAGCTCCTCGATCTCGCTCTCCAGCCGGTCGACCTCGCCGACTTTCGACTGGCTGTGTTCGCGGAGCTGCTCGAGGGTGGCCTCGATCTGGCCGGGCTCGACGTCGGTGCCGCAGGTCCAGCAGGTGACGCTGTCGTCGACAAGCTGCTCCGTGACGCTGTCGTCACCCGCGGCCGTTAGCTCGGGCGGAGTCGCAGTCCCCTCGTCGTCGAGCATCCCCTCGTTGAACTGGATCACGCTCTGGAGCTCGTTCACTTGCGACTCGAGCTCCCCCTTCCGCTCGCGGAGCTCCCGGAGCCGGGCGTCGATATCCTCGGGGTCGGTGTCGGGTGGGTCCGACAGCTCTTCCAGCTCCGCCTCGTGCTCCCGGCGTTCGGTTTCCAGCGCCGCGAGGCTCTCCTGCTCGGTGTCGATCTCGTACCGGACGTCTTCGAGGTCGGCCCGCTTCTCGCGGAGCTCGGCCAGCCGGCTCTCGAGCTCGGACTGCTCCTCGCGGCGCGCCTCGATGTCGGCGTCGGCATCGTCGAGCTCGGCCTCGGTCTCCGCGAGTTCGGCTTTCGTCTCCTCGATCCGCGCTTCGAGCGTCTCGCGGCGGTCCTCGAGCTCGCGGAGCTCGCCTTTCCGGTCGTCGATCGCGTCGAGTTCGGCGTCGAGGGAGTCCCGACGGTCTTGGAGCCGGTCGATCTCGGCCTCGATCTCCGCGGTGTCGATCGGCCGCATGATCAGCTCCCGGAGATCCGCGTTCGTCGCGACCGCGCGGCGGGCCTCGTTGGACTCCAGCAGGAACGCGAACAGATCCGCTACCGTCGGATCGTCGCAGTACGGCTCCCCGCCACGCTCGATACTGCCGCCCGCACGATCGAACGTCCGGGTGTACGTCTTTTCGCCCAGTTCGAGCGTGACTTCGGCCTCGTCTGCGTCCCCTTTCATCGCGACGTTCTCGCTGCCCAACACCGCCATGATCGACTGCAGGAACGACGTTCGGTTGGTCGCGTTGCGGCCGACGAGGACCGTCACCCCGGGGTCGAACGTGACCGTCGTCTCCTGAATACCCCCGATGTTTCGGGCGTGTATCGTCGCCGCGGATGCCGACGCCTGTGGTCGCTGCATAGAGGTGGTGTCAGCGGCACTCGTATAAAACATGTTGGCCGAAAGGGGCGTCCCGAACTGTTAGGTGGCTTCGCAGTCACATCCACCGCGGTCGAGCAGCGTCTCGACGTCGTACTGCGCGTCGCAGTCTTCACACAGCACGTTCACCTCGACGAGCGTCCGGAACGACCCGAGGTCGATCTCGTCGTTCCCGTCGAGCTGCTCCAGCTTGCTGTCGGTGACCGTCCGGGTCCGCCCCCGAAGTCGTTGGATGTGTTTCTTCTCGGATTCGACGCGATCGGCCGCATCCCCGTCGTACGACGCGCCGCGGTGTCCCTTGAGATACGTACGGATCGCCTGGTACGTGACGAACTCCTCGCGGAGCTGGTCGACGTCGATGCCTTCTCGCCGAAGCCGGCGCTCGGTTCGAGTCCGGTCGGCACCGCTGACGTCCTCGCCCGTCAGGAGTCGGTACGTGTTGTCGACCTCGCCGTCCAGCGGCTGCATCCCCGCCTCCGCCATCGTACTCCGCAGGAGTTCGCGGTTGAACTCGTCGGCGAGATCGCGCAGGCTCAGCCGCTCGTCGCCGCTGGCGGTCCAGCGTCGCTCCAGCCGGTCGCCGACGCCGTCCAGCTCGTGTGCGTCGATCAACTGTACCACTTTCCCCCGCCTGCCCGCGCCGTTCGACGGTCCGGAATCGCTCACTACCCCCACGCACACCTCCAACGAGTAATAGGCTTGTGGGCCAAAAATAACAGACGTACTTTTGTTAGTGTATTCCGCGAGGGCCGGACTCGTCGCCCGGCTACGGACTCAGCCCGGTTCTATAAATCACATACAACAATATCAAATCGGCGCTGGGCGTGTCCCGAGCGTCTCGGATACGCTGCTGTCAGCCGGTCGGTTGGCGCCGCTGTCAGGTGGGTCCCGCAGTCGGAGGGTACTGCTCGTCATCGTGTCGTTCTCGCTGCCCGCTGCGCGTGCCGCCCGATGGTTACTCGAAACCGTTCGCGGGGTCGACGCCGTCTCCGGCAACGCTTTGAGGCACCCGGACCCACCCGCGGCCATGAGCGACTCCCTCCGCCTGACGGTCCGCGCCGCCGAGAAACGCGACGCGGGCCGCGGTATCGCGCGGCTCCCCGAAGCCGCCAGACAGCAGTTGGGACTGCTCTCGGGCGACACTGTCGTGATCGAGGGCGAGCGCGAAACCGTCGCGAAGCTGTGGCCCGCTCGCGGCGACGTGTCCGACGGTGTGATCCGCATCGACGCCGACAGCCGCGCCAACGCTGGCGTGAAAGTCGGCGACACTGTCAGCGTCGCCGCCGCCGATCTGCCCGAAGCCGACTCGGTGACGCTCCGCGCGCCAGCGGCGCTGGGCGAAGTCGACGTCGATCGGGAGTCGATCGAGCGCCTCGTGAGCGAGGACGTGCGGAACCGGCCGGTCGCGCCGGGCGATCGACTCCGCCTCGAACGGCTCTCGGAGATCGCGTTCACCGTCGACGAAGCCGACCCGGACGGGCGGGTTCGCGTCACCGACGACACGGACGTCCGGCTGGTGATCGAGGGCGATGCCGCCGAATCGGGCCACTCCGCCGAAGTGGGGCAGTCCGACGGATTCGGGGGAGTGTCGACGACGGACGTCGACGAGGCCCCCGGCAGCGCGAGTGAGGACGCCACCGGCGGCGCCGTCGACGTGACGGGGAGCGGCGGCACCAGCACGGGCGTCAGCTACGAGGACATCGGCGGACTCGACGAGGAGCTCGATCTCGTCCGCGAGACGGTCGAACTCCCGTTGTCGAACCCAGAACTGTTCGCGCGGCTGGGGATCGACCCGCCGAAGGGCGTGTTGCTCCACGGCCCACCCGGGACGGGGAAGACGCTGATCGCGAAAGCCGTCGCGAACGAGGTCGACGCGACGTTCATCAGCATCTCCGGGCCGGAGATCATGAGCAAGTACAAAGGTGAGAGCGAGGAGCGCGTTCGCGAGGTGTTCGAGGCCGCCCAAGCGGACGCCCCGGCGATCATCTTCTTCGACGAGATCGACTCCGTCGCGCCCAAACGCGAGGATGGCGGCGACGTGGAGAGCCGCGTCGTCGGCCAACTGCTCTCGCTGATGGACGGGCTGAACGCCCGCGGCGAGGTGGTCGTGATCGGCGCGACCAACCGCGTCGACGAGATCGACCCTGCGCTGCGCCGCGGCGGCCGCTTCGACCGCGAGATCGAGATCGGCGTCCCCGGGGAGACCGGCCGCCGCGAGGTGCTGGAGGTCCACACGCGGAACATGCCGCTTGCCGGCGACGTCCGGATCGACCGACTGGCCGAGCGCACCCACGGCTTCACCGGCGCGGACCTGGCGTCGGTCGCGAAGGAGGCGGCGATGTCGTCGCTCCGGCGCGCGCGCCGGGAGGGGACCGAGACCGCCGACGCCGAGCCCGAAACCGCCGTCGCGGCCGCCGACCTCACCGTCACCCGGTCGGATTTCGAGTCGGCGCTGGCGGCGGTCGAACCCAGCGCGATGCGGGAGTACGTCGCGGAGTCGCCGGAAGTCGGCTTCGACGACGTGGGCGGGCTGGACGAGGCGAAGGAGACGCTCGAACGTGCCGTCGCGTGGCCGCTCTCCTACGGCCCGCTGTTCGACGCCGTCGAGGCGTCGCCGCCGACGGGGGTGCTGCTCCACGGCCCGCCCGGAACCGGGAAGACGCTGCTCGCGAGGGCGATCGCCGGCGAGAGCGGCGTGAACTTCCTCCAGGTCGCCGGCCCCGAACTGCTCGACCGGTACGTCGGCGAGAGCGAGAAGGCGGTCCGCGAGCTGTTCGAGCGCGCGAGACAGGCCGCGCCGGCGGTCGTCTTCTTCGACGAGATCGACGCCATCGCGACCGCCCGCGGCGGCGGCGACTCCGAGGTCGGCGAGCGCGTGGTCTCCCAGCTCCTGACCGAACTCGACCGCGCCGCGGAGAACCCCAACCTCGTCGTGCTGGCGGCGACGAACCGCAAGGACGCGCTCGACCCCGCGCTCCTCCGCCCGGGACGGTTCGAGTCCCACGTCCACGTGCCCGCGCCGGGCGAGGACGCGCGGCGGGCGATCCTCGACGTGCACGTCGAGGGGAAGCCGCTCGACGACGACGTTGACCTCGACGCCGTCGCGGCGTCGATGGCGGGGTACACGGGCGCGGACGTGAACGCGGTCGTTCGCGAGGCGACGCTGCTGGCCGTCGAGGACGTGACGAACCGCTACGCCGGCGAGGAAGCCAACGACCACGCCGACGAGATCCTGCTCACGGGGCGCCACTTCGAGCGAGCGCTCGATACGGTGGCGCCGTCGATATAGCTGGTCGGGTTCGGGACCACGAGCAACCACCGTGTGGCTCGTGCGAATCGGGGGACAGCATCTCACCGCCTCCGGGTCGTTTATCCCCCGTGGGGTCGTAGGGTCAGGCAATGGCGTTCGGCCTCAGCAGGCGCGGGACGGCCGCGGCGGTCGCGGTCGCACTGACGGTGGTCGGGATGACCGTCGGGACGGTACTGTTGCTGGCGACCGGCCGGACGAACGTCGGCTGGTTCATGTTCCTGCTCTCCTTCGGCGGGTGGATGTTCGCCGCCGTGGCGGGGATGCTGCTGGTGTGGGACTCGGGGTACTTGGACCGCTGAGTCCGTTTCGATGGGGAGAACGCCGGTCGGGACAGGTGGCGGTCGAACCGCGACTCTCGCCGCCCAACCGCACGAAAAATATGCCGTCCGGAGCGAACCTCAACAGATCGTCGCCGGCTCGTCGTTGGACGAACCAGTGGAGCAGCCGTCGCCGCCGCTGCTCCCGCCACCGTCCCCGCTGTCGACGGGCTCGTCGTAGCTGAACGTCGTGAAGTCGCCGATTTCGGCTGTTTCAGTCGTCGTGTCCTGCACCGACACCGCGGCGCCGGTGCCCGCGACCCCGACCAGCAGTACTGCGAGTGCGATCCCGATCGTCAACGCTCGACTACTTCGAATCATGGTGTGGTGTCACAACCCATTGAATCAGTCTCGTGCGAGTGATAAAAATTCACTGTTAGAGGATAAATCTACGACAATATCGGTTATGATCTATTCTGATGGGTGTCCGTATCCCCGGCCGTTCCGATAGGCCAAAGTACACGCCGGCCACATCCCCCCGCATGGACGATCACGACCACGACGATGGGGACGAGGGACGCGTGACCGCACCGATGCAGGAGTTCACGAGCGGGGAAGCCGGGATCGGCGCCGCGGTGCTCGTCGTCGGCCTCGTGCTGACGTTCGGGCTGGCGCTGGGGCTGGTCGGGTTCTGAATCGGCGCCTCCCGCTTCCCGAGCTTCGAACGATGACACGCTTTCTAGACGTAGCTGCCACGTTCACTCCGACGGGCGCTGGATGCGGTCGTTCGAAGCGATCCTAGCCGCTGGCGATGGATTTTACTCCCATGTCGAACAGATTACGAGTAGGCGGACGAGTACGGTACGTCGGCGCCCGCCAGATCCGAAGAGGAGTGACATGGGCGATTTCGAGGAACACTACACGGAGGGGCGACAGCGGTTTCCGGTCGCCAGCCTGTGGCTCGTCGTCCCCGTCTACATGGGGACGAACGACCCGACGCTCGTCGTCGTGACGCTGGTGCTCGGGAGCCTGATCACCCGTGCCGGTGCAGTCGTTCCGGATATCGACAGCCACGACTCGATCCCACGCCGAAAGCTCGGCCGACTGCTCACCGTCTGGGTGTTGCTCGTCTTCTTCCTCGCGTCGGTCGACCTCGTCGTGCCGGGGCCGCTGCTCGCGAGCGTACTGTCGGCGCTTCCGGTGGGGTTCACGCCGTCGGCGCTGGTCGTTCTCCTGCTGCTGTGGACCGGGCTGGCGTCGCGCCACCGGAGCATGACCCACTCGATCGTCTGGGGCGCGGCGCTGTCGGTCGCGTTTGGGGCAACAGGGTTCTTTTCGCTCTACCCCGGCAGCGTCGCCGCGGCGGCGACCGTCGGCGCCGCGCTGGCGGCGTACTGCTTCGTCGGGTTCTACAGCCACCTCGACGTCGACGACGAGGAGGATCAGATGATGCCCTCGCCCGACGAGCGGGAGTTCGACGGGTACGAGCAGTACGTCCGGCGCTGGACCGCACAGTACCGGTGGCTGACCGTCCCGGCGCTCGTCGCCGGGCTCGTCGTCACGGAGTCCGGGCTGCTCCTGATCGCCGGGCTAGCGCTCGTTTACTGCGGGCTGATCGCCGGGCTCACGCTCCCGAGCATCGACCGCAAGCGGTCGGAGCCTCGTCGCGTGTTCGACCTCGTCGGGATCGGCGTGGTGACCGGGCTGTTGCTCCAACAGCTGATTGCGGTCCGGGCCCGGCTCCTCGTCGAGGGGGCCGGACGGACGCTGGCGCTGCCGGCGGGGACGGTCCCGGCGTTCTACCTGTTCCTGTTGGTGCTGTGGCTCGGACGCGAGGGGAACCTCCTGCAGCGGCTGGGGCTGGGTCGAGTGACCCACACGCTCCACTGGCCGGGCGCGGTCTGTGCGTCGTTCGTCCTCCTGCTCGTCACCGGCACGGCGGGGCTGCCCCGGGACACGACCGTCTTCCTCACAGTGGTCGGCGCCGGCTCGATGCTCTACGGCTTCTACCACCACCTCAGGGTGGACGACGTCATCGCGAACCCCGATCAGGGCGTCGACTGACTGGCGCGTTGAGACACCGAGAGGACCGCCGAGTTGCCGGAAGATCGGTCCCGCCGCCCACCGGAGTTAACCCCCGCGGGCCGCTTGCTCCGACCGTGACCGACAGCCACCTTCCAGCCGAGTACCGCGCGATCGCGGCGCTCCCGCTGACGGTCGACGCCGTCGGCTACGAGCAGTTCGAGCAGGACACCTCCTCCGGGTTCACCCGCGTCACGACCGTGCTCGAACTCCGCGGCGGCGGCGCGAGCGGTCGCGGCGAGGACGTCACGTACGACACCGAAGACCACGAACGCCTCGCGAGCGCGCTCGACGCCGGCGAACTCTCGCTTCCGACCGGCTCGTTCACGTTCGAGGCGTTCTCGACGGCGCTCGGCGGCGTCGACCTGTTCCCCGGTGACGGGCCCGAACGCGATGACTCGCTCGACTACCGGCGCTGGGCGGTCGAGTCCGCGGCGCTGGATCTCGCGCTCCGACAGAACGAGACGAGCCTCCCCGACCTGCTCGACCGCGAGCACCACCCGGTTCGGTTCGTCGCGAGTACGCGTCTGGGCGAGCCGCCGAGCGCCGACCGCGTCGACGAGGTGCGGTCGCGGAACCCCGGGATCGGGTTCAAGCTCGATCCAACCGCCGCGTGGAGCGACGACCTGATCAACGATCTCCGAGGGCGCGATGCCGTCCGGGTGGTCGACCTGAAGGGCCACTACGCGGGGACGGACGTGGACACCGAGGCCGACCCCGAGTTCTACCGCCGGATCGTCGAGGGATTCCCCGACGCTGTCGTCGAAGATCCCCTCGTAACCGAGGCGACGCGGCCGGTGTTCGAGGGCGAGGAGGGGCGTGTCTCGTGGGACAGCCCGATCCACGGGATGGACGACGTGCGCGCGCTCCCCTGGGAGCCGTCGTGGCTCAACGTCAAACCCTCCCGCTTCGGCACCGTCGAGTCGCTGCTCCGAACCGTGCGCTGGGCGCTCGACGCCGGCGTGACGCTGTACGGCGGCGGGCAGTTCGAGCTCTCGGTCGGCCGCGGGCAGGCACAGGAGATCGCGTCGCTGTTCTACCCCGACGGGCCGAACGATCTCGCCCCCAGCGTCTACAACGAGGCCGCACTCCCGCCGGAACTCCCGCGGAGCCCGATCGCCGTGCCCGCCCGCGGAGGCCACGAAGGGTTCGGGTTCTGACTGGCGGCGGAGCCGCTACGCCGCCGAGGCGTTCCCGACCGTGACGCGTGGCCCGTCCGCCGCCGTCACGTTCGCCGCCCGAACGAACGACTCGTTGCCGAGGGAGACCACGACTGTCCGGTCGTTCGCACGCTGCAGGCGGTAGGTCACGTTCCCGTCGGGCCGTGTCCAGAGCTCTCCGGCCCGCGTCGCTTTCTCGTCGAGGTAGCGCTCGAACGCGCGCTCGAACTCGGTGGCGTTCGCCGCGTCGTCCCACCGTAGCACCCACGCCGTCGCGGTCGACTCGCCGCGCCGGTACGTCACTCGTCGGTCGTTCCCCCAGCCCTCCGCGGCGTCGACGGCGGCGGACTTGTTCAGCTCCGTCCGGAGCGCGACCCGGAGGAACAGTTCGCCCTGCGTGGCGCCGGCGGTCCGCTCCCACTCGCCGACCTCGCCGGCGGTGACGTTCAGCGACGCGATCGGATCGTCGGTGCCGTGGAGCACCTGTTCGGTCGAGTTCGGCGGGTCGGTGTGGATCGCCGCGAGGCTCGTCCCCGAATCGAGTCGCGACTCGACGTAGGGGGCGCCGTACCGATAGGGAGACAGCACGAGGCGCTTCCACGCCGAGGCGTTCCGATAGCGGTCCGTGTACGTCACGGGCTCCGTCGACGGCATGTAGGTTCGTTGGTACTGGTTCTCGAAGTGGGTCGCCGTGCCCTCCATCACGAGGCGGCTGGTCTTGCGGACGTCGTAGGTCCACCGTCGATCCGCCGAGAGCGTGGAGAGGAGGTCGCTCTTCCACCCCATCTGGAACTGAACAGTGTGGACGAACTCGTGGGCCAGCGTTCGCTCGGCGACTGCCTCGTCGCGCAGCGCCGGGTCGAACAGGTAGACCGTCGAGGGGTCCGTCACGGCGCCGGCCGCACCGACCCGCTCCTCGGGCGGCGTGATCCCCAGCGACGCGTAGAACGGCGAGGCGCCCTGTGGCGGGAGCTCACCGCTCTCGGCGGTGTACACCGTCGGCGGCTCCACGTCCTGTCCGGTGAGGTTCAGGACGCGCTCGAACACCGGGTCCGGATCGACGGGCAGCCCGTCGTTGGGGATCGAGACGCCGTCCCCGTCCGGCGTCACCCCGGCGGCTGGTGTCGACGTGGACGCCGTGTCAGGCGTCGGTGACGCTGTCGCGTCCGGGGCTGGCGTCGGCGACGGCCCCCCGGGCGCGGCGCCACAGCCGGCAAGCACGAGCAGGAGGGCACAAGCGATCGGAGCGAGGCGCATACGGGATCAGAATGGAGCGGGAAACTGAAAATACTGTCGTCATTTCGATACTTCAAAATGTGGAATAGACAGGTAGCCGTGTTCTAACGGTCTGCACACCAGATCCGACAGAACAACGGTGGTCGGGTCGTCCGCGGACCGCCCAGCCCTACGACAGCTCCCGGGCCAACACGCCGCGCAGATCGCGGATCTCGTCGGCGGCGTACTCGACCGACGCGTCCCCGACCGAGAGCGACAGCGCTCCGTCCCCGGTCGCGCTCCCCAGCTCCGTCACTGCCGCGTCGTCGCCGACCGTCTCTCGGAGCGCGTCGACGTTGGTCGTCTCGACCACGACGCGGCCCGGCGTCTCGCTGAACAGCGCTGCCGGGTCGTCGAACTCGGCCGCGACGCCCGCGTCGTCGGTGACCATTTCCGCGAGCGTCACCGCGAGCCCGCCGTCGCTGGCGTCGTGGGTCGCGAGCGTGGAGTCGAGCGCCGCGACGCGAACGAGCGCGTCCACGATCGCGCCCGGCGCCGCGGGGAGCGCGGGGAAGCGGTCCGAGCCGCCGAACTGCGAGAGCAGCAGCGAGCCGCCCAGCGCGTGAGGGTCGTCACTGCCGATCCCGGAGCCGGCGACGTACTCGGCAGGCTCGACGAGCACCAGCTCCCCCTCGCCCGACACAGTCGTCGGCGGTGCGTCGTAGCCCGATTTCGTTCCGAGAACAGCCAGCGTCGGCGTCGGCGCGATGGGGCCGCTCTCGGAGTCGTTGTACAGCGAGACGTTGCCGCCGACGACCGGCACAGAGAGGTCGGCACAGGCGTCGGCCAGCCCCGCGACCGCCGACGCGAACCCCTCGTACGTCTCGGGGTCCTCGGGGTTGCCGCCGTTGAGGCAGTCGACCGCGGCCAGCGGGGTCGCCCCCGTCGCGGCGAGATTGGTCGCGTTCTCGACTGCGACCGCGCGGGCGCCGGCCTCGGGGTCGCAGTCGGTCCAGTGAGGGTTCGCGCCGGAGGAGAGCGCGATCGCGTGCTCCTCGTCCGCGCCGCCGGCGTCGTGGAGCGCGAGCAGGGCGGCGTCGTCGCCCGGTTCGACCGCGGTCCGCAGGCCGACCTCGTGGTCGTACTGGCGGTACACCCACTCCTTGCTCGCGGCGGTGGGGTCCGCGACGACTGCCTCGAACGCCTCGGCGATGTCGAACTCGGGCAGGTCACGGTCGGGGGCAGTGGGCGGTTCGCGCGCGAGATCGTTCAGCGGCGCGCCCTCCGCGAGGTAGTCGGCGTCGGCGTCGACGACCGTCTCGCCGCCTCGCGGGTCGCGATGCTCCCCGCTCGGGTCCTCCGAGGCGCGTTGCGCCTCGCTGTCGAACCTGCAGACGTAGTTCCCCTCGGTGATCTCGCCGATGTCCGAGCAGCCGAGGTCGAAGCGCTCGGCGATCTCCTGCACGCGCTCGACGTTCTCCGGCGTCACCTCGTAGCACATCCGTTCCTGAGACTCCGCGAGCAGGATCTCCGTCGCGTTCATCCCGGGCTCGCGCGTGTGGACCGCGTTCAGGTCGATGTCGGCGCCGAACCCGCCTTTCGCGACCAGTTCGGAGGACGCCCCGCCGAGGCCGGCGGCGCCGAGGTCCCGCGCCGACTCGATCAGGCCCTCGTCGACGAGCGCCTCGTTGCACTCGATCAGCAGCTTCTCCGAGTAGGGGTCGCCGACCTGCACGGCGGGGCGGTCCTCGGTCTCTGCGTCCTCGTCTAAGTCCTCGCTGGCGAAGGAGGCGCCGCCGAGGCCGTCGCGGCCGGTGGCGTTCCCGAGGAGGACGAGACGGTTCCCGGCCTCCTGCGCCTCGGCGGTCACGAGTCGCTCCGGGGTGGTCTTCCCGACGCAGGCGACGTTGACGAGGGGGTTGCCGACGTGGCCCTCCTCGAACGCGACGCTGCCCGCGACCGTCGGCACGCCGATCGCGTTGCCGTAGTCCGCGATCCCCTCGACGACGCCGTCGAGCAGGTAGCGGGAGTGTTCACGGTCGAACGGCCCGAAGTACAGCGAGTCCGCGAGCGCGATCGGGTAGGCGCCCATCGAGAGCGTGTCGCGGACGATGCCGCCGATCCCGGTGGCGGCGCCGTCGTAGGGGTCGACGTAGCTGGGGTGGTTGTGGCTCTCGATCCCGAACGTCAGCAGCGTGTCGGTGCCGGGGACCCGAACGACCGCGGCGTCGTCGCCGGGACCAATCTCGACGTGATCGCCCTCGCTCTCGAACGCCGAGAGCAGCATCCGCGAGGAGCGGTACGCGCAGTGCTCGCTCCAGAGGTTCTCGAACAGGTGCTCCTCGGCCCGCGTGGGCTCGCGGCCGAGTTCGTCGACGACGAGGTCGTGGTCCGCATCCGCGAGAGGCATTCACCCGTGTGGTCAGCGTCGGGGTGCAAAGGGGTTTCGTTGTGCGCGTTCGTGGATACCGACGGTCAGACGAACAGCAGCGGCAGCATCACCGCCACGCCGGCGGCGAACCCAACGACCAGCACCCGGCGGCCGCCGCCGGGGAGGTCGGCGCCGGTCTCCAGCGCCTCGGGGACGAACTCCGTCGCGACGAGGTACACCATCGCGCCCGCGGCGAAGCCGAACCCGAACGGGAGGAACGACTGCGCCCAGCGCACGAACACGAACGCGATCACCGCGCCGACCGGCTGCGGGAAGCTCGAAAACACCGCCGCCCCCACCATCCGCCAGTTCGAGAGCCCCATCGCCCGCATGGGGATCGCGATCGCCGTCCCTTCGGGGACGTTGTGGATCGAGATGGCGACGGTCATGAACACCGCGAGCAGGGGGACGGAGAAGCCGAGAACGGGGATACCTCCCTCCAGCCCCAACTCCGCGAAGGAGACGCCGACGGCGACGCCCTCCGGGAAGCTGTGGATCGTGAGGATGCCGAGGATGAGCGTGAGCTTCTTGAGGTCGGCCGTCGCGAACGCTTCGGCACTCAACGGGCGCTCGTCGTGGGCGTGACCGCCGCCGTCGGCCTCGACGTCGTCCCCCCCGACGTCGATCCTGTCGAGGACGCGGTCGGAGACCTCGACCAACACCGCGCCGGCGACGATACCGCCGACGAGCAGGAGGGGGAGCCCGGTCGAGTAGGCCAGCCCCTCGTTGAACAGGCCGAACAGCGACGCCGACACCATGATCCCCGACGCGAGCCCCCACAGTGCGACGTTCCACCGGTCGCTGATCTCGTCGGTGTAGAAGAACGGTAACGCGCCGAGCCCGGTCGCCAGATCCGTCACGAGCCCGGCGAGGAACACGAACGCGAGATTCCCGACCAGTCCCATGTCTTACGCTTCGTCTGGACCGCAATAACTCTTTTCAGATATTCGATAGTTTTGGCCGTCCTAAAGCCGTCGCCCACCCGCCCGGACCGGACGCCTTTTTACGGCCGCCCGCCAACCCCGGCTCGTGCTTTCGGCCGAGCTGCACTGTCACTCCGAGCTCTCCCACGACGGTCGGGATCCGGTGGATCTGTTGGTCGAACAGGCCGCGGCCGTCGGGCTCGACGTCATCGCCGTCACCGACCACGACGAGATCGACGCCAGCCGCGAGGCTGCCGCACTGGCCGAGGAGTACGGGCTCGTCGGCATCGTCGGGATGGAGGTCACCTCCGCGGCCGGCCACGTGCTCGCGCTGGGGATCGAGGAGGCGATCCCCTCGGGGCTCGACTACGACGAGACGCTCGACCGCATCCACGAACAGGGCGGCATCGCGATCGTCCCCCACCCCTTCCAAAGCTCGCGACACGGCGTCGCCGCCCACGTCTCCGACGAACAGCTCGCGAGCGCCGACGCGATCGAGGTGTACAACTCCCGGCTGCTGACCGGGCGCTCGAACCGGCAGGCCGAGCGGTTCGCGACCGCCCACGACGTGCCCAAGACCGCCGGGAGCGACGCCCACATCTCCGAAATGGTCGGGCAGGCGATCACGGAGATCGGCGTCGAGGAGCGCAGCGTCGACGCGATTCTGCAGGCCATTCAGCAGGGCCGGACGAGCGTCGTCGGGCAGAAGACGCCGTGGCGCATCTCGTTCCGGCAGGCCGCCGGCGGCGTGAAACGCCGAGTCCAGCGCGGCGTGCGCGAACTGTTCCGATGACCGAACCGCTCCGCGGCGCCGACGCCTCGACGGTCCGTGAGGCGATCGAGTCCGGCGATCCGCTGCCCGGCACCGGCGGGTTCGCCGGCGGCGTCGACGGCCGGCTCGTCCGGGACGTGCTGGGCCGACAGCCGCTCTACCTCGACGCCGCGAGCGACGGCCGAGAGTGGCGCTTCGACCCGACCGACCTCGCCGAGCCCGAACTGCTGGACGCCGGCACGGTCGTCGAAGCGAACGGTGACCGGTGGGAACTGTGGTCGCTCCCGAACCCGGCGCCCGAGACCGATCACGAGGCCGCCGTCGACGCCGTCCGTGACGCTGTGCTCACGAGCGTCCGCGAGCCGGATGCTGCGGGGCTCGCGGTCGCGTTCTCCGGCGGCGTCGACTCCGCGGTCGTCGCCGCGGGGGTGCCGGACGCACCCTGCTACGTCGCGGGCTTCGCGGACGCCGAGTCCCACGACGTCGACGCGGCGCGCGAGGCCGCCGACGCGATGGACCGCGACCTCCGCGTGGTCGCGTTCGACCACGACGACATCGAGCGTGCAGTCCCGGAGATCGTCCGTGCCACGGGCCGTGCGAACGCGATGGACGTGGGGATCGCCCTCCCGCTGTACTTCGTCGCCGAGCGGGCCGCCGCCGACGGCTTCGACCGGCTCGCGGTCGGGCAGGGCGCCGACGAGCTGTTCGGCGGCTACCGGAAGGTGGTCGACCCCGCCGATGACCACCGCGTCGACGCCGACACGGTTCGCGGCGCGACGCGGGAGCAGATCCGGAGCCTGCCCCACCAGCTCCCGCGGGACGTGCTGACGCTGCGGGCCGCCGGCGTCGAGCCGGTCGCGCCGCTGCTCCACGACCGCGTGGTCGACGCCGCGCTCCGGCTGCCCGCGGACTTACTCGCGACCGGCGAGGAGCGGAAGATCGCGCTCCGGCGGGCGGTCGCGGGCGTGGTTCCGGACGGCGTCCGCGGGGCCGAGAAGAAGGCGGTCCAGTACGGCACCTACGCCGCGCGGGAACTGGACCGACTGGCCCGGCAGGCAGGCTACAAGCGCCGGATGGACGATCACGTCGGGCAGTACATCGACGCGCTCGTCGCGGGCGAGGCGTAGCTACGCGTCCTCGGCGGCCTCGATCGCCCGCAGCGCCAGCGCCCGCGTGTCCGCGTCGACGTGGCTCTCTTCGAGGTCGTCGCGGTCGTACCACGCCCACGCGTCGGCGTCGGCCTCGCCGGGCGCGGGGCCGATATCGCGGCTCGGGACCGTCGCGAAGTAGATGTGGTCGACGTGCTGGTGGAACACGTCCGCGCCGTCGGTGTCGATGTCGTACAGCAGCTGCTCCCGCGGGGTGGGGAGGGTCCGCCCCGCGGGCGCGCCGACAGGCTCGGTGTCGTCGAGCAGCGTCGGTTCGAGCCCGGTCTCCTCGCGCGTCTCGCGCAGGCCGGCCTCGTGGGGGAGTTCGTCGCGATCGACGTGCCCGCCGGGCGGGATGTGAATCTCCAGTTTCGGATGGTAGTGCAGCGCCGCGGCGCCGTCGTTGACGATGTAGACGGTGGCAGTGAAGTGACGGGTCGTCTCCATGGCTCTCGATTACCACCGTGGGGTTTCGGGGTTGCGGTTCGACGGCGGTTAACTGCGGGAAGTCAGCTACCCACCGCGAACGAGCGAAGCGAGTGAGCGGGCCAAGAGCCGACCAGAGAGAGACGGCTCCGCCGTCTCTCAGGCCATGCGGGCGACGCGTGGGTCGCCCGCAGACGACGGGAGGCTCGCAGGCTTTTGGTCGAGCTTTTGCCAGGGAGCGAGCGAAGCGAGCGACCGCAGCAAAAGGTCGGTCGCAAGAACTACGTTTCGCCCCCCCGGAGGCGGGAGTATGGCACACGACAGTTCGTCCGATCTGGGTCTCGGGATCGGCGTCACCCTCTCCGTGGTCGCGCTGCTGGCCGCGGCGTGGCTGGCGCTGAGCGACCCGAGCGCGACGTTCGACAGCGGGATGCACACCGCGGCGGTTCCCTTCGCCGTCGCGATGACCGTCGGCGTCGCCGCCGTCGCCGCGATCCACCTCTTCTGGGGGGAGTAGGCGGGAAACCGTTAAGAACGCGAACGCCTTACGCTACGACGAATGACCGACTACACCGAGGAGGAGGCACGCATCGTCGCGTACCTACGCCACAGCGTCTCCTCTGGGGATCGGTACTTCCGGGCCAAGAACATCGCCGAGTCGATCGGGCTCTCGGCCAAGCAGGTCGGCAGCCGGCTGCCGACGCTGGCGGAGAAGTCCGACGACGTGGAGATCGAGAAGTGGGGACGCTCGAAGTCCACGACGTGGCGCGTCGAGCCCCAGGGGTAGCAACACCTCCCTGCCCAGTCGTCGCTTTTTCATCCGCCGCAGTCCCTGCCCGTTATCACCCCCCGTCCCGTAGCCCGGGGTATGACCGTCCGTGTCGAACGGACCTTCACGTTCGACGCCCCGGCCGAGCAGGTGTGGGAGTTCATCGCGGACCCCGCCAAGCGCGCCGAGGCGATCAGCGTCGTCGAATCGTACGAAGTCGCCGACGATGCGGGCCGGGAGGCGACGTGGCACGTCAGCCTCCCGATCCCGGGCGTGGGGGCGACCGTCCCGATCGAGACCGAGGACGTCGAGCGCGACCCGCCGAACCGCGTCAAGTTCGTCGGCAAGTCCACGGCGTTACGGGTGACTGGCACCCACACCATCGAGTCCGACGGCGAGACGACGACGCTCCATAACGAGTTCGTCGTCGACGGCCGGCTCCCCGGCGTCGAGCGCTTCTTCAAGAAGAACTTCGAGGCGGAGCTCGACAACCTCGAAGCCGCGCTGCGGGAGGAGCTGGGACTGAAACCATGACGGGGATCGGCGCCGGCGACGACGCGATCACGATCGCGCTGGCCCAGCATCGCGTCGAAGCGGGCCACGTCGAGGCCAACGTCGACCGCGCGGTCGCGGCCATCGAGCGTGCGGCCGCCGACGGCGCCGACCTCGTTTGCCTGCCCGAGATGTTCAACGTCGGCTACTTCGCCTTCGATTCCTACGCCCGGGAGGCGGAGGGGCTCGACGGGCCGACGCTGGAGCGGATCGGTGCGGTCGCCGCCGACCACGGCGTCGCCGTCCAAGCCGGCAGCATCGTCGAGGATCTCGAAGCCAGCGCCGCGGCCGGCTTCTCGACGCCCGATTCCGAGGGACTGGCCAACGCCTCGGCGTTCCTCGACCGCACGGGCGAGGTGCAGGCGGTGTACCGCAAACAGCACCTGTTCGGCTACGACTCCGCGGAGACCCAACTGCTCACGGCGGGGGAGTCGCTGCCGACCGTCGAGTTCGAGGGGTTCACCGTCGGGATGACCACCTGCTACGACCTGCGGTTCCCCGAACTGTACCGCGAGCTCGCCGACGAGGGCGTCTCGCTGGTGCTGGTGCCGAGCGCGTGGCCGTACCCGCGAGTGGAGCACTGGCGGACGCTCCCCCGCTCGCGAGCGATCGAGAACCTCGCGTACGTCGCCGCGGTCAACGGCGCCGGGGAGATGGGCGAGGACCGCCTCGTCGGCCGCTCGACGGTGTACGACCCGTGGGGGACGCCGATCTCGACCTGCGACGACGGCCCCGAACTGGTGACCGCCGAGCTGTCGCCGTCTCGCGTCGAGTCGGTCCGCGAGGAGTTCCCGGCGCTACGAGACCGCCGGCTGTAAGCAGCACCCACCCCGTTTCGCCGAAAGAGCCTCCCGGCGGGCGCCTGAACTGGGAGTATGGATACCAAGAAGTTCCTGTTCGTCTCGGCCGACGCCGCGCTGATCACCGACCTCGCGTGGCAGGTCCACCGGGAGGGCCACGACGTGAAGTACTACATCGAGGCCGAGAACGACAAGGCGATCGGTGACGGGTTCGTCCCGAAGACCGACGACTGGGAGGCCGAGGTCGACTGGGCCGACGTGATCGTCTTCGACGACATCTGGGTGGGCGACAGCGTCGGGACGGGCGAACTCGCGCAGGACCTCCGCGAACGAGGGAAAGCCGTCGTCGGCGGCACGCCGAACACCGACCGGCTCGAAGAAGATCGAGGCTACGCGATGGAGGTGCTCGAAGACCACGGCGTCAACACCGTCGAACACCACGTGTTCGAGGCGTTCGACGCCGGCATCAACCACGTCCAAGAGAACCCCGCGCCGTACGTGATCAAGCCGCTCGGGGAGGTCCAGAACGTCAAGCGCCTGCTGTACGTCGGCGACGAGGACGACGGTAGCGACGTCGTGGACGTGCTGAAAGCCTACGAGAAGGCGTGGGGCCACCGGATGAAGGGGTTCCAGCTCCAGCGGAAGGTCGAGGGCGTCGAGATCGCCATCTGCGGGTTCTTCGACGGGAACGAGTTCGTCGACCGTGTCAACTTCAACTTCGAGCACAAGAAGCTGTTCCCCGGGAACATCGGCCCCTCGACCGGCGAGATGGGGACGTCGATGTTCTGGGCCGGGCGGAACAAGCTGTTCGAGGAGACGTTCGGGAAGCTCGAAGGCTGGCTCGCCGAGGAGAGGTACGTCGGCAGCATCGACATCAACTGCATCGTCAACGAGACCGGGATCTACCCGCTGGAGTTCACGCCGCGCTTTGGCTACCCGACGATCGCGCTGCAGGAGGAGTCCATCGAGTCCTCGACGGGGCAGTTCTTCTACGATCTCGCCCACGGGAACGACCCCGAAATCGACGTACACAGCGGCTACCAGATCGCGGTCCGGGTCGTGCTGCCGCCGTTCCCGTTCGACGACGAGGAGACGTACGACGAGAACTCCCGGAACGCCGCGGTCGTGTTCGAGGCCGAGAGCCGCGAGGGGGTGCACTTGGAGGACACCAAGAAGGTGGACGGGCAGTGGCGCGTTGCCGGCGACAACGGGATGCCCATCGTCGTGACCGGGAAGGGTGAGACGATGGGGGCCGCGCGCGAGCAGGCGTACGACCGCATCGACGACATCGTGATGCCCAACATGTACTACCGGGACGACATCGGCGAACGCTGGATCGACGGCGACGGCGACCGACTGCAGGCGTGGGGCTACCTCGGGCCGCAGTCGTAAGGGATCGGCGTCGACGGGACCGTACGCGTCGACGGCCCCGCTACGGTTGCTCCCCGTCCGGCGCCGCGTCGTCGGCCAGCAGCGCACAGAACTGCCGCAGGAACGTCTCCCGGTCCGTTCGCCCGGCACCGGCCGCGACGAGCAGCTCTTCGAGCCCCTCGCGGTTCTGGTGGCAGTACTCCCGGTAGCACGGCTTACAGAAGTACTCGAACGCCTTCCCCTCGCGCCGCCAGATGTCGCCGTGCTTGTCGTACTCGAACGCCTCGTCCTCGGGGACGGACTCGCCGCAGCCGATACACGTCACCTGCGCGGTGCGGGTGTCGAACAGCGTCGAAGCCATGGTGTCTCGAACGAGGCGACGGATCCCGGTGGGTCGACTGCCTCACCAGTCGCGTCCATTAAGTGTGCGTTGTCGGGAGTGCTCCCCCTGCCTGCAGTCGGTGACGCGGCGAACGTCGGCGTGGACCGAGATGCTGTCGAGGGACGGCCCGGCCGTCCATCGGGCACGTCGTGACCGGAAGGACGACCGAACCCCGGTACGGACACGACGACCCACGAGCAGCGCGACCGTCGCTCCGAGGCAAGAACTATCAGATCGAGAGAACAACGTTCGATCGAGCGCTGTTCCCGGGATCGAACGAGATACCGTCGTCCGACGGCGGGCTCTCCGCGGCGAAAATGATTGAATTCCGATAGTACCGACGAACATCTATCAGCTACCGAGATGTACATTGACTTACGCTTGCCTAAGCTATTTATCCCAATAGCCCAGCCATAGCCCATGGTAGATGGTGACAATCAGCCAACGACCACACGACGAACGTATCTAAAAGCAGGCGCAGCGGTCGGCAGCTTCGCCGGACTGAGCGGATGTGTGTCCTCCCTGACAGGGGGAACGACGACGCTCCGGGTGAACTCTCCGGCGGCGGAGGGCTCGGTGCACGGTGACGCCGGCGCGTGGATCAAGGAGTACGTCGAGGCCGAGACCGACGGCGACATCGAGATCGAGGTGTACCGCAACAGCGAGCTGGGGGGACAGATCGAGTCGATCGAGAACGTCTCTTCGGGGTCGCTGGAGATGTACGTCATCCCCTACGCGCTGACGGGCACCCAGTACCAGCCGGCACAGGTGTTCGACGCGCCGTACCTGTACGACCCGGACAACCCCTACGAGGACATCTACGAGAAGACCGACCCGCAGGACAGCGACATCGCGCAGGACGTGATCGAGAACCTCGCATCCGAGACCAACATCCGGTCGCTCGGCGCGGTGGTGCAGGGGACCCGCCGGTGTACGCTGAACGTCGACGGCGAGCCGCCGACGAACCCCGAGCAGCTCGGCGAGTACCGAATGCGGGCGGTGCCGATCGGCATGTACGAACAGGCGCTCGTGGGCCTCGGTGCCGAGACGACGAACATCGACTTCTCGGAGGTGCCACAGGCGCTGGCCTCGGGCTCGATCCAGGGGCAGGAGAACCCGTACAACATCATCCGGAGCTCGGGTATCTGGGAGAACCAGAGCCACATCATCGAGACCGACCACATGCACGTGCCGCTGGCGATCATCATCAACGAGGGGATCTTCCAGGACAATCTCACCGACGGCCAACAGCAGATCATGTACGACGCGGTGCGAGAGAACCAGTCCCGCGCGACCGAGACGCTACAGACGAACCTCGAAGGCCACCGGGAGTTCATGCGCGAGAACGGTCTCACGATCGTGCCGCCGGAGGACCTCGACATGGACGCGTTCCGGACCGCGACCCGCCAGCGCATCCGGGACCAGTTCCCGGACCTGATCGACACGATCGAACAGCTGCACGGTAACGGCTACCCCGCGGAATAGATGTCGCGGGTCGAGCGAGCGTTCGACCGGGTGACGAGTGCGCTGTATCGCGGCTCCGCGGTAGCGCTGCTGCTCATCCTCGTTTTGATGTTGGTCCGCGTCGTCTCGCGGAACCTGAGCCTCGGGATTAGCGGGCTCCAGATCGTCGCACAGGCCGCCGCTGTCTGGCTCACGTTCATGATCGTCGGCGCGCTGGAGTGGGAACAGCGCCACATCGAGATCGACTACTTCACCGACCGCATCCCCGAACGCTGGCAGCCGCTGCACGAGATCTTTGTGACGTTGGTGGGCACCTACGCCGCCTACGTCATCTTCGTCGGCTCGGTGATCGCGATGGTGACGTTCGCCGACTCCACGTCGCCGGCCGTCGACATCCCGATCCCGTTCTACTACGCGGCGTCGACGCTCGGGGCCGGGTTCCTGCTGTCGATCTACGGCTACCGCATCTACACGGCGGTTCAGGAGGTGCGTCGCTGATGGCGGTGCTGGGTCTGATCGCGGTGCTGCTGTTCGTGGCGTTGGCCTCGGTCCGGGTGCCGGTGTGGATCGCGCTGCTGGTGCCGGCCGCGCTGTACAGCGCCCTCAGCGGGCAGCCGTTGCTGTTCCCCGCGGTGAACATGGTCCGAGAGCTGGACTCCTTTACGCTGCTTGCGATCCCGCTGTTCATCTACGTCGGCTCACTGATGAACCACGGCGAGATCACCGAGAAGATATTCGAGTTCGCCGACGACGTGGTCGGCCACTACGACGGCGGGCTGGCGCAGGTGAACATCCTCACCAGCCTGATCTTCTCGGGGATCAGCGGCTCGGCGCTCGCCGACATCGGCGGCGTCGGACGGGTGCTGATCGACTCGATGAAAGACGCCGGCTACGACGGCGACTTCTCGGCGGCGATCACCAGCGCGTCGGCGACCGCCGGCCCCATCTTCCCGCCGAGCATCCCGCTGATCCTCTACGGGATCATCGCGGAGGTCTCGGTCGTCTCGCTGCTGCTCGCGGGCGCGCTGCCGGCGCTGCTCACCGTCGCGTTCCTGATGCTCGGCACCGCGGTGATCGCGAAGACCCGCGGGCTGCCGAGCAACTCACAGCGGGCGTCGCTGCGCAAGATCGCCTCCTCGTTCGCGAAGGCGTTCCCGGCGCTGCTGACGCCGGTGATCCTCATCGCGGGGATGCTGGGCGGGCTGTTCAGCCCGACCGAGGCGGCGGCGGTGACGGTGTTCTACATCCTGCTGATCAACACCGTCGTCTATCGGTTCCTGAACCTCCGGTACATCTGGAACGCGGCGACGGAGACCGTCGAGACCACCGGCACGATCGTGATCATCCTCGGCGCCGCGAGCGTGTTCAGCTACATGCTCTCCGTCGAGGGCGTCGACAGGCTGTTCGAGACGACCGTGCTGTCGCTCTCGACCAACCCGATCATCGTGTTGATCCTGGTGAACCTCGTCCTCCTGTTCATCGGGCTGTTCCTCGACCCGATCGCGGCGCTGGTGATGATGACGCCGATCGTCCTCCCCACGATGACGGAGGTCGGCGTCGACCCGGTCCACGCGGGGGTCATCATGGTGTTCAACCTGATGCTCGGGCTGCTCACCCCGCCGCTGGGGCTCTCGGTGTATCTCTCCGCGGACATCGCGGACGTGCCCGTCTGGGACGTGTTCCGGGAGACTCGGGACTACTACGTGATCCTCGCGATCGCGCTGCTGGTGATTACGTACTACCCGCCGCTCAGTCTGGGGATTCTCGAGTACCTATAGCCCGCCGCTGGCGCTTTTCCGGCGGGGTGTCATCTTCCACCAACTGCATCGTCGTGAGTGTGTCCCCCTCGGCCATGGTCGCGACCAGCCAGTCGTACCCCTGCTGTGGCTCCTCGCTCGCGAACTCCACGCCCGCCGCCCGCAGTTCCGCCATCCGCTCCCGGATGTCGTCGACGGCAAAGGCGATGTGGAAGAACCCGTCGCCGTGCTCGCGCCAGTGCTCGTACACCCAACCGCGCTCCGTCGTCGGCGTGATCAGTTCGACTAGGGCGTCCCCGACCGGGTAGAGCGCCACTTCGAGCTCGAACTCCCCGGTCATCTCCTCACGGGCCAGCCGATCGACGCCGAACTGCGTCTCGAACGCAGCCGTCGCCGCGTCCAGATCGCCGACCACGAACGCCACGTGGTGGATACGCGTGAACATACCGCATACGTCGGCGCTCGCGGCATCAATCTATCGTCTCCCGCAACGCCGCGACGAACGCGCGACAGTCCATCCCTGTCGAGGCGCCGCGGGCGGCCGCGGCGTCGTTGACGGCGCTCACGACGCCCGCTTCCCACGTCGAGCGCGCGTCGCCGATCCGGGCCGTGTCGTGGGCGACCGTCGCCGCGGGGATCCCCCGTTCGTCGAGGAACGGGAGCCGACTCCGGCCGGCGTCCTCTTTCCCGCCGCCGGCGTCGTTGAACACCGCGCCGGCCACGTCGCCCGCGATGTAGGAGTCCCGTTCCCCGGCGAGCCGGGCGCCGTGGCTCGCGGTGATCGCGATCCGGCCGTCGTCCTCCGGGCGAATCAGCGACAGCGAGTCCATCCCCCAGACCGCGGGGTCGCCGTCGTCGAGTTCGAACCGCCCGGGCGAACGCGGTTCGGGAGACGGTGCGGGCTCGGCGTCGGCCATCCGCTCGGCGGCGTCGACGACCGCGTCGCCGACCGAACAGCCGAGCGCGGCGGCCGCGTCGTTGACCCGGCTGATCCGCCCGGATCGGACCGCGTCGAGGCCGTCGCCGATGCGGGCGCTGTCGTGGGCGACCGCCGCCGCCGGCGTGCCGTGCTCGTCGAACGCCGGGAGAGTCGCGACGCCCGCTGCGTCCTTTCCGACGCCGGCGTCGTTGAGGATCACCCCGCGGACGCCGGCCCGTGCGGCGAGGTAGCCCGCGTAGGCGCCGCCGTGGCTCGCGGCGACGACGACGCTCGGCTCGTCGTCGGCCGAGAGCTGTGTCACGCTGTCGAGCACGCGAACGTCAGTGAGTACCATGGTGGCTCTGTCGACCGCAGCCGCATAACTCTCGGCGTCCCCTCAGTCGCCGGGACGAACAGCTTTTTGTCGGTATTCCCCTCTTCTTGAGAGTATATGTCATACGTCGTCCGAATGCCGAAACTCGGCGTCGAGATGGAGACGGGGATCGTAATCGAGTGGCACCTCGACGTGGGAGAGACGGCCGAGGAGGGGGACGTGATCGCCGAGATCGAGTCCGAGAAGTCGACCGCCGAGGTCGCGGCACGCGAGGACGGCGCGCTGCGGGAGCGCTATCTCGACGTCGGGGAGGAGGGCCCGCCCGGCGCCGCCATGGGGATCTTCGCGCCGCCGGACGCCGACATCTCGTCGCTCCGGGCGGAGGTCGACGTGGAGCCGGACGACGCCGGCGACGAGGACGCCGACGAGGGTGCCGAGCCGTCGACGGGAGAGACGACGACCGACGACGCAGGCGCCGCCGAGTATGGCGAGGAGCCCGCACAGCCGGCCGGCAACGACGGGACCGTCCGGGCGAGCCCGCGAGCCAAGCGCCGCGCCGAGGAGCTCGGCGTGACGCTCGCCCGCGTCGAGGGCACCGGACCCGAGGGCGGGATCGTCGCCGACGACGTGGCGGCCGCGGCGGGCGACGCCGGCGGGCGGACGATCCGCGAGGAGCGGACGTTCTCCGGGATGCGCTCGACGATCGCTGACCGGCTGAGCACGAGCTACCGGGAGGCCGCCCACGTCACCGTCGACCGGGAGGTCGAGATCGAAGCGGCGTTCGCGGCGGCCGACGCCGCCGGCGAGGACGCCTCGCTGACCGACGTGTTGCTGCTCGCGGTGTCGGCGACGCTTGCGGAACACCCCGAGTTCAACGCCACCTTCGACGCCGACACCGAGACGCACACGCTGTACGAGGAGCACAACATCGGTGTCGCGGTCGACCTCGAGGGCGGCCTCGTCACGCCGGTGATCCCCGACGTGGGCGCGAAGTCGATCGACGAACTCGCCCGACAGCGCGGCCGGCTGACCGACCGCGTGCTCGACGGCGAGTACGACGCCGACGACCTCAGCGGCGGGACGTTCACGGTGTCGAACCTCGGCGTCGTGGGCAGCGACTCCTTCACGCCGATCATCAACCCCCCCGAGATCGCGATCCTCGGCATCAACCGCGTCCGCGAACGGCCGGTTAACACCGACTCGGGGATCGAGTTCCCCCGGCACATCACGTTCAGCCTCTCCTTCGACCACCGCGTCGTCGACGGCGCCGACGCAGCGCGGTTCCTCGTCACGCTCGACGAGACGCTCGCAGCGGCCGAGGAGCTGCTCGACTGAGGGTTCCCGAATTTTCTGTGGTGTGGTACCACGCGACGTAGATTTATGCGCCGTCGGTCACACGACCGGACGATGACGGAACTCCTGACGGGACGGACGGCGGTCGTGACGGGCGCGGCGAGCGGGATCGGGCGCGCGATCGCGCTCGCGTTCGCCGGCGAGGGCGCGGACGTGGTCGTCGCCGACCTCGCGCCGGAGCCACGCGAGGGCGGGCGACCCACCCACGAACGCATCCGCGAAGATACCGACGCCGACGCGACGTTCGTCGAGTGCGACGTGAGCGACCCGGACGCCGTCGAGGGCGCGATGGACGAGGCCGAGTCCTTCGGCGGCGTCGACGTGATGGTGAACAACGCCGGCGTCGTGCGGGTGGAGTCGCTGCTGTCGGTCACTGAGGAAGAGTACGATCAGGTGATGGACGTGAACGTCAAGGGGACGTTCTTCGGCGCCCAGCGAGCCGCCCGGCGGATGGCCGAGGCCGACGGGGGCTGCATCATCAACATCTCCAGCATCGCGGGGCTTGAGGGCGCCGGCGACTACGTGACGTACTCGACGTCGAAGGGGGCGGTCCGGCTGATGACGTACGCGCTGGCCGACGCGCTCGGCGACGAGAACGTCCGGGTCAATGCGATCCACCCCGGCCCCGTCGACACCGGGCTGATGCGGGAGGATCTCGGCACCGACCCGGACGGTGAGAACCCGTTCCTCGCCGGGGTCCCCCGCGGGCGGATGGGCGAGCCCAAGGACGTGGCTGACGCCGCGGTGTTCCTCGCGAGCGACCGCGCGGACTTCGTCAACGGCTCGTCGCTCGTCGTCGACGGTGGGATGGTCAACACGCGGGGGAAGCTCCTCTCGGAGTAAGCGGCGAGAATCGGCCGTAATCGCCCCGCTACCAATCTTTTTATGCTGTCTCCGCTCATTCCTACGCGTTAATCATTATCATGCCACAGCTCGACTTGGATTCAGCCGACGACAGGCGGAACGCCCTCCGGAAGATGCTGCTGATACGGGAGTTCGAGAACCGCGTCAGCGAACGGTTCGCGGACAACGAGATCCCGGGGTTCGTCCACCTCTCGCAGGGGCAGGAAGCCGTTGCCGTCGGCGCCTGCGGCGCGCTCGACGGCGACGACTACGTCACGAGCACCCACCGCGCCCACGGCCACAGCCTCGCGAAGGGGCTCGAAGCCGACCGGCTCATGGCCGAACTGTACGGGAAAGAGGCTGGCTACTGCGGCGGGCGCGGGGGGTCGATGCACGTCGCCGACCTCGACACCGGGATGCTCGGCGCCCAGCCCATCGTCGGCGCCAGCGTCCCGCTCGGCACCGGCGCGGCGCTCACGGCCGACCTCCGCGACGAGGACTGGATGGCGATCGCGTTCTGTGGCGACGGCTCCACGGCCGCCGGGCAGGTACACGAGGCGATCAACCTCGCGGCGACGTGGGGGCTGCCGATCGCGTTCGTCATCGAGAACAACCAGTACTCCGAGGGGATGGTGTTCGACGAGCAGCACAACATCGAGGATCTCGCGGACATGGCGGGGTCGTACGGCATCCCCGGGGAGATCGTCGACGGGCAGGACGTGGAGGCGGTCAACGACGTAGTGACCGATGCCCGTGAACGGGCACTCGCCGGCGACGGCCCGACGCTGATCGAAGCCAAGACGTACCGCTACCGCGGCCACTTCGAGGGCGACGAGGAGCCCTATCGCTCCGAGGACGAAGTCGAAGAGTGGCAGCGCGAGCACGACCCCATCGACAACTACCGCGAGCGCCTGCTGGAGGAGGGCGTGATCGACGAGGCGACGTTCGAGGAACTCCGGGAGTCGGTCGTCGAGGAGATCGACGCCGCCGTGCAGTTCGCCCGCGACGCCGACGAGCCCGACCCCGACGACGCCTACGACGACGTGTTCGCCGAGCCTGTCGACGACGTCGATCGGTTCCGTGATCGACTCCGCGCCGACGGGGGTGGAGAATGAGCGGCGAGACCGAGCGGCTGAGCGTCCGCGAGGCGATCCGCTCGGCGCTCCGGGAGGAGCTGCTCCGGGACGACGACGTGTTCATCATGGGGCAGGACGAGGAGGACGGCGGCTCCTTCGAGGTGACCGCCGGACTCCACGACGAGTTCGGCTTCGACCGCGTGCGGAACACGCCGATCAGCGAGGCGGCACAGATCGGCTCGGGCGTCGGCGCCGCCGCGACCGGGCTCCGGCCGGTCGTGAACCTCAGCTTCTCCGATTTCATCGGCGTCTGCTACGATCAGGTGATGAATCAAGCCGGGAAGACCCGCTACATGTTCGGCGGCGCGAGCTCCGTCCCCATGACGATCCGGGCGATCGAGGGCGCCGGGCTCAACGCCGCGGCCCAACACTCCGGGACGGTCCACTCGATGGTCTCTCACCTTCCGGGGATCAAGGCGGTCGCCCCGGGCACGCCAGAGGCCGCGAAGGGGCTGATGAAGTCCGCCATCAGATCCGACGACCCGGTGGTGTTCTTCGAGAACAAGACGATCTACGAGCGCCGGGGCGAGGTGCCCGTCGACGATGAGTTCACCGTCCCGCTCGGCGAAGCGAGCGTCGAACAGGAGGGCGACGACGTGACCGTCGTCGCGACTCAGCGACTGCTCGGCGAGGCGCTCGCGGCGACTCGTGAGTTCGACGACCTCGGCATCGAGGTGATCGACCCGCGGTCGCTCTACCCGCTGGACACCGACACGATCGTCGACAGCGTCGAGAAGACGGGGCGGCTGGTCGTCGCCGACGAGAGCCCGCTCTCCTACGGGTTCCACGCCGAAGTGTTCGCTCGCTCGGCCGAGGACGCGTTCTGGCACCTCGACGCGCCGTTGCAGCGCGTCGGTGTCCCCGACACGCCGATCCCCTTCTCCCCGGCACAGGAGGACGAAGTTGTGCCCGACGCCGACGACGTGCGCCGCGCGATCGAACGCACGCTCTGAGCCGCCTCAGCGGTTCACGGTGTGTATCGCTTCGCCGTCGACGTTCGCGGCGGCCTCCATCAACGCCTCGCCCAGCGTCGGGTGTGCGTGGACGGTGTGAGCCACGTCGGCCGCGGTGAGTTCGTTCCGCACCGCGAGCGTCAGCTCGCCGATCAGCTCCGACGCCTCCGGGCCGACGATCTGGGCGCCCAGCAGCGTCCCGTCGTCGGCGTCGGCGACGACCTGCACGAACCCCTCCTCCTCGCCGGCGGTGAGCGCGCGGCCGTTCCCGCGGAACGCCATCCGGCCGACGGTGACCTCCCGCTCTGCAGCATCCGGAGCGACTCCGACAGTCGCGATCTCGGGCTCGGTGAACACGACGCTCGGGACGGGGCCGACCGGGCCGGGCTCCCCGCCCGCGATCGCCTCGACGGCGTGCAGCGCCGCGTGGCTGGCCTCGTGGGCCAGCATGGGTTCGCCCGCAACGTCGCCGACGGCGTAGATGTGCTCCTGACTGGTCTGTCCGTTCTCGCCGGTGACGACGAAGCCGTCGTCGTCGACCGTCACGCCCGCGGCGTCCGGGTCGACCGTGTCGGCGACCGGGCGGCGACCCACCGCGACGAGCACGGCGTCGGCCTCGTACTCCTGCTGCTCCCCGTCCTCGGTCTCGGTGACGACGACGGGCGCGCCGGTGATGTCCTCGTACCACTCCTGTGCGGCTTCGCCGAAGGAGAAGGAGATCCCCAGCTCGCGGGCGCGCTCGGCGACCGGCTCGACGAGCTCGTCGCCGTACGCCGGCAGCGGGTCGTCGAGCGCTTCGAGGACGGTCACGTCGGTCCCCAGTTCGGCGAACGCCGTCGAGAGCTCCATCCCGATGTAGCCCGCGCCGACGACGACCAGCCGGTCGGGTCGTTCCGAGAGGTCGAGCACGTCGCGAGAACTCAACACCGGCTCGTCGTCGAACGAGAAGCCCGGGAGCTCGATCGGCCGGCTCCCGGTCGCGATCACCGCGTGCTCGAAGGAGAGCGTCGTCGAGTCGGCGGTCAGCGACGGCGGATCGATCTCGACGGTGTGCTCATCCTTGAAGCGGGCAGTCCCCTCCCGGTAGGTCACGCCGTTGGCGTCGAGGAGCTGCTCGACGCCGCCGGTGAGTCGCTCGACGACCGAGTCCTGCCACTCGCTCAGCTCGTCGAACGCGACCGTCGGCTCCGCGTGGACGCCGCGGTCCGCCATCCGGCCGACACCGCCCGCGGCGCGTGCCACGTCGATCAGCGCCTTCGAGGGAATGCAGCCGTGGTTGAGGCACACGCCGCCCGGCTCGCCGCGCTCGACGATGGTGGTTTCGAGCCCCCGCTGTGCGGCACGGATCGCGGCGACGTAGCCGCCCGGCCCGGCGCCGATCACGACCACGTCGGTCTGTTCGGTAGACATGGCTCTACCTTGGGTCAGCGTGGCATAAAGCCAGTCCCGCCGGCAACACTGGGGTCGGTTAGGAAAGTTCGATATCGCCGGTAGCGGTTTATCGGCTCGCTGGAAACCGTTCGTTCGCGGCCGCTACTCCCCCCGCCACTCGGGGTCGCGGTCCTCGAGGAACGCGTCGATCCCCTCGTCCTTGTCGTGGGTCGCGAACAGTTGGGCAAACAGCTCGGCCTCGTACTCGATGCCGTCTTCCAGCCCCATCTGCGAGGCCGCCTGCACGGACTGCTTGGCGAACTCCAGCGCGACCGGGCTGTTCGACGCTATCGACGCCGCGAGGTCGTTCACCGCGTCGTCGAAGTCGTCGTCAGTGTGGACCTCGTCGACGAGGCCGATCTCCTGGGCTTCGGCGGCGTCGATCAGCTCGCCCGAGAGGATCAGGCGCATCGCCTGCCCCTCGCCCACCAGCCGGGGGAGCCGCTGGGTGCCGCCGCCGCCGGGCATGATGCCGAGCGTGATCTCCGGCTGGCCGATCTTGGCGTCCTCGTGGGCGATACGGACGTCACAGGCCTGGATCAGCTCGCAGCCGCCGCCGAGGGCGTGACCGTTGATTCGGGCGATCACCGGCATCGGGCAGTCGGCGACGTGTTCGTACACCCGGGGGCGCTTGCTGGCCTCGCGCTGTTCGAGCGCGTCGCGCTCCCGGAGTTCGGTCACGTCCGCGCCGGCGGCGAAGGCGCCGGCCTCCTCGGCGCCGGTGAGTACGACCGCCCGGACTTCGTTCCCCCCTACGGCGTCGATCACGTCGGCGAGCTCCGCCCGGAGTTGGGCGTTCAGCGCGTTCCGGGCGTCCGGCCGCCGGAGCGTGATCGTCGCCACGCGGTCGCCGCGGGCCCCGACCTCGGCGTCGACGGTCTCGCAGTCGGCCGCCACGTCTTCGACCGTCATTCTCCACCCCAGTCGCCGCTGGTGCCGACTATCTCACCGTCCTCCCAGACGTAGAACCCCTCGCCGGTCTTCTTGCCGAGCTTGCCCGCCCGGACCTTCCGCTTCAGGATCTGCGGCGGCCGAAACCGCTCCCCGAGCTCCTCGCGCAGGTGTTCGAGGATGTCCAGCCGCACGTCCAGCCCGACCACGTCGCCCAGCGCGATCGGTCCCTGTGGGTGGTTGTAGCCGAGCTCCATCGCGGCATCGATATCCTCCGGCGAGGCGACGCCTTCCTGCACCATCCGCATCGCTTCGACGCCCAGCGCGACGCCGAGCCGGGAGGAGGCAAACCCGGGGGAGTCGGTGACCTCGACGGGGGTTCGGTCGATTCCCTCGACGAACTCGTGGGCGCGTTCGAGCGTCCGGTCGCTCGTCTGTTCGGCGACCACAATTTCCACCAATTCCATGATGTGCACGGGGTTGAAGAAGTGTAAACCGACCGCGCGGTCCGGACGGTCCAGCGCGCTCGCGATCTCCGTCAGCGGCAGCGAGGAGGTGTTGGAGGCGATGATCGTATCGTCGTCGGCGTGGGACTCCACGTCCGCGAACGTCTCCTGTTTGATCTCCATCTGCTCGGGCACCGCCTCGATCACGATCTCGGCGTCGCCGACGGCGTCTTCGAGTGAGGTCGTACCGGCGATGCGGTCGAGCGTGGCGTGTTTCTGCTGTTCGGTCACTTTATCGCGTTCCACGCCGCCTTGCAGGTTCGCTTCGATGGCGTCGATCCCGTCGTCGACGAACTCCCGTTCCACGTCCCGGATCCACACGTCGTGGCCCGCCATGGCCGAGACTTGGGCGATCCCGTGCCCCATCGTGCCGGCGCCGAGTACGGCTACGTGCATGCTCCTGTGAGGGGTCGGAACCGAGAAAAAACCGCGTGGCACGTAGTCGCCGAGGCGCTCGGACGACTACCGCCGCCGCTCGACCGGCCGCAGCTTGAACCCGTAGCGGGTCACGCCCTCCTGCGTGTAGATCCGGCGGATCGTCGCCTCGACGCGCGTCCCGATCTCGACGGTCTCGCCGTCCGCGAGCACCTGTGACGGGACGCTCACACTGCCGCCGTCGGGGCCGTCGAGCGCGACGATCGCGCTCACGAACGGGCCGCTCCGGGACTGCTGCTCGACGAACTCCGGCGGCGCACCGCCCTGCGCGATCGTCGTCGTCGCTTCGACGGTCCCCCTGCCGGACAGTTCGACCTGCTCGTACCCGCCGGGCCGGACGTGGCAGTCCCGGCACGCGCCGCCGGGCGGGAAGTTCAGCGCGCCGCAGTCCGGACACCGCCCCGCAATCAGTCGGTGGCGCTGGGGCGTCGTGCGCTGCCACGACGGGACGCTGACGTACGCGCCCCCGCCCTCGGGCTCGCCGGTCGTGATCTCGCCGCGCCGGCGGAGGTACTCCGCGTAGGAAAGCTCGGTCGTCCCCGACAGCGCCGCGTCGACGGGCACCGAGCCGTCGATCACGAACGCATTCGCGCCCGCGCCGCTGCCGTACGCCGCGAGCAGCACGCACTCGGCGTCGTCGTCGAACGCCGACGCGGTGCCGAGGAACGCGCTCGCCGCGCCCGTGTCGCCGAGGTAGCTGACGGTCTCTCCGGCCGCGATCGTCTCGGTGTCGACGCCCAGCGCGCCCGCGGCGCGGTAGGGAAGTTTGCCGTCTGGCGACTGCACTGCCGCGGCGTCGGCAGTCGCCGGGTCGAGATCGAGGGCGGCGGCCGCGCCGCCGAGCGCCGTCGTGAACGATTCGCGGTCGTACTGGGTGGCGCCGAGCCCCGTCGTCGCCTCGCTCCCGGCCCCGCGGAACCGCGTTCCGGGGTAGGAGTCGACGTGCGAGCCCCGGTCGACCACACTCCCGGGCGCGTCGGCGGCGAGGACGAACGCCGCCGCACCGGCGCCCGCGGCGTGTTCGATCTCGCTGTCGGGCTCGCCGTGCGGGCAGTCAGCGACGACGACGAGGCCGATCCCGTCGCCCGCTGATCCGTTCCACGGACCCGCGTCGAGCGCCCCGACGAGCGCCTGTGCGCCGGCGCGAGTGCTGCCCGTGAGCGTGCGCGTGTCGGCGCCCTCGGGCGCGCCAAGAACGCTCACGAGCCGGGGCGTGAGGTCCTCCTCGGCCATCGGCGGCGTCGTGGTCGCGAACGCGAGGTGGGCGATCTCGTCCCCGTCGCGTTCGGCGGCGTCGAGCGCGCGCTGGGCCGCTGCGATGCCCATCGTGAGCGCGTCCTCGTCGGCCTCGGGGACCGCCTTCTCTTCGACGCCCGCCGCGTCGAAGCGCCCCCACGCCGCCTCGAACTCCGCGGCGTCGATCCTGAGCCGGGGCGTGTACGCGCCGATCGCGGCGATACCCGGTTCGTCGGGGTTCTCGGCGCTCATCGGCCCACCTCCCGTTCGAGGACGTGCACGACCGCCGCGCCGCCGCTGCCGCCGACGTTGTGGGTCAAGCCGAGTTCGGCGTCCTCGACTTGGCGATCGCCGGCCTCGCCGCGGAGCTGTTTGTACGCCTCCGCGATCTGCCCGGCGCCGGTCGCGCCGATCGGGTGGCCCTTCGACTTCAGGCCGCCGGAGGCGTTGACCGGGAGTTCGCCGCCGAGTTCGGTGGCGCCGGACTCGATCAGTTCGTGGGCCTCGCCGCGGCCACAGAAGCCGAGATCCTCGTACGCCAGCAGTTCGGCGATCGCGAAGCAGTCGTGGACCTCCGCGAAGTCGAGGTCGTCGGGCTCGATCCCCGCACGGTCGTACGCCTCGGCGGCGGCCTCCATCGACGCGTCGATGCCCGTGTAGGTGTCGCGCTGGAACAGCCCCACGCGTTCGCTCGCGGCGCCGACGCCCGCAACGCGGATCGGCTCGTCGGTGTACTCGTCGACTGCGTCCTCGCTCGCGACGACCACTGCGGCGGCGCCGTCGGACGTGGGACAGCAGTGATAGAGGTTCAGCGGATCGGCGATGATCGGGGCGTCCCGCGCGTCCTCGGTCGAACACTCGAACCCGAGGTGGGCGTTCTCGTTCTTCGCGCCGTTCGCGTGGTTCTTGACGGCGACTTGTGAGAGGTGCTCCGGCGTCGCGTCGTAGCGATCGAAGTACGCGCTGGCCATCTGGGCGTACACGCCGGCGAACGTGGTGCCGGTGAGGCGCTCCCACTCGGTCTCGCCGGAGACGCCGAGCCAGTACTTCGCCGCGTCGCCGCTCAGGTCGGTCATCACCTCGACGCCGCCGGCGAGCGCCACGTCGGCCATCCCGCTCCGGACGGCCTGCACGGCCTGTCTGACCGCGTACCCGGAGGCCGCACACGCGTTCTCGACGCGCGTGCTCGGGACGCCGTGGAGGCCGGCGTGTTCGGTGACCGCCGGGGCGGAGAGGCCGATCTGTCGCCCGCCCACGCCGAGCGTGCCGACGACCGCCTCGTCGACCTCGCCGGCGTCGATACCGTCCGGGACGCTGTCGAACGCCGCGTCGACGGCGTCGGCGAACAGCGACCGATAGCTCTCGCCGGGCATCGCGCCGAAGGGAGTCTGCCCCGCGCCGATGACGTACGCCTCGCGCATGGGGTGACGGTTCCGCCGGTCCGACGAAAAGCCTTCCCGTGGGAGCACGCCACCGTCGCGATCCGCGTTCTGTCGGTGGGTTTCGACGCGTCGAGACCATCATGATTTTTACTGTCGTCGGCCGAGCGGCCGAGTATGGTACACAAGCCCATAGAGGGCGCCGACCGCGCGGAGATCCGCGACCTCCAAGCCGAGCGACTCCGGGAAACCGTCGAGAACGCTTACGAGAACGTCCCGTTCTACCGCGAGAAGCTGGACGAAGCGGGCGTCGAGCCGGCGGAGATCGACAGCGTCGACGACGTGCGGAAGCTGCCGACGACCACCAAGGAGGACTTCCGCGACGAGTACCCCGACGGGCTGTTCGCGGTCGACGACGACGAGGTGACCCGGATTCACGCCTCCTCCGGCACCACGGGCAAACCGAAGATCGTCGCCTACACCGACGACGACGTGGATGTCTGGAGCGAGGTGGTCGCGCGCTCGCTCGCGGCGGCGGGCGTCGAGGCCGGCGACACCGTCCAGAACGCCTACGGCTACGGGCTGTTCACCGGCGGGCTGGGGCTCCACTACGGCGTCGAGGAGCTGGGCGCGACGGTGATCCCCATTGGCGGCGGGCAGACCCAACGGCAGATCGAGCTGATGCGGGACTTAGAGAGCGACGTGTTCACCTGCACGCCCTCCTACGCGCTCTACCTCGCCGAGACCGCCGAGGAGATGGGCCTCGACCCGCGAGAGCTGCCCATCTCGACGGTGATCTTCGGCGCCGAACCCTGCACCGACCCCATGCGCAAGGAGATCGAACAGCGACTCGACGTGACGGGGATCGACATCTACGGGCTCTCCGAGATCGTCGGCCCCGGCGTCTCGAACGAGTGCCACGAGGCACAGGACGGGCTCCACATCTGGGAGGACCGCTTCCTGCCCGAGGTCGTCGATCCGCAAACCGGCGAGCCCGTCGAGGAGGGCGAAGAGGGCGAACTCGTGCTCACGACGCTGTCGAAGGAGGCGCTACCCGTGCTGCGCTACCGGACCGGCGACCTGACCACGCTCACCTACGAGGAGTGTGAGTGCGGGCGGACGATGGTGCGGATGGACAACGTCACCGGCCGTGCGGACGACCTGCTGATCGTCCGCGGCGTGAACCTCTACCCCAGCGAGATCGAGGACGTGGTGCTCGACATCGACGGCGTCGCACCCCACTACCGCATCGACCTCGACCGCGAGGAGAACCTCGACGTGATGGAGCTCACCGTCGAACGAGCGGAGGACACCGAGCGCGGCCACGCCGCCCTCCGCGAGGAGATCCTCGAACGACTGGAGAACGTCCTCGCGTTCACGCCCGACGAACTCACGCTGGTCGAGTCCGGCGGCATCGCCCGCAGCGAGGTCGGGAAAGTCCAGCGCGTCTACGACCACCGGTAGAGGGGGCCTCCGGGAGCTATTTATCCCGACTGGGCGAACCCGGGGGTATGCCGTACAGCTACGAACCGCACTACTTCGAGGATTTCGAGATCGGTGAGGAGTTCATCAGCGTCGGGCGAACGGTCACGGAATCCGACTTCGTGATGCACTCCGCGCTCAGCGGCGACTGGACCGAACTGCACACCAACAAGGAGTACGCCGAGGAGCAGGAGTTCGGCGAGCGCATCGCCCACGGCCCCATGACGTTCGTGCAGGCCACGGGCTTCGTCTACCGGACGGGCATCGTCGAGCGCACCGCGGTCGCGTTCCTCGGGATGAACTACATGGATCTCCCGAACCCCGTCACCATCGGCGACACGCTCCAGTTGGAGATGGAGGTCAGCGAGAAGAAAGAGCTCAGCCGCGACGACGCGGGGCTGGTCGTGCTCGACTGCGTGATGGAGAATCAGGAGGAGACGGTGGTGCTTGAGGGGGATATGAAGTTCCTGATCAAGCGGAAAGCGGCCGACGACGAATAGCCCGCGATCGCTACTCGAACTTCTTGAATTGCTGCAGACAGTCGTTGCAGTAGTGGATCGACTGACAGCGCGACGGCCCGCGGGGGTGTTCGCGCTCGGTGTTCTCCGAACCGCAGTAGGGACACTCCGCGCCGGTCGTCTCGCCGCTGGTCGTGACACTCGGGTCCGGTTCCGGCGAGTCCGGGCTGGGTCCCGAAGTGGGCTCGTCGCTCATCGCTCCACGCTGATGCCGAACTCCCGGAGCGCTTCCTTCCCCTGTTCGGTCACCAGATCGAGCGACCAGTCCGGCGCCCAGACGAGGCGGACTTCGGCGTCGTCGACGCCGTCGACGCTCTCGGCCGCCTCCGCCACGTCGTCGAGGATCAGCTCGCGGGCGGGGCAGCCGCTGTAGGTCAGCGTCATGTCGATCGTCGCGTTCCCGTCGTCGAGTTCGAGCCCGTAGATCAGCCCGAGGTCGACGACGCTGACGGGCATCTCCGGGTCCTCGACCTCGTACAGTGCGGCCCAGACCTCGCGTTCGAGCCCCTCGGCGCCCTCGCCGGTGGCGGGCACCTCCTCGGTGGTGCGCTCTTTCGTCTCGTACTCGGTGTAGCCACACGGGCCGGCGTCGGGGTCGGCCCGCGGGCGGTCGAACTCCTCGGGGCCGTCGGGCTCGCTACTCATCGTCCATCAGTGTGGTCGCTTCGTGGCGACCGAGATTGCGGTAGGCCGAGGTCATCTCCTCGTGGAGGTCGTGCCAGTGCTCGGTGTGCTCGTTGTCCCGACCCGTCGGCGACGCCGGCTCGGCGTTCTCCGGCACCTCGAAGCCGAGGTCGGTGAGGAACGCGGTCGTGCGCTCCGTCCACTCCGCGCGCATCTCGTCGAGCGTGGCGTCGCGGATGCCGAGCTCGACGATGTCCTCTTCGACCTCCCCGACCGGCTCGAACAGCGTCAGCGCGTCGGAGTAGAGCCGGTCGAGCGCGGCCTGCACGCGGCGACTGGCTTCCTCGTCGTCGGCCATCCGGCGCAGCCAGTTCTCCGCGTGCTCGACGTGGTAGTCCTCCTCGCCCTGAATGCGGCTGGTGCGGTTCCGGATCGCCTCGTAGCTGGACTCCGCCAGCGCGGCGAGGCGGATCTCCTCGGCCACGTCGTACAGGTAGCCTCGGAGGATCGCGTCGCCCCAGTCACCCTCCGAGAACGGGAGTTCGACGAGCGTGCTGTGCTGGAAGTCGTCGGGCTCGCTCTCCCACAGCAGCGACTCCTCGGAGTAGCCAAGCTGCTGGATGGCGTCGTACCAGAGCCGCGCGTGCCCGAGCTCGTCCTGTGCGTTGTTCGCGACCGCGAGGTCGGACTCCAGCGTCGGCGCCCGGACCTGCCAGAACGTGTAGCGCTCGGCCTGCACGTACTCGTCGTCGGCGAGCCGGAACAGTTGGGCCTCGACGGCCTCGCGCTCCCGCTCGCTCAGTTCGTCGGGCGCGCCGAGGTCGGCGTCGGTCGCCGCCATCAGCTGTCACCCCGCTGTCGCTCGGCCTCGATCTGCTCGCTCTCGGAGGCTTTGACCTCCTCGGCGGCCGGGTCGACGTTGTACGTCTGGGCGAAGCGGTACGCCTTGTTCGTCGTGCCGCCGAACTCGACGTCCTCGTCGGTGATCTCGCCGACGTAGCGCGACTGGACCAGCCAGAGACTGTTGGGGCCGTCCTCGCCGAAGGCGTCGTGGGCTGCCTCCTTCGCGGCGTCGACGCCGTCGGCGGTCACCTGCCCGCAGTGCTCGTGGTAGCCGCCGGCCGTCTCTTGGCGGAACACCGTCCAGTCGACCTCGCCGTCGACGGGACCGGCGTCCTCGTCGCCGTAGACGCCGCTGACTTTCTCCTGCGGCGCGACCCACAGCGACTGTGTGGGCTTGCGGCGGCCGTGCTGGATCACGGCGAACTGCTTGGCCATCTCCCGGTCGGGCGCGTGGACGTTGCCACAGTGTTCGTGGCTGTCCTCCGGCGTCCCCTGTCGGAACACTTCCCAGATCATGGTCAGTCGGCCGCCTGCGGCGTGGGGCCGCTTCCGGTGGTCGACTGCCCGTCCAGCATGTCGCGCACCCACTGGACGGCCTCCTGTGCGCGGGCCCGGCTGTCGATCTGCTGTTTGCTGCCCGCGTACTCGTTCTTCGAGACGGTGAAGAACTCCTCCCAGTCGAGGTCGTCCTCCACGACCTCGTAGGTGCCGTCGCCGTTGTCACGGATGCGCGGCTCGTCGGGAATCTCCAGCCCGTACTTCTCCGCTTTGGGCATGTACGTGTTGAGGAACGCGTTCCGGAGCTCGTCGTTGGACTTCGTCTTCAGCCCCACCTCCTCGGCGAAGTCGTGGTGGGTGCTCTGATCGTCGGTCGGCCCGAAGAACTGCAGGATGCGGGGCCACCACTCCTCGAACGCTGCCTGAGTCATCTCCTGTTCCTTCTTCGAGCCGCTCATCAGCTCCCGGAGGATCGACTCGCCGTGTTTGACGTGCATCCCCTCCTCGAAGCAGATCTTGTCCATCGCGTGGGCGTACGGCTCCCAACTGGAGGACTTCAGCGTCGCCTGCCGACGCATCGCCGCGCCGTCGACGAAGAACGCGATCATCGGCGTCTCGACGTAGGACTCCATCGGGTAGTGGAAGCAGTTCAGGAACTTCCCGTCGCCGTTCGCGAGATCGTCCAGCATCTCGTCGCGACTCTTGATCCCCAGCGACTGCGCGGCCCGGTAGAGCATCTGCCCGTGGCCGATCTCGTCCTGCGTCTTGGCGCTGAACGCCATCTTCCGCTCCAAGCTCGGCGCCTTGCGGATGAACGGGCGCTCTAAGTACGCGCCCATGATCTCGCTGTTGGCGTGGAACTCGAGCATCCGCGTCGCGGCCTCGCGGTACTCCCGGGGCAGGTCGTCCCGCGGGCTGAACGCACGCGGTTCGGCCTGCGCTTTGACCTCCTCGATGTTCATGGTCGTTCGTTGTTGACGATCGACCTTACCGGTTCGGCAGTCCATAGACTGGTTTTAAATATTCTCGGCGCTTCTCTCGGGCGATGATCGACGAGTGCCTGATGGCTGAGTTCCGCATCAGGGGCGACGACTGTCCGCTCGCCGAGGCATCTCGGGCGGCCGACGCGGTCGTCGACGTGGCGCCGCCGCTTTTGCGGGACGACGGCAACGTCCTCCTTCGGTTCAGTGCCGAACCGAACGAGGCGTTCACCGCCGCGCTCGACGCCGACGACCGCATTCGGTATCTCTACCGGGCGGCGGCCGACGGCCGCCACAGCTACCGGTGTCTCTCCCTCCAGCGCAGCGTCGTCCACGAGCTCGTGAGCGCGGGGTTCGTCGTCGAGTCGCTGCGCTACGAGCGCGGGGATGCCCTGCTGACCGGCGCCGTCGTCGGTCAGGAGATCCTGCAGGCCGTGATGGCGACCGCCGGCGAGACCGTCGGCGTCGAACTGGAGCGAGTGTACGCACTCGGCCCGGAGGAGGACAGCACCGTCGCCGACCGGTGGGATCTCACGCCCGCCCAGACCGAGGCGATCCGAACCGCGGTGGAGATGGGCTACTTCACGGTCCCGCGCCGAACCACGGCGAGTGAGGTCGCCGACGCGATCGGGATCAGCAAGTCGGCGTTTCTCGAACGCCTCCGGCGCGGGCAGAACGCGCTGTTCACGCAGCTGTTCGACGTCGAGCCTCGCTCCGCCCACAGCGACGGGAACTAAGGCGTCGCCGGCCCCGTTTCCCTCCATGCAGATCGACGACGGCGCAGTCATGCGCATCACCTTCGACCGGCCCGACGTGTACAACGCGATGACCACCGAGGTGGCCGCCGAACTGGCGGACGCGCTCGGCGACCTCGACCCCGAGACCCACGACGCCGCCGTGATCACGGGCGAGGGCGACGCGTTCAGCGCCGGCGGCGACATCGACTCGATGGCCGAGCGCGACTGGACGACCGCGGAGGCGTACGAGCGCGTGCAGTCGACGTTCGGCCGCGTCGCCGAGAACGCCCTGTCGGCGCCGGTGCCGATCGTCGCGAAGGTGAACGGCGACGCGGTCGGCGCCGGTATGTCGCTGGTCGCGCTCTCGGATTTCGCGTACGCCGCCGACTCGGCCCGCTTCGGCGCCTCGTTCGTCAACGTCGGCCTGATCCCCGACATGGGCGCGACGGCGATCCTGCCCCGCCTGATCGGCCTCCGGAAGACGAAAGAGCTCGCGTTCACCGGCGAGCTCGTCGGCGCCGAGGCGGCGGCGGCGATGGATCTCGTCAACGAGACGGTGCCGGACGACGAACTCGACGCGCGCGTCGACGAACTGGTCGAGACGCTGCGAAGCAAGCCGACCGCGAACGTCGGGCTCGCGAAGGAGGCGATCCACGACAGCCTCGGCCAGCAGTGGCGCGACGGGCTCCAGCGGGAGGCAGCCCTGCAGTCGCTGGCGTACGACACGCCAGCCCACGAGGAGGGTGTCGCGGCGTTCCGGGAGGGTCGTACCCCCGATTTCGACCGGTAGCGCGCTGGCCGCAGCGAGTCAGTTCAGCACCCAGAACTGGTAGTTCAGGTACGCCGCGAACGTCACCCACAGCAGGTAGGGAACGAGCAGTATCGCGGCCCGGCGGTCGACACGGTCGAACGCCCAAATCGTCGCGACGATCAGCGCCCAGAGCACGCCGATAACCGCCAGCCCGGCGCCGATCTCCCGCATCCCGAAAAACACCGCCGACCACGCGAGGTTGAACACGAACTGGGCCGCGAACACGCCGAGCGCGAGCCGGGCGGGCCCCGGCGCCGCCTCGATCCGGCGCCAGACGAGCCAGACGGCGCCGCCCATCGACGCGAACAGTGCCGTCCACACCGGGCCGAACACCCAGTTCGGCGGCGCGACCGCCGGGCGTTCGAGGGAGGCGTACCACGCGCCCAGCCCCTGTGCGGTGAACACCGCTCCCGACGCGCCGACGATCTCGACGAGCAGGACCGCCAGCACGAGCGCGATCCACGGGCGTCGCCGGGGGAGCCGTCCCAGCCACGTTCGGAGCGACATGCCCGCACGTTCGCGTCGGGCGTCGAAATAGCTACCGTGCACTCTCGGTTCCGTGGAGGTCGGGGACGCCGTGAGGGACAGGAACTTTGGGCCCCCGGCGCGACCTACGGGTGATGACGACTGACACGCCCTCCGCCTCGGAGGCGGGCGAGCGCTGTGAGGCAGTGCTCGACGCCATCGAGGGAGCCGTGATCGTTCGCCGCGAGTTCCTCGAAACCGTCCTCGTCGGCGTGCTCGCCCGCGGGCACGTCCTGCTGGAAGACGTCCCCGGCACGGGGAAGACACTGACCGCCCAGAGCGTCTCGACCGCGCTGGGGCTCTCTTTCTCCCGGATCCAGTTCACGCCGGACCTGCTGCCGGCGGACATCACCGGGACGAACGTGTTCCACGAGAACGAGGGCGACTTCGAGTTCCAGCCCGGCCCGATCTTCGCGAACGTCGTGCTGGCCGACGAGATCAACCGCGCGCCGCCGAAGACGCAGGCCGCGCTGCTGGAAGCGATGGCCGAGGGGCAGGTCACCGTCGAGGGGGAGACCCGCGAGCTACCCGACCCGTTCATCGTGATCGCGACCCAGAACCCCGTCGAGAGCGAGGGGACGTTCCCGCTGCCCGAGGCGCAGGTCGACCGCTTCGCGGTGAAGGACTCGATGGGCTACCCCGAGCGCGACGGCGAGATCGAACTGCTCCGCCGCCGCGCCGGCCGGACCGAGCAGGTGCCCTCCGTCGAACGTGTGCTGGACGACGGGATGGTCGAGACGCTCCAGCACGTCCCCGAGGACGTCCACGCCGACCCGGACCTACTGGACTACGTCGCCGACGTCACCCGGGCGACCCGCGAGGACCGCCGCGTCGAGGTCGGCGTCTCGCCGCGCGGGACCCAGCGGCTGTTCGAGATCAGCCGCGCCCACGCCACCTTGCGCTCCCGTGAGTTCCTCACTCCCGACGACGTGAAAGCCGTCGCCGAGCAGGCGCTCGCCCACCGCCTCGTGCTCACGCCGGAGGCGCAGGTCGACGGCGTCGACAAGGCGGTCGTGATCGCGGACGTGCTCGACTCCGTCGAGGTGCCGACCGTCGAGACCGCCCCCGAAGCCTAGTCGCGCCGGAACGCGAACGCCGTCTCCGGCCCCACTTCCTCGCCGCCCTCGACCGCCGCCACGCACAGCGTCACGTCCCGTGTCGACCCACAGCCGCGGCTCACGAACTCCGCCCACTCGTCGCCGACCGCGACGGGGCCGGCGTGTGCACGCCGGAGGAACGCCCGGTAGCGCTCCGATTCGACAGCAGCCGCGGTGGCGTCGTCGTCGGGCTCAACGGAGAGCACGACTCGATCCGCGATCGTCTCGCTCACGTTCGGCGTTGACGCCCCACGGATAAATCGGGCACGCCGACGCTCACCGCCCGGGCTCGCGGAGCCCGCGTTCGAAGAACGCCTCGTCGACGCCGTCGCCGCCGACTGCCAGCGCGACCGCGAGTTTGATGCGTGCCTTCCACGCCGGGAGGTCGCCCGCCCAGAGCACGCCCAGTTCGTCGAGCGTCGTGCCACCGCCTTCCCCGCCGTACAGCGGTCCAGTCGCCCCCTCGTGACACCGGGACGCGATCACGACCGGAACGCCGGCCGTCCGGAGCTCCTCGATCGCCGCACACAGCGCGCCGGTCGTGTTCCCCAGCCCCGTTCCGGCGACGACGACGCCGTCGACTGCGGGATCGTCCCGGTCCCCGACGACCCGGCGGAGCGCGTCGCCGCCCACGCCGAGCCCCGAGGTGAGCATCGGGATCGCCGCGCCGATCTCGTCGACTCCGGGCACGCCGTCGGCGTAGCTCCGCGGCTCCCGGAACAGCCGAATCCCGGCGGGCGTGAACTCCCCGACCGGCCCGCGCTCGGGCGAGCGGAACGTCGAGAGCGCGCTGGTGTGGGATTTCACCACGTCGCGGGCGGCGTGGACCTCGTCGTCGAACACGAGGTACGTCCCCGACCCGACGCGCCCGTTCGTGACCGTCCGGACGGCCGCGAGCAGGTTCGGCGGCCCGTCGGTCCCCACCTCGTCGAACGGTCGCTGGGCGCCCGTAAACGCCACCGGGACGGGGAGGTCGGTGGTCAGGTCGAGCAGGTACGCGGACTCCGCCATCGTGTCGGTGCCGTGGGTGACGACGATCCCGTCCGACGCTTCGGCCGCCGCTTCGGCCGCGTTTCGGAGCGCGGCCGCCCGCTCCCACGTCACGTCGAAGCCGGAGACGCTCGCGACCCGCTCGACGGTGATCGACGCCCGTTCGCCGAGCCCCGGAACCGCCTCGATCAACGCCTCGCCGGCCTTCGACGGCGTCTTCCCGCCGTCGCCGTCCGTGCTGGCGATCGTCCCACCCGTACTCAGTAGCGTGACCTCCATGGCGGAGCGGAACACCGACGGGCGATACGCCGCGGGATTCCGGCGACTGTTGCCGCCGCCTGCTCCCCGTCCCACGGATACTTACCGGTCGGGGGCCACGTCGGGGATATCCTTCCCGCATGACCGAGACTACCGACCGGGGCTCGCTCCGAGCGGTCTTGGGCCGTCCCGAGGAACTGCTCGATCGGGCGAGCCGCGCCGCCGAGCCGGCGGAGTTCGTCGTCACACCCGAGCGACTCCACCGCCGGAACCTGAAGCGACGGCTCGCCGAACGGGCGACGCCGCGGAGCAGCCTCTGGCTCACGGACGCGACGGCGATCGCGAGCCGGCTGCTCGACGCCGCCGACGAGCCGAGCGAGACGATCGACCGGATTGACCGGCTCAAACACCTCGAATCGCTGCTGGCGCGGGACACCGAACCGAACGAACGGCTGCGCGCGGCGGTGGGCAGCGATCTCCCCCCCCACGCCGAGACGATCGCCGCAGCACAGAGCCGCGTCGGCGAGATGACCGGCTGGGACGCCGAGCGCCTGAACGCGCTGTCGACGGTCGCCGAGGGGCTCCCGTCGGTCGCTGCCCGGGACACGGCCGACCTCCTCGCCGGCGTCCGCGCGCTGGAGCGGGGGCTCACGGAGCGTGTCGGCGCCGTCCACTCCCGTGAGACGCTGCTGCCGGCCGCCGCGGATACGCTTCGAGAGGAGCCCGCGCTCTGGTCGGAGACGTTCCCGACGGCGGAGAGACTCTCCGTCGCCGGCGTGAGCGCGGTGGACGCCCCGCTCCTCTCACTGCTGGACGCGGCCACGGCTGCCGGCGTCGACGTGACGCTCTCGCTCCGGCCGGGGACGGGGCCGTCGATCATCGACAGACTTCCGGACCGAACGCCGGACGGCGTCGATTGCTCGACCGACGGTCGAGACGCGTCCGTCGCCCCCGACCTCGCCGCCGCGGAGCTGGTCGCCGACACGCCCGAGGCGGAAGCCCGACTCGCAGCCGGCGTCGTCGCCGCACGCCTCCGGAACGGCACGTCGCCGAGCGACGTGCTGGTAGTCGCCCGCGACGCCAGCGAGTACGAGCGCCCGCTCCGGCGAGCGATGGGCCGGCAGGGCGTGAACGTCGCCGTCTGGGCACAGCTGCCAGTCGAGCGGACGATCCCCTACCGGCAGTTCGCGGCGACCTGTGCCGTCCTTTCGGCCGACGAACTCGGGATCGAAGCGCTGCTCGAACCGCTGGAGTTCCACTGGCTGCCGCCCGCGGTCGACGACACCGAGCCGACGGCGTGGCCGCGCTCCACCGAGGAGATCGGCGAGCTCCGAACGACGCTCGACGAGGATTCGGGGACGGAGCGGTCGCTCGATGGATGGGCAGACCGACTCGCGGCAGCCGTCGACGACGGCAAGATCGACCGAGCCCGGGCGCGGCCGCTCCGGACGTTCCTCGACTGGGCCCGCGAACAGCCGGGGATGCCCGAGCCAGTCGCGATCCACGACACGTTCGAGCCGCTGGTCGAGGCCGGCAGGGAGGTCGCGCTGCCCGCCGTGTTCGCCGACGACACTGCCGATCTCGGTCGGACCTCGCGATACGCCCGCGCGCTCAGTCGGATCGAGGAACTGCTGACCGACACCCGGGCGAAGTACCGCGAGTGGCTCGACGCCGGCGACGTGCCGCGCTCGTGGCTGGCCGTTGCCGACCTCGCCGAGCGTGTGGTCACCACCCGCCCGGGTCGACGCGAACACGCCAACGCCGCCGCGGTCGACGTGATCGACGCGACGGACGCGTGGCTCCGGGAGGCGCCCCACGTCGTCGCCGTGGGGCTGGTCGACGGCGTCTGGCCCCGCCGGGTCGAGAGCGTGTTCCCCGAAGCGTTCCGGCAGGCCGCCGTCGCGGGCGATAGCGCCGCCGCTCGTCGGCTGGCGGTCCCCGGCCGGTGGACCGCCGCCCGCGAGGCCGACCACCTCGCCAGCGGGCTTGGCGCCGCGACCGAGACGCTCTGTTGCACGCGGTACCGCCGAGACCGCGAGGGCACCGCGCGGGAACGCTCGCCCCTGCTCGCGAGCGTGTCGACCCGACAGGTCGACGAGGCGGCAGCGCAGTCGCTGTTGACGGCTGGGACGCTCCCCGACGCCCTCGCCGCCGACGGGGGTGGTGCGCGATGAGTGATAAGGAGTCGCCCGACCGGGGGGAGCAAGGGGCAGATGGCTATCGGCGGCTCGAAGGGGCACAGGCGGAGATCCGCGACGCCTTCTTCGCCGCCGACTCGGGGCTGTTCGTGCTCGACTGCGGGCCGGGGTCGGGGAAATCCGTCACCGCCGACAGTATCGCGGCCGAGGACCTCGCGCGCAAGGCCCGCGACGGGGTCGACAGCCCGACGGAGACGCTCTGTGTCACGTCGTTCTCCCGCGACGACGCCGCGAGCATCCTCCCCGGCGTCGAGCGCGCGCTTCGGGAGCTCGCGGGTGACCCCGACGCACCGGTCGATCTCGACGACGAGACCGCCGCGGAGCTGGGAACCGCCCTTCGCGGCAGCGACCGCGTGGGGACGATCGACAGCGTCCTCGGCACGGTGTTCGAGGCGATCGCCGGGGAAATCGGCTTCGAGGAGCTGCCGGACGTCGGCGACAGCGCCGCGCTGGCGGGCGTCCACGGCGACGCGCTCGACGCGGTCCGCGACGACGGGTCGCTCGACGACGCGTTCGCGACGCTGGACGACGCCTACCCCGGCGGACGGTACGACGCCGACGCCGCCGACCTGCTCGCGGCTGCCCGGAGCGCCTGCCGGGAACGCCGTCTGTCGGTGACGGAACTGCGCGAACGACTGGAAACGGTCGTCTCCGGCACGTACCCCGGCGGGCCGCCCGACTCGCTGGCCGACGTGCTTCGGGACACGGAGCAGTTCTTTGGCGTCAGGGAGCGCGAGACCGTCGAACGGGGGCTGGAGACAGATTCCGACGGTGGTCCCGACGCCGTCGTCGACGCGGACGCGCACTGTCACGAGCGGTGGCACGAGGCTGTCGACGCGCTCTGTACGGTGCTTCCCGCCTACCTCGACGCCTACGACGAGGCGTGTCGGACGGCGGGCGTGCTCGCACACGTCGACGTGGCCCACTGGATCGCGGAGTTCTTCGAGGACGCCGCCCACGGGAGCGCGTTCCGGGAACGGCTCCGTCAGCGCTGGACCGACCGGCTTTCGACGGTGATCGTCGACGAGGCACAGGACGTCTCCCGAGCGCAGCACGACGCGCTCGCGCCGCTGGTCGACACCGACACGCGGGTTCTGCTGGTCGGCGACCGCGAGCAGTGCATCTACGCGTGGCGCAACGCCCAGCCGAGCCTGTTCGATCGGGCCGCGACCGAGGGCGAGTACTTCGGCGTCGACTGGGCGCCCCACGAACGGCGGAGCGCGATCAGATCGTACCGCTTCCGACCGTCGATCGCGGCCGCAATCGACACCGTGTTCGAGCCGACGTTCTCGGACCCGGCCCGCGGCGGTGCCGAGGCCGCAGCCGACGGTCGCGAGGCTCGGGCGTACGATCGCCTCTCGGCCGTCCGCGAGCCGACACCCGATCCGGGCGTCCACGTCGCCGCGTTCCCGGAGCACGGTCGCCCCGGCTCGCCGACGTGGGTGGACCCGTCGGAGGGGCTGGGCGAGGCCGAGGCGTTGGCGGACTGCATCGCGACGGGGCTGAAGTCGGGACGGTTCGAGCGCGAGGACGGCGAAGCGCCGGGCGTGACGGTGCTGTTCCACCGTCGGACCCACATGGACACGTACGTCGACGCGTTCGCCGACGCCGGGCTCTCGGTGCGGGACACCAGCCGCGCGCTGTTCGACCACCCCCTCGTCGGCGCGGTCTGTGCGGTCGTCGAGTGGCTCCGCGCGCCCACCACGCAGTCGGCGACGCTCGACCTCGTCAACGACGACCTACCGATCGACGGGCTGGTCGACCGGCTCATGCGCTCGGACTGGTCGATCGCGGCCGTGGCCGAGTCCGGCTCGATGCGGGGCGAGAAGGCAGCAGTGGTCGACGGGCTCGCCGAACTCGCGGACAGACGTGCCGATCATCTCGCGATGGCCGGTGCGGACGTGGTGAGCGACGTGATCGAGACGCTCTCGCTGGCCGGCGACCCGCTGGACCAGAGCGCCACCGCGGTCGACGACGCGGCCGTGCTCGACCGACTGGTCGGCGTCGTCGCCGACTGGGAGGGCGAGCAGCCGTACTCGCTGGCGGAGCTCGCCGCGGCACTCGATCACGCGCGCCGGAACCCCAGAGGCGGGCCCAGCCTCCCGACCGCCGCCGAGGCCGACGTGACGTTCCGCACGATTCACGGCGCGAAAGGCGACGAGGACGACGTGGTCGCGGTCGCGGATCTCGGGACGGGCGTCGGCCGGTACGGCGCCTTCCTCGATCAGTTCGTCGCTCACGGCCGCCACGTCGCGCTGGCACCGCCGGCGCCCGAGGCGGGTGACGCGTACCCCGACCTCGGTGGGACGGTGCTCGCGGGCGGCCCGTACGACCCGGACGCGTCGCCGGGCGACGGGAGCGCGGGCCTCCGGTGGGCGAGCGAGCAGTGGATCGAGGGCGACCCGCCGCGGCTCGCCGGCCCGCCGCCGCTCCGGGCACCGGTCGCGGCCGCACGCGCCGAGCGCTGGCGCCTGTTGTACGTCGCTCTCTCGCGGGCGCGTGACCATCTCGTCCTCCCGCTGCCGGGGCGGCGCTCGGAGCCGACGCCGCGGGACCGCTGGGTCGACACGCTCCGGGAGACGCTCTCGTTCGACGCCGACCGCGCCGGCGAGTACACAGTCGAGGCGCCCGGCGACCACGACCCGTTCACGGTCGCGGTCCACCGTGCGGACGGCGGGACGCCGACCGCGCCCGAGGATCGCGAGGAGACGGATGGGGCGGCCCGCCCGGACCCCCTCCCCGAGCGCGGGTGGACGCCACGGTTCGTCAACCCCAGCACGGTGTACGAGCTCGCCGCGGCGCCGGAAGCGGGCGTGCTCGCCCACCTGAGCGGGCAGCCGCTCCACGCCGAGCAGGACGGCGTCACGGTCCCACTGTCGTTCGAGACGATGGGGCCGGAGGTCGTCGGCGACGTCGCCCACGACGTGTTCGCGTTCGCGCTGTCGGCCGGCGTCGATCCCGACACGCTCGGAGACTGCGCGGGGCCGCTGCCGGCGGCGCTGGATCGAGCGATCGACGAACACGCCCGCGGGGTCGCGCCCGACGAACGCGAGCAGCTCCGGCACTACGTCGAGGGGACGCTCTGCCCGCAGTTGGCGGCGACGGAGAGCTACGAGCGGTTGGCGGCGAGCGAGCGGCGGTACGTGGAGGAGCCGCTGGACGCCGTCGTGCGCGTGTCGGGGCTGGCCGTCGAACTCGGCGGCCGCGCGGACGTGGTCTCGGTCGACAGGGATGGCGAGTGGCACGTCGACGAGTTCAAGATCGGGCTCCGGCCGCCGGAGCCCGAGCTCCGGGAGCGTTACGAGCTACAGGCGGCGACGTACGCGTGGCTCCTCGAACGACAGGAGCCCTCGGCGGTGACGGCGACGGTGACGACCGTCGGCGCCCGGCAGGAGAGCACGACCGTCACTGCTGGAGCGGAGGACGTACGCGCGCTGCTGGACCGGCTGGCCGACCGACGCTGGAGCTGTCAGCGGTAGCTCCGGCTCGTCGAGAAGCGTCTGTGCGAGGGGAGACGGTAAAACGGTGTCTCGATTACTGAGGATGCTGTCGCTGTCGACCCCGGCAGGGTTCTCGCGCCGGCTTACAGCGTCATCGACGCCACGAGCGCGACGACGAACAGCGTGACAGCGATCGCGGTGACGCCGGACGCGGTCCCGTCGTTCTCGGGGCCGTCAGTGAACAGCACCGTTCCCACTACGCCGACTACGGCGAGGACGACCGCCGCCCACGCGTAGGCCATGTTGAGTAGCTCGCCAGCCATACCTTGCCGTTACGGCGCGTCCGTAATAACTCCCCGGTCGCAGCGCGGTCGGCCGAGGTGGACAGCTATATCCGACCCCATCCCCCACAGCGGGGTATGCGGATGGAACTGCGGGTCTGCAAACACTGCTACGAAGGAGAACACGGGAACCCCGAGAAGACGGCAGTGACCCGCGACATGGTCAGCTGTGCCGAACGGATCCGGGAGTACAAGGACCTGATCGGAATGGACAGCCTCTACATCACGAAAGTAGTCGAGGGCGAGCCCGGCGGCTCGGAGGCGCTGTCGTCGATCGTCGCCTCGATCGAGGACGGGCAGATCCAGCTCTCGGACACCCAGCTGGTGATGGAGGACGACGACGGCAACATGCTCGTCTACCCCGAGCCGGAGGACGTGCTCGAAGTGCTCACGCGCAACATCGACCAGATCCAGCAGCACGCCACCGAGGACGTGACGGTCGAACTGTCGACGGAAAGCGCGGAACTGATCTCCTAATCTCCTCCTGCAGTCGCCGTTTGCTCACAGCCGGGAGCCGCGGCTGTTCGGTCGGTCAGAAAAGAAAACCGCGAGTGTCCCGTTAGTCGGCCGCTTCGGCGTCGACGCTGTCGGCCTCCTCCTCGGCCATGCGCTGTTCCCAGCGGATGCGGACGAGGTTGCCGTACACCGACAGCACCATGCCGAGGAACAGCACGAGCACGCCGATGTTGACGCCGACGGTCAGCAGTAGGTTCGTCGGGCCGCCGCCGACCAGCAGTTCGAGCGACACCGGGTAGCCGGTGTCGTAGATGCTGGCCACCAGCACGCTGACGATCCCGATCACCGTCGCCGCGCCGCCGAGGTTGGACGCGCTCGCCCAGTTGGGCGAAAGTTCGAGGTGCTCGATGCCCGTCCCCTCGTGGTCGTCGTCGTGTTCTTCGGGAATCATCGAGCGCGGGATGAACGCCTTGGTCTCCACCGGGAAGAACGCCGGGTGGAACCCGTGCTCGAAGATGTGGAACATGATCCCCATCAGCATCACGACCCCGAGCAGACCGTGGAACACGACGAAGGCCATCGCCGCGGTCTGGGTCGCGAAGTACTGCATCAGCCCGGTCTTGCTCCAGATGAGCAGGCCCGAGACCGACAGCAGCGTCAGCTCCGCGGCGAAGATGAACACCACGCCCTTGCCGACGTAGCTCAGCAGCGGCACCTCGTCGGCGGTACCGCCCGCGAACTGTCGGGCGTTGGGGTGGCGCTCCTCGGCGTTGCCCAGCACGAACTGGATGTCCTGCACGAACGCCTTCGCGTCGCCGGGCGTGGGCAGGATCTCACGGAAGTTCGAGCGCCCGGTGTCCGTCGTCACCATCATCAGCATCCAGAAGGTGACCAGCGCCAGCAGGCCGACGCCGAAGACGCGGTGGAGCGCGGCGACGGCGCCGGAGCCACCCATCAGGGTGAGCATCCACCAGAGCTCGTCGTTGAACATGATGGCATAGCCCGTGAAGAACAGGAAGAACACGTCCATGGCGAGCAGCGAGTGGAACACTGTCGTCATGCGCGTGAACTTCCCGTG